>Ga0193695_1000005_pt1 | contig 189985 bp, 209 predicted proteins | sample L3s2metaG_FD_160568 | JGI IMG/M metagenome (GOLD analysis project Ga0193695, IMG submission 160568) | Soil microbial communities from a riparian zone of the East river system, Colorado, United States - L3s2 | ecosystem: Environmental > Terrestrial > Soil > Riparian zone | place: USA: East... | reverse complement strand
CCGCCTCCGCCGCCTCCGCCGCCGCCGCCTCCACCGCCGCCTCCACCTCCGCCACCGCCGCCGCCTCCACCACCACCGCCGCCGCCACCGCCACCGCCGCCACCGCCTCCACCGCCGCCGGCCCCACCGAAGGCGAAGAAGTGCCACAAAGGCACGAAACGAGTCAAAGGCAAGTGCAGAAAGGTCCACAAGAAGGCGAAGGCGCGGAAGGCCGTTCGCTTCAAGAAGCCGCCCTTCACGGGCTAACTGAGAACGAGGACCGTCCCACTTACTCGGCGCCGCCCTCTCACGGAGGCGGCGCCGGTTGTGCCGCTAAGGCTCGTCGGCGTCAGCTGAGATCGGCGAAAGGCTGACGCTCCGGCCTGGTAGCACGGGAGCGCCCACGAAAGACGGTTCGTCGCCCCCGTCTTTCCCGCGGATCAATCGAGTGCTTGTATGGCGAGCTCGACCGCAGCCGGTAGCTCAAGTTCCTCGCCGGCCGCCCAGGCTTCCTCGAAGCCCTCGCCCAACGCTTGACGCGCGGCCGCTACCGCATCGTCCAGCAGCTCACGATCGTCCTGGTCGAGCTCGAAGCCGTGCGCGTTGCACAACGCCTCGGTCGCAGCGCAGAGCTGCGCGCTCGTAACAGCGTCCCCGCGCGCAAGGACTACTGGGACGGCATTGGCGAGGATTACGACGAGGCTGTGTGTGTCACCAATCGAGCTGCTGAGCCGCAAGCCTTCGCTGATATCCCGCGCGGCGTGCTCGACGTCTCCGCGGCGAAGGGCGACCATCCCCAAGTTCACATGGGTGAGCGCCATTCCGTAGACGTCACCGACCGAGCGGTGACCTTCGAGCGCCTCCGCGAAGAGCGGTGCCGCCCGCTCCTCGTCGCCGGCGGCGAGAAGAAGGAAGGCCATGTTCGACTTGACGATGGCTGTGCCACGAACATCTCCGCTTTTCTGGGCAAGCGCCAGTGCCTCTTGGTGACTGCCATCAGCGCGCTCCGGATAACCGAGCCTGCGATACGCCCCGGCGAGGTGTGTCAGGGCGAGGATCAGCCAGCGCGTCTCGCCGATCTCGCCGAGCAAGCGAGCCGCTTCCTCGAAGTCGATCCGTGCCTGTTCTGCGTCGCCGCGGGCTTCCGCGATGTGGGCAGCTCCGAAGGCTCCTCGGGCGCGTGCGGTCGGACTCGCGTCGTCGCCGACCGCGAAGGCGCGTGCGTACCAGTGCGCCGATTCGACCGTGTAGCCGCGGTTCCACCAGAAGCGCCAGATCGTGCCCGCGAGCATCAGCGCACGCTCGCCGTCGCCTGAGTCGCAGGCATAGCTCAGCGCCTCGCCAACATTGTCGTGCTCGACGGCGAGACTGTCGTACCACTCAACCTGATCAGGTCCGGTCAGATTCGGCTCGGCCTCCTCGACCAGCGCGAGGAAGTAATCGAGGTGGCGGTCACGCACCTCCTCGGTCTCCCCGCTTTCTTGGAGCGCCTCTAACGCATACTCACGGATCGTCTCGAGCATCAGGAAGCGCCCGTCGCCAATCGGTTTCAGCAGGCTCCAGTCAACCAGTGCTGAAATCTCGTCGAGCTCGGCTTTCGCGACCTCTTCCGCGGCACCGAGCGAAAAGCTGCCTGCAAAGACCGCCAGGCACCTCAAGACCGCTTGCAGCCGCGTCTCCAACAAGGCGTAGCTCCACTCGATCGTTGCGCGCAATGTCTGCTGCCGGAGGGGCGCATCGCGCGCTCCGCCGGTGAGCAGGGGCAGACGGCGGCCCAGCCGCTCGAGCAGAAGCGGCGGATCGAGGACCTTCACGCGTGAAGCGGCAAGTTCCAACGCGAGGGGCAGGCCGTCGAGCCGGCGGCAGATCTCGGCGACCGCCGGATCGCGGCGCACATCCCGCTTGACGGCGCGCGCACGATCGACGAAGAACTCGATTGCCTCGTCTTCTGAAAATGGCTCGAGCGGATATTCCAGCTCGGCGGCGACACGCAGCCGCACACGGCTTGTCACGAGCAGGGTCACGTTGGCGGCATCGGCGAGCAGCGAGCTCAGCTCGCTTGCCGCGGGAAGCAGATGCTCGAGATTGTCGACCACCACGAGGAGTTCCAACTCGCGCAAGTCGTCAAGGCCGCCCACGCCGGTCGCCTGTGCGATCGTCGCGGCGACCAGCGCAGCGTCCTGGATCGGAGCGAGCGGAACGAAGAAGACACCGTCGCGGAACTCATCCGCGAGCTCTGCAGCGACCTGGAGGGCGAGGCGCGTCTTACCGCTTCCACCCGCCCCCGTGACCGTCACCAGCCGTGTCCCATCTCGAAGGAGCTCGGTCAGCTCGGCCAGCTCCCGTTCGCGACCAACGAGGGGTGTCGCCGCGAGCGGGAGATTCGTTCGATCGAGCGTCTTCAGCGGCGGGAACGTGGCGCCTCCGAGCTGATAGATCCGCTCCGGTGCCGTCAGATCCTTCAGGCGGTGCTGGCCAAGGTCGCGCACGTGACCTTCGCCGACGAGATCGCGCGTCGACTGCGAGATCAGGATCTGACCGCCATGACCGGCGGCGGCGATTCGCGCTGCCCGGTGAACGTCGATGCCGACGTACCCCTCCTCGGTGAGCAACGGCTCACCCGTGTGCAGGCCCATACGGACACCGAGCCGGCCCGAGCTGAGAGCCTCCTGCGAGTCCGCAGCAGCCGCAAGTGCGTCGTGCGCGCGGCCGAACGCGACGAAAAACGCATCGCCTTGCGTGTCCACCTCGACCCCACCGTGCCGCGCGAAGGCGTCTCGCAATACGCGCCGGTGCTCCTCGAGCAGATCCGCATAGGCGTCGCCCAACTCGTTAAGCAACTTGGTCGACCCCTCCACGTCGGTGAAGAGGAAGGTGACGGTCCCCGAGGGAAGATCGCGTCGCACAGGCGTCATGATTGCGCGACCTCACGGTCTAGGTCTACGGGGACGAGCGATTAGCCGCACGTGAGTGCCCCATTAGTGACGTGCTCCACGGTGACACCGGCACAAGCAACCAAAGGAGGCGTCCCAATGGCACGTCCGCTTCGCAAGTCGTCCTGCTATCTCCTGGCCACCGGCCTGGCCACAATCTTCGTTCTCGCCGTGTCCGTCACGCTGTCGACGGCTGCGGCGGCACCAGCTCGCCCGACAGCGAAGCTGTCGTTCGTGCGGGGTAACAGCATCTTTGTCTCGCGCGCCGACGGCTCGGGGATTTCCATGGTTCTGCGCGGAACGAAGAAGAAGGTCTATTTCGACCCGGCGTGGTCGCCGAACGGGCGTCGTCTCGCGGTCGCCCGTGAGACGTATCCGTTCGACACCCATGGTTACGACGATGTCCTCGTCTTCCAGGGATCACGGCGACCCTTGCCCGTCCCCAGCGGTGATAGCGATATCAACGGAAATCCGGCCTGGGCTCCGGACGGGCGCAAGATCGTTCTCGTCAACTACGAATTCGGTGACGGCGGAGCCTTGTACACGGCCCGTCCCGGTTCCTCGAGCAGCCGCGCCGTGGAAAGGAACCACGACGAGGATTTCGTCGACAACGACCCGTCCTGGTCGCCGAATGGCCGCGCGATCGCGTTCTCACGATCGGCGGGATCCAAGTCTGGTCTTTACCTGATCAGCCCGGCCGGTACTCACATACGGCGGCTCACAAAGACGCCCGCCTTCAACCCCAGTTGGTCGCCGGACGGACGCCGCCTGGTTTTCGACAACGGCCGGGCGATCAATGTCATCAACGCAGACGGGTCGGGGCTTCGCAAGCTCTTGCCGAAGGCCGGCCGAGACCCTGCCTGGTCGCCCGACGGCCGCACGATCGCTTTCGTTCGCAACGGATCGGTCTGGCTGATGAGCTCGCGCGGTGCTCATGTCCGCACCGCCGTTCGGAACGCCGATCAGCCGACCTGGAAGGTTGGGAGCTAGGTCCTACCTACGGCCGACGACGAGATTGACCCGGGCGCCGTGCGCGCGCCTCGTGCCCGGCCGCGGGCTCTGACCGATGACGCGGCCGACCCGCCGCGAGCGGGCGCGACGCACGCGGCCGACTCGGCAGCCCGCCCTGTTGATCCGGGCTCTCGCCGATGCGAGTCGTAGCCCGATGACCCTCGGCACTCGGCATCGAGCAAGCGGTGGCGGTGGCGGAGGTGGTGGAGGCGGAGGCGGCGGTGGAGGCAGCGGCGGTGGTGGCGGCGGTGGCGGCGGTGGCGGAGGCGGTGGCGGAGGAGTGCCGTCGACGATCGTCCCGGTGCCGCTCCCGTCGATGAGCGTGCCCTCGCTCTCGTTGGCGAGGTTGACGAAGAAGGTCTCATCGGGCTCGATCGTCCCGTCGGCGTTCACCGTCACGCTCACGGTCTTCGCGCGCTCGTGGGGCGCGAAGCTCAGCGTCCCTGAGGCCGGCACGAAGTCCGCGCCGCCGTGGGCGGTTCCGTCTTCCGTCGCGTAGTCGACTGTGACCTGATCGTCCATCTCGCTGCTCAGGTGAACGGTGAACGTCGCCGTGACCGTGCCCGACGCCGGCTCCGTCACCCGGACGTCGTCGATCGTGATCTCCGGCCGCAGGCAGAGTGCGGCCAGGTCGGTCCCGCCGTAGCTCGACTGATAGGTCTGACACCCGATCCGCCGCGAGAAGAACTCGCGGTTGTTGCGATTGTCGTACGTCGCCATCGGCGCCGCGTCGCGCGCGAGGTCGACGTCGATCTGCCCGAAAGCCGTGTACCGCTCTTCGCCCACGAGCTGCTCGGCGGCGTGCATCCGGTCGTTGAAGACGGGGTCGTTGAAGTACGCCAGGTTGTTGTTGCAGCAACCGTCGTGAATCGTCGTGCCGTCCATGAGAAAGATGTAGTCCCAGGCGTCGTAGTAGTCCTGGGCCCAGCCGATGATGCCGAGGTCAAACGCTGCACCCCGCTGTCCCATGGCAGAGAAAAGGCCACTCTGGAAATACGTGATGTTGGAATCGAGCCCGATCTCGAGCAGCTGGTTCCGCAGGGCCTCCGCAAGCTGGTGACCAATCGTGGAACCCGAGGCCCAGAGCTCAGTCGGCCGCAGCGGGTCTCCCGGGTGCCAGCCGGCGAGGTCGCGGGCGCGTTCGATGTCCGGGTGGTCGGGGTAGATCTGCTCGTCCCTGGAGCCCGGAATCCCGGCCGGGACGTACTGGTCGGCCGTGCTCGCCACGGTCGGGCCTCGGAGCGCGACGAGGGCCGACCGGTCAATGGCGAAGTTGACCGCCTTGCGCATGTTCGGGTCGGCGAACAGCGGCCGCTCCGTATTCAGCGGCATGTAGTCGAAGATCGTCGAAAGGTTCGAGTACCACTGCTGGAGCCCGCGCGCGGCCGCCGGGCTATCCGGCCCGTAGAGGTCACTGAGTTCCTGCTGCTGTGCTGCGGGGAGGTCGGTGCCGTAGTCGGAGACGCCGGACTCGACGCGGAGGCGGATCTGATCCGGCTGGACCCCGAGCGTGTACTCGATCGAGTCGAACCGGTGCGGACGCGTCCCGTGGTAGTTCGGGTTGCGAATGGCGACGATTCGCTGGTTGGGAACGTACTCGGAGACGTAGTACGGGCCGGCAGAAGGGATCGGCGCGTCAGCAGGAACCGGCGGCAGGCTCGTCGGCATCGCGCACAGCCACGACGTCGCGAGGAACGTCAGGAACTCGCCCTGCGGCTGGATGAGCGTGATCGTCAGGGTGCTGCCCTGCGCGGTGATCCCTGAGATGTGCTCGGCGTGCCCGCTGTTGTACTCCGTCGCTCCCTCGATGTTGGAGAGCCAGGCGATTGCGTACGACCCCATGCTCGGGGCGAGCGTCCGCTCGAACGTGTACTTCATGCTCTCCGCCGTGACGACGCCGGTCGCCGGCGGCGAGAACGCGAAGTCGTCCCTGATCTGGAACGTGTACGTACGCCCATCGGGCGAAATCGAGGGCATGGCAGCCGCGATCTCAGGCTGAAGCCGCGTGTTTGCCGGGGGCGGCGCGTCGGGGTAGGTGACGAGGTTCGCACACGTCGCGTATTCGCGCTGCACGTCGAACCAGTACCCCGACAGCGCGGGATCGAGCCACTCTATGCCGGCGAAGCTGTCGATTCGGAGAGGCCCAAACGGCGGCGCCGACGCTCTCGCCGACGACCCCGATCCCGCTCCGAGCGCGACCAGCAGCACGAGGAGCGAACAAAGGACGGGTGACGATCGACGGATGCTGCGGCCGAACCTCCGCATAGGACGCCGATCGTGACAGAAATCGCAAGGTCTGTCTACGATTGGCAACGATTGGCAACTCCGAGGCAGGCCTCAGGCGTCGGCGCTCGCGGGGGTCATGATCGCCGCGAGCCGTTCGAGACTGGCGGCCGGCCACAGGGCTTTCGTGTCGTAGTACACGTCGAAGGCCGGCACGGAGTCCGGAAGGGTGATCCAGGGCAGCTTTGACCTGGTGAAGATGTGGACGTCGGGCGCGACGCTCGAGGGCTGGTCGAGCGTCCCGGCGCGAACGAACCGCACCTCGGGCCGTCCGTACTCGCTGAAGACCGCGACCTGGCAGGTCGGGCAGCGGAAGATCGTCTGCTTGCTGCCGTCGTCGCGCGGCACCTCGATCGGATGAGGCTCGCCCGCGAGCAGCTCCACGCGGTCGGGCTCGATCAGCAGGTTGATGACGAAAGCGCTTCCGGTCTGACGCTGGCAGTTCAGGCAGTGGCAGCAATGCGTGAAGAGCGGATCGGACGTCAGCCGGTAGCGGACCGCTCCGCAAGTGCAGCCACCCTCACGTTCGACGCTCATTTCTTCGCCGGCAGCGAGCGGGCGTATGCCGTGCCGAGCTCGACCCATTTGGCGAGCTGGCGCTTGGTGAGAAGGTCTTCCGGGTCGACTCGCAGCCAGCCCGGCATCGACCGCCCGCGCATTTCCATCAGGCGAGCGTTCGTCGACGCGACGAGCGTGTCCGACTGCGCTGGGTCGACGCGAACCAAGATCCCGCCTTGGCCGCTCGCCGCCACGGACATGTTGCCGCCGATGAGAAACGCGAGCCCGCCGAACATCTTCTTCTCGGTCAGATCGGATTCGTCGCCGACCAGTTCGCGTATGCGATCCACGAGTTGCTCGTCGTAGGCCACGACGGCGATCGTACGCAAGTAGGCGCTAGGCAGCGTCGCCGAGGGAAATTGCCGCGGCCGGCGGTGTCCGCGGGGGTCGGACGGCCACCTCGCGGTCGATCGCGAACATGTCGCGAACGGCCTCGGGAGGCTGCGGGCGGGCGAAGTGGCCGCGCCTGGCCGGGTCGACGAGTTGGATCCAGACGAGCGTGCCGACGAGGACGAATGACAGGTGCTCGAGGTTGTGGAGCCACGGGCGCTCAAGCGCTGCGTCGTAGAAGCGCGGCACATGCCAGAGCGCGATCGCGAGCGCCCAGAGCGCAAACGACGTCGTCGGCCGTACGACGAAGGCGACGAGGCGCCGTAGCGGACGGCGCGAGGCGATCACGCTAAGCAGCGGCCGGGGCAGGATGAAGAAGGTCAGCGGCCCGCGGACCGAGACGACGAGCAGCGCCGGCGCGACATCCCCGAGCAGGACGTGCTGGAGCATGTGGGCCGAGATCAGGTAGTCGTCGCCGATGGCGTCCAGCGGGGAGACGAGCGCGAGCGTCAGCGCGGCGATCCCGAGCGTGAAGAGGACGGCGCGCGACCAGCCGGCGTGATCGCTCCGCCCGCGCGCCCGGAGCCGCGCGAAGCCGCGGGCAAAGAGCGCGAGCGCAAGGGCGCTCGCGGCGAGGACCGGCCAGGACAGCTCCCAGGCTCCGAAGAGCGACGTGATGCTCACCCCGGGTGGATCGGCGCCCCCGCGGAATTGCTTGACCGCGAAAACGGTCTAGAACGGGGAGGGAGCGAGGCTCCAGGCCGCCGACGCGTACCAGACCCCGAAGGCAAGGCTGGCCGCGCCCAGAGCGGGAGCAATGCGTCCGTCGTGCGAACCGACGCGAGGACGAGCACGCCGACGCCGGCGCTTCCGGCCATCCCGTGCACGAGCCCGATCGCGAAGGCTGCCCTGCGCGTGCGGGCGCCGTGCGCGTGGGGGTGGGCATGGAAGCGGAGCTCACCGCGGCGCCAACGAAGGAGGAGCCGGAGCGCGAGGTAGACGATCACGAATCCGATCGCCGTCTCCGCCACCTGCTGAAGCCACTGCGGCAGGAAGCTGTTGAGGAGCAGGATCGGCAGCCCGAAGGCGAACAGCGTCGTCGCGTGGCCCAGGCCCCAGGCGAGCCCGAGCTCCCCGGCGCGCCGAGCTGCGCGCTCCCGTCCGCTCGCCACGAGCGTTGTGACGGCAGCGAGGTGATCCGGGTCGGTCGCATGTCGCAGCCCGAGCAGAACGGCTACGGCGAGAACGATCCAGATCGAAGCGCCGTTGGACGCCGCTGCGATTCTCTCGTCGAGACCGAACATCGGATCACCTCCTGCCGTGCCGTCTAGTCCACGTACGGGCCGTTGAACACGGGTGCCTCCCCGTACGGCTGGCCGGCCATGAGCAGGTACCGCGTGCCGGGGGCGGCATCGGTGACCCGGAACTCATCGCCGTGGCCGAGCAGGACGAGCTGGGGAGGCTTCGCCCGTCGCCGGTTGGCACCGAACGCGGCTTCGCCTTCGAGCACGTAGGCGAAGCCCTGGAACTCGGGCGGGATCGGTGTCGTGACCTCCCCGCCGTCCGGCAGCTCGACGTCGAGGATGACCGCGGGCGTGCCCAGCTGAACCGGAGAGCCCTCGCCCACCAGTGTCCGGACCGTCGCGTCCCCCTCCTGCCGTACCGGGATCTGCTCCGGTTGCAGCACCTGCGCGCTCGGCTCCATCTGCTTGTCTTTGCGGGCGAGGTTCACCCAGAACAGCACGCCGCGGAACTCGGCGTCGGCCTGGCCGGCGTCGAGCTCATCCGCGCCGATCGCCTCGGCGTGCCATGCACCGCTCCCCGTCCTCAGCGCCAACAGCGCGCCGGGGGACAGCTGTGCCCGCTCCATCGCACCGCCGGGCCCGGTGCTGTGGCCCGTGCTGACCGACCCCTCGAGGACGTACCAGAGGTTGTCGAATCCGCGGTGGGGATGCTTGGTGTCCTTGCCCTTCAGGTCCGACAGCCGAAGCCGGCCTTCGTGGACGAGGATGAACGGATCGACCTGTTCGTACGGCACCGTCCGCGAGGGCAGGGCCTCCAGAATCGGTAGCCCCATCATTCGGATCTCCGGTGCGTCTTCCACCAGGACGGCTTCGCGTGCCGTCGCTTGCAGTTGCTCTGTCATCTCTTCTCCTTTCGTGACATGTCTCGGGACCTGGTCCCGAGACGTGTGGTCTGGGGCGCTGGCTCGGAACCAGGTCCGAGGACATGGCCTGTTGTATCGAGGTTCTTGTGCCGGATCGCCTCGAGGACTTGCCGCTCGACATCCGGCCCGAGTAGCGCGCGCCAGATCGCGGCCAGCTGCTTCGTCTGCTCCTTCGAGAGACGGTCGAGGAAGAGCTCCTTGATGCCGGCGATGTGCGTCGGCGTCGCCTCGGCCAGGACCTCGAGACCGCGATCGGTCAGGCACGCATACATCTGGCGCGAGTCGAGCTCGCCCCGCTCCCGCTCCACGAGCCCGGCCCGCTCGAGCCGGTCGACGAGACGCGTCAACCCGCTGCGGCTGAGGACGACCGCGTCGGCGAGCTCGAACATTCGCAGCCGCCGGTCGGGAGCGAGGCTGAGCTGAATGAGCACGTCGTACGAGCTGAGCGGAAGCCCGTGCTCTCGCTCCAGGTCGGTATCCAGCGCGCGCGCGATCCGCGCGTGAGCCATGAGGAAGCCTGACCAGGCCGCCAGCTGCTCGTTCGTCAGCTCTCGAAAATGAGCGACAGGCTCTCGACCGAAGTCATTAGAGTTGCTCATGCAACTCAAGAGTAGCGACGGAGGTCGGGCCCGCGTCGGATCGCGATCTCGTGGGAATTGAAAAGTCCAGGATGGGCGCCTGGCCCTTGTAACGCAGGGCCTCGTTTTCGACAGTAGTAGGTATGGCACTCGAAATCGATCGCCGGTCCGCCGAGGAGCGGTTCCGTACCGTGTTCGCACACCTCGGAACGATCACCGCATACGCACGCCGCAGGGGAAGCAAGGATGCGGACGCGCTCGCCGCCGAGGTCATGACCGTCGCGTGGCGTCGACTGGCCGATGTGCCGCCGGGCGACCCGCTGCCGTGGCTCTACGGAACGGCCCGGAACCTCGTGCTCGCGGAGAGGCGCTTGTCCGCGCCGGCTGCGCGCACGTCCATGCGCGAGCCCGAACGGGTCGCTTCGGCGCCCGAGCCGCACGAGCTCGATCCCGACCTGACCCGGGCGTTGCGCTCCCTTTCCGAGATCGATCGGGAGGCGCTGCTGCTCGTCGCCTGGGAGGACTTGGCGCCGAGCCAGGCCGCCAAGGCGCTCGGCATCAACCCGGCCGCGTTTCGGGTCCGGCTTCTGCGCGCGCGCCGAAGGTTGCGCGCGAGCCTCGACCTGCCAGCCGACGGCCGGCCACCCGCCGCTCTGTCCCAACTCGACGTGGAGGGAACATGAAGACCGACCCGACAATCTTGCGCCTGCGCAAGGCCAACCCCCACCCGCTGCCCGCGACCGTCGACGCAGCCGACCTGTTCGCGCGCATCACGGAGCGTCGACCGGATTCCCGACTGCGTCGCCGCGTAACTCGCCGGCGGCGGGCGCTCGTGCTCGCGGTCTCCTTCGGGGTCATGGCGCTGCTCGCGTCAACCGCGTATGCGATCTCCAACTGGGTCTTCAACAGCGCTGTCAGGCCGAAGGTGACGAAGCAGGAATACCGGCTGGCCCAGCACGAGTTGACCCTCCCCCCGGGCGTCAGCTGGCCGACGCTGAACGTCGACCCGAACTCGGTGACGAGCAGAGGGGCAGGCGGCGGCCATGCCGTGCTCATCTCCCAGAATGCGTGGGAGTGCTACTGGGTCAAGGCGATCAGCCGCGGAGATACGGCCGGTCAGCAACGTGCCCAGACGGAGCTCGACGCGCTGCTTGCCAACAACATTCTCGTCGCGCCGGCCGGAGCTCCGGAGGATTGGAGACCCCCGAACCCGCCCCAGGTTCCGTACGCCGTGTTCGCACACGACGGCGGCCTCGAGTGGGTACGCAAGACGTATGCGCTTGCAGCCGCCGGGCACCCGCACAGGCTGGCTCAGACTTGCCGCGCAAACGCGCCCCGATGAGTCAGCGACCCTGAAGAACGCCTGGTAGAGCCAAATGGCCGTCCAATTAAAGGTGGACTGTCTCTTTTCCGACTACGGTATGACGGTCACGAGAGGGCCTGCGCTGCGCCGGCACACGTTTCGCAGCCCGTCCTTTCGTTTCCTCTCTTTATGCCAAGCCGCCTCCGCAACTTGTTGCTGGCGTTCGCACTTGCCGCGATCGTGCTCGGCTGTGCGGGCTCGATGCCGCTCGGCAATGGCACGAACGTGCCCAGCGGAGTGGAGAGCGCCGAAGCCGCCGTTAACTTTTCCGCGAGCCAACATCCCCGGAAGCGAGCGATTCCGGCTCCGAGGCCGACCATGGGCGAACGCGCAGCCGCGATCGCGCTCAGGGCAGTCGGCGTGCCGTATCGGTGGGGAGGGATTTCCCTCACCGGCTTCGACTGCTCTGGGCTCATCGACTGGGCCTATGGACGACTCGGCGTCAAGCTCCCCCACAGCTCGTACGCGCTCTACAGCGAGGGCCGGCGGGTGGCGCGCTCGAGGATGAAGCCCGGCGACCTCGTCTTCTTCTTCGGGCTCGGACACGTCGGCATGTACATCGGCCGAGGACGGATGGTGCACGCTCCGCATTCCGGAGAACGAGTGCAGGTCGTGAGGCTCGGCACCTCGCCGTATGGCCGTGCGCTCATCGGCGCCCGGCGCATCGCTCACACCTAGAGCGCCTACAGCTCGGCGAACGGGTTGACGCTCATGTACTTGAAGCCGCTGTCGACGGCCAGGGTGACGATCACCGCATCCGGGCCGAGCCGCTCGGCGAGACGCAGCGCGCCGACCACGTTCGCCCCAGTCGAGATGCCCGCGAAGATCCCCTCTTCCCGCGCCAGCCGAAGCGTCATCTCGACGGCCTCGTCGTCTCCGATCGGCTCCAGGTGGTCGACCCGCTCAGGATCCCAGTGCGGCATCACGAGCCCCGTCCAGCCCTGGATCAGGAACGGCCCGCGCTCGCCGCCGCCGATCGCGGCCGAGGACGCCGGCTCGTGAGCCTGGATGAACACGCCGTGCTGCTTGAGCGCGTCCGAGACGCCCATGACCGAGCTCGCCGTTCCCATGCCCTGGCAGAACGCGGTCACCCGCCCCTCGGTCTGCTCCCAGATCTCGCGGCCGAGCTGGTCGCGGTGGCCGGGGATGATGTACGGGTTGTTGAACTGGTCGGTCGCGTAGTGGCCGGGCTCGCTCGCGAGCTCCGCGGCGCGCGCGACCATGTTCTCGATGTCCTGCGCAGTCACCTTCGGGCGACCCTCGACCGACGGAACGACGTCGATCTCCGCCCCGAGCGCGCGCATCAGCTGGAAGCGCTCCTCGGTGAAGCAGTCGGCCATCACGATCAGCGCGCCGTAGCCCTTCGCCCTGCAGACGAGCGCGAGCGCGGGGCCCGTGCTGCCGCCGGTGTACTCGACGACGGTGTCGCCGGGTGAGAGCAAGCCGTCGCGTTCGGCTCCTTCGATCATCGCCAGCGCCATCCGGTCCTTCATCGACCCGGTCGGGTTGCGGTACTCGAGCTTCAACCAGAGCTCGGCCCCGTTCGGCGGCGCGCAGCGATGCATACGGACGAGCGGCGTGTTCCCGATCGCCTCGAGAATCGATTCCATGCGGGGATGATCTATCACCCTCAACTTCGGAAGCCGCTTGACTACCTGGTCGTCCGGGTGTAACTCCATGCCCCAGATGCGTATGACAGAGCTGCCGACCGGAACGGTGACCTTCGTCTTCACGGACATCGAAGGCTCTACGCAGTTGCTAAAGCGCTTGGGCAAGAGGTACGGCGACGTCGTGGCCGACCACCGCAAGATCCTGCGCAGTGCCGTCCACGAGCACGGAGGCGAGGAAGTCGACACGCAGGGCGACTCGTTTCTCTTTGCCTTCCCGCGCGCCGACGAGGCAGCCGCCGCCGCGATCGACTCCCAGCATGCGCTAGCCGCGCAGAAATGGCCCGACGGAAGCACCCTTCGTGTGCGAATGGGCATTCACACAGCCGAGCCGACGGTATCCGAGGAGGGGTACTACGGCCTCGGCGTCCACCGCGCCGCGCGGATCATGGCCGCAGCCCACGGAGGCCAGGTACTTGTCTCGCTGGCCGCGTCCTCCGTGCTCGAGGACGCCGAACTGCAGGGAGCCACGCTCCGTGATCTCGGTGAGCACTGGCTCAAGGACCTCGATCGGCCGGAGCGCATCTACCAGCTCAGTGTGGCGGGCCTCAAGTCGGCGTTTCCGCCACCTCGAGCAGCGCAGCAACCGGGGGCTCGAGGCGAGTCGGCGACCGGGAAGGCTGCGGACGAGCTGCTCGAGCGGTCAGGCGCCATGACGACGCTCGCCGACTCCCTCACGGCCATCGCCGGCACCGCTCGGGGCCAACTCGTACTTGTCTCCGGAGAGGCCGGGGTCGGGAAGACCACCCTGCTTCGCCGGTTCTGCGACGACCATAGCGACTCGGCCCGGATCCTTTGGGGCGCCTGCGACCCCCTGTTCACGCCGCGCCCGCTCGGACCGCTCCTCGACGTCGCCGAGGCTGCCGGCGGCGAGCTGGCGGATGTCGTCCAGGAGGGCGGCAATCCGCACGCGGTGGCAGCGGCACTCATGCACGAGTTGGGGTCGCGCGCGACGACGGTCCTCGTCCTCGACGACGTGCAGTGGGCGGATGAGGCGACACTCGACGTTGTCGGGCTGGTCGGCCGCAGGGTCGACGCGGTCCCCGCGCTCGTTGTTCTGGGCTACCGGGACGACGAGCTCGATCGCACCCATCCATTACGGATGGTGCTCGGTGCGCTCGCAACCGGGCCTGCGGTCAGCCGACTCGAGGTCGCGCCGCTCTCTCGGGACGCGATCGTGAAGCTCGCGGAGCCGCACGGCGTGGACGCTGACGAGCTCTTCGGCAAGACGGCTGGAAATCCGTTCTTCGTGACGGAGGCGCTCTCCGCGGGAGAGGGCGAGCTCCCGCGCACCGTTCGCGACGCCGTCCTCGCCCGCGCAGCGCGTCTTAGCCCGCCGGCGGCGGCGCTGGTGGACGCGGTGTCGGTCGCGCCCCCGAACGTCGAGCTCTGGCTACTCGAAGCACTCGCCGGCGACGCGGTCGACCAACTCGATGAATCTCTGACGTCGGGGATGCTCACGCACGGCCCGGGTGGCGTCACGTTCCGGCACGAGCTCGCCCGCCGCGCCGTCGAAGAGTCTCTCCCGCCAAACCGGCGGTTGGTGCTGCATCTAAAGGCCCTCAAGGCGCTGGCGGACCCGCCGACCGGCGCGCCAGATCTCGAACGGCTCTCGCACCACGCCGACGCCGCCGGCGACGGCCCGGCAGTCCTTCGCTTTTCGCCCGCAGCGGCGGCGCGCGCGGCCGCTCTTGGCGCGCACCGCGAGGCTGCCGCACAGTATGCGCGCGCCCTCCGATACGCTGACAGCCTCGCGCCGTCGGAGCGTGCCGAGCTGCTCCAGCGCCGCTCCCACGAGTGCTATCTGACCGACCAGCCAGACGAGGCGCTCGACGCCCTGAAGAAAGCGATCGAGTGCCATCGAGAGCTCGGCGATACCCGTAAGGAGGGAGATTCCCTGCGCAGGCTCGGCAACATCCTCTGGTGTCCAGGACGGACCGCGGAGGCTCGCGAGACGGCTCAGGAAGCAGTAACGGTTCTCGAGCAGCTACCGCCGGGCCGCGAGCTGGCGATGGCATACGCCACGGTGGCGTCGCTCCACAAGGACCGTGACGACTCCACCCTAGCCGTGGAATGGGGCACCCGGGCATTCGAGCTCGCCGAGAGCCTCGACGACACCGAAACGCTGATCCACGCGCTCATCACGATCGGCACGACGGAGCTATTCGTGGGGACCCCTGGGGGGCTGGAGAAGCTCGAGCGCAGTCTCGAGCTCGGCAAGGGGGCAGACGCCGCCGACGCCGCCGGGCGAGCCGTCACGAACCTCGTCGGGGCCGGGGCGCGCCTTCGCGCCTACGAGCTGGCCGACCGATACCTGGATGAGGGGCTCGCGTACCTCAGTGAGAATGGCCTCGATCTGTGGCGCCTCTACCTGCTCGCCGCCCGCTCCCGGATCGAGCTCGACCGCGGACGCTGGACCGAGGCGGTCGACTCGGCAGGCCTCGTCTTGCAGAAGCGCTACATCTCGACATTCCCGCGCATCCAGGCGCTCGTCGTGCTCGGCCTGGTGCGGGCCCGCCGCGGAGAGCCGGACGCGCAGTCGCCCCTCGACGATGCGCTGGCGCTGGCCACGCCGACCGAAGAGCTTCCACGGATCGCGCCAGTGGCGGCGGCGCTCGCCGAAGTCGCCTGGCTCGCGGGTGATCGGGACGGTGTCCGCGCAGCGACGGAAGACGCCTTCGGGCTCGCGCTGCGGCAAGGGGTCGCGTGGCCGATCGGAGAGCTTGCGTGCTGGCGCTGGCGCGCCGGGCTCGAGTCCGAGGCCCCGGACGGGGCGGCCGAGCCATACGCAGTCCAGATCGCCGGCGACTGGGCTCGCGCTGCGGAGTTGTGGACTGAGATCGGCTGCCCCTACGAAGCCGCACTCGCGCTTGCCGACGCGGACGATGATGGCGCCCTTCGACGTGCTCTCCACGAGCTCCAGCGGCTCGGCGCACAGCCGGCGGCCGAGATCGTCGCCCGACGGCTGCGGGAGCGTGGGGTCCGCGAGGTTGCAACCTGAGGCCCGGGCGCTGACGGCATCGGGCGCGGTCCACTTGCGATCGGGCTGAGGGCGTCCCAGACTCTTCCTCGTGGAGTCCCCGGAAGTGCGCTACGCGCGCAGCGGCGCGGTGAACATTGCCTATCAGGTGGTCGGCGACGGCCCCGTCGATCTGCTCTACATCCCAGGCTGGATTTCCCATCTCGACCTGTACTGGGAGGAGCCCGCCGTCGCGCGGTTCCTGCACCGCCTGGCAGCCGGCTTCCGTCTCATCGTCTTCGACCGGCGCGGAACCGGGCTCTCGGACCGCGTCCCGGACGACGAGCTGCCGACGCTCGAGGGCCGCATGGACGACGCGCGCGCCGTTCTCGACGCAGCCGGGAGCGAGCAGGCCGTTGTCTTTGCCCAGGGTTACGGATGCCCACTCGCGATCATCTTCGCCGCCACGTACCCGGAACGAACGCGGGCGCTCGTCCTCTACAGCGCCATCGCGAAGGCGGGCGAGAAGACCGAGGACTATCCGTGGGGCTCGACGCCGGAGGAGGCGGAGGCGTGGCGCGAGGTGTCCGCGGAGCGCTGGGGGACCGAGGAATTCGCGCGTGAGTGGCTTGGGCGCCTTGCTCCGAGTGCAGCGGGTGACCCTCGGCAGATCGCCTGGTATGCCCGCGTCATGCGCGCCTCCGCAACCCCGACGGCGTCCCAACGCTTCTCCGAGATGAATGCGCTGATGGATGTGCGCGCGCTCCTCCCGATCCTGCACGTGCCGACGCTCGTCCTGGAGCGGAAGGACGTCGTCGCCCCAAAAGGCGGAGTTGACGTGAGCGCCCTCGAAGAGGGCCAGTACGTCGCAGAACGGATTCCGGGAGCGAAGCTCGTCGTCGTGCCCGGTCAGGACTACCTTCCCTGGGTCGGCGACCAGGAGGCGCTCGTGAGCGAGGTGGCAGCGTTTGTTACCGGCACGCGTCCGGCGCCAGAGCCCGATCGCGCCCTGCTGACCGTCCTCTTCACCGACATCGTCGATTCGACCGGCTCGCTGGCGGAGCTCGGCGACCAACGCTGGCGTGAACTGGTCGCGGAGCACTACATCCTCATCGAACAGGCTCTCGAACGGTTCCACGGCAGGGAGGTCGATCGCGCCGGAGACGGTGTCTTCGCCACCTTCGACGGGCCGGGGCGCGCGATCAGCTGTGCATCCGAGATCACTCGCGAGGTGCGCCGGCTCGGCCTCGAGGTCCGCGCCGGCATCCACACCGGCGAGTGCGAGCTCGACGGCGATCTCGTCAGTGGGATCGCCGTGCACATCGGTGCCCGCATCGCGGCGCTCGCCGCACCCGGCGAGGTGCTGGTGTCGAGCACCGTCAAGGATCTCGTGGCCGGATCGGAGCTTCGGTTCGAGGAGCGCGGTCTGACCGAGCTGAAGGGCATTCCGGGCGAGTGGCGCCTCCACGCCCTGCGACGTTAGGGTCGCACCAAGTCATCGAAGGAGGACAACGTGAAGTCAAAACAGGAGCACAAGGTCAAGGAAGAGATGGGGCCGTTCCTCGAAGAGGGCGAGGAGGTCCGCGCGGTCCTGATTGCCCGGCCGCGCGGGTGGACCCAGTCGATGGCGGGCGGCAGGACGCTCGGGGTCGGCCAGGCAATCGGAGGGCGCGCGCAGAAGCAGGCTCGAACCGGAGCCGAGGAGGCAGGGATCAAGCTTGCTTCCCCCGGGGCAATCGTGCTCACCCAGAAGCGCCTGCTCACGGTGCAGACGGGCGAAGCGCTCGTTATGGGCAAAGGCGGATCGGTCAAGGAGGTTCTGAGCGCAATCCCGGTCTCGGACGTCGACTCGATCAAGGTCAAGCGCCTGCTCCTCGGCTACGTCGTCACGCTCAAGGTGCGCGGGTCGGAGTTCAAGCTGGAAGCGAACGCCGCCGCCGGGGCTAAGCCCATGGCCGAGGCGTTGGAGCGGGCGAAGATCGAGGCATGACGGCCCGTCACGCCGGAGCAGGAGCTCCGGTGCTGAGCTCGGCGTCACGGGCGGCGAGCGCCGTGTAGCGGTCGCCGGCGAGGATCAGATCCTCGTGCCGGCCCGACTCGACGATGCGGCCGTGGTCGAGCACGATGATCTGATCCGCGTCTCGCACCGTCGAGAGCCGGTGCGCGATCGCGATCGTCGTCCGCCCCTCGGAGAGCCGGTCGAGAGCCTCCTGCACGAGCCGCTCCGTCTCGGTGTCGAGCGAGCTCGTCGCCTCGTCAAGGAGCAGGATCGGCGGGTTGCGCAGAATCGCGCGTGCGATTGCGATGCGCTGCTTCTCGCCGCCGGAGAAGCGGTAGCCGCGCTCACCGACGACGGTGTCGTAGCCCTCGGGCAGCGCCGCGATCACATGGTGGATGCGCGCCGCCTCGGCTGCCCTCTCGACCTCCTCGTCGGTCGCGTCCGGCTTCGCAAAGCGCAGGTTCTCGCGCACCGACGAGTGGAAGAGGTAGGTCTCCTGCGAGACGACGCCGACGAGATCGGTCAGAGCCTGGAAGCTCAGGTCGCGGATGTCGACACCACCGATCGTGATCCGTCCGCGGCTGACGTCGTAGAGCCGCGCAACCAGGTAGCCGAGTGTCGTCTTGCCGGAGCCGGTCTCCCCGACGAGCGCGGTCGTCGTGCCCTCCTCGACCGTGAACGAGATGTCCTGGAGCGTCCAGGCCTCGTCGTAGCGGAACCAGACGTCCTCGAAGACGACGTCGCCGGCCCGCCCGACGGCGAGCGCGTCCGGCTTCTCCTCGATGTCGATCGGCTGATCGAGGTATTCGAAGATTCGATCGAAGAGCGCAAGCGACGTCTGCACGTCGAGGCCGACGCCGAGCAGCGAGCCGACGGGGAAGAAGAGCCGCGTCTGCAGCGTCGTGAACGCCACCAGCACCGGGATCGACACCGCTGCCGAGCCGCTCGCCAGGGCGAGCCCGCCGAACCAGTAGACCGCGGCGGGCATGATCGCGAAGGTCGTCTGGATCGATGCCATCACCCAGCGCCCCGCCATCCGCTGGCGCACCTCGAGCTCGGCAAGACGGAGCGAGTCGGCTTCGAAGCTGTCGGCGAGCTCCTGCCCGCGCCCCATCGTCTTCCCGAGCATGATCCCCGAGACCGAGAGCGACTCCTGCACGAGGCTCGAGATGTCGGCGAGCGTCTCCTGCGTCGTCTTTGCAATCCGGCGCCGCTCGTTGCCGACGCGGCGCGTCAAGAGCACGAAGAACGGGATCAGCGCGAACGCGAACAGCGCCAGCTTCCAGCTCAGCACGAGCATGCCGACCATCGTCGCGGCGACGGTCGTCACGTTCGACGCGATCGAGGTCGCCGTGTTCGTGACGACGTTCTGCACGCCGCCGATGTCGTTCGAGATCCTCGACTGGACTTCTCCCGTGCGCGTGCGCGTGAAGAAGGCGAGCGACAGCTGCTGGAGATGGCGAAAAACGGCGGCGCGGAGGTCGTGCATCACTCGCTGGCCGACCTGGTTGGAGAGCAACGTCTGGATGACGCCGAGCGCGCCGGTCACGATTGCGATCGCGATGATCCCGCCGGCGTTGAACGAGAGCGCCCTCGTGTCGTTCCGCCCGATCGCCTCCAGGACGCGCTTGAGCAGGAAGGCCGGAACGACGCCGAGCGCCGCCGTGACGACGATCAGCAAGAGGACCCCACCGAGCCGCAGCCTGTACGGCGCGAAGAGGGGACCGATCCGCCGGATGTTCGCGCGGCGCACGGCCGGATCGGCAGCGCGCTCCGGGGGCGCGTCGGACGAGTGGAAGAACATGCCCATGGCAGATCAGAGTAATTCTTCGGACAATCGCTGCGTCAGGATCGCGCCCGGAACCGCGCGGAGGATCGGCGGGCGAGCCGTCGAACCGGACTGAGTCATGCCGCCCCCTCAGCGCGACGATCCGTTCAAGGCCTTCAACTTTCTCGTCGAGATCGACGGCGTCGCCCGCGCAGCGTTTAGCGAGGTGAGCGGCCTCGAGAGCGAGACCGCGGTCATCGAGTATCGGGTCGGCAGCGAGAAGGTCAACTGGGTGCGCAAGCTGCCCGGCCTGACGAAGTTCGGGAACATCACCCTCCGCCGCGGAGTCACCCAGGATGCCGACCTCTGGAACTGGCGCAAGAGCATCGTCGACGGAGAAATCGACCGGCGAAATGGCGCGATCGTGCTGCTCGACGACAAGCGGAGCGAGGTCGTGCGCTGGAACTTCAGGAACGGCTGGATCTGCAAGTGGGTCGGCCCGACGCTGAACGCGAAGGCGAACGAGGTTGCGATCGAGTCGATCGAGCTCGCGCACGAAGGCCTCGAGCGAGGCTGAGATGGAAGTCGCTGCGCTCGACGACGGCGTGGTCGTCGACGTCGTCTTCGACGGTGGCGTGCTGTATCTCGAGCTTGCCAACCTGTCCGACCGGCCGGCCCTGAACGTTGCCTGCACCTTCGATCCGCCGCTCGTCGACCTCGAAGGCCGCGACGTCTCGAAGCTGCCCTTGTTTCGCCGCGTGGAGTTCCTCGGCCCCCGGCGCCGGATTCGCACGCTGCTCGATTCGCATGCCGGCTACTTCGCGCGCGAGCGCGCGACCCGTGTGAGCGTCGCGGTCGAGTACGAGCGGCCCGATGGACCGCGATGTGTGACACAGGTCGCGCACGACCTCGAGGTCTTCCGCGAGCTGGCGTACCTCGCCTGAGCGGCGTTCAGAAGCCGAAGCGCACGTTCGTGAAGTACCAGAACGCCGACGTCGCCCACAGCGTCACGAGCACGGCGAACAGCGTTCCGCCGACGACCGGCAGCGTCCAGCGCGGATGCGCCTTGTCGTGCACGAAGAAGATCTTGACCGCGAAGACGCCGTAGACGAACGAGCCCGCGATCGAGTGGACGAGCACGCGCGCATTGACGGTCTGAAACCCGAGGATGAAGATGCAGTGGAACGCGACCGGCAGGGTGCAAACGAACGCGAGCCGGCCCGACCAGCGGTGCACGCGGTTCACGTACGGACGCGGGATCCGCACGATTCGCTCCAGCTTCCCGAAGATGCGCGCGCCGGTCGAGACCTGCACGACCGCCAGGATCACCGCGGCCGTCGCGAACCAAGCCTTTCCGGCAATCGTCGAGGAAAAGACGGACGTGATGGCGTCCGAGTACGTCGAATTCACGCTCGCCAGCACTTGAATCGACGCCGACCCTAGCGGGTTACGATCGGCATGTGCCGAGCTCGTGGCGGCGGCTCTTGCTCGTTCCGGCGATGCTCTTCGTCGTCGTCTCGGCGAGTGCGTTCACGCTTGCGAAGCTGCACCTCGCCAAGCCCGGCCTGCCCAAGTCTGGCTCGATCAAGCTCGGGGACCTCTACCGTGGGCAGACGGTGTTCTCGACCACCTGTGCCACCTGCCACGGCGATTCGGCGCAAGGCGGCATCGGCCCGAAGCTCGCCGGCGCGCACATCTCGCTCGCAGCCGCGAAAGCTCAGATCGACAACGGGGGCGCCGCGATGCCGGCGAAGCTCGTGCAGGGCGGGCAAGAGGAGGACGTCCTCGCCTACCTCTCGACGATCTTCGCGCCCGGCGGGTAGCCCTTTTAGTTGGGCGAGATGTTCTGGTTGATCCGGAAGAAGTTGTCCGGGTCGTACTTCTGCTTCAGGGCTTGCAGCCGGTCGTACTTCTCCGCACCGTAGGACTGGCGAACCCGCTCGGCCCCCTCGTCACCCAGGAAGTTCACGTACACGCCCTCGTGCCAGGGCTCCAGGTCCGACCAGAAGCTGCGCACCCACTCGCGCTCCTCGTCGAAGCCCTCGCTCGTCTCCGTGCACGCACCGACGTTGTACGTGAAGCCCGCAGAGCGGCCGTTGTATGCGGTCTCGTCCTCGCCCACGTGCCCGATCGCCCCACCCATCTGCCAGATCGGGTAGGAGGTGAACGGCGAGTCGATCTGGAGCGAGCGCTCGGCGGTGATGTCGATGATCTCGTCGTTCAACTCTGCGACGTCGCAGCTCTTGAAGTAGTACCAACGACCCGGAACGAAGCCCGGGTCGAGCATCGCCTGATGCGCCAGGAACGGCTTCGGCATGCAGACGTCGGCGACGGGCGAGCCGAACTTCCTGAGCGGAGCGATGAACTTCTCGCCCTCTTCCATGTCGCCGGCCCAGCAGGGGACGACCATCACGACCGGCTTGCCGTGCAGCTCCTCCGGGACGAACGGCAACGGCGGCGCTTTGCGGTGCACGACGATCGTCATCAACTCATCCGGCGCCTCCGCGACCCAGTCGCGGTAGAACCGCAGGACCTCCCCGGACTGCTCCATCGGCCAGAAGACCGGACCGGCCAGCACCTGGGTCCCCAGCGGCACGCACTGGAACTCGAACTCGGTGACGATCCCGAAGTTGCCGCCGCCCCCGCGCACGCCCCAGAAGAGATCGGGGTTCTCGTCCGCGCTCGCCTTGACGAACTCTCCCTCGGCCGTCACGAGATCGACCGAGATGAGCTTGTCGATCGACAGTCCGTGCTTGCGCTGGATCCAGCCGATCCCGCCGCCGAGCGTGAGCCCCGCCACGCCGGTATGCGTGACGATGCCCGACGGCACCGCGAGGCCGAACGCCTGCGTCTCCTGGTCGAGCTCGCCGAGCAAGACGCCCGCTTGCACGCGCGCCGTGCGCTGCTCGGGATCGACCCGGACGCCCTTCATCGGCCCGAGGTCGATCAGGAGCGCGTCATCCGCGATCGACAGGCCCGGGAACGAGTGTCCGCCGCTGCGCACCGCAACGGGGAGGCCGCTCGCCCGTCCGAGCTTGACCGCGGCGATCACATCGGAGACGCCCGCGCAACGAACGATCACGGCGGGGTGCTTGTCGAACGAGCCGTTCCAGATCTTGCGGTGGAGGTCGTAGTCCGGATCACCGGGACGAACGACGTGACCCCGGAATGCAGCCTCGTCAATCTCGATCGCATCGACGGCAGCAGCCACGGCCCAAGTCTGGCACCCGCAACGCAAGCAGCGCAAGCCCGCGCCTAAGGCAAGTCGACGACCATTCCTTCGCGGGCGAGCGTCGGCTGCTCCTCATTCCGTCCCGCGAGTGACCGCGCATGAGCTTCGATTCGCGCCAGCGACTCATCCGAATGGAGCGGCTCGTGGTGAAAGAGGACAAGACGCCGGGCTCCGACCGCACGGGCGAACACCACCGCGTCCTCGACGCTCGTGTGGCCCCAGCCGATCTTCTCTTCGTACTCCTCCTCGGAGTACTGCGCGTCGTGCACGAGCAGGTCGACGTGCTCGGCGATCGACGCGCCGGAGATCCAGTCGGTCGACTTGTCGACGATTCCTGCAAGGGCGGGTTCGTGATCGGGCAGGTACGCGAAGCTCGACTCGTCCGTCTCGACCCGGAAGCCGACGGTTGGGCCCGGATGAAGAATGAGGTCGGCAGCCAGAGTTGCACCGTCGAGCGTCCAGCGCTCCCGTGGGACGTCGCGAAAAGTGACGTGAGCCGGAAGGTCGTGGAGGTCGATCGGGAAGAGCGGAGGGGAGAACGAACGCCTGACGCGCTCCTCGAGGCTCAGCACCGGCGACGGCGGTCCCCAGATATCCAGCGTCACACGCTCGTCGAAGAGGGGCGCGAAGAAGCGGAGCCCCTCGAGATGATCGAGGTGCAGGTGCGTGAGAAGCAGATGCAGCTCGCGCACGCCTCGTTCGATGAGCTCGAGCCCGAGCCTTCTGATCCCGGTGCCGGCGTCGAGTACGAGGACGGTCCCGTCGGCCAGCGAGACCTCGACGCAGGATGTGTTCCCGCCGTATTCGACCGTCTCCCGGCCCGGCGTCGCGACCGAACCGCGGCAGCCCCAGATCGTCACGCGCACCGCGACCTCACGTCTCGCGCCAGAAGATGGCGACGATGCCGACGAACTCATCTGCATGGGCGAAGAGCGGAAACGCCGTCACGGCGACCTCGCGTTCGACCCCGTCTCGGCTCGTGATCTGAATCTGCTCGTGTGCCGCGCGCCGCTCTTCGAGGGCGATCCTCGTGGCCAGGCGTTCCCCCGGCACGGGCACCGAGTCGGCCGTTCGAGGGGCGAAGCTCGCCGAAAATTCCGCCATCGGCATCTCCCCGATCTCGGCGAAGGTGCCGCCGACGACCTCCTCCGCCGCCTCGTTGAAGAAGACGAGCTGACCTCGATCGTCTGCGATCAGCATCGGCGTCGCGAGATTCGACGCGAACTCACGGGCGAGGATCAGAACCAGGTGCTTGGACCGCCGCTCCTGCACAGGCGAAGCGTACGCCTCTCTGTTGCTAGGAGAGGCAGGCCGGACGCCGAGCTTTCGGAAGCAGCGCGGCCGGCCGCCACGCCGGGTCGACGGCGCCGGCTCCTCGCGACCCGGCCGCGACCCGCTCACCCCTGCCGTCGGCCCGCACCACGACGATCGTGCTCTTGCCCCCGGTTATCCGCATGAATGCAATCCGCCGGCCGCTCGGCGACCAGGCCGGCCGCAATTCCGGCCCTGCGGCCGCCGTTATGTGCTGCGCGGCGCTTCCGTCCGCGTTTGCGACGACGATCGAGCCAGCCTCCGAAAAACGGGACGGGTACCCGACGTATGCGATCTTCGAGCCGTTCGGCGACCAGGCCGGGTCGGAGGCCTGGCCCACGAGAACGTGCCGTCCCGTCCCATCGACGTTGACGACCACGATTCGGCTCGTCCCGGCCGCGCTCGATTCCGTCTCGATGTTCTCCGCAAAGGCGATCCGCCGGCCGTCGGGCGCCCAGGCCGGTCGGCTGACGGCGGCGGTGGGAGCGACGAGAAGCTCGCCTAGCGCGCGTCCCGCGGAGGTGACGATGACCACCCGCGACCGTAACTTCTGAGAGACGTAGGCGATGCTCTTCCCATCAGCCGACCAGGCCGGATCCGCAAAGGCGCCTGCCTGGGTGAGGCTGCGAACGATGCGTCCTCGCGAATCGGCGACGACGATTTTTGAAGCAGCGCCCACCTGGCGCGAGAAGACGACGCGGCGTCCATTCGGAGACCACGCGGGCGCCTGGTCCTTGCCCCGTGTGAGCCGGGCCGGGCGGGAGCCGTCGGCCCGGGCGACGCAGAGATTGCCGCTCGACTGGACAGCGTAGGTCAAGAGCGTCGGCGGACGTGCCGACTGCGTGTCGATCGCGATCGTGACGGCGAGCGAGGCGCCGATCCCGCAAAGTGCGAGGAACCGCTTCACTTCGACGTGAACGTACCCAGGTCGATCCCGACGAAAACGCCTACGGGCCCGGCGAACCGGGCCCGTAGGGTCGATGACGGGTAGGTCAGCGGCAGCTTGGGTACTTGAAGGCTCCGATTCGCGTCTGCCACGGCCTCGTGTCAGACGGCGAGCCGTCCCTCTCGTAGTACTCATTCATGTAGTAGAAGGTGCAGTCGTCGCGGGGGTCGACGCTCATCGACGTGTAGTCGCCCCAGCGGGAGTTGGTCGTGGTCTGGACGCCCGTTCCGTTCTGGAGGACGGCCTCGCCCTGGCTCAGTTGGCCGAGCGGGTCGCTCGCCAGGCGCCCGGCGTAACGGATGCCCGGTTTGACGGTGGTTCCGTTGACGACGCTGTAGCCCGCCGCGAGATTGCCGAACTTGTCTTGCGCGACGCTGCCCATCCAGCGGTGGACGCCGTCGCCCGGGGCGTATGTGCCCTGCTGATAGATGACCGGGTCTTGCGGGTTCCGGATCTCGTACCAGCGCACTCCGGCGACGCCCGGCGCCGCCTCGACGGACTGGTTGGTGACAAGCGACTCGTAGGTCTTGAAGTTCCGGTACTGGAGCCGGAACGTCGGCCTCTGCCGGTACGAGAGGATGTCGAGGTACTGCGCCGGATTGAAGATGCCCGGCTGCGGCAGGCAGTCGCGTGCGTCCGGTGCGCAGGGGAAGTTCGAATCGAACGGTGCAGTCGCGAGTTGCGCCGTCAGTCCGAAGGTCGAGTTCGCCGGATGCGCGAAGTCGACGTCCGCCTCGAACCAATTGATCGCGTCAGACGGCGCTCCGTAGGCATAGTCGTCGTCCTGGGTCCCCGCGAAGTACTCGGGGCTGTGTGGCGGCGGCATCCGCTTCCCATCCTGGTCGGCGGGCAGGATCCCGTCGCCCAGGAGATAGAGCGGATCGATGCCGTCGACGAGGTAGAACGAGACGACGGTCGGGTTCGGATCGCCCTCGACCAGTTGATGCCGGTTGATCGCGTAGACGCCGATCTGGTACTCGACGGTCGGCCCGAACTCACGCGTCGTGATGTAGAGCCCGTCCGACATGATCCCGTACTTCGGGTAGTCCGGGAAGAACGCGCCGGTCGAGAACGCGTACCGGTAGTACGACCCGAGCGGATCCTGTGTCGTCGAGACGGCGACGCAATTCCAGTACTCCGGCCCGACTGTCGTGAACTGAGTCAGGATCCACCGATTCGAGATCTCGTCATAGACGACGACCTCGTCGCCGGCGTGATTCGCGCAGTCCGGAACGCTGAAGCCCTGCCAGAGCGAGCCGATGTCCGCAGGCCCGTAGAGCGGGGTTCCCGTCTTCGTGTAGATGGCGAATGTGAGGTTGACCGTGGCGATGTAGTGCTGTTGCCCGACGTCGCCGTTCGGATCGGGCGGGTTGACGCGGATTCCGAAGATGTTGAAGTTGTCCTCGTTTCTCGGGCCCTCGAACGTGAACAGAGGCGAAGGCATCGCGTTCGGCGAGGCGCCGTTCTGAAGGGCTCCGTCGGCCTGGTGCTTGGTGTTTGCGACACGTCCCACCAACGAGCGGTCAGTGGCCGCCTGGCTCATCCAGGTCTGCTGCTGCCGCGCATCAGGCGGGATCATTGGCATGTCGCGAAGCGGCGCGCTCTTGTCGAAGGCGACCGCCGTTCCAACCGTCGGCCGCAACGGTCCGATGCCTGTGGAGCCGCCAGAGCCGGCCAGCGCGGAACCGGCTGCAAAGACGAGCGTCGCGACGCTAGCGGCCGCGAGAGCTGCTGTAAGTCTTCTCATCCTGCCTCCCCTGTAGATCGAATTGAGCATCCCTACCAGATCGCGGGACCAGACTCAACCCCGCCGGGAAGCCGTCGGCGCGGGCCCGTCGAGCCGTTGTTCCTTGCCAGGAGTACCCCTAGTCGGGCCCGTGGCCCGGGACCATTACTGACCGTACGACCTCGCCCGCTTCCATGTCGGCGAAGGCCTGCTCGATGTCGTCCAGCGCGATCTTCTTCGTCACCATTCCGGCCAGGTCGAGCAGGCCGTCGGCGGCAAACTGGGCCAGACGCGGGAAGTCCTCCGCCGGGACGTGATCGCCGCCGTGTGAGACGAGGATGCGCAGCCGCCCGTCGAAGAGTTGCTCCAGCGGAACGATCGCCTCGGAGCCCGGCTGAGGCAGCCCGATGTAGACGAGGGTGCCCGAGTACCCGAGCATTGCCAGCCCCCGTTCGACTGTCTCCGGCCTTCCGACGACGTCGAAGACGAAGTCGAGTCGCTTGGCCTCGGCGTCTCCGCGATGGGTCGCGCCGAAGCGGTTCGCAGCCTCGAGCTTGCGGTCGTCGTGATCGAGCGCGTGGATCTCGGCGGCACCCGCGATGCGTGCGCCCTGGATCACCGAGAGCCCGACGGCGCCGCAGCCGATGACGCCCACGCGGGCTCCTTCCCAGACGGCGGCGGTCTTGAGCACGGAGCAGACGCCGGTCGCGACCGCGCACCCGATCAGGCAGGCCTGCTCGGGGGGCAGCGGTGGCGTGAGCAGGACCAGGGCCGCACTGTGGACGACTGTCCGGGTGCTGTGCGTCCCCATCTGGAGCGCGGTGCTCAGCGGAGCGCCGTCCGCGAGCCGCATCCGCGGGCCGGGGCCCGGTGTAAGCCGGCAGAGATGACGCTCCCCGCGAAGGCACGCGCTGCATGCTCCACAAGGCGAGCGCCAGCCCAGAATGACCCGGTCGCCGGCTCCCACGTGCTCGACACCCTCGCCGACTGCCTCGACCACGCCCGCGCCCTCGTGGCCCAGCAGGACAGGCAGCTGATGCCTCCAGCCGCCGGTCTGGAGCATGTGCAGGTCGGTGTGGCAGACGCCGCTTGCTTCGATCCGGACAAGCGCCTCGCCGGGGCCGGGCGGATCGAGCTCGATCTCGGAGACCGTGAGGCCGCCGTCCACGGTCAGGACTGCGCCGCGATCCACGATTCATCCACGGACAACCGGGTCAACCTCCCTACTACAGTACTCGCGTGGATCTGCGCGACACGCCGGACGAGGTTGCGTTCCGAGCCGAGGTGCGCGGCTGGATCGAGGCCAACGTCTCTGACGATCTGCGCGGCAGCGCTCGCTCGGAGGAGCCGTTGCGGGCTTGGAGCCGGAAGCTCTCCGAGGTCGGCTACGCGGGACTGACCTGGCCGAAGGAATACGGAGGCGCGGCCGCCCCGTACAGCTACCAGGCGATCCTCCTCGACGAGCTCGCGCGTGCCGAAGCCCCGCAGCACATCGGCGTCATCGGCCTCGGCATGGCGGGGCCGACGATCATGGCGCACGGGACGGAGGAGCAAAAGGCGCGCTACCTGCCGAAGATCCTCTCGGCCGAGGAGATCTGGTGCCAGGGCTTCTCGGAGCCGGGCGCCGGATCCGACCTCGCCTCGGTCCGGACGCGGGTGGAGCCCGGCGACGACGGGTTCGTCGTCAACGGCCAGAAGGTCTGGTCGTCCTGGGCGCACATCGCCGAGCGCTGCATCCTCGTCGGACGGAACGATCCCGACGCGCCGCCCCACCAGGGTCTGACGTACGTGATCGTCGACATGCACGCGCCGGGAGTCGAGGTCCGACCCTTGCGGCAGATCACCGGCGAGGCCGAGTTCAACGAGATCTTCCTCACCGATGTCGCCGTCCCGCGAGAGAACCTCCTCGGCGAAGTCGGCGAAGGCTGGGCGGTCGCGATGACGACGCTCCTCCACGAGCGCGGCACGCTCGGGTTCGCGCTCACGGGCGTACTCGACGTGGCAGTTCGCAAGCTGATCGCGCTCGCGGCCGAGCGTGGCGACGGCAACCGGCTCCTGCGCGACCGTGTCGCGCGCGAGTGGATCGAGCTCCAGGCGCTCAAGCTGACGAACGCACGCGCGCTCACGCGGCTGATGAAAAGCGGCGTTCCCGGCCCGGAGGGCTCGGTGACGAAGTTGCACTGGTCGGAGTCGAGCCAGCGCCTGACGAAGCTCGCCCTCGAGCTGCTCGGCCCGGAAGCCCAGCTCGTGGACGAGGACGGCCACGACGGTGGCTACTGGCAGCACGCACAACTGCGCAGCCGCGGGAACACGATCGAAGCCGGCACCTCCGAGGTCCTCCGCAACATCATCGCGGAGCGCGTGCTCGGCCTCCCGAGGAGCCGCTAGTGGACTTTTCCTTCAGCGAGGAACAGGAACTGTTGCGGGCTCAGGCGCAGGAGTTCCTCGGCGAGCATTACCCCGCCGAGCAAGTCGGACAGCTCGCCGACTCGGAGAAGGGCTGGGATCCGGCGTCGTGGCCGGAGCTCGCGGGGCTCGGGTGGACAGGCGTCTCGGTCTCCGAAGAGGAGGGCGGTGCGGGTCTCGGCTTCCTCGAGGAAGCCGTCCTCTTCGAGGAGCTCGGCCGGGCCCTCTACCCCGGCCCCTACTTCTCGACGATCGCGCTTGCGCTGCCCGCGCTCACACCGGAGCTGCGGAAGGAGGTCGCCGCGGGCGGGGCAACGTGGACGCTGGCGCTGCACGGCGATCGCGGGCTCGTCCCCGACCTCGGCGTCGTCGACCGGGTGGCAGTCGCGGACGAGGACGGCATCTGGGCCCTCGAGGGAGAGACGCGCGAGGTGCTGGCGACGATGGACCCGACACGCCGGCTCGGCCGCATCGGGTTGGACGGGGCCCGGCGGACGCTCCTCGTCGACGCCGACGAAGCTCTCGAACGGACGGCGGCGATCCGGCGACGCGCCCTCGCCGCGCTCGCGCTCGAAGCGGTCGGGATCGCCCAGCGCGTGCTCGAGCTCTCGGTGGAGCACGCCAAGACGCGCGAGCAGTTCGGACGCCCGATCGGCGTCTACCAGGCCGTCTCGCATGCGCTGGCCGACACGTACGCCGAGACGGAGCTCGCGCGCTCGCTCGCGTACTGGGCCGCCTGGTGCGTGGCCGAGCAGGACGGGCAGGCGCAGCTCGCCGCGCCTGCGGCCAAGGCGTACGCCGCGGATGCGGCCGTCGCGGCCTGTGAGCGTGCGATCCAGGTGCACGGCGGCGTCGGCTTCACGTGGGAGCACGTACTGCATCGCTACTACAAGCGCGCGCAGTGGATCGAAGCCTTCGAAGGCTTCGGGCATGAGCAGCGAGCGGAGGTCGCACGGGAGCTCCTCGACGTGCACGCCCCCGCTGCCGTGGCATGAAACGATAAGCGCGTGGGTTACGCGTTCGGATCGATTGACGAGCTCGGAGAGGGCTACGGCTTTCGCAAGATCCGTGCGCCGCTCGGAGTCACGGCGTTCGGCGCCAACGCGATCGTGTTCCCACCGGGCTACGTCGGCTTCCTGCATTACCACGATGTCCAGGACGAGCTCTACTTCGTCCACAGCGGCAAGGCTCGCGTCGAGGTGGAGGGGGAGACCCGCGAGCTCGAGCCCGGCGGGCTCTTCCACGCCGAGTCGACAACGCCCCGGAGGGTCTCCAACGCGAGCGAGAGCGACGATCTCGTGCTCGTCGTGGTCGGCGGCAAGGACGGCTACGTCGAGCGTGACGGCAACATGGTCGATCCCGCCGATATCGAGCGCCGGGCCGCCTTCGGCCGCCGTTGAGAAAGGAGCCGTGCAAGGCCTGAACATGGACTTCGAGCTCACGGTCCCCGTGATGCTGCGGCGGGCCGAGCAGCTCTTCGGGCCGCGCGAGATCGTGACGAGGCTGCCCGACAAGAGCCTGCATCGCTACACGTACGCGGACTTCATACCGCGGGCCCGGCGCCTGGGAGCGGCGCTCACGAAGCTCGGCATGAAGCGCGGCGACCGCGTCGCGACCCTGGCGTGGAACCACTACCAGCACCTCGAGGCCTACCTCGGCATCCCGGCCTTCGGCGGCGTCACCCACACGCTGAACCTCCGGCTGCACCCGAACGACGTCGGCTACATCGCCAAGCACGGCGGCGACAAGCTGCTGATCGTCGACGAGAGCCTGCTTCCGCTCGCGCAGAAGTTCCTCGGCGAGACCGACATCGAGCAGGTGATCGTGATCGGCGAGGCGCCGGAGGGGATGATCTCGTACGAGAAGCTCCTCGCCGGGACGGACGACCCCGGGGAGTATCCGGAGATCGGGGAGCGCGAGGCCGCGGCCATGTGTTACACGTCGGGGACGACCGGGCACCCGAAGGGCGCCCTCTACTCGCACCGCGCGATCTTCCTGCACACGCTCGTCACGGCGATGGCGGGCGCGCTCTCGATCAGCGAAGCGGACACGGTGCTGCCGGTCGTGCCGATGTTCCACGCAAACGCCTGGGGCTTTCCATTCAGCTGCACGATGGTCGGTGCCAAGCAGGTGTTCCCGGGCCCGCACCTCGACCCGCCCAGCTTGCTGGAGCTCTTCCAGGACGAGCGGGTGACGATCACCGGGGGCGTCCCGACGATCTGGCTCGGCATCCTGCAGTTGCTCGATTCGCAGCCTGATGCGTACGACCTGTCGAGCGTGAAGTCGATGGTCGTCGGCGGCGCAGCGGCGCCGCGCTCGCTGATCGAGGGGCTCCAGAAGCGCCACGGGCTCTCCGTTCTGCACGCCTGGGGCATGACGGAGATGGCGCCGATGGGCACGACCGCGCAGCTTCCTCCGGACCTGCTCGACGCATCGGACGATGAGCAGAACACTTTCCGCGCGAAGCAGGGCCGCCCGGTCTCCCTGGTCGAGATCCGCGCCCGCGGCGAGGACGGCGTGGTGCCGTGGGACGGCGAGACGATGGGCGAGCTCGAGGTCCGCGGGCCGTGGATCTCGAGCTCGTACTACGACGCACCGGAGGCCGCGGATCGCTGGACCGAGGACGGCTGGTTCAAGACCGGCGACGTGGTCACGATCGACGAGCGGGGATGCATCGAGATCCAGGACCGCTCGAAGGACCTCGTCAAGTCCGGCGGCGAGTGGATCAGCTCGGTCGCGCTCGAGAACGCGCTCATGGGCCACCCGGCCGTGGCCGAGGCGGCAGTGATTGCAATTCCGGACGAGCAGTGGAGCGAGCGGCCCCTGGCCGTCTGCGTCTTCAAGGAGGGCGAGTCCGCGACCGCCGAGGAGCTCCGCGAGCACCTCGCGGGCAGCTTCGCCAAGTTCCAGCTGCCGGAGCGCTTCGAGTTCGTGGACGAGATTCCGAAAACGGCCGTCGGCAAGTTCAAGAAGACTGCGCTGCGGGAGCAGTTCGCAGGGGTGCAGACTCCCGCCTCTGGGTAGTGGAGATCGCCGGCAAGACCTTCCTCGTCACCGGCGGCGCCTCGGGCCTCGGCGCTGCGACCGCGCGCCTGCTCGACGAGGCCGGCGGCCACGCGGTCGTCGCGGACCTGCCGGAGACCGACGTGACGGACGAGGACTCCGTGCGGGGCCTGCTCAACTCCCTCGACGCGCTGCACGGCGCCGTCAACTGCGCGGGCATCGGCGCCTCGGCGCGCGTGGTCGGGAAGGACGACGACGGGCCGTTTCCGCTCGACCTCTTCCGGGCCGTGGTGGACGTCAATTTGACGGGAACCTTCAACGTCATCCGGCTCGCCGCGACGAAGATGGCGCAGAACGAGCCGGACGAGAACGGGGAGCGAGGCGTCATCGTCAACACCGCCTCGAACGCCGCCTTCGAGGGGCAGATCGGGCAGGCCGCGTACTCGGCCTCGAAGGGCGGCGTCGTCTCGATGACTCTGCCGATCGCCCGCGAGTTGGCGCGCTACGGGATCCGGGTGATGGCGATCGCGCCCGGCCCCGCCGACACGCCGATGCTCGCGCAGCTGCCGGAGGCGATCAGGCAGGCGCTCGAGGCGCAGATCCCGTTTCCGCAGCGGCTCGCCCGCCCGGAGGAGTTCGCGGCGCTCGTCAGGCACATCGTCGAGAACCCGTACCTGAACGGAGAAGTGATCCGGCTCGACGGCGGGTTGCGGATGCCTCCGCGCTGATGCCCGCGCTTGACGGCATGCGCGCCGTGTCGCTCGCCGTGAATGTGCCTGGGCCGACCACGGCTGCACGGCTTGTGGCGCTCGGAGCCTCGGTGACGAAGGTCGAGCCGCCGTCCGGCGATCCGCTCGCCGCCGCCCATCCAGCCTGGTACGACGAGCTCCGCGGAGGGCAGCAAGTCCTGACGCTCGACCTGAAACAGGCGACCGACCACGCGATCCTCGACGAGCTCCTCCGGCCCGCCGATCTCCTGCTGACGTCGAGCCGCCCGGACGCACTCACTCGCCTCGGCCTCGCCTGGCCCGCGTTGCACGCGCGGTTCCCCCACCTCTGCCAGGTCGCGATCGTCGGTTATCCCGAGCCCGAGCAGGAGCGCGCCGGTCACGACCTCACCTACGCGGCCGCGCACGGGCTCGTCGTGCCGCCCGATCTGCCGCGGACACTCGTCGCCGACCTCGGCGGCGCGGAGCTCGCGACGACGGCGGCGCTCGACCTTCTGCTCGCCCGCGAGCGCGGCGGGGAGGCTGGCTATGCGGAGGTCGCCCTCGCCGATGCGGCAGCGGCGTTCGCGGCGCCGCTCCGGCAAGGAGCGACCGTCGAGGGCGGCCCGCTCGGCGGCGGCCTCCCGCAGTACGGGCTCTACGCGGCCCGCGACGGGTGGATCGCAGTCGCCGCGCTCGAGCCGCAATTCGAGCAGCGGCTGGCCGCGGAGCTCGGCCTCGACGCGCTGACCCACGAGGCGCTCGCGGCCGCGTTCTCCACCCGCAGCGCGGAGGACTGGGAGGCGTGGGGGCGCGAGCACGACCTCCCGCTCAGCGCGGTCCAGGACGTAGGCTCCGCCGGATGAGCGAGCGGCGCCCGTGGGGAGAGGAGCGACCCGACGGCCCGCACGTGTGGCGAACGCTCGGGTACCGGGGCGAGCCGCCCGAGAACGGTCAGGCCGTGATCGAGTGGGACGCGTCCGAGGAGTACAGCTTTCCGGCCGACTCGGGCCCGATCCTTCACGGCGGTCTCGTCACGACCCTCCTCGACACCGCGATGGGCGGAGCCTGCTGGAGCCTGCTCGAGGAGGGCGAGACGTTCCTGACCGCCGACCTGCGGGTCGAGTTCTTCCGACCCGCGAGGCCTGGCACGATGCGAGCAGAGGGCCGAGTCGTGCACCGGACGAAACGAATCTTCTTCTGCGGGGCCGAAGCCTTCGACCCGGAGGGAAACATCGTCGCCGCGGCGCGCTGCACGCAAATCCTGCGAACAGCCCGCTAACCAGGCCAGTGTTGCAACGCAAGACCTGACCCCGGCTCCAGCACAGTCACAGTGACAGTCACTGTGGCCACTGTGACTACCCGCTTGCACGGAGTTACGCTGGCGGCGTGACAGCTGTCGCCGCGGTCATCTTCTTTGGAGGTCTCATCCTCTTGTGGTTCGCGCTTCCAATCCTCAACGGCTTCTTTGATCGCCTCGCCGCAAGCGGAGTACCGGGTCGTTGGAAGACGCCAGGCCTCGTCCCAATTGGGCGAGGTTTTGTTGTGTTTGCCTTCGTCGTCGGCCTAATCGCGCTCGTCAATGTCGTTTTCTTCGGCGGCTAGCTCTCCCCCACTTTCACGAGCGCCTTCCCGCGGTTCTCGCCGCGCAGCATGCCGATGAAGGCTTTCGGGGCGTTCTCGAGGCCCTCGGTCACGTCCTCCTTGTACTGGAGCGCGCGGTCCGCAAGCCAGCGGGTGAGCCGCTGCTCCGCCTCGGCGAAGCGATGGGCATAGTCGCTGACCAGGAACCCCTCCATCCGCGCGCGGAAGACGATCAGCACGCGCGGGTCGAAGCCGCGCTCAACGGACCCCTCGGCGTTGTACGTCGAGACCTGCCCGCAGATCACGACTCGGCCGCCGATCGCCAGGCGACGATGGACGGCGGCCGAGATCTCGCCGCCCACGTTGTCGAAATAGACGTCCACGCCGTCCGGGCAAGCCTCGCGGAGGCGCGCGCTGACGTCCTCGCTCTTGTAGTCGATCGCAGCGTCGTAGCCGAAGAGCGAGCGAAGGTCGTCGGCCTTGTCCGGGCCGCCGGCGATCCCGACGGTGCGACAGCCCGCCATCTTCGCGATCTGGCCGACGATCTGGCCGACCGCCCCGGCCGCGCAGGAGACGACAACCGTGTCGCCCGGGCGCGGACGCCCGACATCGAGGAGCCCGAAATAAGCGGTGAAGCCGGTCGTGCCGAGGACGTGCAGATACGCCGGGAGGGGGACGACAGCCGGGTCGACCGGCCGGAGCGAGCCGCCGCGCGCGACCGCGTACTCCTGCCAGCCGAGCTGGCCGACGACCGCGTCGCCCGGCGAGAAGCGCGAGTCGTTGCTCTCGACCACCTCGCCCGCCGCCTGCGCAGTGACGACGTCGCCGATTTCGAGCGGCTTCGCGTACGAGCGCGCCTCGCTCATTCGTCCCCGCTGGTACGGGTCGACCGAGACGTAAAGGTTGCGGACGAGCACTTCCCCCAGGCGCAGCTCCGGCACGGGTGCCTCGGCGAGCGCGAAGTCGGACTCCTGCGGAGCCCCGACCGGGCGCGCAGCGAGCGTCACCCGCCGGTTCACCGGAACTGCCATGTCCCCCCTCCCTCGAACTCCTTCAGGATCCGGCGGCTGACGACCATGCGGTGTACCTCGTCGGGGCCGTCGTAGATGCGCGCGCCACGCGCGTTCACGTACATGCGCGCGAGCGGCGTGTCGTCCGTGAGCCCGAGCGCGCCGTGCACCTGGATCGCCCGGTCGACGACATCGTTCAACACGCGCGCGGCGTAGAACTTGATCAGGGAGATCTCGACGCGCGCCTCGTCACCCCGGTCGATCTTGTGTGCGGCGTCGAGCGTCAGCAGGCGACAGGCCTGGATCTCGGCCGCCGAGTCGGCGATCCAGTTCTGGATCGTCTGCTTGTCGGCGAGGCGCGAGCCGAAGGCCTCCCGCTCGAGTGCGCGGCTGCACATCAGATCGAACGCGCGCTGCATCTGGCCGAGCCAGCGCATGACGTGGTGGATCCGCCCCGGGCCGAGCCGCTTCTGGGCGATCCGGAAGCCGTCACCGGGCTCACCGAGGACGTTCTCGACCGGCACTCGCACGCCCGTGTAGCGCACCTCGCAGTGGGTCGTCCAGCCGCGCCCCTCGTGCCCGAAGACCGAGACCGGGCGGACGATCTCCACGCCCGGCGTGTCGGCGGGGACGATGATCTGGCTCGCCCGCCTATGCGGGTCCGCATCGGGATCCGTGACGGCCATGACGATCCCGAACGCGGCGCCCTCGGCGCCGGACGAGAACCACTTGTGGCCGTCGATCACCCACTCGTCCCCGTCGCGCACCGCGAGCGTTTGCAACGTCGTCGGGTCCGAGCCGGAGACGTCGGGCTCCGTCATCGAGAAGAACGAGCGGATCTCGCCGGCGACGAGCGGCCGCAGCCAGCCCTCCTTCTGCTCGGCGGTGCCGAACAGGTGCAGGATCTCGCCGTTGCCCGCGTCGGGCGCCTGGCAGCCGAAGACGAGCTGAGCCCACTCGCTGCGGCCGATCTCCTCGTTCAGATGGGCATAGGCGAGGAAGCCCTGCCCGGTGCCGCCGGCCTCGGGCGGCAGGTGCGGCGCCCAGAGCTCCTCCGCTCTCGCACGCGCGCGCAACTCCTCCAGCAGCGCCTGCGCCGCCTCGTCTTCGCGGTTGAGCGCGAGCTCGTTCGGGTAGACATGCGCGCCCATGAAGGCGCCGTAACGGGTGCGCAGCTCCTCGATCTCCATCGGGTTAGCATCGCAGGCGTGCGCCTCGGCTTCTACATGAGCTACGCCCCACCACGGACGAATCCGGTCGAGCTCGTGGCTCTCGCACAGGAGGCCGAACGGCTCGGTTTCGACTCGGCCTGGGCTGCGGAGGCGTGGGGCAGTGACGCCGTCACGCTGCTCTCGTGGCTCGCGGCGACCACGTCGCGGATCAAGGTCGGCTCGGCGATCATGCAGATCCCGGGGCGCTCGCCCGCGAACACGGCGATGACGGCGGCGACGCTCGATCTCATGTCGGGCGGACGCTTCCTGCTCGGGCTCGGCACGTCAGGGCCGCAAGTCGTCGAAGGCTGGCACGGCCAGCCCTGGGGGAAGCCGCTCGGGAAGACGCGCGAGTACGTCGAGATCGTCCGCACGATCCTGCGCCGGGAGACGCTCGAGCATCACGGCGAGCACTACGACATTCCGTACACCGGCGAGGGATCGACCGGCCTCGGTCGGCCGCTGAAGCTGATGCTTTACCCACTCCGCGCCGAGATTCCCATCTACCTCGCGGCCCTCGGCCCGAAGAACGTGGCGCTCGCCGCCGAGATCGCCGACGGATGGCTCCCGATCTTCTTCTCGCCGGACCGTTTTGCCGAAGTCTTCGGCCCCAGCCTCAACGGCGTCGGGAAGGGATTCGACGTTGCCCCGAGCGTCCAGGTTGTCGTCGGCAGCGACGTCCAGGCGGCCCGCGACGCGCTGAAGCCGCTGCTGGCGCTCTACCTCGGCGGCATGGGCTCGCGGAAGGCCAACTTCTACAACACGCTCGCGCGGCGTTACGGCTACGAGGCCGAGGCCGAGCGCATCCAGGAGCTCTATCTGGCCGGCCATCCTCGCGATGCTGCCGCGGCTGTGCCCGACGCGCTGGTGGACGAGATCGCGCTCGTCGGCGAGCGCGAGCGCATCGCGGACCGGCTCGACGCCTGGCGCGAGTGCGGCGTGACGACACTCCTTGTTCAGACGCGCGATGCGAATGCGTTGCGGACGATGGCGGAGCTCGTCCTTTGACGGTGCGGGAGCTCTTCGACCTGTCCGGCAAGACGGCGATCGTCACCGGCGGCGGCAGCGGCCTCGGCCGCCAGATGGCGGAGGGCCTCGCCGAGATGGGCGCGAACCTCGTCCTCTGCGCCCGAAAAGCCGAGCGCTGCGAGCAAGCGGCGGCGGAACTCGCCGAGCTCGGCGTTGAGGCGATCGGCCTGGGCTGCGACGTGCGGGATCCGGCGCAGGTGCAGGCGGTCGTCGAGCGGGCGCGAGCCGAGGTCGGCGAGCCCGACACCCTCGTTAACTGCGCCGGCACCGTCTGGGGCGCCAGCCCGGAGGAGATGCCGCTCGAGGGCTGGCAGAAGGTGATCGACGTCAACCTGACCGGCACCTTCCTCTTCGCCCAGGCGGTCGGGCGGGCGCTGATCGAACGAGGCGCGGGCGGCAAGATCGTGAACATCGCCTCCGTCGCCGGCCTGCGCGGGGCGCCGCCCGAGATCATGAACTCGCTCCCGTACAACGCGAGCAAGGGCGGAGTGATCTCGTTCACGCGCGACCTCGCCTGGAAATGGGCGCGGCACCGGATCAACGTGAACGCGATCGCACCCGGCTGGTTCCCCTCGGAGATGTCGAGCTTCGTCCTCGACAAGCATGGCGACGAGCTCGCCCGGCACATTCCGCTCGGCCGCTTCGGCGGGCCGCACGACCTGAAGGGCGCCGTCGTCTTCCTCGCCTCCGCCGCTTCCGACTACGTCACGGGCCACACGCTCGTCGTCGACGGCGGCGAGTCGGCCTAGTGAGGGACATCCCCTGGGCCGGAGAGCTCGAGGAGCGGCTCGGCCGCTCGGTCGACGACATGCATCTCGTGCCCGGAGGAGCGTCGAAGGAGGCCTGGGCCGTCGAGAGCGGCGGCGAACGCCTGCTCGTCCGGCGCGCGGGCGGCGGGGTGATCCACGAGGCGACGCTCTCACTCGAGCACGAGTTCCGCATGCTCGAGATCGCCTACGAGGCGGGCGTGAAGGCCCCGCACCCGGTCGCCTACCTCGGCGAGCTCGGCGGCCGGGAGGCATTCGCGATGGAGTTCGTCGCCGGCGAGACGATCGGGCGCCGCATCGTCAGGGAGCCGCCGCCGGGCCTCTCGCTCGAGCTCGCGGACGAGCTCGCCAAGATCCATGCGATTCCCCATGAGCGCGCGCCGTTCCTCCAGGCCGGCGACATCCTGGCGCGATTCGAGCACGAGCTCGACTCCGTCGGCGAGCCGCACCCGGCGATCGAATACGGCCTCTGGTGGCTGCGCGAGCACCGGCCGGAGCCGCTGGCCGACGTGGTCAACCACGGCGATTTCCGGATCGGGAACGTCGTTGTCTCCGAGCAGGGCCTCGAGTCCCTCCTCGACTGGGAGTTCGCGCATCTGTCCGACCCCCGCGAGGACCTCGCCTGGCCGCTCGTCCGGGCGTGGCGTTTCGGCGCCGACGAGAAAAGGCTCGGCGGGATCGGCGCGGTCGAGCCGTACCTCGAACGCTACGTCGAGCTGACGGGGCACGAGATCGAGATCGACGATCTCTACTGGTGGGAGGTACTAGGCAACGTCAAGTGGGCGATCGGCGCCCTCACCCAGTCCCGCAGACACCTCACGGGCCAGGACCGCAGCGTTGAATACGCGGTGCTCGGCCGCCTGGCCGCCGAGATGGAGTACGAGCTGCTCGACCTGATCGAGAAGGCCGCGTGAGCCACGACCGGCCGACTCCCGAGGAGCTGGTCGAGGCTGTCCGCGAGTTCCTGGAACAAGAGATCCTGGCTGGGCTCGACGAGCACCGGCTGCGGTTCCGAACACTCGTCGCGATGAACGCGCTCGGGATCGCCGCCCGCGAGCTCGCGACCGACGACGTCACCCCGCCGGAAGCCGAGCAGCGCGCACTGGCTCGGCAGATCCGCGTCGGCGAGGCGCCCGACGGCACGCTGGCCCTCCTCAAGGAGCAGGTCGCGGCCAAGCTGAGGATCGCGAGCCCCCGCTACCTCGAGCGCTACTCGTGATGCGGAGGCGCATCTACCTCCTGCGCCACGCGTCGGTCGCGTACTTCGAGCCGGACGGCCGGCCGGTGCGGCCCGAGGCCGTCTCGATCACCAGCGAGGGCGAGAGCCAGGCGCGGGCAACGCGCGATGCCCTGGCCGGTGTCCACTTCGAGCGCGCGGTCACGAGCGGGTTGCCGCGCGCGCTGGAGACGGCCCGGATCGTCGCGCCCGGCGTCGAGCGGGAGGTGTGGCCCGATCTCCGCGAGCTCGAAGGAGGTCGCCTGGACGACATTCCCGAAGAAGACATCGAGCGGGCCTTCACCGGCGTCTTCCGCGGCGTCCTCTCCGAGGAGACGCGCTTTCTGGGCGGCGAGACGATCGAGTCGCTCTTCGACCGCGTCCTGCCGGCGCTCGAGCGTCTGCTCGCCGACGAGAGCTGGGACGTCCTCCTCGCCGTCCTGCACGGCGGCGTCAACCGAGCGATCCTTTCGTACGCGCTCACCGGGGAACGCTCATTCCTCGGCAACTTCGAGCAGGCGCCCGCGTGCGTGAACATCCTCGACGTGAGCAGCGACCACTGGGTCGTGCGCGCGGTGAACGTCACGCCCTACGACCTCGCGCACCTGAGCGGACGCCAGACGACGATGGAGCAGCTCTACAACGAATACCTGCCGTACAGGAAGAGGCAGTAGCGGGGCCGGCGTCCTGCCGGCCCCGCTAAAACGACTCGTCGAGCGCTAGCGGCCCTTGTACAGCGGGCCGAACTCGGACCAGGTGTGCGTCGTGCTCGAGTACCGGATGAGCTTGACCTGGTCGAGTGGGAAGCGGTCCGTGGCACTCGTCTTGGTCACAACGCCCTTGATCTCGAAAGAGTTGACCCAGTTCATCCGCCTCGTCGCCCTCTGGTACGACGCGCGGGTGGGGTTCTTGCCGGCGAGATAGAGGAGCTTGACCGAGTCGTAGGCCTTCGCGAAGCCGTAGTAGTAGAAGAGGTTCTTGGGGTCGGCGCCCGGCGCGTACTTGGCCATGAGACGCATGTATCTCTTCACGGCGACGTCGTTTGTGTATTTCGGATTCGTCGGATACTTCAGGTAGGCCGTGCTGATGTCGCCGTCGACGTAGGCGGCTCCGGCACGCTGCTCGGCGGCCAGCATGACCGAGTCGACCGCGGCCACCGAGTTGATCACGATCGAGTTCGGCTTCCAGGCGAGCGCCTTCGCGGTACTGATCGCGCGCACCGTCGGGGTCGGAGTGGTCAGGAGCACCCAAGTATCGGCGCCGGAGAGCTTCTGGTGCGCGATCTGCGAGGCGTAGCTCGTGTCGGTCACCTCATAGCTCTCCTTGGAGACGATGAGGCTCTTCTTCGAGCCGAGGCCGGACTCGACGCCTCTCAGGTAGTCCTTGCCGTAGTCGTCGTTCTGGTAGAAGATCGCGATCTTGGCGGTCGGCGCGTTCTTTGCGATCCACTTGCCGTAGACGCGGCCTTCCGAGACGTAGTCGGGCTGCCAGCCGCCCGTCCACGGCCACTTCTTGTACTGGGTCCCCCAGTAGCTTGCGCCCGTCGAGACGAGGGTCTGCGGAACCTTTCGCTGATTCAGGAAGGGCCTCACCGCGAGGTTGTGCTCGGTTCCAACCGACCCGACGACCGCGAAGACCTTGTCCTCGAGCACGAGCTTGTTCGTCAGCTGGACCGTCTGCGCGGGGTTGTAAGCGTCGTCGTAGAACTTCCAGATGATCTGCCGGCCGCCGACACCTCGCTTTCCATCCTTGCCTTTGCGGGCGTTGACGTAGCTGTAGTAGGCCGCCATCCCTTTTGCGATCGACCCGTAGACCGCGGCCGGACCGCTGAGCGGGAAGGTCCCGCCGAGCTTGATCGTCGTGCGGGTGATGCCCGTGGTCGACGCCTGCGCGGTGGCCTGCGTCGTCGCCGAAGCGGAGTGAAGAGTCGCGGCCGCTGCGGCGAACACCAGGGCGAGAACGAGCAGGAAACTTCTTCTCATGAGACTCTCCTCTAGTTGCGGCGTTCAGTCGGCGCCGTGTGTCCCAGAATTCCGAGTCTAGCCCCTAAGTCCCTACGTCACAGGCCAAACGTCCGACCTCACGGCTGATAGGTCAAGATGGCCACGCCGTCGCCGACAGTCTTCGAGTCGACGAGCCGCAGGGGCTTCTTGTCGCTCGTCTCGCCGAAGAGGCGCTTCCCGCTGCCCAGGACGACCGGGAACACCATCACCCGGAGCTCGTCGACGAAGTCGTGCTCGAGGAGCGCTTGCACGAGCGAGGCGCTGCCGTGGACGACGATGTCGCCTTCGTGGGCCTGCTTGAGCTTCGCGACCTCCTCTGCGAGGTCGCCCTTGAGCACCGTCGAGTTGCTCCACTCCGGCTCTTCCAGGGTCGAGGAGACGACGTACTTGGGCATGTTGTTGAACTTGTCGGCGAACTCGCCTTCTCTGGAGGGCCAGGCCGCGGCAAAGCCCTCGTAGGTCACGCGTCCGAGCAGCAGCGCCTCGGAGGAGAGAGCTTCGTCGAGCTTGAACTTGTCGCCCTCGTCTCCCCGGCTGATCTCGAACGTCCAGCCTCCGTGTTTGAAGCTCTCGGCTCCACCCGGGTCCTCCATGACGCCGTCGAGCGACACGAACTCCGTTACGACGATCCGTCCCATTTCACGCTCCTCTCGTTCGGAATGCCTCTCCTCTCAAGACCGGGCGCGGGGCGAAATCTCATCGGGAGCGCTTTAACCGACCGCGCCTAGCACCGCCCCGTAAGAACCTCTAACTGAATGAAGGGACACCCGGCTCGCGGTAGCGACGTCTGCATCCGTGGTCAATAGAGGTTCTTAGCGCCTGCGGCCTCGACTGACGATGAGGTTGATCTTCGAGCGCGCCGGCAGCACCCGTCCAGGCCGGCGGCTTTGGGAGATGACGATGCCCTTCTTGCGCTTGCGCGAGTAGGCGTAGCCCACCTTGCCGGTGCGGCAGTGCCTCTTTGCGATCGTCCGCTTGGCGGACGCAATCCGCGCACCGACGACTTTCGGCACCGTGCACGGCGCGGGCGTCATGGGCTCGGCCAACCCCAGGCTGTGAAGGTTGCCGACAGAGATTGCGGTCACCCCGGCGAGGCCGCTCGGCACGCTGCACTGCCCGACATCGTTTCCGACGCAGCCCCAGGCGACGACGGTGCCGTCGCCCTTCAAGGCCAGGCTATGAGCGCCGCCGGCGGCGACCGCGGTCACGCCGGCGAGGCCGCTCGGCACGCTGCACTGCCCCCTGTCGGCGCCGGGGCCGCAGCCCCAGGCGACGACGGTGCCGTCGCCCTTCAAGGCCAGGCTGTGAGCGCTGCCCGCGGCGACCGCGGTCACGCCGACGAGGCCGCTCGGCACGCTGCACTGCCCGAGGTCGGCGCTCAGGCCGCAGCCCCAGGCGACGACGGTGCCGTCGCCCTTCAAGGCCAGGCTGTGATAGGCGCTGGCGGCGATCGCGGTCACGCCGGCGAGACCGCTCGGCACGCTGCACTGCCCGTTGTCGGCGCCGGGGACGCAGCCCCAGGCGACGACGGTGCCGTCGCCCTTCAAGGCCAGGCTGTGAGCGCTGCCGGCGGCGACCGCGGTCACGCCGGCGAGGCCGCTCGGCACGCTGCACTGCCCCCAGTCCAACTCGCCGCAGCCCCAGGCGACGACGGTGCCGTCGCCCTTCAAGGCCAGGCTGTGATAGGTGCCGGCGGCGACCGCGGTCACGCCGGAGAGACCGCTCGGCACCCTGCACTGCCCGTTGTCGCCGGAGCCGCAGCCCCAGGCGACAACGGTGCGGTCGCCCGTCAAGGCCAGGCTGTGAAAGGTGCCGGCGGCGATCGCGGTCACGCCGTCGAGACCGCTCGGCACGTTGCACTGCCCGAAGTCGTAGCCGCCCCCGCAGCCCCAGGCGACCGGCCTGCCGGGCGCCGTCGCCGGCGCCGCGCCTGGCGCGAAGAGCAGCCCGACGCTTAGCACGGCCAGCGCGCAGAGCCGGAGGGGCGGCCTCGGTCTCGTCGACAGCTGGATCTCCTGCTCCTTTCCGCCACCTACGTAGAGCGAGCAACTCACCCCCGCGCCATGGCGAGATGGGGATGGGGTCCAACGAATGATTGTCCTCCCTCCCGCGACGCATTACAAGCAGGCTTGCCGCCCTTCCTGCTCGCCTTCCTCGCCCTCGCCTGCTGCTTCATTTACTGCGACGAGTCCAGAGACTCATTGAGTTAGAGGTTCTAAGAGCGCCTAACGAAAAGGATCAGGTTGGGCTGGCCTAGTAAGTAGTCTCGTCGACTAGCTCGACGATCGTCGGTTGCGCCTCGACCGTGACGTTGTCCATGGCCCCAGACGCAATCAGGCGCTCTTGGAAAGACTTGGCGTCCTCGACCGAGGGGAACTCCACCCCCACAAAGACCTGGTTTGGGTTATCGACGCCGCGAAAGACCCGGTGCCCTGTGCCGGATTGCGCGCGACCTGCCGGATCTGTGTCGAACATCTGCTTCCACGCGTCGTAGTTCCCGGTGTCGAAAATGCCCAAGATGAACGCCATTAGGACCTCCCGATTGTTGTGGCTGATAGCCGCTCGCTTGCAGTTCCACCTTACTCCCCTCAGCCCGGAGGTGCGCCGCGCGCTCGCACGAGCCGGGACTGCCCAGCGAGGGCGTTCTTGAGCGGGCGCAGCAGGCGGTTCAGAAGCCCTCCGGCCCCGGCCGGCAGCAGGAACATGCACAGGATCAGAACGGCGCCGAAGACCACGGAGGGCGCCTGCTTCGAAGACGAGAGCACCCACGGTATCGAGAGCTGCTGCGCGTAGATGGGCAGGAACTCCATCAGGAGCGCGCCGAAGATGACCCCGGTGAGCGAGGAGAGCCCGCCGACCACGACGCTCGCGAGCAGCAGGATCGAGAGGGTCAACGGAAAGGTATCCGGGTTGACGTACGAGATCTGGATCGCGTACAGCGCTCCCGCAGCGCCCGCGAAGGCCGATGACACGCCGAACGCGAGCGTCTTGTACGCGGCCGGGCTCACACCCGAGGAGGTCGCGGCGAGCTCGCCGTCCCGGATCGCGCGCCAGGCACGGCCGATGCGACCACGGACCAGCAGCCAGGCGACGACGAAGAGCACGCCGGCCGTCACCCACGCCTCGTAGTAGAGCCAGTGCGGGACGGCGACGTCCAGCCCGAACGGCGTCTTCGGCAAGGGTACGTTCAGGCCTCCGCCGCCGCCCGTGACCGTGTCGAAGCGTTTCGCGATCGAGGGGAGCGAGACGGCGATCCCGAGCGTCGCCAGCGCCAGCGAGACGCCGGGAAGCCGCAGCGCCGGAAACCCGAAGCCGAAGCCGATGATGCCGGTGACGAGCGCCGCGATCGGGATCGTGAACACGGGCCGCATCCCGTCGCCGAGCGGAAGCCAGCCCGGCGGAAAGATGTTCAGGTCGTGGAGCCCCGGCTTCCCGAGAATGAGCAACGCAGACGTATACGCGCCGACGCCGATGAACGCGCCGTGGCCGAGCGAGATCTGGCCGTTGTAGCCGGTCAGGATGTTCAGGCCGAGGAGCGCGATGAAGTAGATCGCGACGTAGGTGAACTGCGCCAGACGGTACTCGCCCATGAACCGCGGCAGCACCGCGACGACCAGCGCGGCCGCGAGGAGGAACGCGACCTTGACCGCAGGGAGGGTCCAACGTCGTCGCATCAGACGCGACTCACCCTCACGTGACCGAAAAGGCCCTGGGGCCGGACGAGCAGGACGAGCAGGAGGATGGCGAGCGCGCTCGGGAGGCGCAGCTCACCGCCGACGAAGTTGACGTACGTGCCGAGGAGATTCACGGCGACGCCGAGCATGAGCCCGCCGACCACGGCGCCGACGGGGCTGTCGATCCCACCGAGCACTGCGGCCGCGAAGGCGTAGATGAGGATGACGAGCATCATGTTCGGGTCGAGAAACACCGTCGGCGCGGCCATCAGGCCCGCGATCGCGCCGAGCACGGCCGCGAAGCCCCAGCCGAGCGCGAGCAGCCAGCCGACCCGAACGCCCACGAGCCGGCTCGCGTCGGGGTTGAGCGCCACCGCCCGCATCGCGAGCCCGAGCGTCGTGAACCGGAAGAACAGCCAGAGCACGAGCACCGCGCCGAGGCAGACGCAGAAGGTGCCGATGTCCTGGACCGAGACGAAGACACCGCCGATGTCGAGCGTCCGGTTCGAGAACGGGCTGTCGACGGCCTTCACCTCCGCGCCCCAGATCCAACCGCTCAGCCCGTTGAGGGCGATCAGCAAGCCGATCGTGACGATCACGATCACGATCTCCGGACGGCCCTCGACCGGGCGGATGAGCGTGCGCTCGACGGCCATGCCGCCGCCGAACGCGATCAGCAGGGTGAGGACGAACGCCGGCCAGTACGAAAGGCCGTGACCCATCAGCGACCAGGCGATGAACGTCGTGAACGTCGCCATCTCGCCCTGCGAGAAGTTGACGATGTCCGTCGTTCGGTAGATGAGGACGAGCGCGAGCGCGAGGCTCGCGTAGATCGAGCCCGTGGCGAGGCCGCTCGTGACCTGCTGGAGGTAGCCCGACCAGGTGAACGTGGAGACGGCGACCTTGATCAGCAGGCCGAGCACGACCACGCTCACGATCGCCGTCGCGAAGCCCACGGCCACGATGGCGACTCCCTCCAGCTGACGCGGCAGTTTGATCGCGTTCATCTAGTGCCCCTTCCAGTAATGCCGCCGAGCCTCTGGGTCGTGAGCACCAAGCCAGAGGCCGTACTCGCCCGCGGGCAAGGCTAGAAGCCTTGACAAGGGCGAGGGTGGGCTCTGGCGCCGCGTGATCGCGGGCCAGAGGCCGGCATGTATTGCTGGGAGGGGCACTAATACCCCAGGTACGACTTCCTGACGGCCTCGTTGCGGCGAAGCTCGTCGCTTTCGCCCTCGAGCGCAACCTTGCCGACCTCGAGCACGTATGCGCGGTCGGCGGCGTCGAGGGCGAGTGTCGCGTTCTGCTCGACGACGAGCACCGTCAGCCCGTCGCTCTCGTTCAACTCCTTGACGATCCGGAAGAACTCCTGGATCACGGTCGGTGCGAGGCCGAGCGACGGTTCGTCGACCATCAGCAGCTTCGGCCGCGAGACGAGCGCGCGGGCCAGCGCGAGCATCTGCTGCTCGCCGCCGCTCAGCGTCCCGGCCTGCTGGTCACGGCGCTCGTGCATCCAGGGGAAGTAACCGACGACCCGCTTGGCCTCCTGCTTCAGCACGCGCCGCTCACCGCGGACGTACGCACCCATGCGCAGGTTCTCCCAGACGGTCAGCTCGGCGAACAGGCCACGCCCCTCGGGCACGTGCGCGATGCCCCGGCGGGCGACGGCGTGCGGGGAGTGACCCGCGATCGACCGGCCGTCGAAGACGATCTGGCCGCGCTTCCGAACCGTCCCCGAGACGGCGCGCAGCGTGGTCGTCTTGCCGGCGCCGTTCGCGCCGAGCACCGCGACGATCTCCCCGTCGTCGACGTGCAGCGAAATGCCGTGGAGAGCCTTGATCGGCCCGTACCGGGCCTCGACCTCCTGCAGCTCAAGCAGCGGCACTCGGCTCTCCCAGGTAGGCCTCGATCACCGCCGGGTCCGACCGCACCTCCTGCGGCGAGCCCTCGGCGATCTCCGTCCCGAAGTTGAGAACGGTGACGCGCTCGCAGACCGACATGACGAGGTTCATGTGATGCTCGACGAGGAGGATCGCGAGGTCGAAGTCCTTCCGGAGGGCGCGGATGAGCGACGAGAGCTCCTCGACCTCCTCGTGGTTCAGCCCGGCGGCGGGCTCGTCGAGCAGCAGCAGCCGGGGCTTCGAAGCGAGCGCCCGCGCCAGATCGATCCGCTTCAGGGTTCCGAACGGGAGCCCGGCGGCCAGACGGTCGGCGAGCGGGTCGAGCTCGAGGTACTCGAGCGTCTCGTGCGCGTCGGCTCGTCCCTTCCGCTCGGAGAACGGATGCATCCGACTATGCGCGCCGACGAGGACGTTCTCGAGCACCGTCATCCGCGGGAAGAGCACGACGTTCTGGAACGTGCGCGCGATTCCGAGCCGGACGATCCTGTGCGGGCGCACACGGAGCAGATCGCGACCGTCGAGCTCGATCCGGCCCTTGTCGGGCGGATAAAGGCGCGTGACGACGTTGAAGAGCGTCGTCTTGCCGGCGCCGTTCGGCCCGATCAGCCCGGCGATCTCCTTCTCCTGGAGCGAGAGCGAGACGTCGTCGAGCGCCAGGACGCCGCCGAAGTGACGAGCGACGTGTTCGACGGTTAGGAGGGCCGCCATCGGTGGCCGCCGATCATATGGCAGCCGCGCTCGCCTCGACGCAGAGGAAGGAGAGCGGGGCCGACGATTGCCGGCCCCGCCGAGAAGACTCTCTCCACTTGCTGGTTAACGGCCCTTGATCAACGGGCTGATCTCCGACCAGGTGCCGCTCTGGTAGCGGATGATCTTCACCTGGTCGAGCGGGAAGCCGTCTTTGGCGCTCGTCCTGACGTGCATTCCCTTGATCGTGAACGGATTGACCCAGTTCATGTGCCGAGCCGCCCTCATGAAGGACGCGCGCGTTGGGTTCGGACCCGCGCGATAGAGCAGCTGGACCACGTCATAGGCCTTCGCGACGCCGTAGTAGAAGATGACGTCGTTCGGATCCGACTTCGGAGCGAAGCGCTTCTGGATCCGCCTGTACTTCTTGATCATGCGATCCGACTGGTACCTCGGGTTCGGGGGGTTCTTGAGGTACGAGTCGCTGATGTCGCCGTTCGTGTACTCCTTGCCGACCTTGTCCTCGGCCGCGTGCATGACTGCGTCGCTCGCGGACACCGAGTTGATGAGAATCGTGTCGGGCTTCCAGTTGAGCGCCTTCGCCTGCAGCATCGCCTTCACTGTCGGCACCGGGGTCGTCAAGAGCACCCACGTGTCCGCTCCGGAGAGCTTCTGCTTCGCGATCTGCGTTGCGTAGGCCGTGTCGGTCTCCTCATAGTGCTCCCTCGACACGATCAGGCTCTTCTTCGCACCGAGGCCGTCCTCGAGGCCCTTCAGGTAGTCCTGGCCGTAGCTGTCGTTCTGGTAGAAGACCGCGATCTTCGCGTGCGGGGCATTGGTCAGGATCCAGCGCGCGTAGATGTGGCCTTCCGAGATGTAGTCGGGCTGCCAGCCGATCGTCCACGGCCATTTCTTGCCCTCGAGCCCGAATGCGCTGTCGCCGGTGGAGATCAGGACCTGCGGGATCTTCCGCTGGTTCAGGTACGGCCTGATTGCCAGGTTCGTCTCCGTGCCGAGGCTGCCGGCGATGGCGAAGACCTTGTCCTGCTCCACGAGCTTGTGCGTCATCTGCACGGTCTGCGCCGGGTTGTAGGCGTCGTCGTAGTAGCGCCAGACGATCTTCCGGCCGTGGACGCCCTTCTTGCCGTCCGGGCCTTTGCGGGAGTTCACGTACTTGAAGTACGCGTCCATGCCCTTCGGGATCGGCGCATAGATCGACGCGATCCCGCTGAGCGGGAAGGTCCCGCCGAGCTTGATCGTCGTACTCGTGACTCCCGGAGTCGCCGTGCCAGCCGTCTTCCCGCTGGGCCCGGCGAATGCCGAGATGGTCACGGCCGCAGCGAGAAGCACTGCCACGGAAACCAGAAGCAGAGCTCTTCTCATGGTTGCATTACCCCCTTGCTCTGTTTGTGACGCGTAAATAGACGCACAACTGAGGCAGAACTTGCGATCAGGAATACGATCGGTAGTTCTCGTTCTCCTAGAAGGAACAGCGACCAGGGAGCCGCCAAAAATGCGCCTCGAAGGAATCCACCACGTGACCGCGATCACCGGCGATGCGCCGGGCAACGTCGACTTCTACGCCCGTGTGCTCGGCTTGCGCCTCGTCAAGAAGACGGTCAACCAGGACGACCCGACCGTCTACCACCTCTTCTATGCGGACGAGCGCGGCTCGGCGGGCTCCGACATCACGTTCTTCGAGTACCCGGGCGCGAGGCGTGGCCGCGCGGGGGCCGGCATGGTCAACCGCGTCGTCTGGCGCGTCGCCTCGGAGGAGGCGCTCGACTTCTGGGAGGAGCGGCTCCGCGGCGAAGACGTTTCCGTCTCGCGTGTCGACGGACGTCTGACCTTCTCGGATCCCGAGGGCCTCGGCCTCGAGCTCGCCGTCGTCGAGACCGACGACGAACCGCTCGTCGCGGAGAGCCCGGAGATCCCCGCCGAGCTCGCGCTCCAGGGCTTCGAGGGCGTGCGCGCCTACACGTCCGACCCCGCCGAGAGCCGCGCGTTCCTGGAAGGCGCGCTCGAGTTCGAGGCTCGCGGGGAGAGCGACTTCGAGGCGCGCGGCGAGCGCCGCGGCTCCTTCTACGCGTACGACCAAACGAGCGAGCCCGGCATCCCCGGAGCCGGCACCGTCCATCACGTCGCGTGGTCCTCGCCCCCGGAGGAGCACGAGGCGTGGCGGCAGCGGGTGATCGAAGGCGGCGGCTCGCCAACCCCGGTCATCGACCGCTTCTACTTCAAGTCGATCTACTTCCGCGAGCCGAGCGGCGTCCTGTTCGAGATCGCGACGCTCGGCCCCGGCTTCACGACGGACGAGCCGTTGGAGCATCTCGGCGAGCGCCTGTCGCTGCCGCCGGACTTCGAGCACCTCCGGGAGCAGGTCGAGCCGGTGCTGACGCCGCTCCCGAACCCGCGGGCTACCTGGGCCAAGCGCTGAGCGACCTCGTCTTCAGGACGAGACCGGCCGCAGGCGATCCCGAGGGCGCACTCGTCCTCTTCCACGGCCGCGGCACGGACGAGAACGATCTCTTTCCCCTGCTCGACGCGCTCGACCCTGAACGGCGCCTCGTGGGCGTGACCCCCCGCGGGCCGCTGTCGCTTCCGCCCGGCGGCGCGCACTGGTACGTGCTGGGCGAGCTCGGCTACCCGCCGCCCGACACGTTCCTGCCCACGTACCGGCTCGCCGGAGCGCTGCTGGACGAGCTCGCGGCCGAGACCGGCATCCCGCCGGAGCGCACAATCCTGGGCGGCTTCTCCCAGGGCGCGATGATGAGCTATGCGCTGGGTCTCGGGGCCGACCGTCCCCGCCCGGCGGGGATCGTCGCGTTGAGCGGCTTCGTTCCGACCGTCGAGGGCTTCGAGCTCGACCTCGAGCGACCTCTGCCGCCGATCGCGATCGGCCACGGAGCCTACGACCCGGTCATTCCGGTCGAGTGGGGCCGACGCGCGAAGGAGCTCCTCGAGCGCGCGGGCGCGGACGTCCTCTACCGCGAGTCGCCGCTTCCGCACACGGTCGATCCGGCTTTCCTGCGCGAGCTTCAGCCGTGGCTCGACGCCGCGGTTCCGGCCCCGGCTAGTTCGCGGTAGGTAGCCGCGCCGGGCGCTTCTGGGTGCGCGGGAGGTAGACCGGGCCGGTCTCGGACTTCGCCCTGGGCTTGAGCGGCGGAGCCGTGATGTCGAACGACGCGGTTGAGAGTCGCTGCCTGCAGACGGTCGTGTGTGAACAGCTCGCGCCGTTGTCGAGGGGCTTCGCCCAGGAGAAGACCGGATGCGCCTTGCCGTCGCCGGTGAACGAGGTCGAGATGTAGTCGCCGACCATGCGCCCCTGATTGGTGTTTGCGATCCAGCCGACCCTCATCGGCGGAGTGACCGCTCTCCCGGTCGTCCAGGTAGCCCCGCCGTCGAGCGACGAGACGAAGCCGACCGTGAGGTCGCACGTGCTGCTGGAGCAGCTGCTGACCGGGAAGTAGTAGTAGCCGACCGCGAGATGGGTCCCGCTCCCCGAGGTGTTCTTGTCGACCGCGATCCCCGGCAGGAAATGGTCGGCGCCGCTCGTTGTCGGGTCGATCGGAATTCGCGTCACGGCAGACCACGTCAGCCCGTCCATCGAGCTGCTGTAGACGATGTCGTTTCCGGGACAGCCGGACCGGAACCGGCAGTCCTGCCAGGCGACGTAGACCCTGCCGTCGCCGGCCACCTCGGCCGACGGAAGCGAGAAGGTCCGCATGCTGCCGGCGACGTTGTGCTCGGTCACGCTGGCGATGAGTGTGCACCCACCCCACGTGTTGCCCCCGTCGGTCGAGCGGACCGTGTACTCCGCTCCGCCGTTTGCCGAGTAGGGAACGATGACGTTGCCGTTCGGCTGGGCGACAGGCTGGCCGCCGAGCCCGGAGGAACAGCCGGCCGAGCGGACCGGCCCCCAGGTCAACCCACCGTCGGTCGACGTGACCATCTCCACCTGGTTCCCGGCGCCGTTGTCGTCGAACTCGATGTAGCAGTTGCCGTAGTGGGGGCTCGAGGCCCAGGTGTCGCAGGTGATCCACGTCTTGTCCCAGAAGCTCCCGCCCGACTCTCCGGCGTTGACTGGGTTCGACCACGTCACGCCACTGTCGGTTGAGCGGTCGACGAGCAGGATGTGGCCGCTCCCGCCGGCGTCGATCCCGAGGCCCAGAATCAGCCAGACGTCGTCCTGAGGGTCATAGGCGACGGACGGGTCGCTGATCCTCGGCCAGACGCCGCCTTCGTTGATCGTGCCTCCCGGCATGCCGGCGGTCCTCCACGTCTTGCCTGCGTTCTGCGAGCTGGCCCAGACGAGGTTGCTCGCGCCGCCTCCGTTGATGTACCTGCCCGATTGGCTCAGGGCGACGATCGTGTTCCCGAAGGCGAAGGAGTCGGGCTCGAGCTGCGTCTTGTGCTGGCCGTCCCCGTTCGTGTTCGTATACGGGTCGTTGCTGATCGGCGTCGCGATGATCGTCTCCGCGCCCCCGCTAGCAACGACGAGCAACCCGGCAGCCACCGCTACGGCAGCAGCCCAAGTCCTCACTCCCCTCACTGTCTCCCCCACGATCGCCCGATGTTAATAGGTCGCGCGCGTTTCGCCTAGTGGGTAGTGCGGATTTTACGATCGCCGGGTCGACGATGGCCGCGATAGACCGGCCGCTCGGTGCCGACCCGCACCCGCGGAGAGACCTGCGGAGCGGTCGGGTCAAAGGTGGCCGTCGCCGCGCGCTCCGAGAACACGATGCCCGTCTTCGGCTTGGCGATCGCAAAGACGGGGTGCGCCTTGCCGTCGCCGGTGAACGAGGTCGAGATGTAGTCGCCGACCATCGGGCCCTGATCCGTGTTCGCGATCCAGGTCAGGCTCATCGGGCCGGTGACCTGCGTCGGCGCCGTCCAGGTCGCACCGGCGTCGAGCGAGGAGACGAAGCCGACGGTGAGCTGGCACGAGTTGCCGCAGTTGCTGACCGGGTAGTAGTAGTAGCCGAGCGCGAGATGAGTGGTGCTGCCGGAGGTGGCCTTGTCGACGGCGAGGCCCGGGATGAAGTGGTCGACGGTGCTCGTTGTCGGATCGATCGGGACGCGCGTGACGGCCGACCAGGTGACGCCGTCCAGCGAGGTGCTGTAGACGATGTCGTTTGCGGGGCAGCCCGACCGGAACCGGCAGTCCTGCCAGGCGACGTAGACCCTGCCGTCGCCGGCGACCTCGGCCGAGGGAAGCGGCGAGGTGCGGAGATTCCCGGCCACACCGTGTTCGCTGATGCTCGAGACGGTCACCGCCGCGCTCCACGTTGCGCCCCCGTCCGTGGAGCGGAACGCTCGGATCCCTGCTCCCTCGTACGGCACGACCACGTTCCCGTTCGGCTGGACGACCGGCTGGCCGCCGAGGCCGGATGGGCTTCCCGCGGGCGAACGATCGGGCCCCCACGTGAGGCCGCCGTCCATCGACGTGCTCATGAGTACCCGGTTGCCCTGCCCGTTGTCGTCCCACTCCGTGTAGCAGTTGCCGTAGTGCGGGCTCGTGGGCCAGGTGTCGCAGGTGATCCAGTTCTTGTCGTAGATCACGCCGAACGACGTGGTGACCGGCATCTGCCACGTCAGGCCTCCGTCGGTCGAGCGGCTCGTGAGGATCGCGCTCGGGGATCCCGACGGCGACGAGGGCGTCCCGAAGCCGAGGGTCGAGATCATCCAGACGTCGTGCAGCGGGTCGTAGGCGACGGCCGGATCGCTGATTCGCGCCCACGGGCCGCCCGCGTTGACCGTCGTGCCCGGGAGCGTGCCCGTCACCCAGTGCCGGCCGCCGTCGGTCGAGGTCGACCAGGCGATGTTGCTCGCCCCGCCGCCGTTGACGAACCGGCCGGTCTGGAAGGTGCCGACGATCGTGTTCTCGAAGGCGTACGAGTCGGGCTCGACCTGGGTCGCATGCTGGCTGTCGGGGTTCATGTACGGGTCGCTGCTGATCGGAGTGGCGATCACGCTGCCGGCAGAGCCGCCGGCGGCCAGCAGGAGGCTGAGCGCGGCCGCGCCGAGAGCGATCGTCCTTCCGACCCCGCTCAGTCTTTGCTTCCTCACGGCTCTAATACGCGCCGCGGAGTTTCAGGGCGCCGGGGCCGCGAAAGACCGGTCGCTCCGTGCCTGCGCGTACCCTCGGGGCGACCTGCGGAGCGGTGGGGTCGAAGGTGGCGGTCGCCGCGCGCTCCGTGAACACGCTGCCCGTCGGCGGCTTGGCCCACGCGAAGACGGGGTGCGCCTTGCCGTCGGCGGTGAAGGACGTCGACTCGTAGTCGCCGACCATGCGCCCCTGGTTCGTGCTCGCGATCCAGGCGAGGCTGATCGGGCCGGCGACTCGCGTCGGCGCCGTCCAGGTCGCACCGTTGTCGAGCGAGGAGACGAAGCCCTGGGTGAGCTGGCAGGTGCTGGAGTTGCAGCTGCTGACCGGGTAGTAGTAGTAGCCGAGCGCAAGGTGAGTAGTGCTTCCGGAGGTGTTCCGGTCGACGGCGAACCCGGGGATGAAGTGGTCGACGCCGCTGTCCGTCGGATCGATCGGAACGCGCACCGGGGCCGTCCAGGTGACGCCGTCCATCGAGGTGCTGTAGACGATGTCGTTCGCAGTGCAGCCGGACCGGAACCGGCAGTCCTGCCAGGCGACGTAGACCCTGCCGTCTTGGGCGACCTCGGCCGAGGGAAGCGGCGAGGTGCGGAGCCCGCCGTTGACGCCGTGTTCGCTGACGGTCGCAACGGCCACCGACGGCAGCCAGGTGGCGCCGCCGTCGATCGAGCGGAACGATCGGATCCCGGCGCCGCCTTCGTACGGCACGATGACGTTTCCGTTCGACTGGACAACCGGCTGGCCGCCGACACCGCCGCCGCCGGGCATACGGACGGGCCCCCAGGTGAGGCCGCCGTCGGTCGAGGTGGTCATCGACATCCGAGAGTCGTCCCATTCCGTGTAGCAGTTCCCGTAGTACGGGCTCGAAGCCCAGGTGTCGCAGACGATCCAGTTCTTGTCCAGGAAGGTGCCGGGGGAGGTGACGGTGGTGACCGGGTTCTGCCAGGTGAGGCCGCCGTCGGTCGAGCGGCTCGTGAGGATCGCCGCGCCGGAGACGTTCTGATCGATGGCGAGCCCGGAGATCATCCAGACGTCGTGGAGGGGGTCATAGGCGACTGCGGGGTCGCTGATGCGCGCCCAGGGCCCGTTCTGATAAATCGTCGTTCCGGGCAGCATGCCGGTCGTCCACGTTCGGCCGCCGTTCGTCGAAGTCGCCCAGCCGATGTTGCTCGAGCCGCCGTCGAAGAAGCGGCCGGTCTGGAACGTGGCGACGATCGTGTTCTCGTAGGCGAACGAGTCGGGCTCCAATTGCGTCTTGTGCTGGCTCGACGTGTTCGTGTACGGGTCGCTGCTGATGGGAGTCGCGATCACCGTCCCGGCGGAGCCGCTTGCGACGGCGAGCAGCCCGACGGCCGCCGCGGCGACCGCGACAGCGCTCCACACTCCCCTTAGCCCTCGCTCCCCCAAGGTCGTTCGATCTTAGTCACTCCTCCCGAATTCGCCTAGACGTGTGTAGTGTCGAGCTCTTAGTGGCTAAGCGGGTGCTCGATCATAAGCGCGTAGAACGGCAGCGCCCCATCGAGCCGGATCAGGAGCTCGAGGCGCTGAAGCAGAGCCTGCGCGAACGGGCGCGTGTGATCGCGGAGCGGGAGCACGAGCTCGACCGGGCGCGGCACAAGCTGGAGCTCCGCGAGCGCCGCCTGGGCCGGAAGATGCGCCTGCTCCGTGCCGAGCGCGATTGGTTCGCGCCGATCAAGGCGAAGGTCGCCGAGCGAGGAGACGGGGGGGCGAAGCTCGAGAAGCGGGCGGCCAAGCTCGCCGCCGCCGAGCAGGCTCTTGCACGACGCGAGCAAGAGCTGGGCACACTCAGGGCCGAGCTGGACGGCCTCGCGCGCGAGGTCGCGAAGGGTCAGAAAGCGCTCGGGCAGGGCCGTGCCCAGGCCGACGCGAGAGCGGCGGAGCTGGACGCACGAACGGCAGCGCTCGAGGCTCTCGCGCAACGCCTCGACGAGCAGGCGGTCGAGAGCTCGACGGCTCAGCAGGAGCGTGAGTCCGAGCTCGAGCGGTTGCGCAGCGAGGCCGCGACCGAGGGCGAAGCCCTTGCCGCGAGGGCGGCCGACCTCGACGCGCGCGCGGGTCATCTCGAAAATCGAGAGGCTCTGCTGGCGGACCTCGAGGGACGTGAGAAGGGCCTCGCGGGCGCGGAGGAGCGCCGGGCCGAGGAAGACGCACGCCTCGCAGAGCGGGTGCGCGAGCTCGCGGCACACGAGGAAGCTTTAGAGGCTCGGAGCGCCGCCTTCGACGAGACCCTTCAGGCCGCGGAGAGCCGGGCAGCAGAGCTCGCCGAGCGCGGGCGAGAGCTTGACGAACGGGAGCGCTCTTTCGCGACGGCCTCCGAAGAGGCCAAGCAACAGGAGCGCTTGCTCGAGCAGCGGGAGCAAGCCGTCGCGAAGCGCGAGCAGGCGCTCGGCTCGGCCCAAACCGAGGTCGAGCAGCGCGAGCGCAAGCTGCGCCGCAAGCGTGGGGCGGCGCGTACCCCGACTCCATCGGCGCCCGACCCCGAATACGTCTCGACGGCCCTCTCGGCCCGCGAGCGCGACATCGAGAAGCGCGCAGCCGCAGTCGAGGGCGTCGAGGAGCGCATCGCCGCGCGCGAGGCGGAGATCGAGGAGCGGGCGAAGACACTCGACGAGGTCCAGCGCACGCTGACGCGCCTCCAGGCCGATGTCGAGCAGGAACAGCAGGCCGCCGACGAGTCGATCCGGACGCTCGAAGCACGTGAGCACGCGGTCGCCGATGCGGAAGCGGACTTCGAGGCTCGCTCAGCCGCGGTCGCCGACCGCGAGAAAGAGGCGGAGTCGGCCGAGCAAAGCCGGAAGGACGAAGCCGAGCGGGTGCGGCTGGCAACCGCGGACCTCGCCGCGCGCGAGCGGGCCCTCGCCGAAGAGCGCGCCGAGCTCGCGCACCGGTCGGAGCCGCCGCCCGTCCCGCCAGGATTCCTCGCGGGGCTCGACGCCCTGGCCTCCGCCAGTCACGACCGCAGGTCTAGGCGAACGGAGCCCTAGAGGGGCCGCCGAGCGCGGCCCCTCTAGAAGGTCGCTTCAGGTTTCTCTAGTACCCGTCGCAAAGTTGCTGAAGCTCGCATACTGGTCATCGGTGTCGGTGCGGCACGTGCTCGCGGCACCGCCGCCGGGCCGGCCGTTGAAGTCCGCGACGGCAGTCACGGTCAGCACCTCGTCGTAGGCCGCGGGCGTGAACGAGCGGTAGTCGACGCCGTCGTTCCCGGCCGCGACGACCCACGTGACACCGGCCGAGACGGAGTTGCAGAGCGCGAGATGCTCCGCGTCGGCGTTCGAGCGACCGCAGTTGCCGTCGTCCGAGCCGCTGCCGCCGAGGCTCATGTTGGCGACGGCGATGTTGTTGCTCGGATCGCCGTCCGTGCGGGTCGACATGACCCAGTCGATCCCGCAGACGATGTCCGACGTCAGGCCGACGCCCGCGTCGCTCAGCACCTTGACGGCGTAGAGGTTCGCTCCCGGCACGACGCCGACGACCCCGTTCGCGTCGTCCTTGGCGGCAATCGTGCCCGAGACGTGCGAGCCGTGGCCGTTGCCGTCGAGGGTGCCGACGCCGGGCGCGCAGCCGTGGCCGCCGACGACGTTCAGATCGGGATGGGTGCTGTCGATCCCGGTGTCGACGACCGCGACGTTGACGTTCACCGAACCGGTTCCGTCGCCGGAGCGCGTGCTGCTCAAGTCTCCGTCGATCCGATCGATGCCCGTCGGCAGGGTTTGCGTCGTCGTCCGCACGACCCGGTCCGGCGCGACGAAGGCCACGCGCGAATCGGACCGAACGGCTGCGAGAGCCGACGGCGAGAGCTCGGCGGCATAGCCTTTGAGTGCGTAGCGATACGTGTGCTCGACCGCGACCCCGGCCAGCGACTCGTGCTGGGCGAGAACGGTGTCGAGCGAGACATTCTTGTCGAGCACGACGATGTAACGGCCGGCGGCCGGGCCGCCGCTTGCCGGTGCGCCGAGCACGGCGGCGACCGCAAGCAGGCCTACGAGCAGGACGATCTTCTTCACTGTCAGCCTCCCCAGGGCGGATTGGGCGATACCCGTCGATTCCCCGGTCGCCTCTTCTGAAACGGAGATCAGCGAGGGCGGAGCGTGGTGATCTGGAGCCCCTCGTGCTCGCCGGCGTGCTCGACCTGGAGCGTCGAGTGCGTCAGCCCGAACTCGGTCGCGAGCAGGTGCTCGAGCTCGCGCCTGCGCGCGTGACAGTCGTCCCCTCCGCGAACGAGCACGTGCGCCGAGAGAGCGGGGAAGCCGGACGTGATCGTCCAGATGTGGAGGTCGTGCACCTCGACGACGCCCTCGGCCTCCGCCATCTGGCGCCCGACCTCCTGCGCATCGACCCCGGCCGGGGCCGCCTCGAGCAGGATCGCCACCGAGTCGCGGATGATCGTCCAGGAGCTGCCGAGGATGAGGAGCGCGATCGCGAGCCCCGCGATCGGATCCGCCTGCCGCCAGCCGGTCGCGAGGATCACGATGGCGGCGATTGCGACCCCGCCGGAGCCCCCGATGTCGGCGAAGACGTGGCGGAGGGCCGCCTGGACGTTGAGGTTCTCCCCGGCCGTCCTCGAGAGGACTCCCGCCGCCGCGAGGTTGACGCCGAGCCCGATCACGGCGACGAGGAGCATCCAGCCGCCGAGGACCCGCGGCGGATCGTCGAGACGGCGGATCGCCTCCACGAACACCCAGATCGCGATCGCGACCAGCGCGAGGCCGTTCGCGAGCGCGGCCAGGATCTCGGCTCGCCGGAAGCCGAAGCTCCGCTCCGGAGTCGCCGGCCGGGTCGCGAGCCAGGCCGCACCGAGCGCGAGGGCAAGCGCCGCGGAGTCGCCGAGCATGTGGCCCGCGTCCGCGAGCAGCGCCAGGCTGCCGGTCAGGAGCCCACCGGCGATCTCGGCACCCGTGTAGGCGACCGTCAAGGCGAGGACGAGCCCGAGGGCACGGCGGCTGCCGGCTCGGTGCATGTGGTCGTGCGCGGGCATCACTGCTGTGGAGGCCTGATCGTAAATCGGCCGTTGTAGTCGCTGTAGCGGTGGACCATGAAGTGGCTGGCCGCGATCATGTCGGCCTCCACGACGCGTCCTGTCGGCTCGACCTCGAGCCGAAAGAAAGCCGGAACGGGCTCGAGCCCGAAGGCGGCGAGCTCGGTCACCCCGTTCGCTCGCCGGCCGACGATGCGCGCGTGTTTGGCCTGGTACCAGACGAGCATCTGCTTCAGCGTCAGCCCGGGGAACGGCGCCCGCTCCCAGCGCCCGCCCTGGTAGTCCCACTGCGCGCGGCCGATGTAGACGGCACGGTAGCCGCCCGTTGTGTGCAGCCGAAGGCGGTTCGGAGCCTGCACCTCGTAGTCGGTCGAGACCCCGCCGGCGCCCGAGGTCAGCCGCTCGTGGAACCGGAACGACTGCAGGCTGCCCATCGTCTCCTGCGCCCGGCCGAAGACACCGGCGCCCGTCGGAGGCAGCCGGGCGGGCAGTTCGAACGCCAGAGTCACTGAGCCGGCGCGAACGGTGAGGCGCTTGGGCGAGCCGCCGAGCACCGCAGCCTCGATCCGCGAGCAACCCTGCCCACAGGTCCGGGCCTCGACCGTCTTGCCGTCGATCTGAACCTGGAACTCATTGGCGGCGACCGGATCCTGTCCTCGCAGAACCGCAACCTCGACCGGCCCACCGGGCCGCGCCGCGAGCCCCACGAGCAACGCGCCCGAATGCTTCGCGAGCGCCAGCGTGGACGGCTCCTCGGCCAGCGGCAGCGAGAAGGACTGCGTCGACGAGAGAGGCGTCGTGTCGGAAGCGGTGGTCGTGGGCTCGCTCCCACCACCTCCTCCGGCGAGCAGCGCTGCCGCCGCGGCGACTGCTGCGAGAGCGACGACTGCGGCCGAGAGCGTGATCCAGGTGATGCGGCTCACGCCCGTAGCTTGCAGGAAGGGGACTACCCCGACGGCCCGGGACCGCGGCCGACGTAGATCGCGACCTGCGAACCCACCGACGCCTGCCCGCCGCCGACGGGCTTCTGCTTGATGACGAGACCATTCTCGCCCGGGTCGCTCGTCGGCTGATCGACGCTCCGCACCGTGAAGCCCGCCTGGATGAGCGCGTGCCTCGCGGCAGACTCGGCCTGGCCGACGACATCGGGGACGTCACGCTGCTCGCGTGGGCCCGGCCCGAGCGAGACGTTGATTCGCACCTTCGATCGCGGCGCGACCTGCGTCCCGCCCGCCGGCCGCTCCGAGGCGACCGTGCCTCGCGGCTGTTGCGACGCCACCGGGAAGGAGTCGACGGTGAGCCCGACCTGCTCGATGCGATCAACGGCCTCCCCCTGGCTGAGGCCGACGACCTTCGGCACGACCACGCCGCCCGCAGCCGATTTGCCGCCGGTCGAGACATTGATCCCGACGATCGAGCCCTTCGGCGCCTTGCTGCCGGGGGCCGGCGCCTGGGAGAACACGATCCCCTTGGGCTGCGCGGCAGGGACCTGCGACACACTCACACGGAAGCCGAGCCTGCTCAGCGTCGCGGTCGCAGACGCCTGGGTGAGGCCTCTGAGGGCGGGAACCCTGGCAGAGCTCGGCCCCTTCGAAACCGTCAGCACCACCGTCGAGCTCTTCTTCGCCTGGCTGCCGCCGGCCGGCGCCTGGCGAATGACTCGATCCTTCGGCTGAGCCGAGGCGACCTTGACGGTTTGACCCTTCAGCCCCGCGGCCTGGAGCCGCACGAAGGCCTGGTCGACGGGCAGTCCGACGACGTTCGGCACGTCGACCGTCGAAGGCCCGTGGGCGACGACGATCGTCACCTGGCCCCCGCTATCGAGCGCCGTTCCCGGCGGAGGGGTCTGGGAGAGCACCGTTCCGAGACGCGCTCCGCTGACCACCTGTCCCCTGACGATCGTCGCGTAGCCGCGCTGGCCGAGCTGCTGCGTCGCGACTGCCGTGCTGAGGCCGACGACGGCGGGCACGTGCGGCTTCGTCGCCGAGCTTCCGTCGTCGCGGGTCAAGAAGTACGCGGCTGCGATGCCGGCGATGACGAGCCCCAGCAACAGTACGAGCCACGGCCAGAGCAGCGGCCGTCGCGGTGGGGGCGTCACGACCTCCTCGTGCACGTACCGGCCGCGGGCCGGCGGCGCAACGGCGGTCTCTTCGGTCACTTGGCGTCTGCGGCGTCGGAACATCACGAGGTGTCATCCCACGTCCACCGCGAGTTCAATCCTCGGGTGCTGAGTATCTTCTTGAGCGTGAGCGAATCGAGCCACCTGCGCGAGATCCGGCGGCTGGATCCCGTCGCCGATCATCGGCGCATCGTCTACCTCGACGCCTGCTTCGAGTTTCCCTGGGACACGACGCGGGCGCTCGAGCTCGCGCTCTTCCGGACCTTCGCGTCGCCGTCGATCGCCGCGCTGCTCGACTCGACGGGCGAGTTCGACCGCGCTGCGCAGAAGCGCTACGACGACACCGACCTCATCCTCTCGACGATCGTCGAAGCGGGCTACGACAGCGAAGAGGGCAAGCGTGCCATCCGCCAGATGAACCGGATCCACGGGCGCTTCGAGATCTCGAACGAGGACTTCCTCTACGTGCTCTCGTCGTTCGTCTTCGAGCCCATCCGCTGGAATGCGCGCTTCGGCTGGCGTCCGCTGATCGAGACCGAGAAGCAGGCGACGTTCGAGTACTGGCGCGAGGTCGGGCGGCGGATGGGGATCCGCGAGATCCCCGAAGCGTACGAGGATTTCGAGCGCTTCAACAAGGAGTACGAGCGGCGCGAGTTCCGGCACACGGCGGCCTCTAGGCGCGTCGGTACTTCGACCCGCGACATGTTCCTGGCCTGGTTCCCCGGGCTTCCGCGCCGGTTCGGCGCCCAGGCGATCTACGCGCTGATGGACGAGCCGCTGCTCGAAGCGTTCGGGTTCCCAAAGCCGCCGCGAGCCGTGCGCGTCGCGGTCGAGAACGGGCTACGTGCGCGAGCCAGGATCGTGGCCCGCCTCCCCGCGCGTCGCCGCCCGCGCCTGCGAGTGCAACGCCGAACGAAAACGTACGGCCGCGACTGGCGCGTCGAAGACCTCGGCCCCGCGAAGCCGTCGTAGAGGAAAGAGAAGCCGTCTAGATGTACACGCGTCTCGTCTAGGTGCCCGAGCCTCCTCCCCGATGCGAGCCTAGCGGGGAAAAGCGCACGCGTGTGTGACCGAATCGGAGCAAGACCGTGACGGCGCGGCTAGCCTCGCGGCTACGATGCGGCCGTGGCGAGCGAACCGCTGCAAGCACTTCTTGAGCAGGCTTTTCCCGATGCGACGGAGCTCTCGGTCCTCGACCGGACCGGCGGCGGCGACCATTTCCAGGTGACCGTCGCGAGCTCGCGCTTCGCAGGGCTGTCGCTCGTCGATCAGCACAAGCTCGTGTACGACGCACTGGCCACCCCGCTCGCCGACGGCTCGATCCACGAGCTGCGCATCAAGACGAAAGGAACCTCGTAAATGCCCGATCTCCGCACCCAGATCTCCGAGCTGATCGACTCCGAGCCGGTGACGCTCTTCATGAAGGGGACCCCGGCCTTCGTCGCCTGCGGGAACTCCCAGCGCGCGCTCGCGGCGCTGCGGGCGGCAGGCGCATCGGTGACCGCAGTCGACATCCTCCCGGACCCGCGCTTCCGCCAGGAGCTCTCGGCGCTCTCCGGCTGGCCGACGATCCCGCAGGTCTTCGTCAAGGGCGAGCTCGTCGGCGGCGCGGACATCGTCGAGGAGCTGGCCGCAAGCGGCGAGCTCGAGCGCAAGCTCACCGAGGCGCTCGGTCCCGACTACCGCGACGCCCGCAACGAGCGCGTCGTCGAGCTGAGCCCAGCCTGACCGACTGGCGCGTCGCCGGCACGTACCTCGAGTCGTGCAACTGCGACGCGATCTGTCCCTGCCGGCGGATCAACGGCGTCCCCGGCGGCCGCTCCACACACGGCATCTGCGAGGGCGCACTCTCGTGGCAGATCGTCGACGGGCAGGCGGGCGAGACCGACCTCTCCGGCCTGGCGGTCGCACTCGCAGTCCGCTACAGCGACGACGAGGAGGGCTCGCCGTGGACGTGGATGATGTACGTGGACGAGCGCGCCGATCCGGACCAGCAGCGCGCCCTCGAAGAGATCTGGGCGGGGCGAGTCGCCGGTGAGCAGCTCGAGCACTTCCCCTGGGCCTGGAAGGCGAGCAACCCCCTCGGTGTCCAGCCGGCGAAGATCGAGATCGACCACACGCCGCGGCGCCAGTGGTTCCGTGTCAGCGACGTCGTCAAGGTGCTCATCGCGGGGCCCTACCTCGGAGACGAAATGGTCACCTGCATCATCCCCGGGCACGACCGCTCGGGCGAGGAAGTGATCGCCGAGGAGCTCCAGGTCGGCGACGGCCCGTTCCAGTTCGAGTACAACGGAGTCTGCGGTTACGCAACCGACTTCGAGTACCGCTCCGGCTAGATGGGTGATGCCACTAGATCGTGGCTTCGGGGCGTGAGCTGGTCCCTCTGGGGCACGGCGGCGAGGCGTTGCCGATGCCCTCAGCATCGGTGACGACTCGGCAGCGTGAAGCGGACGCGACGGACGGCGGCCCGCTTGCGGGCCGGGGGCCGGCGCGGGAGCGGCCCAGACGACCAGATCGCGCATCCGGAGCCGCGAGATCGTGGCATCAACCATCGAACCGCCGGTCAATCCTTACCGAATCCTTGCGGATCGAACACGCCCCGCTCACGAGCGGGGTTTTCACTGTGAGGCATGAACAAGCTCAGCTTCCTCATACTCGTGGCCATGCTCGGGCTCGTGGTCGTCAGCGCAGCAGCAGCCCGGCACGTCGTCGTCATCAGAGGCACGAACCACGCCGACGCGCTCACCGGAACGAAGTCGAACGACCTCGTACTCGCCAGGGGCGGAGACGACATCGTCAACGCGCTCGACGGCCGAGACCGGATCTTCGGCGGCTGGGGCAACGACATCGTCGACGGCGGACCGGGTAACGACCTCGTCATCGGCGGTCCAGGCGATGACGTCCTCAACGGCTCCGACGGCAACGACCGCATTCGCGGCCGGGCCGGGAACGACAACGTCGACGGCGGCAACGGCGACGACCGGCTCTTCGGAGGTCGCGGCGCCGATGTCGTGAACGGCGGCGAGGGCAACGACGTCCTCCACGCAGTCGCCGACGACAATCAGGTCGACATGCTCGACTGCGGGCCGGGACAGGACGTCGTCTGGCTGAACGCAAACGAGCAGGACACGTACGTCAACTGCGAAGAGGTCCGCTCGGTCTCCCCGATCCCCGCGGGCAAGTAAAAGCTTCCCCTCCCCACACCTCGCTCCCCGCGAAGCCCGCTCCCAGAGGCGGGCTTCGTCGTTTTCGTGCAGAAACGCTCTTGCGAGGGATAGGCCGACAGGCGCCTCCGTTCGATGTAACGGAAACATCACCAATCGTCGGTGCCGCCGCAGGTACCGATCCGTCCATGGAGGTCTGCTCGATGCAGAAGATCTACAACTGGCTCGCACGTGAAGACGGACAGACGATGGCCGAGTACGGCGTCGTCCTCGCAGTCATCACGATCGCGGTCTTCGGCGCTTTGGCCCTGCTCTCAGGGAACATCGTCTCCGCGCTGAACCGCGTCGCCGCATATATCTCGTAACGCGTACAGACGTACTGACGCCGCAGCTGGACTCATTCCAGCTGCGGCGTCCGTGTTTCCGAGAGCGGATCCCTGCCCCGGGGGATGGCGTACTTGCTCCGCAATGACGATTCCTCGGGTATCCATCCTTCGGCGTAGCAATCCGCGCCGATCCGTCCAGGAGGTTCGCATCGATGCAGAAGCTCTACAGCTTGCTCGCGCGGAACGAAGGTCAGACAATGGCCGAGTACGCGACGGTGCTGACCGTCGTCACGATCGCCTGCTTGGGTGCACTCGCTCTGCTCGGCGCCGCCGCTTCAGGCGCGCTCGGCCGAGTGGCCGCCCTACTCACTTAAGCAAGGGATTCCGGGGTGAGCCCGGATGGCCGATAAGGCGTAGTGACAAGTAACCCCCCAGGCGGTGCGGTCACGCCGTGAGCACACGGAGGTTCCCCGTGCTCCGACTACGAAGACACCGCGTACCTGAGCAGGAGCCCATGCTGGATCTCGGCGACGGCAAGTCACCCGAGCGCCGGCGAGCAGACGCCCGCAGGGCGCACTACGAGCACCACAGGCGACTGCTCGAAGTTGGAAGCGTCCAGGAATTGATCGCAACGCGCCACGAGGGCGGCCTGGGCAAGTCCGCTCCGTAGCGCTGTAGCTTTCGAGCGTGAACCGCGCGTCGATCACGGCGCTTGTTCCCGATCACGTGCTCGCCCGCCTCGGGCCCGCACCGGAGGATCTCTCCCGGCTTGGATCCTTTCGCGTGCTCCGAGGCAACGGGCTCGTTCTCAAGGTTGGGCCCGAAGACCGGGTCAGGCGGGAGTCCTTCGTCGGTCCGCTTCTGACGCGCAGCGGAGCGCTCGCAGTGCCGCCACTCCTCGACGCGGGGCCGAGCTGGCTTCTCTACGAGGCGCTCGACGGGGTGGCGTGGGGAAACGGGCCGGAGCCGCTGGGCTTACTGGCGCGCTTGCACGACGCCTTCGAAGGAAGCCCCGCCCTCGATGACCTGCGCCTACGCGACGTCTTGGGGCGAGAGCTCGACGGGCTCTTGGCCGAGACCAGAAGTTCAGATCCTCGGCTCCCGGAACCTTTGGCGTTACTCCTCGCCGACCCAACGCCGCTCGTCGACGTGCTTCGCGACGAGCCGAGGACACTGGTTCACGGCGACGCCTGGCCCGGGAACGTGCTTGCGACCCGGAGCGGTCCGGCGTGGTTCGACTGGGAAGAGGCAGGCGCCGCTCCCGCCGCCTACGACGTCGCCGTGTGGCTACACGGATCGCCGTGGGTTCCGGCTTCCGCGGAGCCCGCCCGCGACCTCGCCGTGTACAGCGCTGCTCGACCGACGATCGATTTCTCGATCTTCACTCAGGCGGTTGATGCGGCAACCGTCCTGATCTTTCTCGCCCTCGACGCCGCGAACATCGACAAGGTCACCACGACCTTCGCGGAGGGAATGGTGGAACGACGAAGAGCCTTAGCCGAGAGCTTCGTCTAGTCGATCGTCCAGGTGTCGCCGGTGTGGAGCAGTGCGGCCAGGTCGCCCTCGCCGCGCTCGGTCTTTGACGTCTCCAGCTGCTCGGCCATGAGCTCGTCGTAGACCGGGCGCTCGATGTCCCGGAAGACTCCGATCGGCGTCGGGCCGTGCGGGGTGTGCGAGATCCGCGAGAGCGAGAACGCGAGGCTCGCGGCTTCGTGGTGCTCGTCGTGCACGAGCAAAGCGTCCTCCCCCACGTCGGCCACGTCGACGAGCTCGCACGAGCCGTCCGCGCGCAGCTTCACGCCGCGCTCGTCCTCGGCGCCGAAGCGAATGGGCTTGCCGTGCTCGAGGCGGATCTGGTTCTCGGTGTGCTCCTTGACAGCGTCGAAGGCGCCGTCGTTGTAGACGTTGCAGTTCTGGTAGATCTCGACGAGCGCCGACCCCTTGTGGTTTGCCGCGCGGCGCAGCACCTCCGTCAGGTGCTTCTTGTCCGTGTCGATCGAGCGCCCGACGAAGCTCGCCTCAGCTCCCAGTGCGATCGAGACCGGGTTGAACGGCCAGTCGAGCGAGCCCATCGGCGTCGACTTGTTGCGCGTCCCGAGCGGGCTCGTCGGCGAGTACTGCCCCTTCGTCAGGCCGTAGATCTGGTTGTTGAAGAGCAGGATCTTGACGTTCACGTTGCGGCGCAGCGCGTGGATCAGGTGGTTGCCGCCGATCGACAGCGCGTCGCCGTCGCCGGTCACGACCCAGACGGACAGGTCCGGGCGAGACGTGGAGAGGCCGGTCGCGATCGCCGGTGCGCGGCCGTGGATCGAGTGCATACCGTAGGTCTGCATGTAGTACGGGAAGCGCGCGGCGCAGCCGATGCCGGAGATGAAGACGATCCGCTCGCGCGGAATCCCGAGCTCGGGCATGAAGCCCTGCATCGCGGCCAGGATCGCGTAGTCGCCGCAGCCCGGGCACCAGCGCACCTCCTGGTCGGACTTGAAGTCCTTCGCGGTCAGCTGGATGAGCTTGCCGTTGCCGCCGTTCTCGCTCACCGCGCTCCCCTGTCGAACGAGCGCCAGGCCTGGTAGGCCAGAACCCAGGCGGGCACGAGCAGGACAGCCGTCCACCAAGTGCCCTTCACGAGCCCGAGGATGGCCGCGAAGCCGAGGATGAAAGCGCCGGTACCGAACCAGAGCGGGCCCAGGCTGTCGCCGGTGCCGAAGAGGAACCTGTCGACCCGTGAGGTCACAGCATCGCCTCGATCGCCTCGGCAAGCTCGTCCGACCGGAACGGCAGCCCGCGCACCTTGTTGTAGCCGACCGCGTCGACGAGGAACTCGGCGCGCACGAGCTTCAGCAGCTGGCCGAGGTTCATCTCGGGCACAAGCACCTTGTCGTAGCTCCCCAGCACGTCGCCGAGGTTGCGCGGGAACGGGTTCAGGTGCGTCAGGTGCGCGTGTGCGACGTTCTTCCCCGACTTGCGCAGCCGCCGCGCGGCCGACTGGATCGGCCCATAGGTCCCGCCCCAGCCCAAGACGAGCAGCGACGCGCCGTCCGGGTCGTCGACCTCGAGCTCGGGGATGTCGGCGGCGATCCCGGCAACCTTCTGGGCCCGCAGGCGAACCATGTGATCGTGGTTGTCGGGGTCGTAGGAGACGTTGCCCGTCACGTCCTCCTTCTCGAGCCCGCCGATCCGGTGCTCGAGACCGGGCGTCCCCGGGATCGCCCATTGGCGGGCGAGCGTCACCGGGTCTCGCAGGTACGGCATGAAGTCACCGTCGACGTTCGGCTGGTCGGCGAACTCGACGGAGATGTCGGGGAGCGACTCGACGTCCGGGAGCAGCCACGGCTCGGAACCGTTCGCGAGGTACGCGTCGGAGAGCAGGAAGACGGGTGTGCGGTACTTGAGCGCAATCCGCGTCGCCTCGATCGCCGCGTAGAAGCAGCCCCCCGGGGTGGAGGCCGCAACAACCGGCACGGGCGACTCCGCGTTGCGGCCGAACATGACCGCGAGCAGGTCGGCCTGCTCGGGCTTCGTGGGCATCCCGGTCGAGGGGCCGGCGCGCTGGATGTCGAGGATCAGCAGCGGCAGCTCGAGGGTGACCGCGAGCCCGATCGTCTCCTGCTTGAGAATGATGCCGGGGCCGCTCGACGTGCAGACGCCGAGTGCGCCGCCGAAGCTTGCGCCCAGAGCAGCGCCCACGGCGGCGATCTCGTCCTCGGCCTGGAAGGTGCGGACGCCGAAGTTCTTGTGACGTGCGAGGTCGTGGAGGATGTCGGAGGCCGGCGTAATCGGGTATGCGCTCAGGAACAGCGGCAGCTTCGACTGCACGCTGGCGGCGACCAGTCCCAGCCCGAGTGCCTGATTGCCAGTGACATTTCGGTACGTGCCGGGCTCGAGCTCGGCCGGGGCAACCTCGTACTGCGTGACGAAGCCCTCGCTCGTCTCGCCGAACGCGTAGCCCGCCCGGAACGCGCGCGTGTTCGCCTCGGCGATCTCAGGCCGCTTGGCGAACTTCTTCTCGAGAAACGCGATCGTGCCCTCGGTCGGGCGTGTGTAGAGCCACGACATCAGTCCGAGCGCGAACATGTTCTTCGAGCGCTCGGCCTCGCGCTTCGTGACGTCGACCTCCTTCAGCTCCTCGAGCGTGAGCGAGGTCAGCGGCACCTCGTGGACGTTGTAGGCCTCGAGCGAGTCGTCCTCGAGCGGGCTCACGGTGTAGCCCGCCTTCTTGAGGTTCCGCTCCGTGAAGGCGTCGGCGTCGACGATCAGCGTGCCGCCCGGAGGCAGGTCCTTCAGGTTCGTGCGCAGCGCGGCCGGGTTCATGACGACGAGGACGTTCGGAGCGTCGCCGGGAGTGAGGATGTCGTGATCCGAGAAGTGGATCTGGAAGCCCGAGACGCCGGGGAGCGAGCCGGCCGGCGCGCGAATCTCGGCCGGGAAGTCGGGCAGCGTCGAGAGGTCGTTTCCGAGCAGCGCCGTCTCGCTTGCGAAGCGCCCTCCGGTCAGCTGCATGCCGTCCCCGGAATCGCCGGCGAACCGGATGATCACCTGCTCCAGCTGCTCGACCGGCTTAGCCATGACCTCTGTTCAGAGGTATAGCACCGACTCAGGCGATGGCGACCGCCGATGCCCTGCGCATTCGCATGGCGAGGTACACAGTGGTCACGATCGGGGCCACCAGGAGCACGATCAATCCGACGGCGCCGAGCACATCCGTGACCGAGGTTCCCTGGCCGGTACAGGTATTGATGGACGGCTGGGCCCCCACCAACCCGGATTGCACGCAACCGTGGCTTCCTCCTGTGCTAGCGAGAGCGAAGGTCCCGAGCAATATCGGAAGCCCCAACCCGCCGGGAACGAAGATCGTTCCGATGACCTTGTCGCGCACATTCCAGACGTTCGACGTCCAGAGCAGCACGACACCGATCACCCAGCCGATGACCGGCAGAACGAGCCCGCCGACGAGCAGCATGATCAGGGCGCCGATCTCAATCCAACCCGCCTCGCTCTTCGCTTTCGGGTGTGGCGAGACCTCGAACCGCTCCCGCGCGTCTGCCGCGATCTCGGCTGGATCGCCGAGCCCTTCCAGGATGTTGCGCACGTCGGCCTCGGACTCGGCTTGAAGACCGGCCCGCGCCTCGACGATATGCCCGGAGATCTCGTCGACGATCTCGCGCCGGCGATCGCGCGGAAGATCGTCCAGTTCGACGTCCAGGTGCTTCAGGTACCTCTCAACCAGCTTGTCGGGTGTCGTGCTCATCACCTGCCTTCCTTTCCATGAAGTGGTCGACCGCGTCGCGGAAGCGGCCCCATTCGTCGATGAAGCCGCCCAGCGCAGCCCGGCCGTCTTTGGTCAGCCGGTAGTAGCGGCGCGGAGGCCCGGCAGTGGACTCGCGCCAGGTCGTCTCGACGAGACCGTCCCGGCGCAGCCTGCTCAACAGTGGATAGATCGTTCCCTCGCTCGTGACCATCCCGTCCGTCTCGGCGAGCGCCCGGACGAGATCGAACCCGTAGCGCTCCTCGTCAGCGAGCAGTGCGAGGACGCAGTACTGGAGCGTTCCCTTGCGCATCTGGGCCAGGAGCGCGTCCTGCTTCGGAGCTACCATGCATCACAAGGTACCTGGGGCAGCAGGGTAAGTCAACGCAAAAAGGGCCGGCGCGAGGCCGGCCCTTTTGGAGAACGTCCTTCAGATTGGTCGCTAGCGAGCGCAGCGCGGCGGGTCGGTGTTCACCCGCGGCGCAGCACCCGTCGGGAGGATGTACATCGCGTGCACGGTGATGTCGCCCGTGTTCGTGTTCGGGCTCTCCACCAGGCCCGGCTTATGGCCGACCTCGTGGAACGCGCCGCTCGTCGGAATCGTGAACGTGTGGCAATGCTGGTCGTGGAAGACCAGGTGGTCGCCGGCCGCGCCGGTCACCTCGATCAGGACGACGCCCGGGTGATAGTGCCAACCGGAGTTGTCGCCCGGGTGGTAGACGATGTCCTGTGCGATCAGGTCGGTCGACCGCCGCGTCTTCACCTTGACGCCGTCCTTGTTGGCATGGATCGGCTGGACAAGCGTCCCCCGGTACTGGGGGCCGGGGCTCGGCGTCGCGAAGGCGTAGCCGACGAGCCCAAGCACCGCCGCAGCAAGAACCAGCCACATGACTTTCCTCATGAAAGCCTCCTTTCTCCTGCTGGAAGCCTTTACGGGCGCGCGTTTCTCAAACGCGGGTGGCGCCAGACTGCTTACTTAAGGGCACGCAGGTGCAAGACAACCGAGCGGCTCGTGCGCGATCTCAGCCATCGGCCTCGGTCAGGAGCGCGTTCAGGTCGAGCGGCTGCGTCGTCATCGCGACGCCCTTCCCGTCCAGCGGCCGGGGCCATTCCTCCTCGGGGCGGTCGCGGTAGAGCTCGATCCCGTTCCCGTCGGGGTCGTTCAGGTAGATCGCCTCGCTGACGCCGTGGTCGGAGGCGCCCGTGATCGGAACCTTGTTGTCGACGAGGCGCTTGAGCGCGTCGCCGAGCGCGGCCCGGGATGGATAGCGGATCGCGACGTGGTAGAGCCCGGTCGTCCCCGGCGGCGGCGGCGAGCCATCCTTGGACTCCCACGTGTTCAGCCCGATGTGGTGGTGGTAGCCGCCCGCCGAGATGAAGGCCGCCTGGTCGCCGTAGCGCTGCTGTTCCTCGAAGCCGAGCACGTCCCGGTAGAAGTCGAGCGAGCGCTCGATGTCCGCGACCTTCAGGTGGACGTGGCCGATGTCGACGCCGGGATCGATCGGGGTGCTCACGTCGCTAACCGTACTGCCTAAGGCGTCTTTCCCTCGCTCCCTTCGCGCCGCTCGAACTCGAGCATGAGGCGGCGCAGCAGCGAGTTCAGCTTTTCCTTCTCGCGGTCGCTCAACACCGCGGCGATCAAGGCTTCGCGTGCCGCTTCGGCCCCGGTCGAATCAAGCCAAGCCTTCTGGCCGGCTTTCGTGAGCTCGACCAGCACCCCGCGACGGTCGTCTGGATCCGCGAGACGCTTCACGAGCCCCGCCTTCTCGAGCCGGTCGAGGCGGTTCGTCATCGCCCCGCTCGAGAGCTCGGAGCGCTCGGCGAGCTCGCCCGCCGATCGGCGGAAGGGCGGCCCCGCGCGCCGAAGGGATCCGAGGACCTCCCATTCCTCGAAGGTCAAGCCGTGCTCGCCAAGCGTGTCGTTGAGGCTCCGCTTGAAGCGCCGGCTCAGACCGTTCATGCGGTCGATGATGCCCTCGACCTCGAAGTCGAGGTTCGGAATCTCCTCGAGCCACGCGGACTCGAGCCACCGATCGACGTGATCTTGTTCCTGTGTTTTCTCCATGCTCATATTCTTAACAGAAAGAGTCTTGACGTCAAGTGTCTTTACTGCTACCTTTTCTTGTAGTTCGACGTGGAGATACTTTAGATCAAAGGAGGGCGTGGTGTTCCCCGTTGACGTTCAGACCCAGCAGCTCCTGGCCAGCGAGCGCGTCGAGCGCCTGCGCCAGACAAAGGCTCAGCCGCCGCGACGCGTAGGGTTGCGTCGTGCCGCTCGAGACGACGATCAAGCCCAGCGGCCCCTACTCGCTCGCGCTGTCCGCGCGGCGCGCATCTGACACGACCAGGCGCTTCGGCGGCGGTGTCTTCACCTGCATACTTGCCGGCGGCGAGCGAGCCTCGGCCGGCCAGCTTCCGGACGGCAGGCTCGTCCTCCGCACCGAGACCGAGGAGGGGCTCGAACAGCTTCGCTTCGTGCTCGGCGCGGACGACGACCACACTGCGTTCCTCGAGCGTTTTCGCGACGACGAGCTGCTCGCCGGCCCGATCCGCCACCTGAAGGGCCTGCGCCCCATCCGCACCGCGACGGTCACGCACGCGCTCCTGCGCGCGATCGTCAGCCAGCTGATCACGTCGCGCGAGGCGCGCTCGATCGAGTGGCGGCTCATCCGCGCCACGACGGAATCGGCTGGCGGCCTGCAGGCGCCGCCCCTTCCTCATCACCTCGGCCGCTTCGCTCCCGCGGAGCTCTACCGGTTCGGGCTTCCGGCCCGGAAGGCGACCGCTCTCGTCCGCATCTGTCGCACCTTCGATCCCGAACGGCTACGGAGGCTTCCGCCCGACGCGGCTGCGGCCAGGCTCGGGCGCGAGCGCGGGATCGGCCCGTACTCGATCGGCATGGTCTGGACTGAAGGGCTCGGGCGCTTCGACCGCGGCATCGTCGGCGACCTCGGCCTGCTCAAGATCTGCTCCGCGATCGAGGGCCGGTGGGTGGAGGCAGAGGACACGGCGCGGATCCTCGGCCGCTATGAGGAGTGGGCCGGCCTCGCGTGCGTGTACCTGATGGCGGGCGCGGGACGCGGCCTCGTGCCGCTGAAGCTGAACGGGCCGGAAGTCCGTCGCGAGCGCATCAAAGCCCGCTACGCGGCATAAATCGGCCACGCCGGCAAAGCCGGCATGGCCTCTGTTGGTCGGCGTCGCAAGCGAGCGCCTTAAGATCAATCCTCAAGTGAGGATCAAGACGTGACAACAAACAAACGTCGGATCGCGATTCTCGGCGGCGGCAAGATCGGCGAGTCGCTGCTCTCGGGCCTACTCAGCGCGGGCTGGCGCAAGCCCGAGGAGATCGTCGTCACGGGCCGGCGCCAGGAGCGGATCGACGAGCTGACCGAGCGCTACGGCGTCGAGACGACGCTCTCGAACGCCGACGCCGTCTCGGGCGCGTCGTTCATCGTCATCGCCGTCAAGCCGCAGGACTTCGAGGTGCTGCTCGGCGAGGTCGGCGGGCTCCTCTCGTCCGAGCAGACGGTGCTGTCGGTCGCGGCCGCGATGCCGACTGCCGACATCGAGAAGCACCTGAGCGACGGCGTGCCGGTGCTGCGTGCGATGCCGAACGCGCCGGCGACCGTGCACGAAGGCGTCGCTGGGCTCTGCGCCGGCGCCCACGCCAACGGCGAGCACCTGGCGATGGCGGAGGAGGTGCTGACGCACGTCGGGCGCGTCGTCCAGGTGCCCGAGCCGTACATGGACGCCGTCACGGCGGTCTCCGGGTCGGGCCCCGCGTACTTCGCGCTGCTCGCCGAGGCGATGATCGAAGCCGGCATCCTGCTCGGGCTCTCGCGTGAGGTCTCGACGGAGCTCGTCGTCCAGACGATGTTCGGCACCGCGAAGCTGCTCCGGGACGAGCACATGCACCCGGTCGAGCTGCGCGAGATGGTCACCTCGCCGGGCGGCACGACGATCCGGGCGATCCGCGAGCTCGAGCGCGCCGGCGTGCGCGCGGCGTTCCTGAACGCGATCCAGGCTGCGATGGAGCGCTCGCAGGAGCTCGCAAAGGGCGACTCCTAGGTTGTTGGCTGTGAAGTTCATTTGGATCGTTCGGCCACCGCAGACGGCAGTGCGGGGAACCCGCACTGCCTGAGGGCGGCACCGCAAGCGGCGCCTTGGTCGACTTCAGGGTCTTCGACTCAGCAGACGAGGCGCAGACTGCAGCGGCCGAGCTCCTCGTCGAGGCCGCACGCGGGGGCGAGCACATCGCGCTCTCGGGCGGCAGCGCGCCCGGGCCCGCCTACGAGCAGGCCGCGGCGCTCGAGCCGGACTGGGCTCCAGCGAAGCTCTGGTGGGGCGACGAGCGCTGCGTGCCGCCTGACGACGAGCGCTCCAACTTCCTGCTCGTCAAGAGGACGCTCCTCGACCGCATCGAGCACCACCCCTCCGAGGTCCACCGCATCCGCGGCGAACTGGGCGGCGAACAGGCGGCGGCCGAGTACGACCGTGAGCTCGAGGGCGTGCGGCTAGGGCTCGCGCTCCAGGGTCTCGGACCCGACGGGCACACGGCCTCGCTCTTCCCCGGCTCGCCCGCCCTCGAGGAGCGAGAACGCCGCGCGATCGCGGTCCCGCATGACGACGTCGAGCGCGTGACGATGACGCTGCCGGCGCTCTCGGCGGCGAGCCAGGTCGTCTTCCTCGTGGTCAGAGCCGGAAAGGCGGAAGCCGTTGCGCGCGCGTTCGGGGGGCCGCCGGACCCGACCGTTCCGGGCAGCCTGCTGCGCTCGGCCGACGGAGAGACGATCGCGCTGCTCGATCGCGCGGCCGCCGCCAACCTTGACAACGTAGGCTGAATTCCTATATGTAGCTGTTTCTATGTCAGAGGCCGTCCCCTCTGTTCACAGCGACGTCCTGACGATCGAGCGGGCGGAGCAGCTCAAGGCCCTCGGCCATCCGTTGCGGCTGCGCGTGCTCGAGATGCTCGGCGCGGAGGGCGAGGAGGCACTCACCAACCGCGAGCTTGCGAACCGGCTCGGGGTCGACCCGGGCCATCTGCACTTTCACGTCAAGATGCTCGTGCGCGCCGGGCTGATCGAGCGCGCCGAGGGCGGAAAGGGACGGGAGAAGCCCTACCGGGCGGTCGCGACGACGGTGCGCGTGGGGCCCGAGCTCCTGCGGTCGCGCCTCACCGGCGATCTTCAAGCCGCGATGATCGAAGAGGTTCACCAGGGCTTCGCGTTGAGGGACCAGGGCCAGTTTCGCAGCGCGCAGGTGAACGCACGTGTGACGCCGGAGCAGGCGCTCGAGCTCATCACCGAGCTCGTCGAGAAGGCTCGCGACATGGAGGACGCGGCGCTGGATCCGCTGATCATCACCGCCTTCCTGCACCCGCCTAGCTCGGGCTAGGAGGGTTTGGCGGAACGTTGCTCGTCGCCGGGGTGCGATGCTCGTTCCGAGGCCGCGGACGCAGGGAGCCCCGGTAGTCACCACTACCGGGGCGAGTGAGGACCCGGCCTCGGGGCGAGCAGCGCGGCCCGGCGGCTCAGACCATGTTTCGCCAAACCCTCCTGGGCAGAAGCGGCGAGGCGAGCTCGGCCGCGAGCCCGCGGCGCGCAGCGAGCGCCTGGAGCACCAGCACGGTGTCCGCGACGGCGATGTCCTCGAGGTACTCCTCGCGGGCCTCGAACGACTCGAGGACGCTCTCGACGGCACGGGTGTAGGCCGAGCAGTCGGAGGAGGCGAGCGCCGCCAGCGCGTCGGCCACGTCGCCCGGAAAGTCGTCGCGCCGCCGCAGCGAGGCGGCCAGCGGCCTGGCGTCGGCGTCGCGACCGAGGACGAGCAGCGCAAGGGTGCCGGCGTAGCGTCCGATCGGGGACTCGGCCTCGGAGGCGCCGAGCTCGAGCGCCCAGCGAGCCGCTTCCTCGGCGCCGGCCCGGTCGCCGGCGATCAGCAGCGCCTTCATCGCGCCGATCGGCCTTCCCCAGCTGCCCGGAGGCGCGTCGGCGATGCTCTCCCGGTAGCGCTCGGCCGCGCGGTGGAGCCACTCCGACGCCTCGCCGGCCCGGCCGTCCATCAGCAGTGCAAGCCCGGCGCCGCCGGCCGCGTTTCCCATGCGCGTGAGCTGTCTCTGGCGAGCGTCCGGGTCGGCAGCGTCGGGGAGCCGGGCTTCGCCGTCTCGATAGCGCTCGACCTCCCGCTCGACGTGCTCGGCCCAGTCGGACACGGCCCGGACGATAACCTCCCGGCCGTGGCCGATCCCGTGACCCGGTTCACGCTGGAGCGCGTCGACTCCGTGGCCCTCGTGACGATGGACGACGGGAGCGGTCCCGGGCGACCGAACGTCTTCGGCCGCGCTGCACTCGAGTCGCTCGCGGAGCTCCTGCCCGAGCTCGAGGAGGGCGAGTTCTCCGCGCTCGTGATCACGGGAAAGACCGGAAGCTTCTCCGGCGGCGCCGACCTGAACGAGTTTCCGCTCATCGAACGCCGCGAGCAGGCGATCGAGGGCAGCCGCCGGGGACACGACCTGTTCGGACGAATTCGGGCGCTCCCGTATCCGACGGTCGCCGCGATCAACGGGGCCGTGCTCGGCGGCGGGGTCGAGCTTGCGCTGCACTGCGACTACCGCGTGATCGCCGACGACGTCCGCCACTTCGCATCGCCCGAGTGCCTCCTTGGCTTCGTTCCCGCCTGGGGGGCGACCCAGCTCGCGCCGCGGCTCGCGGGCCTCGACGCTGCGGTGAAGCTCACCGTCCTCAACCCCATGCGGCAGAACAAGATGCTCAGCGCGCAGCAGGCGCTCGAGCTCGGCTTTGTCGACCGCACCGTCGAGCCGGAGGAGCTCATCGAGGAGGCGATCTCGATCGCCGCCGACCGGCCTGCGCGCGAGGACGCGGACCTGTCCGAGACCTCCGAGGTCGTCGCTCGCGCCAGACGGCAGCTCGACGACATGCTGCACGGAGCGGCTCCTGCTCCCTACCGGGCTCTCGACCTGATCGAAGGCGCTGCGGGCTGGAGCCTCGAGGAGGGGTACCGGGCCGAGGAGGAGGCGCTTGCCGACCTGCTCTTCACGCCGCAGGCGCAGGCCTCGCTCTATGCGTTCGACCTCGTCGAGCGCCGCGCCCGGCGCGGTGCAGGACGTCCCGCGGTCGAGCCACGCGACGTGAAGAAGGTCGGGATCGCAGGCGCGGGCCTGATGGCGACCCAGCTCGCGACGCTCTTTCTCCGCCGACTCGAGGTTCCGGTCGTCCTCCGCGACCTCGAGCAGGCCATCATCGACCGCGCGCTCGAGACGATCCGCGACGACCTGGCGGGCGCAGCGGCGCGTGGGCGCCTCGATCCTCAGAAGGCGGTCTCCCTCGCAGCACTCGCGAAGGGCACGACCTCCTACGAGGGCTTCGAGGATTGCGACTTCGTGCTCGAGGCCATCTTTGAGGAGCTGGGCGTCAAGCAGCAGTTGTTCGGCGAGCTCGAGGCGGTCGTCCCGGCCGAGTGCGTCCTAGCGACGAACACCTCGGCTCTGTCGGTGACCGCGATAGCCGACGGCCTCGAGCATCCGGAGCGCCTGGTCGGGATGCACTTCTTCAATCCCGTGGCCGCGATGCCGCTCGTCGAGCTCGTCCGCACGCCCGAGACGGACGACGTCTCCCTCGCGACGACGTGGGCAGTCGCCGACAAGCTCCGCAAACGACCCGTGTTGGTGAACGACGGCCCGGGCTTCGTCGTCAACCGGCTCCTGACCCGGATGATGGGCGTCGTCCTCGACGCGATCGAGCACGGCTCGACGCCCGATGAGGCGGACGAGGCAATTCTCTCGCTCGGGCTGCCGATGGCGCCGTCCGTGCTCCTGCAGATGGTCGGGCCGGCGGTTTCGAACCACGTGCTCGAGACTTTGCACGCGGCGTACCCGGACCGCTTCCCGCTCTCGCAGACCCTCGCGAACTACGCGGCCGGCTCGCTGGAGATCGCCCAGGGCGAGCCCAGCCCGCGCAGCGTCGAGGAGATCCGAGAGGGAGCCGTGGCAGCCCTCGCCGACGAGGTGGCGCACCTGCTCGACGAGGGCGTCGTCGCCTCTCCGAAGGACGTGGACACCGCCCTCATCCTCGGCGCCGGCTTCCCGTTCTTCATGGGCGGCCTCACGCCCTACCTGCGCGAGGCAGGCTATTCGTACGAGCTGAGCCCGAGCAACCCGCCGTCCGCCTGATCTAAGCCCCCGATCGGGTATGCTTTGACGAGCGACGCTCACTAGGGGATTCCGAGCGCGCTCTCTCTCTATCTCGGAGGTACGCGGCCGAAGCGCGCCGCTTACATGCAGGAAACGACCGAGCAGCGGGCACCAACTCCGGCGACGGACGATCTCGTCGCCGCAGCCAAGCGCGCCGAGAACTGGGCGGGCGAGCCCTTGCTCCACAACGGTGAGGAGCCGGCCCAGGTGCTCGCCCCGGGCACCGCGCGGCGCAACGCCCTCGACGAGGCAACGGCCGAGATCGAGGGCGGCCGCAAGGAGCCTTCGTCGCACTGGAAGGTGCGCTTCGCGCTCATGCTCGGCCTGGAGCGCGTCCTGTCCGAGAAGCCTCCGAAACTCGCCTCGGGCACCGAGCTGCGCCGCCACCAGATTGATGCGCTCGCGGGCATGCTCACCGAGCTGATCGCCGCGAACCAGCGCGTCGAGGAGCCGGTGAACGGCAACGGGCTGGTCGAGGCGGGCGAGCTCGACGAAGAGGAAGAAGAGTTCGAGGAGCTGGTGGACGAAGAGCTGGAGCCTCTGCCCGAGGAGCTCTCGCCCGCCGAGGACCCCGGAGCGGTGCGGCGCTACCGGTTCCGCCATCCGACTGCCTCGGGCAAGACGATTGCCGCAGCCGGGTTCGTCGAGGCCGCGCGCACGATGGGCGTCCTCATCCTCACGCACCGCCGCCTGCTCGTCTCGCAGTTCAACCGGGAGCTCGCCGCGGAGGGCTACGGCGACCGGCTGACCCCCATCGTCGAGGAAGGGCAGTCGTCTCCACAGCGGAGCCCGATCACGGTTCAGACCTACGCCTGGTTCGCGCGGCACCACGGCAGCGTCAGCCGCGAGACGTACCAGCTCGTGATCGCCGACGAGGCCCACACCGCGCTCGGCGAGAAGACCAGCGCCGCAATCCGCGCCTTCCCGGACCCGATCTACATCGGGATGACGGCGACCGAGCAGCTGATCGCGAAGCAGGTCTCGGACGTCTTCCCGGCCTCGGTCGACGACCTCCCGCTTCAGGATGCCGCCCGCCGCGGACTGATCGCGCCGCTGCGGAACCTCCGCGTTCCGCCCGCGGCCGCGATCCATTCGGTCCCGATCGTCGGCGGCGACTTCGAGGAGCGCGCGCTCGCCGCGGTCCTCGACCACACGGCTCTCAACCAGGCCGCGGCGAGCCTCTATCGCGACCGCTTCGACTCCACGCCGGGCATCGTCTACGCGGCCGGGGTCGAGCATGCGTACAACCTCGCCCAGGAGTTCCGCGCCGCCGGGTTGAAGGCCGAGGCGGTCAGCGGCAAGACGCCGCCGGTCAAGCTCGCCGAGATCCTCGCCGGCTACGAGCGCGGCGAGATCGACATCCTCATCAACGCGATGCTGCTCGCCGAGGGCTGGAACTCGCCCCGCGCGACCGTCGTCATGCATCTCGCGCCGACTGCGAGCAAGCGCGTCTACCAGCAGCGGATCGGCCGGATCATGCGGATGCACCCGAGCAAGGAAGCCGGCATCGTCGTCGACTTCGTGAACAAGGGCGCGACGCACAACGACCGCGCCGTCTCGCTGCACAGCCTGCTCGGCGCGGACTTCTACCGCGAGGGCGCACGGGTGACTCCCGCCCCGCGCCGCCGGCCGAACCGCCGCGCGCGCCGCAAGCTCTCCCCGGCGCCGTGGCTCGTTCCGGTCACTCCGGACGTGCGCAGACGCCTGGCGGTCATCCAACGCGAGTGGCAGCGGATCGACCCCTACTACCTGGACGAGGACGAGCAGCGCTACTGGGCGGCCATCGCAGGGCGGCAAGTGCGTTTCGAGGAGCGCGCCGAATTCGTCAAGAAGCTGACCGAGGGCAAGGCGAGCAGGGCCTGCCTCGAGCAGTTCCTCGCGACAGCGGCGGCCGAGAACCCGAACCGCCGGTTGCGGATGATGGCGCTCGCCGACCGGGTCTCGATGACCGTGGAGCGTGCCGACTTCGACGATCTCGTGACGCTCGTCACCCAGGCTCCGACCTGGGACAAGGATCGCGTCCCGGGCGCCCGGATCCTCCTGCGCGCGATCGGCGAGGGCAAGGCGGATGCGCCGGAGCAGATTCTCGAGCGCTGGACGTGGAAGCTCGCGCGGGCCACGCGCAAGGCGCAGGATCGCCGCGTCAGCGCCGAGTTCCCGGAGGCGAAGCGACTGTTGGGCGCGCTCGCCAACTCGCGTGGCCACCGGCACGAGGAGAACGCGGCCAAGCTCGTCAACGCCGCGCTCGAGCTGCCGCTCGAGGTGGGCGTCGCGCTGCTCGCCTCCGCGGAGGGCTACACGCCGCGCGCGACGAAGCTGATCGAGGGCGCGCGCGAGAAGGTCGGGACCCTCGCCGAGGTCGCCCACGCTCTGGCCGAGAACCTGCCTCCCCCGAAGGCGCACACGAACAGGCGTCGGCGCCGCCGGCGCAAGCGGCGGGGGGGCCAGCAGCAGCAGCCGACCGAGGCCCAGGCGGCCCAGGACGGCGCTGCAAACGGCGCTCCGCCCAAGCGGCGTCGGCGGCGCCGGAAGCCCGCTGGGGCCGGAAGCTCCGCGCCGTCAGGCGAGCCGGCGCGCTCCGCCGATGTAACGCCTGGTTAATTCGCCGGTCTCTAGCGTGGTGAGAAAATGCTCGTTCTGATCGGTATCGGCCTCGCTGCCGGGTTCATCACAGCGATCTCGCCATGCGTGCTGCCCGTCCTGCCGATCGTCTTCGCGGGAGGCGCGACGGGTGGGCGTCGCAAGCCGTTCGCAATCGTCGGAGGCCTGATCGTCAGCTTCTCGGCCTTCACGCTCTTCGGTGTCTGGCTCCTCCGCAAACTCGGCCTGCCTCAGGACATCCTGCGCGACGTCGCGATCGGCCTGCTCTTCCTCGTCGCGGCCACGCTCCTGTTCCCACGACTCGAGGAGCTCCTGCAACGTCCGCTGCTGCGGCTCACGCGCAGGCCCGGGGGCGACCTCGGCGGCGGTTTCCTGCTCGGGGCGAGCCTCGGGCTCGTGTTCGTGCCGTGCGCGGGACCCGTCCTCGCCGCGATCACGGTCGTCGGCGCGACCCAGAAAGTCGGAGCGCGCTCGATCGTCCTCACGCTCGCGTATGCGATCGGCGCGGCCGTGCCGATGCTGCTCGTCGCCTTCTTCGGGCGAGCGGGAATGAACAAGCTCAGGCCGCACGCGCACTCAATCCGGCAGGTGCTCGGCGTCGTCGTCGCGCTGACCGCGCTCGCGATCGCCTTCAACGTCGACCGTCACTTCCAGACCGCGATCCCCGGCTATACCGATGCGCTCCAGAAGAAGGTCGAGCAGAACGGGCGGGCCCAGAGCGAGCTGCGAAAGCTGACGGGCCACACGCGAGAGCAAGCGAGCAGCACGACCCTTCAGGACTTCGGGGCGGCGCCGGAGCTGACCGGGATCTCGCACTGGATCAACACGCAGCCGCTGACGCTGAAGAAGCTGCGCGGAAAGGTCGTCCTCGTCGATTTCTGGACGTACTCGTGCATCAACTGTCTGCGCACGCTGCCGCACGTGAAGGCCTGGTACCGCACGTACCGCGACCGCGGCTTCGTCGTGCTCGGAATCCACACGCCCGAGTTCGCCTTCGAGCACGTGGCGGGCAACGTCGAAGATGCGGTGCACCGGCTGGGGATCAAGTATCCGGTCGGGCTCGACAACGACTACGGGACCTGGAATGCGTTCCAGAACCAGTACTGGCCCGCGAAGTACCTGATCGACCGCCGTGGGCACCTCCGCTACTACCACTTCGGCGAGGGCGAATACGACACGACGGAAGCGCGGATCCGCACGCTGCTCGGCGAGAGCGCGGGCACACTTCCGGTCGCTAATGAGCTCTCGGATCCGACGCCGAGAACGGTGCTGACACCGGAGACGTACCTCGGCTACCAGCGGCTCCAGCGCTTCGCGCAGAGCACGGTCGCGCGCGACCGGTTCGCGGACTACCGGTTCCCGGCGGGGGCGCTCCAGCAGAGCGAGCTCGCCTACTCAGGGACCTGGAAGGTGACCCCGGAGGAGATCGTCGCGGGCCTCGGCGCGCGGCTCCGACTGGGCTTCACCGCGCGGCAGGTGCACCTCGTCCTCGGCGGCCGCGGGGAGGTGAACGTCCTCGTCGACGGCACCGAGAAGGGAACCGTGCGCGTCGACGGAAGCCGCCTCTACACGCTCCTGCGGATGCCTTCGCTGACGACCGGCCTGCTCGAGCTGCAGTTCACCCCCGGCGTGCGGGGCTACGCCTTCACGTTCGGCTAGAAGGTGGGCGCGCAGGCGAATCTAATGGGTATAAGCCGGAGGCGGCTCCAGATAAGCACCGGCGAGGACGCGATTCGCGGTCGAGAACTGATCGTTGGTCGGCCGGGAATCTGCGAACTGCACCCCGACACTCACTGAACGCCCGCGGAACGTCACATTTCGCACGGCGAAGGAGCGGTGTCCGGGGGCTCGCTCCTGTCTCAAGGAGTCCGGGCTGACCGCGATGCGCTTCACACGATCCCATCCGTACTCGTACCCGCGAGCGCTGGTGCCGATCATGATCACAAACTGCCCCTTCGGAATCTCGACTACTCCCTTTCGTTGTTCTCCTTCTCTTACCCAGCTCGGGAGCTTGAACGGCGCCGCACTCAACTCGCCAGAGCGCCCCCCGACAAGCGTTCCGGCGGTCCAGCCCGCGGGTAGCCGAAGGCACACTCCCTCACACACCGTCCGACCGCTTCCGGCTGAGCCCCCGCCCTCGAAAATGCCTGTGGCCGCGAGCGTCCCGAGCGTGATCCCCAGAACGGCAAGGACAGCCGCGAGAATCGTGGCCCTCGCGGTCAAGCCTCTGTTTCTGAATGTCATTGTCGCTACGACCATGAGTTGCTCCTAACTCCGAGGTGCATGGTTCCTGCAGCGTTTACGATCCAGATCTTCCCAGGAGTCCCGAACGCCACCGCACCTCTAACGATCGTGGCAAAGGGTGGGCCGGTTGAGCCGTCGTTCCTCGGCACCTGTGCTCTTAGTCGCGGAAAGTGCGAAGCACTTTGCGCGAGTCCCGGGCCCGTGGCCCGGGACCTCCTATTGCTCGCTGGCGAAGGGCGGGTCTTCTTCGTCCCGCTCGTCGTCTCGCTCCCGCAGAAAGCGCGTGAGCTCGGCCGCGAGGGCGTCCCCGGACGGGAGATCGGCCTCCTCGGCGAGCGTGTCGGCACGCTGCTCGAGCTCCTCGATGTACGCCGCAGTGTCGGGATCGGAGGCGACCGCCTCCGAGACCTGCTCCGCGTAGTTCTCGGAGGCCTCCGCGAGCTCGCTCGTGTCGATCTCGGCCTCGAGGAGGTCGGCGAGCCGGTCGCTGAGAGCGAGTGCGGCCTTCGGGCTCGGGGTCAGCGAGACGTAGTGCGGGACCGCGGCCCAGAGGCTTGCGGACGAGATCCCGGCCCGCCGACACGCGTCGTGGAGGACGCCGACGATCCCGGTCGGCCCCTCGTAGCGAGAGGCGGAGAGGCCGAGGCGCTCCACGAGCTCCTTATCGGTGGCGCTGCCCGTGACAGGGCAGGGCCTCGTATGCGGGACGTCGGCCAGCAGCGCGCCAAGCGTCACGACGAGCTCGATGCCGAGCTCGTTCAGGAACCCGACGATCATGTCGGTGAACGTGCGCCAACGGAGGTTCGGCTCCATCCCGAGCAGCAGGACGACGTCCCGATCGAGCTCCGGCGGGCGCGCGTGGTAGAAAACCGTCGCCGGCCAGTCGATCTTTCGCGTCAGGCCTTCCTCGAGCGAGACGTGCGGTCGTGTCGCCTGGAAGTCGAAGAAGTTCTCCGGATCGATCTCCGCGAAGCGTTTCGCCTCCCAGAGCTTCGCGAGGTAGCCGGTGGCGAGCGAGGCGCCCTGACCGCCGTCGTTCCAGCCTCGGAAGGCGCCGATCAGAACCGGTCGCTCGAGGTCCGGGCGGCTCGAGATCTGAAGCTCGTCCATCAACTCAGTTTAGGTGCTGGCCGGAGGCCAGCGACCGAGGCGGTCGGAAGAAGAGTGCAGCGAGCGCGACGGTCCCTGCCCACACCGCCGCCGCGAGCACGACATGGACGAGAACGAGCTCCCACGGGAGCTTCGTGCGCCATTGCAGCTCGCCGATTGCCATCTGCACGAGGAGCAGCCCGAGCAGGGCGAGCCCGAACCTGAAGAGAGCGAGCGAACGGTCGCGGTAGGCGGCGAGGTAGCCAATCGCGAACAGCAGCGAGAGCAGGAAGAGGCCCACGACGGCGCCGTGGATGTACACCGTGCGGTCGAGTTGTCCGAAGCGGCCGATGTGCTCGCCGCCGCCCGAGTGCGGCCCCGCCGCGGTCGCGAAGGTGCCGCTGACGATGAGCAGAAAGCCGGCCGCCGTGAACACGAGGGCGAGCAGTCGGAGCTCGCGCGGCACGAGCGGGGAAGAGCGGCCGTCGCGGAGGCCCAGGGCCTCGACGGCGAGGACGACGGCTCCCGCGAGCAGTGCGATCGAAAGCAGGAGGTGCGCGGTCACGACCGGCCAGCGCAGATCGGTGGCGACGGCCAGGTAGCCGAGTGGCGCCTGCGCGAGCGCGCCGAGGAACACGAGCAGCGCAACCCGGCGGGCCCAGTCGGAGAGACCGGGCGTCCGCCGCGCGGCGAGCCACGTGACGAGGGTGAGGATGATCACGAGCCCCCCGACGAGCCGGTTTCCGAACTCCACGAAGGCGTGGACATCGCGTGCCGGGAGCGGTTGCCCGCGCTCACAGCCCGGCCAGTGCCGGCAGCCGAGCCCCGAGTCGGTGAGGCGAACGGCGGCGCCGCTGCCGACAATCAACCAGAGGCCGCCTGCGTTCGCGACCGCCAGCCGGAGGAAGCGCGCCGGGGAGAGCTCGAGGCTCCTGATGCGCGCGAGTGCGGTCGAGGCCTCCATCTGGGCCACTTTAGAGAAGGGGTTCGAGCAGCTCGGGGTACCCGTCCGCGCCGGGGAACGGGGTCGGCCGCGAGCCCAGGAAGAGTGGGCGGTCGGCGGCGTTGAGGAGGACGGGCATCATGTCCGGCCCACGCAGCTGGCCGAGGATCCCGGCCGCACAGTCGAGCTCGCCGAAGCGCTCGACGACGTCCGCCCGGACGCCGGGCCCCGCCACGAGGAACGGCACCGGATCGCCCGAGTGGATCACGTCGGGATACGTCGGAGTCGCGTGGTCGCCGGTGACGCAGACGATCGCGCGCTCGGTCGGGAGCGAGCCGAGCTCGGCGTCGAGAGCCTCGATCGTCCGCTTCTTAACCTGTGGATCCTTCGTGTGCCCCGCCATGTCGGTTGCCTTCAGATGCGCGAAGACGAAGGTGTCGCCCTCGGCCAGGCGCTCGTTCGCAAGTTCTAGGCGCGCTCGGAGGTCCGCGGGCGAGTCGTCCGTCTCGGGCACGTGACGGGGCTCGAGACCTACCCCGCGGGCGAGCCCGAGCAGGAACTTCGAATCGCCGAGGAAGCTCCCGTGCAACCCGTGCCGCTGCGGGAAGGTCGGCGCCGGGCGTGGGCGCCCCCACCACTTGAGCGTGATCACGTTCAGGGCGGGGAGGCCCTGCTCGGTGCGGCGCTCGTTGACCGGATGCCCGGCGAGAATCTCGAGCGTTTGCCGAGTCCAGGCTTCCGCGGCGCGCGCAGTCCGTGCGGCCTCGGGCACCTGCGCCTGAGGTCGCAGCACCGGATGACGGTCGCGAAAGAAGACGTCCGAGTCGGTCACGCGGTCGTCGGCGCCAGGAAAGACCCGCAGCACGGACTCGCCGCGGCCCAGATGAGTCAGCTCGAAGCGGAAGCCGTCGATCTCCAGCTCGGCACAGGCGGCGACCAGCTCCGCAGAGTCGTCCTCGTCCTCGCCGCTCCGCCTAGGCCGACCGGTCAGCCAGAGCCCGTCGGGCCGCCGGTCTGCGGGACGCAGCGCCGCGAAGGCGAACACGTGTCCGTCGTCGAGCTCCTGTCCGTCGCCCAAGGCCTCGAACACCGCCCGCCCGGGGAACTCCTCGGGCGTGTACCCGAGCATCGCCCAGTGCGCGATCTCGCTCGAGGGCGCGCGACCGGGGCCCGCGGCGTAGAGGAGGCCGCAGGAGCCGCCGGCGGCGAGCCGATCGAGGTTCGGCGTCTCGGCGACCTCGTTCGCGGTCCGCCCGCCGAGCGACTCGTGCGCGCGGTCGGCGAGCCCGTCCAGCAAGACGACGAAGATCGAATACACCGCGTGGAGGCTAACGAGATCGCGTCACCGTCTTGGCACGATCCCGACACCCACGCGTGCGAATTTCGCCGCTAGGATCGCAGTGGGGAGGAGGTCTCGGGTACCGATCTCAGAGCCTTGCTAGCGCGACTACTTGTGGATCGCGCAAGCGAATTAGCATCGATTCAGGCTTGAAAGGGGCGACGTGGCGGGAGGCCGACTGGCAGCTCTGGCAATTTCGATCATGGGCTTGGCGACGCTTCTTGTTGCTTGCAGAGATGACACGAGCAATGAGTCGAACTCTCGGATGACCGATTGTCTTAATTTTCAGGATTCTCTCTTTATTCCAGGCAGCCGCGAATATCCTGCTGTCGGGTTTCGTGTTCCCGTTCGGATACCTAAGGACGTCGTTGGGCTCTATACGGTCCGATTGCCCTCACTCAGCAAAGGCGGCGAAGTCACAATAGGGGTCTTCAAAACGGAGCGGTCAGCACAAGAATTGGAGTTGTCCTTAATTGCCCAGGTCAGGCCCATTGTAGGAAGGCGTTACAGGACGCTTGTCGGACGGAAGGGCCGAACGGTGCTCTTGTGGGCTGGGGAGGCGCGCCCGAGAACTAGAGAGCTTGTCGAGCGCTGTATCGAGGGCTGAACCGTCGGCGGAACACCCGAAACCTCTGGTCCATGACCGGCGTGGGCATCGCTGGGTGCTAGACGGCGACCCGATCGAGCTCGCGGAGGACTCTCGCGACCCCGGCCGGTACGAGCGCTTCCCAGTCGCCTCCCGCCCGCAGCGCTTCGCGCACGTCCGCGCCGGAGAGCTCCTTCTCGGCGCCCTCGTCGAGGATCACGACCTCGTAGCCCGCCACCCGCAGGCGCTCGAGCTTCTCGCCGCCCCACTCCGAGAAGAGCCGGAGGTACTGCGTGACCCCATCCGGCACGTACGCCGGCCAGAGATCCGGTTCGTTGACCGGGAACGGGATCACGTGCAGTCGTTCCGCGTCGAGCCCGAGGTCGCCAGCCGCAGCCTTCACCATCAGCAAGCGCTCGCCGTATGTGTACGGATTCGACTCCGGCAGGTGCCGCGCCGGGTCGCTCGCTTCCGGCTTCACGCGGGCTGGGTCGGGGTTCGTGATCCCGACCCAGAGCTCGTCGCAGCGCTCAGAGGCGCCGCTCATGTACTCGAGATGCCCGCGATGGAAGGGCTGGAACCGCCCGTGAATCATCCCTCGCTTCACTGGCCGGCCTCCGCTCCCGCCCGGCGGAGCCGGGCTCCGCGGAGGCCTGACGCCGCTGGCGGCACGATGCTGCGCGCGCGGCGCTTGTCCGTACCCGATGTACTGTCCTGCGCGCCTCGCGCTTGCCTCGCACCGCCAGCGGCGCCCCAATGAACCGAGAGAGGGGCCGCGCGCGGCACGTCGCTAGTCGACGAAGACGCCCGAGCCCTCTTCGACCGCTCCGATGCGGCGCAGGAAGAGATGGCGGTTGGCGAACTCGGCCTCGAGCACGGGGCCCCGCTCGGGGGGCACGGAGACGAGCAGCCCGCCCGCGGTCTGGGGGTCGTAGCCCAGCACCACGAGCGTGTCGGGCACGCCCTTCAGCGTGAGATGACGGCCGGCGAAGTCGCGGTTTCGCGGGTCACCGCTGGTGCGAATTCCTCTCCGCGCAATCTCGAGCGCGCCGTCGATCGCCGGGAAGCGCTCGGACTCGAGGCGGATCCGAACGCCGCTGCGCTCCGCCATCTCGTGCGTGTGCCCGAACAGGCCGAAGCCGGTCACGTCGGTGACGGCGTTCACCTGCATGGGCCGCAGGACGTCGGCGGCGTCCCTGTTCAGCGTCTTCATCCAGCCCACGGCCCGCTCGAGCTGCTGCGAGCCCGCCTGCCCCTTCTTGTAGCCGGTCATGATCAGCCCCGTCCCGAGCGGCTTGGTCAGGTAGAGCGTGTCTCCCGGTTGCGCGGTCGCCTTCGTCCAGACACCCTCGGGATGAACCGTGCCGACCACCGCCAGGCCGTATTTGGGCTCAGCATCACGAATCGTGTGACCGCCGACGAGCATGGCCCCGGATCTGCGCACGGTCTCGTCGGCGCCTCCGAAGATCTGGCCGAGCATCTCCATCGGCAACTCCTCCGGGAACGCGGCGATCGAGAGCGCGAGGAGGGGGCTACCGCCCATCGCAAAGACGTCGTTGAGGGCGTTCGTGGCCGCGATCGACCCGTAGTCGCTCGGGTCGTCGACGATCGGCGGGAAGAAGTCGAGCGTGAAGATGATCGCACGCTCGTCGTCGAGCCGGTAGACGGCGGCGTCGTCCGGCGTTCCGAGGCCGACCAGCAGGTTCTCGGCTTCGACCGGGACGAAGCCCGCGAGCAGCTGCTCGAGGCGGGCCGCCGAATATTTCGCGGCGCAGCCTCCACAGGAGGCGAGATCGGTCAGCTTCACGTTGGTGGCGTCGAGATCCACAGGTGCTTCCTTTTAAGGAGCGGGAACTGTACCCCGCACAAACGCGGAGGAGAGAGCCGGCATTCCCGCCGCTCACCCAGATCAAGGCGGCGGCGGCATGTTGCCGCCGCCGCTGTCAGGGGAGAGGAGGAGCTTGTTGTGCTTTCTCCGTTCGACAGCCGCAGCTTCAGCCCTACGAAGGTTTTTCGATCGGGACGATTATCTCTCGCTCAAGGCCTCGGAGCGCGGATGATCGTCAGAACGAGTGGAACCGGAACAACCGGCAGGAGCACGTCAGTGCTGCACAGAGAGGAAGCGCCCGGGCCTGCACGGCCCATGGCGGGCCCGCTCGCTAGAGACGGCTAGAGAAGAGCGACCGGGCGACGAGCTTTGAGCCTACGGGCCGTCCCACCAACTGACGGGAGCGAAACCGAACAACATCGTGAGCTGGCATGCCACCAGCACGAGGAGCGCAATCTTTGTACGCAAAGGATTCACCTCCTCTTGCCTAGAACCGCACGTCCTGGAGCGCCTCGGCGGCGTTCCGGTAGAGACGGGCAGCCGACCGGTCGTCACCCCTGCGCGCGGCGAGGTCGCCGAGCGCAATCCAGGAGCCTGCACGGTGGCTGGCGGACGAAAGTTGCTCGAAACTGGAGTCGGCGGCATTGAAAGCCTCCTCGGCCTCGTCCAGCCGGCCCTGCTCCATGAGCGCGCGGCCGAGCACGAGCTGCGAAGGGCCGATCTCGTGCAGGAAGTCCACGCGCCCCTCGAGGAGACTCAGAGCCTGGCGCGCGAAGCGCTCGGCCTGCTCGAAGTCGTTCAGCTCGAGGTGGACGGCGGCGAGCGAGCCGGTCGCCTGAGCGGCCTCTTCCATGCTGTCGGAGTCGAGAGCCGTCGAGTAGGAGGACTTCAGGTACTCGATCGCCTCCTGCGGCTTGCCGAGCATGAGGTTGAGCCCGCCGAGGTTGTTCAGCAGGCCTGCGAGGTTCCGCTGGTCGTTCAGGTCTTCGTAGACGCTCTTGGCGCGTTCTGCGTAGCTCCGCGCAAGGACCCAGTGGCCCATGCGCTCGGCCACGAGGGAGGCCTGGACATAAACGCCGGCCATCGTCGGGCTGTCGTCGAGCGACTGGGCGAGCTCGAGCGCGCGCTCGACGTCCTCTCGCGCAGCCTCGAGGTCGCGCTGGCGCCGGTAGCAGCGCGAACGGTAGGCGAGGATGTTCGAGCGGAGCAGGTCGCAGGGAAGCTCGGAGCGCTCGGCGATCGTGTAGGCCTCGTTGAAGAGGCCGATCGCGGTCGAGATGCTGGAAAGCTTGTAGCGGCAGACGCCGAGGCGGTACAGCACTTCGCCCCGGTCGAGATCCGAGAAAGGCTCGCCTTCGACGACGGTCCTCGCGCGGATGAGCAACTCGAGCGACTCGCGCAGCTCGCCTTGCTGCATCCTTGCCCAGGCCTCGCCGGAAAGCAGGCGGGCCTCGAGCTCTTGCGCGCCGGTTGCGGCGACTGCGGGCCGAACCTGTTCGAACTCGGCGACAGCCTCCTCGTAGCGGTGCGCCTCGACGAGCGCTTCAGCACGCGTCAAGGTCGACTCGACGCGGCCACGCTCGTCGGTCGAGACACCATGCGCGAGGTAACCCGCGTCCGTGTCGAGCCGACTCGCGAGCCAGGCAATCGTATCGCCGGTCGGGCGAGTCTTGCCACGCTCGATCTGGCTCACGTACTCCTTGGAGAACCGGTCGCCCGCAAGCTCGGACTGCGTCAGGCCCGCGCCCACGCGCAACTGGCGCAGGCGCTCACCGAGACGGAGAGCGGCAGGCTTGGCGGCTTGCGAGAGAGTGAGGTGATTCACAGCGGCTAGTACTCCACAGCCAAGTCAAGCGGATGCTTCACCTTTGTGCAACCTCCTATCGGGAAAGATCCCTCGAAAGAGTCATGACCAGCGGGAAAGCGGCGGTGAACAGGGCCGCGGAAAAATCACTTGATCGAGCTACTTGACTTCATCCGATTCCAGTTCTATCCTGAGCTTCACCTTGCAGCAGTGCCTGACGCTAGGTCACTACTGCAGGAGGCGCGCCACGAATATGGCGACGGAAGGCCCGGAGGCATTGGCTGGGCCGCAGAGCCAAAAAGCCTCCGGGTCGTCGCCTTTCGGAAGCGCTCATTTCCGCCGCTAAGGGACAAGACCCCGGAGCCGCAGCCGGGGGCTTGTCCCTAGCAGCGCTCCTTGTGGGGGCGCCGCTAGTTCCGAGCTCGCGGCCCGGACTCCTACGCCCCCGCCATCCAGGCTCGGCGGGAGGCGATGATGGCCTCGAAATCGTTCTCGAGCAGGCTGCCGACCCGGCGGCCGACGGTGCCGAGGAGGCCGATCGAGATGAAGATCCAGGCCTCGGCGCTCGGGTCGCGCTCCGGGAAGACTCCGCCGGCCGCCTGCGAGCGGCGGATCACGTCGCTCACGTAGTCGTGCACCTCGCGCATCTGCTTGCGGAGGAACTTCCGGATGTCCGTGTCGTCGCTCGCCTCGACAAGAGCCTGCATCCAGAGGTCCGCGCACCTCACCCTGGGGTCGTTCGCCGCGAAATACGCGCGGCCCATCGCCCCGACCCAGAACTTCGGATCGGGCTCCGCTTCGACCGCGGCCTCCCAGAGAGCACTCAGCCGGCTCCACGACTCTTCGAGGACCGCGAGGTACAGCGCCCGCTTGGAAGCGAAGTGCCGGTAGAGCACCGGCTCCGTGACCCCCGCCTCGCGCGCGATCTCGGCCGTGGTCGTTCCCCGGTAGCTCCCGGCCTGGAAGATGCCGCAGGCGCAGTCGAGGACGGCTGCCTTGCGCTCCTCGGCCGGGAGCCGCGTACTCATCAGGCGCTCTCGAGTGCGGGCTGAGGTTCCGGGTGACGGTATTTCCGCACGGTCGCCACGGCGACCACGGCGCCGACGAGGGCGATCGTGGCTGCGACGTGCAGCGCGTTCCGGTAACCGTCCACGAACTGTTGAGCAATCCTCGGATCGGTGTTCGCGACATGGATCGATGAGGCGACGATGGCGCCCATGAGAGCGATGCCCAGCGAGCCGCCGACCTGGCGCATGCTGTTCAGCACGGCGGAGCCAACCCCGGCCTTGTCGACCGGGACCGAGCCCATCGCGGCCGCAGTCGTCGGCGTCATCGCAAGCGACATCCCGATGCCGCCGAGCACCAGACCGGGCAGGACATCCCAGAAGTTCGAGTCGACCCCCAGCCGCGAGAAAGACAGGAGCGAGGCGCTCAAGAACACGAGCCCGACGCCCATCAGCCAACGCGAGCCGATCCGGTCGGAAAACCTCCCCGCCGCCGGGGCGATCAACACGATCAGCACGGTCATCGGCAGGAAACTCGCGCCCGTCTGGATCGCCGAGTAGTGGAGGATTCTCTGGAGATAGAGGGAGTTGAAGAAGAACATCCCGAACATCGCCAGGGCGACGAGCAGCATGACCGTATTGGCGCCGGCGAAGGTCGAATTGCGGAAGAGCGAAAGATCGAGCATCGGGACGCGCTGGCGGTGCTCCAGGACGACGAACAGGACAAGCGCGGCAGCCGCGAACACGAAGCTGCCGAGGATGCGGCCCGAAGTCCAGCCGTAGGTGTTCGCCTCGATCAGTCCGTACGTGAGCGCAAAGAGGCCGGCGGCCGACGAGAGCAGCCCGGGAAGGTCGAGGCGCTGCTCCTCGGACTCGTCACGGGACTCGTCGATCACGAGCCTCGCGACGATGATGCCCGCGATCCCGACGGGGACGTTGATGAAGAAGATCCAGCTCCAGTTGATCTGCTCGGTGAGAATGCCTCCGACGAGCGGGCCGATCGCAAGCGCCATCGCTGAGACGCCGACCCAGATTCCGATCGCCGTGCCGCGCTGCTTGGGCGGAAATGTGGCCGTGATGATCGAGAGCGTTGCTGGGTTCATCAGCGCCGAGCCGACGCCCTGGATGACCCGTGCGCCGATCAGCATCGACGCGCCTGTGGCGAGGCCGCACGCAAGTGAGGAGGCCGTGAAGATGGTGAGGCCGACGATGAAGATCCGCCGCCGGCCGAGCAGGTCGGCGAGCTTGCCCCCGGTCAGCATCAGCACCGCGAACGTGAGCGCGTAACCGTTCACGACCCACTCGAGCTCGGAAGTCGAGATGTGGAGGTCGCTCTGGATCGCGGACAGCGCCACGAAGACGACCGTGTTGTCGAGCATGATCATGAACAGTCCGAACGCGACTGCGCCCAGCGTCCACCACTTCCGGTTCTCCTCTGCGAAGATGCGTGCGCGCAAAGACCTGGCCTCCTCGGGTGGTTAGCGCGCGCTAAGTTAGCAGAGACTATCCGAATGGTCAAAGCAGCCTCGAAGTACGTCTGGCAGCCCGACGACGAGACCCTCGCGCGCGCAAACGTCGTCCGCCTGATGCGCAAGCACGGCGTGGACGACTACTGGGAGCTCGTCCGTCGATCGCAGGAGGACCCGGAGTGGTTCTGGCCGGCCGCGATCGAGGACATGGGCCTCGAGTTCTCGCAGCCCTGGGACCAGGTCGTCGACCTCTCGCGCGGGCCGGAGTGGGCGACGTGGTTCGTCGGCGGCAAGCTCAACATCGCCTGGAACTGCGTCCACCGCTGGGCGGAGCGCCGGCCCGAGGCGATCGCGGCGGTCGGCCTGCGCGAGGACGGGTCCAGGCGTGAGCTGACGTTCGCCAAGCTCTCCGGCGAGGTGACGAGACTCGCGGAGGCGCTCGTCCGCCTCGGCGTCCGCCAGGGCGACCGCGTGGCGATCTTCCTGCCGATGTCGCCCGAGGTGACGATCGCGTCGCACGCGTGTGCGCACATCGGCGCGATCCAGGTGCCGATCTTCTCCGGGTTCGCGGCACCGGCGGTCGCGCAGCGCCTCCAGGCCTCGGAGGCGAAGGTCGCGATCACGGCGCGGAGCGCCACGCGGCGAGGACGCGAGGTGCCGATGCTCGAGATCCTCGAAGAGGCCCGGCGCGAGGCCCCGAGCGTCGAGCACGTCGTCGCCGCGCCGTGGGACGAGCTCGTCGCCGACTCGCCGGGCGAGCTGCCGCCGGCCGAGCTCGACTCGGAGACTCCCTACCTGCTCACCTATACATCGGGAACGACGGGCACGCCGAAGGGCGTCGTCCATGTGCAGGGCGGATTCCTCGTCTCGATCGCGCGCGAGGTCTGCTACCAGGCCGACGCGGGGCCTGACGACAGGATCCACTTCGTCACCGACATGGGCTGGATCATGGGGCCGTGGACCGTCGTCGGCGGACACGCGATGGGCTCGACGCTCGTTTTCGCCGAGGGCGCGCCCGACTGGCCGCAGGACCGGTTGTGGAAGCTGATCGAGTCCGAACAGGTCTCGGTGCTCGGGATCTCCCCCACGCTGACGAGGGCGTTGATCCCCCACGGCGAGCCCGAAACGGATCTCTCGAGCCTGCGCACGATCGTCACCACCGGCGAGCCGTGGAACCCGGGGCCGTACCAGTGGCTCTTCGAGGAGGTCGGTGGCGGCCGGTGCCCGATCATCAACTGCTCGGGCGGGACCGAGGTCGGCGCCTGCTTCCTCTCGCCGACGGTCGCGATCCCGATCAAGGCCTGCTCCCTCGGCGGGCCCGCGCTCGGGATGGCGATGGACGTCGTCGACGGCGAAGGGAACTCGCTACGCGGCGAGGTCGGCGAGCTCGTCTGCCGCAAGCCGTTTCCGGGCATGACGCGCGGCTTCTGGCGTGACCCCGAGCGCTACCTCGAGACCTACTGGCGCCGGCTGCCCGGCGTGTGGGTGCACGGCGACTGGGCCTCGGTCGACGAGGACGGCTACTGGTTCCTGCACGGCCGCTCGGACGACACGCTCAACATCGCCGGCAAGCGGATCGGGCCCGCCGAGCTCGAGTCGGCCGCGGTTGGGCACCCCGCTGTGTCCGAGGCGGCAGCCGTGGGCGTGCCTCACGAGGTAAAAGGCGAGGTGGCCTGGATCTTCTGTGTGTTGGCCCCCGGCTACGAAGCGGGCGAGGAGCTCGGGGCTGAGGTATCCGACGCGGTTATGGGCGAGCTCGGCAAGGCGTTCAAGCCCGACCGCGTGATCTTCGTCTCCGCCCTGCCCAAGACCCGGAGTGCGAAGATCGTCCGTCGCGCCGTGCGGGCGCAAGCGCTCGGCACAGATATGGGCGATCTCTCGTCGATCGAAAATCCCGAATCACTGGAGGAGATTGCAAATGCCATCTGAGGACAGGCTCGACGGACAGGTTGTGCTCGTCACCGGCGGCGGCCGCGGGATCGGGGCATCGATCGCCCGGGAGCTCGCGGCGGCCGGCGCGAAGGTCGCGGTCAGCGCGCGCACGGCCGGGCAGGTGGAGGAGGTCGCGCGCGAGATCGGCGGGCTCGCCGTCGTCGCGGACGTCTCCAAGCGTGAAGACGTGGAGGCAATGGTCGCGAAAGTCGAGGCCGAGCTCGGCCCGATCGACCTGCTCGTCGCGAACGCCGGGATCAACGATGGACATGGCGCCACGTGGGAGTTGGATCCGAACGAATGGTGGCACGTCCTGGAGGTGAACATCCTGGGGGTTCATCTCTCCTGTCACGCCGTCATTCCGGTGATGCTCAATCGCGGGAGCGGACGAATCGTGATCACCGGCAGCGGCGCGGCGTATCTGCCGGGTACCGCCGGAGGGACCGCATACGGCGCAAGCAAGGCGGCCGTCTGCCGCTATGGCGAGATCCTCGCGAACGAACTGCGCGGGCGGATTCCGGTCTTCTTTTTCAGCCCGGGCCTCGTGAAGACGGACATGACGAGCCGGTTCGGGGACGACCTGCCGTGGACGCCGCCCGAGCTCGCGCCGCGTCTCGTGCACGTCCTCGCCTCCGGCCGGGCGGATGCGCTCGCGGGCCGGTACATCCATGCGGAGCACGACGACATCGAGGATCTGATCGGGCGCGCGGACGAGATCGAGCGCGAGGATCTGAATGCCATCAGGCTTCGTCGCTAGTTTTCGACTGATAGTCTAAAACCTGTGAGGCTCGCGCTGGCCCAGATCGACACGACCGTCGGCGATCTCGACGGAAACCGCGATCTGATCCTCTCCCGCCTCGAGGAAGCGAAGGACCTCGGCGCCGACATCGTCCTCTTCCCCGAGCTCGCGATCACGGGGTACCCGCCGGAGGACCTGCTCCTGCGCCCGAGCTTCATCCGCGCCGCGGAGCGCTCGCTGGCCCAGGTCGCGAAGGAGGCGCACGGCGGCATCGTCGCGTTCGTCGGGGCTCCCCACCTCGACCGTGACCTCTACAACGCCTGTGCCGTGTGCGCCGGCGGCGAGGTGAAGGCGATCTACCACAAGCGCTTCCTCCCGAATTACGGCGTCTTCGACGAGCATCGCTACTTCGCGTCGGGCCGCGACCTCTTCCTGCTCGAACACGGCGAGGCGCTGATCGGACCGACGGTCTGCGAGGACGTATGGCAGCCCGGCCCGCCCGCGACCGACCTTGCCCTCGCGGGTGCACAGCTCCTCGTCAACATTTCCGCCTCCCCGTTCCACGTGGGCAAGGACGTGGAGCGAGAGCAGATGCTCCAGACGCGTGCGCGAGACAACGTCTGCTACGTCGCCTTCGTCAATGCCGTCGGCGCCCAGGACGAGCTTCTCTTCGACGGGCACTCGGTCGTGCTCGACGACGAAGGCGAGGTGCTCGCGCGCGCGCCTGGGTTCGAAGAGGCGCTGCTCGTGGTCGACATCGAGCCGGAAGAGGCCGTCGGACGACGCCTACGAGACGTGCGGCGCCGCTCGCTCGAGAGCGAGCGCGAGGCAATCCCGGAGGTGCCGGTCGTCCACATCGGCACGCCGCGGGCGGTCGGAGATCCGGTCGAGGCGGCGATCGCCCCGATGCACGCCGACCTCGAGCAGATGCGGCTCGGCCTCGAGCTCGGCCTCCGCGACTATGTGGAGAAGAACGGATTCCGGGACGTCGTCATCGGCGTCTCGGGCGGGATCGACTCCGCGCTGGCGACGGCGATCGCCCGCGAGGCCCTCGGGCCCGGCCGTGTGCACGCCGTCTCGATGCCGTCGCGCTTCAGCTCGGAGGAGACGCGTCGCGACGCGCGCCGACTCGCCGAGTCGCTCGGCACCTCCTTCCTCGAGCTCCCGATCGAACCGGTCGTGGAGAGCCTCCTCGAGACACTCGCCGAGACCTTCGCGGGCCAGGAGCCGGACACGACCGAGGAGAACATCCAGGCGCGGGCCCGCGGCGTGCTGCTGATGGCGCTCTCGAACAAGTTCGGCTGGCTCGTCGTCGCCACCGGGAACAAGTCCGAGCTGTCGGTCGGCTACGCGACACTCTACGGGGACATGGCGGGCGGATTCGCGCTTCTGAAGGACGTGTACAAGACGGATGTCTTCCGCCTGGCCAAGCACCTGAACGAGCGCGCCGGGGAAGAGCTCATCCCGCAGACGATCATCGACCGGGCACCGACCGCGGAGCTGCGCGACAACCAACTCGACGAGGACTCGCTGCCGCCCTACCCCGAGCTCGATCGCGTGCTCGAGGAATACGTCGAGCTCGATCGCTCTCGCGAAGACCTGATCGCGGACGGATTCGACCCCGACGTCGTCGACCGCGCGCTCGCGATGATCGACCGGGCCGAGTACAAGCGGCGCCAGGCCCCGCCGGGAGTCAAGATCCGCCCGAAGGCGTTTGGGCGCGACTGGCGCCTGCCGATCACGAACCGATGGCGTGGGTGAAACCTCGGGGGCGGATGATTCGCATGTGGAGGCGCAGGGGGCTGGTCATCGGTGTCGGGGACTAGGACTCGAGCAGCGCTCTGAGCGCCCGAAACCAGCGCAGCCGCTCCGCGTACGGGACGGCCGCGTTGGCGGGTGAAGTCGAGGGCAGGACGAAGAGCGCCGTGTCGCCGAGCCGGCGCTCCTGGACCCCGAGCTCCGGCCGCTCTCCGAACGCTCCGCGGTAGGCCTCCTTGCCGACGAACCCGACGAACCGCGGGCCCAGCTCGGCCGCGATGCGCTCGAGCCGTTCTGCGGAACCGGCGAAGTCGGCGCGCCGCAGGTCGCCGGAGCCCGGCGTTGTGCGGGAGGCAGCGTTGGTGACGCCGACGCCGTAGCGAAGAAGCCCGAACTGCTCGGCGGGCTCGAGCAGTCGCGGGGTGAACCCGGCTTCGTGGAGGAGCCGCCAGAAGTCGTTGCGCGGATTTGCGAAGTGGGCTGCGGCCGCGGCCGAGAAACGGCCCGGATTGATCCCGCAGAAGAGGACGTCGAGCTCCGCCGCGAGGACATCAGGAACAGCGCTCGCCGTCGCCGGAATCTTGGCACTCATCTGTGACCCACGCGCGCGCATTTCGCCACTAGGATCGCAGTGGGGAGGAGGCCGGGCGAACCTTCTTTAGGGTGACGTGTGCTTACGCGGCTGCGGCCGGTTCGTGGCTCGGAACTGCTGTTTCGGCCACCGTCTCGTGCACGAGCTCACGCTTGTCGAGCCTGACCTCGAAGGCGCGCCGAAGATCCTCGCCGGAGATCTCGGGATCGAAGCGCGGCCGCCTCGGCTCGAGCTTGACCACGCGCACGTTGTCGTCGCCCTCGCCGTGGCAGCGGGCGTAGCACTCGGCCTCGTTCAGCGACCGTAGTCGCACCATCGCGACACTACTGCTTCTCGGCCGATCCCGTCAAAAATCCACAGGGCCGAAGGGTACGGTTCCGATCGTGAAGCTCCTCGTTCTCGGCGGCACGAAATTCCTCGGTCGCGCGGCCGTCGAGGCAGCGCTCGGCCGCGGCCACGAGGTCACCCTCTTCAACCGCGGCGAGACCAATCCCGAGCTCTTCCCCGGCGCCGAGAAGCTGCACGGCGATCGCGGGCACGACCTCTCCGCCCTCGCCGGCCGCACGTGGGATGCGGTCCTCGACCCGAGCGGCTACGTCCCCGCGGTCGTCCGATCCTCGGCCGAGGCGCTCGCCGACTCCGTCGACCAGTACCTCTTCATCTCGAGCATCTCGGTCTACGACGACTTCAGCGAGCCGCGCCGCGAAGACAGCCCGTTGGAGGAGCTCCCCGACGACAAGCCCGTCGACCGGTTGCTCGAGGACTACTCGAACTACGGTGCTCTGAAGGCACTCTGCGAGCGCGCGGTCGCGGAACCGATCCCGGACCGCCATGCGCTCGTCCGCCCCGGGCTCATCGTCGGCCCGCACGACCCGACCGGACGATTCACGTACTGGCCCCACCGGATTGCCAGCGGTGGCGAAGTTCTCGTCCCGGGACCGCCCGAGCGAGCGGTCCAGTTCATCGACGTCCGCGACCTGGCGGGCTGGTTGATCGACCTCTGCGAGCGCAAGACCGGAGGAACGTTCAACGCCACCAACGAAGGCGTCTCCTGGCAAGCGCTCGTCGAGTCCTGTCGGGACGTCGCCGGCAGCGACGCCGCCTTCACGTACGTCGACGGCGATTTTCTCCTCGAGCAGGAGGTGGGCGAGTGGATGGAGCTCCCGCTCTGGCTCCAGGACCCCGAGGCGGTCGGCATGCACAGGACCGACGTCTCGCGTGCGGTCGGCGCAGGGCTCACGTTCCGCCCTCTGGCAGACACCGTCCGCGCCACGCTCGACGTGGCCGAGACCACGGATACCGCCGGAATGGCACCCGAGCGTGAGGCTGAGATCCTGGCGGCGTGGAAGGCTCGGTAGCATCCACGACGTGGAGGGGTTCGACTTCGTGCACCGTGAGACGGTCCGTTTTCGGGACGTCGACTCGATGGGTCACGTGAACAACGCGGTCTTCTTGACCTACATCGAGGAGGCGAGAATCGCGTACCTGCTGCCGTTCGGCGCCGAGGTGACGAACATGATCCTGGCCCGCGTGGAAATCGACTTTCGTGCTCCGCTGCGAGTCGGAGACGAGATCGAGATCGGCGTCCGGCCCGCCGCCGTCGGCACGAAGAGCTTCGAGCTCGAGTACGAGGTGCGCTCGGCCGACACGGTCGCCGCGGAGGCGAAAACGGTCATCGTCTCGTTCGACTACGAAGCCGGCCAATCAGTCGAGGTGCCGCGGGCCTGGCGGGAAGCGCTCGCCGCCTGATGGGGGTCTTCGAGCGACAGACGCTGCCGAGCGGGCTCCGCCTGCTGACCGCGCCGATGGGTCACGCGCAGTCGGTCTCCTGCTTCATCATGCTCGCCGCCGGCTCGCGCTACGAGACGCCGGACACGAGCGGCATCGCCCACTTCGCCGAGCACATGTTCTTCAAGGGGACGGAGAGCCGGCCTACCGCGCGCGACATCGGCAGTGAGATCGACGGGATCGGCGGGGAGTTCAACGCGTTCACGGGCAAGGAGTACACGGGCTACTACGTCCGCTGCGCGGGCGAGCACCGGTCGATTGCGCTCGACGTCCTCGTCGACATGCTCCGGCACTCGAAGTTCGACCAGGAGGAGATCGACCGCGAGAAGGGCGTGATCGTCGAGGAGATGAACATGTACTTCGACACTCCTCGGGACTACATCAGCGGCGTCTACGACCAGCTTCTCTACGGCGACCAGCCGCTCGGCTGGGACATCATCGGTCGCAAGGAGACCGTCCGAGCCGCGACCCGGGACACGTTCCTCGGCTACGTCGACCGCTGGTACAAGCCCGAGCGGATGGTGGTCGGCGTCGCCGGGAAGATCGGTGGCGGCCTCGAGGCGGAGATCGAACGGCTGCTCGGCGACCTCGAGCCGGCTGAAACCGGCGCGCCTGCTCCCGCCGCGCTGCCCGCGAACGGCACGCCGCGGGTGAGGATCCACACGAAGGCCTCCGACCAGGCGCATATCTGCGTCGGCGTGCCCAGCTACCCGCTCGTCCATCCCGATCGCTACGCGCTCCAGGTGCTCGCAACCGTGCTCGGCACGGGCATGTCGTCGCGGCTCTTCACCGAGATCCGCGAACGGCGCGGGCTCGCCTACTACATCTACGCGATCAACCACAGCTACACCGACGCGGGCTCCCTCTTCTCCCAGGCCGGCGTCGATATCGAACGCATCGACGAGGCGATCACGACCACGGTTGCCGAGCTGCGCAAGATCACCGACGAGGCGGTTGGGTCAGACGAGCTAGAGAAGGCGCGCAACGTGGCGAAGGGACGCTTCGTCCTGCAGACGGAGAGCCCGCACGGGCTCGTCATGTTCGGGCTGCGCCGCGAAGTCCTCGAGGGGCAGGCGACCGAGCCGGAGGAGATCCTGGACGTCCTCGACGCCGTCACCGCCGAGGACGTCCAGCGCGTCGCCCAGGACGTGATCGGCGGCCACGGGCTCAATCTGGCGGTCATCGGCCCGTTCGAACAGGACCGGCAAGAGCACTTCGAGCAGCTTCTCGCCTAGAGGGCGGTCGAGGACTATGTCGCCTGGTCGTCCGAACCCGCGGCCCGGCTGGACGCATAGCGACGGCCATCCCTACGACGACTTCGACCTTGGAGCTGCGCGCTTCGAGGACGAGCTCGATATCGAGCGGCGCCGTGCCGAGGTCGAGCACGAATCGAGTCATGATCGCCGCTCCCTGCTGCGGCGCCTGCTCGCGGCAATTCGGCCCGCCGACCGGCTCTAGTCACTCCTCGGGCGCTTCGGCGGCCGAGCGGTCGCGGATCTCGTCGACCACACCGGGATCGGCGAGCGTCGTCGTGTCGCCGAGCGGACGGTTCTCGGCCACGTCGCGCAGGAGCCGGCGCATGATCTTGCCGCTGCGGGTCTTGGGCAGCTCGGGCGTGAAGACGATGTTCGCCGGCTTCGCGATCGGCCCGATCTTCTTCGCCACGTGGTTGCGCAGCTCCTCGAGCATCTCGAGCGAGCCTTCCTCGCCGCCCTTGAGCGAGACGAAGGCGACGATCGCCTGCCCCGTCGTCGCGTCGGCCCGCGCAGCCACGGCCGCCTCTGCGACGCGCCCGTGATCGACGAGCGCGCTCTCGACCTCGATTGTCGAAATCCGGTGCCCCGAGACGTTCATCACGTCGTCGACGCGGCCCATGAGCCAGAAGTCGCCGTCCTCGTCGATCCGCGCGCCGTCGCCGGCGAAGTACACGTCCTCGTACTTCGACCAGTACGTCTCGACGTAGCGGTCGTGATCCTTATGGATCCCGCGCAGCATCGCGGGCCAGGGCCGGCGCAGCACGAGATAGCCGCCGCCGCCGGGGCCGACCTCGTTCCCCTGCTCGTCGAAGACTGCCGCGTCGACACCCGGGAACGGCTTCGTGGCCGAGCCAGGCTTCGTCGTCGTCACGCCCGGGAGCGGTGTGATCAGGATCATCCCAGTCTCGGTCTGCCACCAGGTGTCGACGACCGGCACCTTTCCTCCGCCGATGACGTCCCGATACCAGATCCAGGCCTCCGGGTTGATCGGCTCGCCGACCGAGCCGAGGAGGCGGATCGACGAGAGGTCGTGCTTCTGCGCGTGCTCGCTCCCCCACTTCATGTGGCTGCGGATCGCCGTCGGCGCCGTGTAGAGGACGTCCACCCCGTAGCGCTCGACGATCGCCCACCAGCGGTCGCGATCCGGGTAGTCGGGGACGCCCTCGTACATGACGCCGGTCGTCCCGTTGCAGAGCGGGCCGTAGACGATGTAGCTGTGGCCGGTCACCCAGCCGACGTCGGCGGCGCACCAGTAGACCGAGTCGGGCTTGACGTCGAAGATGTAGTGGTGCGTCGCCGCCACGCCGACGAGGTAGCCGCCCGTCGTGTGGACGATCCCCTTCGGCTTCGCAGTCGTCCCGCTCGTGTACAGCAGGTAGAGGAGATCTTCGGAATCCATCGGCTCGCACGGGCACGTAGCGGGGTCGTCGCTCTCCTCCGCGACGAGCTCGTGCCACCACTCGTCCCGGCCTCCCTCCATGGGAACCTCGTTGCCGGTCCTGCGGAGGACGATCGCCTTCTTCACAGTTGGTGACTCCGCCAGCGCGTCGTCTACGTTGCGCTTCAGTGGGACAGGTGAGCCCTTGCGCCAGGCCTCGTCCTGGGTGATCAGGAGCTCGCAGCCCATGTCGTTCAGGCGGCCGGAGAGCGACTCGGCCGAGAAGCCGCCGAAGACGACCGTGTGTGGCGCGCCGAGCCGTGCACACGCCAGCATCGCCACCGGCAGCTCGGGGACCATGCCCATGTAGATCCCGACCGGCGTGCCCTTGCCGGCGCCCAGCCGCTTGAGCGCGTTCGCGAGCTTGACCACGTCGCGCTGAAGGTCGGAGAAGGTGATCGTCCGGCGGTCCTCCTCGGGCTCGCCTTCCCAGTGGTAGGCGACCTTCGAGCCCTGCCCGGCCTCGACGTGACGGTCGACGCAGTTGAAGCAGACGTTGAGCTTGCCGCCGAGGTACCACTTCGCGTACGGCGGCTTCCAGTCCAGCAGCTCCGAGAACGGCTCGAACCAGGTGACGCGCTCGCGCGCCTCGGTCTCCCAGAACTCCTCGAAGTCACGGTCGTAGATGTCAGGCTGGGCGTTGGCCTGGGCCGCGAAGTCCTCGGGCGACGGATACCGCCGCTCTTCGAGCTGCATCGTTTCGATCGTCGGGGTGTTCCCCGCTTCCTCGCCCACTACGGCGTCAGGTCGTACGAAAAGTCCGTGAGATTCTCGGCGCCGTTCTCGGTCACGAGGATGAGATCCTCGAGCCGGCAGCCGCCGAAGCCCTGACGGTAGAGGCCGGGCTCCAGCGTGACGACGTCACCGGCCAACAGTTCGCCGGTGGCGCCGCGCCCCATGCCGGGAGCCTCGTGCACCTCGAGCCCCACGCCGTGACCGAGGCCGTGGAAGAACCCGTTCTCCAGCACCTCGCCGGGCGGCTTGGAGATCGCGGTCTTCTGGCCGTGCTCCTCGAAGAAATCACAGACGAGCTTGAACAGGTCGACGCCCGGAACGCCGGCCTTCGTCGCCGCAAGCGAGCGGTCGAGGGCCTCCTTGACGAGGCGGTGGTACTCGACGAGCTCCTCCGGCGGCGTCCCGACGACGTAGGTCCTCGTCATGTCCGCGTAACAGCCGGACTCGGGATCCTTCGGCCAGAGGTCGATGACGACGGGCTCGTCAGGCGCGATCGGCCCGAAACCGAGCTCGTGCCCGATCGCCGTCTGCGCTCCGTGCGAGACGATGAAGTCGTCGCCTGACATGCCGTGGTCGGTGAAGGCCTGGCGAATCGCGACCTTGAGCAGCTCGCTGGTCAGCGGCTTGCCGTCGACGGACAGGCTGCCGTTCGACGGCTCGGCTCGGGCAAGCAGGTCCTTCGCCGCGCCCATCCCGGCCTCGGCGGCCTTCTGAGCCCGGCGAATGCCCGCGATCTCCGCCTCGGTCTTCACGCGCCGGCGATTGGCGAAGAAGTCGTAGTCCGGCTGGAGCGTGATCCCGTTGGCGCGCAGGTGATCGGCGACGAGGGCCGGGAAGCTGCGGGGCACGATCGCGTCCTCGATCCCGAAGCTGCGACAGGCGTTGAGGTTGATGTGCAGCCAGGTGATCTCCTCGCGCGGGAGGCCCTGCGCGATCGCCTCGTCGTAGCCGAAGTCCTCCCAGGGGTGCGCCTCGATCCCCGCCTCGGCGATCCGAACGACCTCGAACGAGCTCGTCGCCGCGTAACGCCGGCCGTCTTTCTCGGCGTAGAGAAACGGGTCCGGGACGAGGACGGGAACCTCGTGGCGCATCTCGGGCGAAACGACGGAGTCGGCGTAGATCAGGACGTCAGGCATAGCGGCGGCATCCTACCGCCCTGTGCATAGACTGGGTTTTCGTGGACGACGCGTTCGAACGCGGCCAGGAGCTGATCGCCACGTACGACCAGGTGCTTCGAAAGGAGCTGCCGGCCGGCGCGGAGATCTTCGATGCGCATGTCCACCTCGGCAACGACATCGACGGCACCCGAGGCACGTACGACGAGCTCGAGCGGATCATGGACAGCCACGGGGTGTCACGCGCCTTCGTCTTCTGCATGGACGAGGCGGACCGCCATCCCGGCTTCCGGGCGCCGAACGACCGGACACTCGAACACGCGAAGCGCTCCGAGGGGCGCCTGATCCCGTTCGTCCGGCTCGACCTGGGCGAGGATCCGATCGCGGAGGCGAAGCGGTGCCTCGACCTCGGCGCCCGCGGGATCAAGCTCCACCCGCGCGCCCAGCGCTTCCTCCTCAACGACGAACGACTGGCACCGGTGTTCGAGCTGGCGGCCGAGCGGAAGGTTCCGATCCTGATCCACGGCGGCCGCGGCCTGCCGCCCATCGCCGAGAACCTCGGTCGCCTCACGGACGCCTATCCGGACGCTCAGCTGATCATCGCCCACGCGGGCATCGCGGACCTGGCGGGCCTCGCAGGACGATTCGCCGGCAAGGCGGGCGTCTTCTTCGACACCTCGGTCTGGAGCCCAGTCGACCTCCTCGACTTCTTCCACCAGGTCCCGCCCGAGCAGGTTCTCTACGCCTCCGACTACCCGTACGGGCGCCAGCCGGGCTCGCTGCTGATCGCGCTGCGGACGGCAAAGCTCGGCGGGCTCGACGAGGAGCAGCTGCGGGGGATGCTCGCCGGGAGCGCGAACCGAATCGCAAACGGTGAGCCTCCGCTCGAGCCGACCGCCCCGACAGGGCGGGGCACCTTCTCCCAGTCGATGGCACTCGCGCGGATCCACCAGTACCTGTCGATGGCGACGCCGCTGCTCTGGACGCGGCAGCCGGACACGATCGGGGTGCTCGGCCTCGCGCTGAACGCGTGCGACGAGCGCAACGGGAAGGTCGAAGAGCTGGAGCAGATCCGCGAGCTCCTGACGAGGGCCCGAGACGCCTGGCGCGAGCTGCCCGAGGTCGAGGAGGAGGACTGGCAGACCGCGCGCCGCGTCGCCTTCGGGCTCATCCACCTCGCCGACATCCTGGCGGTGACCAGTGACGCTTGAGCTCCGGGTCAACGACGACACATACGAGCTCGAGCTGCCGGTCGGTCGCACCCTCGCGGAGGCCCTGCGCGACGACATCGGGCTGACGGGGACGAAGATCGCGTGTGCGGAAGGGCACTGCGGCGCCTGCACGGTGCTGCTCGACGGCGTGCCGGTCTACTCCTGCATCACGCTCGTCCACACCGTCGGTGACCGCGTGGTGACGACGATCGAGGGGCTGCGCGAGCATCCGCTCGTCGACGCGTTCGTACGCACGGACGCGCTCCAGTGCGGCTTCTGCACTCCGGGCCAGATCGTGGCCGCGTCGGCGCTGGTCGAGGCAAACCCACAGCCGAGCTCGGAGGAGATCCGGTATGCAATGGCCGGCAACCTCTGCCGCTGCGGGACGTATCCGAAGATCGAGGAGGCGATCTCGACGTGGCAAGGCTGATCCGAACCGAGAAGGAGGTCGAGGGCCGCTACGAGGAGGTCTGGCTCGTCGTCGAGGAAGACGCGCTCGAGCAGTGGCCTGCCGGCCCGCGGGAGGTCGTCGGGCGGCCCGCCACGAGGGTGACCGGCCCTCTCCGCGCGCGGGGCGAGGCGCGCTACACGGCCGACCTCAAGCTGCCCGGAATGCTCCACGCCGCCGTCCTGCGCTCGCCGCACGCGCACGCGCGCGTGAGGAAGATCTCGTTCGAGAAGGCGCTCGAGGCGCCGGGCGTACGGGCGGCGATCGGCCCGGGCGAGGCGAACACGCTCACCGACGAGCCGGGCTTCCAGGGACAGGCAGTCGCGGCGATCGCAGCCGACACAGACGGCCAGGCGCGCACAGCGCTCGCGCTCGTGGAGGTCGACTGGGAGGTTCGCGAGCCGCTGACCGATCCGGACGAGGCGGTGCGCCGCGGCCAGTTCGTCAGCGAGCCGAGCCGGTACGAGCGCGGCGACGTGGACAAGGCGATCGCGGAGGCGGACGTCGTCGTCGAGGCCGAGTACCGGACGCAGACGGTGCTGCACAGCTCGTTCGAGCCGCACCAGTCGATCTGCGAGTGGCGCGCGGATCGCCTCGACATCTACATCTCGACCCAGTTCATCTGGGGCGTACGCGACGAGGTGGCGTTGAAGCTCGGCCTTCCACCGGACAAGGTGCGCGTCGTCTGCGAGTTCATGGGCGGGGGCTTCGGCTCGAAGAACGGCGCGAACGATCACACCTACGTGGCCGCCGAGCTCGCCAGGCGGACCGGACGGCCGGTGCGCTGTGCGCTCACCCGCCGCGAGGAGAACCTCGCTGCCGGCAACCGGAACTCGACGATCCAGCGGCTGACCGCCGCCGCGCGCTCGGACGGGACCCTCGTCGCGCTGGCCGGCGAGTACGTGAACGCAACCGGATGGGAAGGCTGGCCGGCGCCGACGGACGGCCCGATGCAGATGCTGTACGACTGCGAGAACGTGCGCACCGTGCTCTCGCCGGCCAAGCTCAACACGCCGCCGATGAAAGCCTTCCGCGCCCCCGGCTTCGTCGAGGGCACGTTCGGGCTCGAGTGTCTGCTCGACGAGCTCGCGGCCAAGCTGGACAAGGACCCGCTCGAGATCCGGAAGCTGAACTACGCGTACTCGCCGGACGACCGGCCGTACTCCTCGAAGAACCTCATGGAGTGCTACAAGCGCGCCGAGAAGCACTGGCAGCGGCGCGACGAGGTGCGGGGGCGCAGCAGCGGCCCGTGGCGCCACGGCGTCGGGCTCGCGAGCCAGATCTGGTACGGCGGCGGCGGCCCGCCCTCCTACGCGTGGGTCCGTCTCGGCTCGGACGGCCGCGCGACGGTCGTGACCGCGATGCAGGACATCGGGACGGGCACGGCGACGACGATGACCCAGATCGCCGCCGAGGAGCTCGGGCTGCCGCTCGACCGAGTCGATCTCGTGCTCGGAGATTCCGCGCGAGGGCCCTACGCCACGCTCTCCGCCGGCTCGTCGACGACGCCGTCGATGGGGCCGGCCGTGCGCTCCGCGGCCGCGGATGCGGGCCGGCAGATCGTCGAGATCGCAGCCCAGCGCTACGACAAGGAGGAGCGCACCCTCTCGCTCCGAGGCGGAAACGTGGTCTCGTCCGACGGCGGCTCGTGGCCGATCGAAGAGGTCGTTGGGCTGCTCGAAGACGCCCAGATTCTCGGCAAGGGCGCCCGCGGCCCGAACCCGACCGGGATGCAGGTGCTCACGTTCGGCGTGCAGGTCGCCGAAGTCGCGGTCGACGTCGAGACCGGAGAGATCCGGGTCGAGCGCGTCGCCGCCATCCACGACGTCGGGCGAGTCGTAAACCCGCTCGGTGCGTCGAGCCAGGTCGAGGGTGGGATCATCCAGGGGATCGGGCACACGCTCTCGGAGGACCGGCTGCTCGACCCGGCGACGGGGATCACGCTCAACCAGACGCTCGACGCCTACAAGCTGCCGACGATCGCCGACGTGCCGGAGATCGTCACGGAGCTGCTCGACATCCCGGACGAGCACCTGACGAACCTCGGCTCGAAGGGGCTGGGCGAGCCGCCGATCGTGCCCACGGCGGCCGCGATCGCGAACGCGATCCGCGACGCGACCGGTGCCGACGTCAGGAGCCTGCCCATCTCCCGTGACGAGATGTTGAGAGCCTTGCGCGAGGCCGAAGCGAAGAAGAAGGCGGACCGTGGAGCTCCTGCAGCCGTCTGACGTCACGGAGCTGAATGGTGGTCTCTTCATCCACGGCGGGACCGAGGTCGTGCCGCTGCTGCGCGACGGGATCCTTTCGGCCGACACGCTCGTCGACGTGCGGGAAATCGTCCCCCGCGGGATCGATGGGGCGCGCATCGGCGCGGGCACGACGTTGGGCGAGCTGGAAGCCGACCCGCAGATTCCAGAGGCGCTCCAGGAGGCGTGCCGACTGGCGGCGAGCCCGCAGCTTCGGAACATGGGCTCGATCGGCGGCAACCTCCTCCAGGCGACGCGCTGCTGGTACTGGCGGCTGAAGTTCCCGTGCCGGCTGCACGGCGGCGACACCTGCCACGCACGGGAAGGCGAGCACAGAGAGCACGCGATCTTCGCCAACGACTTCTGCGCCTCGGCGCATCCGTCCGACATCGCCGCGGCGCTGATCGCGCTCGGCGCGACCATGCGAACGACGCGACGCGAGCTCCCTGTGGCGGAGCTCTACCGGTTGCCGACCGAGGACGACCGCGACGTGACGACCCTCGAGCCGGGCGAGCTGATCCTCGAGCTCGATGTCCCACCGGCCGAGGCGAGTACCTACCTGAAGGCGATGGACCGCCGACGCTGGTCGTTCCCAATCGTCGGTGTCGCGGCCGCACGGACCGGCAAGGACACGAGGATCGCCCTCGCCGGAGTCGCGCCCATTCCCTGGCTGCTCGACTCGCCGGAAGCACTCGACGAGGCGACGCCGCTTCCGGGGACGGCGTACAAGGTCGAGATCGCCCAGGCCCTTGTCAGGCGGGCGCTCGAGGCCGTCGCATGAAGCGGCTTGCGCTCCTCATTCCGCTCGTGATCCTGCTTGTAGGGTGCGGCGGCAAGAGTGATACGAGCGGCGCAAGCAACACGACAGAGGGGACGACCACAATGGACTGCGTTATCGGCGGAGACAAGTCGAAGGCCGAGCTGGCGAATCTCGACGAGAGCACGACGCATGAGATCGTCGTCGACACGAACAAGGGCAGCTTCAAGTTCGAGCTGGCGACGAAGACCTCGCCCTGCACCACGGCCTCGATCGCCGGGCTCGTCCAGAAGGGCTTCTTCGACGGGCTGACGTTCCACCGGATCGTCCCCGGCTTCGTGATCCAGGGCGGCGACCCGGCAGGTAACGGAAGTGGCGGACCTGGGTATTCGACCGTGGATGCGCCGCCGAAGGACACGCAGTACGTCAAGGGCCTCGTCGCGATGGCGAAGGCCGGCAACGAGCCGGCGGGCACGTCCGGAAGCCAGTTCTTCGTCGTCACCGGCGCCAACGTCGGGCTTCCTCCCGACTACGCCGTTCTCGGACGCGTCACCGAGGGACTGGGCGTCGTCGAGAAGATCGGCGCTCTCGGCGACCCGAACAACCCGAACGGAACGCCGACGGAGCGGGTCGAGATCAAGACCATGAAGCTCGAGACCCGCTAGACAGGGCTGTTCCCGAGCTCGTCGTAGTCGTCCTCGCCGCCGGTGCGTCCACGCGCTTCGGCTCGGCGAAGCAGCGGCTTCTACTCGAAGCGGTACTCGAGCGGGTCCGTCAGAGCTCGGTGCCAGAGGCGCTCGTCGTGCTCGGCGCTCACGAGGTCGAGACCTCCGCCCCAACCGTTCGCTGCCGCGAGTGGGAGCTCGGGCGTGGCGCCTCGCTGCGGTGCGGGCTCCGTGCGCTGGCATGTGAGGTCGAGGCGGCGGTCGTCGTTCTGGTCGACGGCCCGGACCTGTCGCCCGCGGCCATCGACCGCGTCGTGGAGGTTTGGCGCGAGAGCGGCGCGGAGATCGTGGCAGCCACGTACGGCGGTGACCGCGGTCATCCGGTGCTGCTCGTGAGGTCGGTCTGGGAGCGGGTTCCCGACCAGGGCGCGCGCAGCCTGCCGGCGCTCCTCGTCCCCTGCGACGATCTCGGCTCCCCAGGGGACATCGATCTGCCCACTGACCTGCCTGAGAGGTTCAAGCGCCCGCCCGCCGAATGATGCCGCTCATGGAAGCATCGGTTCCCGCCCTCGAAGCACGCGGTGAGACGCCGCCGCTCGCGGCTGCGCGCATGCGCCGCCAGCTGACCATCGAGAGCGCCGCCAAGCTCGCGCGGCTCACCCCCGACGAGGTGACCTGGCTGGAAGAGGGCCGGCTCTATCGCTTCCCCTCGAGCGACAGCGCGCTGCTCGCCCTCCTCCTCTACGCGACCGGGCTCGGCATCGGCCGCCGTGAGGCCAGACGGCTCGCCGGCCTGCCGGTCTTCACCCGCCCCCGCCGGGAGCAGGTGCGGCAGTTGGCCGGCCTCATGATCGGCGCCGTCCTCCTGCTGGCCGCGGCCGGGGCGTTCGTCCTCCCGGGCCTCGTGGACAGAGCGACCGCGCCCACGCCTCCGGCGAGAGCCGAAGCCGGCCTACCGCCGACGTGGAAGGTTTCCGTCGACGTCCTCAACGGCAGCGGCGACATGAACTACACCCGCAGCGTCGCCAGCAAGATCGGCGCGCTGGCCTACCGAATCGACCGGGTCACACGCGCCGACCGCTTCGACTATCCCACCACCGCCGTCTACTTCCACCCGGGCGGCGAGAAGCTCGCCGCGAGGCTCGGGCGCCAACTCGGCGTCGGTACGCGCCCGCTCCCAGGCCGTGGAAGCCCAAACCGGCTTGCGGTCGTCGTCGGGCCGGCCCGAATTACCTAGAGCTCGAGGCGGAGCGCGGAGAGGCGCTGCTTGAGCGCGGGCGCCATCGGCTCGACCGCGGCCTGGCGCACGAGGCGGCGCAGGCCTTCTTCGAAGTGGTAGCGCTTGCGGCAGTACTTGCAGTTCTCGAGATGCGTCTGGGCCTCGTGACGCTCGGCGTCGGTCAGGTCACGGTCGAGGAAAGGCTGGAGGACCTCTTCGCACCAGTCACAGAGCTCGTCCCCTGTCATTGCGCGTCCACGGTCATGTCCGCCAGCTCCTGCTTGAGGATACGCCGCCCACGATGAAGTCTGGACATGACGGTGCCGATCGGAATGTCGAGGATCTGGGCCGCGTCGGCGTAGCTGAAGTCGCCGATGTCGACGAGCACGACCACGTCGCGAAAGTCGTGCGGAACCGCCGACAGGGCCTCGGCCACGTGGTCCTGCGAGAGCCGCTCGAGCACGCGCTCCTCGTCGGTCTCGCCGGTCGCCGCCTCGATCCGGTTGTAGAGGAAGTAGTCGCCCTCCTCCAGCGGCTGCTGGTCGGGGGTTCGCTGGGCGCGGCGGCCGCGGTCGATATTCAGGTTCGTGAGGATGCGCAGGAGCCACGCGCGCAGGTTCGTCCCGGGGGTGTACGACTGCCAGCTTCGAAAGGCCCGCGCGTAGGTCTCCTGCATCAAGTCCTCTGCCTCTTCCTTGGAGCGAGAGACGCCTCGAGCCACGCGGTAAACCTGATCTGCAAGCGCAAGCGCCTCCTCCTCGAAGTTGACGCGATCTCGCGCGCCCTCGGCCAGCCGCCGGGCCCCGTCAGAAGAGGTCTCGCTCATCCGGCGACCCTAGCAACCGCAAACGTCGAGCGAACCGGCGCTATTCCCGGCCGGGCGCTAGCCCGTTTCGACCGGGCGGAAGCCGCCTCGAGCCATCGCGGCCAGGAGAGCGTCGCGGCTCGTCTGCTCGTCGTCCCAGGAGAGCGTGACCTGGCCCATCAGGTTCGCGTTCGCATGCTCGAGGCCCGGCTCGTTGCGAAGCGTCGACGCGAGGCGCCCGACGCAGCGCTCGCAGCGGATCCCGGTCACCTGCATGGTCTCGGTCTGGACGGGCATTCGATCTCTAACTTAGCGTTCGCTGGACGAGATCGGCGCACACGGCCTCGAGGCCGTCGGCTCGGCCCACCTCGAGCTGGCGGTCGGCTTCCATGCGTGTCGGGTCGAGGCCGCTCTCGCCGGCCAGCGCGGCCAGCTCTGCCGCCAGCTCGGACGCGCGCGCCGTCCGGTCACCGTCCGGATGCACGAGCTCCGCGGCAAGCCCGAAGCGCGAGGCCGCCCAGCGGTTCTGCTGGTACATCCCGCGCCCGGCGGGGTCGTACGGCACCTGCGGCCGCTCGAGAACCGCGTCGCACAGGCCCTTCAGGACGGCGACGAAGCCGACCGTGCGCTCGAGCTCGGTCGGCTGGTCGGGCATCCGGACCTCGAGGGTGCCGAAGCGGGGGTGCGGCCGGATGTCCCACCAGAACCTCGTGTAGTCGTCGGCGAGGCCGAGGCGAATGAAGCGTTCGGCGAACTCCTCCCATTCCGCATAGGAGCGGAAGGCCGGGGGAGCGCCGTGCCGCGGCAGCTCCGCCAGCACCTCGGCCCGGTTCGAGACGAGCCCTGTCTCCTCCCCCGCGAAATACGGCGAGTTCGCAGACCAGGCGAGCACCACAGGCAGCCAGGGCAGCACGCCTTCGAGCGCGTGGAAGCAGGCCTCCCGGCTCGGCATACCGATGTGGACGTGGAGCCCGCTGACTCCTTGTCGCCGGGCCGAGACGCCCGCGTACTCGACGAACTCCACGTACCGCGGATCGTCCGCGATCTCCTGCTCCTCGGCACGGCTGAAGGGATGACTGCCGGCCGCCGCCAGCCGCAGGCCGCGCTCCTCCGCCAGGCGAGCCGCTCCCCGCCGGAGCTCGGCGAGCGTCGCGGCGCCTTCGGCAGCCGATGCGCAGACGCCCGTGTTCAGCTCGAGCGCGGAGGCGAAGAGCTCGGTCTTCAGCGTGCCCGGGAGGTCGGCGCCCTCGGCAGCGGCAATCAGCTCTCCGGCGCGGGGAGCAAGCGCCAGCGACTCGGCGTCCAACACCATGAGCTCCTCCTCGACCCCGACAGTGAAGGAAGCCGTCTCGGCGAAGTTCGACTCGATCATGCAAGCAGTCTGTCAACGACGACGGGAGACCATCCTCAATCCGCCGCCGGAGCCGGGCTTGGCCCGGCGGGAGGCCCACTACGCACGGTTGAATCAAGACCACAGTCACCGGCCCACTACAGCTCCCGCCAACCAGAAACGGTTGCAAGGAGGGGGTCCACGGGGGAACCAGGGGTTCCCCCGTGCTACTAGACGTACTCCTCCGCGGGCAGGTGCGGCTGACGCTCGACGCGCTCGTCGCTCGTGTCGGGCAGGAACCAGCGCTCCGCGATCGCGGTCGGCACGACCGCCGAGAGGACGACCACGGTCACGAGGAGGGAGAACTGCGTCCGGTCGATGATCCCCGCGGTCAGGCCGTACAGCGCTGAAATCGTCCCGAACGTGAGGCCGGTGCTCATCAGGAGCGTCGCAAAGGTCGCGTTGCGCGGAGCCGCGCGCCGGGCAAGCGGCGCCACAAACGCGATCTTCGGCACCATCTTGGCGGCGAGCAGCGCGCCGAGGAGGCCGAGGTTCGCGACGACGGCGCCCAGCGACACGTTGAGCCCGCCTTTGAGGAAGAAGAAAGGGGTCAGGAACGCGAAGGCCACGACGCGCAGTCGCTTCTGCTCCTCGCGATGCTCGGCGAAGTGCCGGCTCATCGCCAGTCCGAGCACGAAGGCGGGGAGAACCGCGTGCCCGTGCGCGAGGTTGGCGAGCACCATCAAAGCGAGGAGGCAGCCGAAGACGAGCTTGATCTCCGGCTCGATCACCCGGTCGCCGTAGCGCGCGAAGAACCACGGCGCAATGCGCGGCAGCACGAGGATGAGCGCGACCGAGACGAGCAGGAACACGGGGAACCAGAGGTTCGGCTTGATGAAGATCGCCGAGAGCGCAAGCGCCGTGCTGACGTCGGTCACGAACGTCGCGCTCATCAGCAGCTTCCCGATGCGCGTGTCGGTCAGGCCGCGCTCGACGAGCACCGCGTAGACGACGGCAAGTGAGGTCGTGGAGAGCGCCGTGCCGGCAATCAGCGATGCCCGTCCCGACCAGTCGAGCGCGAAGTACGCGGTGCAGGCGGCCACGACGAACGGCCCGATGAACGAGGAGACGCCGATCCCGAACGAGGCCTTCGCGCGGCGGCGCAGGTAGGCGGGATCGACCTCCATCCCGGCGAGGAAGGTCAGCACGATCGAGGCGAACGTGGCGAGGAAGTCGAGCCAGTCCTGCGAGTGCAGATGGGAAAGGTTGCCCGCGGCGACGCCCAGCGTGAGCTCGATCAGCGCGACGGTCACGCCGAGCTCGACCGAGGCGATGCTCGCGACGAGGATCAGCCCGGAGAGAACTGCAGCAAGTTGAATCGCGTCCACGGCTCTACCTCCACGTTGAGTTCTTCGGAGCAGGTAGAGGCCATCAGCCCGACGGGCGGTTGAGCGCGAGCCTCATCGCGCGAGCGCCGCGGAACTCTAGCGGGTCACGGATCGAGGGGGGAAGACGGTCCCGGCCCTGAGTGGGGTTCGCGCCGGGTGGGCCGGGACCGTCGTTGGTCGGTCGTTACTCCTGGGGAGGTGGAGATTGCCGACCAAGCTTTACGTCTGTGCTCCTGCGCTCGCTGCCGCGGTAGTACTCAACCTGGAGCGTGTCCCCGGGCTTGTGCCCGGAGACGATCTCGCGCAGGCGTTCCGTCGAGGCGACGTCCTGGCCGCCTGCTTTGACGATCAGGTCACCGCCGAGCTGGTAGCTCTCGCCCGCGACGACGACCTGCGTCGTCCCGCCCTGGAGCCCGGCTTTCTCGGCACCGCTGCCGGGGACGATGCGCTCGACGAGGACTCCGCTCTTCACGGGGAGCTGGAAGAGCTTCGCGATCTCAGAGGTGATCGGGCGGCCGAGCACGCCTAGCAGCGGATGGTCGACGTGACCGTGCGCCTTCAACTGGGCGACGACGTCCCGAACGGTGTTGATCGGGATCGCGAAGCCGATGCCGACGTTGCCCTCCGAGCCGGTGTCGCCGGTCGAGATCGCAGAGCTGACGCCGACCACCTGACCCTGTGCGTTCAGCAGCGGGCCGCCGGAGTTGCCGTGATTCAGCGGAGCGTCGGTCTGGATCACGCGGTCGATCGGGCTGCCGTCCGGGGAGGTGAGCGACCGCTGAAGCGCGCTGACGATCCCGGCGCTGATGCTGCGGTCGTAGCCGAACGGGTTGCCGATCGCTGCAACCGAGTCGCCGACCTGGACGGTGTCCGAGTTCCCGAGCTCGAGCGGCTTCAGAGCCCGCGAGCTCGCCTCGACCTTGAGCAGCGCGACGTCGGTCGATGGGTCCTTGCCGACGATCTTCGCCTTCATCGAGTCGCTGTTCGAGAAGCTCACCTGGACGGACTGGGCGGCCCCGACGACGTGGTAGTTCGTGACGATGTAACCAGCCTTGTCGATCACGAAGCCCGAGCCGAGCGAGCGCTGCACCTCGGTCCCGGGCAGGCCGAACGAGTTTCCGAACCAGTCGCTCTGCGGCAACTTGACCTTCGTCGTCGAGGTCACCTGGACGACGCCGGGCGCGTCGTCTTTGTAGATGTCGCGGAGCGTCATCCCCCCGCCGCTTCCCGACCCCGAGGCCACCTCGCCGGGGCGCGTCTGGAACTCGGGGACGACCTCGCGCACCGTCGTCGTGTTCTTGCCGACTCCGACGAGCGAGGCGATAGCTATGGCAACCCCGCCGCCGGCGACGCCGGCGACGAGGAGGGCCGCAGCCATAGAAAGTGAGTCTCTGCGCAAGGGGAACTGCACGGCCTCTGTATAGCGAGGTGTTCGTTAAGCGGAGTTTGCGTATCCGTTAAGCGGTTGCAGCTCTCGCTCGCAGGCGGCGCGTCTCGAGGCTGCGGCCGGCGAACGCCAGGCCCGCGATCGCGCTCGTGAGCACGAACACGTAGGCAACACCGCCAGGCAGGCGCGTGATTGCCTCCATGCCCGCTGCGACCAGGCCCGCGCACGGGATCGTCAGCACCCAGGCGACGAGGATGTTGCCCGCCACGCCCCAGCGCACGGCCGAGAAGCGGGTGCTCGCGCCCGCACCCAGCACCGAGCCGCTGACCGTGTGCGTCGTCGAGACGGGATACCCGTAGCGCGCGGTCACCCAGAGGATGACCGCGGTCGACGTCTGGGCAGCAAAGCCCTGGGGCGGCTCGAGCTTGGCGACCCGGCTGCCGAGGGTCCTGATGATGCGCCAGCCTCCGGCGTAGGTGCCCATAGCCATCGCAGTCGCGGCGCTGATCTTCACCCAGAGCGGTACCGAGAAGTGCTCCGACGACTGGTGACCGGACACGATCAGCGCGAGCGTGATCACGCCCATCGTCTTCTGGGCGTCGTTCGTGCCGTGGGTGAAGGCGACGAACCCACCCGAGATCAACTGAAGGCGCCGGAAGAGCCTGTTCACCGTCCCGGGGGCGCGTCTCCCGATGATCCACAAGATGACCGTCATCAGCGCCGCGGCGAGGAACAGCCCGAGCACCGGCGCCAGCAGCGAGGGAATGAGCACCTTCTCCTTCAACCCGGCCCATTGGACAACTGAGAAGCCCCCCGTCGCCGCAACGGCCGAGCCGACGATCCCGCCGATAAGCGCATGGCTCGACGACGACGGCAGCCCCATGTACCACGTGATCAGGTTCCAGGTGATCGCGCCGACGAGACCCGCGAGGACGACCTTGAGCGTGATCACGTCCGGGTTGACGATCCCCTTGGCGACGGTCGCCGCGACCTTGAAGAAGAAGAACGCGCCGATGAAGTTGAGGATCGCCGAGCTGATCACGGCCAGCCGCGGCGAGAGCGCCCGCGTCGAGACGCTCGTGGCGATCGAGTTCGCGGTGTCGTGAAAGCCGTTCGTGAAGTCGAAGAAGAGCGCGATCGCGACGACGGTGACGAGCGTGACGTCCATTCAGCCGCTCAGACGTTCTTGACGACGATGTTCCCGACGAGGTCGGCGGCCGTCTCGCACGCGTCGATCGCATCCTCGAGCGCCTCGAAGATGTCCTTCCAGCGAATGATCTCGACCGGATCCGTCGCGTGGCCCTCGAAGAGTGCGGCGATGGCGTCGCGGACGATCCGGTCGCCCTCGTCCTCGAGAGCCTTGACTCCGACGATGTGCGGCTCTGCGCGCCGGAGGTGCCGGAGCTCGGTGAGCGCTTTCGCCAGGTGCTCGCTGGCGCTGACGAGCACGCGGCACTGCTCCGCCGACTGCTCCATCCGGGAGACGACCTTGTAAAGGCCGAGCAGGTCGGAGGCGTTCTCGATGTAATCGACGACGTCGTCGATCGCCTTCGCGAGCTCGTAGATGTCCTCCCGGTCGAACGGGGTGATGTACTGAGTGTTCAGGAGCTCGATGATCTCCCGGGTCAGGTCGTCGCCCCGGTTCTCGAGCTCCTTCACGGCCTTCTGCTCGACGCCGGTCTGGGGGAACTCGCGGAAGCGGCGCTCCGCGAGTCGCGCGGTCTCGAGCATGTTCTCGCCCGCGCGCGTGAACAGGTCGTAGAACTCCGTCGTCTTGGGAACCAGCGCGAGTCGCATTCGCTGAGGGGATTCTCTACTACGTGTCGGTGCGCTCTGGGTGCGAGGCGTCGGTGAACTCGCGAAACTCGCCGGTGACGAGGTACGCCGTTTGCTCCCCGATGTCGACCGCGTGGTCGCCGATTCGCTCGAGGCAGCGGGAGATGATGATCATGCGCAGCCCCCACTCGATCTGCTCGGGCTCGCCGCCCAGCTCGAGCACGTGCTTGACGACCCGCCGGTTCGTCCGATCGATGAGCTCGTCGAGCTCGACGAGGCTCTCGGCGCCTTCGACGTCGCGATTCGTGAACGAGTCGAGGGCGACGCGGATCATCTCCTCGGCCCGCGACGCCATCTCGTCGAAGCCCTCGACGAGCATCGTGTCCGGCGGTAGGCCGTGTGCGAGCTTCGTCAGCTTGGCGATCGTCACGCAAAGATCGGCCATCCGTTCGAGGTGGAGATTCGAGTGCAGCACCGCGAGCACGAACCGCAGGTCGACGGCGACCGGCGTCTGCCGCGCAAGCAATGACTCGATCCCCTGTTCGATTGCAAGGTACTGCCGGTCCACCTCGTCGTCGAAGGCGATCACCTCGTCCGCCAGCTCAGGGTCGCTCTCGCGCAGCGCGTTGATCGAGCCTCGCACCGCACGAAGGATGCTCTCGCCCTCCTCGAGCAGGGACGCCTGGAGCGTGTCGAGCTCCTCTTGCAGCGTGACCCGCACCGCTGGAACCTAACCGAACCGGCCGGTCACGTAATCCTCGGTCCGCTTGTCGGCGGGCTGAGTGAAGATCTTCGGCGTCAGGTCGTACTCGACGAGAACGCCGGTCCGGTCGGAGCCGTCCAGGCGCTCGACGCTGAAGAACGCGGTCATGTCGGCGACGCGCGCAGCCTGCTGCATGTTGTGGGTGACGATCACGATCGTGTAGTCCCGCTTGAGACCGTGCATCAGGTCCTCGATGCGCGTGGTCGCAATCGGATCGAGGGACGAAGCAGGCTCGTCCATGAGGATCACGTCCGGCTCGACGGCAAGGGCCCGCGCGATGCACAGGCGCTGCTGCTGGCCGCCCGAGAGGCTGAGCGCGTTCCGCTTCAGGCGGTCCTTGACCTCGTCCCACAGCGCAGCCTGCTCGAGCGCGCGCTGCACGCGCTCGTCCATGTTTCCGCCCATTCTCAGGACGCGTGGGCCGTACGCGGTGTTGTCGTAGATCGACTTCGGAAACGGGTTCGGCTTCTGGAAGACCATCCCGATCCGCTTGCGCACCTCGACCGGGTCGACGCCCGGGCCGTAGAGGTCGTGGCCCTGGTAGAGGATCGTGCCCTCGACCCTCGCGCCGGAGATGACGTCGTTCATCCGGTTCAGGCAACGGATGAAGGTGCTCTTGCCGCAGCCCGACGGCCCGATGATCGCCGTGATCTGCTTGCTGAAGACCTGGAACGAGACGTCGCTGATCGCGGCCGAGCCGTGGTAGCGAACCGTCAGGTCCTTGATGTCGAAGACGACCTCTTGCGCGCCGGCCTCGGGCTTCGCCTCGCTCATCCGGCGATCCTAGGCCCGGAAGGCGATCCGGATCTTCAGCCCTTGTCCCGGCGAGCCTGAGGCCGCGACACTGCCGCCGGCACTCGTGACGATGTGCTTCACGATCGCGAGGCCGAGGCCGGTGCCTCTGGAGGCCCGAGCCCGGTCGGCGCGGTAGAAGCGCTCGAAGAGCCGCTGCAGGTCCTCGTCGCTCGCGCCAACTCCATTGTCTGAAGCGACGATCACGGCCTCGCCAGGCTCACGGGAGAGCGTGATCGAGAAGCTCGCCCCGTCGCCCGCGTACCGGATGGCGTTCTCGGCGAGGTTCTCGAGGACGACCCGGAGCATCCGCGGCCGCAGCGGGACCTCGGCGTCCTCGTCGAGCTCGGAGCCCAGCATCACGCCGGCCCGAACGGCCGGCTCGGAGATCGCCTCCAGCACGTCGCGGACGATCGGCGCAGCCCGGGTAGACGCGAGCGACACCACCGCCCGCCCCGTCTCGAGCTCGCTGAGAAAGAGCACGTCGTCGATCAGCTCTCGAATCTGCTCGACCTCGGCCTTCCCCTGCTCGATCAGCTCCATCGCATTTGCCGACGGAAGCAGCGCGGTCTCGAGCAGGGCGAGCAGGCGGGCTAGCGGCGTGCGCAGCTCGTGCGAGACGGCCGCCGTGAAGCCGGCGCGCAGCTCCTCGTAGGCAGCGAGGTCTCCCGGCTCGCGGAGGTAGACGAGGAGCTCCCGCCGCCCGTCGAGCTCGAGCGGCACGCTTCGGGGGCGCCACGGCTCGGGCCGGAGGAGCTCGTCGGGGACCGGGCTTCCGACCTCGAGACCGGCAAGGGTCTCGCGCGCGCGGCGGCTCGCACCCAGCAGGGTCCCTTCGTCGTCGAGGAGGAGCACGATCTCGGTGCTTTCCTCCAGGAGCGCACGCCCTCTTTCCGCCTCGAGCTCGAGCTGCTCCGGGCTCCCCTCCTGCCCCGGGTCAATCGGCCGCTGCATAATCGGCCTCAGTATGGCGAAGGTCCTGATCATCGAAGACGACGAGGTCATCGCCCAGGCGATGGCGCATCACCTCTCGCTCGCCGGCTTCGACCCGCAGGTGGTGTCGGACGGCGATACGGGCCTCCGCCGTCTGCGCTTCGAGGCTCCGGATGTCTGCGTCGTCGACCTGATGCTGCCCCGCATGGACGGATGGCGGTTGATCGAGTCCGCGCGGAGCGAGGGAGTCGGGACGCCGATCATCGTCGTCAGCGCACGCGGGACGGAGCACGACCGTGTCCACGCGCTGGAGATCGGGGCCGACGACTACCTCGTGAAGCCCTTCTCGATGAAGGAGCTCGTGGCGCGGGTGGGCGTTGCGTCCCGCCGCGGCGTCAGCTCGCAGGCCGAGGAGCGCGGCGAGCCGATCGAGATCGAGGAGCTGCGCATCGACCCGCTCAACGTACAGGCGTACCTCGACGGCGAGAGTGCCGGCCTGACGCCGACGGAGTTCCGGCTGCTCTACGCCCTCGCCCTCGACCGCGGCCGCGTGGTCAGCCGCGACGAGCTGCTCCAGAAGCTCTGGGGCAGGCGCGAGGGACATCGCGACCGCACCGTCGACGTCTTCGTGCGGAAGCTTCGCGACAAGATCGACCGGCCGGCCCCCCGGCACACGTTCATCCAGACGCGTTACGGCGTCGGCTACAAGCTGGAACCGCAGCCGAAGCCCTGAAGAAGCGCGAAATCCTCCTTCATTTACTAGTTCGACTCCAGATGTTCACCGTCTCGCAGCCCTGACGGCCTTTTGCCGGCCATAGCCTCGCGATCGAGGACTTTTCTGTGGTCCAAGCGCAAGCGAAAGGAGTCCGAGGGGAGACATGAGAATCATTGCGACAAAGCGAAACAGCGTCATCGGCCTGATCTCGGTCCTGCTCGCCGCCGCCGCGACGGTCGGAGCCGTCAGTGTGTCCGGAGCCGAGGCGCGGTCGAGCGCCGGCGAGATCAGCGGTGCCGGCGCGACATTCCCAGCGCCTCTGATCGCCGTCTGGCAGCAGCGCTATCAGGCGGCCCGGGGCGTCAAGGTCAACTACAACGCGATTGGAAGCGGCGGCGGGATCGCCGCGATCACGCAAAAGACGGTCGACTTCGGCGCCAGCGACGCTCCGCTCTCGCCCGACCAGTTCAGCGCGTGCAACGGCTGCGTCCAGCTGCCGTGGGTGCTCTCGGCGACGTCGGTCATGTACAACATGCCGCTCCCGAACAACCTGCACATGACGGGCCCGATCCTGGCCGACATCTACCTCGGCAAGATCACGAACTGGAACGACGCCCGCATCCAGAAGATCAACCGCGGCATCACGATGCCCGACAAGCACATCACCGTCGTCTATCGCAGCGACGGTAGCGGCACGACCTACAACTTCACGTCGTACTTGAACACCGTCAGCCGGCAGTGGCGCTCGCAGGTCGGCCATGGCACCACCGTCAACTGGCCGACAGGAGTCGGCGCCCGCGGAAGCTCCGGTGTCTCCGGCGTCATCTCCCGCACCGAGGGTGCGATCGGCTACGCAGACATCGCGTACGCGCTGAAGAACCACCTGAAGTACTTCTCGATGCAGAACCGTGCAAAGCGGTTCACGCGGCCGACCCTCGTGGGCATCCGGTCGGCCTCCCTGGCCGACCGGAAGTTCAGCCCGACGAACGAGCTCTCGATCGTCAACCCGCCGGCGAGGTTCCGCAAGGCGTACCCGATCTGCACGTACTCCTACGTCCTGCTGCGGATCCAGTCCCAGAAGGCGTCTCTGCTCAAGCAGTTCGTGACGTGGGCGCTGACTACTGGTCAGCAGTACGGCCCACCGCTCGTGTTCCAGCCGATACCGGCATACGTGGTCGCGCGCGGTAAAGCGACACTGAGGAAGATCCACTCGTAGGATCGCCGCCGCGAATGGCAGTCGCGTCGAAACCGGCCACCGGCCCCGCCGCCTTCCAGCGGCGGGGCCGCTTTCGCCCCGGGGACACGGTCCTCTACGTCCTCACCCTCGCAGCCGCTCTAAGCGGTGTCGTTCTTCTCGTCCTGATCGCGCGCGAGCTCTTGATGGAGGCGTCGCCCGCGATCCACAAGTTCGGCTCGGGCTTCCTCACGACCGAAGCCTGGGACAAGCTCGATCCTCACCACCCTGCCCAGAAGATCTACGGCGCCAGGTCGTTCATCTTCGGCACCGCGGTCACGTCGTTCGGAGCGCTCCTGCTGGCGACGCCGATCGCGATTGCGATCGCCCTCTTCCTGACCGAGCTCGCGCCGCGCGGTGTCCGCGGCGCGGTTGGCGTTCTGGTCGACATGCTGGCCGCCATTCCAAGCGTCGTGCTCGGCCTCTGGGGCATCCTCGTCCTCGGCCCCTTCATCGTGAACACGCTCGCCCCGGCGCTGCACGGCACGCTCGGTTGGCTGCCGATCTTCAGCACGAAGCCCTCGGTCGGCTCGAACGTCTTCGCGGCGATCCTGATCCTCACGATCATGATCGTCCCGATCATCTCGAGCGTCTGCCGTGAGCTCTTTCTCGGCGTGCCGCAGGAGCTCAAGGACGGCGCGCTGGCGCTCGGCGCGACCCGCTGGGAAGTGGCTCGTGGAGTCACCTTCCCGTATGCGCGCGCCGGGATCGCTGCAGCGGTGATCCTCGGGCTCGGTCGAGCCGTCGGCGAGGCGATCGCGGTCACACAAGTGATCGGCAACGCTGTTGCAATCCATTGGTCCCTCTTCGACGCCGGGGACACCCTCGCCAGCCGCATCGCGGGCCAGTACATCGGCGCGGACACGAGGATCAAGGTCGCGTCACTCGTCTACCTGGCGCTGATCCTGCTCGTCTTCTCGCTGATCGCGAACCTGCTTGCCCAGATCATCGTTCGCCGTGTCGCAAGCAGGCATCGGGCCGCATGAGCACCCCCGCCGCACCCGACCTCTTCCGCAGCGAGCGGATCCGGCGACGACGCGCGGTGAGCCGGTCCGTCGAGCTACTCGCCACGGCAGCCGCCCTGCTCGCAGTCGCCGTCCTCGTGATCGTCGTCGCCTCGGTCGCCAAGCGCGGTGCCGGCGCGCTGAACGTGGACTTCTTCACGAAGACGCCGGACTTCGCCGCCTTGCCGGGCCAGCCGACGGGAGCCGCGAACGCGATCGTCGGGACCGGAGTCATCGTCGGGCTGGCAATCCTGATGGCGCTTCCCGTCGGCATCCTGACGGCCATCTACCTGAACGAGCTCGCGCCCAGGCGCCTCGCGAATGTGCTCACGCTCGCGCTCGACGTCCTCAACGGCATCCCGGCGATCGTGATCGGGATCTTCGTGTTCGTCCTCTTCGTCAACGGCCACGGACAAGCCGCCTGGAAAGCCAGCTTCGCTCTCGCCGTCCTGATGCTGCCGCTCGTCGCGCGCGCCACCCAAGAGGTGCTCGCGCTCGTCCCGAACTCGTACCGCGAGGCAAGCCTCGCGTTGGGTGCGGCGAAATGGCGTACGACCTTCAGCGTCGTCCTGCCGCAGACGGTGGGCGGAATCGTCACCGGGGCGACGCTTGCCACCGCGCGGATCGCCGGCGAGACCGCGCCCCTGCTCTTCACCTCGTCCCTCGCGGGGAACGCGGTCAGCCACGACCCCAGTCAACCGCTCTCCTCCCTTCCGCTCTTCATCTTCCTCTCGGCGGAGCAGGCCGACCCGAAGCTGCACGAGCAGGCCTGGGCAGCCGCGTTGGTCCTGATCGGGTTCGTCCTCGTCGCGAGCCTGATCGCGCGCGCGTTCACGGCCAGGAGCCGGCAGCGGCTGACCGGTGAGCGCTGAGAAGTGAATTACGCTACGAACATCAACGTTGAGGATCCTCTCGAGCCGAGCTCGGGGGAGGAGGACAGGCCAAAGGGGGGCCTGCCGGGTGCCCTCGATCCGTCACAGCTCGGCGCATCCGCGCCGGCCTCGACGGCTGCGCGGGAGCCCATCTTCAACATCGAGCAACTGACGGCGTACTACGGGGCCGTGCCTGCCGTCCGCGACGTGACCTTCACCATCAACCGCCGGATGGTGACCGCGATCATCGGTCCGTCCGGGTGCGGCAAGAGCACGTTCATCCGCTGCCTCAACCGGATGAACGACGGCATCCCGGGCTTTCGGACCGAGGGTCGCGTCCTGTACCACGACGTCGACCTCCAGGGCAAGGACATCGACGCCGTGTCGGTGCGGCGGCGCATCGGAATGGTCTTCCAGCGGCCGAATCCGTTTCCCAAGTCGATCTTCGAGAACGTCGCCTACGGTCTTCGTATCCTCGGCCTGAAGGACGACCTCAAGGGACGTGTCGAGGTTGCCCTCAAGCGGGCCGCGCTCTGGGACGAGGTCAAGGACCGGCTGAAACGCAGTGCACTCAGCCTCTCCGGCGGGCAGCAGCAGCGGCTCTGCATCGCGCGGGCTCTCGCGATCGAGCCCGATGTGATCCTGATGGACGAGCCCGCGTCGGCGCTCGACCCGATCGCCACCACGAGGATCGAGGACCTGATGCACGAGCTCAAGCGCGACTACACGATCGTCATCGTCACCCACAACATGCAGCAGGCGGCGCGCGTCGCCGACATGACGGCTTTCTTCAGCATCACGCAGGGCGAGGAGGGGCACCGCTCGGGCGAGCTCGTCGAGTACGACGACACGAACACGATCTTCACGCAGCCGAAGGACAAGCGCACCGAGGATTACGTCACCGGCCGGTTCGGCTGACCCGGTTCCCGTGTAGTTGCCAACTTGCAACGAACTGGTGGACGTGCATCTAATGGCGCCCGCAGGCCGTCACAATCGAGGTGAGATGCGCATCGTGCTCGTCGCCCATCGTGAGAGCGAGACGAACCTCCGTCTCGTCGAGGCTGCGCCGCGCGGCGTCGCCTTCGAGCTGCTCAGCCCGACTGCCGCGGTCCGATCGCTCGAGCCGGGCGATGCCGCCCTCGCCCGCCTCGACGTCCTACCGACGGTCGACGGCATCGAGCCAGGCATCCTGGAGATCTGCCGGCTCGCAGCCGAAGGCGTCCGCGTCTTCAATCCTCTGCACGCGCTGCTTGCGACGCACGACAAGCTCCAGACCGCTCGCGTCCTCACCGCCGCGGGCCTGCCGCATCCACGCACGACGCACGTCGTCGCTCCGCGCGCCGCCGCGGAGCTCGAGCCTCCGGTGGTCGTGAAGCCGCGCTTCGGCAGCTGGGGCAGGGACGTGCTGCTCTGCCAGGACGAGGCTCAAGTCAGGGCTGCCCTCGAGGAGCTCTCGACGAGGCCGTGGCTCCGCCGGCAGGGCGTGCTCGTCCAGGAGCTCGTCCCACCGCTCGGACACGATCTGCGCATCGTGGTCGCGGCCGGGCAGGTCGTGGGCGCCGTTCGGCGACTCTCGGCCCCGGGCGAATGGCGGACGAACGTGGCTCTCGGCGCCACGCGCCTCCCGGCCGACCCGCCTCGAGCGGCAAGGGAGCTCGCGCTCGCGGCGGCCGCCGCCGCCGAGACCGATCTCGTCGGGCTTGACCTGATGCCGGCGAGCGACGGTGGCTGGGTCGTGATCGAGATGAACGGCGCGGTCGAGTTCACGGACGCGTACTCGCTCGACCGCAACGTGTTCTCCGCCGCAGCCGAGGCCCTCGCCGACGCGGCGGCCGCGACTCGCACCGAGCCGCTGGCCGCGGTCGGCTAGCGCTCACCACTCGGTTACCGGTCCTTCACCACGCCTCTACCCCGCTGCGAGACCGGGTCGGGAAGATGGGGAAGATGCCGAAGGTGCTCATCGTCGAGGACGACGAGCTCATCGCCAAGGCGATGGCGACGCATCTCACCCAGGCCGGATTCGACCCACTCTGGGTCGCCAACGGCGAGAAGGGCATCGCACGTCTGCGTTTCGAGCGGCCCGACGTCTGTGTCCTCGACCTGATGATTCCGCTCCTCGACGGCTGGAAGCTGATCGAGACCGCGCGCAGCGAGGGCATCGGGACGCCGATCCTCGTCGTCAGCGCCCGCGGCAGCGAGCAGGACCGGATCCACGCCCTCGAGATCGGGGCCGACGACTATCTCGTGAAGCCGTTCTCGATGAAGGAGCTCGTCGCCCGCGTTCGAGTTGCGGCCCGCCGGGGCGTGCGAGCCCAAGACACGCACACGGGGGACGCGGTCGAGCTGGAGGAGCTTCGCATCGACCCCCGCAGCGTCCAGGCCTACGTCGACGGGGAGAGCGTCGAGCTCACTCCGACCGAGTTCCGCTTGCTCTACGCACTTGCCCTCGAGCCCGGCAGAGTGCTCACGCGGGACGAGCTGCTCCAGAAGATCTGGGGCCGGCGGCTGACGAGGCGCGACCGGACCGTCGACGTCTTCGTCCGCAAGCTGCGCGAGAAGATCGACGCCAAGACGCCCAGGCACGCCTTCGTGCACACCCGGTACGGCGTCGGCTACAAGCTCGAGGCGCAACCGAAGGACCAGCCGTTGTCCACAGCTGGGGAAAACGGCGTGGGGCGTTCGTAACCTCCGGCGACCCGGATCGTCACCACCTGGACTTCTTTCGGTTGCAGCCGACCTCGTAACGCCCGGTTCAGTACGTTCCCGCTGATGCCGCGACGATTCACCTACGGAGGCGCGGTCGTCCTGCTCGTGCTCGCGGTCGTGCTCGCGGCTCTCGGGGTCGGCGAGCAGGCCGGGAAGCTGACCGACTGGCAGGCCTTCACGCTCGGGATCGTCCAGGGGGTGACCGAGCTGCTGCCGATCTCATCGTCGGGCCACCTGATCCTCGTTCCCTGGCTCGCGAAGTGGCGCTACCTCGAGGAGCACCCGGACTTCAACAAGACCTTCGACGTCGCGCTGCACCTGGGGACGCTCGTCGCGGTCGTCGCATACTTCTGGGACGACGTCGTGCGCTTCGTCGCGGCTTGGTTCCGCTCGGTTGGGAAGCGGGCGATCGAGACCGCCGACGAGAAGATCGCATGGCTCGTCTTCGTGGCGACGATCCCGGCGGCGATTGCGGGTGCCGCCCTCGAGGAGACGATCGAGTCGCACCTCGGAGCGCCGTGGCAGATCGCGATCAACCTCGCCGTCTTCGCCGCATTGCTCTGGGTCGCCGACCGCAGCGCGCAGACGCGGAAGCTCGAGGACATCGGGCTTTGGACCGCGCTCGGGGTCGGAGCCGCACAGGCGATCGCCCTCATGCCGGGCGTCTCACGCTCCGGGATCACGATCACGGCCGGCCGCTTCCTGAAGCTCGACCGCGACAGCGCCGCGCGGCTCTCGTTCTTCCTGCTGATCCCGATCGTCTTCGGCGCCGTCATCTACAAAGGCCTCAAGCACGTCGTCTTCGCGAGCCTCCCGTCGGGATCGACCGGCCCGTTCATCGTCGGCACGATCGCCGCCGCGGGCATGGGCCTGATCGCGATCGACCTCCTGCTCGGCTATCTGCGCCGCCACGACTACTCCGTGTTCGTGCTCTACCGCCTGGCCGCGGCGGCCGCGATCCTGATCGTGATCGCGACGGGCGTGAGGAGCGCGACATTCTGAGGCTCGGTCGCCGCGAGCTCGCAGGCGCAGTCGCAGACGTCGGCGTGCTCGTGCCGATCGCCGTCGCGCTGATCGTCAAGAACGGGCTGTCCGCGACCGCGGTCCTCCTGCCCGCGGGCCTGCTCTATCTGGTCGTTGCGTTCGTCTACCGGCTGCCGGTGCCTGTGCAGCCGTTGAAGGCTTTCGGGGCGATCGCGATCGCGAAAGGCCTGGGGCCGAACGAGATCGCGGCGGGCGCGCTTCTGATGGGAGTCATCTTCCTCACGCTCGGGCAGCTCGGGGTGCTCGATCTCGCCGCCCGCGGGTTCCCGAAGGCGCTCATCCGAGGCGTCCAGCTCACCGTCGGGCTGCTCTTCCTCAAGATCGCCTGGACGCTAGTGACCAGGCCGCCGAAGGGCTTCGCCGAGCACGCGCTCGGCCGGGGCTGGGCTGTGCCGCTCGCGCTGCTCGTAGTCGTGCTCGCGCTCGGGCTGCGCCGCTGGCCGATCACGCTCGCGCTCGTCGGCACGGGCGCCGTGATCATGGTCGTGCTCGCAGGCGACAAGGCCGCGTTCGGTCCCTCGTCGATCACGCTTCCCCACCTCGACAGCGGCGTCTTCTGGACCGCGTTCACGGTGCTCGTCATCCCGCAGGTGCCGCTCTCCTTCGCGAACTCGTGCCTGGCGACGGCCGACGCGGCGAAGGTCTACTTCGGCAAGCTCGGAGACCGCATTCGGCCGGGCCGCCTGGCGACGACTTTCGGCTCGGCGAACCTGCTCGCGGGCGCGATCTCCGGAATGCCGGTCTGCCACGGCGCCGGCGGCATGACCGCGCACTACGCGTTCGGCGCCCGCACGGCCGCGGCCCCCGCGGCGATGGGCGCGCTCCTGCTCACGCTCGCCCTCGCGCTGGGCGCCGGCCTCGCCGGCCTGCTCACCGCGTTCCCGCTGCCGATCCTCGCCGGCGTGCTCGCCACGGCCGGAGTGCTGCACATGCTGCTCCTCCGCGACCTGCACCGAGCCCGGGACTGGGCCGTCGCCCTGCTCGTCGGGATCGTCGGCTTCGAAGTCAACCTGACCGTCGGCCTCGCGCTCGGCCTGGCGCTCTGGTGGCTGCCCGTGGGCGTGCGAGCCCTGCCGCGGCTGCGGACTGCCTAGAGCAGGCTGTCGAGCAGGACGCCGACGCCGATCAGCGCGACGCCGAATGCCGCGTAGACGAAGGACATGTTAAAGGCGTGCTCGCGCCCCGCGCGGTCCCAGTACTCGGCCTCAAACGTTCCCGTGCCCCCGAAGACGGCTCCCGCCCCGAGGAGGACGCCTCCCAGGTAAAAGGCCAGGGGAAAGACACGCGACGATGAGCTGCTGCCGAGCCAGACGGTCAGAACCGCGATCCCGGCAATCCCTCCGCCCAGACCGCCCGAGATCAGAGCGAACCGGCGGAGACCATGAAGCAAGACCTCGCGCCGGGTCTTCGGCAGCGGCTTCTCTTTCTTCGGCTTGTACTCCTCGGCGACCGGGCCGGGAGGCGTCCAATCGGCGGGAGCGTGCAGCTCACCGCTGATCGGGGTCAGATCTTTCCGCCCGCGGCGCGTGTCGTCCATGCGATCGGTACATTGACGGATCCGGGGTGCCGCCTCAAGAGCGGCTGAGATCAAACCCGCAGTACCTGATCCGGGTCATGCCGGCGAAGGGAGTGGAGATGCACGCAAGTAGGCACGGGAGGAACCGTCTAGCGGGCGGAGCCGGGCTTCGCCCGGCGGGAGCCCAAATCTTGGTGGAGAGTGCGAGGTGTGAAGGAGGGGGCCCACGGGGGAACCCTGGGTTCCCCCGTGCTCACTGATCCGGGTCATGCCGGCGAAGGGAGGCAAATGGCGCGCGAAACTCCGAGTTGGGGCATCGAGCCGGTGCCGGAGCGCCTGCGAGTTCTGAACGCCGCCGACCAGACAATGCTCTGGGGGAACCTCGGCGTCTCGCTGCTCGTGCTCGTGCTCGGGGCGCTGCTCGTGCCCGCGCTCTCGCTCCGCGACGCCCTGATCGCGGTCGTCGTCGGGAGCGTGATCGGGAATCTCATGCTGGGCGTCGCCGGGATGATTGGAGCAGATGCGCGGGTGCCGTCGATGGTGCTCCTCCGCTCGCCGCTCGGGCACCGGGGCTCGTATCTCCCGACCGTGCTTAACGTCGGCCAGTGTCTCGGCTGGGCGACTTTCGAGCTGATCATCATCGCCGCCGCGGCCGGCGCGCTCTCGGACGACGTCTTCGGCTTCCGGGCGAAGGCGGCGTGGACGATCTTCTTCGGCGCCGCGGCGGCGGTGCTCGCGCTCATGGGCCCGATCGGCTTCGTGCGGCGGTTCCTGCGGCGCTTCGCCGTTTACGCCGTCGCTGCGTCGATGGTCTACCTCACGTACTGGGTGCTCTGGAACGCGGATCTCGGGAAACTCTGGTCGGCGAAGGGCGAGGGCGGCATGTCGATCTGGCTCGGGATCGATCTCGTGATCGCGATCACCGTCTCGTGGGTGCCGCTGGTTGCGGATTACACCCGGTTCTCGCGCGACCGGCGCAGCGCGCTCGTCGGCTCGGGCGTCGGGTACTTCGTCGGGGCATCGTGGATCCTCATGCTCGGCGTCGTCCTCGTGCTCGACCGCAACCTCACCGACCCGACGCGGATCCCCGTCGCGGTTGCCGCCGGCGGCGCGGCGGCGGCGCTCGCCCTCTTCGCGGTCACCGTGGACGAGACGGACGAGGCCTTCGCGAACGTGTACTCGACCGCAGTCTCGCTCCAGAACCTGATGCCCCGGGTTCCGCAGTGGCTGCTGATCCTTGCGGTGTCGACCGTCTCGACGATCGGCGCGCTGACGATCAACCTGGCCCACTACCTGGACTTCCTCTACCTGCTCGGATCGTGCTTCGTGCCGCTGTTCGGCGTGCTGCTCGCCGACTGGCTCGTCGCAGGCATGCGCTACCGCCGGGACGACTTCTTCGCCGCACCCGCGTTCCGCCCAGCCTCGATCGGCGCCTGGGTCGCCGGGTTTGCGCTCTACCAGTGGCTCCAGCCGGTGGGCCCGAGCTGGTGGACGGACATCGTGAAGAACGCACATCCGTCGCAACTGGCAATCGGCGCGTCGCTCCCCAGCTTCGCGCTCGCGTTCCTACTCGCGGGGCTCGCCGGCGTCGTGCGCCCTTCTGTTGCCAGGGCGGCCTACCAATCGAGCCACCTCAAGTAACAGGACGCTGGCCCAGCGGAGCGTCTTAGCTCCGGAGCCGATGTCGGCGTTGCGGACCCCACGGATGGACGAGCATCCGAAGACGCCCATCTCCTGTCGCAGGGCTCTCGGTCCTAGGGGGTGAACAGTTTCCAGTGCCCCTCGGAGACGACTTCGACGGCACCGTCGGTCACTTTGATGGCGGTCTGGTCGTCGATGGCGTACGCCGGACCCGCGATGTCGGCGGCCCATCTCTCCGCCTCGGCCATGGTGTTCTCCGGCATCAGTTCGTGATCCAGATGCGGGAAGATCGAGAAGTCGACGACCCCTAGGGTGCTGTCGCCGCCGGCGGGCGGCCGCCAGTTGACGAAGTCGTCACCGATCCGGGGGGTCATTACCATGCTCCCTGCGCTCACCCCCACCCAGACCGTCGCGGTCAGCGACGCCAGCAGATCCGCCAGCCCGGCCTGCCGCATCCAGTGGCACAGGTACGTCGCATCGCCGCCGTCCACCAGCAGGACGTCAGCCTCCCGAACCCAGGGGACCCAGCGCTCCTCGCCGATGCTGGACAGTGCCGTGAGCTCGAGGACGCCCACCGACTTCCAGCCCAGGTCGCACATGGGTCCCGGGGTCTGGCCGGCGATGAAGCGCCAGGCCGAGGCCGGCGTGCACATGGGGTGGCCGTACTCCGCTGTCGGGATGCAGAGGGCACTGGAATCGTCGATCGGATTGCCCAGCAGGTCGACCAGCGCATCGCGGATGCTCGTGTTCGTGACGCCGCCGGACGTGAGAAGAAGCTTCATGTTGCCTCCCGGAGTCGTTGCTGCAGGCGAGAACGTTCTAGGCGCGCTTACGGATCCGTACGCGGTAGAGACTCCCAGACCAGCGAAGAGTCATCGGCTGCTGCCAGATCCAGCCTCACGTCTTCAGGGGACATTGCCGAGCACTGGCCCAACCAGAGGTACGGACACCTGATCCCGCGCGCCTCGCGGACACCGGTGATCTTTGCGAACCGCAAGAATGGCCGCGTGGCGCTTCAACGGATGGACAACGTCGGCATCGTGGTGGAATCGCTTGATGCCGCTATCTCGTTTTTCGCCGAGCTGGGCCTCGAACTCGAAGGGCGAGCCATGATCGAAGGAGACTGGTCAGGGCGCGTCACTGGACTGCGCGACCAGCGCGTCGAGATCGCCATGATGCGCATGCCGGACGGCCACGGCCGGATCGAACTCTCGCGATTTCTCGCGCCACCTGTCGTCGCCGATCACCGGAACGCACCGGTGAACGCTCTGGGCTACCTGCGTGTCATGTTCGCCGTGGACGACCTCGACGATACCCTCGCCCGGCTCCGCAGACACGGCGCGCAACTCGTCGACGAAGTGGTCCAGTACGAAGACGTGTATCGGCTCTGCTACGTCCGAGGCCCCGAGGGCATTCTCATCGGGCTGGCCGAGCAGATCGGCTGACATCGGACACGCGCTCAGGCGTCATTCCCGAACGCTGGCGTAGCCGAGCGGCTGACACCTATGTCGGTCGCTATCCCGGATCTTGCCTACTACGCCAGCGGCTAGTCAGCCCACCAATCGCGCTGGCCGTCGACGTCTTCGCGCGGATCCTCGCCGAGATTGGGCGCGCCGATGACGAGGATCTCGAGGCCCTCTGGCCCGCCCTCGTAGCCTCGCCATGTGCCGGGCGGGACGCGCACCGCGTCCCATTCCCTGAGCTCGACGATCTCGTCGTCGACTTTCATCCGCCCGCTCCCGCGCAGGACCACGTACACCTCCTCTTGCGTCTCGTGTGTGTGGCCGTACGGAAAGCGATAGCTGGGCGGAACGCGCTGGTAGCTAAGGGCGGCTTTCTCGAGCCCGAGCGCCTTCGTCGCCGCGCGGAACTCCAGGTCCGGCGCGCCGTCGAACCTAGAGCCGACGTCCTCCAGATCCTCCTTGATGTTCCTGAGCGTGAACGGCACGGGCGCAATCCTAAGGCGTCATTCCGGAACGCTGGCCGAGCGGAGCGTCCTACACCTAGCGAGCCAGCCGATGTCAGCGTGCAGGCCATGGGCCACTTGACATATGCCGATGTCGGAATATGATGTCACCGTGGCCCGCGCTTCCACGACGTCGGATGTCTTCAATGCAATCGCCGAGGCACACCGTCGCGAGATCCTGGACACGCTGATCGCAGGCGAGAAGGCGGTGGGGGCGATCGTGAACGACCTCGCGCTGTCCCAGCCTCAGGTTTCGAAGCACCTACGGGTGCTCAGCGAGGTGGGACTCGTCAGGCGCCGCGCGGAGGGGCGTCGCCGGCTGTACAGCCTGGAACCCGCGCGCCTTCAGCCGTTGCACGAGTGGTTGGCCAAGTACGAGCAGGCGTGGAACGAGCGCCTGGAACGGATGGACGACTACCTCAAAGAGCTCCAACGAAAGGAGAGCGGCAGTGACAGCTAATCGGCATGGGACCTCGGTCGTCGAATTCCCGAGCGATCTCGAGATCGTCACCACGCGGGAGTTCGACGCCCCGATCGCACTCGTCTTCGACGTATTGACGAAGCCGGAGCATGTGCGCAACTGGTTCGCTCCATTTGAGGATCAGGTGACGGAGTGCTCGATGGACCTGCGCGTCGGAGGGGACTACCGCATCGTCTTCGTGACCCCGGACGGAAAAGAATGCGCGTTTCGGGGAACGTACCTGGAGATCGAGCCGCCGACCCGGATCGTCGACACGTGGCTGTTCGAAGGGTGGCCGGATGCGTGGGCCGACGAGACGGTCGAACTGCACGAGACGGACGGAGTGACGAAGCTGACGATGAGGATGGCGTTCCGCGACCAGGCCGGGCGCGCCCACATGACCAAGAACGATGGCCAGGAAGACAGCTTCAACAAAATGGAGGATTACTTGAGGTCACTGCTCGATCAAAAGGCGACTGCCTCTGGGTAGTTGAGGGGACGAAAAAGTGCCCGCCGGCTCGGTCAGACCTGGGCCCGCCGCTCCTGTCCCAGTTCTGGTTCTTTGAGAGCTGCCGGCCGGATGGACGAAGATGTGGGTGTGGCGCAAGGGCCGTTTGTCCCGTCCGGCTTCGTCGTCCCGCTCGCTCTCGCGACGGAGCAATTCAGGCTCGAGCCACTCGGGCCGCAACACAACGACGCCGACTACGAGGCGTGGTCGTCGTCCGTCGAGCACGTCCACATGACGCCCGGCTGGGAGACGAGCTCCTGGCCCGACGACCGCAGCTTGGAGGACAACCTCCGCGACCTGCGAGCGCACGCCGACGACTTCGAGAACAGGGCGGGCTTTACCTACACCGTCCTCGACCCTGCGACCGGCCACGTGCTCGGCTGCGTGTACATCTATCCCGACGACATCGAGCAGCACGATGCGAGTGTGCTCTCATGGGTGCGGGCGAGCCGGCCCGAGCTCGATGTGCAGCTGTGGCGGGCCGTAACGAACTGGCTCGCGGACGAGTGGCCGTTCGAGCGTGTGGCCTACGCCGAGCGCGCCGGTTGACGGCGGTTACGATCGACGATTAGCAACGACCCGCGCAACTCGGAGGTGAAGACGGATGAACGACAACCCGACGTGGCAGGTCGCGCACCTCGACGACATCGAGCGGCGCGGCAGAGATATTCCGGTGCGCGAGCACCTCGGGATCCACGCATTCGGAATCAACGCCTACACGCCCAGCGAGGACGGCACGCTGATCAGTGAGCACGACGAGGCCGGGTCCGGCCAGGAGGAGCTGTACATCGTGCTCGACGGGAAGGCGACCTTCGAGATCGACGGCGAGGCGGTCGACGCGCCGGCAGGGACATTCGTGTCCGTCCGGCCGGAGTCACGGCGGAAGGCGACCGGCGACGGAACCGTCCTCGCTGTCGGGGCGACACCCGGCGAGGCGTACCAGGGGATCGACTGGGGCGAGGCGTGGCCGTTCCACAGCGAGTCCATGAAGGCCTACGGCGAACAGCGGTACGCCGACGCGCTCGAAGCGGTGCGCGGTGCCCTCGAGCACATGCCGGACCACGCGGGCTTGCATTACAACTACGCGTGCTTCGCAGCGCTCGCGGGCGACACTGCCGATGACACGTTCGCCCACCTCCGTCGGTCCGTCGAGCTGCTCCCGCGGTTCCGCGAAGACGCGCGCAGAGACGACGACTTCGCCGCCATACGCGACGACCCGCGGTTCGAGGAGGCGCTTCGCTGAGCGCGTAGGTCTCGACCCTCGACGAGCTCAGCCTAGTCGGGGGACATTCGCGCACGCTGGCCCACGGCGCAGTCGCCGCTCCCGGCACTCATTACGAAGAGTGCGTCGTTGACGAATTGGTAACAACGTGCGGTTACGGTTTCACCCGTGCCGGGGCGCATAAAATTCGTGCTCGCTTGCCTCGCCTGTGTCGTGCCGGTGCTCTTCGGTCAGTCGGAAGCCCGCTCCACTACGGGACAGGCCTCGTACCAGGGTTTCTACGAGCTGCGCGCCGACGGCACGGGATTGCGACGACTGCTGAGCCCGAGCGAGGGTGCAGTCCAGGCAATCTCGCCCGACCGACGCACTGTCGTCGTCCAGCGCGGGGATTCCGATCTCGAAACGGTCTCGCTGGGTACCGACCAACATCGATCGCTGGTCACCCTCGCTGGAATCACCGGCGGCGGCCAGGGCTTGGTCACCTGGTCGCCAGATGCCAGGACGATCGCTTTCGACCGCGCCGACGATTCGGCTTGTTCGCCGCTCGGAACCGCTTGCGCGATCTGGGAGGTTTGGTTGGTCAACCCAGACGGGACGAATCTTCGTCGGCTCAGCACACACACATTGCAGCCCGCGTTCTCGCCGTCGGGAAAGAGGGTCGCCTTCGTCGGCAGCTATGACACGTATGCGGACACTGGAACGGTCGCCATCGCCTCGCTCGACGGAAACGGCCGGCGCGACCTAGACCAGGGAGGTTGGCGCTGGGGTCCCACGTGGTCGCCGAACGGGCGCTGCGTCGCCTACACCGTGTCGCGTTCACGGGGCTACGCAGCCCGCGTGGCTTGCCTGAACGGTCGCCGCCAGAACCTCGGCTCGGGCTATGCGCTTGGATGGTCACAAGGGGCCTTGCTCGTCTCCCGCCCACGGCAATACGCGCGGTCCGAGACGTCCTATCTGCTCGTGCCGCGCGACCGGCAGAAGGCCATCGTCTTGGCATCCGGCCATCTCGGTGCGGGCGCTTTGTCACCGCAGGGGCGGAAGTTTGCCTTCGTTTCGGTTCGCCACGGTGAGATGCAGCTGATCGTCAGGGACCTGCGAGCCCGCAGGAACCGGCTGGTCTTGAGAGAGCCTCCGGTTGCCGGCGCCCAGGCTTCGCTGTCGTCTCTTTCTTGGTCGAAGGACGGCAGCCGCCTCTTCTTCGGGCTCTACGCCGGCTAACAGCCGGCCGGTTCGCTCGAGCAGGTGACCGTGCGGAGGAACGGGCTCCGACGGCGAGAACACGCAGCGATGGTCTCGACTGACCGCAAAACCGAAGCCGCGAGCCCGTCCGAGCATCATCGGCGGGCGGAACTGCATGGTGCGTTCGGCAACGACTCGTTCGGGCGGGTCGCGGAACAGGCAGCGCGGTTCTTCGGCACCCCCCAGTACATTCTCGGGCAGACCTGTGCCGTTCTCGTTTGGGTGGTACTGAACTCGACTCAGCTGCATCTCGGGTTCGCATGGGACGTCTACCCCTTCATCGCCTTGAACCTGCTGTTCTCGCTCCAGGCTGCGTACGCGGCGCCGCTGATCCTGCTTGCGCAGACGCGCCAGGCGGACCGCGACAAGCTCCATTCCGAGCGGATCGACAAGAGCCACAGCCGGCTCGAGCAGGCCGCGAAAGCCGAGACCGACAAGCTGCTCGAGCTGCTCACCTCGAACACCACTCTCACGCAGCAGGACAAGGAGCTGACGGAGCACGTCGCGGCTCTCACGAAGCAGATCCACACGATCCTCTCGCAGAAGCACGAGAGCTAGCGCATGACGATCTAACGCATGGAGCACGTGGGCATCGTGGTCGACGACCTCGCGGCCGCGACGGCGTTCTTCGTCGTCACGAAGCAACCTCCTCCGAGCAAGAGCCCGACGAGAGCCATCCCCTGCCGGCCTGCACAAGCGACCCCACGACGACGGTCGTCAGTCCGGCGGGCACTCTCGCGGATCATAGTGCGAGCCGCAGTTCGTCTTCAGGCGGCATTCAGGCACGCTCCCTCTCCGAATGCTGGAGGCGATGCCGTCTACCCGGCGACGACCAGCCAGATGTCGCCGTGCTGAGTGCCTCGAGTTGCGTGAAGGCGCCAGCAGCCCTTTTTGGGGAGTACGAAACCGCTGCCCCACTCGTTTCCAGGGCGCTTCCATGTCGAGCTGCTGTGCTTTTGCGGTCCCCAGAGAGGCCGCAGCCGCACACCACCGGGGCCGATCGCGAGCAACCGGAATCTCCCTCGACCCGTCATCCTCCACACGATCTTGAGCTGCTTGCTCCGAACGCCGTCCAGCTTGAGAACGCGGCGGTCGATCCACGACCCGCGCGCCGGAAGGAAGAACAGCGCCCAGAGGCTGATCCGCCTGGCAGTCCCCTTCACTTCCGGGAAATTGCTGTTCCCGCCGAACGGCAGCGCGGGGGAAGGCGGTCGGCAGCCAGGGCGCCCAGGTGGCCCTAGCTGCGCAGGACGCAACCGCGTCACCTCAATCGTCGACCTGCGTCTACGCGGCCCGGTCCGCAAGTTGCTTCTCGCCGCGACTGTGACGTCGTCGCCGACGACGCGGATGCCGGTGGCGCGGAAGCCCGTGAGCTCCGGAATCCGGTAGCGGCGGAAGTGCCTGCCGCCGTCGAGCGTGACCGTCAGCGAGACGGTCCCGTAGCCGCAGGCGGGGCACCAGCCGACGAAGTAGGCCACATTCTCGCCAACGATCGTCCACGGCCCCGAGTACGAGTCGATCGTGAACGGCGCTCGGACTCCGAAGTAGGGTTCTGAGAGAAGGAGCCGCCACGTCCGGCCGCCGTCGCCGGAACGCACACCGACGTACGCCTCCTGGCTCGTCTCGGCACCGCCGTGGAAGAGGACCCAAACCGTGCGGCCGTCGCACTTGACCTGCGCTGCCAGCACCCGGTACCCCGGCGCGCGGTAGACGGTGTGACCGTCCCTGTCGACAATCCGCTTGCCGACGACCTGTACCGGGCAGGCAGGAGTTGAGAGCACGCCCGAATTATGCGGGTACCTCGCGACCCGGCACCCTCTGCTGCTACCGCGACAGCTTGCTGCCGGACTAGGTGTCGGCGATCGGCCGGCCGACGACGAGCGCCTCGCGGAGACTGGGTTCCAGGTCGCGGTAGCTCGCGTCTGCGCGGACGCCGAGCGCGTCGAGCGCCTTCGAGAAGAAGCAGCGCGCGCAGGCCGCGAGGACGACGTCCATGATCTCGGTCTCCGAGAGCCCGAGGTCGCGCAGCCTCTGCAGGTCGGCGTCGCCGATCGACGTCGCGTCATCGACGACCCGCTCGGCCAGGTCCATGACCGCGACGTCGACCTCGTCGAGGCCGGCGGCTCGGTGATCGAGCGCGATCTTCAGCACCGGCTCGTCGAATTGCTCCAGCAGGACCGTGCCGTGGGCGAGGCAGCAGTAGCTCGAGCGGAGCCGCCGCGCTGCGGCGAGCGTCGCCAACTCGTAGCGGCGCAGGTCCATCCCGGCCTTGATCGCGGTGTTCAGCTGAACCCAGGCGGCGTAGACCTCGGGCCGCTCGGCGAACGCGCGCTCGTGGTTCGTCGTCATGGAGCGGATTGTGCGAAGAAAACGAGGCGGTTGTCCAGCGCCTGCTAGAGCTTGAGCTCGCCGCGCCCGACGATCACGGCCGAGCCGCCGACCTCGACGCGCTCGAGCTGATCCGCCGAGCCGTCGACGCGGGCAAAGAGCGTCGAGGGCCGCCCGATCTCTACTCCCTGCGAGATCTCGATCTCGTCGCCGAACCCGATGCGCCCGTGCCGGGCGAGGTGCAGCGCGAGCGGGCCTGCGGCCGAGCCCGTCGCCGGATCCTCGGGAACGCCCCCGGCGGGCGCGAACATCCTCGTCTTCCAGTTCGTGCCCGAGCCCGCGATGCAGTTGACGCCGAGCACCGCGTCCAGGTCGCCGAGCCGCGAGAGCTCCGGGCGCAACGCGGCGACCGCCTCCTCCGACTCCAGCGTCACGTAGACGTGGCGGATCCCGTTGTCGTAGACCTCGACGGGCAGCTCCGAGCGCTCGACCCCGAGCGCCGCGAGCAGCTGCGCCTCTCCCTCGTAGGGCTCGATGGTCGGCAGCGGCTGCTCCATCCGCCCGAAGACGATGCGCAGCTCGTCGCGCTCGAGCCGGACGGGCACGATCCCCTGAAGCGTCTCCAGGCGAATCTCCTCGAGCTGAAGCGGCCCGGCGAGGACGAATGCGGTGCCGAGGATCGGATGCCCCGCAAACGGCACCTCCGTCGCCGGGGTGAAGATCCGGACGCGCGCGTGGCCCTCGCCCTCGGGCTTGTAGACGAAGGCGGTCTCCGAGAAGTTCATCTCGCGCGCGATCGGCTGGAGCTGCTCCTCGGGGATGTCGCGCGCGTCGGTGAAGACCGCTACCTGGTTGCCCTGGAGCGGCGTGTCCGTGAAGACGTCTGCGACGACGTAACGGTGGCGCGACATCTCGGCAAGGCTATCCTCACGCACCGTGCGCCTCTACCTCGTCCGCCATGCCCAGGCCGCGCCGGGGGAGCCCGATGACCTTCGCCCGCTGACGCCCGAGGGGCGCGATCAGGCCCGCGCGCTCGGCGAGCGGCTGCGGGACGAGAATGCGCGCCCGGACGCGGTCCTGACGAGCCCGCTCCTACGCGCACGCGAGACGGGCGGCGAGCTGGCCCAGGCGCTCGAGCTCGAGGCCGAGCCCGACGAGCGCCTGGCGCCCGGAGCGAGCGTCGAGGACGTCCGCGCCGTCGTCGAGGGCCGCGGGGAGCGGGTCGTCGTCGTCGGCCACCAGCCGGACTGCAGTCAGATCGCGGCTGCGCTAACCGGCAGCGAGCCCGCGTTTCCGCCCGCCGGCCTCGCCGTCCTCGAGCTGGACTAACGGCTCGCCGGACTCGATCTGGCGCGCCGCTTTGGCGTACCAGTCGCGGGACCAGGTGATGAAGTCGAGGCCGTAGCGCAGGGCGAGATAAGGATAGAGCTGCGTCTCGTCGGCGAATCCCTCGCGCGCGTCGACCTCGATCTCGTGGAACCGGGCCAGGACGATCTCGAACAGCTCCTGCTGCACCCGCAGGTTCGCCAGCACCTCTTCCCGCGAGAGGAGGTCGCCGAAGAAGAGGCGGAGCAGCCCCTCGTCGCGCACCTCGAAGAGCACGTTCTCGCTGTCGGTCAGCCAGTCGTGCAGAGCACGCTCGCCCTTCGGCGTCAGCGAGTAGAGCGTGCGCTTGACACGCCCGCGCGGCTCCTGTTTCGCGTGCACGAGGCCAGCCTTGCGGAGTCGCTTCAGCTCGGGGTAGATCTGCCCGTAGCTCGCCGTCCAGAAGAAGCGGGTCGAGGTGTCGATCGCCTTCTTCACGTCGTAGCCTGTGCGCATGCCAAGCTTGAGCATGCCGAGGATCACGCGCGCGGTCGGGGTCAGGCTTGACATATCTGCCAGCAATATAGATCATATCTACCAGATATGTCGAACGCCGTAGTCGTCTCGGACCTGCGCAAGTCCTACGGAGACCTGGAAGCGCTCCGCGGCGCGAGCTTCGAGATCGCCGCCGGCGAGATCTTCGGCCTCCTCGGGCCGAACGGAGCGGGCAAGACGACGACCGTCGAGATTCTCGAGGGCTACCGGAAGCGCGACAGCGGATCGGTGACGGTGCTCGGCGTGGATCCGGCCAAGGCGGGTCAGCGCTGGCGAGAGCGGATCGGCGTCGTCCTCCAATCCTCGGCGATGTATCAGTCGCTGAGCGTCGCCGAGAGCCTCGCGCTGTTCGCCGGCTACTACGAGCAGCCGCGGGGCATCGACGAGGTCGTCGAGCTGATCGGGCTCGAGGCGAAGCGGGATGTGCATGTCCGAAAGCTCTCCGGCGGGCAGAGGCGCCGGCTCGACCTCGGCCTGGCGCTGGTCGGCGATCCGGAGCTCCTGTTCCTCGACGAGCCGACGACCGGCTTCGACCCGCAGGCGAGGCGCCGCGCGTGGGAGTCGATCACGGCGCTCCGCGCGCTCGGCAAGACGATCCTGCTCACCACGCATTACCTGGACGAGGCCGAGCGCCTCTGCGACCGGGTGGCGGTGCTGAGCGACGGGCAGATCGTCGCGATCGGACGCCCGGGCGAGCTGACCGGCGCGCTGCCGCCGACCGAGATCCGCTACCGGCGCGACGGGCAGGAGGTCGTGTTGCGCACCGAGGAGCCGACCCGTGCCCTGCATGACCTCACCGCACAGGCAATTGCGGAGGGCCGCGAGCTCGAGGCGCTCGAGGTACGGCGCCCGAGCCTCGAAGAGGTCTACCTCTCGCTCACGGACGAGGCTGCGGAGTGAGCCTCTTCCTGCACGAGCTTCGATACGAGATGCGGCTCTACTCGCGGAGCCGCGAGCTCGCCTTCTTCACCTTCCTGCTGCCGATGATCCTCTTCCTGCTGCTTGGGTTCGCGTACGGCGACCAGAGGATCCAGGGCGTGAAGGGCTCGAACTACCTGCTCACGGGGACGCTCGGGTACGGGGTCGTGGCGACCGCGTTCGCCGGGCTGACGATTGTCCTCGTGATCCGGCGCGAGGAGGGGATCCTCAAGCGGCTGCGCTCGACGCCGCTCCCCGCTCCGATCTACCTGCTCGCGGTGCTGACGACGACGATGACCGCTTTCCTCGTCCAGGCCGTCGCGATCATCGCCCTCGGCATGGCCGTCTTCGGCGCGTCGTTCCCCGACCACCTCGTCTCGCTCGTCATCGCTCTCGTGCTTGGTGCCGCCGCGTTCGCTGCACTCGGAGTCGGCCTCACCGGGCTCGTGCGCCGCGCCGAGGGAGCCTCGGCAGTCGTCAACGCGATCTACTTCCCGATGCTCTTCCTGTCGGGCTCGTTCTTCGAGCGGAGCACGTTCCCGGGTTTCCTGCGAGCCGTGGCCGACGTCCTGCCGCTGACGTACTTCATCAACCTCGTGTTCGCGGTCATGAACAAGGGCGACCAGATCTGGAACCGACCCGGCGACGTGGCCGTCCTCGTGGCGTGGGGCCTGATCGGAGGCGCTCTGGCGGTGCGGCGCTTCCGCTGGGTCCCGCAAGAGGGTTAGCTTCCAGCAAAGGGGGAACGCGTGAAAAGGAATGGGGTCATACGAGCCGGTAATCGCTTTCGCGACGAGGACCGTCGAACCGCCCGCCCTAGAGATTCGGGTCAACTTCGGCATGTTCGCCGGACGCGAGGCGACACCGGCTGAAATCGACATCCTCGCCGGGGCTCTGATGGAGAAGGTGACCGAAGTCGCAATCGTTGCGGAGGGGCGGCACGAGATCGGCCCACACTCGGAAGCCTCGCTCCACCAGGTCCGGATCGAGGTCCCGGGCGACGACCTGCCCGAGGACGACCACGCCCTCGACGAGTTCCGCGGGCGCCTCATCGAAACCGCCGAGCGCTGGGCGCTGGAGTGCATCGAAGAGCGCCACGTCGAAGTCGGCGACGTCTAGCAGCCAGGGCTACCCTTTGTTCCTGAGCCCCCGTAGCTCAGTGGATAGAGCAGTGGTTCTATACGACAAAACGCCGCTTCAACCCGCTTTTTGAGCCGAATCTCCCCGAGGAGCCATGCGTTCTATCCACTGCTCGCGGAGGCCTGGTGAGGTCCTCGTCACGCTTCCGACGACGCGGCACCATTTGCTGTCCGAGTTGGCCGCGTTCGTTCAGGCGACGTTATCGAGGACGGCGAGGAGCTCGTCGCGAACCGTCGTTCCGAGCAGCTCGGCGTACGCACGCTCGGTGACGACCGTGCTTGAGTGTCCGAGCAGGCGGCTGATGACCTCGAGCCTGAGACCCTTGTTCACAAGGTAGGAGCCAAACGTCCGGCGAAGCGTGTGAGGGGTGATAGCCGAGACGTTCTCGCCGGTCTTCGTGCGGGGGCAACCCCGCTCATGCCGCGTACGCAGGGGCGATCCGCAGAGACATTCCACCGGACGAACTTGCGCGCGCTCCCCAGCCCGTTTCACCAGCCGCCAGACGAACGTCGGTTTGAACGCCGAGCCGGTTGCGGTCGAGAGCAAAGGCGCCTGGGGTGAAGTAGCTCCTCGTGACTGGAGCACCGCCAACCACGTCTCGACCTCCGGAACCAGGCACGGCACGAGCGGAATCGTTCGAACCCCCGCCGCCGTCTTGCTCTTCCGGACCAGGAGGCTCTCACGTCCCGACGTCAGATCGACGTCCTCGAGTTTGAGCGCACAGGCTTCTGAGACACGAAGGCCTGTCCATCTCAACAGCCAGACAACCATCCGTTCAACCGACGGAGAGCCGCACTCCAAGAGTGCAGAGTCCTCCAGAGGACGCAAGAAGTCGTTCGGCCGTTGCTCGAGCGCCGGCGCCACGACACCGGCCATTGGATTCTTCGCCGGTCGACCATGCACATCGGTCAACAGCCCGGCGCGCTCGAGGTACCAAAAGAAGCTACGAAGTGCGGAGATCCGCGCGCGCACAGTCGCGCGGCACGGCCGCCGACCGCTCTGCTGCTCCCACTCGCTCTCCCAGGTCGACAGAAACAGGTCAACGTCGACGGGCGTGATCTCGGCGCGGATTCTGTCCCCCGCCCACTCGAGGAACGCGCTGACGCCGTGGACATACTTAACACGTGTTGAGCCTGCCCGCCCTTGCCGTACGAGAAAAGATTCGTATGCGTCCAACAACTGCACGGTGCCGAAGTTCCTGAGGCCAGACAATGTGTCTACATTATAGTCACATTACCCGAGGGACGGGCGGCGGCGGCATTTCGCCCATAGTCTGCGCTCATGGCGTCGGAGCTTCGACTCCTCGGGCTGTCGGAAGTCGCCGAGCTTCTTGGAGTGAGCAAGAGGACCGCCTCTCGGTACGCGGCGCGCAGTGACTTTCCTAGACCAGCAGCCCAGCTGGCGATGGGCCCGATCTGGTTAGAGGCGGACGTCGAGAAGTGGATAAGCAGCGCGCCCGTGCGGCGCGGCCGACCACCCCGCCGCTAGCAACGACGAATGACCTGGCTGATGTCCTCGGGTCGAGACGAGGTGCACCGTCGCGGGACAGGCGAGCAGCCGAGGCAGCGGCCTCCGGTTGTCGAGACCGGGGAAGCTAGACCCGCGCCATCCGACTCCACTGTTAAGGGTCTCAGTGTTGAATCAGCAAGGTCATCCCAAAACTCTCGTCGCCGCACAGCACGGCAATAAGAACGCCGTCAAGACCGGGATCTACTCGGCTGATCTGGTCGCGTCGCGGATCGAGGAAGCGGAGCGAGCGCTTGCACCGCTTGATCCAGAGCAGCTGATCAACGATCTCCTCAAGAGCGAGATCGCACGCTTCATCGTGCTTCGTGACGCGATGGATCAAACTCTCGAAGAGGACGGGCTCCGCGGCCGCGGCGGCCAGCCGAGGAACATGATCAACCTCCGGCTGCGGCTGAACACGCGACTCCTCAAGACCGTCGAACATTTCCAGTCCCGGCCGCCGCCGCGGCCGCCAGCACTCGATTCAGCCGTCGATCCTGACCTTCAAGACACTCCTTGTTCGAACCTCCTCGAGGAAATCGGGCTGAGGCACCAGCGGGAGTCGCTCGAACTCATCGCTCCCGATGAGTTCGACCCCGCCCTGTTTCTGGCAGCGATCGTTAAGTCCGATGATCCGACAGTCAGCGTGGACGAACGGATACGAGCGCGGACGACGTTGACCCGTTGGCGCGCGGGTAGAACAGTGTGGTGTGCATGTTTCACAACGCGTGCCGCACGTGACGGTGCCGAGTTCCGTGGGTGGATCGACGAACTGAGCGAGGTGGGGCTCTTGCAGATGAAGGGCGACGCCGAACTTGCCGAAGTGGTGCGCGCTCTGGCGCGTGGCGAACGGCTCGAACCGTGGATGATGTACGCGGAGACGTGGAAAGCAACCGAAGCCGTCGTCCGCGCTGGGGTTGAACACGCGGTTTCGGCAACTCGGAACGGAAACCAACCCAACGCGAAAAGGACCGACGCTCTCGACGCCCCTCTTTGGCGAACGATGCTGTCGGCTGACGTTCGGATCTCCCTGCGCCAGCGCCTGAAGACCTTCGATGCGCTGGACAAAGCGGACGCGTTCCGCCATTGCACATGCGGTGGCTCCGAGCCGAAGTTTCAACTGTCCGAGGAGAAACGCGACTCGACACGCGCGTACATCGTCAAGCTGGTCGGGGGCCGGCACTACCGCGCGGCGGGGGCGGCGGTGAGGTTCCCTGAGACGTACCTAGCCGTTCGCGACGCGATCGACGCGGCTATTCGATGCCGGGGAGACACCACTACTGAGCAGCGTCACGCTCCGAATCCGGAGTTGGAGTGAAGCTCGGCGACGTCTAGTGCCGACCTCCTGGGTGCGATATCGAACTGCCGACCCCAGTCTGACTCACATTCCATTTGTTCAGCGCAATTGGGCGAGCTCGGACGATGAGAGATCTGCTCAGTTTGGTAGCAGCGCCGGTAGAACGGCTCTCTGTCGGTGGTCCGCGTTCATTCTCTCGCTTCGCCGCGCCGTTGTGCACCCGTGCGGGCGCTAGCTCGCGCGCCCGCTCCTGCATCTCCTCCCACAGCTCGTCGCTGTGCAGCAGCGAGTAGACGACGTCCTTCTGGATCTCGCTCGGGAAGACGACCGGGAACATGTTCAGCGGCAGCACGTCGGTGGCCATCTCCGGGGGGCCAAGGCGCTGGTGACCGACGTCGCCATTCGTTTGACGGAAGCGGAGCGGCAGGCCGGAGTCTCGAGGCGGACACCGCACACGCGGCTATGCGTAGCGCCCCTCCTGGTAGACGCAGAGGAAGTTCTCCTGGTCGCAGGGCTCGAGCGGCGGCTTCTCCCACTCGATCCCGACGCGTGCGGCGACCGCTGGCCATTCCCGCGTCCATAGCCGCAGGAGCGCCTCGGCCCAGGCGACGGCCTGATCGTCGTAGAGCGTCACGCCCCAGACGCCGGTGAACCCGGCCTTCGGGCCCGTACTCCCGCCGAGGTAGGCGTAGTCGGGCTGGTAGTGCTGGCCGCCGATCCCGAGAACGCCGGCACGGAGGAGAACGTCGAACGAGGTCGTCCGACCCCACTGGCGCATGGGCGCTGCGCCGCAGGCGGCGGTAGCGCCCATGGGCGCTGCGCCGCAGGCGGCGGTAGCGGGTGTCGAAGTCCTCGTTGGAGTGGAGCACCTCGTGGAAGAGCTCGTGATCGGGCAGGCGGCGACGAGCGCCTGCTTCGCGCCCTTGTGGGCGGGCTGGATGCGGTGGTCTCCGATCGAGCCGCGCGGGAGGTGGACTCGCTCGGCCTCGGACGGCGGCAGCGGACGCTGGAAGTCCGAGGCAACTGTCCTCACCCCGAGCGACGAGCCGAAGCAGGTGAAGACGACCAGCCCCCACCATCCCTCCGGGAAGAGCGCGGCAGCCTCGGCGGCGTCCGGGATGTCCGGGCGCTCGCGCATGCGGAACGACCTCTCGTTGTCGTTCGCGCGGGCCCAGTCGAGGTAGGCGCGGACTGCCTCACGCCGCTCGTCTACGAGCGCGAGGAGCTTTCGGAGCTCCGTCGCTCGATACCGAGTTGACCGGCGGAGGCATTGTCGTCTCCCGCGCGGTGGCTGTGATGCCGGGCTCGGGGCGCACGGCGTCGGTCTGGCCCGTGCGCTTGCCGCTCGCCGCAGCCTGGACTCCCACGACAACCGGCGCTCGCCATCGCGATAACGTCGTCGCTCGCGTTCGAGATGACTGCTCGATGTGAGCGATTGAATCCTCCTCGAGGGCTGGCACCTCGACGCCGAGGCGGCGTGGCGCGGCGGTCGACTGCCTGGCGGGGAAGAAGTGCGCGAGCTCCTTGCGGGCAATGCCGTAAAGCCAAGCGCCGCCCGGCCGATCAGTGTCTCTGTAGTGGTATCTGCGTTTGTAGGCGACGGCAAAGTCTCGGCCAATAGATCGACGGCGACCTCAGCATCGCGGACCTGGACAACGAAGTAGGTCAGAATGCGTTCCGCCCACCGGTTGTAGAGCAGCCGCAACGCCGCCGGATCCTCCCGCGAGGCAAGGATCAACCGCGCCTCTTCCACTGCCCCCAGTCGGTATGGGTCGTCGGCTCTTTACGCCGCTCCTCAAGCTGAGCGTTACAGCTGGCACGATGACTTTGATATGCCTGCCTCTCCCTGGAGTCCGAGACTCCTCAAGCCGAGGCGAGCGCCAGCCGATATGGGGGAACGTGAAGCGCCTCGCCGTAGTATTCGCCACACTCCCGCTTGCGCTCGCTGCTTGCGGCGCGGCTGAGGTAGCGCCGCCGTCCGGCCGCGAGCAGGTGGCCCTAGTCCGCCAAGTGCCGTTTGCACCGCAAGCGGCGGCGATCTGCAAGGGGATGCAGCGCGGGGCCGGCGTCGTCAGCAGCGGACGGAAGCGAACCGACGCCGAGTTCGGACGCCTGCTTTCGCGCTGGCGTATCGGGTTCGACCGTCTCGCCCGTCTCGACCCACCAGCCGGGCGGGCGAAGGCATTCAACCAGATGCTCCGCCAATACCGGACGATGGTAAGTGCCCTGGCCGCGGCCAAAGCCGCCGACGATGAAAGTGTCCTCGGCGATATCGCAGTCGCGGTCGTGGAGGGCACGCGCGGCAGTCGCGCGGCGCGACGTGCCGGTCTTCCCGGCTGCGCGTTTCTCCCCGAGATCAAGCAACCGCCCCGCGACCCCGAGCCGGTTCTCGCTGCCACACGTGCGCTCGTGCTGCCGGGGATGCGCATCGTCAAGGCCGACACGCCGGCCTGCAATAAGGAGGCCTCCTGCCGAATCGAATTTCTCAGCTCGGGTTCGACCGCGGTCCGGTTGCGCTCGGCACTCGCGTTGCTGAGAGCGCACGGCTGGACGCACGCGCGCACAGGGCGATCGCCGACTGGCAGCAGCTGGGCGATTGCCTACCGCAACGACTATGAGGTTGAAGTCGAGCTGCTCGGCAAACGGCGACCCCCGCACTGCGTAGGCGCGCGGCCCGTCATATTCCGCTGCTCCGACGCCGTCTGGGTGCACCGCGTTGAGATCCCCGACGTTCTGACTGGCGGCTGACGGCGGCGGCTTCCGCGCTGAGGAGGTTCCGCGCGCTCACGGCCCCAGCCGATTGCGCCCGCGGATGATCTCGATCCGGCAGTTGGCCGCAAACATGCAGGCGACAGTTAGCCGCCAATTTTTCATTCGCGCCTCAACGCTTGCTCAGGTCATACGCCAATAGGCCGAAGTTGGCTTCGTTCGCAATGTCGGCCGGGGTTGCGGAACAGTCCTGCGACGTAAAGGTGGGCAGCGTCTCCTGACAGCGCTGCTGCTGTTCTCGCCACGGCAGTCTGTTCGCGGGTCAGAGTGCCAGGCGAGGACGATCAGCCGCGGCGGTGGCTTCGTCGCTAGCTCGACTTGAATGACGTCCGTCCGCGCGGGATCGACCGTCAGCCGCGGCAGCAGGGCAGCGCCGAGCCCGGCGGCCGCGAGGCGGACAAGCGTGTCGTTGTCGTCGATCCGGTAGCGGATCTGCGCGGCGATGCCATGAGCGCGGCAGAAGGCGACGGGAGAGCACAAGCACACGTTGCTCGGCCTCAGTCAGGTGCACCTCGCGGCCACCGGCTGGTCGTTCGACCAGCCGCGAACCGACCAGACGCTCAAGCGTCTGGAGCTGCTGGCTAACGGCTGACTGGCTGTAGCCAAGCGACCGAGCAGCACCGGCGAGCGAGCCCTCTTCGGACATACTGCGCAGCGCGACCAGGTGACGCAGCTCAACCCCGTTCCACCTGAAGGCCTCGCTTATATCTGACATCGCAAACCGAGGTTGGAAAAACCTTGAGCTTGAAAATTCATGCGGGGCAAGATGCTCAAGTAGGACCTCTCCCCAATGTCTCTGGGGCCGTGGCGGTCGGGTCGTCATAACCGCCGCGGCCTACGAGACCTCGAGCTGCCAGGTTCATCGAGCTCCGCGTCGACTGAGTAGCAGCGCCTGCTCCTCGTTGCGGGTCAACCATCAGGCCGCTCGCGGAGTCCCGAAGGGCATGGGTGACGCTAGTCGGTGGGCTCGGAGTCGGTGAGCGAATGAAACGCGTTCTAGCTCAAATCGTTCTTCCTACCTTGAGGAGGTTGATGATCGCCTGATGCCCGCCGGTCTCAGCGAGGGACATGGCGTCCGTGCCGTCATCGCGTGCGATTGACGAGTCGGCTCCGGCGTCGAGGAACATCTTGGCCAGTTCGACATCGCCCTCCTGAGCGGCCTCCATCAGCGGCGTAAAGCCATCCCCTTGCTGCGCATTGACATCGGCTCCGGCTTCGATCAGCAGACGGCAGCAGGCCGGGTCGCGATTTGCAGCGGCGCTGTGCAGCGGTTGCACTCGTGAGACGAACGTATTGCTCGCCTCGGCGTTGATGTAGGCCCCGAACTCGAGCAGGATCTTCACCGCCTCGGCATGGCCGAAGAAGGCCGCCAAATGCAGCGCGGTGAAATCGTCGGGTGCCCTGCCCTGTGCCGCCTCCGGATCCGCAACCACGATCCGCCTCAGGTCGTCAACGCGTCCGAACGCGGCAGCCTCGAAGACAGTCGGCTCATCCGAGAGCAGCTGCTCGCCCTCCTCCGTCCCGCCGTGATAGAGCGCGTTCATCGCCGGAGAGATCTTAGTCATTCTCTTTACCTCCAAGTCGTAGGTCACCTTCTAGGTCCTGCCTCATGACGTAGCGACCGCTGTGCTCCGCAGTAGCTCGACGACGGCCCTCGCTTGTTCGCCTCCCTTTTCGGCATGGGACGAGAGCGGGATCCCATGCGGGCCACTTGCTTCGCGCATCTCGGGGAAGGCGTTCACGATCGCGCTGACGATTTCGACCGCGCCTAGCATGGCCGCGGCGAAGATGTCCAAGCGCGCGTCGTGCTCGAGGAGGAATTCGGCGATGTCTCGGCGACCCATATGAGCCGCCGCGCCAAGCGCCGTCTCCCAGTCTCCGCCACCCCAATCCCAGGCGGCATTTACCAACTGAGGCTCTTTGGCGAGCATCTGTCTGACTGCGTCGAGATCGCCGTGGGCGTTGCCGACGAAGGACTCGACAAGCTTCTCGTCGATCCGGGGCGTCTCTTCCGGCACGGTTACCTCCCTCAGGTCAATTTAGATAGCTAGGCTATCAAACTCAACCAGTGAGTGCCCGGTCGTTCCCTGAGCTCGACGAGGTCGCCGACCTGCTTCACGGTGCCTGTCTCCACCTAGTCCGCAGCGTCCACTCCGCGGAGTCGCAAAGCGGGTTGCGACCGGCACAGCTCTCGGTCCTAGAGCTGCTCGCCAGGCAGGGTCGGCAGACCATTAGCGCACTCGCCGACGAGCATGGGGTGCGGGTTCCGAGCATGACGCGGATCGTCCAGGCCCTCGACGAAGCTGGGCACGTCCGCCGCCATCGAGCTCTCGACGCCCGCGTCTCCCTGGTTGAGGCGACGGCGGCTGGGATTGCCGAGCTTCGACGCTGCCGTCGGCTTCGCGTCGACTTGATCGCGTCTCGCCTGCGCGCCCTTCCCGAGGATGAGCTGCGGACCCTCAGTGAGGCCGCTGCCATCCTTTGGCGACCGCTTAACTAAAGCGACGGCGCCTCAGGGCTAAGGATCGTGCTCCAGAGCGTGATCCCGTCGCGCGTTGGCCTGAACCTGCTCCAACCTTGGCCCCAGGGATCAACCGTTCTCTGGCAGGTCGGCAGAAGTCGTCCCGCGACGCGACGGACCCCTCTGCGAATGAGGCAGCCCGAATAGCTTCTCGACCGAGTCGGCGGCTTGCCGAATCGCCTCGAGCTCGTCGGGATCGAGCTCGGCGAGCAGAGACGCGATCATCTCGACGCGGCGGCGCCGCCCTTCGGCAATGACGCGCTCCCCCTTAGCCGTCGCCGCGACCAGCGATGCTCGGGCGTCAGTCTTGTGAGGCCTGCGGCGGGCAATGCCAGCCTCTTCAAGTGCGTGCACGATTCGCGTCATCGTTGGCGAACGCACGCCTTCGGCCGCGGCCAGCTCGCCGACCGTCAAAGGCCCTCGGAACACGAGCACGGACAGAGCCGATAGGCGCGCGGGCGCGACCCCAGTCTGCGCGTCCTCGGCACGAACGCGCCGAAGCAGGTGAATCGCCGCCGAGTGGAGCTGGTCGGCAGTCTCGTACATCCGGCGGTTCGGAACTCGGGCCATGCCTCTACATAGCATGGCTATGTGGTCAGAAGGCAAGGCACGCCGCGGGACCTCAGCTGACCTCCTCGAGCTACCCCGGCCGCCGCATCAACGGGGCTGATTGATGATCCTTACTTGCCCCTACGGCGTCGTCATCGGGATGTCCGCGTCCAGCTTAGTTCTCGTGCCCATGATGCCGATAATGTGTCGCGATGGCGGCGCGGGCCTAGGCCCTCTTCCATGTCGACGAGCCGCGCTGGTTCAAACCGCGCCGATAAGTCACCGTTCCTGGCCGAGTTGACGAACGCGGCCAGCTAGCAACGGCGCGTCGCCGTCGAGTACCGCCGCCGCGACCGAGTTGACAACCGCACGCTCCACCCGTTCGGGCTGGTGCTGAAGGCCGGCGTCTGGTACCTGGTCGCCCGCAGCGAGGACGAGATCCGCCTCTATCGCGTCTCGCGGCTGCTAGCGGTAACTGTGACCGACGCGGTCTTCGCGCGTCCGGACCAATTCGACCTGGTCGCGTTCTGGGAGCGCTCGCGCGAGGAGTCGAGACCAGCCGCCCGCACGTCGCGGTCGTCGTTCGGGTGGAGCGCGGCGACATCGGCGCGCTGCGCGAGGCGATCGACTGGAGCGTCCGCCCCGCCGTCCACAGTGGCGGCGTAGACAGCGACGATGGCCGCGTCGAGTTTCGGTTGCCGTTCGAGCGGCTTGAGTCAGCCTACGCCGACCTGGTCAAGCTCGGCGGCGCGGTCGACGTGCGCGAGCCGAGCGAGCTGCGCGTGCGCTTGGCCCATACCGGCCGCGAGCTGGTCGCTCGCTTCTCCGATGGAAACCGCGGGCTCAGAACGTCGGCCCACAGAGCGACGGCTCCGCTATCCATCGGCGAGAGCAAGTCGAGCGTCCGGAACAGGTGAGATCTCGCCGGTAACACGAGCCCGTAGGAACGTCTCGGGCCGCTGCGACGAGGAGAGAACGGAGCCGGCCGCTAGCCTCCGCCCTCGTCGGCATCTGCGCCTGGCTCCTGTTCCTCGAAACCTGATGGTCGGTGACCTCGGCGGCGCCAAGCAAAGTCGGGCGGCTCTTGCCCGGCGCCGCTGGCAAAGCGATCTGCAGGCAGGACCCGGACACGCTGCTGGCACCGGCGGTCGGCCTCGTCCTGCTGGCCCTCTACGCCGCCGCTGCGGCGCTGGCCGGCTGCCTCGCAACCTCTCGCCGCGACGTTGTCTAGGCCCCTGGTCTAACGGAACTGGAACGCACGCTCGGCTCTTCACACCCAGCAGACAGCATCGCTCGCGCTGACTGGTCGCTCGCGCTGGTCATCCGTCCCTGGTCGGCTTAGGGCCGCTTCGCGTGCCGAACGCTCGTTCCTACCCGATTTCCGGGGATATAGGCAAGAGAGCAGCATCAGCTGAGCAGGCGAGTCAGCTCGTCTCGCCGAAGCGTGAGCCACTCGAGCTGAGCTTGCCACCACTCGGCGTCGGCGGCGCGACCCTCGGCGCGCAGCGGCTCGACGTTCTCGGCGACGGCGTCCAACACCGCCATTCCCAGCCGCCCGTCGGTGGCGATGCCGTAGGCGTCGCAGAAGAGTCGCATCCGCCGCGCCTGCTCGACGAGGGCCGGGCCGTCGGTGCCCAGGTTCAGCCAGAGGAAGAGGGCGTAGCCGAGGTCGCGCAGGCGCGGCCCTGGAGCTGCACCGTCAAAGTCGATGATCGCCACCGGCAGGCCGCAGCGAAAGACGAAGTTGCAAGGCGAGAGATCGCCATGGCAGACAACGTCCTGGTCTTCCGTGAGAGCACAGTCAGCTGTGGCATCGTGGTACTCGCGGATCAACCGTGCTGCCGCGACCAGCACGTCATCCGGCATAGAGGCGTCGAGCGCAGGCGGCACCTCGCCTTCCAAGAACGTGAAAACCTCGCGCCCGTGCTCGTCGTGGCCTAAATAGCGCGGAGCGCCGTCGAAGCCCTGCTCGGCTAGGTGCGTCAGCAGGTCTCTCACGAGAGGAGAGTTAAGATGGCGTGGGCGACGGACAGTGTCGCCCACACGTTTGACTCCGGGTGTGACCCGGCCACCGGGTAGAGGAACCTCCATACTCGTCGACCGTAGCTCCTCCGGCAGATATATCCACGGAAATCGGGTCCCGACGCTCGTTTCCCCGCTACGATTCTGCGAGAAAATTGGGAGCGACGCGTCGATTCCCCGGCCGGATCGTAACCGTGCGACACTCGGGCTGTTCGCGGAGGACGGCCGATAGTCCAGGTGGTGGGTTGGCGAAGGAGTCTCGGTGTAAGAGGTACAGCCGTGCTTCTTGCTGGATTCTTGGGCCTGGGGATCAGCGGTTGTCTCCAGACACAAGGACAGCGAAAAGCGGAGCTGCGCGAACGCGCAGACGAGCTTCTCCCCGCGGACGGGCGCGTCCGTGCCCGAGGCTACGGCGACTGCGTGGAGTTGGCCGCTAGCCCGTCCTGTACCGAGGTCGTATTCGAGCTGCAGGAGCACGACTCAGGCCGCCGAGCTCGGCTCGTGCGCGCAGTCGCCGCGCGGCAGGGATGGACTGTCACACACTCGGACGATGCGCAAGGCGGCTGGTCGGTCTTTCTCAAGCGCGACGGCTTCACGGCCGTGGTCTTCCTCTGGCGCCCGGAGGCATACCACGTCGAGTGCGAGGGGGAGCTCAACCCCCGCTCGGATTCGGAGCGCTTCTGCTTCAACACCCTGAGCGTCAGCCATGGGTAGAAGACAGAAGCCTTCCTAGCCAATCGTCTCGTGAGCTTACAGCGGCTACTTCGACCACTCGGACGGCTATCTCTGGGAATCGTCATCGAAAGAGCCAGATCAGTCCCATTCCGAAGAGCACGACGCCCAGGGAGCCAATGACACTCCCGTCGATCATGCGCTCGGTCGCCGGTGCCAGCCGCGGCCACCACGCTACGCGCTCGTGGGTCGCGCCAACGTAGATCTCGCCTGCGCCGCGGTGGTTGTAGGCGATCCTTACTCCGAGTGCGAGCACGATCGCCCCCGCGGGAAGAAGCAGCGCCGGCAGGTGAAATGCAGCCGCGACAGCAACGCAGGCGACCGCTACGAGCAAAGGCGCGAGTAAAAACCGTGCTGGGTTGAGCCGCGCGATCATCGAGTTCCCTTGAGGAGGCTCGAACGTGAGGTCAGCAAAATCGTAGCCACCGTCTGCAATCGCAATGAGCTCGCCGTCGAGGGGCTCGCGCTGCGTCGTTCATGGCACCGACTTGCACGGTCTGAACGCTATGCGGAAAAGTTACGCGGCGAGCGGCTTCGGAGGTCCCGACCGCTTTCGAACAATCAGCCCGCATTAGGCGTTACCGAGCTGTGTTGCCCGGGTGCTGACCGGCCGACGTGAGCGTTCGGGTAGCGATGTAGGCCACCATCGCGAGTCCGACAGCGACTTCCCCCAGCAGGACCGGCGATGACCTGATGGCCTGGCCCGCGGGGATACGGACAAGCGGCTCGAGGCAGAGTGCTGCAGCGGTCGCGAGCGCCCCCCGCCAGGCGCGATCGACCCGCCACTGCTGACCGAACCACCCGAACACCGGCCCGGTCAGCACACCGCCGACGAAGACGCGGCTCTCACTCCGGACGAACGCAGCAATGGAAGCTGCGCTCATGTGCGCATTCTCCACCGGGCTGAGCGTCATCAGGCCGTAGCCGACGAGCGCCGAGAACGTGCACGCAAGCCCGAGAAGCGCGGCCCGCCTCGGCTCCCGCTGCGTAAAGCCGGATAGAAAGGCCAGTACCAGCCACGGCGCGGAAAGCAAGCTGACGTCAGCCATCCATCGGTGCATCGACAAACTGCCGAGGTACTGGTCGCCCGCCCCAAAGAGCGCCGCAAGAACTATCGCAAGGGCTGTGACCACCCGCCTAGCGTGACACAAGGTCGACGTGATGGGCAACGGCAATAGGCCACCGAGTGCGTCGGGTCGCTGCGTGGCTCTCAGATCGCGCAGTCCACATTTCGGTACAGGTCAAATAGTTCCCGCGCTAAACTCGACTGATGAGCCTAAATCGGTTCAGTGACGCAGACATTGCGTACGTCCGTGCGAATTACCGCCGCCTGAACGAGCTCTGCGACGAGCGAGGGGCGAATGTCGAGCAAGTGCGAAGGCTGATCGCTGATGGACTGTTGCCTCGCCCTTCCTATGTCCTGCCGGATGGGAGCGAGATGGTGCCTGACGACTACTTCCGGCTTCTCGACGACGCGGGCGAACCAAAACGCTTACGCGAGGAGTTCTCGCGTCGCTACCAGTTGGCTGGCGGAGCAACGAGCGAGTTCGAGGAAGACTGGGCCGACTATATCGGCGGCATCTACGGCGTCTGCTTGCGCCAGGTCTCACCGGAAACCATCGTGCGCAAGTCCGAGCTCGTCGCCTCGATCGAACGCCTCCTCGCTAGCCCAGCGGCGGACGATGCCACTTGGCGGGAGCGTCTTCGTCAGGAGGTCGATGAGCTCGACATACTCGAGCGTGAATTCAGTCCGGACTACGACCGTACTCGATTTGGCCGACCACCTTCGCGCGATCGACTCATTGGTGCGACGCGCGAGCGATTTCCGGAACTGTTCGCCGAGGTCGGAGCGCATGGTGGGTGATGTCGACGTCGCCGCTACAGCGGCATTGATTGGCGAGCCCGCACGGGCGGCGGTTCTGTTGGCGCTCATGGAAGGCGAGGCGCTACCAGCGAGCGAGCTTGCCAGCCGCGCCGGTATCGCGCCATCGACCGCAAGTGTGCATCTCGCCAAGCTGCGCACGGGCGGTCTCGTTTCGGCCGAGCGCCGTGGCCGCCAGCGTTATTTCCAGATCGCCGATCCGGCGGTCGCGGCTGCACTCGAAGCACTATCGGTGATCGCGCCGGCACGTCCGGTGCGATCGCTGCGTGAAGCGAGCGCCAGTCATGCAATTCGGGACGCTCGCACTTGCTACGACCATCTCGCCGGACGCCTCGGCGTTGAGCTGGCCGCTGCCCTCGAGCGCAGCGGAGTCCTTGTCTATGGCGCAACGAACTACCTGCTCGGACCGGACGCAGAACAGTTACTCAACGGTTTCGGGATCGACGTCGCCAAGCTAGCCAGGCTGCGTCGGCCACTCGTGCGCCCGTGTCTCGATTGGAGTGAGAGGCGCCGCCACGTCGCCGGAGCCCTCGGCGCGGCGCTCGCGGATCGGCTATTCGAGCTTGACTGGTTGCGGAGGCGTCAGAGGAACCGCTCAGTCGAGATCACAGCTGCGGGGCGCACGCTGCTTGCCGCCGAGTTCGGAATCGAAATGCCACCAGTGGGTCGCGGGTAACGACTCGCGAGCCGCAAGACCGGCATCCCTGACTGACTACGCGGGGTCTGCGGCGTTCGAGCGGGGGCGCGCGGTGACGATCTCAATGATGAGAAGAGCGAGCGCCGCCGGCAACAGGATCAGGCCGCCCTCGAACGTGAGCACAGGACACGCGACGACCGCCAGCGCAGCCAGCATGGCCCTTGCGCCCCGGGACGGAAAGAGTCTCCTCAGCGCGACTAGCGCGGCGATGCCGAAAACCCATACAAGCGCAATGAGCCAGAACCCGCCATGAGTTAGGACAAGCGCAGCAATCAATCCGATCACTGCGAGAATGCCGGGGATGGAGTATCGGGAACGAAGCCGTACCATCATCAGGCCAGGCCTTTCGAATTGAGCTCGGCGCGCGCCGACTCGCTTTTCCCAAGCTTGAGGCCCATCCCGCGCAGAATGCGGTCGCTCTTCGCGAACTGGATCTGGTCGTATTGCACGACCTGAATGCGGTTGCCGAACGGGTCGCGGAAGTCGAGGCGGTGGCCGGGCAGGATCTCGACGCCGGCTGCCTCGAGCACGCGTCGCGCGGCCTCCTTGTCGTCGACGACGAGACCGAAATGACGCTCGAGGTCGTCAGTAGGTCCCGACGGGTCCATAAGGGCGATGAACTGATCGCCGAGGTCGATGAAGGCCGCACCCGGCTCCTCCTCCTGAAGTTGGATGTCGAACAGCTGGCGCCAGAAGAGGACAGCTTGGGTGACGTCGTCGACCTCGAGCGCAAGGTGGTTGATGCCGACGAGCCGCGGTTTTGTGCTCTCACTGCTCATGCCTGCTCCCATTCGTAGTAGCGACCGTGGCCAAGATGTAGCGCGCCGGCCGGAACGTCGTTCGTTTCGCTCGGGGGCTGGGCCAGCGGCGAGTGCTCGAGCAGCCAAAAGGCCAGCTCGACGGCCGGTCCGATGCTGAGCGCGAAGGCCACAGTCCCGACGCCGAGGGTACCGCCGAGCGCAAATCCGAAAGCTAGGGCGCAGATCTCGAGCCCGGCGCGGACAACGCCGATTCGGAAAGGCGTTCGCCTGGCGCCGACGACCATCAGCGAGTCCCGCGGCCCGGCTCCGAGATCCGCGCCCAGGTAGAGGCCCGTGCCGACGCCCATCAGCGCCAGCCCGGCTAGAAGCAGCCCGACCCGCACGACGAGCGGCTCCTGCGCAAGCCCCGTGATCGCGTCGGGCGAGGTGAGCAGTTGAACGAAGCTGCCGACCAGAATGGCGTTGGCCACTGTGCCTACCCCGATGCGGGCGCCGAGCCCCGCGGCGAAGATGACAACGATGACGCTGACGGCGATGTTCGCTTCCCCGAAGGACAGCCGAGTGTGATTGGCCAGCCCCTGGTGGAGGACATCCCACGGTGAGAGGCCGAGGCCCGATTCGAGCAGGCAAACGATTCCGGCCGCGAAGATCAGCAGCCCGCCGATCAGCACTGCAAGGCGAGTTGCAAGCCCGCCTCGCAGTCGCGGCGGCACGCGCATGAACTAAAACCCGAGCGCTTCCGGGATAAGGATGAGCGTCGTGCGCCCAGCGATCGGTTCCCGCTCGTAGATGACGAGCTTGTTGACCCCGCTTCCGGGCGCATCGCCGGCTTCACGCACTCGCACGTCCTCGAGAGGGAACGCAACTTGGTAGACACGCCGAATTGCTGCGTCGAGATCGGGCACGATCTTGTTCGCGCCCGCGACCCAGATCACACGACTCGGACCCCAGACATACGGCCCCTGGCGGCTGCCCATGGCGTCGCAGCCGACGACCTGCCCGGTCCGAGCGATCGCCTGAACCCCACCGAGGAACACGTCGGCGAAGATCACGTTGCGCTTGCGAACCGCCAAGCGGCGGTCGGCATCATCTTCGGCAAGCCACTCGGCGTTTCCATAGCGCACGTCCTGCGAAGCCTCCAGGGCATCGACCAGGCCGATCTCCTCGAGCGTCGTCGACCCGCCGTGGGAGACGAGCGCGCCGTTCGGCAGCAGTTCACGCACGGCCTCCAATGCCTCGTTCGGGCCTCCGACTTCTCGGGCGTCGAAGCCCCGCGTCTTGAGTGCGCGGAGCAAGGGCTCGTCGATCGCCGGTAACAGAGACGTAGCGGAGACGTGCTCGACCATCTTGCAGACATGAATACCTGAACCCGATCGTTGTTCTACACTTCTGTTTGCGATGGCAGATATAAGCGAATCCTTCAGGTGGATCGGCGTCGAGCTGCGCCACCTGGTCGCGCTCCGCACCGTCGCCGAAGAGGGCTCATTGGCCGGCGCCGCTCGGCGCCTCGGCTATAGCCAGCCGGCGGTTAGCCAGCAGCTCCAGACACTTGAGCGCCTGGTCGGCTCGCGACTGGTCGAACGGAGAGCGGGCGGCCGTGAGGTGACTCTGAGCGAGGCCGGGCAGCGTGTGCTGCTGCACGGCGCGGCCATGCTGGCGCGCGCGCAAGCCGCCGATGCCGAGTTGCGTGCACTTGAAGACGGCTCCGCAGGCAGTCTGCGCCTCGGCACGATCCCGAGCATCGGAGCGCGGATCGTTCCCGAGCTGTTACGTCGCTTCGGAGAGCGAGCACCGGCGATCGAGATCGAGCTTGTGGAAGACGCATGGGACGATCGCCTACTTGATCAGCTTGAGGCAGGCGAGCTCGAGTTGGCCTTCGGCTTTCCGCCGTTGCGCGATGGCCCGTTTAACTCCGTCGAGCTGCTAGAAGACCCCTACGTCCTCCTCGTAGCTGCCGACTCGCCGCTCGCGGCCGCAAAGCGGACTCTTAGCCTGCGCCGGCTCGCCGACATTCCACTCATCGTCTGCAGCCAGAGCGAGGCTGCCGATGCATTCTGCCGCGCCCATGGGATCGCTGCGCAGATCCGTTACCGGATCGATGACAACGCGACGCTGGTGGGCCTCGCGGCCGCCGGACTCGGCGCGGCGTTGCTGCCCCGGCTTGCGGTCGATCCGTCACGGACCGATGTCGTTCAGGTGGAGTTGGCGACGAAGCCGCCGCCGCGGTTGATCGTTCTGGCTTGGCACGGTGACCGCGAGCAGACCGCGTCAGCCCGCGCGTTGGTCGAGCTCGCCGGGGAAGTCTGCGCTGACCTCTTCGTCAGCACGGAGAGAGTCATTCATTAAATTCCCACGCATCGGTCGTGGGGTGCGATTGCCACCCGTGGGTGGAGCTCACGTCAAGCGAAATGGCGGTTCTTTGCCGACCCACGAGGCGACCCCGCAACAGACCTATCGACCCCCGGAGCGTCAATGCGGTCCGGCTGCCGGGACCCTTAGTCCGCTACCACGCGCACCGAACTAAATTGGGCACGTGGTCGTAGTGCCTGAGGAGCGGACGCAGCCCTCGGGTTGAGCACATTCGCCAGTAGCGCCTCCCGGAAGGCACCCGACACCTTCCAAGGGAGTACCCTGGCGGTCCGTCGATCATCCCCTCGGCTGGACGAGCGCATCAGGCTAAACCCCAGTAGGACAAGGTAGACGGCGCCCGCTCCCTTGAGGACAGAGAACGCGGCGGCCGACTCTGCGATCAATGCGGCCAGCCCGAGGACGGCCGACCACCGTCGGACTCTAGGCCCACACAGCGGAAGCTGCAGGAGGCGGTTAGCACCGGCCGTCCAAGGCTAGTTCACCGGTTGGAGGTGTGAGATCAGCTCGCCGTCGAGGACCGCGTGCAAGGCGAAGCCTGCAGGCTCGTCGGCGAGTTCGATTTCGTTCGAACCGATGTTCAGTCGCGCCTGCATGAAGGTGCTCGGAACGGTTAGCACAGTACAGCCCACGAGGTCGCCGCTGATCATGCGGTGGACGTGACCAGCAACCAACCGCCGCACCTGCCGGTGGCGTTCGATCACTTGGCCGAGCGCCCGTCGATCTGCGGCAGGTAGACCGAGCTCGTCCCACGCCGGCACCCCGGTGACGAGGGGTGGATGGTGCATTGCGAGCAAGGTTGGCAGCCCTGGCACTGAGCCAAGTTCGGCGTCGAGCCAGGCGAGCCGGTCGGCGTCGAGCGCGCCAGGATCCTCGCCTGGGCGCGTGGTGTCGAGTACGACGAGCCGCAATGGGCCGAGATCGACTGAATACTGCACCGGTTCGCCGGCAGCGCCGGGTACGCCGAAGTGGCGATGAAGGGCTCGACGGTCGTCGTGGTTGCCAGGCAGCACGTACAACGGCGCCCGAAGGGGCGCAAGGAGCTCGCGCACGTACTCATATTCGACATCGGTGGCGTGCTCCGCGAGATCGCCTGAAACAAGGACCACATCCGGCTGCGGACGCAGCGCGCTAACGGACTCGACTGCCGCCGCGAACCCGACCGCGGGATCACGGTCAAACCCCTCGGCACCGATGTGTGGATCGCTCAGTTGTGCGAGGAGAAATGGACGGATCATGGCGTGACATCATCGCGGACCAGCTCAGTACAGAGTGCTCAGCGGGTCCTGACGACCGTTTGCCGCAGCTCGTCATAACCGGATGCTTTCGACAAGAACTGGCTTCCGGTATCGGGCCGCTTCCATCTTCTACCGAATCGAGCAGAACCCGAACAACATCATCAAGCTGGGCCTGAGCCCCGCTTGGTCGACGACGGAAGACCCTCTCTTTGAGGGATCTTGAGCAGGATTAGTCTCGAGCGTCACCCTGCGCATCCCCGGCTGAAGATCGAACTCTGAGCATTCCGGCGCGCTGCTGTGACTCTTCGCGGCTTTACATGTGCACAAAGGAGCGGCACATTCCACCACCCGTGGTAAAAACTAGTGAGTGGGGATCGTCGATCTGCGTGGGCGGGAGGAAGAGCCAGCTGTTGCCGCTCTCCTCGCAGCGGACAAGCTGGAGGACGGTTTCCTCGTCGGTTGGGAAGACGAGGACGGGCTCGTCGCGTGCGCGCGGCTTGTCCGGCACTCGGCGGAGGAGGTTCGGCTCGGACCGCTGATGGTCATCCCAGCCGCGAATCGTGCAGCGGTGGGCCCAGCGCTTGTAAATGCGCTCGCCGCGATGGCGAACGCGACGCGCCTTGAAGCTGAGGCTGAGGAGCAGGACCTCTTCTGGCTTGAACGCTGCGGGTTCAACGTCGACGGCTACCTCGAGGGCGGTCGCGTTCGATGTATTCGCAACCTCACCCCTACGGCCGCTCCGTCCGAAGCCGTCGTAGCAACGAGCCTGGTCGACGTTGAGCGCGCGATCGCAGACGCGTGGGGTCGTGACACGTCGGACAATCCGAACGAATGGTCGGAGGAGAATGCCGCGCGCGGCCAGTGCGACGTCACTGCGCTCGTCGTTCGCGACTTGCTGGGTGGCGACATCCTCATCGCAAACGTCCTGCGCAATGGCAAACGCGTCGAGCGTCACGCGTGGAATCGGCTGCCCTCGGGGTTGGCGCTCGACCTGACACGGACCCAGTTCCGAGAAGGCGAAACGTTCGAGGAACCGACCGTTCAAGAACCGCTGGCGATCGCTGCGTCGCCAAAGCGGTACGAACTGCTCGCCCGGCGAGTGCGTGCTGCGCTTAGAGTCGAGCACGGCTCGTGACATCCAGGCGTCATGGCCGCTAGATCGGCGTCCCCGACCGATTCGGCACGATGTCCGGGTGGGCTCGATGCGCCGCCCGCATCCCGACGACACGCGCCAGCGCATGCACATGGAAGGCGACCTCTTGCTTGTCGGCGGGGTGCAGCTGAGGCAGCACCGCAAACTCGCGCGCGAACTGACCCGCGAGCCTGATAAGCGCCCGCTCTTCGTTCGTGAGTCCCTGCTCGGTACTGATATTCATCCGCTCCTCCTCCGCTGTCGAGAGACGATTCGCCGCCGACTGGATTTCTGGCCTCTCCGATCACGCGCTCACAGCCGGCGCAGGCCATTTCCACCTCAGTAGACGGTACCTCGAGCCCAGTCTGGGCACCGCCTGTTGCGCGCCGAAGTGCCGTAGTCCTTACGCTTATCGCCACTGCGGTCGCGATGCTGGACGACGGCATAGGTTCGCTGAGCTCGACGACGCTTCGATGCCGAGCAAAGCATTCTCCCTCTACCGTGATCTATGTGCTGGATCAAGAAGTCTGGATTGGTCAGCTCGAACGCGAGCGACGACGGTACCGAGATGGCGAGCGTCGGTTGTCGTTGGAGTCCAGGCGGCGGGAGCGCCAGCTGATGCGAATGGGTAGTGACGCCCGGGGCGCGGCGGTTGGCAGCGCTCATGCTAGGGCGCCGAGACGACGCTGTCGTCTGGCTCAATTGCGCGGCCCAGGATTACCGCGCGAGCGTTGCTCTGGCCCCGTCTGGCGTCTGAGGGCGCTACATCGGAGCCTTAAAGTCGCGGCTGATCGCCGAAGACGCGCGTGGTGCCCGCCATGACGCCAAATGGATCGTTGCCTCCGGCGCCTCGGAGACAGAGTCGCCGATCGGTCGCTACGCCGCCTGCCTAGCCCACCTCGTCCGTAAGAACAATGCGATGGCATCAATGACGGCCCGTGCTCTTGCGCCCGAGTTCCCATCCGACGTTGCCAGAGGACTGATCGCCTTGGCAGAGACCGACGGCGCCGCCTATCGGTTGGCTATCGCGAGCGTGCTTGAATCGTTCGAAACGCGTCGCCGGTACCTTGAGGGCATTCCGGTCGCCGATACCGTTATCACTCTTCAATCCTCGCTCGCCCGCGAGCAATCGGAGGTCCCACTGCGGTCGCCACTCCTGCCGGCCTAACAACGGAGATGATTTGACAGGGACGGATTCGCCTTACGATGTGGGCAAGTGCAGGGACGGTCGAGGTCACCGTTCGATGGAAAGAAGACGAAGGTTCCGTTAACCAAGGCCCTTTTATGGTTAACGTTAGCGCGCTGAATCCGGAACCCTCGCGTTTTCCAATTTCTCGTGGCCGCGCCAGTTGATTCGGTTGGGCACGGTTGCACCGAACGTTGAACGCGCCGTCCGCTCACTAAGGCCATCGGCGGCGCGCTCCGCCCCGCCGGCGTCTATCTGGTCCGACGGCCCCATGGGCAGGTCTGGGGTCAAGCTGAACCCCTACCGCCAATGATTCCCATGCGTCGGCTGAGCTTCGGCCTGTCGCGCCAGCTGTGGGTCATCGAGGCCGGGGTCTTCCTCAACATGCTCGGCTACGGCGCTGTCTTTCCGTTCGAGATCATCTACCTGCACGAGGCGCGCGGTTTCAGCCTCGGCGTCACCGGACTCGTCGTCGGGCTCGTCAGCGGCGTCGCCATCTTCGTTGCCCCGGTCACTGGCGCGGTCATCGATCGGGTCGGTGCCCAGGCCACGACGGTCGGCGCCGGCCTGGCTCTGGCCGGCGATTACGGGATCCTCGCGTTCACTACGACCCCGACGATGGCCTTCGCCGGAAGAAGCAGCGCCAACCCGCTGACCGCGGAGTGCGAGGGCATAGGCACGCCTCCATTCTCCAGCCCATCCCGACGGATCGCGCTGCGCGACGCGGGTGCGCTGAGTCGGGGATCATTCGCGGACGCTGAGACAGGCGACCGCGCTATCACAGGTCGCGCTCACCCCGACTGACCGACTGACCCGACTAAACACACGCGGCCTTGCAGAGCCAGCGGCTCGACAGCATGTCCGAACGCCTTCATCTCTGAACCGTTCGCGTATTCGTTGACCGCCTTCGCTCGCTTGAGCAAGCCTTCCGAGCGGCGCCCTACGAGTCGTTGTACGTCCAGCTAGCTTCACAGCGAGACCCCTCAGGGAACATTCCCGCACTCAATGTCAGGCTCGGCTGGTGGTGGCGTCTGATCGACGACGCAGACTCGGGTCGGCGGCGGCTGACTCTATTCCCGGATGTCGACTGTTTGCCGACTTGCCAGCGTTGTGTCGCCGCCGCCTTCCCGAGACCGCCGAGCGTGACTTGATAGCAGCTTGGCAGCTGCCTCGATTGAGGCTCGTCCGCTCGCCGGTCGCCCCTGCTGCTGAAGGAGGCGGTCTGCATGATCGTTGTTGGTGTGGACGTACACAAGCAGTCGCTGACGGCGGTCGCCGTCGACGAGGTCGGGCGTGCGATCGCGGAGGCCACGACGGCCGACGCCGCCGGGTTGCTGGCCTGGTCGGCGTCGCTTCCGGGTGAGCGGCTGTGGGCGCTCGAGGACTGCCGGCAGCTGACCCGCGTGCTTGAGCGGACGCTGCTTGCGGCGGGCGAGCGGCTGGTGCGTGTACCGCCGAAGCTGATGGCGCCGCAACGCCGCGCCAGCCGGATGCGGGGCAAGTCCGATCCGATTGACGCGCTCGCCGTCGCCCGTGCTGCCTTGCGCGAGCCTCGCCTTGGACCATCCGCGTCCCGGTGAGCGACGGCTGCGCGAGCTGAAACTGCTGGTCGATCACCGCGACGACGTCGTCGACGAACGCAGGCGCGCTCAGCAGCGGTTGCGCTGGCACCTGCACGAGCTCGACCCGCAACTCGCTGTCGCTGCCGGTGCACTCGATCGAAGGATCTGGCTCGACCGCCTCGCTCGCCGGCTCGCCCGGCAGGAGCAGTCGGTGCAGGTGCGGATCGCGCGCGAGCTCGTCGGCTGCTGCCGCAGCCTCACACGAATGATTCTCGAGCGCGAGCTGAGCTGGAGGAACGCACTGCAGAGACGGCGCCGGCACTGCTGGCGCTGCCCGGCTGCGGCACGCTCAGTGCCGCCACGCTGCTCGGCGAGATCGGACCGATCGAGCGCTTCGAGACCGACGCCCAGCTCGCCCGCCACGCAGGCGTCGCCCCGCTCGAAGCCAGCTCCGGCAAAAACCGCCGCCACCGCCTCGACCGCGGCGGCAACCGACAACTCAACTGCGCCCTCCAGCGAATCGCGATAACGCAGGGCGCGTCCACCCACCCGCTCGCGCTTACCTTGAGCGCAAGCAGAGCGAGGGGAAGAGCCGACGCGAAGCCCTCCGCTGCCTCAAACGGCAACTCGCCCGCACCGTCTACAGGACCCTCAAAAACGAGCCGCTCTTGACATTTCGGGCGCGACGGTGGCCTCGGCTGGGCCGGGTTTCTATCGGTCGCGCTCGGTGGCGGCGTGCCTGCCGCAAGGCGCAATCGGGCGCAGGGGAGTAGTGAGGTCTCGTTTCAGCCGCGTTCGGGCCCGGTGCAGACGTACTCGGACAATGTTCACGGGTGTGCCCGTGACGACGGCGATTTGCTTTGGTGTCAGGCCCTCCCACGCCGTCAGCATCACCATTTCCCGCTGGCGCTCCGGTAGCGCCGTCAGCCCCGCGCGGAGGGCGGCCGAGCGCTCGTCTTCGACCGGCGCGTGCGGAGGGTGCGCGCTGCGCAGTTCACCCGCGAGACGCTCCACCAGCGCATGGCGGGAATGACGTCGGCTCGCGCCCTTCAAGAGTAGATTGCGGGCGACGCCGAACAGCCACGGCCGAGCCCGCTCACCCGTCGGAATCGCATCCAGCTTCCGCCAGGCGATCAGGTAGGTCTCTGCCAGCACGTCGGCGGCGTCCTCGGCGCTCTGGGAGCGGCGCATGATGTACGCGAGCAGATCCGTGCGGGTGTCGCGGAAAAGCTGCTCGAAGGCCTCACGTGAGTCTGCGGAAACGTGGCTCACGAGCCGCCGCTCGCCAGGAACTGCTCGTACTTCTGCGCCAGCTCCTTCTGCGGAAGACTTCGCCACTCGCGGTGCGCCCGCTCCTGCGCCATCCAGTCCGGGTCGCTCGACCAGCACTTGCCGCCGCCATAACCGCTCGCGAGCAGGTGCTCGACGCGGGCGCGATCGCCGGCCAGTACCGCGTCCCGGTAGGGCAGCATCCATCCGAACAGCGTCCCGGCCTCGGCGCCCGGATCGTTGGCAGCAGACGGGTCAGGGTGCGGATCCTCGTCCGTGACGGCTTTCCAGCGCGGCGCCTGCGCGATCGTCTGCGCTGCCCGCGCCGTCGCGTTCACATCACCGGCAAATGGCCGCCGTCGCCAGCTCTGCACCCACGCGCAGAAGGCGCTCGCGGCGAACCAGCCGTGGAGCGCACCCGTCGACACCAGCTCGCCGTCGGTCGCGAAGCGAAACTCTTCGGAGATCAGGAAGTCACGCCACGATCCGTACCCGACGGGGTAGGGGATGTCTGAGGCGACCTGAAGAGCCACCGCCCGGAAGTCGTGCGCGGCAGGATTCAGCTCCTCGCCTGGGCCGCCCATCGCCACTTCAGGCTTCGTCGGGAACAGGCCTGTGTGCGCGCCCCGCATGACGGCGGCGGTCGCGACGGCCGCGCTGATCGCGAGCATCCCCGCCGCGACGACGAGCACCGTGCGCCGGCGGCCAGACGATCGCCTACGTGTCGCCCGCGGCGCCGGCCCCGGCCGGCTGGTAATGGCAGCGCCGATCTCGTCCAGCGCGGCCTCGATCCCCTCGCTGGCTAGAGCCGAGCGCACGACCGGGTCACACGCCTCCAACAGCTCAAGGGAGCCGCTTGCCCGTCTCGAATCACGCTTCATCGCCAGCCTCCTCTGCTCGGGGTTCTGCCCCTACATCCCGCGCAGGTCGCGATTCATTACACCGGGTTCGTATGTGTGTCGAGGGCGTCGTCCGCTTGGGAATGCCAACGCCGCACCGGGGGCACTGACCGCCTCGAGAGTTAAATCGCGGGAAGCAGACGTCTCAGTCGCATCCCCAACGCTACACCGACTCAGCGCGAAGAAGTCCAACTTCGAGGGACATTTGTGAACGCTGGCGCAGCGGAGCGTCTTTATCTCCGCAGCCGATGTCGGCGTTGCACGTTCATGGGCCACTTGACATATGCCGATGTCAGAATATGATGAAGCCGTGGCCCGCTCCTCCACGACGTCGGACGTCTTCAACGCAGTTGCCGAGGCGCGGCGTCGCGAGATCCTGGACACGCTGATCGCAGGCGAGAAGGCGGTCGGGACGATCGTGAACGACCTCTCGATGTCCCAACCTCAGGTCTCGAAGCACCTACGTGTGCTCAGCGAGGTCGGACTCGTCAGCTGCCGGGCGGAGGGACGTCGTCGCCTGTACCGCCTGGAACCCGCTCACCTACGGCCGTTTCACGACTGGTTGGCCAAATACGAGCAGGCGTGGAACGACCGACTCGATCGGATGGACGACTACCTCAAAGAACTCCAACAACAAGGAGAGCCGCAGTGACACCTAATCGGCATGGGTCGTCAGTCATCGAATTCCCGAACGAACTCGAGATTGTCACCACTCGAGAGTTCGACGCTCCGCTCGAACTCGTCTTCGACGTATTCACGAAGCCGGAGCATGTGAGCAAATGGTTCGCTCCATTTACATGTGAGGTGACGGAGTGCTCGATCGACCTGCGCGTCGGAGGGAACTACCACATCGTCTTCGTGACCGAAGACGGAATCGAGTGCTCGTTTCGGGGAACCTACTTGGAGGTCGAGCCGCCGACCCGGACCGTCGCAACGTGGCTATTCGAAGGATGGCCGGATGCGGACGCCGTCGAATCCGTGGATCTGCAGGAAACGGACGGAGTCACGAAGCTGACGATGAAGCTAGCGTTCCGCGACCAGGCTGGCCGTGACCACATGACCAAGTCCGACGGTCAGGAAGACAGTTTCAACAAAATGGAGGATTACTTGAGGTCACTGCTCGAGCAAAAGGAAACTGTCTCAGGGTAGTTGAGGCTCGAGCCAGACTCCAAAGCCTGCTTCAGGCGTCATTCCGAAACGCTGGCGGATCCGAGTGACTCGTAGTCCGGGTCCCCACGTTCTCTGTGTAAGACTCGGGGAGCGGCTCGAGACCCGTCTCGGGCGCACCGCGAGTGGAGGTGGGCATCCGACGTAGCGCTGAGTCTTGCGCCCACCCAAGGGTCGCCGAGATCGCGGCGAGTGACGACGACCTGAAGGGGGTCTTATGAGTGGTTACGCGGTTGCGCACCTCGACGAGATCGACGAGATGGACGACGGGCGCGAGCCATGGCGACCCGTCCGGCACCACTTCGGCATCACGGCCTTTGGTGTCAACGCCTGGACCGCCCGTGACTCGGGCGACCGGATCATCAACGAGCACGACGAGTCGGACGACTTGAACGAGGAGCTGTACGTCGTGTTGCGGGGGCGCGCCACCTTCGAGCTCGACGGGGAGCGGGTGGACGCGCCAACCGGGACGCTCGTCTTCGCACGCCCCGGCGTGAAGCGAACGGCGTTCGCCGAGGAGCCCGAAACGACGATTCTCGCGCTCGGCGGCATCCCGGGAAAGGCGTACGAGCCCGACGGCTGGGAACTCTGGGCCCCGTTCAGGCCCCTTTACGAGAAGGGCGAGTGCGCCGAGGTGGCTGACCGCTTACGCGGACTGGTCGAGGCTCATCCGCGGTACGCCGAGTTGTTCTACAACCTCTCCTGCTGCGAGAGCCTCGCCGGCCGGACGACTGACGCGGTCGACCACCTCCGGCGCGCGATCGACATGTCGGAGCGGTTTCGCGCTTACGCAGAGGACGATTCGGACTTCGATCCGATCCGCGACGAGCCCGCGTTCAAGGAACTGATCGGCCGCTAGGTATCAACCCGAACAGCACCGTTCAGAGCCACCGCCCTCATCCATCGACCGCTGGCCGGCGGAGCGACGGTCTAGTTCAAGCGCATCCAGCTGCTTGGGAATCACGGCTCGTGAGATCCTGGAGTCGGGCCGTCGAGTAGGTCTTTGAGACTTTCAGGAGGGTTTGAAAAAACGGCGATGTGTAACTAGACAAACCCACTAGGCTCCTTCAGTCTCCACCGTAACCGGCAAAGTTCAAGGGAGAGCGTGGATGGGGAGCCGAGATGACTGACAAAAAGAAGAAGAGTCCAACCAGAGAACAACGCGGCGCTCCGCCGCGCGCAGTGACGGGGGGAGGACCACCGACAGGGCGTGCTCGATGCCCGCTATGCGGAGCGCCGCCCGGAGTGCATCTGCCATCTTGTCCGGCGCTGAAAAAGAAGGATTAGGGCTCACTGCTCGCTCGCAAAGTTGTCCCATCGTTCAGAGAACAGAGCGGTTGCGAGTACCCAGATGATCTCGGCCAGCACGCTTGTAACTGCGAGTCCGAAGGCCGCTCGCCGCATGAAGGTCGCGTGGCCGAGTCCTCCAATGGGCTCCAACAGGAAGGGGATTGCTCCCAACAGACAGATGATCCCGGCGTTATACGCCCACCGCCCCCGGTCATTCCAGCGGTTATGTCGCAGCAGCGAAACCCGCTGTTCCAGGCGCATCATCTCTCGCCTTTCGGGTGAAGCCTCCCCGTACCACATCGTTAACTCAGACGGCGTAACGAGCCATCTCCGCGCCCAGAAGGTCAGCTGGACAGAGGCGATGAGAGATATGCCCGCAGCCACCAACAGGAACAGGGCCAAGTTCGGATGCCTACCCAAGCGTTCCGACTGCAAGACGAACACGACCATTCCGAAACTTGCGGCAGCGAAGCGGAGCTGCGATTGAACCCATGCTTTCAACCGCGCTCGATTGACCTAGCGGAAACGGAACATCCCAGTCGGGCGCCTCCGCATAGACCGTATCGTCCTTCGCCGTCATTGTCCGTCCGATGGGTTTGTCATAGTTTGGGTATGAGCAAGACGACAGTGCTGACCCTCGCCAAGCAGGTCAAGACCGAGGCCGACGCCTACCGCTACATGGAATCGCTCCGCTGGCCGGACGGCCCCATCTGCCCTCACTGCGGGAGCATCGACAAGCATTACTTCCTCACCCCGAAGACGAAGGACGCCGACAACGTTGGAGCGCGGAAGACCCGCACTGGGCGAATGAGTCAGCGGCGCGTCTGGAAGTGCCGCGCCTGTCGCAAGCAGTTCTCGGTCATCACCGGCACCGTCTTCCACGGCACGAAGGTCCCGCTCCATACGTGGCTCATGGTCGTGTTCGAGATGTGCGCCAACAAGAACGGGATCGCGGCCCGCGAGATCGAACGGAAGTACGGGGTTGCGCCGAAAACCGCCTGGTTCATGACTCACCGGCTCCGTGAGGCGATGCGCGAGAAGGCACCGCACACGCTCCTGAGCGGCACCGTCATCGCCGACGAGACATGGATCGGCGGAGACCCGAAGAACCGGCATGGACACAAGCGCGGGCGAGGCGGGCAAGGTCGCACCGAGAAGACCCCCGTCATGACGCTTGTCGATACCGACACCGGACGGACGCGCTCTCGCGTGATCCCGAACGTCACCGGCAAGACGCTCCGCAGCGTCATCGCCGAAGAGGTCGCGATGGAAGAGACCATCCTCTTCACCGACCAGGCTCACGCCTATGACGCGTTCACGGGCGAGCTTGCAGGACGGCGCAGCGTCAACCATCACATCGGTGAGTACGTCGGCCTTGACGGTGCCTCGACGAATATGGCCGAGACGTTCTTCTCGCAGTTGAAGCGGTCGCTCGATGGGACGCATCACCACGTCTCCGTAGAGCATTTGCCCCGCTACCTGACCGAGTTCGACTTCCGCTACTCCACCTGCAAGATGAGCGACACGGAGCGGATGAGCCTGCTCATGGGTCAGGTCAGCGGCCGGCGACTCGCGTACAAGCGGCGCATGAACGACTGACCGCGCTCGGGCGTAGGATGTCGGTGTGCCCGAGATGGACGAACCCGTCAACGTCGATCTAGAACCGGACGACGCGCTACGCATCCTGCTCGGCGAGGAGCGCCGAGAGTCTGAGGATGACGACACGTCGGATGAGTCGGCTAGCGCAAACGCCGATTGAATACATCGAAGTAGCGCCGCCATCAGTGTGTGACACCCGCGACGGTTTCTAGCGCCGGGACGGCAGCCTCAATCGCAGCTATGGCTTCATCCGTCGGAGACCGGGCATCGGAAACGTCCCCGATGGCGATGAACGCATCCTCGGTTAGACGCCCCGCGTTCGCGTTCTGCTCCTCTTCGAAGAACGCATTGCGATTTTGCGGCCATGCCCCCTGATGCATCGAATCGAAGTCAGGAGGGACGCCCCGTAACAACTTGGCCCGCTGATAGCGCAACGTCGTGAGAGCTTCTTGGGCGGTGATTCGGTACTTGCGCTCTCTGTCCTCTGCCTCCCGGCTCTTTAACTGCTCGACTGATGGAGGCTTGATCGGTCGGCGTGGTCGTAGCCATTCATCGGGAATAAGAACATTGGCCGCGATTGCGGTAGCCCCATAAAACATAAGCGCGACGCCGACGAATAGAACCGCGCGATCAAGACCCGACAGGGGCGTCAGCAGCGTTGCGGCGAGACCCGCTAGCAAGCCAACCCCAGCCGCGATCGCAGAGACCGCGTAGGTAATGACGGCGACGATGAACGCCTGAGCGACGAACTTCGCGGCTTCGCGCATCCGGTGTCTAGAGTCGGGCAATCTCGGCCGGACTCTACCCTCGCGTGGGTTTGTCTAGTTACACATCGCCGAAAAAACTCCCCTGAGGACCATTATTGTTGTCGGTTCGACAACGCGCTGTAGCCCATCTTTCACTCAAGCCATAGGACCGTCGCGCACGCGACGCCCCTATGGCTTGAGAAAGCGCCGGTCACCGAGTTCGTTCGCATGCGCTGGCGGACGCCCATCCTTGTAGAGAATCGGGTCGAAGTCCTCTCGTGCTCGAGCTAGTACCGTCGGCGTGGGGGGAAAAGGGTTGTAGTACGGGTTCGGGTGCCCGCCAAAGCGAACGAGACTGCCGTCGAACCAGGCAGCAGGGGCGACATGCTCGACCAAGAACCGTCCCGAAGCGAGGGCCTCGACTCGCCAGTCCGGCCCGTCCGGGATGTGTTCGCGGTGGCCGGCGGAGAGCAGCTGCGCGCCGAACGCATCCGGCACGAGCCGATCCTCGAAAGCCTCGCGCTCCTGCACCAATGCGTTCATGTGCGGGATGTCAAGCCAGTCGCTTGGCAGTGACATCCCCAGAACGGCACCGACCCGAAGCGACCCTCGCTTCAAGAAGCCGTAGACAGTCCACGGCGCAGAGGCTCCCATCGCCTTGGTCAGGTGCCTCACCGACGATTGCCAGTCCTCTTTCGCCGCAGCACCGCCTTCGATAAGCCCCACCCGTCCGGTCCAGGCGGTGAGCGCGAACGTCCGGAAGCGATCCGGCGCAGCCGACGTCAACTGGACGACCCCGCCGCCGACCATGCTTGTTCCCTCGATCGCCTCGCGCAGGTAGCCCCGAACATCGTCTTTGGCGCCCAGCACGACGGGTGGGAGCAGGCTGACGACGAGCGACAGTGGAAGGTGAGGATCGTTGCCGCGACACCAAGCGATCCCGGCTTCGGCGGCATTCGCCAGCGCCTCGGGATCCGGCTTCCAGTCATAGCCGCCCTTCGCCCGCCGTACGCGTTCGCCGCGAACCCGCAGGTGACATTCGAAGAGGTCGACTTGCTCGGGAATCTCGGGAACGCCTTCCGGCACGTAGAGGTTGAACTCGCCATCGAGGCCTCGCGCTTGCAGGCCCTGCGCGATTCCCTGCAAGAGGCCGGCGAAATCATCCGGACCCTCGTCGATCCGTAAGAGCACACCTTGCGGCACGCGCGCGAACGAGCAGTAACCGGTCCGGAACTCCTCTTCGCCCGGCCCAGCCGCCTCGGCCTTCGCAAGACGAGGCTGCATGACCTCGCTCGTGGCCTGGGCAAGCGCCTTCAGCGCCGTCTCCGGCGGAGCGGAAGTAGCAAGAAGGAGGGCTATCGCCGGCTTCCGCTCGTTCGCCTCTCGCTCTCGCCAAGTCTCCCAAACAGACTCTGCGACTATCACCACAGCCCCATCGACGTTAGCGGCCTATCGCGAGATCCCTCAGGGGACATTCCCGCACTGTGAGTGTGCGGGTGTTCCATCTGGGGCTGTACGCGGAAATGTTAGGCCGGATCGAGCCATCGGAGGCGATGCGCGACCTCCGCCATTTCGCGCGGCGGAACCCACCGGGTCGGCGCCACGAAGAGCGGCCGTAGCACAGTTCGCTTAAGACAGGCGACAAGGTTTAGGTCCACCCACCCGAGGAACCGGCCCAGTCCGACGCCGTGCCGACGAAGCTGGACAGCCATCACCAGCCACGTGCAGGTGGCAACGGGGACGATCAGCCACAGGAGAACGCCACGGAGAAGAAGCAGCGCCAACCCGCTGACCGCGGAATGCGAGGGCGTAGGTACGCCTCCATTATCCAGTCCATCCCGACGGATCCCGCTCCGCGACGCTGGATCCCTGAGTGGGGGATCATTCGCGGATGCTGGCAGGCGACCGCGCGATGCGGCGCCGGACGTGCCGAAGCAATCGCTGATGGGCCTCGAGCGCAGCGACCGTCGACTCGGCAAGACGAAAGCAGCGATGTCGGCCCGCCGCCCGTTCGCTGGCAAAGACCCCCATCGAGAAGCTTCCACAGGTGACCGCTGGCAGTCGACGCCGTGCAGTTCGAAGGGGATGGTACGGACGCCGCCGGGCAGAACACGTACGCGAACCGAGAAGGGTGGATGAGGTGTGAGACGACAGCACCGAGCTCGTTGCCAGCCCGAGCTGTCAGCTCGGAATTCACCGCGTCGTACTCGATCAGGTTGGATACGAAGAGCATGCTGACGAGAGCTCGGGAGCGGGCCCTGAGGCGCAAATGGAAGTTCCGCTCCGACCTTGTGCAGTGTCGTTTGCTGGCGGCGAAACGCAGCCTCTTCCGTCTGCGGCGGCCGCATGGCTACGCTGATGAAGATGGCCACGCCCTCGAAGCTGCCGTTGATTGCCTGCTCGCTCAATGCGGACGGCCAGCAGGCACGCTTGATCGAGTGGGCCGAGCTGCTTGGGAAGGCGATGGCCAGCGAGCCGAGGCGGGGTGGAGTCCAGTACTCGTTTGCCGCCTCTGACCAGCTCGAGAAGCAAATCCGCGATCTGGCCGCCGCCGAGCAAAGCTGCTGCTCCTTCCTCGAGTTCGACATCTCCCACATCGGCGACCAGATCGAGATGACGGTCACAGCGCCGCCCCATGGGCTAGAGGCCCTCCACTTCATCTTCTCGACCTGAGGCAGCAAAAAGCCGCCGGGCCCCATGAGAACCGGCTGGAACGAGCCCATGTTAGACGCCTGACCCCTGGCTACATCCGATCCTAGAGCGTGACCGTGCTGCCTGACGTGGCTGTTGGTCGCAACACCTCCGCTCGTCGGCGGCGCACGAGCACTGGCGACGTGTCCGTTGTTCTCGCGGTTATCTTCGCGGCATGGCCAGCTCAGTGTGTCTCGCGACTGTGGAACGTGGACAGAAGAGAGGTCCCGCGTGGTGAACGTCGAGCTGCGCCCGGTTCGGCCGGACGAGAGCGATGAGCTCTACCGGGGCTATCGCGAGAGCGCTCTGGTCGCATACGCCCACGTGTTCCCGCCGGAGCTCTATCGCTTTCCTGACGACGACGTGCGACAGATGTGGCGTGAGCTCGTCAGCGAGAACGGACGTCGCCACCAGTTGTTCGTCGCCGAGGTCGACGGTGAGATCCTCGGTGCGATCGTCGCGACGCCGGAGACGCTTGAGCATCTGTTCGTCGTCCCCAGCTACTGGGGCACCGGTGTCGCCGATACGTTGCACGATGCCGCCGTCGCCCTTTCGCGGGCGAGTGGGGCGGACGTCTGTCGCCTCGAGGTACTCGAGGAGAACTGGCGGGCGCGCCGCTTCTACCAACGCCACAGCTGGGTTCGCGACGAGCGCCGCAGCGTCGCCCACTATCCCCCGCAGCTGGCCGTCGTCGGCTACACACTCTCGCTGTGATGTCGACCGGACGGCGACAGCCGAGAACGTAGCGGACGAGCACCGCAACCTGAGCCGGGCCGCGGCTCCGCGCTCGCCGAGTACATCCACGGTGCGCCGAAGGCGGAGCTACATATCCATCTCGAAGGAACGATCGCGCCGCACACGGCGCTGACGCTGGCCCAGCGGAACGGCATCGGTTTGCCGGCCGCCGACGAGAAGGGGCTGCGACGGTGGTTCGACTTCGAGGACTTCCCGCAGTTTGTTGAAGTCTTCGTCACGATCGCCGGCTGCCTGAAGACGGCCGCTGACTATGAGCTCGCGGTTGTCGATCTGGTCGCCGAGCTCGCAGGCCAGAACGTGCGCTATGGGGAGGTCACCTTCTCTCCAGGCACAGCCGAGTACTTCGGCGTCGCCTCGGATACTTACCTCGGCGGGCTCAGCCGCGGCCGTGAGTGAGCTCTTGCCGAGCATGGCGTCGAGATCAACTGGGTGTTCAACATCGTCCGCCGCTGGAGCGACGACGCGCGCACAGTGCCGATGGCCGACTACGCCACGGAGGCGGCGATCGAGGGCAAGGCCGATGGCGTCGTCGCGCTTGGGCTCGCCGGCCGTGAGGACGGCACGCCACCGGAGCAGTTCGTCACCTACTTCGCCCGTGCACGCGAGGCTGGCCTCCGCAGCGCGCCGCATGCCGGCGAGCTGGCCGGGCCGGACAGCGTTTGGGGCGCGCTCGAGGCGCTTGGCGCCGACCGCATCGGCCATGGCGTGCGCACGGTCGAGGACGCGGACCTGTTGGTCCATCTAGCCGAGAATGAGATCGCGCTCGAGGTCTGTCCGACGAGCAACGTACGCCTCGGTGTTTATCCCCGCTATGCCGACCACGCGCTCCCGCTGCTTCTCTCCGCTGGTGTCCCGGTCACGATCGGCTCCGACGACCCGCCGCTGTTCGCGACGACGCTGACCGAGGAGTTACTGCTGCTGCCGTCGGCATTCCGCCTCGACGTCGCCGCCATCGACGCGATCCTGTTGGCGCCGGTGCGTCACTGCCTCCTGCCGACTGCTCGCCGAGCCGCCCTGGAGGCCGATTTCGCGCTCGCGCTGAAGGAGGCGCATCTCGGCTCCGGTTGCTGAGGCCGACTGCTGGAGAGCGAGGCTCCGGCGCGGCCCGCTGCCACTCCTAAAGCGCGTGCTGCAGTGGCAAGTCGCCGCGCTGGCCCTGAGCGATCACCTTCCGATGGCGACACGAGAAAGCGCGCTGTGGTGCTGCGGCCGGCCCGGCGAGCCAGCGCAATGGACTGCTTGCCAGGGCCAGTTTCTGTGAAAACCACGAGCGACTGCCCGGAATAGCCGACACGTGAACTGACCGTCGTCGAGCAGAGACCTCTGATGCGCAAACCGTGCCGGGCGGCCGTCGCGGATGACGCAGCGATCGTGGCCGGCGTGACGCGGGAAGAGGCTTTGGATCACGAGCCCGAGCGCCTGGAGAGTCTGACCTACGTAACGCATCATGATGTCGGTCTCGATGTTGACGGCATCGCCGATCTGGCGATCGAGGACGGTGGTGTTCGCCGCCGTGTACCTGACTATCGAGACCGCGAAGGTCGTGTCCGTCTTCGCGATTACCGTCAGGCTGACGCCGTCAACGCAGATCGGGCCGCGCTATAACCGAGTCGCGAAGTGACGTGCTCATAGCAGGTCAGACAACTTCGACAAGTTGCGCCGATGGCGCGGCAGTCGCCGCTTCGAGCCCGGCCACGCCGTCGCGGCCTCCGCTCGGTCCTTCGAGCAGACGATAGGCGGCGATCGTGGCCACTGCGATCGCCGCCAGAATCACCCAGAGCGTATCGCTGCCGGTGGCGAGGGCGGCCGCGACCAAAGCCGGCGCGATCGTCTCCGAGATGCCCCAGGCCATCTGGTGGATCGCGGCGTAGCGCCCCTGCAGGTGCACAGGCGCGAGCGCGGCCGGGATCGCATCGGCGGTCGGTGCGTAGAAAGCCTCTCCGAGTCCGAGCAGCAGGGCGCCGGTGAAGAGGGAGATAAGGGCGATGGCCGAGCCGAGCGGTGCGAAGAGGAAGACGCCGAACGAGAGCGCCCACAGCGCCGCGGCTATCTGCAGGTTGCGCAACCGGCGGCGGCCGCGGACGAGGCGGATGCTGAACAGCGAGCCAGTCGCCGCTGCGGTGGTCATGAGCCCGGCCATGAGGCCGGGAACCCAGGTCGCCAGGTGCAGGCGCTCAAGCGCGAATACCGGCAGCGCGAGCACCGGGGCGATCAGTAGCAGCGTCGCTGCGACGTTGAGAGCAGCAAAGGCGAGGTTGACGCGGTCGGCGAGGGCGGCGCGGTAGCCAGGTCGCGCCTGCTCACCGTCGCCAAAAGCGGGCTCCTCGGCTGCATGCGCGGAGCGTGTGCGGACGCCACGGCCGGCGAGCAGCAGGAGCGCGAGCGTGACCAGGTAGCTGATCCCGTCGGCGACGACGAGCAGGCGCAGGCCTGTCTGCTGCCCACCGATGAAGGCCAGGCCCGACAGGCCTTCGCCGGAGGCCAGGCCGATGAAGCGCGCCGAGCGCAGGCGCCCGAACCACTTCTCGAGCTCATGGGCCTCAGCGATGCTCGACACCAATGGTGTGAACGCGCCCCAGAAGGCCCGCATGTGAACCGTGATCAGGAAGGAGGCGAGGGCGTAGCCGGCGGCTGTCGTCCAGAAGAGGAGGGAGACGCAGCCAGCGGCGCCGAACGCGTTGGCAAGAGCGGCGATCCGTGTCGGCCCGATGCGGTCGACGGCCGCCCCAGCCACGGGCCCGACGGCGATTCCGGCGGCGGCAGCCACCGAGAGGATGGCGCCGGCGGTCGGCAGCGACAGATGCATGATCTGGAGCGCGTAGATCAGCTCGAACGGTGTCAGCAAGCCGCCGCCGAGTGTGTCGATCAACATCGCGGCGAGGAGCAGTGGCCGGCGCCGGGCGGTATTCATAGGCAGATACCAATATAGGTAACCGCCGATGCAGATTGCTAAACTCGTCGCATGACGCGGAGCTCGAGCTTGGAAGTGCGCCGGCTAAAGGCCCTGGCTCACCCGATCCGGCTGGGCATGATGCAGCGGCTCGCGGCGGTACCCGAAGTCTGCGCCTGCGACCTCGGCGAGGCCTTCGGCGTCAGCCAGCCGACCGTGTCGGAGCATCTGCGCGTCCTCCGCGAGGCGGGGCTCGTTCGGACACGACGCGATGGCACATCGATCTGCTACTCGGCCGCGCCAGAGGCGATCCGTGAGCTGGTGGCCCTGGTCGGCGGCCTCGAGCCGGCGCCGGCCGTCGAGGTGGCGTGAGCACACGGCGCCGGCTGCGGCTGCTGATGGTTCGGCTTCGTTCCCGATACACCGCTCCCGCCCTCCTCGCGCTCATCGGATTGATTGCCGCTCTTGTCCTCACTCGCGGCGAGTTCTGGCCGCTCGCGCTTGTTTGGATGTTTGGCGTCGCCGCGTTCGTCGTGCTGAGGAGACTCTTTCCGTCCCGCAGCGCGGGCATCGTGCTGGCTGCGCTCGCGGTTGTCGCCTGTCCGCTCCTCACCTTCGAAGGCGGCCTCTTCCTGTTACCGGCGGCACTCGCTCTCCTCTTGTTGAGATCGGCACCGCCCGCCCTCACTCGACCCGCGCACGCCTCACCTAGCAGCCTCATCTGTTCGTGCGCGCGAGGCGGCTGCACCCTCTCAATGCTCAGTTGTCGCGCGCTCGCCAACTCGACGAACGACTACTCGGCCATCAAGTCGGTCGATCGCAGATCGGCTCAGCGCGCCTGGCCATCGGGAGCATCGGCCGCCACGAGCCCACGCGCCTGAAGGGCCTGATCAACCTAGCGCATCATGATGTCCGTCTCGATGTTGACCGCGTCGCCGAGCCGGTGATCGAGGACAGTCGTGTTCGCGGCGGTGTACCTGACGATCGAGACCGAGAAGGTCGTGTCCGGACACCGTGTTCGCACACCGTGTTCGGACAAGGTGTTCCGCCGGAGTCTGGAGCGGAGCGGTCCATGCTGTCCTTCGCGCTAAAGTCGAGCCGTGGCTTTCCGGGACGCGTTTCCGATCTTCCACACAGCAGACCTGCCGCAGGCAGTTGCTTTCTACCGCGAGCGCCTCCGGTTCGAGGAGCGGTATCGGTTCCCGGGAGGAGGGGCGGCGTCCTTTGTCCTATTTAGGACTCCTGTCGTTCTCACTTGGCCTGACCGCTGACGTCGAAGTCGAGCCCGGGCGGGTGTCCATGCTACGAGGGGCTTGCTGAGCTCCGGTTAAGAGTGGGTAGCTCATCAGTGCGCCCGAAAGCAACGACCAGAGCGCTGGCAGGCAAAGGACCACGGCGGCAACGATGTGCAGAGCATCGCGATGTTCCAGCAAGTGCGCAATGGCCCACCCCAACGCGACAGCGGCGAGGACGCGCACAAGAGCCAACGCGCCGAAATGGCAGACGTGCGCGAGACGTGGTGTGCGCGGAGGCAGAATCCAGCCGACGACGAGGCCAACCACCACGAAGCCGAGGCCGATTAGGAGCGCTTCGTGCATACCTCTCTCTTAGCTCACGGAGGAATGATTGGCGAGGGCGGCCGTCCGGATCGGGGGATTCGCGAACACTCAGGGGACGCCGCCGTCATGCGAGCTTGGCGATCACCCACGCGACGACTACTAGCACCAGAAGCGCTCCGATCCCGGCAAAGTACCACCCGAAGATTCGGGCGAGGCGGTCGCTTCGCTCCTGATAGCGCCGGCGGAATTCGGGATCCTGCGCGAGGTGCTCGCGCACCCGTGCACGTTTCGCCCCAGCCCACCGCGAAAGCCCGAAGCCACTGACGACGCATGCCAAGGCGATGACAGCTCCAATGACAAGGTGCCCAATGGCATACCCGACCGCGACCCCAATTGCGATGATCGGCGCCGTCGTCCATAACCGGACGAGGACGAACCACCGCGGCCGGGATTGGCGCTCCCCTGACAGGCTACTCACACTCTGTGTATCGGCCGCCGGAGGACATTCCCAAACACTCGCCCAGGTGGCGTGTTTACCGCCGGAGTGGCAGCAGGGGTCCGCCGTTCATCGCCCGCTGCAAACCCCACGGGTGAACGACCCATCCCATCGCAACCATGATGGGGCCGCCGAGGATCATGTAGGGGCCGCCGTAGTTCGCGAGGCCAATCATGATCGGGCCGGCGACGAAGGCGCCCACGCCAGCCGCGAGGTAGCTCAGGCCGAACCACCACCGGACAATCCGGATGACAAGGACCACGATCAGTCGGAGCCGTCCCACGATCCCGACGATAGGCGACGTCGGCCGACCATGCGACGCCCCGTCGGGGGGACATTCCCGAACTCTGGCCCAAGCTGCTCAACGGCCTAGTTGTCCTACCCACGGAGGTTGTGAATGGGCACCATCCGTTGCGCAACTATCCGACGGGAGAACGAGGACACGCTAGATCTCGAATTCCGGGTCTCCACAATCAGCGCTTCGACCGAGGCTATTTCTTCCGGCCAGCTGTCCTGGATATCTTCGAACTAGTCGTGTCTGCGAAGGTCCGCTTCAGCTCGCGCGTTCGCATCAATGGACGACTCGGCCAGCAGCGCGACGTCGTACTCCTCGACGACGCGGAGCCGCACGCGGTAGCCCTCAGCTGCCCCTCGTTCAAGGCGATCCCGCCGAGCCCGGCGCACATGGTGTCCCTCTCATGCTAAGCGAAGCATGGAGCCGTTATGGAGCGCGGAGTTGCAAATTGCTGGCAATCAGTGGTAAATGGCCCGCCCGTGTAAAGTGCTCAAACACGCAAAATCCGTTGCGACAGGTTGCCACCGCTTGCGTGCGACGTTGATGGTGAGGGAGGCGGCGGCGTCAGGAAGGTCCGTCGCCGTCGTTTCATTCAGAACCAATCGAAGTAGCGCTCCCACCAAGTCAGCCGGCGTCCCTCGCTCGAATAGGGGTCCTTTAATCGCTGATGAGACCCGTCGTAGTCGGTGTGTAGGAGGGTCAGGGGGATGTACTGGTAGCCGCCATTGGCAAGCAGCTCTTCGACCGCATGGAGATCCTTCTCATCGATGAGAGCCGCAAGGGCTGGCGCGTCCGGTGCAAGATCTGGATCAGTTACAACGATCGTGGCGAGATCGCCGAAGTTGCTTGTGCGAATGCCGATCTCGATGCCGCTGTGCGTCGCTTCGGCCGGAATCGTCAGGTCGGCGAAGAAGCTCGCGTCTTGGATGAGCGGGGAGCCCGCCTCGTAGGTAGCTGACGTTCCGAACTCCTGCACGATCGTCTGGACGAGCCGCATGAACTTAGTCCGCACTGCCTTCTCGTCGAAGTCCGGCGGCCACTCTGCATGCGTGGGGTCATCGAGCGACCGGAGCAGATTGCGGAGTTCGGTCTGGGACTTCGGCTGGCCCACGCGCCGTAAGTGTTGCGGAAACGGCTCATGCGGCTCTCGCGCCCGGGTGCGTCATCGGAGGTTGCCGGATCACCCCGTCGCGCTGAGCGAACGATTCGTCCCTTGCTGGCGTTTGAAGGAGAGTGATGTCTTCGATGCAGGCGAAGATCCGCCTTCGAGCAGTTGGCGCAAGCCACGCCAAGTCTTCTACCGAGGTTCGAGCCGATCCCTGGCAGAATTTCGAGGACCTGATCCGGCGGCACCATTCGGAGTTGCGCCGTTTCGCACACTGCATGATTGGCGATTCGGCTGGCGCAGACGACGCGCTTCAAACTGCCTACCTCAACGCGTATCGCGCCCATGAGCGCTTCCGCGAGGTCGAAGGCGGATCACGGCTCGCCTGGCTGTACCGAATCGTCTACCGAAGCTGCCTCGACGAGCTTCGGCGCGGACGACGCCTCCGGACGCTCAACATCGAAGATGTTCCCGAGCCGATCAATCCAGGACCCGAGATCGACCAGGCGGTCATTCTGCGCGCGAGACTTCGCGATGCGCTCTTAGGCCTGCCCGTTGATGCGCGAACGGCGGTTCTCTTAGTCGATGGTCAAGGCTTCGACTATGAGACCGCTGCCACGCTCCTCGAAGTCCCGCGAGGCACGATCGCCTCGCGGCTGAGCGCAGGGCGGGCGGCACTTAGACGGGTGCTCGACGAACCGACGACGGTGAGGAGTGAGAACAAATGAGCAGTACCCAGGGTGACGACCGAGACGACCTGATCGCCCAGGCACTCGCTGACCTGCCCATGCCGACTGAGTCGCCAAACTTCTTCGCGGAGCTTCGCGCACGCGCCGAGGAGAATCTCGCTCGGCGAGGACTCCGAAAGCTTCGCACGCTCGCAGAGCGCCGGCCACTCGTGGCCGTTGCGACTACAGCCCTGATCTTCGCCTCCGTTGGTGGCCTAGCAGCGACCTTTGCCGTGCCGCGGTCGCATGCCGAGACGAGGCCCCCGGTGCTGGCATTCACCCCGGCCCTAGGCTGGAACACGCTCCAGTCACGAGACCCGCACGACGACCGGATTCAATTCGTTTGGGGGGCAAACGTTCCCTTTGCCGGGAACGACGCGGCAACCGGAGAACCGGTCCAAACTGCAAAGAGCCTTCCTGCTGACGGGATTCTCATCTACGCCAGCACACTGCCGACTATCCCCGACCCGAGCACTAGCGGATACAAGGACCTTCAGCTCCCGCTTGCGCTTTCGGACGGGAACTTCTTCAGCGGGCAGTACGAGAACCAACCGTCACCGAATGTGAGCGAATACCGGATCAACGCGCATGTGAACGGGCGTTACGTCTACGTTGAAGTGATGTTCGGAACCGCAAACCCGAATGAATCGATGCTCGATTCGGCTCAAACCGAACTCAGCCGTCTTTTCGTCCCTTCGACCTAAGTCGTTGATAGGCAGCCGATCGGCCGGCGTGCCTGAGGCCCGCGGGTTGTCCTCCGGCTGGATTGAGCCAACTCGAGGGCCTTGCGGAAAGCTCTGCCGTTTCATCAGGCGCCGTTTCGGCCTGGGCTGTGAGCGCAGACGCTGCGGGAGATCGGCGGACTGCTCGGGCTGAGCCACGAGCGGGTCGCCAGATCCAGAACGCGAGCCTCGACCAACTGCGGGCGGCGCTGCCTTCGAGGTGATGCCGCACGGTCGGCGAGAACGACAGCGGGTCAACCGCTACCGCATGCTGCTCCTACCTGACCTGGCGGCACGGAACCGTGTAGGGCATCAGGTCGTCGCGCGCATTCGCGACAGCATGCCGGTCGGCGCCGAGCTCCAAGGCCACGCTCCCAGGTGGCACGAGCTTCCGCGGCGGGCTCGCGAACTCGCGCGGATAGACGTCGAGCGGGTCGCCGTTCTCGTCGAAGGTCACTGCTCCCTCTGCCGTGTAACCGTCGATCCTCGTCGTCCCGTCCGAGCCGCTGATCTCGATTCGGTCGTGGCTACGACGGCAAGCGATGGTGAAGCCTTCGCGCTCGAGCCGCGCGCCGGCAGCGCTGGCGACTGCCGCAAGGTCGCCGCCGACGAAGTAGACGCACCGTAGGCTCGGGGTCTCGCCGCCGAAGAAGCCCGAGGCGTACGAGCAGCCGACCAGCTCATGCGCAGGCGGTGCGCCACCGTCGAGGATCTTGCGCAAGCGCTGCCTCTCGCCGCCACCGCCGATCGCCGCGCAACCGGTGACCGCTGCGAGGACGAGGAAGATGAGGGATCCGAGGAGCAAGCGGCGCACGTCTTTCCTGATCGGCACGGGCGCCCGCGGAACAAGCCCAAGAAAGGGTGAGGGGTTTCAAAATGGTGGTTCATGCTGCAGCGCGGTGGTATTCGTGGATCAGTCCGCCGAGTCGGTCGCGACGCTTGATTTCTCCGCCGCTCGGTGGCTGGTCCGCGTTGTCGGGTCGGGCGGGAGCAGCGCGAGTCCGCAGTGTGGGCGCTCGCGGTTGTAGTGGGCGGTGTAGGTGCGTAGCACTGTCTCGAGGTGGCGGCGGCCGACGATCAGTAGCCAGTCGAGACATTCGGCGCGTATCGTGCGGACGAAGCGTTCGGCGTAGGCGTTCGCTTGCGGGGCGCGGATCGGCGTTTGGATGAGGCTCGCCGTTCCAGTCCTTGAGCCGCGCGCTACAGCTGCCGATGCCGCGCCCGGGGCCGGCGTGGCCATCGCTGGAACGGCGAGCGGTGGGTCCGCCTGCTCTACCGGCGGCGCTGACGCTGCAGGCGAGGACACCGCGTGCGATGCCGCCCTCGCATCGCCCGCTGTCAGCCCGAGCTCCCGTCGTCACTCCGTATAAGCCCGGAATCCCCCTTCTGGCGCCAGGTCTCATGCGGCATGGTCAGTTGGTCAGTCAGTGATCAAGAGAACGAGCTGGCCAAGGGCGCGCGGGCCGCAGGCTGACCAGCACGGATTCGCCGCCTTGCGACGTAGACACTGCCTAAAGCGCCGGCGCGCTGAGTGCCACGCGGTCACCACCAGGCTCGTACACAAGCTGGATCGTCAAATCATGGTGAACATCGACGCGGCGCGGATCGATCGCGACCTCCACGCTAGTGGTCGTGAGGTCCGCCGTGCACGGCCTCTGGCCCGGGTCGTAGGGGGCGAGCTCCAGTCGGATGGCGCTCCGGCCGACGACAGCGAGCGTACTCGGAAGCGCGGGACAGGAGCCGCTCCCCACCGTCACGAAGGCAAGACGAGTCGACGAGAGGAAACGGGCGCCGCCTCGAGGGAGCGCGACGCCCGGCTTGGTCGGGTGGTGCCAGGCCAAGGCGATCGTGCTCGGGTGGGCAGCTCCAGGCATGTTGCGCTTCGGTTCGCCGCGTGAACTTCCCGCCTTATGCGTACTCGCACATCCCGTCGTGAGGCCAGCGAGTCCTATGACGGCGGCAGCTGAAAGCAGGACGAATAACGGCTTCACCTTGCTCAAGATACGTCGCCGGAAGAGCTCGTCGTCACGGACGCGCGCACAGCTGGAGGGATCTCGGTGGGCGATCGAAGCACCAGGTCGCTCAGGGAACCCGGCTTTGTAACAGTCCGGCTCCCTGGGCTTGCCCATTTGCGCACGAACGCTACAGCCCTATGCCGGGAGATCTCCAGGCGCTCCCCGGCGCTGAGTGCTGGGTGACGCGCCGCTGACCGAGACGTCCGTTAGCGGAGACGCAGCTCGACAATAGCGATTACGAGCAGGACGAAGCCCGTCACCGACGAGACCAGGAAGAGGACCAGCCAGCTCGCGGCCACCCGCCGCGCCCAAGGCGGGTATCGAAGCTCGACATAGGGGCGCCACTCGCCGCGCTCGCGCGCCTGCTCGATCAGCGGCCGTACGTGCGCGCGCGCCCAGAAGGCGAACAGGACGAGCAACGCGAGGTACCAGCCGACCACCACGCTCATGTAGACAGCGAACGGCGCGGCGACGGCGAGTGCAACTGCGAGGACTAGCCCGGCGCCGAAGAGCACGAGGAACCAGCGCGGTATGGCGACTTGCAGCTTCACGGCTTACAAGACCTCACCGGAATACTCGGCATTTCGGCGCGGGAGATGAGCCGCCCCACGCTCACGAAGGCTCGCGCAACCGCAAAAGGTCGTCGCGGATGAAGCGCTCGTAGGCAGCGGTCGCCAGCCAGCCCGCTGTCGAGTGGTAGGCCGTAGCGCCGGGCAGGATCGTCTCCCAAGTGAGCAGGCAGTGCTCGTGATCCCCCTTGGCGTATTGCTCGCGTCGCCAGTCGAGGGTTCGGTCGGCGGCGATCGCCAGCTGACCCGGCGTCCACCACGGTCTGAAGACGAAGCGCTCGCCGGCCTGGGGCGGTGGGCCCGAGCCGTAGGTCTCGAAGACGAGCGAGCCGTCGGCCTCGCGCTCGACCAGTTTGTGCAGCTGCCAGACCTCGTCGGGGGCGTCGGGACCGGCATAGAGGCCGGCTGGAGCGAGCGGCTCGGACACAGCCTCGGAGGCGAGCAGCCGCGTCGTGGTCACGTCGCCGGAGCGCGCGACGTCGACGAGCTGGGCGGTCGACTCCGTGTAGGTCATCGCGATCCCATATGTGAATCATCGACAATCGGCGCACCTGACCTGAGTCGCGGTTGGCCCGAGATCCAGCCCATACTCGATTCGAGTGGATGCGGTCCGAGCCTTCCCGATCCGACGCGCGAGTTGTCGCGGCGAAGCAATTGCTAGGAGGGTTTGTCGCAGCGGCGCCTACGTCTATTCCGACGGAACCAGATGATGAACGTCTCATAGCGACGCCCACGAGCCGCTCAGCATCGCGATCCATCACCCTCAGGCTCGGCTGGGCACACCGAGCGCGAACTGAGCTTGCGGCTATTGCTGCGTGCCCTTGGTATCACCGCAGGCGTTGAGGAGCGGCGAGAATCGGCCGATACTTGTTCTATGAGCTGGCTGAACGATCCCGAAGACGCTTCCCAGAAGCCGTGGCGGGTGCTGGCGTTCATGTTCGTCTCAGGGTTAGGCGGCGGCGGCGCGATCGGATACTTCCGCTTCGATCGGAGCTTGGTCTGGGCCTTGATCTTGGGAGTGACTGTCGCGGTGATCCTCACCTACTACGGGTGGAAATCGGTACGTGATCCTGCCTGGGCTCAGGCCCTACGGTCGCGCCGCGAGTTTCGTAAGGGACTTCTCCGACTGGCGTTGCCATTCCTAACTCTCGTGGTTGCGTTCCTCGCTGGCATCTCTACTCAGTCTGAGCAGGTGTTCATCGTCGTGGTCGCGGTTGGTCTCGCGCTAAGTCTCGTTTTGCGCGTCACCGTCTGGCGCTGAGCGAGCTCGGTTGACGTGCAGTTTCGATGTGAAACCCGCGGCTCCCAGGGGCTGCTCAGGCACCCTTCCACGCGCAGCAGCTAGAGTCAGTAGGCAGAAGGCGCAGGCGCGGCCTTCTCAGGCGAGGACGCTCGCGCAGGCGGGCGAGCTGCTGGTCTTTGCCTGGCTAGCCCCGGCGGGCGGCCCGTGAGATTCAGGCGGGACCATTGGCAGGCCGAATGGCGAGATGATCTCCGCCCGGGCTGATCGTTCATAGCGTTGGTACCAGGGCTATCCTCCGAGCATCCATGCTGGTTAGCGAAACACGTCAATTCGTTCCGTGGCAGCCGAACTTCTCGTCATCAGGGCAGGAGAATCCAGACTGGACGAAGCTCATCTGCGATGGTGTCGAACTCTCGAACGCCATCACCTGGGTCGAGTGGTTTGACGAGGCCGAGCCTGCGGTTCAGGTTCAACTCTGCGAAGCGTGCGGCATTCCCGGTTGCCAGAGCGGCGGATACGTCCACGTGTCTCGTCTTGGGAACCACGTTCTCTGGACTCACCCGCACATTGACCCGAGCGATTCCTTCGCGTCATATCAGTACCGCCCAAGTGAGGCAGTCTCGACGCACGGCGCCGTCGCCTTCCCCATTCGTCAATGGAACAGCTGGAGCGAAGAGCTGGCTGGCCTGCCGCCTGCGACCGAGTTCGCTCGCACGATGCGGCGCGACCTCCTCTCCGCTTGGCAATCCGAAGCTCCGCTCTTCGGCAGGTGGGATTCCCCTGATCAGCTCCTCTCGATGGCTCGCGAACGGGCTGTGGCAGGCGAACCGTCGGAACCGAGCGACGCGCTTGAGAGCCTCGACGCGCTCGTCCGGTGGTTTCGCGAGGCGCCGGATGATTTCGTCGACGGCGAGCTCGTTCCATTCAGCGCTGGTGAGCGGACGGGCGAGACGCTCTACTTCGACGTGCCCGACACGTTTGACCGGCCGGTGCTCCGCGAGTGGACCCCGCTTGCCCGGCGCGAAGGTCGCGTTACACCTCTCTTCGGAGGCGAGCTCGTATTGGTTCCGGAGCCGATATGAAGGCTGAGGCGGCGCAAGGAGGAAGCTCCAAGTTGGGGCGTTATCGGACGGCTCGATCACTACTCCCCGGATGCTCCCTCTCGTCCGCCTCTCCGCGAGCAGCTCGCAGTCTTCTCACGGCCTAGGGTTGGATCGGATCACATCCCGGAAGAGTTCCTCGCAACCGTTCGCTCGATCGACGAAGCGGAGGGGCTCGGCGGCCCGCGTTACATCGGGTCGATGCGTATTCGGGGCGGGTCGGCGGGTTTTCGGCTCTGCGAGGCGGTTCGCATGCCGAAAAGGGGCGGACGTCGTGCTCACATTCTGTAACGCGAGCGCCGTCTCACGCTCGGAAGTCGCGTCGATCACTCGTCGTGTCGCTCTGTCGTTCTCCGACAGGCACGCGTTCGTCATTGCGCCGGGGCCGAGCCAGCGCTTGTTGTCGCACAAGAGCCGAAAGGCGACATCCGTCTCGAGACCAAAACGTTCAAACCCCGCACCGACCAAGGTCTGAAACGGCGTTTTTCAGAATCGCATCATCAGAAGCGATCCATCACGCCCGCGCGGCGGGGGGCCAGGAGCTATTGCCGACCGGCCTCACAACCTGGATGTCGAGCCCTCAGTTGTGCCCCCGCAATTTGCGGCATAGAAGAGCCGATCTCGTACTCGTCGTCAAAGAACTACCTCGCTCGAGGCAGGACTAAGTCCGCTAAACGGTCGCGCCTGGACGATACCGCCTGCCCATGCGTGCACATGGGTTCCCATCACCGAGCTTTTTGAATAACGGTGAGACATCGCTTCAGATCTCGTAGACCCCACGAGCCTTCGCCTTGGCATGCGGCTCTCACGGCCCGATACGCGTCGAGCTGTGGACCGGGCGAAATCGGCATCGCGGGGAACGCAGTCGTGTAACGACGACAAACAAACCGACGACCGAACGTCCGGGGAGAAGATAGCTCGCCGAATTTCGCAAGAAAGGAAACCGCCAGTACCAAGAGCGCCCCGATTGCGTCAGAGAGGGCGTGGACCGGGGCGCTTGGGTGTTCCCCTGTCACGCGAATTAACGAGATCGAACCGCGGATCAGTCCTGCGCCAGCGGCCGCAGCAATCGCTAGGCACAACACGGTCGGCATTGACTCGATCAGGAGAGCGGTCAATAACGGTTGCTTCTCGGCCACCCGGAACGCGACGACCGTCAACACGAGTGCGGCCAAGACTGTTCCCGCTAGGGCGAAGGCCGCCACACGTACGCCGAAGGCTTGGGCCCCTTCGTAAGCGCCGATTCCCGCTGCGCCGTAGATGATGCCGATCAGGAGAGCTCTCATGCACAGGGGTAGTAGTCGCCGTTCCCCTTCCAACAGTGCCCCGGATGCTGACAACGAAGAATCGCGTTGTGCGTCTGCGGATCCCAATCAGGAACTACGGCAGCACCGGGCGGTGCCCATGGGCACGGTGGGAAAGCATTTGAGACGAATTTCTGCGTGAGGTTGAACAGACCGAAGACGCCTCGCCGATTCGGCGACTCAGCCCTCTCCCCTCGTGCGACCGAATACGTAGCCGACGCAACTGCTGCGAATAGTCCGAGCAAGGCGCGCTCGCGCAAGGATAGGTCGAGCCGACCTTCGAGGTTCGGTGGTTGAACGGTCGACATGCGTCCGCCCCTTTCCGGAGGCTCGTGGGACCTGCCAGCTGTTCTCCTCGACTAAGTGGCGAAGCGAGTATCACCAATTCACGAGGTTTCGGTGTCTGCCAACTGATGTGCCACCCGTCCGACGATCGCGTGTCGGCGCCCGACAACGCGACAACGCGGAGCCACGCGGCTCGCTGGAGCCTGATGCTTAGAGGGATCGCAGTCCACTACACAACTCCGCGACGCCGACAACCGAGCCGACAACCGGCCCCGAAAAGCGGGCGTTTCGGGCTTAGGAAGCTGCTGTCGCGGTTTGGCGGAAGTGCGACATCTCACGAGCCTCGTCTGGAACGTGCTCAAGCCCGCAGACGGGGTAGATCATCGGGTGGTCCCCGATGGAGGCAACACCTTGGTGGATCGCCAATAGTGGCTTAGGGCACCTTCCCTGAAAGCACCGTCCATTCCCTTAAATTGCTCGCGGGGCCGTTTGTTTCTTTACGTTCCAGAGTCT
>Ga0193695_1000004_pt1 | contig 201070 bp, 199 predicted proteins | sample L3s2metaG_FD_160568 | JGI IMG/M metagenome (GOLD analysis project Ga0193695, IMG submission 160568) | Soil microbial communities from a riparian zone of the East river system, Colorado, United States - L3s2 | ecosystem: Environmental > Terrestrial > Soil > Riparian zone | place: USA: East... | reverse complement strand
GGGGCTGAACTACTCCCCCCTGGCCCCGGTCTCGACGGGCCACTGGGCCTACATCGTCGAGCACATCAAGTTCCTGAACACAAGCGACGGTTTCGACCAGGTCTGGTACTCGGTCGACTCGCTGCCCGACACAGCTCGGCCGCCGCTCGTGGACTGGCACGGCATCACCGCCTATACGACCGGCGCGAACCGAAGCAACATCTTCATGTATCGCGCTGCGAGTACCAACTCCCAGCACCAGACCGTCTACTACTGCGGCTTCCACCGCGCAGCCAACGCCGTCACCGCGATGATTCTGCCGAACTGCCTCTGAACCTGCCGCGATCGCTCATCCGCGTCGCGGCGCAGAACGATGCGGGCGCTGCCAGAAGCCACTTGTGCCCCAACCTGTGACCTGCCTCACATGATCTGACAGACTCGAAGGCGATCTGAGCGACCTCTCAGACCCCGCAACGAAGCGGAGCGCGTCGCCCGGCAGACCTCCAAACCCGGGGGTTGCAGGTTCGAGTCCTGCCGCCCCTGTGGCGCTGATAGATCCGGAACTCCTCCCCTTGGCGGGTTTCGGCGTTTCAGGAATCCGTTCCGCTACACCGAATCACCTTTAGGCCGAGCGGCTCTCGGCACCACCGGCGCGGTAGTTGTGCTCGCGGGAACGGCGGCGAGAACCGTTAGCCGTTTCCCCGTCCTCACGCGTCCCCCACCCGCCTCTAGCTTCTTCGACGCGCCCGCCTCATGTGCGCCCTCTAGCACCTACCGGCGCTTCTCCCGGGGTAGCCGGCTCTTCCGACCGAGGCGCTTACCCTGACCGCCTCAGCTGTCGGAGACAGAGATCGTGGCCGCCCGGCGGATCGGGCCCCCGCAGCTCCGCGGGAGCGCCAGACGTAGGTACGCGTCGCTGCTGTCGTCCTGGCGGACGTCGTTTGAGTTGAAGAGCAGAAGCGTCGCGGCCGAGCCGACACGGCACCCGGGAAGGCCGTGGGTGGAGGCGACACGAAGCGTTACACGCGCACGGGTTGGGCCGACGAGCCGTGTGAGGCGCAGCCTCCGTACCCGCAGGACGAGGCGGATTCCGTTGCCCTTGACCAACGTGAGCGATCCGTGGGCCGATACAGGGCTGAACACGCTTCTTGTGCGGGGAAGGAAGCGCGCGCTTGCGCGTCCTTCCACCGTCAACCCGGCTGCATTGCGGGCTTGGAATCGAAACGCAACCGCAGTGATCCGTCGCTTCACGCGGAGGAGAGCGGCGGACGTACGCGGGATGAGCTGGTTGCCGGCGGCGGTCTCGACTGACGCGACCGCGCTGCTTCGGTACGTTCCCATTCGCCGCGCTGCGTGAACGGTTACGTGCAGGCGCAGCTGCTTGTGTGTAGGGAGCAGCTTCGCAAGCGACCAGGCAAGCGTTCGACCGGAAACCTTGGGCTCGGCCGTGGTCATTCCGCTGGTCGTATTCGGTACATAGCGAAACCCGCGCGGAAGATCGAGCGTGACCGACTTCATCGTCAGGTCCAGCAGGTTCGGGTTCTGCAGCTTCACGGTGTAGCCCATGCGACCGGTCCGCAACGCGGTCCCGAGGTCGGGCTTCAGGGTGAGCGGAGCGTAGGCGCCCTGAACCAGTTCCACGATTGTCGAAACGAGGTCGCTGCCAGCATCGCGCGCCGCTCCGCCGACAAACGCCCCGGCGGCGAGTGACTGATAACAGCGCAGCGACACCGAGACCTCGTTCGACAGCGCCCGGACCATGATCAGCGTCCGACCGGCGGAGCGCATGTTGGCGAGCTGCTGCCGCGTGGAGAGTCCTTCTGGATCGTTTGAACGATCTTGGCAGGCAGGAAGACCTTCCCTTCCCGCCCCGTTCGGTTCCGCATCTCCGAGGACTAGGACGATCTTCCTTGCCGAGGGGCGCCAGCCCATCTGGGCGTCGCTGTAGCTCCGTTCGAAAGCGAGGTTGTAGGACTCGGCAGGGCCGTTGTCCGGACTCGGATTGAAGGCCGTCTTGATCCTCCCCAGCGCAGTCCTCACCGCCGAAGTGTCTTCGGTAAACGGCTGCAGGAGCTCGTATTCGCCGGCGGGGTTTCCGCGGTCGCGGAAGACCACGACGGAAAACCTCGTATCGGGTAGCAGCGAAATCAGTCCGTCGGTGATTCCGACGCCGGCCTGCTTGGCCTGGGCGATCGCGCTTGCCATGCTCGCCGTGCCGTCCACGGCGATTTCGACGTCGAGCTGCGAGGTCGGTTGTTGCGTCGCCGCGCTCGCGGACGATTCCCGACTGCCGGCGAAGGCGATGCAGCACCCCAGCCCAACGGTCAGTAGCCCAGCAACAAAAGTTTTCAGACCCATTCCCCTAATCCTCAGTACTCAGGATGGTCCGCAATTCCCTATTACGCAATAGGGGGTCGCAAGAACTGCGCCAACCGCAGGTCGCACGCAGCGCGTGACGGCGATCGCCACGCTCGAGCGCGTTAGGGTCAGGCGGATGGGAGAACGTGGCCGCGACCTCGCGTCCCTGCCGCCGCCGCTTCGCAGCCGGTACGAGCTCGCGGACGAGGTCCGGCCGCCGGCGGAGCGCGACCCGCCCACGGTCGACGCCGTCGGGCGACCACTCGGGACGGAGATAGAGGGCGTTCTCTACGCCCGCGCGACGCCGAATGTGGACCATCGCGGGACGCTGACGGAGATCGTCAACTTCGACAACGACTTCTGGGACGAGCCAATCGTCTACTCGTACTGCTTCACGATCCGCCCAGGCCGAATCAAGGGCTGGGCGATGCACCGCAAGCAAGCCGATCGCTATTTCCTCTGCGCCGGGAGTGTGCGGGTCGTCCTTCACGACGGCCGCGTCCGCTCACCCACCTACGGCGCCTTCGCCGAGTTTCACCTGACCGAGGAATCGCGCGGGCTGCTGCTGATCCCCCCGGGGGTTTGGCACGGCGACCAGAACTGGGGCGACAACGACGCGGTCTTGCTGAACTTTCCGGCACTTCCGTTCGATCGCGTGAATCCCGACAAGCACCGGATCGACCCGCACTCGGGCACGATTCCGTTCGACTGGTCGCTGCCGGACGGCTGACCTGCGTCTAAGGGCACGCCGCTGCGTAGAAGCGGAGGTACTCGCCCATCCGGCCCGACCAGCCGCCGTGGCCGCCGCCGTGGACGTCGAGACGCACGCGAGTTCCGCGGGCTCGCAGCTCGCGGGCAAGTGCCGTGTCCGCGTGCAGGAAGGGATCGTCGCGGCCGACATCGATCCAGACTGGAACGCGGTAGCTCGTCTCCGCACGGGCAAACCCGATCACGTCGTGGCGCGCGAAGTCTTCCGCGTCGTCGAACGCCCCGGAGGGTGTGTCCGCGCCGCGGAACCATAGAGCCGCCGAATGCGCGCCGACCGCACAGAAACGCCGCGGGGCGAGCCGCGCCAGGTCGAGAGCCCCGAAGCCGCCCATCGAGATGCCGCCGATCGCGATTCGGCGTTCGTCGGCGTGCGACCTTGCGATTGCGGCCGGGATCGCCTCGCGGAGCAGGGACGTTCCCCACTTCCCATCGCGGCGGTCGTGCCAGTAGCTGTGGTCGCCGCCGTCGACGAGCAGGACGTTCGGAGCCCGCCCACCGAGATCGTGGAGCGCGTCAAAGAGTGGCTGCCTGAGGTTCGAGTCGGGCGGCGAGCCGCGCCCATGCAGGAACACGAGCAATTCACGATCGCGACCTCCACCGTCCGGGATGACGAGGATCTCGTGCAGCTCGCGCGGAACGAGCTCGCTGTCCAGCGTGAACCGCACGACGGTCGCGCCGCGCGCGCTCACGTAACCCCGCCGCCAGTCGCGCAGCCCAATCCACGCCGCCCCGGCCACGAGCAGCGCGAGGCCGAGGACTAGCCCCCGCCGCACGCGTCGGCCGGATCGACGCCGGCAGCGAACAGAACCCCAACAGCCGAGACCGCGATGAAAGAGACAAGCGACAACGCGATGCCGATCTTTGCGAATCGCCGCGACGCCCTGCTGGTACGGAGCGACCAGACGGAGACAAGGAGCGCGCCGATCGTCGTCAGCGCCCACGCAGAGACGATCGAGTCCGCCAGCGTCCCCCAATGATGCGCCCATTGGAACGCCGCCAGGAGCAGCACGACGGATATGAGGCCGAGTCCTCCTCCCGCTTTCCCGCGCCGGACGGGCTCCTCGAGCCCTGGCTCAAGCTCCATGATCGTCCCCCTTTGGTAGCTGGCAGCACACCCTGCGCGGGCCGCGAAACATCCGTGTCACGGGCGTGTAACGATTTCGCTACGGACTACGCCTGAACCGGCCCCCGCAGGACGACGACGCTGAGCTCCGGGTCGGGCTGATAGCCGAGCTTTGCGTTCAGCGTCCGCATCGGCAGGTTTCGTTCCTCGCTCCCGGTGGCCAGGCGCCTCAGCCCCAGTTCCGTGGCGGCGGCGATCTGAGCGCGCTTGAGTGCGGTCGCGACACCGCGGCGCCGCCAGGCCCGCTTGACGGCCGTGAACCCGTGCCGGCCTTGGTCCCCGAAGAGGTCCGCGACGGCGTACCCGACGACTTGGTCACCGTCGAGCGCGACGAACGCGAGGTCGGGCGAACGGCTGGGCCGATCGATGTCGATTGCACGCCACGCCTCGAGCGTCATCGGGCCGCTGGAGCCCGGTACGTCCTGATCGCACTCCACGTAGACCTCGTACATCGCTTCGACGACGTCGGGCCGCTCGCGCCGAGAGAGGATCCGGATGCCGTCCGGCGGCGCCGACGGTGGCTGCGGGCCGCCGAGCTTGAGGCTGACCGCTTCCTCGCCCCCGGCCTTCTGGAAGCCTCGACGCTCGAGGAACGCCCGCGAGCTCTCGTCGCTCTTTACCACCTGGATCTGAAGTACGTCCTTGCCGAGGGCCCGCGCTCGCTCGGAGACATAGGCCAGCACGGCCGAGCCGATGCCCATCCTGCGCCGGTCGGGGACGACGGCGATGTCCGCCGGCGCAAAATCCGCGGCAGGGCCCTCGACGAAACCGCACGCAACGGGCTCGTCGCCGAGCCGGCCGACGATGAAGGTGAGTCCGTCGGTCGACGATTCGAGGGCGTGGCGCAAATTGGCCACGGTCGGGCGAGCGCGTGGCGTAACGATCTTCCTAACCGCGATCAGGGCCTCGAGATCCACGTCGGTCTCGGCAGGCGCGATCGCGAGCTGGGACAGCTCCGGTCGTTCCACTGAAGTCCTCCTCAGATGTGAGTGTTAGGAGGCTTTGGCGAAATATGGCTGGGCCGCCGGGCCGCGCTGCTCGCCCCGAGGCGACGAGCAACACTCCACCAAAACCTCCCGGGCGTGACGCGGATGTCGGCCATGTGCACCACCTCCGAAGCGCAGGTCTCCTGCGCCGAACGGGACGACCGCATCCTACTTCTTCTCTTTCTTGCCCTTCTCCTTGCCCTGCTCGCCCCTGTCGTCCTTCTTCACCTTCGGTGGCTTCTCTTTCTTGCCGCCCTGATCTTCCTTCTCTGCCTTCGGTGGCTTCTCGGCCTTCTCTTTCTTCTGCTTCCGCTCGTGGCGACGCGGGCCGGTCCGGCTGTGCTTCTTGTCGCCTTTCCCCCGGCCGGGACGGGTCTCGACTCCGGCCTGCGGCGGCGGAGCCGGGTCGGGCGGGCTGACAGGCGGTGGAGGTGGAGCGGGCGTGAGTGGAGGCGGCGCGGGCGGGGGCTTCGGTCGTCTGCTCTCAGGCGGCGGCTTGGGCTTCGCAGCGCGCAGGCGCGAGGGGTGCTTCGACTCGACGGCGATGAGCTGCGCGGCGCCGGAACGGCTGGCCGGGGCGCTCCGTTGTGGCGCGCGGGCGACGCCCCGCCGCTTCGCGACGGGAGAGGAGGCTCCGGGGACGCTCACGTGCAGGTGGCCGAGCGAGCGGAAAGGCGCGTCCGGTAGCTCGAACGCGATCGCCGGGACCTCAGCCCGCAACGCCTTGACGGGCCTGCGCACCTCGACGGCCCCGCGCCAGAGGTAGCCAGAGGCCATCGCGACCGCGACCAGCGCGGAAAGCCGCAAGGCATTCGCCGTCACCACGCACTGAAGTATGGGACGCGCGCCAGACGTCCCCGCTACAACGTCGGCACGGCGCCGGCACGGGCGACGCGGTTCTTCCCCTCCTCCTTCGCCCGGTACAGCGCGGTGTCGGCCGCCCGGAGCAGCTCGTTGGAGGACTGGCCGGCCCCGAGCTCCGCAACCCCGAAGCTGGCCGTCACCGATACCTCCCGACCCTCGCCGAGCCAGATCCGGAGCTGGGCAAGCGAACGGCACAGTCGCTCGGCGCCGGTCGCAGCGCCGGCGACATCGGTCTCGGGCAAGAGCAGCGCGAACTCCTCGCCGCCCAACCGACCCGCGACGTCGACGTCGCGGCCGTACGCTCGGATCAGGTCGGCGAAGGCCTGGAGCACCTCGTCGCCGGCATGGTGACCGAACCGGTCGTTGATCAGCTTGAAGTCGTCGAGATCGGCAAGGATGACCGAGAGCGGCGCTCCCACCCGCTGCGTGCGGCCGATCTCCGACTGCAGCGCTGCGAGGAAGCGACGGCGGTTGACGAGCCCGGTCAGCTCATCGGTCAGCGCCTGCTGCTGGACGATGTCGTGGAGCCGAGCGTTCTCGAGCGCAATCGCGGCCTGCGACGAGAGCCACTCGGCAAGCCTCATCGCCTCCTCGCCGAATCCGGCCTCCGGCGGGTGCAGCACGAGCTTCGTCGCTCTCGTCTCGTCACCGGCCGAGAGGTCGAACTCGACCGATTCCCGCTCATCGCCGAGGTCGCCGACCCAGCCGATCTCCTGGCCCTCGTGCACCAGTTGACCGCCGCGCGCGCCGGTGGCCTCGGTGATGACGTTGAGGATGACGGGCAGGAGCGCGCGCGGGTTGTGGGTTGCGGCGAGCGCTTCGCCGACGAGCGCAAGCCCCTCCCGGGCGTCACGGGGGCCGGCAACAGGAGGGCGGCGGCGGTCGCGCCGGCCTCGGCGCGGACCTCCGGTATTCCGGGTCGCGGGGCGGCCAAGCGAGAAGAGCAGCACCACTGTCGCGGCGCTCGCCAGAAGAGCCAGGATGAGGAGCGGCCAGTGGATCCGGATCAACGCGCCCGGGACCGCAGCGGGAATCAGGGCGACGGCCGCGGTCGCGCGGCGCAAGGGGAAAAGCACGCCCCGAGCGGGTCTCCAGATCGGCCGCAGGTTCGCCATCTGGACGAGCCAGTCTAATCCCGCTACGAGCCGCTCACGTTGGGCCTCGACTGACGACCAGGTTGACGGGACTGCCCCGCGCGAGGTGCCTGCCCGCCCGCGGCTTCTGGCTCACGACCTTGCCCCGGGCCCGCGCCGAGCGGATGCGGCGAATGCGGCCGACCGCGCAGTGCCTGGCCCGAATCGAGCGGCGTGCCCGGGCGAGCGTCCTGCCGACGACTCGCGGGACGGTGCAGCGGATCGGCGGCGGCGCGCCGACTGCGACCACGAACGTGCCCTTCATCGCCGTCGCATGGACGTCGCACTTGAAGGTGTAGGTGCCTGCGCGGAAGGTCACGGTCCAGATCGGGTGCTCGATGTCCGGGACGGAGGTCTTCATGTTCACCCCGGGCCCGGTCAGGTGGAAGTCGTGCCGGTTTGAAAGGTCGTGCACCTGGATCGTGTACGTGCCGGGAGGAATGCGCGTCATGCGGCGGCCGTCCGAGTAGAAGGTGGCGATGTTCTGGTCCGGCCCGACCGTGAAGATGAAATCCGGAACCCCGGGGGGCGGCGGTGGCGGCGGCCCGGGCGGTGGAGGCGGCGGCGGGGGCGGCGGCGGCCCAGTGAGGCACTCGGCCGGCGGCGGCCCCGGTGGTGGAGGAGGTGGCGGGTTCCCGGTCGGCGGGTGCGCCGTGATCAAGCTGCGAAGGTGGTCGGGGTCCGCGTCCGACTTGTATTCGTAGTCGGCGTTTTGCAGGCCAGCCGTCTCGAACGTGACCGTCCAGTAGAAGGTCCCCTGGCAGCCGGTCCCGGTCTTGTAGTCGAGATGCGTGCCTCCGAACGTCAGGTCTCGGAGGTGGAAGTTGTGCGTCGACGATCGGTCATCGATCTCCACGAGATAGGTCCCCGAGGTGACGTGCTGCGCATCGCGGCCGGCCGCGTAGTTGAACCAGATATTCCCACCGTAGGGGTCGTCTTGTACGCCCCCGATGAAAAAGGGAGCATCTGTGGGTTGCCGCGGCTGCGCGCCCGCCGGAAGTGCAACGAGCAGCAGGGCCACCAGCCCCGGAATCAGGTATAGAAGGCGCCTCGTCAGAAGCCCCAGGGTACTTCACGGCGGCGCTTCCGAAAAGGTCGGCTAACCCGGCAAGAGCAGGACGCTTACCTGGACGACCCGGCCGTGGCCGAGCAGGAAGTCGGTTGCCCGCGTTCCCGGCTTGCCGCTCCCGAGGCGGCACCGGCGAAAGCCGCCGAATGGCGCGCAGACGACGGATCGATAGGTCGCGCGGACAGCCGCCTCGGATGAAGCGACGCCGATGCCCGAAGCCGTCCGCTCTGTCGAGCGAATGGTCGTGACCTCTACCACGCGGCCAAGACGAAAGCCGACCCACACGCGCGGATAGTAGAACCGCCCGCCCCCACTCCCGATCGGCGCCCCGAGGCGCGCTCTGACCTGGGCCTTCGTCATCCCGAGGACGACGTGCGACATCCCGTATTGGGGCCGGATCGTGGCGACGGCGGGCTGCACGGCGAGGAGTGCGATCCCCGCCACCGTGAGGACGAGGAGGAGGCGGCGCATGTGGCTAGCTCAATCGGATGTTTCGGCTTCGCCCTCAACCCCCGACTGGGGAGTCATGAGCAAATGAGCCTCGACATCGGGGTGGCTCGCCTCCCAGGCCTTCAGGTACAGGTCGACCTCCAGGCGGGCCTGATCGTCAGCGGCATCGGGGACCTCGACGATGACGGCTCCGTCGCCGTCAGCGCGGGCCTCGCAATCGGCCCGCCGGAGGAACTCGAGTAGCTCCTCCTGGGCATCTGGGTCTACCTCTATCCGCATGGTCCCCCTACCAGCCAACCGCATATCCCGACATGCTCACTGTGGGCGATTTTCGACCGTTTGTCGAGTTCATCGGAATTGCAGGGAAGACCGACCTCCCTACCAGCTACGCTCACCCCGATGGGCGTGCTGAGCTCACACGTCGAGCGCGAATCGGACGTCTTCGGCGCCCGCAGCGAGCACATGGCCGCGCTCGTCGCCGAGCTCCGGGAGCGCACGGCCCAGGCTGCCGCCGGCGGCGGGGCCAAGGCCGTCGAGCGCCACCGCTCGCGCGGCAAGCTGACCGCCCGCGAGCGGGTCGACCGGCTGCTCGATCCGGGGAGCGCCTTTCTCGAGCTCGGCGCCCTCGCGGCGTGGGAGCTGTACGACGGCCAGGCGCCGTCGGCCGGGATCCTCACGGGGATCGGCGTCGTCGAAGGACAGGAGTGCGTGATCGTCGCCAACGATGCGACCGTCAAGGGCGGCACGTACTTCCCGCTGACGGTCAAGAAGCATCTGCGCGCCCAGGAGGTCGCCGAGCAGAACAACCTGCCATGCATCTACCTCGTCGATTCGGGCGGCGCGTTCCTCCCGCTCCAGGACGAGGTCTTCCCGGACCGCGACCACTTCGGGCGCATCTTCTTCAACCAGGCCCGGATGTCGGCGAAGGGGATCCCGCAGATCGCAGCGGTGATGGGCTCGTGCACCGCCGGCGGCGCCTACGTGCCGGCGATGAGCGACGAGACGATCATCGTCAAGGGGACGGGCACGATCTTCATCGGTGGGCCGCCCCTCGTGAAGGCGGCGACCGGTCAGGACGTGACCGCCGAGGAGCTGGGCGGAGCCGACGTCCACGCGCGCCGCTCGGGTGTCGCCGACCACTACGCGACGAGCGACGAGCACGCGCTCGCCCTCGTCCGGTCAGTCGTCCGCAACCTCCACCGCCGCAAGGAGGCACCGTGGGACATCGCGGAGCCGGAGGAGCCGACGGTCGACCCAGCCGACCTCTACGGGCTCATTCCCGAGGACTACCGCCAGTCGTTCGACGCGCGCGAGGTGATCGCTCGCATCGTCGACGGGAGTCGCTTCCACGAGTTCAAGGAGCTCTACGGGGAGACGCTCGTCTGCGGCTTCGCGCGCATCGAGGGCTTCCCGGTCGCGATCCTCGCATCGAACGGCGTCCTCTTTGCCGAATCGGCTCAGAAGGGCGCGCACTTCATCGAGCTCGCGTGCGAGCGGAAGGTGCCGCTCGTCTTCCTACAGAACATCACGGGCTTCATGGTCGGCACCGAGTACGAGGCGGGCGGGATCGCGCGTGACGGCGCAAAGCTCGTGATGGCCGTTGCCTGCGCTGAAGTGCCGAAGTTCACGGTCGTGATCGGCGGCTCGTTCGGCGCCGGCAACTACGGGATGGCGGGGCGGGCGTACTCGCCGCGGCAGCTCTGGATGTGGCCGAACGCGCGGATCTCCGTAATGGGGGGCGAGCAGGCAGCGATCGTCCTGACGATGGTCGGCGATGCGGACCCGGACGAGATTCGTGCGAAGTACGAGCGGGAGGGCAACCCGTACTACTCGACGGCACGGCTCTGGGACGACGGGATCATCGACCCGCTGGACACGCGCCGGGTGCTCGCGCTCGGGATCTCGGCCGCGCTGAACGCGCCGATCCCCGTGACGAAGTTCGGCATCTTCCGGATGTAGTGGGCTAGTGGGCTGGGGTCGGTACTGCTCCTGGACGACTGCCACGCGACCCTTCCAGAGCGTGACCCAGTAGGCGCCCTGGGGGCCTGACCCTTTGCCCTGCCACGCGGCAAAGAACTCGTCGAGTCCCATTCCCCAGCCGCCGGAGCACCGTCCGCACTGAGGAGGACCGTTCAGACGAAGCGCGGTGGCAGGCGTCGCTCCGATGATGTTTGCGCCCGGCCAAACCTTCAGTGCGCGGGTGCCTCGGTCACGATTCCGAATGTAGTAGTCGTTGGAGACCGGCTCTCCCGGGTCGAGGACACCGTCCTCCTGCGCCGCGCGCTGAGCCGCTTTGCCGCTCAACCACCGAGCGCGGTCGAAATAGATCGTGTGAGTAGAGGCATCGACCTTCGGGATGAACCCGAAGTCCTTGTGGCCCGTCGTGCCGGGCGGTCCAACATCGACGATCGGCACAAAGCGGGGACTTGGCTGCGACCGCGTTTGTGACGGCGAGGCCGCGGGTGACGAAGCGGTGTCCGAGCCACGGCTCGCGAGGACGACGCCGAGCGCGCCGCCGAGAATCAGCAACCCTGCGAGTGCCACGAATCTCTTCACGATCGCCTCCTTCGATAGCTGCCTCAGATCCTGCTCGGGCTCCGAAACGTCCGTGTCACGGGTGCGTAACGATTCCGATACAAGAAGTAGGCTCGCGCCATGCACACGATCGAGCTCACCGACGAGGAGTTGCGCATCCTCCAGGCTGCGCTGCACTCCTATCTCGACGACTTCGGCCATGACGAAGCCGACGTCCTCCGCCAGATCAAGGCGCTGCTCGCAAAGCTCCCGCCCGCGGGCTGAGTGCTCGTTCGCCTCGTCCTCTGGAACCTCGCCGAGTCGAAGACGACGATCGGCGAGCTACGGCGCTACCTGCGCGACGAGTCCGTCGACGCGTTCGAGGACGTTCCGGGACTTCGCTTCAAGGCGTGGATCTCGGACGAGGCAACCGAGCGCTGGGGCGCGGTCTACTTCTGGGAGTCTCGCGAGGCGGCCGACCAGAAGCTGCCGAGCCGCGTGCGCGAGCTGATCGGGAAGGAGCCAGACGTCGGCGAGGAGTTCGACGTCGAGGCGACGATCGAGGGCCGCTTCGCAATCGAAGAGCTCTCGCGCCGCGGCCTCGCCTTCGAGTAGCACTTCCGGCACGAAGCTGTGACCCACGGGTGCGAAGTTCCCCGATACGATCGAATCGGGGAGGAGGTCTTGGGTACCTGGGCCCCTTCGGCGGCAGCGGCCGGACGAGGTCCGCGGTGCTCAGCGCCGGCGCAAGCGGTCGCGCAAGCGCCAGTAGCGCCCCACCAGCCGCCAGGCGCGAGTCGCGTGAAGCGTCTCGAGATCCGCCCGCAAGCTGGCCGCTTCGCCGGCAACTCCCTCGAGGACCTCGACCCGTGCGCTCTCGGCGGTCGCCGCAGCCGCTGACGCCGCCGCGGCCTGCTCGGCCAAGACGAGGCGGTCGTGCAGCGAGGCCTGCGCATGCTGACCCTCCCCGGCGAATCGTTCCCAGGACCACTGGAGCGCCGTCAGCCGCGCGAGCTCACGCAGCGGCGCCGACGGCCGCTCCCGCGGCGGGGCGACGAGCGCGGCCAGGAGCTCGGTCACGTGATCCCGGGCGCTGTGATGCTGGATGACCAGGTCACGGTTGGTCGCGCCCATGCCCGGGTCGTAGTCGGCCAGGTCGCGCTCCATCTCCTCGATTCCGATCACACGGCCGGTCGCCTGGCCGGCGAAGTGGTCAGCCTCCATCGCCGCGTAGGTGTCGGGCCTCACCCACCCGTCGCCGCCGAACATGTCATAGAGGTACACGGCACGCCCGCACGCCATCGCGTCGAGCGCTGCACGGCTCTTTCCGACGACGATGTCGGCGTTCTCCAGCGCCGCTGCGATATCGAAGCGCTGTTGCGTTCCACCAACCTGACTGACCTCGATCCCCCGCCGCTCCCAGGCGTCGCGGACGACCTGAATGCGGTCGGGGTAGTTGCCGAGGATGACCGCGTGTCGAGGCCGCGCGCGGATCGCCCCCGCGGGCGCGAGGCGATGAATGTCCACCGGAATCCGGAGCCGTGCCAGCGGAACCTGGACTGCACAGGCACGCGCAAGCCGCGCGTAGCGCTCGCTCAGGACGACGACGAGGTCGACGATGCCCTCGACTTGCGGCGGCGACTGGAAGTCGAAGCTATCGCCGCAGATCCGAAAGACGCTGAGTGCCCGTGGGTACCGCTCGGCGAGCTCGTAGACGACGATGCCGTCCTGTGCGAGCACGACATCGCACTCGACCGGTAGCTCACGAACCTGGTCGACGACATCGATTCCCCGCTGCCGCGCGTGGTCGGCGAAGGGCCCGAGCTCGGGCGAGTAGATGACCACCTCGTGCCCGAGCCGAAGCAGCTCGGCGCCTACGGTGACGAGGTGAACCTCGGTGCCTCCGGCGAAGTTCATCAGGCGGTTCGCCAGGACGAAGCGCACGCGAGTATCGTAGGCGGGCCGAGTGGGACACCTGGTCGAGCTGCGATCCAAGCACGCGGTCCTCACCGGTGGGGCCGGGTTCATCGGTTCGCACCTGTGCGACGCGCTGCTCGACCGCGGGAACACGGTGACGTGCGTCGACAACCTCGTCGGCACCGCCGGGTCGACGCACAACGTGGCGCACGTGCTCGATCATCCGCGCTTCCAGCTCGTCACCGAAGATGTTCTCGACTGGACTGAGCGCACAGACCTGGCCGGCGTCGACTGCGTCTTCCACCTTGCGGCGTCCAAGAACTCGGTCGCGCTCGGCGACCCCGAGAACGATCTGAGAGTCAACGCGCTCGGCACGCTGCGTCTCCTGCTCCGAGCAGCCCGTGACGGCGTTTCGAAGTTCGTCTACGCCTCGACCGGGTCGGTGTTCGGCGATACGAGCAGCGAGCACGTCGAGGATGGGCCGAAGCACCCGGTTTCCGTGTACGGGATCAGCAAGCTTGCCGGAGAGTCGTATTGCCGGGTGATCGGGGGGATCCTCGACCTCGATTACACGGTTCTGCGCTACTACCACGTGATCGGGCCGCGGCAGGACGCCTCCAACCACGGCGGCGTCGTGCCGATCTTCGCGCGCCGCGGCCTGGACGGGCTGCCGCTGAGGATCTACGGCTCAGGCGAGCAGACCCGTTCGTTCACCTCGGTCCGCGACGTCGTGCAGGCGACCATGCTGGCCGCGACGTCGGAGCCGATGCGACGCGAGTCTTTCAACTGCGCCTCGGGCATCAGCGTGAGCATCCAGGACCTGGCCGACTTCGTCCTGGCGGAGACCGGGAGTGCTCATGGGATCGAATATGCCGCTGCGCGGCCGGGCGATATCCAGCGCTTTGCCGTCGACAACACCAAGCTGCGCCGCCTCGGCGTCGAATTCGAGACCGACTGGCGCTCGATCGTGCGCGTGGTGATCGCGTCGCTCGACTCCACAGCGAGCGGGGTTTCGAGGACGGGGTCATCGGCGGCCTTCGAGTAGCGCTTTCGGCACGAAGCCGTGACCCACGGGCGCGAAGTTCCCCGATACGATCGAATCGGGGAGGAGGTCTTGGGTACCAAGGGGTCGTTCGGCGTCAGAGGACGAGGTCTTCGGGGAAGATCGCCCCGTCCGCGAACCTCTCGATCCGGTACGGCGAGAGGTCGATCGACGCGTGACCGTCGATCAGCTCCTCCGCGACTGCCTTGCCGACCGCGGGTGACTGCATGAACCCGTGCCCCGAGAAGCCGCAGGCGGCGTAGACGCCCTCGCTGACCCAGCCGATAATCGGGTGGGCATCGGGGGTCATGTCGTACAGGCCTGCCCAGGCGCGCGCTACGGGTGCGCGAGCGGCCGGCGGATACCGGCGCGCGATCCGGCCTCGCCAGTCCTCGACGAGCCCCTCGTCCACCTCCTCGTGGTCGGTCCAGCGCGGCGAGGGCTCGCTCATCGCGAGCCGGAGCGTGTCGCCGTGACGGCGAAAGTGGAAGCCGGACTCCGACTCGAGGACCATCGGCAGGTCTGGCGGCAGCGACGCGACCGGCCCGACCTCGACGAGTTGCCGGCAGAGCGGCCGGATCGGAAGCTCCGGCCAGAGCTCGGGCGAGTGCGCGCCGGCGGCGATCACCAGAACGTCATGCTCGAGCTCGCGTGCATCGACATGCTCGTTGACCTCGACGCCCAGCCCGGCCGCGCGCCGGACGAGCTCACGGGTGACCTCGGCAGGCTCCGCGACGCCGTCCTGCCAGCAGGCAGCTGCGCCCAGTACGTCCTCCGTATTCAGCCCGCTGACCCGCGAGGCGTCCACGCTCTCGACCGGCACCCCGAGCCCTCGTTGCAGCTCCGCCCGAACCTCGAGCTCTGCCAGCCCCCTCTCGGTCGTGGCGAGAAAGAGGTAGCCCACCTGGTCGAAGAACGGCGGGCCGAGCTCCTCGAAGAAGCCGATCGACTCCCGCGCAAGCCTGACCTCCGCCTCCGTCGAGAACTGTTGGCGCACCCCGCCCATCGCCTTCCCGGTCGCCCCGGAAGCGACCTCGGCCCGGTCGGTGAGCACGACCTCGGAGGCGCCGCGCTGAGCGAGGTGGTACGCAATGTTGGCCCCGATCGCGCCGGCGCCGGCTACGACGATTCGAGCCATGCCTCCAGCTCCGCGCGCTCCTCCGGAGTCAGCGTCCGCAGCGGTCCGCGCACGTCCTCACGGATCGCGACGCCGCGGTGAGCGAGGCAGATCTTGAGGGCGGCCTGGAACGGAAAGCGCTCGAGCATCGCTCGCACTTCTCCGACGTCGCCCACGCGATCCCGGACGAGCCCGGCCACGAGCTCCGGGAAGGCGGCCGCCAGGCCGGACACGGCCCCGGCCGCGCCTCGCTCGAGGCCTTTGAGAATGAGCGACTCGGCCCCGACGAAGACGTCGAGCCCCTCGATCAGGAACGGCTCGACCTGACTGAACGGCTGGTTCGAGACCTTGAGGCCCACCAGGTTCGGCGCCAGCTCGCGCAAGCGCTCGATCGCACCGAGCGGGATCGAGTAGCCGCAGCGAGCGCGAAACTCGTAGAGATAGAAGGGCAGCGGACGGCAGGCCTCTGCGGCCGCGGCGAAGTGACGAACGAGCGCTTCCTCGTCGAGCGCGTAGTACGGCGGCCCGATGACCGCGACGGCATCGGCGCCCTGCTCGGCGGCATCCGCAGCGAGCGCCACGGTGTCGGCCGTCGTCTGAGCGCCGCAGTGCACCGCCACGTCGAAGCCGTCGCCGGCCGCCTCGATGAACAGTCCGGCTGCCCGTTGCCGCTCGTCCGGCGAGAGGAGGATGCCCTCGCCGGTCGTGCCGAGAGCGAGGACGCCGTCAAGCCCGCCCGCCCGCAGAAACTCGATGTAGGGCCCGAACGCGGCCTCGTCGAGCGCAGCCCCTCCCTCGCGAAGCGGCGTCACGGCGGCGGCGAGCGTTCCCCTGAGCACGTTGCGACTCTAAGCTCACGAGCGTGAGCGCGCTCCGAATCGAACGCGACGGGCCGATCCTGCGAGTCACCCTCGCCCGGCCAGAGCGGCGCAACGCCTTCGACGCCGACCTGATCCGGGATCTGACGGAGGCGTTCGCAGACGTGGGCGACGCCCGTGCGGTCGTGCTCGCCGGCGAGGGCGAGAGCTTCTGCGCCGGGGCCGACGTCGACTGGCAGCGCGCGGCGATCGAGCTCTCCTATGACGAGAACGTGGATGACGCGCTCAGCCTCTTCCGGATGCTGAAAACGATCGACTCGTGCCCCGCCCCGGTCATCGCCCGGATCCAGGGCTACTGCCTGGGCGGAGGCTGCGGTCTCGCGGCCTGCGTCGACATCGCGCTCGCCGCCGAGGATGCGACGTTCGGCTTCTCCGAGGTCAAGCTCGGGATCGTGCCCGCCGTCATCTCGCCCTTCGTGCTACCGCGGATCGGAGGCGGCGCCGCGCGACGGTATTTCCTGACCGGCGAACGGTTCGGCTCGGCGACTGCTCTGCACATCGGCCTCGTCCACGAGATCAGCGACGACCTCGACGGAGCCTGCGATCGCGTCGTCGGCGAGCTGCTCACCTCCGGCCCGGAGGCGGTGCGCGCGGCGAAGCAGCTCATCCGCGAACCGCTGGACGGCGACGAGGCCGCGCAGTTCGCGGCACGGCTGCGCACGAGCGAGGAGGGACAGGGCGGCCTGCGCGCCTTCCTCGACAAGCAGCCCGCCCCGTGGAGATCCGGAAGCTCCTAGTCGCGAACCGCGGCGAGATCGCGGCTCGCGTCTTCCGTACCTGCCGCGAAGCGGGCATCGCGACGGTGGCCGTCGTGGCTCCGAACGATCTTGGCGCGCTGCACACGCGCGTCGCCGACGAGACCGTCGAGATCCCGAACTACCTCTTCTCGGAAGAGCACATCCGCGCCGCCAAGCGGGTCGGTGCGCACGCGATCCACCCCGGGTACGGCTTCCTGGCCGAGAACCCCGACTTTGCAGAGGCCGTCGAAGCGGCGGGCCTCGTCTTCGTCGGCCCGACCCCGGAGGCGCTCCGTAGGGGCGGCGACAAGCTCGAGGCGAAGCGGGTCGCGCTGGAAGCCGGAGTGCCGGTCCTGCCTTCGGGGACACCAGAAGAGGTCGGCTTCCCGCTCGTCGTCAAAGCGGCGGCGGGTGGAGGCGGCCGTGGGATGCGCGTGGTGCGCGACCCGGCCGGCCTTGACGAGGCGCTCGCCGCGGCGAAGCGAGAGGCAAAGGCCGCGTTCGGCGACGACACCGTCTTCTGCGAGCGCTTCGTCGAGCGCCCCCGTCACATCGAGGTCCAGCTCCTTGCGGATGAGCACGGCACGGTGCTCTCGCTCGGCGAGCGCGAGTGCTCGATCCAGCGTCGCCATCAGAAGGTGCTCGAGGAATCCCCCTCCCCCGCTCTCGATCCCGATCTACGAGAGCGGATGAGCGAGGCCGCGGTCGCGTTCGGCCGGGCGATCGGCTACCGCAGTGCGGGCACCGTCGAGTTCATGCTCGACGGACGCGACTTCCACCTCCTCGAGCTGAACGGGCGCATCCAAGTCGAGCACCCGGTGACCGAGCTCGTGACCGGCGTCGACATCGTCGGCGAGCAGCTCCGGGTCGCCGTCGGCGAGCAGCTGGACCTGGAGGACGCCCCGCCGAACGGCCACGCCGTCGAGGTGCGGCTCTACGCCGAGGATCCCAGGACGTTCCTCCCGCAGTCCGGACGGATCGAGCGCCTGCGCCTGCCCACGGGCATCCGGGTCGACGCGGGAGTCGAGGAAGGCGACGAGGTCGGGGTCGCCTACGACCCCATGATCGCCAAGCTGATCGCCCACGGCCCGACGCGCGACGAGGCGCTGCTCCGGCTGCGGGACGCGCTCGTCGAGACGGAGGTCGCAGGCCTGACGACGAACCTCCCGTTCCTGCGCTGGCTCGTCGCCCATCCTGCCGTTCGAGCGGGCCGGACGACGACCGCGTTCCTCGCCGAGTACCCGCCGCTATCGGCGCCTCCGACGCGCCTCCCGAGTGGGCCGTGGGACGGCGCCTGGCGCCTGAACCTTCCGTCACCTCGACCACAGGCGGCGCCCGATGTCGACGACGCGGCGCACTCGCCCACCGGAGCCGCAGGCGGCGAGCAGAGCGCCCTGACGGCGCCGATGCCCGGCACGGTGATCAAGGTGCTGGCGGCGCCGGGCGACCGGGTCGAGCGCAGGCAGACGCTCCTCGTCCTCGAGGCGATGAAGATGGAGACGCCTCTTCTCTCCCCCTACGACGCGGTCGTCCGGGCAGTCCACGTCGCCGAGGGCGACCAGGTCGCCGGCGGAGAGCTCCTCGTCGAGCTCGAGGAATAGCCATTCCGTGGCAAAGCTGCACTCGGTTTCCTGACGCGTCGCTCAGTCCCCGTATGCGAGTGGAACAGTGCTCGGTCGCACGGGCCGCTCGCAGGAGGGGGCTGAGCGGCGCGAGGCGGGGCGGAGCCGGGCTCTGCCCGGCGGGAGCCCCGCCGGTCAGGGAAGCGAGGGCTAGAAAAGTTTCTGGAGCTTGAGCGCGGCGGCCATGTCGCCCTCGACCTTGAGCTTGCCGGTCATGTAGGCGGCCGTCGGGTTCAGCTCGGCGCTCGCGATCGAGCTGAACGTCTCCTTGGAGGTCCGGATCGTGACGTCGGCGTCGCCGACGCCCTCGGTCACAGCCACCGTGCCGTCGGCGACGTCGACCTTCCACGTTCCGGCGTCCTCGATCACGAAGAGGAACGAGTTGTTCATGCCGGCAGTCCTGGTCGCATCGACGCGGGACTCGAGGGTGTCGAAGAAGTCGCGGGGCTCCATCGGCCGCGAGACTAGCAGGGAACTACGCGGCGCTCTGAGCGGCAGACGGCTTCGGTAGGTGGCGCTCGATCAGCGCGTACGAGAGCTCCCACTGCGCGCGCGCGATCGCGACGCGATTCTGCTCCAGGTCGACGGAGCCCGCATCGCGTGCACGCAAGCCCTGGCGCTCGCGCGTCAGAGCCCCGAGCTGATCGCTCAGCGATTCGACAGTCGGCGACGTGCGCCGACGACGGAAACGGATTGGCCGCAGGGTGCTCATGGGCACAGTCTGTATCGGCGGATTCAAGAGAAAGTTAAGGCGTGTTGAAAGTTATGAAAACCTTTCGCCATCCACGGTAGAAACCCTGTCGGATAGCATCGCGGCCCCGATGAGGGTCGAGGTTCGCGCCGCGCACGACACGCCGCCGGAAGCCGACGTCCTGGCTTTTCCGGTCGGCGACGGCGGGCTGCCCGAAAGTGCAGCCTCGCTCGACGGCCGCCTGGCCGCCCTCGCGGCGGAAGAGGACGTCGCCGGAAAGGCGGGTCGGACCGCCGTTTTCTATCCCGACGGAGAGTCGGCCCCGCGCCGGCTCGTGCTCGTCGGGCTCGGACCGGCGGCGGAGCTCGACGCCGACACGCTGCGGACTGCCGCCGCGGAAGTCGCGAGGAAGACCGAGCGTGTGGGCGGCTCGATCGCCTGGCAGCTCGACGACTCGCTCGGCCTCTCCCACGCCGAGCAGGCCCGGGCAGTGGTCGACGGGCTCCTGCTCGGAACGTACGACCCGGGACGCTGGAAGTCAGACGCGGCTTCCAAGCCGCCGTTCGAGCGGCTCATCCTCGTCGGAAGCGCCGACGACGCACTGCGCGAGTCCGCCGAGCGGGCCGCAAAGGTCGCGGCGGCCGCGAACCGCGCGCGGGACCTCGCCAATACCGGGGCGAACCTGCTCACGCCCGAAAAGCTCGCCGACCGCGCACTCGAGCTGGCCGGCAAGCACGCGAACCTCTCGGCCGAGGCGCTCGGGCTCGACGAGGTGCAGGAGCTCGGAATGGGCGCGTTCTCGGCGGTCGCCCAGGGCAGCCACAACCCGCCTCGCATGATCGTCCTGCGCTACGAGCCGCCCTCACCGGCAGGCGAGGTCGTGCTGGGGCTCGTCGGCAAGGCGGTCACGTTCGACACGGGTGGAGTCTCGATCAAGCCCGCCGCCTACATGGAGGACATGAAGGGCGACATGGCCGGCGGCGCGTCGGTGATCGAGGGGCTCGGCGCGATCGCGGAGCTCGGCCTTCCACTGCGTGCGCTCGCGGTTGTCGGCGCGACTGAGAACGCGGTCGGCGGCGGCGCCTACAGGCCCGGCGACATCCTCACAGCCCTGAACGGCAAGACGATCGAGGTCACGAACACCGACGCCGAGGGTCGCCTCGTGCTCGCGGACGCGCTCACGCACGCGCGACAGCTCGGCGCCACGCATCTGCTCGACTTCGCGACTCTGACGGGCGCGATGAACCGTGCGCTCGGCGACCTCTACGCGGGGGTCTTCGGGAACGACGATGCCTGGCGCGACGAGGTCGTCGCCGCCGGGGAGGCAAGCGGCGACCACGCCTGGCCGTGGCCGATGCACCGGCGCTACCGGCGGCTGATCGACTCGGCGTTCGCCGACATGAAGAACTCCTCGATCCGTGGGCAAGCGGGGCCGACCTACGCGGCCTCGTTCCTCGAGGAGTTCGTCGGCGAGGGCCCGTGGGCGCATGTGGACATGGCCGGCACCGGCTTCTACACCTGGGGACGGAGCGACTATCTCTGGCAGAAGGGCGGAACCGGCTACGGCGTTCGCCTGATCGTCGAGCTCGCAGACCGGCTCGCGGCGTGAACTTCGACCTCTCCGAGGAACAGGAGCTCGTCCGACGCACGGTCCGGGACTTCGCCGAGCAGAAGGTCGCTCCGGTCGCCGAGGAGCTCGACCGGGAGCACCGCTTTCCCTACGACCTGGTCGCCGAGCTGGCCGAGCTCGGGTTGATGGGCATGCCCATTCCCGAGGAGTACGGCGGCGGCGGCGCCGACACGGTCTCCTACGCGATCGCGATCGAGGAGCTGACGCGAATCGACTCGTCGGTCGCGATCACGGTCGCGGCTCACACCTCGCTCGGGACGATGCCGATCTTCCTCTTCGGAACCGAGGACCAGAAGCGGGCCTGGCTGCCCGACCTCGCCTCCGGAAAGAAGCTGGCCGCGTTCGGCCTCACCGAGCCGGGAGCGGGCTCCGACGCCGCGGCTTCACGCACGCGCGCGGAGCTTGACGACGGCGAGTGGGTCATCAACGGCTCGAAGATCTTCATCACGAACGCCGGCACCGACATCTCCGCCCTCGTCACGATCACCGCGCTCACCGCCGAGGGTGAGATCTCGAACCTGATCGTCCCGAACGGCACGCCCGGCTACGCGATCTCGGCTCCGATGGAGAAACTCGGCTGGCGTGCGTCGGACACGCGCGAGCTCTCGTTCAAAGACGCTCGAGTCCCGGAGGGGAATCTCCTCGGCGAGCGCGGCCAGGGCTTCCACCAGTTCCTGGAGATCCTCGACGGCGGGCGCATCTCGGTCGCCGCGATGGGCGTCGGGCTCGCGCAGGGCGCCTACGACCTCGCGTTCAAGTACGCGCAGGAGCGGGAGCAGTTCGACAAGCCGATCGCGAGCTTCCAGGCGATCCAGTTCCAGCTCGTGGACATGGCCGTCGAGATCGAGGCCGGGCGGGCGCTCGTCTACAAGGCCGCGTGGCTCAAGGACCAGGGACGGCCGTTCGCCCAGGAGGCGGCGATGGCGAAGCTCTACACCGGCGAGCTCTCACACCGCGTCGTCAACCAGGCGCTCCAGATCCACGGCGGCTACGGCTTCATGGGCGAGTCGGCGATCTCGCGCCTCTACCGGGACCAGAAGATCCTGGAGATCGGCGAGGGCACGAACGAAGTCCAGCGGATGGTGATCGCCCGGCACTTGGGGCTGTAGCGGCTCACTTCACCTGTTCAGTGCTTCTCTGCTGGAGCTTCGCGGCGACTGTTTCCAGTCGCTCCTCGATCGTCCCCGAAAGAACCTCGTACGGCACACCCCTCGCCTCCAGGTCGTCTAGCTGCAGCTGCTGGAATCGACGCGCCTCTCCGTCGCCCATTACCCGCCAGCCATCTTGAGCCCACGGGAAGTCATCGTCGCAAACGAACCACGCGTACTCGCCCATCGTCCGGTCGACGATGTTGCCCAGCCGCGGATCAGCCGTGCCGTGACTGCGAAGGCACCAATGGAGGGTCGTCCAGGGCGTCGTGTCGCAGAACAAGAACCGTCGGGCATCCCGGCGCATCCGCTCCTCTCGCTGGTGCTGCGCTCGCGCGATCTTCAGGTAGTCGCCGAACGTCACGCCTCCGCCCTGCTCGATCCAGAGCTCACGACCATATTCGTGGGCCCAGAGCGTCTCGTGCCGCTCCGCAAGCAGCCGCGCGAGCGTGGTCTTGCCGGTCGATTCGGTACCGACGAGAGCCATCTTCCGAACGAGGCTTGCATAGACGCGTGGATCCAGCCAGGAGCGGTGCTCGTAAAGGGCTTCACGAATCGTCGTTCCGCTGATCGGCACCAACTCGCGGGCTTCGTCGACAACGACATGCTCGGCTCCGATGAGGCTCGCGAAGCGCTGGTAGCGCGCTTCGCTCGTGAAGACGCGGTCGAAGCGCCCCAGGAACTCGAGGTCTCTGGCGTACGTTTCTGCATGCACCGGATCGTCTGAGTCGTCGTTCTCGCGCAGCGGATCGTCCAGCGGCACGACAGCTTCAACCTCTGGATGGAGGTCCGCGATCCATCGCGCCCGCAACTCGACGGGCATCGGGTCGTACTGCCCGGAAGGAGCGCTGTCGTAGACGACGACCGTCACGTCGTCCGCGGCGGCCAGCGCCCGCTCGATCAGGAGTTGGTGCCCTCGGTGGAGGGGCATGAACTTGCCGAAGACGAGACCGCGGCTCATGAGACCACGCGACCGGAGAACGCGAATGAAGCGCGCCGTTCCTCGAGTCTTTCCGACTCTGCCTTGAACGCGAGTTGCTTCTCGTCACGAACCCACTGAAACCAACCGACGACATTGACCGTTTGGTAGACGAACGTCATGACAAATGGCCCCCAAAGGCGGCCATGGAAGGCGAGCGGCACGAAAACCAAATTCGATAGCGACCATGCCCACCAGTTCAGCTTGTAACGAAATGCGTCCATCCACATCGCGGCGATCGCTGCAGTAACGGAGACCACCTCCAGCCACCACCACGATGTGCCCGTGTATCCCGGCATATCTCTGTAGGTCCAGAGCGCGTAGAGCAGAAACACAAGACCGAGCGCGCCCCCGACGGCGTCGGTCGGGATTCTTGGATTCCAGCCGATTCGCCAGCGCACAAGCGCCCACTGCACCATCCCGTAGAAGGCGAAGATCAGGAACGCCACTTGCAGCCACCCGAGCAGCGGCAGGTCGAGATGGAAGAACAGGGCGCACCAGAGCGCCGCGTTCACGATCATCCAGGCCCAGTAGCCCTGTGATTTCCAGACGAGAAAGATCGTCGCAATCACAGCGGCCAGCCCGCCGCCCCAGCCCTGGACAAAATCGAGGCCACCGGCGAACGCATAACCGACGGCATTGACCAATAGAAAGAACAACGCGGCAGCGGCGTGGAAGCGCGGCTTATGCGCAAGCCCCTTGCCAAACCTGTCGATGCGGGCGGAGATCATCATCTCCAGCACCTCCTTGTTGTTTTGGTTCGCCCCGGCGGGGCTGGAGGCCGATCAGGAACGCCTCCTTGACGTCTTCAACTATATCGCCGGCCGTCCGGCGTTGTAGGCTCTCTTTTCGTGCAGTTTCGGCAGTTCGTCAATGACGATCTCGGCTGCGCGTCCTACCTGATCGGCGACGAGTCCTCGGGTGAGGCCGTGGTCGTCGATCCGGCATACGCGATCGAGCCGTACCTCGAAGAGGCCGAGAAGCGGCACGTTCGGATCACTCGCGTCCTCGAGACGCATACGCACGCCGACCACGTCTCCGGGCACGGTCGGTTCGCGCTCGAGCACGGTGCAACCGTCTCCGTTCATCCCGCCGCCGAGCCGGAGTACCCGTTCGAGCCGCTCGCGGACGGCCATGAGATCTCCCTCGGCGAGGTGGCGATCCGAGTGCTCCACACTCCCGGCCACCGGCCGGAGCACTGCTGTTTCGTGGTCATCGACCGATCGCGCGGCGACGTGCCCTGGCTCGTGATTACCGGCGACTCGCTCCTGATCGGAGACGCGGCACGCCCCGATCTCGCCTCCGAGGCCGTCGAGGGCTCGCACGGCCTCTTCGGGAGCCTGCAGCGGCTGCTCGAGCTGCCGGACGGCGTCGAGCTCTATCCCGGCCATGTCGCGGGGTCGCTCTGCGGCGCCGGCATGAGCTCGAAGGCGTCCTCGACGATCGGCTTCGAACGGCGCTTCAACCGCGCGCTCGAGCTCGTCGGCCACGGCGAGGACGCGTTTGTCCAGGACCGTGCCAATTCGTCGGCTCCGCGACCTCCGAACATGGACCGCATCGTCGCCCTCAATCGCGGCCCCTTCCTTGCGGCGCAGCAGCCGCTCGGCTCGGTCGCGTCGGCCGACGGCGGTGTCGTGCTCGACGTCCGCACCGCTGCCGAGTTCTCTGCCGGCCATCTCCCCGGTGCCTTCAACGTTCCGGTCTCCGGCTCGTCGTTCTCGACGAAGGCTGCCTTCATCCTCACCGCGGATGAGCCGGTCTCAATCTACGCCTCGTCCGCGGAAGACGCCGAACGGGCTGCGCAGGGGCTGCGGTCGGTCGGCCTGTTCGAGCTTCGCGGCGCCCTTCCTCAGTCGGAGGAGAGCGAGAAGCTCGAGCCGATCGAGATCGAGGAGCTCGAGCGACTGCTCGGCGACGACGGCGTCGAGGTGCTCGACGTCCGTGAGAAGTCCGAGCGCGACGAGGGCTACATCGACGGCACGCGGCATCTCCCGTATCGCCTCGTGCGCGCCTGCGTGGACGACCTTCGAACCGAGCGATCGGTGGTCACGATCTGCTCCAGCGGGACCCGCGCCACGATCGCGGCGAGCGTCCTGGCAGCGAATGGGATCGACGCACACCCTGTCGTCGGCGGAGGCGTCGAGGACTGGGCCGAGCGCGGCGGGAACACGGTGCAGTTCCGCCGCTGCGGCAGCTAGCCGGCGGCAGCAAGGAGAGCATCGGCCTCGCGAACGTAGGCGGTCGCTCCCACGGACCGCCAGAACGCGAGTGCCTGCTTCAGCTCGACGTCGGCCTCGGCGCGCCGCCCCTCTCGGACCAGGACCTCGGCTGCGCGCAACCGCGCCGACGCCTCGTCCGGCAGAGCACCGATACCGGCATACACGTCCGCAGCTCTGCGGAAGTCGCCCGAGGCGCATGCGACCGCTGCCTCGAACCACGGAGTGTGAATTCGGGTCTGAGCCGCCCCTTCGAGGAGCTCCTCCGCTCGAGCGAAAAGAGGCGAGGCGAAACAGACGTCGGCCAGCCAGTCGCTCTCGCCCGTAGTGGGCCACCCGAACATCCGCCAATCGGACAGCAGCTCGGCAACGAGCGCGTCAGCCCGCCGCGGGTCGGTGGCGCTGCAGGCGCGCGCGGCGATCGCCAGTGAGGGCCAGAGGATCTGCGGATCCTTCGCGATTCGGGCGAGGTCGAGCGCGCGCTCAGCGTCGTCCTTCGCCCCTTTCGTATCACCGCGAGCCAAGCGCATGCGACCGCGCACCAACCGGCACGCCGGCTCCATCCAGTAGGCGTCTTCCTCGAACTCCGCAATCAGCTCGTCGTACTCGCGAGCTGCGGCGTCCCATTCGCCTCCAAAATAGAGCGGCCGCACCGCTTCGGCCCTCAACCAGCGAAACGCCTCGCCGACGCCGAAGCGCTCGCCGAGTCGGCGCCCCTCCGTGCGCATGGCAGACGCCTGCTCGAGCTCACCGAGGGTCTCGAAGATCGAGGCAAGGTTTCCATACGCGCGCACGCTTTCGGCGGAGTTGATGGCGACGGCGATCGCGATGCTTTGCTCGAGGTCGTCGAGACCTCCTCGATCCCCACTCCCGACCCGGCTGATGCCGATGTTGTTGAGCGCATGCGACCGAATCTCGTCGAGCTCCAGCTCCTCGGCCATCGCGAGCGCTTCACGGCCAACACGGATCGCCTCCTGGTGTTCGCCGGCGAGCGACAGAAAGCGCGAAAGATTGACGATGACATAGGCCTTCGAGAACGAGCCCGGCTCGGCCTCGACGAGAGCCTCTGCGGCCCTGACATGCTCGAACGTCTGGTCTCGCAGACCCTGGAACCACAAGGTCTCGGCGATCAACATCTCGGCTTCGGCGCCGGTTCTCACGTCTCCTGCCGCAAGGAGCCCATCCCGCGCCTCCGTCAGCACCTCGACCCCGCGCTGCTCGACCAGGCTCAGCACGCGTCCGTACGACAAGAGGAGCTGCGGTCGGTCCGAATCGTCGCGCGGCCAGAGCTCCACGGCGCGCTCGTAGAAGCCCTGTGCGGTGGCGTAGGCGCTGAGTGCGAATGCTCGGTCACCTGCCTCGCGCAGAACCAGTCTCGCCCGCTCGGAGAGGACAGTCGTGTCGAGACCGGCGGCGCCCGCAAGCTCGAGAGCGCTCGAATAGTGGTGCGCGAGCATCTCCGCGTGGTCATCGGGGCGACCGAGCTCCTCGATCCACTCGGCAGCGAGCCGATGCTTCTCCGCGCGTCGGGCACGAGGGATCTGGCTGTAAGCGACGTCGCGTATGAGGACATGCCGGAACACGTACTGGTTCTCTTCGGCGACGGACGTCCGACGCTCACGCCGCACGAACTCCTTGCGCTCGAGGTCGTGCAAGCGTTCCTCGGCAGTTGCCCGATCGAGATTGCCGATGGCGGCCGCCGCTCCCAGCCAGAAGACCTTGCCGACGACGGCTCCGTCTTGCAGGAGCGCCTTCTCGTCCTGGGACAAGGCGTCGAGACGGGCGGCGACGATTCCCTGCACGGACTCGGGCAGCGGCAAGTCTTCGTCGCCCATGTCGAGGCCGCGGTCGGCAACCATGCGAACGAACTCCTCCGCGTAGAGCGGATTCCCACCGGCCCGCTGGAGGAGAGCGGATTGGGTCTCCGCCGGCAGCACGGACCGCTCGAACAGAGCGGCGAGCAGATGCGCGGTCTGATCGTCGCTGAGCGGCGACAGGGACACGGTTGAGGCGTTCGGCTTTCCGCCTCCCCACCCCGCGCGCTGGGCCAAGAGCTCGGGACGAGCGGTCCCGACGACGAGAATCGGCACGTCCGACGCCCACTCGACGAGGTGGTCCAGGAAGTCGAGCAAGACGTCGTCGGCCCAATGCAGATCTTCGAAAACGAGCACCAGCGGCCCCTTTTCGGCCAGCGATTCGAAGTAGCGGCGCCAGGCCGCGAACGCTTCGGTGCGGTGATCGCCGTGAGGCTCCTGATCCTCACTCAGGCCGACGAGTGACCGCAGATGACGCTCGACCCACTCGACGTCCTCGTCGAGGAGGCTCTGCACGCTCTGGCGCAGCTTCTCTCCGGTTGCCTCCGACGTGTCGGTCTCGAGAATGCCGGCCTGGGCCTTGACGATCTCGCTCAGCGCCCAGAAGGTCACTCCGTCGCCATAGGGCAGAGAGCGCCCCTGTCGCCAGGTGATCAGCTCCGGGTCGGCTCCGACGTGGCTGAAGAGCTCGAAGACGAGCCGGCTCTTGCCGATGCCCGGGACGCCGACGATGGTCACCAGCTGTGGGGATCGCTCCTCGCGGGCGCGAGCCAGTGCCCCGACCAGGACGTCCAGCTCGCGCGTGCGGCCGATCAACGGCGCTCGCGAGAGCTGCGCCGTGTCGATGCCGTAGCGAGACCTTGCCTGCGTGGCCTCCCACGCCGGCACCGGCTCGGACTTCCCTTTGGCCTCGACCGCCTCCACCGGTCGGTAGTCGATCACCGGGCTCGTGGCGCGGTAGGTCGTCTCGTCGACGAGAATCCCGTTGACCGGCGCGGCCGCCTGGAGCCGGGCAGCCGTGTTCACGACGTCGCCGGAGGCCATGCCCTCTCCCTCTGCAGGCCGGGCACCGAGCGCCACGAGCGCTTCCCCGGTTGTGATCGCGATCCTCAGCTGGAGCTCCTCCTGTTCGCCGACCCAATCGCGGATCGCAAGAGCCGCCCGGACCGCTCGCTCGGGATCGTCTTCGTGCGCGACCGGAGCGCCGAAGAGCGCCATGATGGCGTCGCCGATGAACTTCTCGACCGTTCCTCCGTAGCGCTCGAGCTCGGTGCGCAGGTGGCCGTGGTAGGGCTCGAGGATCGCGCGCACGTCTTCCGGATCCATCTGCTCGGCCCGCGAGGTGAAGCCGACGAGGTCGGCGAAGAGCACCGTCACGACCTTGCGTTCCTCCCGTGCCGAAGGCTCCTGCGGCGCCAGAGTGGCGCCGCAGGAATCGCAGAAGCGGGCCTCTTCGCGGTTCTCCTTACCGCACTGTGGACAGACGATCATTCAGGCGCTCGCGGCGAGCAGTGCCTCGCCCTCCCGGATGTAGCGGGTCGCGCCGACCGAGCGGTAGAAGTCGAGCGCTCGCCGGACCTGGTCGTCGTGGCCCGCTTTCAGCCGGGCGTCGGCCTCGTCCGGCAGCGAGCCGATCTCGGCGTAGAGGTCGGCCACGTGCACGTAGTCGCCGGCCGCGAAGGCGTTCGCCGCGTCGAGCCACAAAGACGAAACCGGTGCCAGCGCCACGACCGGGGACAGCTCTTCCTTGCGTCCGAGCTCGACGAGGGCGGCGGCGAGATCCGGGCCGGTATACGCGTAGCTACCTGGCCCATCTTTTCGCCAAGCCTCGAGCGCCTCGGTGACGAGGTCGCCTGCCTCACTTGGCATGCCGGCTGCAAGCAGGACGCGTGCATGGGCCGCAAGCGCAAAGGGAAGAGTCCCCCACGCGGGCCACTCGCGGGCTACGCGGACCGCCCGCTCGCAGTCGACGAGGGCGCCGGCGACGTCGTCGCGCGCGAGCCGGATGTGCGCCTGCGCATAGCGGCAGCCGAGCTCGCCGGGCGCATGGGGAGCCTCCGACTCGACCTCGGCGAGGAACCCGTCGGCGGCCCGGCTTCCTTCGTCCCAGCGTCCACTCCAGTAGCACTCGTACACGAGCTCCGCGTCGAGATGACGGATCTCGTCCCGAACACCAAACCTCTCGGCATCATGTCTCGCTCTCGCCTGCACCTGAAATGCGCGTCTGAGCTCCCCGCGGTCCTGGTGCAGGGCAGCGAGGTTGATGCGGGCCCCGACGCTTTCCAGCGAGTCGATCGTGTCCGCAGCCTCGACCGCTTGCCCCAACGCCTCGACCCCTCCGCGTTCCCCCGCCTGCCCGCGGACGGTGCCTATGGTCCGGAGAACGTACGCGCGCAGGTCTTCGAACCCCAGGGTCTCCGTCATTGCCAGGGCTTCTCGGGCGTATTGCTCCCAAGCGCTGTCTCCAAAGCTCGCAGCCCGATATGCGAGACGGGCAAGCACGAAGGCCTTCGACCGCGAGGGCGGGCGATCGCTCACCAACGCCAGAGCGTGCTCCAAACGCGCGTGCGCTACCTGAGCGTTCGTGTCCAGGTAGGACGCCAGAGCCTCGGCCTCGGCCGCGGTCTCACGATCTCCGTGGCGCAACAGCGCGTCCCGGGCCTCCTCGAGCTCCGTCAGGCCGGACTGCTCCGCGCGATAGCGCGCTGCGCCGAGAGAGAAGAGGACGTAGCCGCGGTCGGGGTCGCCGGACGGCCACAGCTCGAGTGCGGCGCTGAGGTAGCGCGCAGCGGCGGCGAAGGCGTTGAGAGCGAGCGCTCGGTCACCGGCACTTCGAAGCGCGTGCCGCGCGCGCTCCTCGAGCGCCCGATCGACGCCGGCGACCTGGGCGTACTCGAGTGCCTGAAGATAATGATGCGCGAGCATCTCGGAGTGGTCCTCGGCCCGTCCAAGCGATGTCATCCACTCGGCCACCGCGCGGTGCTTCTCGGACCTGGCCGCCCTCGGGATCTGGCCATAAGCGACGTCCCGGACGAGCAGGTGCAGGAAGGAGTACTCGCTCTCGCCCTCGACCGACGGCCGCCGCTGCCGGCGGACGAACTCCTTGCGCGCGAGCGCGTGCAGGCTCTGCTCGACGCCGGGGCGATCCCGCCCATCCAGCCGCGCGAGCGCGCCGGCCCAGAACACCTTGCCGACGACGGCGGCATCCTGAAGCAGGGCCTTCTCGTCCGGCTCGAGGCCGTCCAGGCGGGCGGCAATGATGCCCTGGACTGTCTCCGGAAGCGGCAGCTCGTCCGCGTCGCCGCGCTCGGCCAGCATGCGCGCGAACTGCTCGGCGTAGAGCGGATTGCCACCTGCGCGTGCCAGCAGCGCCGCCTGCTGCTCGGCCGGCAGGACCGCCCGCCCAAGCAGCACGCCGAGGAGAAGCGCGGTCTCATCGTCGGAGAGCGGAGAGAGCGAGATCGTGGAGGCGCTCGGCTTCCCTCCGCTCCACGCGGGCCGACGATCGAGGAGCTCCGGCCTGGCGGTGCAAATGCAGAGCAGCGGAACGTCGGCTGCCCAGTCGACGAGGTGATCGATGAAGTCGAGCAGGTCGTCGTCGGCCCAGTGCAGGTCCTCGAAGACGAGCACCGCCGGTCGCTTGTCGGCCAATTCCTCGAAGAACCGGCGCCAAGCGTAGAAACTCTCCGCTCGCTTGTCCTCGGCCTGCTCCGCCGTCGTCTCGATGCCGACGAGCAGCCGAAGCCTCGCCTCCACCGACCGTGCTTCGGCATCGTCGGTAAACAGCCGAGCGATCTCTTCATGCAATTTCTGCGCAGCTTGCCCAGCCGCGTCCGTATCCAGGATCCCCGCCTGGTTCTTGACCATCTCGCTGAGCGCCCAGTAGGTGACACCGTCGCCATAGGGAAGCGAGCGGCCCTGGCGCCAGGTGATGAGCTCCGGAGCCTCAGAGATCATCTGGAAGAGCTCCGCCACGAGGCGACTCTTGCCGATTCCGGGCACTCCGACGAGAGTCACGAGTTGAACCGCCCGCTCGTTCCTCGCCCGACCGAGGGCGCTCGCAAGCAACTCCCGCTCCTGGTCACGACCGATGAGCGGCGTCTGCGGCGCCGCGACATCGGCTCCGAAACGGGCGCGTGCCTCGACCGCCTCCCAGACGGTTACCGGCTCCATCTTCCCCTTGGCGGACACCGGGTCGTGCTTCTCGTATGCGATGACGGGCTCGGTTGCCCGATACGTGGTCTCGTCGACGAGGATCCCGTTGACCGGCGCTGCCGCCTGGAGCCTGGCCGCGGTGTTGACGACGTCACCTGAAGCCATCCCCTCACCTTCGTTCGGGCGTGCGCTCAGGTGAATGAGCGCCTCGCCGGTGGTGACTGCGATCCTCAGCTCGAGGTCCCCGTCTTCCCGCGCCCAGTCGCGGATCGCGATCGCAGCGCGCACAGCCCGTTCCGGATCGTCCTCGTGGGACGCGGGGGCCCCGAAGAGGGCCATGACGGCGTCGCCGATGAACTTCTCGACCGTGCCACCGTGGGACTCGAGCTCGCGGCGAAGCCGTGCGTGGTACGGAGCGAGCACCGCCCGCACGTCTTCGGGGTCCATGGCCTCGGCCCGAGCGGTGAAGCCCACGAGATCGGCAAAGAGCACGGTGACAACCTTGCGCTCCTCACGCCGCGCCGGCTCTTCGACCACGAGCGGCGCACCGCACCCCGAGCAGAAGCGAGCGTCGTCGGCGTTCTCCCGGCCGCACCTTTCGCACCGAACCATGTCTCGAGTCTAGGACTACTGAAGCCGTTCAAGGAAATACGTGACGCCGGCGGCAACTCCAACGTTTTCAGAGTCGCCCATTGGGAAGAGCTAGAACACCTTGAACAGCGGGGCCGGCTGCTGCTGCGCCCGGCGAATGTTCAGCGCCGTCGCTCGGCCCCGTAAACCCAGGAGGTGACATGCGGAAGTTTCTCCTCAGCCTCGCGCCGGCGGTCTTTCTAGTTGTGCTCGTGCTCGTCGCTGGCGCTGCGACCTCGGTTGCGTCCAACCCCGCGCGGGGTGCCGACATCTACGGCGTCGGCGCCGGCCAGCGTTCGGGCCCCGTCGGTGGCGAAACCAGATTCGACCTCTCCGCGCATAAGGGCGCGAACGGTCACCCGGACTTCGGCCACGTTGCGGCCACGAACGACATTGGCAACTTCGACGTCTACGTCGATGTCGACTGCGTCAACGCCTTTGGATTCGTAGGCATCAAGGGAGGAGCATGGATCAGTGGCGTCGTTCGGCGCGTGAGCCCCGTGCCAAACGTGCTCCTAGTCGATGTCGGCGATCGCCTGACCTTCCTTGTCGGAGACGGCGGCGAACCGTCGTCGCAGCCTGTCGATGCGTTCTACTTCGAAGTCGGAGAGACGCTGAGCTGCGACGCGATCCCACCACCAGTCACGCTTCCGCCCAACGTTACGCGGGGCAACATCAACATCGACCTCGGCTGAGTGTTGCTGACAAGAGGGCGGCTGCCTCGGCAGCCGCCCTCGTCGGACACCTAGTGCAGCCGGTCGACTACGTAGCCGCGCAAGCGCATCGCCTCGAGGATCTGCGCACAGTGCTCCTCGTCCCGGGTGAGGAGCGTCGCCTCGACCTCGGTCTCGGTCACGGGGATGTCCATCCCCTCTCGGTGATGCTCGATCGAGACGACGTTCGCGCGCTCTTCGGCGAAGAGCGCGAGCAGCTTGCTCAGCTCGCCCGTCCGGTCCGGGATGCGCGTGCGAACGACGAGGTAGCGGCCGGAGAGCGTGAGCCCGTGGCGCATGACCTGGATCAGCAGCGTCGGGTCGATGTTGCCGCCGGAGAGCAGCGCCGTCACGGGGCCGGTCCCGCCGATGCGCCCGGCGAGCAGGGCCGCGATCGATGCGGCGCCGGCACCCTCGACCACGAGCTTGACGCGTTCGAGCAGCAGCACGATCGCCTGGCTGATCTCCTCGTCGCTGACGATGACGACTTCGTCGAGGAGGTCCTTGACTAGGGCGGACGTGAGCTCCCCAGGATGCTTGACGGCAATGCCCTCGGCGATCGTGTAGCCGTGGGGCTCCTGGCCGGCGAGCGTTGCGTACGCGGCCGCCTGCACGCCGACGATGTGGACGCCGGGCCGGACGCCGCGCAGCGCGAGCGCGATTCCCGAGGCGAGGCCGCCGCCGCCGATCGGCACGACCACCGTGCCGAGATCGTCGATCTGGTCCGCGAGCTCGAGCCCGATCGTTCCCTGGCCGGCGATCACGACGGGATCCTCGAACGCATGGATGAACGTCGCTCCGGACTGCTCGGCGTGCTCGAACGCCTCGCGCACCGCGTCCTCGAACGCATGGCCCGTGAGCTCGACCTGGGCGCCGTAGTTGCGGGTCGCGTCCACCTTCGTCATCGGTGTCTCGGACGGCATGAAGACCGTGGCCTCGATGCCTTCTTCGCGCGCCGCCCACGCGACGGCCTGACCGTGGTTTCCCGCGCTCGCCGTCACGACCCCGGCTTTCCGCTCCACCTCGCTCAGGCTCTCCATCTTGTTCACGGCGCCGCGCACCTTGAACGAGCCCGTGCGCTGGAGGTTCTCCGCCTTCAGGAGGACGGGCCTTCCCGTGCGGCGCGTGAACGTCTCCGAGCTGTACACCGGGGTGACGCGGACGCCCTTCCCCACGAGCCGCTCGCGCGCGGCCTCGACGTCAGCGAGTGTGGGTGCCGTCTTCGTCGCCAAGCTTGAACACCTTCTCCATGATCTCCTGTACCGCTGTCAAGGGGTCGAGCTCACGTTTCTGGACTTCTTCCAGGACGCGCTGCAATTCGGGATCTCCCTCCACGGCGCGCTCGAGGTGAGCCTTCGCACGCGCGGAGGCGACCGCGAACACCTCGCCGGCGAGGTTCCGGCGGCGCCGCTCGTCCAGCAGCCCCTCCTCGTCGAGGAACGCGCGGTGCTCCTCGACTTTCTCCCAGAGCTCGGCGACGCCCTCGTCCTGCACGGCCTCGGTGAGCATGATCGGCGGCTTCCACGCGCTCTCGTGGTCGAGCGTGAGAATCGACCGCACCTCGTTCAGCATCGTCTTCGCGGCCGGGTGATCCTTCTTGTTGATCGCGATCACGTCGGGGATCTCCATGATCCCTGCCTTCAACGCCTGAATCGAGTCGCCCGAGCCGGGCATGAGCACGAGCAGCACCGTGTCGGCGATCCCGATCACCTCGACCTCGCTCTGCCCCGTGCCGACCGTCTCGACGAAGATGACGTCCTTCCCGGCCGCGTCGAGGACGAGCACCGCCTGCAGGGTCGCTTCCGCAAGGCCGCCGAGGTGGCCGCGTGTGCCCATCGAGCGGATGAAGACGCCCGGGTCGAGGAAATGCTCCGAGAGCCGGATTCGATCGCCGAGGAGCGCGCCCTGCGAGAACGGGCTCGACGGGTCGACCGAGACGACGCCGACCGTGCGCTCGGACCCCCGCACGAGGCGGACGAGGGCGGCGATGAGCGTCGACTTGCCGACACCGGGGGGGCCCGTGACACCGACCACGGATGCGGAACCGGTATCCGGGTAGACCTCGCGGACGAGCTCGTCGGCGAGTGGGTCGCCGTTCTCGACGAGCGTGATTGCACGGGCGAGCGCCCGCCGGTCTCCCGCGCGCACGCCGGCCGCGAGGGTCTCCCCCGTCCACTCTCGGCGGCGGGCCATTAACCGGCGTGTTCCGGCTGGGGAAGGGCTAGACGGGCGTCCGGGACCCGCCGCGCGAGGGTGTAGCCGACAAACGCCGCGAATGCGGACAGGCAGGCCGAGCCGCCCCACACCCAGCGTGCGCCGACCGCGTCGGTCAGCGGCCCGGCGACAGCCATGCCGAGCCCGAGGATCGCGTAGTTCGAGCTCATCAGCACCGTGAAGACGCGGCCGCGCAACCGATCGGGGGCGCCCCGCTGGACGAGCAGGGCGTTGCAGACGAGCGCGATTCCGTTCCCCGCTCCGGAGACGACGACACAGGCGGCGGCGACCCAGACGTTCGGCGCGACGGCCGCCGCTCCGATGCCGAGCGCCATCATCCCGAGCCCGGTGACGTAGACGCGGGCGAGCTGTCGCCGGCCGATCAGGGCGCCGACCGTGAGGCTGCCGAAGACGAGGCCGAAGCCGGCGCTCGCGAGCATGAGCCCGAAACCGAAGTCGCCTGCGTGGAACGAGACCTTGGCGAGCACGACCTCGGCCACGTTGACGCCCGCGTTCCCGAGCATGCTCACGTTCCACGCAATGAGCACCGTCAGGAGGGCGCGGGAGCCGCGGATCAGCGCGAGCCCTTCGGCCACGTCGCGCCAGTGGCCCTCGGTCGTCGCCTGGGCGATCTGGAGGAGCCGCGCCGGGATCCGCAGGATCAGTGCCGCCGAGAAGAGGAAGGTGACCGCGTTGATCCCGTAGGCCCAGTCCGTGCTCGTGGTCGCGACGAGCACGCCGCCGGCGAGGGGGCCGAGCACGGTCGTCATCGCGTCGGCCGCCTGGAGCAGCCCCTGCGCGCTCGGCAGCTCGGAGTCCGCGACGAGGTTCGGCAGCCCCGCGTAGACCGCCGGACGGAAGAAACCCGTCGCGAAGCCTGCGACGGCGGCCAGCGCGACGATCTGAGTTGCGCTCTGCGCAAACGGGAGGGCGCTGAAGACGAAGAAGCGCACGACGTCCGCAATGACCATCACGCGACGCCGCGAGAGGCGGTCGATCAGTGGGCCCGTCGTGAGGCCGAGCACGATCGCCGGCAGGAAGTCGGCGATCAGCAGCGCGCTCACCCAGGTGCCCGAGCTCGTGCGGTCCCAGACGTCGATCGTCAGCGCGACGAAGGCGAGCCACGTGCCGAGGCCCGAGCCGAATGCCGCGAGGAAGAGCAGGCGCAGGCCCCGGACTCGGCGGAGCAGGTCCACCTGCGTCCCGAGCAGGCGGTGTGCGACTCCGTTGAACACCCCGAGCACGGTCTGGGCGGAGGTTAATCGAGGTGGGAGGCGAAGGGCGATTTTGCGGGAGAAATGTCTGCACGTCGTTACACTCAGACGGCCATGTCCGCCTCAGCCCGGTCGGTTGTCGCCGGGTCCGGCCCGCCCCGCGTCCTCCTCGTCCACGCAAACCCGTTCCAGCGGGTGACGCCTGTGCCCGCGTACGGGCTGGAGCGGCTGCGCACGGCCATCGAGCCGTCCGGCGCCGAAGTCGAGCTGCTCGATCCCTACCTCGTCTCGGAAGACCCGCTGGGCACGGCGCGAGCCGCCGCCGAGCGCTTCCGACCGGACGTGATCGGCCTCGGCATCCGCATCATCGACGACTGCATCGTCATCGACCGGCTGGAGGCGCCCGACGATGAGCCGATCGACGTCAGTTTCCTGTTGCCGGAGATCCTCGAGCTGCGCCGCGCGCTCGCCGAGGCCGCACCGCAGGCGACGTTCGTCGCCGGAGGAGCCGGGTTCTCCGCCTGCCCCCAGGAGTGCCTCGAGTTCCTCGGCGTGGACTACGGCGTCGTGGGCGCTGGAGAGGACGCGCTGATCGCCGTGTGCGCGGGGCAGTCCCTCGACGGGATTCCCGGGGTGATCCGGCGCGGGCAGCCCGAGGGGATCGCCGCGTATCGCCTGACCTTCGGCGGCCCGACCCGTCGCGACCCGCTGTACGCCCCCGTGAACTCGTTCCCCGTGCGGACCCGAATCGGCTGCGCGATGCAGTGTGTCTACTGCACGGCGGCGAACCTCGGACGCCAGCATGCAAACGGCGACCTCGGGACCGTGCTCGACGAGGTCGAGCAGACCGTAGCGGCCGCTCGCGAGCGCGGCGTCGGCCGGGTCTCGATCTTCTTCGCCGACGACGAGTTCAATCTTCCGGACGAGCGCCACCCGATCTCGATCCTCGAGGGCATCCGCGATCGCGGCCTCGAGAAGCACCTCACTTGGCGCGCCTATTTCAACCCGACTCCGTTCTCGGCCCAGTTCGCCGAGCTCGTGCGCGAGACCAACGGGCACGTTTCGATCACCGTCGACAGTGCCGCCGATGGCCTCCTCGAGACGGCGCAGAAGCCGTTCCGGCGCCGGCACCTGGACGACCTCGTCGCGCTGCTCTCCGAGCACGGCGTCTCGGCCGACCTCGGCCTCATCTTCGGCCTTCCGGGTGAGACCGAGGAGACGATCGCCGAGACGATCGCCTTCGTCCGGGCGCTACCGCCTTCGATCGAGGTCGTCTACTCGGCCGGCGCCCGCGTCTATCCGCATACGCCGCTCTCGCGGATCGCCGCGCAGGAGCCGGAACGACTCGTCGGCGCCGACGATCCCAGCTTCCTGACACCGGTTGTCTACTCGAGGCCGTGGCCGCCGCGCGAGCTGGCACGCCACGTCGACCGGCAGCTGGCGAGTCTCCCGAATGTCAGCCGGGTCGGAGCCGCCTACCGCAGCGGCCAGACAACGCTCGCCGACGCGTACCGCACCGTCCTGGCCGAACCGACTTTGCAACAGACTGTTGCTAAATCGAATGGAAAGGGGCGCTGGGCCGAGATCCTCGAACGGGCGGCGCGCGACGACTCGCAGCGCAAGCCCGCGGAGACGATCGCCGCCTGCCTCCAGGTCGCGCTCTGGCACAGCCGCTACGACCTTGCGTCAACCGCCGCCGCGCGTCTGCTCCAGGAGGACACCCCTGCGGAGATGTCGAGAGCACAGCTGCGTTTCGCCCGCTACGCCTACGGCGGGCTCGCCTGGGCGGATAGAGCTAAGGCCGCGCTGCGCCGCTGAGCACCCGGCCGAGGGCTGCGCCGAAGAGCTCGTTCTCCTCCGGCGTGCCGACGGTGACGCGGATCGCCCCTGCTGCGCCGAACCCGGCCGCCGGGCGAACGATCACGCCCTCTCGGAGCAGCTGCTCGAAGAGCGGGCGCGCGTCCTCGCCGACCTCGGCGAACAGGAAGTTCGCGACCGAGCCGGGCGGATCGAGTCCGTGTTCCCGCAGGATGCGCTCCAGCTCGACGAGCCCCTCCGCATTCACGCGACGGCGACGCGCCAGCTCGTCCGGCGCGTCGAGGCTCGCCAGCGCCGCAGCCTGCCCCGCCGAGTTGACGTCGAAGGCCCGCCGCACCTTCCCGATCGCGATCACGAGCTCCGCCGGCCCGATCGCGTAGCCGACACGCAGCCCGGCGAGGCCGTAGATCTTCGAGAACGTCCGCAGGACGACCGCCCTGTAGCCGGCCCGGACGTACTCGAGCCCGTCCACGTACTCCGGATCGTCGATGTACTCGAAGTAGGCCTGATCGAGGACCGTCAGCACGTGCTCCGGCACCGCCCCGAAGTAGGCGTCGAGCTCGGCGCGCGTGTTCATCGTCCCGGTTGGGTTGTTCGGGTGGCAGACGTAGACGATCTTCGTCCGGGGGCCGACTGCCTCGAGCATCGCCTCGAGGTCATAGCGGTGGTCCCGCAGCGGCACCTGGCGCGGCACCGCGCCGACCTTCAGGGCATCGATCACATAGCTGGGGAACGACGGCCAACCGCACACGATCTCGTCACCCGGATCGAGCGCGAGCTGGGAGAGGTAGTCGACGATCCCGTCGGAGCCGGCCCCGGGCGCGACCTCCTCGAAGCGCACGTCATGGCGCTCGGCCAGGGCTGCCCGCAGCCGGTATGAGCCGCCATCGGGGTACCGGTTCAGCTCTCCAGCTTCTCTGGCCAGCGCCTCGAGCGCCTCGGGGAACGGCCCGAACGGCCCCTCGTTGGACGCAAGCTTGACGACGCGCTCGAGCCCGAGCTCGCGCTGGACCTCCTCGACCGGCTTCCCCGGCTCGTACGGGACGAGATCCCGAACGGCCGGCTTGAAGAACGAGTCTGCTAGCTCTGCGAACGACACGTTTCGACTCTAGTCGAGGTAGAGGGCCATGAGGAGCGCGTCCACGTACTGGGCGCCGATGCGGTAATGCCGGCGCCGGTGGCCCTCGTCCTCGAAGCCGAGCTTGCGGTAGAGCGCGATCGCCGGTTCGTTGTGCGGGAACACGTGCAGCTCGAGCTTCGTCACGCCGGAGCCCCGCGCCCACTTGACCGCCTCGTCCATCAGGGCCGTGCCGATCCCGCGGCGCCTCTCGCCGGCGGCGACCATCAGCCCGAGCTCGGCGACGTGGTGGCTGTACGGATTGCCGTCGCGCGCGACCGACAGGCGCCCGACCACGCCCGTCGGGGCTTCGGCAACGAAGACAGCCGCGTTCGGGTCCCGCCGCACGCTCTTCAGGTTGCGCCGCTCGTCCGAGGAGCTCCGGTTGTAGGTCAGCCAGAGCTCGCCCTCGGTGGCGACGCTGCGCCCGAGCCTGGCCAGCGCACCCGCATCCGCGGTCGCCGCCGGCCTGACGATGAGCCAGTCACTCATGCCGGGACGACAATGCCATGCCCGCCGCGCCGCGGGTCCCCTGCCGCCGCGAGACTTCCATCCGGGAGCATCTCCACGGCCGAGGCGCCCCCGAAGTAGAGATTGCGCTCCCGCCAGCGTACGAGCTCGTAGCCGAGCGCCTCGAGCCGATCGAGCTCGGCCGGGTCGTGCCCACCCTCGCACTGCACGAGGCCGTCGTCCCAGTGGATGCGGGGCGCCGAGATCGCCTCCTCGACCGGCAGACCGTGGCGAACGACGTTCACGACCACCTGGAGGATCGCGCCCCGCAGACGCAAGGAGCCTGCGCTGCCGACGACGAGCCGGGGCCGGCCATCCTTGATGACCACGGTCGGCGCCATCATGCTCGTCAGCCTAAGGCCCGGTCGAGGACCGCCTCCCTCGGGGCCGTGATCGAACTCACCGAGCATGTTGTTGAGCTGGATGCCCGTCCCGGGGACGATCACGCCGGAGCCGGAGCCGGTCGAGACGGTGAGTGCCGCGGCGTTGCCACGCTCGTCCACGACGGAGATGTGGGTCGTGCCCCTCGGCGACGCGGCTTCCGGAGCCGGTGCGCGGCCGCCCATCCGCTCCAGCGCCTCTCCTAGGGCGCTCTCCGTGTACAGGCGCTTCGCCAGGCCGCCCCGATAGAGACCTCGTCCGAAGCTGCTGTCCCGGGCCCGCGCCTGCTCCCCCATGACCTGGACGAGGGCGCTGATCGCCTCGGCGCTGCCCGGCCGGCAGCTGCCTCCGAGCGCTTCGAGCAGCCGCAGGCCGTAGCCGATCAACACGCCCCCGGACGAGGGCGGCGGGTTCGACTCGAATTCGTGGCCGAGGTAGCCGGCCTCGACGGGCCGGCGCCTGATTGTTCGGTACTCGGCCAGGTCGCGCGCGGTGATCGCTCCTCCGTGCTCCCGCAAGTGGCTCACCAGCTCCTGGGCGATCTGACCGCGGTAGAAGTCCTCTGCGCCATGCTCGGAGAAGCTCTCGAGCGTCTGCGCGAGATCCTCCATCACCAACGCGTCGCCGGCGACAAGGCGGTTCGCGCCCTTCCCGTAGATCACGCGCCCCTCGTCCGTGTGGCGCAGGATGAGATCGAGGATCCCGTGCAGGTACGCCTGCTCGGGAGTCAGCTCGACGCCGTTCCTGGCCAGCGAGACGGCAGGCTCGATCAGGTAGGACCACGGGAGCGAGCCATACGCTCGGTGCGCCGCCTCGAGGCCTGCGGGCGTGCCTGGCACGGAGCACGAGGCGGCCCCGATCTTGAAGACCTGAGTCGACTCCGATGTGAATTCGACATCGACCGACTCCATCTCCGCCGTTTCCGCGTCCCCGAGGCCGAGGCCCGGGACGGCGACGTAGAAGTCCAGCACCCTCGTCGTGCGGTCCCGGGAACGATGGACGAGCATGAACCCTCCCCCACCCGGCCCCGTCAACGTGCTCTCGGCGACCCACGACGCGAACCCCGCGGCGATGCACGCATCGACGGCGTTGCCGCCCTCGGCGAGGATCTGGGCGCCGGCCTCGGCCGTCAGCCGGTGCCCGGCAGCGATCGCTCCTCTCATCGCCGACAGGGTAGTCTCGCTTCCCTGACCGGCGGCGGCTCCCGCCCGGCGGAGCCGGGCTCCGCCGCCGCCTCGCGCCGCTGCGCACCCTCCTGCGAGCGGCCCGTGCGACCCAGCACTGTTCCCCTCGCATACGGGCATGCAGCGACGCGTCAGGAAACCGAGACCACGGCGCAACGATCCATTTCTGTAACGCCGGTCGGCGAGATAGGCTTCACAGACGTGCACCGCGCGCACTTTCTCCTGCGCGAGGCGATGTTCGCCGCAGGCTCCGCCGCCTCGCTCGCAGCACTTCTGATCTGGCTCGGGCCTCCTGGCAACGACCTGGCTGCCCACGTCTACCAGCGGACCGTCTTCCTCCACAACGGCTTCCAGCTCTGGAACAACTTCTGGTACGGAGGCCGCTACAGCTTCGTCACGTACAGCGTCCTCTACTACCCGCTCGCCGGCGTCCTCGGGATCAAGCCGCTTGCGGTGGCGTCGATCGCCACTGCGGCCCTCGCGTTCGCCGTCATCGTCGGCCGGCAATGGGGGCCGCTCGCGCGCTGGTCGAGCAGGACGTTCGGCGTCGTCTGGGCGGGGCTGGTCATCTCGGCGGCGTTCCCGTTTGCCCTCGGCATCGCCCTCGGATTGCTTTCCATCTGGGCGCTCCAGGCAGGCAAGCGCTGGCGTTTCGGCATCCTCGCGGTGCTGAGCGCAGCTGCGAGCCCGTTGGCGTTCCTCCTGCTCGCGATCTTCCTCGCAGGGATCGGCCTCGGCATGCGCGAGCGCAGCCGCCGACTCCTCGCCCCCACGCTCATCGTCGCCGGCATCGGAGCGACTCAGTTCCTCCTCGCCCGCGCCTTCTCGGACGGCGGTCACTACCCGTTCTCGGTCTTCGAGCTCTGCTCGATCCTGCTCTTCTGCGTGCTCGGCGCCGCCCTGACCTGGCACGTCGAGAGCGCCGGGACGATCCGCTGGTTCTTCGTCGCGTACGCCGTCACGAGCGGTGCCGCCTTCCTGGTTGCCTCGCCGCTCGGAGAGAACATCGCGCGCGTCCGCTTCGCGGCGCTCCCGATCGCAGTCCTCGTCCTCTCGCTCCGCAGCTGGCGGCCCCTGTGGGTCGCGGCGCTCGCCCTCGTGCTTGCGGGCTCCTGGAACCTCAGCCCGCACGCCTGGAGCTTCTCCCGGGCGACGGTCGAGCCCACGGCCCATGAGGCCTTCTGGCAACCGGCGGTCGCGTACCTCAGCGAGCACCTCACGCCCTCGTACCGCGTTGAGGTCGTCGACACCTCGGGTCACTGGGCCGCCGTCTACCTTCCACGCGCAGGCATCCCGCTCACGCGTGGCTGGTTCCGCCAGGACGACTTCCCGCAAAACGAGGTGCTCTACGACCGGTTGGACGAGCCGACCTACCTTCGTTGGCTACGCCACCTCGGGGTGCGCTACGTCGTGCTGACGGATGCTCCGACCGACTACAGCTCGAAGGAGGAGGCCCGCCTGATTCGCAGCGGGCGCTCGGGGCTCGTCCGTGTGCTGCGCACCCAGCACATCAGGATCTTCTCGGTCCCGCGTCCGCGGCCCCTCTTGACCGGTTCCGCGCCGGCGGAGGTGCTCGCATTCGCGCAGAGCTACATGCTGCTGCACGTCGGTGCGCCGGGCCGTTACCGGCTCGCCGTTCGCTACTCGCCCTACTGGCGCGTCACGGGAGCCTGCGTGTCCCGGGGGAAAGACGGGATGGTCCGGCTCACCTCGCGTCGCGGCGGGCTCTTCTCGCTCCGATTCAAGGTCGACGCCGGCCGGGCGCTGGCGACCATGGTCGGCAGCGACCCCGCCGATTGCTCCAAGCCCGCTAGTCCGTAAGGAAGGCGGGCGGCTCGAGCGGGTCGAGCTCGCGGCGCTCGCGGCGTTCCCGGGAGCTCGGCTTCCGGCCGATGGCGCTCGCCAGGCCTGTCGCGATGACCGTGATCCAGACCTGTCCGGTCAGCCGCTCGTCGATCGTCGCGCCGAAGATGATGTTCGTGTCGTCGCGTGCGCCGCGGCGGACGACCTCGGCCGCTTCGTTGACCTCGTAGAGCGACAGGTCGTCGCCGCCCGCGATCGAGAGCAGAATCCCGCGGGCTCCCACGAGCTCGGTGTCGATCAGGGGTGAGCTGAGGGCGCTTTCGGCGGCCTTGACCGCGCGGTCCTCTCCGGTCGCGAAGCCGATGCCCATCAGCGCGGAGCCGGCGTTGTTCATGATCGTCTTCACGTCCGCGAAGTCCAGGTTGATGAGACCGGGCATCGTGATCAGATCGGTGATCCCCTGGACGCCCTGACGGAGGACGTCGTCGGCGATGCGGAAGGCGTCGAGCATCGACGTCTTCTTGTCGAGCACCTCGAGCAGCTTGTCGTTCGGGATCACGATCACCGTGTCGCAGGTCTCGCGCAGCGCCTCGATGCCGTCGTCGGCCTGCGTGCGCCGCTTCGTGCCCTCGAAGTGGAACGGAAGCGTGACGATGCCGACCGTGAGCGCGCCGACTTCCTTCGCGATCCGCGCAACGACAGGCGCGGCGCCTGAGCCCGTGCCGCCGCCCTCGCCTGCGGTCACGAACACCATGTCCGAGCCACGCAGGGAGCGCTTGATCTGGTCGTAGGACTCCTCGGCGGCGCGGCGGCCGAGATCGGAGGAGGCGCCCGAGCCCAGGCCCTGGGTCAATTCACGGCCGATGTGGATCTTGACCGGCGCGTCCGAGAGCGCGAGCTGCTGAATATCGGTGTTGACCGCGACGAACTCGATGTCCTCGATGCCGGCGTCGATCATCCGGTTGACCGCGTTTAGCCCGGCCCCCCCGACGCCGACGACGCGGATGACCGCGAGATAGGCCCCCGGCTCGGCGTGCGCCGCCCGATGGAGCCGAGGCGCAGGCTCCGGCATCGCGTGGACGCGCGGCAACTCCTCGACGGGCCGCAGGTCGGGCTTCGGCGCCGGCTCCGGCTCGACGGGCGTGAACGGAGGTGCGTGCTCGACCGTCTCCTCGAGCGGCTCGTCCGGAGCGGCCTTCGCGACAGGCGTTTCGGGCTCCGGCTTTTCGCCATGCTGGCGCTGAGCGGCCTCCGTCGCCCGGAAGAGCTCCGCGAGCGGGCCCTCACGCATGCTGGCGCGCTTGCGAGCCATTGAGGACCTCCTTTGCCAGATCTCGATAGGCGTTCGCGGCCGTGCCGGTGGGGTCGTACTTCAGCACCGAGGTGCCCTTCACGGGCGCCTCCGCGTAGCGGATCGTCTTCTTGATCCGCGTCTTGAAGACGAGGTCGCCGAAGTTCTCCTCGAGGATCTCGACCGCCTCGCGCGCGTGCAGCGTACGGCGGTCGAACATCGTCGGCAGGATGCCCATGATCGCGACGTTCGGGTTCAGGTTCTCGCGGATCATCGTCAGCGTGTTCTCGAGCTGGACGAGCCCGCGCAGGGAGAGGTACTCACACTGCACCGGCACGATCACGTGGTCGGCCGCGACGAGGGCGTTGATCGTCAGCAGGCCGAGCGATGGAGGCGTGTCGATGAGCACGTAGTCGTACTCGGTCTTCATCGGGAGGAGCGCCTTCTCGAGCGCACGCTCCCGGCCGATCATGCTCGAGAGGGCGAGCTCGGCGCCCGCGAGGTCGATCGAGGACACGGCCAGGTCGATCTCCATCTTCTCGATCACGTTCTCGATCGGCAGCCGGTGGACGAGGACGTCGAACATCGAGCGTTCGATCGAGTCGGGGTTCAACCCCTGGCTCATCGTCAGGTTGCCCTGCGGGTCCATGTCGACGCAGAGAACGCGGTACTCCTTCTCCTTGAGCGCCGCGGCGAGATTCAGTGTCGAGGTCGTCTTGGCGACGCCGCCCTTCTGGTTCGCGAACGCGATTACCTTGGCGTTCTGGGGCGGTGTAGGCGTGTCTGTGTGAACGGGGGCCTCCTCCAGGGATTCCTGTTCCCGCGTATGCGGTCGCGAAAGAAGGCGCGTCAGCCCCATTGCTCGTCCCCAGTTCGACCGGTGATGGTGCAGTCCTGCACGCATCCATTGTGCAGCAAAACCTCAACCGCGAACAGGATTCGCCCGAATTTGCGGGCGTTTTTCGCTCTAGGGCAGCGCGAGGGCGGTTTTGGAGCGCGATTCGCCCGTTGCCAGCGCCTCTCTCGAGCGCTCGATCGCCTCGATCGCGCGCGGAGGCGCGGCTGGATCCTCGCGCACCCATTCCTCCGCGTCCGAGAGCAGCGAGCGGACCGCTTCGAGGAGCAGGCCCGCCGCCGCGTCCCCGCGACGCAGTCCGTCGATTCGCTCGAGCCCTTCCAGAATTGCGCGTTCGGTTTCCACCGCTTCCACGCTAGCGGCGGGGCGTTGCCGCAAATGTGCCAGGTCCGAATCAGCTTGCAACCGCGTGCGCAACTCGCCCCGCAGGACGCGCCCGAACGCCGAGGAGGGACTCGTCGAGCTCGGCGACGAGCCGGGCACGGTCGCCGCGGCTGAGCGCCTCGACGATTGTGCGCCGCACGAGATCTGCCGCCGCGTCGTCCGCAACGCCGTCGCCGAGCCGGCGGAGCACGGCGAGACAGGTCGCCCGCTCCCGCCCGTTCTCCCCGAGGAGCACGGCCGTCCTGAGCGCCGCCGCCCACGACCCGTCGCCGGCTCCGAGGAGCGCGTCGAGCGCCGAGCGCAGCTGTTCCGCGCGGAAGGGCGCGTCCTGGAAGAGGGAGAGCTCCCAGCGGTCGAGCGCCTCGGCCAGCTCGCGGTCGTCCTCGGCGAGAGCGAGGCGTTCGCGCAAGAGCTTGGCCACCCCGCCGCGAAAGACGTCGAGCCGGATCGGCTCGCCCGGAGGCGCCGCAGCTGCGATCGGGAGCATGGGACGTACGCCGAAGGGGCGCCAGTCGAGCCGCTCGAAGAGAACCGGGCCGACCGCGATCGGCCCTGCGGTCGCGAGCCGTAGAGCGGTCACTGCGTCGCCAATCTCGCCGGGCGCGTCAGGGGGCTCCGCGTCGGGAGACGGCAGCGGGCGCTCGAGCTCGAGCACGCACATCCGGTCGGTCTCCTGGCCGAAGCTGTCCGGGACGAGCCGGGCGGCATCGGGCCAGTGCGCTCCGAGCTCGCCTTCCGCAGCGTGGCGGACGCGCAGACCGTCGCCCAGCTCGACGATGCCGCCCGCTTCGAGCCCGACGAGCGGAGCGACGGCCGCATAGGCCCGTTCCTCCCCGAACAGGGATTGCTCGAGGGCCGCGTATGCGCGATCGAACGAGTCGTCGTCCCAGTCAAAGCCGCCGCACGACTGGGCGACGCCGCCGACGAGCGGCAGCAGCACCGTCCGGAAGAGCGCGTGCTCCGCGCGGGCGCCTGCGTGGGCCCGCGCGTAGATGGCCGCCGCCGGCTCGCGACCCAGCGCCTCGAGCGCGATCGCGGTGTCGCCGAGCGCCAGGAGCCGCCCGCCGCGGGCCTCGACGAACGAGCGGACGAGCGGCCTGTACTCGTAGAGAGTCGGCCGGTCCCGCGAGCCGTGCTCCTCGAACACGAACTGGATGTCGGCTCCCTCCTCGAGCTCGCGGCCGAAGAACGCGAACGCACCGAGGCAGAAGCCGCGCAGGGCCGAATGGAGTTGCGGGGCGCGCAGCGTCACTGGGTCCCGCTACGCCACAGGCGGGCCGTCTCCTCTAGGGGCTTAGCGCTGGCATTCGGGACACCAGTAGGCGATGCGGTTCGCGTCGCCCTGGCCGCGGGACTTGATCGCGGTCCCGCAGCGCGGGCACGGGTGCCCGACCTGCCGGTAGACCGACCTTTTTCTGAGACCCGAGTCGAGCGAGCGGCGCATCAGCTGCTCGGCCTCGGCCAACGCCGAGCGAAGCTCCTCCTCAGAGAGGTCCGAGAGCTGGCGCCAGGGGGAGATCTGTGCACGCCAGAGCGCCTCCGCCCGCCAGAGGTTGCCGATGCCCGCGACCAGGCGCTGGTTCAGGAGCGCTTCGCCAATCGCGGAAGCCTGGTCTGCTTCGCGCAGCTTGGCGACCATCCCGTCGAAGTCGGGCGGGTCGGCGAGGATGTCCGGCCCGAGGGTGCGGACGTGGCTCTCGTCGAGCTCGAGCACCGGGCCGTTCCACAGCACGGCCTCTCTCTTGGCGCCGCGCAGGACGAGCCACGGGGTACCCGTGCGTGCACCGTCGTTTCGCTGCAGGAGCTGCCAGCGGCCGTTCATGCGGAGATGGCTGCGCAGGACGAACCCGCCCTCGAAGCGGAGCAGGAGATTCTTGCCGACGGCCTCGACGTGGAGGAGCCGCTTTCCGTCGAGGCGCTCCGCGACCCTGGTCACCCGCGCGCGAGGATGCGGCGTCACCACCTCGAGCCGTTCGCCGACCAGCGGCTGGAGGCTGCGCGCCGCTCGATGCAGTGCGTCCCCTTCAGGCATGCTCCAAAGCGTATGCCTCTGCGCTGGAAAAGAGCAGGAGCCGGAGCCGCCGCGGCAATCGTCTGGGGCCTGCTCGAGCCGCTCGACCAACGGCTCTTTCGCTGGGACTACTCGGACGTCGCCGTGCTCGGCAAGGCGTTCACGCGCCGGCCCGCCTGGCGACCGCTCGGATTCGCGTTCCACGCGCTGAACGGCGCGGTCTTCGGGCTTGCCTACCACGAGATCGCGCGCCGCGTGCCGAGAGATCCCCGCCGGCTTGCTCTCGAGCTGGCGCTGCTCGAGCACCTGACGCTCTTCCCGACCGGGTACTTCGTGGACCGCTACCACCCCGCGCGCGGCGAGCCCGGAGTGGCACGGATGTTCAGCCTGCCGGCGTTCGGCCAGGCCACGGTCCGGCACGCGCTCTTCGGCGTCGTTCTGGGGAGACTCGCGGACTAGGGTCGCAGCACGGCTCTGCGAGGGCCCGCCAGGAAGCCTGCTTCGAGCAGGAGCGGCATCAGCTCCGTCTCCCCCACCGGCTGGCCGTCGAAGCGCTCGACCGCGAGGCGTTTTCCGCCGCGCGTCTTCACGTGCTCGACGAGCGCGGCGAGGGCGGGTCGCAGCCAGTCCTCGTCGGGCTCGCGGAGCGAGACGATCGAGCGGCCGCCGCGTTCCACGAAGAGCGCCGGCTCGCCCCCGAGGAGGACGACCTGCGCGCCTGCGACACGTGCGGCACGGCCGCCCGCGCGCTTCGGCCACGGCAGCGCCGCGCCATAGGGCTGAGCGGGATCGGCGGCGGCGATCACGAACGGCTCCGCCTCCTCGCCCTCCTTGGGCCTGAGCTCTCGCAGGCGCTCTACTGCTCCACCGAGCGCGAACTGGGCGCCGCCGAGCCCTTCGACGAAGTAGCCCCGCCGGCAGAGCCCGAGCGTCTCGAGCGCCTTCAGCTCACCGTAGACCGCGCTGTATCCGCCGACGATCCCCTCGGCGCGCACCCCGTCGCGGGTCACGATCCCCTGACGCTCCAGCAGGAGCTCGGCGAGTGCCCGCCGATCCAGACCTGTCCCGGGACCTGGTCCCTGGACATGTTGGAAAAGACGATCGGTCAGCGACCAGCGGCCCTGGGTGGCTGTGATTCCGGTTGAGCGGCGGCGGGAGAACCGCCTCGGTCGGCGCTCCGGTCGGGCGATGCCGTAGCGCCGACCCGCCCGCAGAGGAGTCCAGGCGTCATTCGTCACCTCGCCCGCCCAGACGAGGTCCCAGAGGGCCGGGAGCGCCTGCTCGGCCTCGAGCCCGGCCGCCGCCAGCAGGTCGAACCAGAACTCGGCGCCCCGCCCGAGCGCCTCGCGAAGCCGATCGTGAGTGCCCCCTTCTGGGGACTCAGACCCGGCTGGCCGGCCGAGCGCAGGCGCGTCCTCGCGGAAGTAGACCGCGACACGATCGAGGCCGGCGCCGATCCAGACGAGCTCGCCGCTCGCGCAGAGCTGGTCGAGCCAGGCGGGCTGGTAGTGCGGGACCCGGCGGGGCAACACCTCGGACTCCCAGAGGGACACTGGGAGAGCGAGCCCCTGGAGTGGCACGAGCGCCTCACGGAGAGTCGCGCGGCGGTCGATCCCGTGCCAGCTCGGCAGGAAACGCCCGAGCGTCGCCTGCTCGGCGGGCTCGATCTCCTTGCGCAGGGCCGCCAGCGAGGCGCGGCGCAAGCGACGCAGGACATCCGCGTCGCACCACTCGCGTCGGGTTCCCCCGGGGCGAAGCTCGCCGCGGACGATTCGCTCCTCCTTCTCGAGCGCCCGCAGCACGGGCTCGACGTCGATACCGAAATGGTCGTTCGCCTCGGCCGTCGTGAAAGGCCCCCGGCCCTTGGCGAAGCGGGCGACGAGGCTCTCGAGCGCGTCCGGCCCGCCCTCGAGGAACGTCTCCGGCAGGCCGCCGGGAGGCATGGCGCCGAGGGCGTCACGGTAGCGGCCGGCGTCCTCGGCGGCGACGAGGCGCTCCTCGCCAGCGATCCGCAGCGAGATCGCACGGCGCTCGTCGAGCAGCGGCTGGGCGAACGAGGGGTCGAACTGACCCGGCCGCAGATCTCCGCGGAGCCGTAGGACGTCGTGCAGCTCGTCCGCGTTCCGCGGGTCGCCGCGGAGTTGCAACTCGACCTCGTCGAGCGCCCCGGGGTCGATCAGGTCGCGCAGCTCCTCCTGGCCGAGCAGCTCTTTCAGCAGGTCGCGGTCGAGAGACAGCGCCTGGGCGCGGCGCTCGGCCGGCGGCGTGTCGTCCTCGTACATGTAGTTGGCGACGTAGTCGAAGAGCAGCGAGGTCGAGTACGGCGAGGCCGTGGCCGTCTCGACGTCGACGAGGTCGAGCTGCCGCGTCTTCAGGCCGGCCAGCAGCCGCTTGAGCGCCGGCAGGTCGAACACGTCCTGGAGGCACTCGCGGTAGGTCTCGAGGATGACCGGGAACGACCCGTACTTGCGGGCGACCTGGAGCAGGCCCTGGGCTTTGAGACGCTGCTGCCAGAGCGGTGTCCGCTCACCTGGGCGGCGGCGCGGAATCAGCAACGCGCGACCGGCGTTCTCGCGGAAGCGGGAGCCGAAGAGCGCGCTGCCCCCGAGCTCGCCCATCACGAGCTCCTCGATCTCGTCCGGGTCGATGACGAGCTCCTCGGTCGGCGGCGTCGCATCGGCGTCGGGAAGGTGGATCGCGATGCCGTCGTCGGACCAGAGCGACTGCACCTCGAGGCCGAGCGCGTCGCGCAGGCGCGCGCCGATCGCCATCGCCCACGGTGCGTGCACGCGGGCACCGAACGGGGTCAGGATGCAGACGCGCCAGTCGCCGATCTCGTCGCGGAAGCGCTCGACGACGATCGTCCGGTCGGAAGGAACGGCGCCCGTCGCCGCCTGCTGGTCGGTGAGGAACGTCATCAGGTTCTGCGCCGCCTGCTCGTCCAGCGAGTGGTCTTCGGTCAGCCGCGCGATCGCCTTCGCCTCCGGCAGCGCGACCAGCTCGCGCGAGGCCTTGCCGATCGCCTCGCCGAGCTCGTACGGCCTCCCCGGCCCTTCCCCCTTCCAGAACGGGATCGCCCCGGGGACACCCGGAGCCGGCGAGACGAGCACGCGGTCGCGGGTGATCTCCTCGATCCGCCACGTGGACGCGCCGAGCATGAACGTCTGGCCCGCGCGGGCCTCGTAGACCATCTCCTCGTCGAGCTCGCCGACCCGTCCGCCGCCGTCGACGAGATGGACGCCGTAGAGACCGCGGTCGGGGATCGTGCCCGCGTTCGTGACCGCGAGCTGGCGGGCGCCGCCGCGGCCGCGGATCGTGCCGCCCGTGCGGTCCCAGATGATTCTGGGCCGCAGTTCGGCGAACTCATCCGACGGGTAGCGGCCCGCGAGCATGTCGAGCACGTTCTCGAGCTGGACGCGCGAGAGGTCGGCGAAGTTGTAGGCGCCGCGCACGAGGTCGTGCAGCTCGTCGACCGTGATCTCCTCGTCCGCGCAGATCGCCACGATCTGCTGCGCGAGGACGTCGAGCGGGTTGCGCGGGATGACCGTCTCCTCGATCGCGCCGACACGCATGCGCTCGGCGACGACGGCCGATTCCAGGAGGTCGGCGCGGAACTTCGGGAAGATGCGTCCGCGAGAGACGGCGCCCAGCTCGTGGCCCGCGCGGCCGACCCGCTGGAGCCCGCGCGCGACCGACTTCGGCGACTCGACCTGGATCACGAGGTCGACGGCGCCCATGTCGATGCCGAGCTCGAGCGACGAGGTGGCGACGAGGCACGGGATCTTGCCCAGCTTCAGCAGCTCCTCGACCTCGAGCCGCTGCTCGCGAGCGAGCGAGCCGTGGTGGGCGCGCGCGATCTCCTTGCGGGGCGCATCTGCCTCGACTCCCTCGTTGGCGAGCTCGTTCAGACGCAGCGCGAGCCGCTCGGCCAGACGGCGGTTGTTCACGAAGACGATCGTCGAGCGGTGCTCCTCGACGAGCTTGAGGATCTCGGGGTAGATCGACGGCCAGATCGAACTCGACTCGCCCGGCTCCCGCATGTCCTCGAGCGGGACGACGACCTTCAGGTCGAGCTCCTTCGCACGCCCCGCGTCCACCAGCTCGATCGGCCGCCCGCCGGAGACGAACCGCCCAATCTCCTCCATCGGCCGCTGGGTCGCCGACAGGCCGATCCTTTGGACCTGTCCCGGGACCTGGTCCCGGGACATGGCTAGACGGGTCAGTCGCTCGACTGAGAGCGCGAGGTGAGCTCCTCGCTTCGTTCCGGCCACGGCGTGCACCTCGTCGAGGATCAGCGTCTCGACGCTCTTCAGCATCTCGCGCCCGCGTGAGGTGAGCAGTAGGTAGAGCGACTCCGGGGTCGTGATCAGGATGTCGGGGTGCTCCCGAAGCATCGCCGCGCGGTCGCGCTGCGGCGTGTCTCCGGTGCGGACGGCAACGCGGAGCTTGGAGTCGAGCCCTGCGAGGGGCCCGCGCAGGTTGCGCTCGATGTCGTAGTTCAGCGCCTTCAGCGGCGAGACATAGAGCAGCCGGAGCCCCTCACCCGGCGAAGCGGTCAGCCGGTCGATCCCGTAGAGGAAGGCGGCGAGCGTCTTCCCGGAGCCGGTCGGCGCCTGGATGAGCGTGTCCTGGCCGCTCGCGATCTTCGGCCAGCCGAGCTCCTGCGCAGGGGTCGGCGCCTCGAACGAATTCTCGAACCACGTCCGTGTTTGCGGGGAGAAGACGTCGAGCGCCGCCACCTGTCCAGAGTACATTCCTCACGTCGTGTCGCATTACGACGTCCTGGTGCTTGGAGGCGGTACCGCAGGGTGCATCCTGGCGGCTCGCCTGAACAAGGATCCGTCACGCTCGGTCTGCTACGAGGGCCTCTTCGTCGCCGACGCGTCGATCATGCCGACGATTCCGACGGCAAACACGAACCTCAGCACCGCCGCGATCGCAGAGCGGATCGCAGGCTCCTCTGAAGGAGGATCAAGCCCTAACCGGATTGGCTTCTCGCCAAGTCGGGCATATTTTTCTCTGGCGTGCTGAAGAGTGCGGCACTGCTCGCGATCGTTCTGGTCACAGCCGGGTGTGGTTCGGTTCAGAAAGCGAGCGCACCGAAGCTCGACGCCGCGGGTCGTTACCTCGTCTACGAGAGGTTGACCGGCGAGAAGGGCGTCTGGATCGCCGACGCGAACGGAAGCCATCCTCGGCTGCTCGTACGCGACGGCGCCGAGCCGGCCATCTCCCCTGACGGGAAGCAGGTGGCATACGTGCCCCAGTGCGGTCAGGGAGATTCTTGTCCAGGCACATACGTCGTCCCGACCTCAGGTGGCAGACCGCGAAGGGTCTCATCCGACTGGAGGGTAGAGCCGCCGTTCACATGGTCGCCCGACTCCAAGCGGATCGTCGTAATCCGCGAGACTTTTTCGGAGACAACGCTCGTCACCATCGATGTCGTAAGCGGCAAGGAGTCTAAGCTCGCCAAAACGCTCGCTGAAGGTGAGTTCTGGGGATGGAGCTTCTCTCCGGACGGGAGGCAGATCGTCTATGCGCGCGCGGACCACGTATATGAAGACTCCGGCGACATCGGGTACGCGGTCGATCTCTTCATCATCAACAGCAAAGGCGGCGAGCCGAAGCGGATTACGGCCACCGGCGACAGCGGTGACCCAATCTGGGGCCCACACTCGATTGCCTTCTCCAGGCTCTTTGGCCGAAACGAGATCGAGCAGATTCAGCCCGACGGATCAGGCCGCAAGCGGATCACGGACCTGCCGGACCATGTCCCGGGGAACGGATTCATCGACCTGACCCCGGTCGGCTGGTCCGATAACGGCCGCGATCTCGCACGACGGCCGATTTGCGCTGGTTTACACGGAACCGTTCCTAGGAGAGAAGGATGAAGAGAACGCGACCGTCCTTATCGTTCCTTACGCCGGCGGAAAGCCGACGATCGTCGCGCGGGGCGCAGGCTCTCCGAGCTGGAACCGCTAGCGCCCGTTCTTCGTGACGGCGGTAGGCTCTTGCCGATGAGCACCGCGACCCCGACCCAGCTGCACTACACCGACAGCGACGACGCGAACACCCTCCTCGCGACCGATCCGCTCGCGCTCCTGATCGGGTTCGCGCTCGACCAGCAGGTGCCCGTTCAGACCGCGTTTCTCGGCCCGCTGAAGATCAAGCAGCGGCTCGGGACGCTCGAGGTTGCGCGGCTCGACCCGGCGCAGGTCGAGGCGGCGTTTCGCGAGAAGCCGGCCGTCCATCGTTTTCCCGGCTCGATGGCGGCGCGAGTGCAGGAGCTCGCCGCCCTCGTCGAGCAGGAGTACGGCGGCGACGCCTCTCGGCTGTGGCGCGAGGCAACTGATTCGGCTGACCTCCGCAAACGGATCGAGGCGCTCCCCGGGTTCGGGAAGATGAAGGTGATCGCGTTCGGCTCGGTGCTCGCGAAGCGCTTCGGCGTGCAGGCGGCCGAGGGGCTCGTCCCCTCCCACCCCACGCTCGGCGACGTCGACTCGCGCGAGGCCCTGGAGAACTACCAGGCCGCCAAGAGGGCGCACAAAGCCAAGATGCGCGGCGAGTCGCACTGATCGTCCGGCCGAGAGTCGTCGTCTACGTCACGCGTGAGCATCCGGCCACAGGGGCCGACGAGCTGCTCGTCTTCGACGCCGTCGAGGAGCCCGACTATGCCGGCGTGGTGCCCGGAGGCGGAATCGAGCCCGGCGAGACCGTCGAGGACGCGACGAAGCGCGAGCTCCTCGAGGAGACCGGGCTCGCGGTGAAGCTCGTCCGCGAGCTCGGCGTTCTCCAGCAACCGGGCCGCCGCGACCCGGACTTCCGGCACGAGAGCCATTTCGTCCAGGCGGTCCCCGCGGGCCCGACCGACGACGAGTGGGAGCACTTCATCGACGCGGACGAGGTCGAGCGGGGACTCATGCGCTGCCGCTGGGTGCCCATCCTCGCGGGCATGTCCGTCCATGGCCGGAATCGCGGGGCGTTCCTGGACGCGCTCCTGCGCAAGCGCGTCGTCGCCTTTGTGACTCGGGAGCTTGCGGGGATCACCGAGCTGCTCGTCTTCGATTACGCGGGCATGACCGAGCTGCCGGGCGGGAGGATCGACGCGCACGAGAGCCTCGAGGAAGGGATCGCGCGGGAGATCATGGAGGAGACGGGCATTGGGGAGGTGCGGATCGTCGAGGAGCTTGCGGATGCGGACGAGTTCGTGCGCCTGTACGGGCGTGGCGCACACGAGACGCACGTCTTCCACGCCGTCACCGATGCGGAGACGCCCGAGGAATGGGAGCACCACGTGACCGGGAAGGGCATGGACGGCGGCCTCGTCTATGCGTGCCGCTGGGTGCCCCTCGGGGAGTGCCCGCCCCTTTGGGGGAAGCCCGATCCTTTGGTGGAGAGGCTCCGGCAGTCGATAGCAGAGAAATGAGCCGCGTCTTCTTGCTCGCGCTTCTGGTTGGGCTTGCGCTCGGAGGCTCGAGCGCCAGTGCGCTTCGCCTGCCGGGCGCGCCTCGCTGCCCCCTCTTTCCGAAGTCGAACCCGTGGAACCAGCGCGTCGACTCCCTGCCGGTGGCGCCGAACTCGGCTCAGATCGTCAACTCGATCGGCGCGGGCACCGGCCTGCACGCCGACTTCGGCTCCGGGCTCTGGGAGGGCGCTCCGATCGGGATCCCGATCACCGTCGTCGGGCGCAAGCAGCCGAAGAGCCGCGTCGCGTTCGAGTACTCCGGCGAGTCCGACCGTGGCCCGTATCCCATCCCGCGCAACGTCAAGATCGAGGGCGGCCGCTCGTCAACCGGCGACCGGCATGCGCTGATCGTCGACCGCTCGTCGTGCCGCCTCTACGAGCTCTACGCGCTCTACCCGAAGGGTCGCGGCTGGCGTGCCGGGTCGGGGGCGATCTGGAACCTGCGCTCGAACAAGCTCCGTCCGGCGGGCTGGACATCGGCGGACGCGGCCGGTCTGCCCATTCTCCCGGGCCTCGCCCACTATGACGAGGTCAGGCGCGGAGCGATCGATCATGCGCTGCGCTTCACCGTCCAGCGCACGCGCCGGGCCTATGTCTTCCCCGCCCGCCACTTCGCGAGCGACTCGAACGACCCGAGCCTGCCGCCGATGGGCCTCCGCCTGCGGCTGAAGGCGAGCTTCGACGTCAGCGGCTTCCCGAGGCAGGCACGAATCGTCCTCGTCGCCCTGAAGCGCTACGGGATGCTGGTCGCCGACAACGGGTCGAGCTGGTACATCACCGGCGCGCCGGACCCGCGCTGGTCGAACGACCAGCTGCACACGCTCGGCCGGGTGCAGGGCTCCGATTTCGAGGTCGTCGGCCGCTAGAAAAACCGATCGCGCCCAGTAGCCGAACTATCGGGTGATGATTCGTAAGGGGACCTGTGTGATCGTCGGCCTCGTGGCGCTGCTGGCAACCGGCTGCGGCAGCGGGAGCTCGTCGGGCGGCAGCGGAGCGGTGACCGTCAATCTCACCGAGCAGAACGGCTCGGGTGAGTCGGGCACGGCGACGCTGACGAAGGAAGGCGACAAGACAAAGGTCGTGCTCGCCCTCCAGGACAACTCCGCGACGATGATGTCCGAGCCACAGCCGGCACACATTCACAAGGGCTCCTGCGCGAAGCTCGACCCCACTCCCCTGTACGGCCTCGCAGACGTGAAGAACGGCAAGTCGACGAGCACCGTGAACGCGAAGCTCGACGACCTGCGCAACGGCGCCTTCGCGATCAACGTGCACAAGTCGGCCACGGAGATCCAGACCTACGTCGCCTGCGGAGACATCGGCACGGGCAAGAGCAGCGGCGGCGGCGGCGGCGGGAACGGCTACTAGCCGCGCAGCGAACGTAGCGCCGGCCCCAATGCCTGACCGCCGCGGAGCACGGGCTCGAAGAGATCGCCATGCTTCTCGATCCGCGCCAGCGCTTCTCGCCGACCGAAGTCGCGCGGCCGCACGTTCTCGCCGAGCTCCTCCCAGCGCAGCGGCGTCGAGACCGGCGCCCCCGGCTTCGGCCGCACCGAGTAGGCGGAGGCAATCGTCTTGCCGTGACCGTTCTGACGATGGTCGACGAGCACGCCGCGACGCTTCTTCTTGAGCCATTCGGTCGTCACGAGCCCAGGGTTGTCCGCCTCGAGGCCGCGCGACACCAGCTCAGCCAGCTCGTACGCCTCGGGATACGAGTAGCGGCGCGCGATCGGCACGAGAACGTGGATTCCATCGGCGCCGCTGGTCTTCACGTACGAGCGCAGCTCGAGCCGCTCGAGCGCTTCGCGAACCAGGTGGGCAACCCGAATGGCTTGCACGAAGCCGTTTCGCGACTCCGGCGGGTCGAGGTCGAAGACGACGTAGTCCGGCCGGTCGGGCTTGTCGACGCGCGAGTACCACGCGTTCATGTCGATGCAGTTCATCTGCACCATCCACACGACCGCGGCGGGCTCGGTCACGAGCGTGAAGTCGACGAGCCGCGACTCGCCTTCGCGCGGCCACGTCCGGAACTGCCGTGTCGGGATCCAGTCGGGCTTTCCCTTCGGCGCCTGCTTGTGGAAGTACGCCTGCCCACGAATGCCGTACGGATAGCGCTTGAGGGTGAACGGCCGGTTCTTCAGGTGCGGGACGATCACCGGCCCGACCTCGGCGTAGTACTCCGCGAGGTCTGCCTTCGTGACCCCGTCGCCCGGAAACAGCACCTTGTCCGGGCTGGTCAGACGCACCCGCCGGCGACCGACCTGGAGCTCCTGGGGACTAGCCAACCCCCGCCAGCAGGAAAGCTCGGTTCTCCTTCAGCATCTGGCGCGCGATCACGAGGCGCTGGATCTGGTTCGTGCCCTCGTAGATCTGCGTGATCTTCGCGTCGCGCATCATGCGCTCGACCGGGTACTCCTGCATGTAGCCGTAGCCGCCGAGGATCTGCACCGCGTCGGTCGTGACCTCCATCGCCACGTCGGTGCAGTAGAGCTTCGCCATCGCGGAGACCTTCGTCAGCTCGTCGTCCGGTGCGCCCTCGTCGATCATCATCCCCATCTTGTAGAGGAGTCCTCGCGCGGCCTCGCACTTCGTCTCCATGTCCGCCAGCGACCCCGCGATCAGCTGGTGCTCGGCGATCGGCTTGCCCATCGTCTCCCGGGTCTTCGCGTATTCCAGCGCGTAGTCCGTCGCGCCCTGAGCGAGCCCGAGGCCCTGCGCCGCGATCCCGGGTCGCGAGCGGTCGAGGATGCGCATCGCGATCTTGAAGCCCTCACCCTCCTCGCCGAGCAGGTTGTCGGCGGGGATCCGGAGGTCGTTGAAGAAGAGCTCGCCGGTCGTCGAGCCCTTGATTCCCATCTTCGGCTCGATCCGACCGACCTCGAACCCGGGCGAGTCGGCCTCGACGGCAAAAGCGGAGATGCCCGAATGGCCCTGCTCGGGGTCGGTCTTCGCGAAGACCGTGTAGAGGCCCGCGACCCCGGCGTTCGTGATGAACCGCTTCGACCCGTTGATCACGTACTCGTGGCCGTCGAGCCGCGCCTCGGTGCGCATCGCCGCCGAGTCCGAGCCCGAGCCCGACTCCGTCAGCGCGTAAGCGGCCAGCCACTCGCCGCTCGCGAGCCGCGGCAGGAAGCGCTGCTTCTGCTCCTCCGTGCCGGCGAGCTTGATCCCGAGTGAGCCGAGCTCCTGGACGGCGAGGATGAGACCGGTCGTCGCGCAGACCTTCGAGAGCTCCTCGATTGCGACGAGCACCATCAGCGCGCCCGTCCCGGTGCCGCCGTAGACCTCGTCGTACGGCAGCCCGAAGAGCTCGTGCTCCTTGAAGAGCTCGACCATGTCCCAGGGGAACTCGCCTTTCTTGTCGATCTCGGCCGCGCGCGGCGCGACGCGCTCTCGCGCGAGCGTGCGGACGAGGTCGCGAATCTCGCGCTGCTCGTCGGTCAGCGGGTCGTAGGGCATGCCCGGATTCTAGGTCTCAGGGGGAGCCCGGAGAATCTCGAGCATGCGATCGATCGAAGCGAGCACGTCGCGCGCGCCTTGCCCAGCCTTCGGGTCGTCGAACGCCATGCTCAACTGTTCCGCAAGGACCCGCAGTGCGGTGAGCCTGAGACGAGCTCGGCGTGTTGGGAGACGGAGAGCTGGATCACCGGTCGTGGAAGACGGCTTCGACGTTGTTGCCGTCCGGATCGAGGACGAAAGCGCCGTAGTAGCCCTCGTGGTACACCGGCCGCTCACCGGGCGGGCCATTGTCTCGGTAGCCCGCCTGCATCGCCGCGCGGTGAAAAGCGTCGACTTCCTCACGGCTCTTGGCCGGGAAGGCGATGTGAACGTTCTGCGCCACAGGCTCATCGTCCGCTGCGATCGAGAAGTCGCCCCACTCGGTGCCCATCTCGTCGTGGTGCGGCTCGAGTCCGAGCGGCGCGAGCACGCACGAGTAGAACGCCTTGCTCGCCTCGAGATCCGAGACGCGGATCGTGACGTGATCGATCATTCCGGGGCGTGGGTGACGGCTTCGATGTTGTTGCCCTCCGGATCGAAGACATAGGCGCCGTAGTAGTACTCGTGGTAGACGCGGCGGATCCCCGGCGGACCGTTGTCTTTCCCGCCCGCGGCGAGCGCCGCCTCGTGGAAGGCCTCGACCGCGGAGCGATCAGCGCCGCGCAGCGCAACGTGCACCGGGGCGCTCGGCTCCGCTCGGTGCGCGAGGAAGAAGTCGGCCTTGCCGTCCGCGCCGTACCCGCAGCCCTCGACGTACTCGAGCATCAGCTCGTAACCCAGTGGCTGGAGCGCAGCTGTGTAGAACGCCTGGCACGCCTCCAGATCGCGGACGTTGAGCGTCACGTGGTCGATCATCCGGTCTCCTTTCGGGTCGGCCTGAAGCTACTACAGTCGCACCGTGATCCTCGAGAAGGGCGTCATCCGCACGATGGAGCCTGCGATGCCCGCGGCACTCGCACTTGCGATTGCCGGCGATCGCGTCGCGGGTGGTGTGGGAACGCATGAGACCGCGCTGCCCTCTCCCGACCGAGTCGACCTCGGCGGCCGTTGTGTGCTGCCCGGATTCAGCGACGCGCACGTTCACTTTCCGACATGGGCGGCCGCGCAACGGGAGGTGCGGCTGGAGGGGGCGGGGTCGCTCGACGAGGCGCTCGAGCTCGTGCGCGACGCGATCGACGCGGTGCCGTCAGGCCGCTGGTTGCGCGGGCGCGGCTGGCGCAGCGGCGACTGGTCTCCGCCGGTCGAGCCGACCCGACAGGCCCTGGACGAGATCGCGGGCGATGTGCCGGTCGCACTCATGGCCCGCGACTATCACTCGCTCTGGCTGAGCTCGGCCGCCCTCGCCGAGGCCGAGGACGATCTCGAGGTCGAGGGCGGCGTCGTCGAGCTCGACGAGGACGGCGAACCGACCGGCGTGCTGCGGGAGGAGGCCGCCTGGCAATTCCGCGACCGCTACCTGCGCGCGCCGGACGACGAATTCGTGGACGCGATGCGCGAGGGATTGAAGATGGCCGCCGCCCGTGGCGTAACCGCGGTCCACGACAAGGACGGCTGGCTCGGCGCACCCCGCTTCTGGCAGCGCCTCGCGGACGACGAGGCGCTCACGCTCCGCGTTTGGCAATCGCTCCCCCACGAGCACGTGGAACGCCTCGATGAGCTCGGCCTGCGCGCCGGGATCGGCGACGACCTCCTTCGAATCGGCTACCTGAAAGTCTTCATGGACGGGACGCTCGGGTCGCAGACGGCGCGGCTCCTGGACGGGTCAGGTGTGCAGATCACAGGCCGGGAGGAGCTGGCCGAGATCGTCCGCTCCGGGGCGCGCGCCGGCTGGCCGGTCGCCGTGCACGCGATCGGCGATCTCGCCAACCGCGAGGCCCTCGACGCGTTCGAGGAGACCCGCGAGGAATGGGCGGCGCTCGGGCTGCGCCCGCGGATCGAGCACGCCCAGCTCCTGGCCGAGGAGGACCTGAGCCGCTTCGCCGAGCTCGGGGTCGCCGCCTCCGTCCAGTTCAGCCACGCCCCTTCCGATCGCGACATCGCCGACCGGATCTGGGCGGGCAACACCGAACGTGCCTACGCCTACCGCTCGCTCGTCGAGTCCGGGGCGGTCCTCGCGAACGGCTCGGATGCACCGATCGAGGAGCTCGATCCGCTCGCCGGCATCTGCGCCGGGGTATTACGCACGCTCGACGATCGCGAGGCGTGGCACCCGGAGCAGGCCGTCACGATCGAGCAGGCACTCGAGGCGACGATCCTCGCGCCCGCCTGGCTCGCCCGAGATGAACGGCGGCGCGGCAAGCTCGTCCCGGGGTTCCTCGCCGATCTCGTCGTCCTCGACCGGGACCCGCTCGCGATCCCACCCGAGGAGCTTCCCGAGGTTCAGGTCGTCGCCACGATGCTCGGCGGCCGCTGGGTGCACAACCCCCCGCCCTGGGACTAATGGTCCCGGGCCACGGGCCCGGGACTCGCGCAAAGTGCTTCGCACTTTCCACGACTTAAAGCACACGACCCGAGGAACGACACTTCGATCAGCCCGCCCTTGCCACGGTCGATGGTCCGGGTTTCCGCGTGAATGGCGGGCTACGGCAGCTTTGCGAGTGAGACGTAGAGCTCTTTGGCGGCCGCCACGCCGAGTGTGATGTGCTCGACACGGAGGCGCTCGTTCGGAGAGTGGATGTTTCCCTCGGGGAGGTCGAAGCCGGTGAGGATCGTCGGTATGCCCTTTTTCTCGAGGGCGGACATCACCGGCAGGGAGCCGCCGACCCGCAGGAGCAGCGGCCTGGCACCGATCACGCTCTCGAAGGCATCCAGGCCGAGGACGATCGCCGCATCGTCGGGCCGCACGAGCGCGGCCGGAGCGCTCGCGAGGAGCTTGATCTCAACGTCTGCACCCTCGGGCGCCGCCTCGCGCATCAGCCGCTCCATCTCCGCCGCGATCGCCTTGTCGTCCTGCCCCGGGACGATCCGGATCGAGACATTCGCCTCGGCCTCTACAGGGAGCACGGTCTTTTGGAGGACGGGCGAGCCGCCGGCCAGACCGTGCACGTCGACAGCCGGCTCCACCCACGTCCGCAGATAGAGCTCCTCGGCGGCCCTGGGATCCGCCGGTCGCGCGCCCTGGGCCGCGAGCACCTCGGCGCCAGGCTCGAGCTCGCTCCAGCTCGCGATCTCCTCGTCGCTCGGCCGCACGATCCCGGCGCGTAGAGGTTCCGGAACCTGCCCGTTTCGAGGCAACACGCCGCCGAGCGTCTGCAGCAGCGCGTGCGTCGCATTCAACGCCCCGCCTCCGAAGATGCCCGAGTGCAGGTCGCGGTCCCCGGTCCGCACCTTCACGTGGAAGTAGCAGATCCCGCGCGTCGCGATCTCGAAGATCGGCTGGCCCGGGCGCAGCATGTGCCCGTCGAAGATCACGCACGCGTCTCCCCCACGCTCGTCCGCCTCGAGGAAGTTCACGATCGAGTCGCCTCCGGACTCCTCCTCGCCGTCGCAGGTGAACCGGACGTTCACCGGCAGCGAGCCCTCGGCCGCGAGCAGCGCCGCCGCCTTCAACTGGAGGTAGAGCTGGCCCTTGTCGTCGGCGACCCCTCGCGCGTAGAGCCAGCCGTCCCGCACGGTGGGCTCGAACGGCTCGCTTTCCCAGAGCTCGAGCGGTTCGGGTGGCTGCACGTCGAAATGCCCATAGGCGATCACGGTCGGCGCGCCTTCCGGGTTCTCCGAGGCGCGAATCTCGCCGATCACGAGCGGCTTGTTCTCGGTGGGGACGACCTCCGCCTCGCCACCGGCCCCACGGATGAAGTCGCGCACCCACTCCGCCGCGCGCTCGACGTCTCCTGCATGCACAGGATCTGCACTGACGCTAGGGATGCGAAGCAGCTCGAAGAGCTCCTCCATCCAATCTGCAGGCGGTTCCGTCACGGGCGAGGAGTCTAGGAACTCTCGCCGCGGAGGTGGGCTTTGCCCGCCTCCGCCCACGACGGCTAGGCCTTCGAAAATCTCGAAGAAAGTCGTCATGGTGCGCGCGCAGCGCGCGCCGGACTTTCTTCGACTTAGGCGACTTCGCGGAGCTTCTGGCAGTCGGCGAGCGCGCGGAGCTTCTTCAGGCACTGGTTCTCGATCTGCCGGATCCGCTCGCGGGTGACGTTGAACGCCCGGCCGACCTCGTCCAGAGTGCGGGGCTGCTCCCCGTCGAGCCCGTAGCGCAGCTCGAGGATCCGCTGCTCCCGGGGCGAGAGCGAGCAGAGAACCTGCTTCAGCGTGTCCCGGCGAAGCGCCTGCTCGGCGGACTCTTCCGGAAGCGGTGCCAGCTCGTCGGTCAGGAAGTGCCCGAACTCCGACTCCTCGTCGTCGCCGACCGGCTTCTCGAGGGAAACCGGCATCTGCGCGCTGCGGCGGATCTGCTCGACCTCGTCGGAGCTCAGATCCAGCTCTCCACCGATCTCGAACGCGGTCGGCTCCCGACCCAGCTCGCCACGAAGCTTCCGCTCCGAGCGCACGATCTTGTTCAGCTTCTCGACGACGTGCACGGGCATGCGGATCGTCCGCGACTTGTCGGCGAGCGCACGCGCGACCGCCTGGCGAATCCACCACGTCGCGTACGTCGAGAACTTGAACCCCTTGCGGTAGTCGAACTTCTCGGCGGCGCGCACGAGACCGATCGTCCCTTCCTGGATGAGATCGAGGAAGGGGAGCCCCTGGTTGCGGTAGCGCTTCGCGATCGAGACGACGAGGCGCAGGTTCGCCTCGACCATCGCCTGCTTCGCCTGATGGTCGCCGCGCTCGATGCGCTTCGCCAGCTCGATCTCCTGCGGCGCGGTGAGGAGGTCGACCTTGCCGATGTCCTTCAGGAAGAGCTGGAGCGCATCGGTCGAGACGTCCGGCGCGTCGAGGTCGAGCGCCTCCTCTTCAGGCTCTTCCTCGATCGGGACGACCTCGATGTGCAGCTCCTCGAGCATGCCGTAGAACTCGTCGATCTGGGCGGTGTCGAAGGAGAGCTCGTCCAGCGTGACCGTGATCTCCTCGGCCGTGAGCTTTCCCGCCTGTCGGCCCGACTGCAGAAGCTCCCACGCCTCATCCGTCTCGAGGACGGTCCCCTGGGTCCCAGCACGTGCTACGGCTTGCTCCCCTCGGCTCAACTCGGTTCCCCTCTCCCAGCCCTCACCGTAGTTGCGGTTTGCTCAATCGTCAAACGTGCGCTTGTGCCGGTGGATGCAGCAGTCTTTCAAGCATGGTTAGTGTTCGTCTATAGGCCGGAAGACCCATCTTGCGGTCCATAAGTCCTAGTGTCACTTATTTGACGGTGCGTTCGCTAGACCGGCGAGGAGCCTCTTTGCTTCCCTGGCAAGTGGAGAGCGTGGATCGTCGCCCTCGGCGAGGCGAAGCTGGCGCTTCCCTTCCTCGACTGAACCGGGCTGAGAGCGGGCCAGCCAGAAGAGCAGCAGTCCGAGGTGGAAGCGAACCGTCGCCGCCTTCGGGAAGCGCCGCGTGAGCGGCCCGAGCCGGGAGAAGGCCTCCGCCGGCTGGCTCTTGTCAAAGCGAGCAACCGCCGCAGCGACGAGCGCCTCGGGGTCTTGCGGCGCGAGCCTCGCGGCGGCGTCGTACTCTCGCCGCGCGGAGAGCCGGTGGCCGAGCCGTTGCAACGCGAGCCCGTAGAGAAGCTTCGCGCGGACGTCGGGGCGCCGTGCGTTCCGCGCCAGCGCCGCCAGCTGCGCAGGCGGCGAGAGCTCGCCCAGGCCGCTGGGCGGCGTGAAGCTCGGCAGAAAGAACGGCTGGCCCTGCGGGAAGTTCGGGTGCAGGAAGTCGTCCGCCCGCTGCGCCGAGGCGGAGTCGGGCTGGGCCTGGGCTGCCTCCTGCCACGCCGCGGTCGCGTCTTTGGTGCGGCCTGCCCAGAGATTTGCGAACCCGAGATGGAGGAGCACAAGCGAATCACCCCTGCTCTCGAGAGCCAGACGCTCGAGGTTCGCCAGGCTCGAGTCCGGCCAGGCGGAGAAGACTGCCCCGATCCGCGCTGCGGGGGACCGGTAGCGAGCAAAGATCCGCCCGGCGGCGGCGCGCCGGGCCCGCGCGCGCGGCTTCTGCGAGTAGAGGCGCTCGGCGCGCCGGAGCGCGCGCGCCTCCGGGTCGACGCGGACACCGAGGTCGAGCGCGAGCGGCGGTGTGCCGGCGAGCGGCCGCTGAGGCTGCTCGGCACCGCCCTTATGGCCCCCCGTGATCACGGCCACGGCGACGGTGCCTCCGGCGGCAAGCGCGACGGCGGCGCCGACGATGACGATCACGCGGGTGCGAGGGCTCATCGGCACACGATTATCCTTGGAGCATGACGCGCGACGGTGAGGTTGTCCTCGAAATCGGCGCGGGCCGGGCGAACGAGCTCCTCGCCGCGGACGACCCGCCCGTCCTCGTCGACATCCGCGAGCTCTGGGAGCTGGAACAGGGCCGGATCGCCGACTCGGTGCACATCCCGATGCAGGAGCTCGGCGAGAAGCTCGAGCCCTACCGCGAGCGCTCGATCGTCCTCTATTGCGCGCACGGCAACCGCTCGCTGCGCGCGGCCAAGGCGCTGAGCGAACGGGGGTACGGCGCGGTCGTCTCGCTCGCCGGCGGCATCGACGCCTGGGGAAAGGCCGGCCTGCCGCTCGACCTTCCGGCGGGGCTCGACGAGAGCCAGCTCGTCCGCTACAGCCGCCACCTGCTCATTCCCGAGCTCGGCGTGCAGGGACAGAAACGCCTGCTCGACGCGCAGGTGCTGCTCATCGGTGCCGGCGGGCTGGGCTCGCCTGCTGCGCTCTACCTGGCGGCGGCCGGGATCGGACGGCTTGGGATCGTCGACGACGACGTCGTGGACGAGTCGAACCTCCAGCGCCAGGTGCTCCATTCGACGGCCGAGCTCGGCGAGTCGAAGGTCGAGTCCGCCGCCCGGCGCCTGAGCGGGCTGAACCCCGATGTTGAAGTCGTGCCCTACGGTGAGCGGCTGACCGCCGACAACATCGACCGCATCCTCGCCGAGGGCTGGGACGTCGTCGTCGACGGCGCCGACAACTTTCCGACGCGCTACCTCCTGAACGACGCCTCGATCTGGCACGGCATGCCCGTCGTCCACGGCTCGATCTTCCGCTTCGAGGGCCAGGCCACCGTCTTCGCGCCGGGCCAGGGGCCGTGTTACCGCTGCCTCTTTCCGCAGCCGCCGCCGCCGGAGCTGGCGCCGAGTTGCGCCGAGGGCGGCGTGCTCGGCGTGCTGCCGGGGGTGATCGGCTCGATCCAGGCCACCGAGACGCTCAAGCTCGTCCTCGGGATCGGCGAGCCGCTGATTGGCCGCCTGCTCCTCTACGACGCGCTTACGGGCGCTTTCGACGAGGTCGCGGTACGGCGCGACCTCGCGTGCCCGGTCTGCGGCGATGCCCCCACGATCACCGAGTACGTGGACTACGTCGAGTTCTGTGATCGTCCCGGCTGAGCTCCGGCGCGAGCTCGAGCGCCATGCGGCCGAGGAGGTCCCGAACGAGGCCTGCGGTCTCGTCCTGTTGCGCGACGACCGCGCGGTCGGCTACGAGCGCGGCCGAAACGCGGAGGCCTCGCCCTACCGCTTCAGGCTCGAGGTCGAGCCCGAGGTCTGGTTCCTCGAGGACGAGGGCTACGAGCTCGCCGTCTTCCACTCCCACCCCTCCTCGCCGCCCAAGCCGTCCCGCGCCGACCTCGAGCGGGCCGGGCTCTGGGCCTCTCGGCCCTGGCTGATCCTGCGCACGGACACGCGGGAGCTCGCGGCCTGGCGCATCGAGGATGGCCGGGCCCGAGAGGTACCGATTCATGCCTAGCGCGATCGTTGTCGGGGCAGGCGTCTTCGGCGGCTCGCTCGCACTCCGCCTTGTCTCGAGCGGTTGGGAGGTGACTCTCGTCGAGCAGTACCAGCCGGGCCATGTCCGCGCCGCCTCGGGCGGCGAATCGCGGCTGATCCGCTGCTCGCACGGCTCCGCCGCCTGGTACACGCGCTCCGCTAAGCGCGCGCTCGAGCTCTGGCGCGAGCTGGAACGCGACTCAGGCGCCGAGCTCTTTGTCCCGAGTGGCGTCGCCTGGTTCTTCCGCGAAAGCGCGGGCTGGGGCGCCGAGAGCGAGCGCGTCCTGCGCGAGGAGGGCATCCCGGTCGAGCGACTTGCCCCCGAGGAAGGCGACCGCCTCTTTCCCAGCTTCGACGGCCGGGATCTCGACTCGATCCTGTACGAGCCGGAGTCCGGGGTCCTCCGTGCACGCGACGCGACGCGGGTGCTCTCGGAGCAGGCAATCGAGCGAGGCGCACGCTTCGTGGCGGGCACGGCTGCGCCGGAGGGCGAAACGGTGCTGGTCGACGGCGAGCGGCTCGAGGCCGACCACGTCGTCTGGGCCGGGGGCGCCTGGCTCGCCGGGCTCTTCCCCGCTGTGGTCGACCTCCGTGTGATCAGGCAGGACGTCTATTTCTTCGGCGCCCCTGCGGGCTGGCAGGCGCCGTCGGTGCCGGCGTGGGTCGACTTCCAGGGCGGCGTCTACGGGGTCGGCGAGCTCGACGGGCGCGGGTTCAAGGCGAGCCCCGACCGCGAGGGCCCCGAGTTCGATCCGGACACCGAGGACCGTGTCCCGTCGGCAGAGAAGGAGCGCGAGGCCCGCGCCTATCTCGCCTTACGCTTCCCGGCACTGGCCGATGCGCCGCTCGTCGGCACCCGCTCCTGCCCGTACTCACTGACGGCCGACACGAACTTTCTCGTCGCGCCCCATCCGGAGCACGAGCGGGTGTGGCTCCTCGGCGGCGGCTCGGGCCACGGCTTCAAGCACGGGCCGGCGCTCGCCGAGTACGTGCAGGCGCTGCTCGAGGGCAAAGACGCGCCCGACCCGGCGTTCGGGCTGGGCGCCCGCCCGCCCGGAGGCGGACTACGGGCGCCCTGGATCGAGACGACCTAGTTAGGTGACCCGGAAACTGCCCTTCATGCCCAGCGAGACATGCGGGTCGCACTGGTAGACGTACTTGCCCACCTTGAGCTTGACGGTGACCGTCTTCGTGCCCTTGAAGGCGAGAGACGTGATCTGCTTGTTCAGGCCCGGCCCCTTGAGCCGGAAGTTGTGCGCCTTCGACTTGTCGTTGACCGCGATCGTGTACGTGCCGTGCTTCAGCGTCTTGACCTTCACGCCCGCCTTCTTGAGCGAGATCGTGAAACCGGGCCCGACGGTTCCCGTCAGCTTCGTGGCGCTCATCCCGGCAGACGTCGGTGCGGCCACCACGAGGGCCGCGGTGAGGCCGGCGATGAGATACGGAATTCGAGACATCGTTCTCCTTTGTCGTCTTGGCCTGGCGATACTAGCCACGTGCAGCCGCCAACTGGTTATGCCGTTATTAAAGGCGCTTTGCAACGTGATTTCGAGTTCCGTGACTTCGCCGAGGCACTTGGCTTCGTGAACCGCGTGGGCGAGCTGGCCGAGCGCGAGAACCACCATCCGGACATCACGATCCACTGGAACAGGGTGACGCTCCGCTGGTGGACGCACGTCGCGGACGCGGTCACCGACCGCGACTACGAGCTTGCCGCACGCTCAAACGAGCTCGTCTTCTAGCCAGAAGAGCCCGACGGTGCCCGGGCCCGCGTGGGTGCCGAGGACGGGCCCGAGGGTCGTCGCGACCTCGATCTCAGCCTGTGGGCGCACGTCACGGACGAGCGCCTGCAGTGCGTCCATCCGCTCGGGTGCGTCGGCATGGGCGATCCCGACGCGCAGGCCGGGCTCGTCGCGCGTCCCCGCCTCGAACGCGTTCGCGAACTCCTGGATTGCCTTCCGGTTTCCGCGCACCCGCTTGACCGGCAGCACTTCCCCGTCGGCGAGCGTGAGGACCGGCTTGATGTGGAGGAGTTGGCCCGCCCAGCCGGCAGCGCGGCCGATGCGTCCGCCGCGTGCCAGGTACTCGAGCGTGTCGAGCGTGAAGATGAGGCCGGACTCGCGCTCGAACCGCGCGAGCAGCTCGTCCAGCTCCTCGTCGGTCGTCCCCCGCTCGAGCCGGCGCTGAATCGCAAGCGCGAACATCGCGATCGCCGCGGAGGCCGTGCCGGTGTCGATCACCCGCACGCGCTCACCTGCCTCCGAGGCGGCACGGCTCGCGCTGTTGAACGTTCCCGAGAGCTTCGAGGAGAGATGGAGCGAGAGCACACGCTCGTACTCCTCGAGCTCCTCGTAGGCGCGCAGGAAGTCGGCCGGGGTCGGCTGGGAGGTCGTGGGCAGCTCTTCGGCGCCGCGCAGCCGCGTGTAGAAATCGGCGGGGCCGATGTCGACGTAGTCGCGGTAGCTCTCGGCTCCGAATCGCACGTACAGCGGCACGATGCGCCAACTGGGGAAGCGGGAGGGGCCATCCGGGAAATCAGCGGTCGAGTCGAGGACGATCGCGGTGTTCTCGGCCGTGAGCTTCACGACTCGTTCCGTCCGGCGGCGTTCTTGATCGCTGCGACGATCTCGTCGAGTGGCTCGTCCTTCGTCAGGCACGCCACCGCCCCCGCCGCGTACATCGCGTCGATCTCGTGCGGGCTCGCGGAAGCGGTGAGGCAGACGACCGCGACGTCCGGGCAGGCCTCGCGGAGCTTCCTCGTCGCCTGAACGCCGTCGAGCGCCGGGAGGCGGTAGTCCATCACGACGACCTCGGGCGAGTGCTCGCGGCAGAGCTCGACGACCTTCGTCCCGTCCTCGACCGAGGCGACGACATCGAGATCCGGGCGCAGGCCGAGGAGCAGCTCGAGCGCTTCCCGAAAGACCTCGTTGTCTTCGACCAGCGCGACACGGACGGGCGCCGACACCGTCTACTCGGCCGCGATCAGGAGCGGATAGTGCGGCTGGCCGCCGGGGTGAACCTCGAGCTCGAGCTCCGGGTGCCGCTCGGCGACGCGGGCCAGGAGCGGCCCGAGCTCCGGCTCCTGCTCGCCGGTGATGAACGTCAGGACGTCGCGGGGCTCGCCGAGCAGGCGCTCGACCACGGAGTCGGCGACCGTGTCGAAGCTCGTCCCCCCGGCGACGGGCTCGCCCTCGGCGAGTCCGAGGTAGGCGCCGCGCACGATCTGCATCCCGTCGATGCTCACGTCCCTCGAGGCCACGGTAACGGCTCCGGTCGCGACGGCGGCCGCGGCGTCCTTCATCGCGGCCGCGTTCGGCTCCGCACCTGCCGCCGGATCGTAGGCGAGCATGGCGGCAAGGCCGGCCTGGAGCGAGCTCGACGGGACGACATGAACGGGGATCTCGGCCAGACGCGCCGCCTGCCGGGCGGCGAGGACGACGTTGTCGTTGTTGGCCAGCACGACCGCCTCCTCGGCCCGTGTGCTCTCGATCGCCTCGAGGAGCTCATCCGTCGAGGGGTTCATCGTCTCGCCGCCGTCGACGATTCCCGTTGCGCCCATGCTCTCGAACAAACGCCGGTTGCCCTCGCCCGCGACCACCGCAACGACTGCGGTCTTCCTCAGCTCGTGCAAGCCGGTCTGGGTCGCAAGCCGATCCTCACGGTGGGCCGACTGGACGTGCATGTTCCCGATCTCGACCCCCTCGATCACCCCGAGCGCCGTCCCGGCGCGCAGTGCGGCCCCCGGGTCGTCGGTGTGCACGTGGGCCTTCAGCGCCCTCGCGTCGCCCACGACCAGGAGCGAGTCGCCGAGGGGCGCCAGCTCTCGCTCGAGCGCGGCGGCGTCGAGACTCTTTCCTTCGACGACGAACACGGTGCAGTAGCGGTAGCGGGACGCCTCCTGGTGGACAGCCTCCGGCGCAAGCCGCTCGGCCTCGACCGCCTCCGGCAGCGGTTCGCCGGCCAGGTGGGCCGCGAGGCCACGCACGATCTCGACGAGCCCGGCCGCCCCCGAGTCGACGACGCCCGCCTTGCGGAGAACCTCGAGCTGGTCGCGCGTCTCCTCGACGGCCTCGTCGCCGCGACGCACGAGCTCGGCAAAGAGCTGGGGAAGGTCGAGGTCGGTGTGGGCGTCCGCCTCGTCCGCGAGCGCCCGGATCACGGTCAGGATCGTTCCCTCCACGGGTTCCTGCACGGCCGCGTAGGCCTTGTCGGAGGCCCCGCGGAGAGCCGCCGCCACGGCAGCGGCATCGACCGGCTCGGCGCCGGCCAGGACTTCGGACGCTCCCCGCACGATCTGCGACAGGATCACCCCCGAGTTCCCGCGAGCCCCGAGCAGGGCGGCGTGAGCCACCTCCTCCGCTAGGCCGGCCCGATCCGACCTTGCAACAGACTGTTGCAAAGTCTCGGTGACGGCCCGCACGGTGAGCAGCATGTTCGTTCCGGTGTCGCCGTCGGGCACCGGAAAGACGTTGAGATCGTCCAGGCGGGCGCGGTTGCGCTCGAGCGCGGTCTCCGCGGCACGGACGAGCTCAAAGACCGCGGCGCGCTCGCTCATCGGCCCAGTTATAGAGCGGTCAGAGGGCTTTTTCGACTTTCCCGGCCTTCAGGCACCGGGTGCAGACGTATGCGCGCTGCGCGCGGCCATCCAGGAGCACGCGGACGCGCTGGAGGTTCGGGTCGAAGCGTCGCTTCGTCGCCACCATCGAGTGGCTCCGGTTGTTCCCGAATGACGGCTTCTTCCCGCAGACGGCGCAGATCCTGGACATGAGGCGGCAGTGTAGCTAGCGCAGTGGCCCTGCGGCCTGGGCCCGGAGCTGGGAGAAGATGTCGGCCATCTCGAGAGCGCTTCGCACCGCGTCTGCGGCGCGGTCGATCCGCTCTTCCGCCTGTTCGCGGTTGTCGACCGTCAGGACGCCGAACGCGACCGGCACGCCGGTCTCGATCGCAGCCAACTGGAGGCCGCTTGCGGCTTCGGCGGCGATCAGGTCGGAGTGGCGCGTCTCGCCTCGGATCACGCAGCCGAGAGCGACGATGCACGCGTACCGGCGGGTCTTCGCGAGTGCCATCGTCGCCAGGGGCAGCTCGAAGGCACCGGGGACGGGCATGACCATGACCGCCTCGCGCGGCACCCCGAGCTCTTCGAGCTCGGCGAGCGCCCGCTCGAGCAGGCGATTCGTGATCTCGCCGTTGTAGCGGCTGACGACGATCCCGACCGCTCGGCGGCCGTCGGTGCCTCCCGCGAGAATCCCGTAGCCCTCGGGAATGCGAAGCTCGCCCTCGGCGTGCTCGGCCGCGGCCTCCGGCGGAGGCCCGGGCGGCCTGAGGACCGGAGCCGCACCGTCCTGCGGTGCCTCGGAGGTCTCGGGAGCTTCCGGCGCCTCGGGAAGGTCGGGCACCTCGGGGGCCGTAGGCTCCCCCAACTCGCTGAGGCGAGACTCGATCTCGTCGATGCGATCGCTCATTCGTCCGTCGGCTCGGCCTCGAAGCGGAGATCCTGGTGATGCAGGCGGTGGCCCAGCTTGGCGCGCTTCGTCTCGAGATAGCGACGGTTCTCCTCGGTCGGCTCGGTCTCGATCGGCACCTGTTCGACGACGGTGAGGCCGAAGCCCTCGATCCCGGTCAGCTTCTTCGGATTGTTCGTCAGGATGCGGATCGTCGTCAGCCCGAGGTCGGCGAGGATCTGGTTGCCGATCCCGTACTCGCGCGCGTCGGCCGGCAGCCCGAGCTCGAGGTTCGCCTCGACCGTGTCGAGCCCCGACTCCTGGAGCTCGTAGGCCTTCAGCTTGTTCAGCAGGCCGATGCCACGTCCCTCCTGGGTCATGTACAGGAGCACGCCGCACTCCTCGGCCGCGAGCCGGGAGAGCGCCTGCTCGAGCTGCTCGCCGCAGTCGCAGCGCAGCGAGTGGAAGACGTCTCCCGTCAGGCACTCCGAGTGCACCCGGACGAGGACGTTCTCGGCGCCCTCGAGGTCTCCGCGGACGAGCGCGACGTGGTGCTTCCCCGACAGCTTCTCGCGGAACGCGATCGCGGTGAACTCGCCGTGCGAGGTCGGCAGGCGAACCTCGGCCGTGCGTTCGACCAGCTTCTCGGTCCTGCGCCGATACTCGATCAGATCGGCGACGGTGATCAGCTTGATGCCGTGCTGGGCGCAGTAGTCGACGAGGTCGGGGACGCGCGCCATCGTGCCGTCCTCCTTCATCACCTCGCAGACGACGCCGGCCGGGTTCAGCCCCGCGAGCCGGGCGAGGTCGACGGATGCCTCCGTCTGGCCGGCGCGGACGAGGACTCCCCCATCCCGCGCGCGGAGCGGGAAGACGTGGCCGGGCTGAATGACGTCGTTCGGGCCCTTCGTCGGGTCGACCGCGACCTGGATCGTGACCGAGCGGTCCTGGGCGGAGATGCCGGTGGTGACGCCCTCGCGAGCTTCGATCGAGACGGTGAAGGCGGTCTGCAGCGGCGCCTCGTTGTTCTCGGCCATCTGACGGAGCGCGAGCTCGTCGCAGCGCTTCTCGGTCAGGCAAAGGCAGATCAGCCCGCGCGCGTGCATCGCCATGAAGTTGATCGCCTCGGGCGTTGCGAACTCGGCCGCGATCGTCAGGTCGCCCTCGTTCTCGCGGTCGGCTGCGTCGACGACGACGACGAACTTGCCCTGCCGGATGTCCTCGATCGCATCGTCGATCGCGGCAAAGGGGGTGGTCTTCTCGGGCGCCGTCTGGGTCATGCGAGGGAAATCGTATCGGGGTGGATGAGCTTCTCGACGTACTTGGCGAGCACGTCCACTTCCAGATTGACCTCGTCGCCGGCCTGGAGGGCGCCGAAAGTCGTCTCCGCGAGCGTATGCGGGATGAGCGCGACCTCGAATGCGCCGTCGCGGAGCGCCGAGATCGTGAGCGACACGCCGCCGACGGCGATCGACCCTTTCTCGACGCAGTAGCGGAGGAGCTCGAGGGGCGCCTCGACCCACATCCGTGCGCCTTCCTCCTCCGGTTCGACCGATGCGACGCGCCCAACGCCGTCGACGTGGCCCTGGACGTAGTGGCCGCCGAGCGGCTCGCCCGCGCGAGTCGCCGTCTCGAGGTTGACCTCGTCGCCCGGCGCGAGCCGCCCGAGGGTCGTCCGGCTGAGCGACTCGGGGACGGCCGTGACCGAGAAGCTGCCGTCGGAGATCGCGGTCGCGGTCAGGCAGCAGCCGTCGATCGAGACCGAGTCGCCGGTCCCGAGCAGAGCCGACGTGCCTGGCGCCTCGATCCGGAGGTGCCGGGCGTCGTCGACGCCTTCGACGGCGGCCACGCGTCCCCGCTCGCGAACGATGCCGGTGAACATGACCGACAGGCTACAAGCGCGCTGGAGAGTCACACCTTCGGCGCGCGAGGTGGGAACCGCGTTTTTTCACCAGACCGATCGGGAAACCTCAGTATCGGAATGGCCAATCGGTCTTTGGTAGAGGCGGGCCGGCCCCGCGTCCTTTCGCCCAGGGGAATTTGCGCCGTCTTGGAGGTGGCCTTCATCTGCGCCCTGATCGCAGCCGGCTGCGGGGTGAGCGTCGAGGTCTCGAAGGGCGATCTCGAGCCGAAGGCCGAGGCGCACTACCGCGCCGCCTGGCAACAAGGATGGGAACGGCTTGCGCCGCTCAACCGCGGCCTGGACGCTTGCAACGTGCCAGCGGGCACAAAGCAAGGGTGTTACAACGCCTCGCAGGCGATGATCGGCGGTGTCCAAGCGTTTCTCGACGATTTAGCCGCGGTCCGCGTGCCAAGCCGCTATCAGGCCGGCGATGAGACGTTGCGCCGTGCCCTGCGGACCTTGGTTGAAGGCTACGCCCGCAGGAACCGCGGAATTGCGACGAACGACAACGCCGACTTCATTGGCGGCAACGAGACTCTTAAACGAGCAAATGACCTGCTCAAGACGGCCTTCGGTCGATTTCCGATAGATGCGCAGGCGCAGCTGAACCCGCGGCCGTAACGCCGACTGCGCACGCTGGGCTCAGGGCTCGTGGACATAGGCGGTCAGCAAGACGTCGGCGCCTATGGGCCGCGCGCTCAGGCGCTTGAGCGTTACCGGGGCGGGCAACGCGACGAGCAGGCCCGGTCCCTCGCCGGAGAGCTTCGGTGCGACGAACAGCATCAGCTTGTCCACGAGGTCAGCGGCGAAGAAGGACGCGGCGAGCGTCGGGCCTCCTTCGAGCAAAAGCGACTGCACGCCATGCGCGGCGAGGCGCTCGAGCTCTTCCTGCAGAGGCCCACCGAGCAGCTCGAGCTCGGATCCCTCCGGCAGTGGCCCGTGGCCGAACGCAATCCGCCGCGGCTGGCGCGCTGCGTCCACGTCGCGCGCGTCGAGCCGTGGGTTGTCGGCGCGAACGGTGCCCATTCCGACGGCGACGGCATCCGACGCAGCCCGCAGCTCATGGACGTGTCGCCGGCTCTCCTCACCCGAGACCCAGCGCTCGCCGGGGACGCTGACCCGGCCGTCGAGTGTGACGGCCGCCTTGTAGGTAACGAACGGTCGCCGCTGCGTCACCCAGGTTCGCCAGGCTTCGTTCTGCGCACGCGCCTCGAAGGAGTCGACTAGCTCGACCTCGACCCCCGCCGCCCGCAGCCGCTCGAGCCCTCCCCCGTGCTCCGGATGCGGATCGAGCGCCCCCGCGACGACATGCGCGATGCCGGCCTCCAGGATCGCGTCCACGCACGGCGGCGTGCGCCCGTGATGAGAACAGGGCTCGAGCGTCACGTAGAGCGTGGCGCCTCGCGCTGCCTCTCCCGCCGCCTCGAGCGCCACCACTTCGGCGTGCGGCCCGCCCTGCTGCTCGTGCCACCCTTCGCCGACGACCTCGCCGTCACGCACCACGACCGCGCCGACAACCGGGTTCGGGTGCGTCGTGCCACGCCCGCGCTCGGCGAGCTCGAGCGCCCGCTCGAGCATCAGGAGATCGCCTGGGCCAGCCGCCAGTAGGCCTCGACGATGTCCTCCTGGCCGAAGACGCTCGTGCCGGCGACAAAGAGGTTGGCCCCGGCGTCGCGAATCTCGGCCACATTCTCCGGGCCGACGCCACCGTCCACCTGCACGTGCACACCGTCGGGCAACAGCTCCCGGAGGCGCCGCACGCGGGGAATCGACTCCGGCATGAACGGCTGACCCGAGTACCCCGGGTGGATGCTCATGCAGAGGACGAGGTCGACGAGCTCGCCGGCGGCCGCGACGACGTCGTCCGGCTCCGTCTCGGGGTTGAAGGCGACGCCGACACCCAGCTCGAGCTCGCGGGCCTGCCGGATCACGCCCGGGAGGTCGTCGCAGGCCTCGTAGTGCACGGTAACGCTGTCCCCGCCCGCCTCCGCGATCGCCCGAAAGTGCTTCTCGGGGCTCTCGACCATCAGATGGCAGTCGAGCACGCCGCCGAGCCGGTGGACGAGCGGCGAGATCGACTTGAGGACGATCGGGCCAATCGTGATCGGCTCGACGAAGTGCCCGTCACCGACGTCGAACTGGAAGATGCGCGCCCCTGCCTGCATGACGGTCTCGATCTGCTCGCCGAGCCGCGAGAAGTCGGCCGCATAGATCGACGGCTCGATCTCGGCGGTGCGCACCCATTCGTTCCAGCCCATCGTCGGATCTTCTCAGCCGCGCAGGCCCCGAAGGTATTCCTCGCCCGTCATGCGCCGTTTCCCCTCCGGCTGGACCTCGAGCAGCTCGAGCCGCCCGGCGGTCAGCTTCGACTCGGACGAAGCCGGGACGGCGCGCCATACGGTGAGCGTTCGGCCGTCGACCACCCCACGCGCGCCGATGTGCGGCGAGAGGGCGCGGACCTGGTTGACGAGGTCTGCGGCCGGCCGATTCCAGTCGAGCTCGCGGTCGGCTGCGGTCAGCCGCTCCGCGTAGGTCGCGCCGTCGTCGGGCTGCGGATGGAACCTGGGCGCTTCGAGAACTCCCTCCAGGAGCTCGGCGGCGAGCGCTCCGGCCTTTGCATAAACGGAGCCGGCGTCCTCGTCAGCGTCGATTGGAAAGGCCCGCTGCGCCGCAATCGGGCCCGCGTCGAGCTCCGCCGTCGTGCGGTGGATCGTGACGCCGCTCTCGGTATCGCCGGCCATGATCGCGCGCTCGACCGGGGCCGCCCCGCGCCAGCGGGGAAGGAGTGACGGGTGGACGTTCAGCCAGAGCGTGCGGTCGAGCAGGGACTCCGGAATGAGCGCCCCGTAGGCGGCGACGACGATCGCCTCGACGTCGTCGACCGCGGTGGATTCGTTAAGCTTCTCGGGCTGGCGCACCTCGATCCCGAGCCGCTCGGCGGCCTCCTTCGCAGGCGGTGCGCCCACTTGCCGGCCTCGGCCGCGGGGCCGGTCCGGCCGCGTGATGAGGAACGCAACGTCGTGCTTTTCGCTCAGCCGCTCCAGCACGTCGGCCCCGAGCGGCGCCGTCGCCGCCACGGCGATGTTCAAAGCGCGGCTGCCTGCCGCAGAACGGCAAGCGCCTCGCGGCGGCCCTCGGGCGTCGTCCGGTCGAGGATGAGCACGCCGTCGAGATGGTCGACCTCGTGCTGGGCAACCCGGGCTGCCAGCCCCTCGAGCTCGAGCTCGACCGGTGCCCCCTCGGCGTCACGCGCCTTCACCCGCAGGCTGACGGCGCGCTCGACCGGAACGACGACGCCTCGCAGCGACAGGCAGCCCTCGGTGTCCTCTTCCGTCTCGTCCGAGCGGTCGAGGATCACCGGGTTGACGAGGACCCGCGGCTCCTCCTCGTCCTCGGCCAGCAGGACGACGACCCGCCGGAGGACACCGACCTGGTTGGCGGCCAGGCCGACGCCCTGGGCGTCATGCATCAGCCGGGTCATGCGCTCGACGAGCTGGGCGAGATCGTCGTCGAACGCCTCCACTTCCTGAGCCTCGAGTCGCAGCACCGGATCGGGGTACTGGCGGATCTGGGCGAGCGCAAGCCGCCGCGTGGCTTCGGCCTGCGCGTCGAGCTCGTCGGTCTTGACCTGTCCTTCCTGGGCCACGATGTCGAGTCTAGTCAGACGCTTTGGGGGTCCACGTCGACGACGGCAGACAGGTCGGCTTCGCGCATCGCGGGCGCGCCTGCGGCCAAAAGCTTTGCCGCCCGGGAGGCGACCTCGCGCGGACGGTCGGTCTTCACGACGAGCTGTGCACGGTGCCGGCCGCGGACCCGGAAGAGCTCGGCCGGCCCAAGGAGATCTCCGGCGACGCTCTCGAGCCCGGCGGCCAGCTCCCTGCCCACTTGCAGCACGTCGTCCCGGTTGGGGCCTGCGACGAGAACGCGCACGATGTGCCGGAACGGCGGATAGCCGAGCTCTTTCCTCCGCGCGAGCTCCCCTTCCAGGAACCCCTCGACGTCGTGCCGCGCAGCGAGCGCGACCGCGCGGGACTCGGGCTGAAAGCTCTGGACGAGCACGCGACCGGGTGCATCGCGGCCACTTCTCCCCGCGAGCTGGGTGACGAGCTGGAACGTTCGCTCCTCCGCGCGGAAGTCCGGAACGCTCAGGCCGGTGTCGGCGTCGATCACCGCTGCGAGCGAGACGCCCGTGAAGTGATGCCCCTTGGCGACCATCTGCGTGCCGACGAGCACCGCGCGGTCGGCGGCGGCGAAGCGGCGCAGGGTGTCCGTGAGCGACCCGCGCTCGGCGACCGCGTCGGCGTCGAGCCGGAAGCGCTCCAGCTCGGGCACACGCTCTTCCAGCTCGCGCTCGAGCCGCTGCGTGCCCGCGCCGATTCGAGCCAGCTCGACCGAGCCGCACTCGGGGCAGACCGTGGGCGTCGGCTCGACGAACGCGCAATGGTGGCAGTGCAGGAGCTCGTCGCGGTGGAGCACGAGCGCCACGTCGCAGTTCGGGCAGCGCCGCGTGACGCCGCAGGCCCGGCAGTGCAGCGCGGGCGCCACCCCGCGGCGATTCAGCAGCAGGATCGCCTTCCCACCGTGCTCGGCCACCTTGCCCAGCTCGGCGAGCAGCGGAGCAGAGAGCGGGTACCCGGCCTCGCCCCGCAGGTCGACGATCCTGACCGGCGGGAGCGCCGCGCCGACCCGCTCGCCGAGATCGAGCCGCTCGAGAGCCTGCCAGCTCTCCGGCCTCGGCGTCGCGCTGCCGTAGATCGCGACCGCGCCCTCGAGCGAGGCGCGCTTCGCCGCGACCGTGCGTGCGTCGTAGCGCGGATCCGACTCCTGTTTGTACGCGGCGTCGTGCTCCTCGTCGATGCAGATCAGCCCGACGCGTGGCAGAGGAGCGAAGACGGCCGAGCGGGCCCCGATCACGATCGGCGCCTCCCCCGAGGCGATCCGCTCGCGCTCGTCGCGGCGCTCGGCCTCGGTCAGCGACGAGTGGAGGATCGCCACCCGGTCGCCGAAGCGCGCGCGAAAGCGGCCGACCGTCTGCGGCGCGAGCGCGATCTCCGGAACGAGCACGATCACGCCGAGCCCGCGCTCGAGCACGTCGCCTGCGGCCTGGAGATAGACCTCCGTCTTCCCGCTGCCCGTCGCCCCGTAGAGCAGGAAGTGGCCGCCGTCCCCGGCCAGAGCCTCACGTAGCCTGTTGAGCGCGCGCTCCTGCGGCGCCGTCAGGTGCTCCGGCTCCGCCTCACCGGGCAGCGAATCCCGTTCGGCGGGCTGCGGCAGGTCCTTCCGCCGCTCTCGCTTCGACGGGGCGACGAGCGCGAGCGCCCGGCCGGGGGTCGAGCCGTAGTAGTCGGCAACCCACAGCGCGAGCTCGACGAGAGCGGGTGGAAGCGATTCCTCGACGCGCTCGATCGGCGCGACCTCGATCCCGGCCGGCGGCGCGCGGCCCACGTCGACGACGACGCCGCGCTTCTTCCCGCCCCCGAGCCGGACCGAGACGACCGCCCCGGGCTCGACTTCGTCCGGCACCTCGTAGGTGAACGGCCGCGCGAGCGCGCGAGTCGTCACGAGCGGATAGACCGAGGCGTAGCGGCTCATGCCGCCAGCCTACGGTTAAGTAGAGACGGGCTTCTTCGCCGGGCGGAGGTAGAAATAGAGCGTCGGGCCGGCGAGCGCGACAAAGGCGGCGCCCAGCACGATCAAGCTTCCGGGGAACACCCCGGCGTCGGCGAGCTCGTGCAGGCCCTGCGCGAGGAGCCAGCCGGCGAAGGCGAGCAGGAGCACGCTCGTCACCGTGAAGAAACGGCGCAGGTTGAGCCTCGCCGCCCCTCGGTAGAAGGCGTATCCCAGCATGACGGCTCCTGCGAGACCGATCGTCGCGCTCGTGCTAGCCAGGAGCTTGTTCGAGCCCTCGACCGTCCCGAAGAGGAAGAGCGCCGTTTCGACGCCCTCACGCAGCACGCCGACGAACGCCACCAGCGCAAGCGCGAAGGCAGATCCAGTCGCCAGCGCATGCTCGACCTGCGCCTCGAGCTCGCGCTTGATCGAACGCGCTTGACGGCGCATCCAGAAGATCATCCAGGTGAGGAGCGCGGCGGCGAACAGCATGGCGCCGCCCTCGAAGAGCGCCTCGGCCTGGCCCTGGAGCTCGGCGCCGACGACGAAGAGCAGGCCCGCGGTGACGACGCTAATGACCAGTGCGGCGATCGTTCCGGCCCAGACGGCGGCGAAGCCCTCGCGGCGACCGCTGCGGTTCAGGAACGCGAGGATGATCCCGACGATGAGCGAGGCCTCGAAGCCCTCTCTCAACATCACGATGCCTGCGCCCACGGTCCTCCTTAGGTCGAGTGTAAGGGTTACCTTACAGCTAGCGCAGGAGACTATATTCGAACTGATGGCCCAGCGTCACTCGATCGACGAGTACCTCGAGACGATCTATTTCCTCGCCTTCCCGATCGGGGAGTACAGCCCGCAGTCCGGCGGCTCCCTCACGCTCGCGTCGCGCGTTGCCGAGATGCTCGGCGTCTCGCGCGCCTCGGCCGGCGAGATGCTGAAGCGGCTCGAGAAGGAGGGGCTCGTCCGCCGCGGGGAGCACAAGGAGGCGCTGCTCACGCCGTCGGGGCGCAAGCGAGCCGAGCGCGTCGTCCGCAAGCACCGGATCGTCGAGCGGCTGCTCACCGACTTCATGGGCTACACAGCCGCCGAGGCGCATGTCTACGCCGACGACATCGGTGAGACCTTCTCCGACGAGATGGTCGAGCGGATGGAGGAGAAGCTCGGCTACCCCGACCGTTGCCCGCACGGCTGGCCGGTCGACCCGGCGTTCGAGCAGGCCGAGAACAACGAGCTCGCGCCGCTCGCAGCACTCGAGCCCGGCGCACGCGCGACCATCGTCCGCCTCGCCGAGCACGACGGGGAGCTGCTGCACTGGTTCTACGACGAGGGCTTCGTCCCGGGCACGAAGATCCAGCTGCGCGAGGTGCAGCCCGCCGCGGGGCAGTTCACAGTCAAGGTCGGCAAGCGCGAGCAGGCAATCGACGAGAAGGCCGCCGCCGGGCTCTTCGTCAGGCCCGGCTAGTCGCCGGCTCGTTCAGACCGGCGGCCGCACGCAGCGCGTCGGCCTTGTCGGTCCGCTCCCACGTGAAGTCGTGGTCGTCGCGGCCGAAATGGCCGTACGCAGCGGTTTTCGCGTAGATCGGGCGCCGCAGATCGAGGTCGCGGATGATCGCGCCGGGCCGTAGGTCGAAATGCTCCTTGACGAGCTCCTCGATGCGGGTGACCGGGATGCGCTCCGTGCCAAACGTCCGCACCGCGACCGAGACCGGGTGGGCGACGCCGATCGCATACGCGACATTGACCTCGATCCGGTCGGCGAGGTCGGCGGCGACGAGGTTCTTCGCCACATAGCGGGCCGCGTAGGCGGCCGAGCGGTCGACCTTCGTCGGGTCCTTGCCCGAGAAGGCTCCTCCGCCGTGCCGCGCAGCGCCGCCGTAAGTGTCGACGATGATCTTGCGCCCCGTGAGCCCCGTGTCGCCCATCGGCCCGCCGAGCACGAACTTGCCGGTCGGGTTGACGTAGACGAACTCGCGCTCTTCGAGCCGCTTCTCGTCGTAGAGATCGCGCGGCAGGATCGGGCGCAGGATGTGCTCGACGATGTCCGGCTTGATCATCGTGTCGGCGTCCAGACCGTCGGAGTGCTGGGTGGAGACGAGCACGCGGTCGATCTCCACGGGCCGTTGGATGCCGTGCTCGTCGACCTCATAGCGCACCGTCACCTGCGCCTTCCCGTCCGGCCGCAGGTACGGGAGGATCCCCGCCTTGCGCACCTCCGCGAGCCGCTTGCAGATCTTGTGCGCGAGCATGATCGGCAGCGGCATCAGCTCGGGCGTCTCGCGCGTCGCGTACCCGAACATCATTCCCTGGTCGCCCGCACCGATCTTGTCGAGCGGATCGTCGTCTCCGGGGTCGTGCTGCACCTCGTAGGAGGCGTCCACGCCCTGGGCGATGTCCGGCGACTGCTCGTCGATCGCGACGACGACCCCGCAGGTGGTCGCGTCGAAGCCCCACTCGGAGTGCGTGTAGCCGATCTGGGTGATCCGGTCGCGAACGATCCGGGCCACGTCGACGTAGGTCTCCGTCGTGATCTCGCCGGCGACGACGACGAGGCCGGTCGTGATCAGCGTCTCGCAGGCGACGCGGCCGTTGACGTCGTCGGTGAGGACGGCGTCGAGCACCGAGTCCGAGATCTGGTCGGCGATCTTGTCGGGGTGGCCCTCGGTGACGGACTCCGAGGTGAAGAGAAACTCGCGGGCAGACACGGCGGCGAAGGCTACTGAATCGTGAGGAAGCCCGACACGCTGATCCGGTCGCCGTCTCGCTTCCCGTAGAGGAATGCGGACTCGAGCGGTTTCGTGTTCGCGGTCACGTCCGGCGTGATCGCACCGGGATCGCTCTTCTTGACGAAGTCGAAAATGTACGGCAAGCCGGCTCTCAGGTTCAGGTAGACGAAACCGAGCGAGTCGCCGGGGGCGCCGGAGGCCTCTCGCGCCTTCTTGTAGACCTCGTCGTCGGCGAGCTTGGAGCCGCCGCCGAGCGCCTTGTCCAGCGTGTCCTTGCTGTTCGAGACGAAGATTTTTCCGTCGCTCACGACGGCGATAATCGACTGGCCCTCGTAGCCGATCTGCTTGCCCTTGGCCCCGTTCACGGTCACGTCACGGACGGTGAGCCCGGAATCCTTGCCCGAAAGCTCGGCGAACGCCGCGAGGCGATCGACGATACGCCGTGCCTTTGCCTCGTCCGGCACACGGAGTGTGAAGAGGATGTTCGGCACGAGCTCATCGCTGGAGTAGACGGCGAGCGCACCCTCCTTGGAGAAGAGCGGAAAGAGGTCGTCCTTCACGGAGAAGCCCAGCGCCGTCTCGATCTGCGCCCGCTGGGTCTTGAACTCGGGGAGGTTCTTGTCGACCCCCTCGAGCACGCCGTTCAGAAAGTCCTCGAGGTTCCCGAACGAGACGTACGCAAGCGCACCACTCGGAAGGGTCTGGTCGAGCTCGTCGGAGAAGTTGCCGGTCTGCTGCTGGCCCTTGGCGACGTAGGCGGCCTCGACCTTGATCCCGTCATCCTCGGCCTGCGCGGAGAACGAGGCGGATTCGAGCGTGCCGAACTCCTTCGAGAAGCTCTTGAAGGACTGGGCATCCGGGCTGCCCGCCGCTGCACGATCGATCGCGGCCTGGATGCTCTCACCGCTGACCCAGCCGCGGGCGGCCGCGTCCGCGGGGAGCTTTCCCATCGCGTCGTTGAAAGCGTGGTTATCGGTAAGCGGATCCCCGTTCGAACGGGCGCTCAGGAAACGGTCGATCTTCGCCTTGGTATCTGAGAAGACCGTCCAGCCCTCGACCTTCTGGTGGACGAGGGGGTCGTCGCCCGATTCGATGAGCTTGGCGAACTTCGCTTCGTCCTTCGGCTTTGCGTACCCGACGATGTCGCTGCCGTCGTTCCGGAAGTCCACCCAGACGATGTGCACCTCAGGGGGCAGCGCCGGCACCACGTCCCGACTCCACTCGAGGCCGTCCTTGGCCAGGTCCATCCGCGCGCTTGCGAACAGCTTTTCGCGGCCGGGGAACTTGTTCAGCAGCCGCTCGCCCGCCTTCCACTGCACCCCGTTGGGGTCGGTCTCAAGAGCGATGTAGGCAGGGGCGCTGGCCGGCGCGAACTCGGCGCCGGTCGGGACCGAGCCGGACTCCTTCTTCGCGCCGCAACCGGAGACGGCGAGCGCGAGAGCGACGATCAGGCCGATGCGAATCGCTCGCACAGGCGCAGTCTATTCGGCGGTCGGCCGCCGGCCCATCAAATTTGCTGCGAGCTCGTCGAGACTGCGGCCGTCGAGGATCTCGCAGACGGAGTTCGTGATCGGCATCTCAACGCCCACGCGCTGCGAGAGCTCGCGCAGGACCGGCGCCGTCGTCAGCCCCTCGACCGTGCCGATCTGCGCAGCGGCCTGCGCTGGCGACGCGCCGCGCGCGATCAGCTCGCCGGCGCGCCGGTTGCGCCCGTGGTGCGACCAGCAGGTGACGATCAGGTCGCCGACCCCGGCGAGGCCGGCAAACGTCTCGCCACGGCCGCCGCAGGCCTCGCCGAGACGCGCCATCTCGGCGAGCCCCCGCGTGACGATCCCGCTCTTCGCGTTGTCGCCGAGCCCGAGCCCGTCGACGCCGCCGGCGGCCAGCGCCATCACGTTCTTCGCGGCGGCGGCCAGTTCGACGCCGACGAGGTCCCGGTTCACGTAGACGCGAAAGATGAGCGAGTTGATCTCCCGCTGGAGCCGCTCGGCGAGGTCCTCGTCCTCGCTTGCGATCACGGCGGCCGCGGGCAGTCCCTGCCCGATCTCCTCGGCGAAGTTCGGCCCTGAGAGGACGGCGACGGGCCGGTCAGCGAGGAGCGTCGAGAGCCGGTTCCCGCTCGTCGGGTCGAGCCCCTTCGTCAGGCTCAGCACCGCCCCGCCGGGCGGCAGCCCGGCGACGACCTCGCCGAAGGCCCGGCTCGGAACCGCGAGCACGACGAGATCCGCTCCGTCATAGGGCGCGTCGTCGAGCAGCGTGGCGCCGACGCCCTGGAGGGAGATGTTGGGCAGGTACTTCGGGTTCCTCCCCGTCTCGGAAATCGCGCGCACCTGCTCGGCATCCCGCGCCGCCAGCGTCACCTCGTGCCCACGCTCCACGAGCAGTCGCGTAAATGCGGTCCCCCAGGCTCCCGCTCCGAGAACGACGACGTTCACGAGCGCCTGACGAAGTCGATTGCCACCGGCACGCCCTCGAGGTCGAAGCGCTCGCGCAGCTCGTTCTCGACCCAGTAGCCGTAGTCCCGCGTGATCAGGCCGGGGTCGTTGACGAAGAAGCGGAAACGGGGTGGGCGCACGGTCGTCTGGGTGCCGTAGAGGAGATTGAGCCGCTTCCCGTTTCGCGACGGAGGCTGACGGGCCTCCCGCAGCTCGCCCAGAAAGCGGTTCAGCTCTCCGGTCGAGATCCGCTCCGTGTACTTGGCGTAGAGCTCCTCGACCCGGTCGAGCACCTTCCCGACGCCGCGCCGTGTCTTCGCCGAGGCGGCGACGATCGGCGGCCGCTGGCGCAGGCGCGGCTCCAGCCGGTCGCGGACCTCCTCGATGCCGACCTCGGCGATGTCCCACTTGGAGAGGACGACGAGCGTCGACGACATCGACTTCCGGGCGATGTCGGCGATCACCAGGTCGTGCTCGACGACGCCCTGGCTCGCATCGACGAGCACGAGCACGATGTCGGCGCGCTCCGCCGCCTGCAGAGCCCGCAGCTCGGAGTAGTACTCGATCCCCTGCCGCTTCTTCTGCTTGCGGCGGAGGCCGGCCGTGTCGACGAGGACGAACGTCTGCTCGCCGCGCTTCAAGACCGTGTCGATCGAGTCACGGGTCGTCCCCGGCTGCTCGGAGACGATCACCCGCTCCTCGCCGAGCAGCGCGTTCAGCAGGCTCGACTTGCCCGCATTCGGCCGCCCGAGAATCGCCACGCGGATTGCGTCTTCTCCTGCCTCGGCCGGCCCGCGCCCGGGCAGGCGCGCGACGATCGCGTCGAGCAGGTCGCCGGTGCCGTGCCCGTGCACCGCCGAGAGGGGAATCGGGTCGCCGAGGCCGAGCCGGTGAAACTCGAGCGCCTCCGCCTCGCGCCCAGGCTCGTCGATCTTGTTCGCGATCAGGAAGATCGGCTTGCGCGAGTGCCGCAGAATCGCCGCCAGCTCCTCGTCGCCGGGCGTGATCCCGGCCCGGGTGTCGACCACGAAGAGGACGAGGTCGGCTTCGGCGATCGCCGTTCGGGCCTGCTCGGCGACCTGCTTGGTCAGGGGCGAGCTGTCGGCGATGTCGACGCCGCCCGTATCCACGAGCAGGAACCGGTGGCCGGACCACTCGCAGACGAACTCCTTGCGGTCGCGCGTGACACCTGGGGTCTCGTGGACGACGGCCTGGCGCGAGCCGGTCAGCCGGTTGACGAGCGTGGACTTGCCGACGTTGGGAAAACCGACGACCGCCACGGTGCCGAGCAGCTCGTCGGTCACGGCGGAGTTGCGCCCTGCGGCCGGCCGAGTTCGTGCTGCTCGACCAGCCAGCGCCAGAGTCGATGGATCTCCTCCTGGATGAGCGCCGACGCTGCGCGGTAGCCCTTGCCACCCCGGGGGAGGCCCTCGAACTGCATCGGCTGCCCCCACGCAACCGAGACCGGGTGACGGTTCCACGGCTGCCAGAACTGACTGCCATGGATCGCCGCCGGGATGACCGGCACGTTCTCCTGGAGCGCGACCATCCCCGCGCCCGACATGACCTCACCCGGCACACCCGACTTCTGCCGGGTTCCCTCGACGAAGAGCCCAAGCGGATAGCCGTCGCGAACGATCTCGCGCATCGCGCGCACGGCTTCGCGGTCCGACTCCCCGCGGCGCACGGAGCGCGTGCCGAAGGCGCGGATCAGCTGGCCCAGGCCGAAGTGGCTGTGGATCTCGCTCTTGGCCAGAAAGTGGATCGTGCGCGGACAGCACGAGCCGAAGGCCGGCGGATCGAGCCAGGAGAAGTGGTTCATCGCGAGCACGACTCCGCCCTCGGGCGGGATCCGCTCGACCCCGTAGTTGCGAAGCGGCGTCGCCAGCCTCGTCAGCGGCTGGATCGTCCAGCGGCCGATCCCCCAGACCACATCGATCCGATTCATGCGGGCAGGCGCTCGCGCACGAGCTTCTCGATCCGGTCGACGACGTCCGCGACATCGAGATCGCTCGTATCGATCTCCAGCGCGTCCTCGGCCGGCCGCATCCGCGCCGCGTCGCTGTCGTCCCGGGCGCGCAGGTCGGTGGCGAGCGCGTCGGCGCCGATGTCCGGCCGCTCGGCGAGGCGGCGCTGCTCGCGGACCCCGCGCTCGGCCTGGAGATAGACCTTCACCTCCGCGTCCGGGCAGACGACGGTGCCGATGTCGCGGCCTTCGATGACCGCGTCGCCGAGCTCGGCCAGCTCGCGCTGGCGCTCGCGCATGACCGTGCGCACCTCCAGATGGCGGGCGACGACGGGCACGAGCCGGTCGATCCGCGCCTGACGGATCGCGGAGGTGACGTCGGCGCCCGCGATCGAGACGCGGCCGGACTCGTCGAGGTCGACCTGGTGCTCGCGCGCCAGCTCGCCGAGCTTGTCGCCGTCGGAGAGGTCGATTCCCTTCTGCATCGCGAGCCACGTGAGGGCGCGGTACATCGCCCCGGTGTCGAGGTAGCGAAAGCCGAGGCGCTCTGCGAGCCGGCTTGCGACCGTGCTCTTTCCTGCCCCGGCGGGCCCGTCGATGGCAACGATCATCGTTGTGTGACCGACTCGAGAAGGTCGAAGAATCCGGGGAAGCTTACCCCGACCGCCTCGGCCCCCTCGAGGCGTACTCCTTCGCTGGAGACGAGACCGGCAACGGCCCCGAGCATCGCGAGCCGGTGATCCCCGCCTGAGCTCATACCCCCACCCTTTGGGCGGGTTGGGACCCCTCTCACCCTGACGACATCATCGCTGGCCGAAACGTGCGCGCCAAGAGCCCGGAGCGAAGTTCTGACACTTTCGATGCGGTCCGTTTCCTTCACACGCAGCTCCCCGGCGCCGCGGATGACGGTCTCCCCATGCGCGCAGGCCGCGGCGAGCGAGATGAGGGGCAGCTCGTCGATCAGCCTCGGCACCTCCTGCGGCTCGATCTTCGTCGCCACGAGCTCGGCCGACTGCACCTCGAGATCGCCGACCACCTCGCCGCCGACCCGCCGCCGGTTGATGACCGTGATCCGCGCGCCCATCCGTCCGAGCACGTCGAGCAGGCCCGTGCGCGTCGGGTTCAGCCCGACGTCGTGCACGATCAACTCCGAGCCCGGAAGCAACGTGGCCGTGACGATGAAGGGCGCCGCCGACGAGAAGTCGCCTGGCACCTCGACCCGGCCCAGCTCGAGCCGCTCCGCCGGGCCGACCGTCACCTGGTGCGATCGGCGCCGCACGCGCACGCCCGCGGCGGCGAGCATGATCTCCGTGTGGTCACGCGTCGGAATCGGCTCGACGACGGTCGTCTCCCCGGAGGCGTAGAGACCCGCGAGCAACACAGCCGACTTGACCTGAGCGCTCGCCACCGGCAGCTCGTAGCGGATCCCGCTCAGCCCCCGGCCGCCCTCGACGACGAGCGGGGCGTGCCCGGCCGCGGTCTCGATCGCGGCGCCCATCTGCGTGAGCGGCTCGGCGATGCGCTCGACCGGTCGCGAGCGGAGGGACTCGTCACCGGTCAGCTCGAAGCGGCCCTCCTGCCCGACGAGGATGCCGGGAAGTAGCCTCAAGGTCGTTCCGGAATTTCCGCAGTCGATCGGCTCGGCGGGCGCGCTCAACCCTCGCAGCCCGCGGCCTGTCACCCGCACGACGTCGACCTCATCCTCGGCCACCTCGGCGCCGAGCACCCGTACCGCGGCGAGCGTCGACTCGGTGTCCGCCGAGCGCCCGAAGCCGACAATCGTCGTCTCCCCCTCGCCGATTGCACCGAGCAGCGCCGCACGGTGGGAGATCGACTTGTCCCCGGGGACGCCGATGTGCCCAACGAGCGCCCGTGCCGGCTCGACCAGCGTCATCGGTCGTCGAGCACCGGCGACACGACCACGCCGTAGCCCTGCTCGTCGAGCAGCGCCGCCGCACGCTCGGCCTCCCGCGCGCCCGCGATGAGCACGTGCAGCACCCCGCCCCGCTCGGGCGATGCGTGCTTGAGCTCGAAGTCCTCGATGTTGATCCGCTCTGCCCCAAGCGCCTGGGTGATCGCGGCCAGCACGCCGGGCCGGTCGGGGACGTGCACGCGCAGCTGATGGAGAGTGCTGGGGTCCGGATACGCGACCTCGAGCATCCGGCGCCGGTTCGCCGCAGCCTCGCCGATCCAGCGCGCGAGGAAGCCGGCATCGCCCGCTGCGAGGGCACTCTCGAGCTGCTCGATGCGCCGGCGGTGCTCACCCAGTGTCTCCGCGATCGCCCCGGCGTTCTCGAGGAAGATGTCGACCCAGATGCGCGGATTGGCGCCGGCAACGCGCGTCATGTCCCGCAGCGAGCCGCCTGCCGCCAGTAGCGGGTCGTGCCGCTCGATCCGCGTCGAGCCCGCCTGGTTGACGAGCAGGTTGGCAAGCGCGTGCGGGAGATGGCTCGTCAGCGCGACGAGCCGGTCGTGCGTGTCGGGGTCGATCGCGACCGGGGTGGCGCCGAGGTCGGTCACGAAGCCGTGGACGAGCCGGTAGCGCTCAGCGTCCGTGCCGGCGAGCGGCGTCAGGAACCAGGTCGCGCCCTGGAAGAGCTCGCCGCTCGCGTTCTCCGGGCCGCGCGCCTCGGAGCCGCAGACCGGGTGGCCGCCGACGAATCGCGCCGACGCTCCCGCGGCGGAACAGGGCGCGGCCTTCGTCGAGCCGACATCGGTTACCGTGCACTGCTCCGCGCTCAGCTCGAGCACCTCCTCGACCTGCCGGGCGAGCTCGGTGACGGGCGCCGCGACGACCGCCAGCTCAGCGTCGGCGAGCGCCTCGGCCAGCGAGGACGCGGCGTGGTCGACCGCGCCCTTTTCAGCCGCGACGCTGAGCGCATCCGCGGCGGGATCGAACCCCGAGACCCGGGCCACCCCCGCCTGCTTGGCCGCCAGCCCGACCGATGCCCCGATCAGGCCGGTCCCCACGATCGTCAGCCGCTCGATTGGCACTAACCGATGTGCTTGCCCATGACCTCGACGATCGCGTTCACGTCAGCCACGAACTGCGCGAACTCGCTCGTCGGGATCTGCTGCGGCCCGTCCGACAGCGCCTGCTCGGGCTGTGGGTGGGTCTCGACGATGATCCCGTCGGCCCCGACCGCGACCGCGGCGCGTGCAAGCGGCAGCACGAGGTCGCGCCGGCCCGCGGCGTGCGAGGGGTCGACGATCACCGGGAGGTGCGTCTCGTTCTTGAGCACGGCGACCGCGCCCAGATCGAGCGTGTACCGCGTCGCCGTCTCGAAGGTCCTGATCCCACGCTCGCAGAGGATGATCCGCTCGTTCCCCTCCTTGGCCACGTACTCGGCCGCCATCAGGAGCTCCTCGACCGAGGTCGACGCTCCGCGCTTGAGCAGCACCGGTTTGTCGGCCCGGCCGACCTCGGAGAGCAGCAGGAAGTTCTGGCTGTTGCGCGCGCCGATCTGGATCACGTCCGTCGCCTCGACGACCTCCTCGACGTGACGCGGGTCCATGAGCTCCGTCACGACCGGCAGCCCGGTCTCGTCCCCGGCCTCGCGCAGGATCTCGAGCGCCTCCAGGCCGAGTCCCTGGAACGTGTAAGGCGACGTGCGCGGCTTGAACGCCCCTCCCCGCAGCATCGTCGCGCCTGCCGCGGCCACCGCACGGGCCGTCTCGAGCGTCTGCTCCCGGTATTCGACCGAGCAGGGGCCCGCGATCAGTCCGAAGGCCGAGTCGCCGATCTGCCGGCCCTTGACGTCGATCACCGTCGGGTCGGGGACGAGCTCGCGGGCGACGAGCTTGTACGGCTTCAGGATCGGGACGACCTGGTCGACTCCGGCGTAGCCTTCGAGCGGCAGCGTCGCCAGCAGCTCACGGTCGCCGATGACGCCGATCACGGTTGCCCCGCGCCCCGTCGCGACACGGGCATGCGCGCCGGCTTCCTGGAGCCGGACGACGACGTGCTCGGTCTGCTCGGGCGTCGCGCCCGCGCCCATGACGATGAGAAGCTCCGGAGAGCCGTTTGTGGCCATAGCGGGCAAGTCTAGTTACCGTCCTCTACGCTCCCGGACGTCCATGGACGAGAGCACAGACCCGGTCATCCGTCAGTTCCGCGAGCAGATCTCGGACAACGATCGCGCCCTCGTCGAAGCGCTCAACAGGCGCCTGCGCCTCGTCGCGCGGCTGAAGGAGTACAAGGAGTCCCGCGGCGTCGGTTTCGTCGACGTCGCCCGCGAGGAGTGGATCCTCCAGGACCTTGCTCGGGCCAACAAGGGCCCGGTCTCGACGGAGGGCCTGCGCGAGTTCTACGGTGCGCTCTTCGAGCTGACGAAGCGCGAGGTCTCGGGCCCGGAGCCGGATGAGGCCGGCGCTTGACGGCGACAAGAATGCCGCCTACCCTGAAACCGATGACTCTCGACCTGCGCACGAGCTGGGCCTGGTACTGGCGCCACGAGCGGGGCGGGAGCAGCGCCTGATCTGATCTAGGCCGACAGCCCGTTCCGCCCGTAGACCTTCCCGCTGGGAGGTCTTTTTTGTTGCCCGAAATGAATCCGACATGAATCCAATCACCGTCATCGCAACAGATCTCGTCACTCCTCTCGGGGCGTACCTCCGGCTGCGCCCCGACGACGGCGGCGCCTCGTTCCTGCTCGAGTCCGTCGAGCGCGGGCGCCTCGGTCGGCACTCGTTCGTCGGCTACGGCTCACGGCTCGTCGACCTCGAGGAGGCCGAGTCCTGCGGCGAGCCCGTCGTCGGCTACCTCGCCTACGACCACGCGGCGAAACTCGAGCCGACCGTCGAGCTGCCGGCTGCCGGTGGCAACCTCCCGGAGAGCCGCTTCGTGATCGCCGACGTGCTCGTCCGCTTCGACCACGTCACCGGCCTCGCCGACGTGCTCTGTGGCGACGAGGAGGAGATCTCGCTGAAGCTCGGCGGTGAGCTCGGGCCGCTTCCTGCCGGCACGCGGCGAAACGGCCAGGGCCGGGGCACTCGGCGCTCCCCGGGGCGCTTCGAATACCAGCGCGCCGTCGAGAAGGCCAAGCGCCATATCCGCGCCGGCGATGCCTTCCAGATCGTCCTCTCCCAGCGCGCGGAGCGGCCGACGACGGCGTCTGCACTTCAGATCTACCGCGCTCTACGTCGCGTCAATCCCTCTCCGTACCTCTTCCTGCTCGAGCTCGACGGCCTCGCGCTCGTCGGCTCGTCGCCGGAAACGCTCGTCAAGGCCGACGGCAGGCGCGCGAGCCTGAATCCGATCGCGGGAACGACGCACCCTGGCGAGGGCGACGCCGCACGCCTCCTCGACTCGGAGAAGGACCGCGCGGAGCACGTGATGCTCGTCGACCTCGGGCGCAACGACCTCTCGCGCGTGTGCATCCCGGGAACAGTTCGGGTCGAGCGCCTGCTGGAGCCGGAGCGCTTCTCGCACGTCACGCACCTCGTCTCCGAGGTCACGGGCACGCTGCAGGACGGCGTGAGCGCGTTCGACCTCCTCCGCGCCTGCTTCCCGGCGGGGACGGTCTCCGGTGCGCCCAAGGTGCGCGCGATGCAGCTGATCTCCGAGCTCGAGGGCTACCGCCGCGGGCCCTACGCGGGAGCGGTCGGTTACTCGCTGCCGGGAGGCGCGTTCGACACCTGCATCGCGATCCGGACGATCGTGCTCCGCGACGGCGTCGCGCACCTGCAGGCCGGCGCGGGGATCGTTGCCGACTCGGATTCGGCGGCCGAGCACGACGAGTGCCTCCGGAAGCTCGCCGCGCTCGAGATGGCGATCGGCCTCGCGGAGACCTCGTCATGATCTTGCTGATCGACAACTACGACAGCTTCACGTACAACCTCGCGCACCTGTTCGGGGAGCTCGGCGCGGAGGTCTGCGTGCGCCGCAACGACGAGCTGGACGCCGACGAGGCCGAGCGGCTCGCTCCGTCGCAGCTCGTGATCTCGCCCGGTCCCGGGCGGCCCGGCGAGTCGGGGGCGACGCTCGAGATCATCCGCCGGCTGACGCCACGGGTGCCCACCCTCGGCGTCTGTCTCGGCCACCAGGCGATCGTCGAGGCCTTCGGCGGCGAGATCGGCCTGGCCCAAACGCTCGTTCACGGAAAGGCGGCCGCGGTGCACCACGATGGACGAGGTCTCTTTCGCGGGCTGCCGGACGAGTTCGAGGCCGGGCGCTACCACTCGCTGGCGGCGAGCCGAGTGCCGGACGTGCTCGAGGTCTCGGCGACGACCGCCGACGGCGAGGTGATGGCCGTCCGTCACCGCGAGCTACGGGTGGACGGCGTCCAGTTCCACCCCGAGTCGATCCTGACGCCGCGTGGCAGCGACCTTGCGCGGAACTTCCTGGAGGCCGCGTGATTCAGGAAGCACTCGCCCGCTTGCTGGACAGCCACGATCTGGCCCAGGCCGAAGCACGCGCCGTGATGAACGAGATCATGCGCGGCGATGCGACGGCCGCGCAGATCGGCGGCTTCCTGGTCGCGTTGCGCCTCAAGGGCGAGACCGCCGAGGAGATCAGCGGCTGCGCCGAGGCGATGCGCGACCACGTGCTCGCCGTTCGACCGAAGCGCGACGACCTCGTCGATACCGCGGGCACCGGCGGCGACGGAGCCGGGACGTTCAACATCTCGACCGCGGCCGCACTCGTTGCGGCGGCCGCCGGCGCCGGAGTCGCAAAGCACGGGAACCGCGCGATTTCCTCTTCGTCAGGCTCGGCGGACGTTCTCGAGGCGCTCGGCTTCGACCTCGATCTTCCGGCGAAACGGGTCGCGCGCTCGATCGACGAGCTCGGCTTCGGCTTCCTCTTCGCGCCGACGCATCACCCCGCCATGCGCCACGCAGCCCCGGTGCGGCGCGAGCTCGCCGCGCGAACGGTCTTCAACGTGCTCGGCCCGCTCACGAACCCCGCCGGCGCTCGGGCCCAGGTCGTCGGCGTGTACGCGCCGGAGCTCGTGCCCGTCATCGCCCGCGTCCTCCATCGCCTCGGCGCCCATCGCGCATTCGTCGTGCACGGCGCCGGCGGGATCGACGAGCTCTCCCCAACGGGGCCGAACCTCGTCTGTGAGGTTGTCGGCGGACGGGTGCGGCGGCGCGAGATCGACCCGCTCGACCTCGGCGTGCCGCGCTGCGATCCGGACGACCTGCGCGGCGGCTCGCCAGAGGAGAACGCCGCGAAGATCCGCGCGGTCTTCGAGGGCTTGAACGGCGGAGCGCGCAGCGCCGTCCTGCTGACCGCCGCAGGGGCGATCGCCGCATCCGGCCACGCACGCAACCTCCGCGAAGGCCTCGGCGCCGCGACCGAAGCCGTCGACTCCGGCGCGGCGGGCGCACGCCTCGAGGAGCTGATCGCGTTCACGAGAGCGAAGGTCGCGGCATGAGGTTCCGCGACGCGCTCGCTGTACCGGGTCTCGCGGCGATCGCCGAGATCAAGCGCCGCTCCCCCTCGGCCGGCGATCTCCGACCGGATGCCGACCCGGCGCAGCTCGCCCACGATTTCGAACAGGCCGGTGCGGCTGCGCTCTCGGTGCTCGTCGACGAGCACTTCGGCGGCTCGCCGGCCGACCTCATTGCGGCACGGGCGGCGACGACCCTGCCGATTCTCGCCAAGGGCTTCTTCCGTGACGAGTCGGAGCTCACCGCCCTCCACGACGCCGGAGCCGATGCAGTCCTGCTCCTGCTCCGGGATCTCGACGATCGGTTGGCCGCCCGGCTGATGGCCGCCGGCGCTGCCCTCGGCCTCGACACGCTCGTCGAAGCCCACTCGGCGGCAGAGCTCGAACGGGCCGTCGCACTCGGCGCCGACCCGATCGGCATCAACGCGCGCGACCTCGACACGTTCCGCATCGACCGAGCGGCGCAGCTCCACCTCGTGTCCGAAGCGACTTTGCAACAGACTGTTGCTAAGTCGGAAAGGCGTCGGAATGTGGTCCTGGTCGCCGAGAGCGGCATCGAATCGCGCGCTCAGGCCGCTGCCGCGGAGCTCGCCGGGGCCGATGCCGTTCTCGTCGGCTCGGCGCTCATGCGCGCGGCGGATCCCGCCGGGAAGCTGCGGGAGTTGCTCGCCCGGCCGCTCGTCAAGGTCTGCGGGCTGACGCGAGAGGAAGACGTGAGTGCAGCCGCAGAGGCGGGCGCCGACCTCGCCGGGTTCATCCTCGCGGCGGAGAGCCCGCGCCGCGCCGAGCGGGTGCTGCCGGTTCCGGAGACGATGCTCTCGGTCGCGGTTCTCGTCGGCGAACTGCGCGACGCTCCGGCCGACCTCGTCCAGCTGTACGCCCGCGACAACGGCCACCGCAGCCGCGATGCGGTCCTCTTGCTCGACGGCGAGCCCGTCGCCCAGGTCGCCGATCTACCCTGGGAACAGGAGGACTCCTCGCACCTCGCCCGCGCGGCCGGCGTCGAGGGCCGCCTCGTGCTCGCAGGAAAGCTTGGGCCCGAGAACGTGCGCGAGGCAATCGCGGCCGTCCGACCGTGGGCCGTCGATGCGAGCTCCCGGCTCGAGGTCGCGCCCGGAATCAAGGACGCCGAGCGCATCCGTGCCTTTGTAGAGGCGGTGCGCTCGTGAGCGTCGGCCTGTACGGCGCCTATGGCGGCTGCTACGTCCCGGAGACTCTCATTCCAGCCCTGGACGAACTGGCCATGGCCTGGGACCAGGTCCGGGGACATGGCCCGTTTCGCGACGAGCTCGACGGCTTGCTCAAGACCTATGCCGGGCGGCCAACGCCTCTCACTTTGGCCGAGCGCTTCGCGCCCGGGAAACGGCTCTACCTCAAGCGCGAGGACCTCCTGCACACGGGCGCGCACAAGCTCAACAACGCGCTCGGCCAGGGGCTGCTCGCCAGGCGGCTCGGGAAGCGGCGGATCGTCGCCGAGACGGGAGCGGGCCAGCACGGCGTCGCGGTCGCGACCGTCTGCGCGCGCTTCGGCCTCGACTGTGTCGTGCACATGGGCGCCGAGGACATGCGCCGCCAGCGCCCGAACGTCGAGCGCATGCGTCTGCTCGGCGCCGAGGTCAAGCCCGTCGAGTTCGGCACGCAGACGCTGAAGGAGGCGACGAGCGAGGCCGTCCGCGACTGGCTCGCGACCGTCGAGTCGAGCTACTACCTGATCGGCTCCTGCGTCGGGCCTCACCCTTACCCCAAGCTCGTGGCCGCGCTCCAGGCCGTGATCGGGAGCGAGGCGCGCGCGCAGATCCTCGAGGCCGAGGGACGGCTTCCCGAGGTCGCGATCGCCTGCGTCGGCGGCGGCTCGAATGCGATCGGGCTCTTCTCCGGCTTCGTGGACGACGACGTACGGCTCCTCGGCGTCGAGGCCGAGGGCGCAGCGAGCCTCGTACGGGGACGGCCCGGAGTGCTGCACGGCGCGCGCTCGTCCCTGCTCGCCGACGAGGACGGACAGGTGCTCGACGCCCATTCGTTGGCCCCCGGGCTCGACTATCCCGGCGTCGGCCCGGAGCACGCGTTCCTCCGCGACAGCGGGCGGGCCGAGTACTTCTCGGTCGACGACGCCGATGCGCTCGAGGCCTTCCGCCGGTTGGCCCGCACCGAAGGGATCATCCCGGCCCTCGAGCCCGCCCACGCGCTCGCGCATGTGGCGAACCTCGATGCCGAGCTCGTCGTCCTCTGCCTCTCCGGCCGGGGTGACAAGGATCTCGCCGAGGTCGTGGGCCTGTGAAGCGACTCGTCATCTATCTGATGAGTGGCGCCGAGACGCCCGAGCTCGCCGAGGCCGCCGTCGAGGGCGGCGCCGATCTGATCGAGCTCGGCTTTCCCTTCTCGGACCCGCTCGCCGACGGGCCCGTCATCCGCCGGGCCGCGGAGCGCGCGCTCGCTGCGGGCATGCGAACGGCAGCCTGCCTCGAGTGCCTCGCGGCCGTGCGTGAGCGGGTGGACGTCCCGCTCGTTCCGATGACCTACGCCTCGCTCCTCGAGGCCTACGGCTACGAGCGGTTCGCCGACGACGCACGGGCTGCGGGCGCGGCGAGGCTGATCGTCGCCGACCTCCCCGCCGGCGAGCGGCCGGACCTCCACCGAGTCCAGCTCGTAGCACCGACTTCCACCGACGAGCGGCTGCGCCTGGCCGTCGAGCACACCGACGGCTGGCTCTACCTCGTCACGCTCACCGGGACGACCGGGGCCCGCGATCGCCTCTCCCCCGAGCTCGCGGGCCTCGTCTCCCGGGCCAGAGCCGTCACCGGCCTCCCGCTCTACGCCGGCTTCGGGATCTCGACCCCGGAGCAGGCGCGCGCAGCAGCAGAGTTGGCCGATGGGATCGTGGTCGGATCGCGCGCAATCGAGGTCGCCGAGGCAGGCCCGCGGGCACTCCGCGACTACGTCGCCTCGCTGAGGGCCGCGATCGATGCCGCCGTGCCCGCGATAATCGGTTGATGCGCATCTTCTCGGGCATCAAGCCCTCCGGCGACGCAACGTTCGGCAACTACAGCGGGGGCTTCCGCCAGTACGCGCTGACCCAGGAGCAGGGCGACGCGTTTTTCTGCATCGTCGACCTGCACGCGATCACGGTCGAGCACGACCCCGAGGAGTTGCGCTCGCGCTCGCTCGACCTCGCTGCGATGCTCTTCGCGACCGGGCTCGACCCCGATCGCTCGACCGTCTTCGTCCAGAGTCATGTCCAGGCCCACGCCGAGGCCGCCTGGCTGCTGTCCGCGGTCACGAGCTACGGGCAGCTCGGGCGGATGACGCAGTTCAAGGAAAAAGGCGAGCGGCGCGACTTCGTCTCCGCAGCGCTCTTCAACTACCCGATCCTGATGGCTGGCGACATCCTGCTCTACGAGGCCGACGCGGTCCCGATCGGAGACGACCAGCGCCAGCACCTCGAGCTTGCCCGCGACATCGCGGAACGCTTCAACACGCGCTTTGGCCCCACGTTCAAGGTGCCCGAAGGCATCTTCCCCGAGATCGGGGCGCGGATCATGGACCTCCAGGAGCCGACCGAGAAGATGGGCAAGACGGACTCGAGCGAGTCGGGGACGGTGCTGCTCCTCGACCCGCCCGACGTCGTGCGGAAGAAGTTCAAGACGGCGGTCACCGACTCGGGGACCGAGGTCCGTCACGATCGCGACGAGAAGCCCGGCGTCTCGAACCTGATCGAGATCATGGCCGTCGCCAGCGACCGCTCGATCGCGGACGTCGAGACGCAGTTCGACGGGCAGGGCTACGGCGCGTTCAAGGAGGGCGTCGCCGAGGCCGTCGTCGAGCTGATCTCCCCGATCCAGCAGCGCTACGAGGCCCTGCGTGCGGACGAGGGCGAGCTTCGGCGGCTCCTGGGCCAGGGCGCCGAGAAGGCGCGCGCGACGAGCGCTCCGCAGCTCGAGGCCATGTACGAGCGCATGGGCTTTGTCCGGCCGTAGCGGCCGCACGTACGGGATATTCGCCGCGATCCTCGCGGTCTGCATCGTCACCGGCGTCCTCCATTTCGCGGACGCCGAACCGGTCGCCGTCTTCCTGCTCGCGGCGGCGTCACTCGCAGGGCTCGCGTGGGCGATCGGCGTCGCGACGGAGGCGGTGGGCTCGCGTTTCGGCCCTGGTCTGACCGGCCTTCTGCAATCCACGCTCGGCAATCTCCCCGAGCTCTTCGTCGTCCTCTTCGCCCTGTCCGCCGGAGAGATCGTCGTCGCGCAGACCTCGATCCTCGGCTCGCTGTTCGCGAACGCGCTCCTGGTGCTCGGCCTGGCGATCGTTGCCGGCTCGTTCTCGGCTACGGACGGCGTCATGCGTTTCCGGAGCAAGCTGCCGAACGACACGGCGACGCTGCTTCTGCTCGCCGTCTTCATCATCGTCCTGCTCGGCCTCTCGAACACGGTCGGCGACCGCGCGAGCAAGCACGCGGTCGAGATCTCGGCCGTCGGTGCTGTCTGCCTGCTCGTCGTGTATGCGTTCTGGCTCTGGGGTTATCTACGCGGTGATCAGCAGGAGCCCGCGCTCGAAGAGGGCGCGCACGCGCCGTTCTCATTCCGAACCGGGATCGCGGTGCTCGCAGTGGCAGGAGTCGGCGCCGCGCTCGTCTCGGACTGGTTCGTCGCCGCCCTCGACCCGGCAGTAAAGGCGCTCGGCATTTCGAAGGCGTTCACCGGCCTCGTCATCGTTGCCATCGCAGGCAACGCAGTCGAGAACCTCGTCGGCATCACGCTCGCGGCCAAGGGCCGCTCCGACCTTGCGATCTCCGTCATCAAGAACTCGGTTGCGCAGATCGCGGTGTTCCTCTTTCCAGCGCTCGTGCTGCTGTCTCTCTTCTTCGAGAACAGGCTGACGTTCGTCCTCGCACCGGTGTATATCGGCGCCCTGGCGGTGACGGCGATCGCGGTCTGGCAGATCACGGGCGACGGCGAGGCGGTTGCGTTCGAGGGCTGGGCGCTCGTGGCGATCTACATCGTGCTCGCGGTGCTCACGTTCTACGAGTGAGCTCTCGCAGGGCGGCCACCTCGGCGGCTGTGAGCTCGCGCCACGCGCCTGGCTGGAGGCCCTGGACGGTGAGCCCCGCGTAGCTGCTGCGGTGGAGCCTTACGACCGGGTGGCCGACCGCCTCGAGCATTCGCTTCACCTGGTGCTTACGGCCCTCGTGGATCGTGAGCTCGATCGAGGAAGGGCGGAGGCGGCGCACGCGGGCGGGCGCGGTCGGGCCGTCGTCGAGCTCGACCCCCGCGGCCAACTCGGCAAGCGCTTTGTCCGACGGTTTGCCCTCGACCTCGGCCTCGTAGACCTTGTCCACCTCATAGCGCGGGTGCGCGAGCCGGTGCGCGAGCTCGCCGTCGTTCGTGAGCAGGAGCGCACCGGTCGTGTCCGCGTCGAGTCGCCCGACCGGGAGGACACGCGCCTCGTGCCGGACGAGCCCGACCACGGTCGGCCGCCCGTGCGGATCGCGCGCGGTGGTGACGACCCCGGCGGGCTTGTGGAGCAACACGTAGGCGAGCTGCTGTGGCACGAGCAAGCGGCCGTCGAGGTCGACGACGTCCCCCTCCTCGACGAACGTGTTCAGCTCGCCGCGGACGCCGTTCACGCGCACGCGCCCCGTCTTGATCAGCTCGTCCGCCCCACGCCGTGAGGCAACGCCGGTTCGAGCCAGGTAGGCGTTCAGCCGCATCCCGGGATTCTCACTCTTGTCACGGTCCCGTCACCCACGCGTGCGGACTTCCCCGATACGATCGAGTCGGGGAGGAGGTCGTGGGTACCGGTGGCGCCGGGCTCAGGCGGCCGGTGCCGGGCTCAGGCGGGGCGGCGCTCGACGAGGGATTCGAGGCGCCCGCGGAGCTCTTCCTCGTCGCCGCCGAGATCCTCGAGTCGCGGTAGTGCCGCCAGGCTCTCGAGGCCGAACACGCGCTCGAAGAGCGGCGTCACCCGATAGCGGACGGCGCCTAAAGCCTCCCGGCCCGCCTCGGCGATCAACCCACGCTCGGCGAGCCCCGCGACGACAGAATCGACGGCAACGCCCCGCCAGCGTGCGATCTCCGGCCGCGAGCACGGGCCCATGTACGCGATGACGGCCAGCGTCTCGAGCGCCGCCTGGGAGAGGTTCCGCTCCACCGGGCGCTCGAACAGGCGGCCGCACGCCTCGGCCGCGTCGCGGGACGCGCGAAACGCCCATCCGCCCGCGACCTGCTCGAGCACGATTCCGCTGCGCCCTTCGCGATAGCGATCGCCCAGCAGTCCGAGCGCGGTCTCGACCCGTTCGGCCTCGTCTCCGGCCGCCTCGGTCAACTCGTCCACGGTCAGCGGCTGCGAAGCGACGACCAGAAGCGCCTCGATCGTCCGCGCGAGCGCATCGACCGGGTTGGCCGCGATCAGGCGGAGCGGGCGCTCCACGCTTCCACCTCCTCGACCTGCTCGGCCGCCACGCGCGCGACCCTGATCGGCGCGAACGGCGCCGCCTGCTCGAGCGCGACCTCGCCCACCCGCCGCAGCTCGAGCAGCGCGAGAAACGCAACCGCCTGCTCGATCCGCGAAAGCCCGGCCACCTCGTGGTCGAAGTCGAACCGCTGCCGTCGGCCGAGCACGGAGCGAAACCGCTCGAGGAACTGCGACACGGGCGGAAAACGAAGCTCGAGATGGGCGAGCGAGACCTCCGGGGGCTCCGCGGTGAGCACGCGCAGCGCTGCCGCGAGCGCCTCGGGATCCTGCTGGGCGAGCCGCCGCTCGCCTCGTGGCGCAAGCGGAGCCGGCCCGAGCCGGAAGAACCGGTCGCGCTCGCCGGCCAGCCGCTCCGCGAGCCATTCGGCCGCGCCCTTGATCCGCCGGTACTCCTCGAGCCGGCGCGCCAGTTCCTCGGCGGCCTCGGACGGCTCGAGATCCTCGAGCTCGGCCTCCCCTGCGAAGAGGCCACGCGCCTTCAGCTCGAGCAGCGCCGACACGAGCACGAGGAACTCCCCGCACGCGTCGAGATCGAGCTCTTCCCGTTCCGCAAGCCGCTCGATGAAGGCGAGCACGATCCCCGCGACGTCGACCTCGACCAAAGGCAGCTCGTCCCTCAGGACGAGGGTGAGTAGCAGGTCGAATGGGCCCTCGAACGCGTCGAGGTCGAGCTCGAGCTCCCGGACGCTCATTGGCTCAGAACCTAACGAGAGGGCCGGACGCGCCGACCCTTCGGGATCGACATCCGTGGCCCCTTACGCGGCTCCCCGTCCCCACTCGGCTGCCTGCGCGGCCACGTACCGCCGAAGAACTGCCACCAGATGAAGAACGCAGTCGAGCACGCGAAGACGATGATCGAGACCCACGCGTTCAACCGCAAGCCGCCGAACTCGTGCGCGGGATCGATCCGCAGCAGCTCCTCGAAGAAGCGACCGAACGTGTAGAACGAGACGTAGAGCGCGAAGAGCGCCGGCGCACGGATCCGGAAGCGCCAGTCGATCAGCAGGAGCAGACCGACCATCGACACGTCGTAGATCAGCTCGTAGAGGAACGTCGGATGGAAGGTGCTATGACCCTCGTACCCCGGGACACGGTGCTGGGGGTCGATCTCCAGCCCCCACGGCCGGTCCGTCGGCTTCCCGTACAGCTCCTGATTGAACCAGTTGCCGATCCGGCCGATCCCCTGCGCGAGCAGCAGCCCGGGGGCCGCCGCATCCGCGAACTCCCGCACGCTGCGACCCGAGCGCTTGACGACGATCGCGCCGGCAATCGAGCCGAAGAGGATTCCGCCCCAGACCCCGAGACCACCCTTCCAGACCTCGAAGATCCCCTTCCACTTCGGGTCGGGCACCTCGCTCCAACTCGTGACGTCGTGGTAGAGGCGCGCGCCGACGATGCCGGCCGCAACGCCCCAGACCGCGACTCGCAGCACGAGATCCCAATCGCCGCCCCGGCGCACGTACCGAATTCCCGTCAGCCCGACGCAGGCCGCGATCGCCAGCAGCAGCATCAGGCCATACATGTGCACGACGAACGGGCCGAGGTCGATCGTGCCGGTGTGTGGTGATGGGATCGAGGCGAGCACGGGCAGTGGATTCTGCCCGCCCAAGCCCGAACCTGCCTAGAGCAAGATCTTCAGAGCCAGTTCGGGAGAACAGCCGCGCTCGAGGAGGCCGGTCGCAGAATGCAGGTCAACGTCGTGCCGCACTGCAAGCCGTCCTGCTTGTCGAGGGTGGAACCCTGCACGCTCGAGCTCTTCCGCCCGCCACCGTTCGATCCGCTGGATCTCCGTCTCATCGATTACGTAAATGTCAGGCGCCGCCACGCTGTTCCTTTCCGCCGCTTGTCCCCATATTCGGTCAGACGACAAAAGCGGATCTCCCCATAGAGGGGGATTTCGAGATTTCACAAAGTCTTTACCCGGTCGCTGAAGAGGCGCTGATCTATTAATCGGCCGATCTGGCGATTCTGAGCGCCTCAGCCTTTGACAGCTCCCCCTCCAGCCGAAGCGTCACGTCGCCCTGCTGCCAGAGAAGGGTCTTGCCCGCAAGCCTGGTCGTGCTCTGGCGAATGCGGCCGTCGCGGCCCAGGAACGAGAAGACATGCGGCTCCTCGAGCCAGACTCCGCTCGAGCCGAGCTTGACCGGGTCGACCTTCGCGTCTGGCTCGATCAGCTTCTCGATGTAGGCCAGGCCGCGGAACTCGGTGAGGAGCAGGCGCACGCTCGCCGGCGTTCCCCAGAGGAGGCTGACCTTGCCGCCCGGGATCGCGGTGCCGACGTAGACGCGATCGGGCGCGTCGGTCGGGACGAGGAGCCACGGCGCCCGGCGGCGCGCCTCGGCGAGTGTGACCTGCCGACCGAGATCGAGATTGCCGACGACCGGGACCGGCGGCAGCTTCTCGACCCGCACGATGTGCACGCCGCTGAGCCCGAGCCAGTCGAGGATCGCGGTTCGCGCCTGCGGAACCGCGAGCGCGGCGCCGATCGCGACGATGAGCACGGCGAGGGCGAGCGCGACCGGCCGGCGCCAGGAGCGCCGCTCGCCGAGCCGCCGCCGCACGGCCGGCGCGAGATTCGGGGTCGGCGGGAACTCGACCTGCCGGCCGAGCTCGGTGAGAACGGCGTCCAGCTCAGGCATAGCTCTCCCGCAGGTGGTCGAGCGCGCGCGAGGTGCGCGACTTGACCGTCCCGATCCGCAAGCCGAGCGCGGCTGCCGTCTCCTCTTCGGAGAGCTCCAGGAAGTAGCGGCACGCAATCACGAGCCGCTCCTCCTCCCGAAGTCCGTTGACCGCTGCGAACAGGCGCTGTTGTTCCTCGCCGGCGAGCAGAGCCCCCTCGGGGGACGGAGCCGCGTCCCCCGAGGATCCTTCGGCGGCCGCGCGCAGGACGAGAGCGGCGCGACGGCCCGCCGCACGGCGTCGGTTTCGAGCCTCGTTGGCGACGATCCTGAGGAGCCAGGGCCGAAAAGGCGACCCGCGGCGAAACCGTGCCAGTGCGCGATGGGCCTTGACGAACGCCTCCTGAGCGGCGTCCTCGGCCTCGGCGGCGCTTCCGGCCACGAGATACGCAGTCCGGAACGCGATCCCCTGATGTGCGCGCACGAGTTCCTCATAGGCGTCGTCGTCGCCCTGCTTCGCCCGCTCGACGAGCTCTTCTTCTGTGGGTGGTCGGCTCACCACCGCTGTTCTTACACCGGGCGGGCGGGAATCGTTCCAGCACAGCGCGGGGTCTCCGAAATTTCGCGACTCGCTTCGCCGCTGAATGGGTAGGCTTGGGTCATGTTCGCCAGAGTCGCACGCTACGAAGTCGAGCCGGAGCGGATGAACGAGGCGATCGAGGCATTCCGCGCGGCCCTGACGGATATCGAGGGCCTCGACGGGCTCAAAGGCGGTTCCGTGCTCACCGACGCGCAGGATGGGGTGATCATCTCGATGACCTGGTGGGAGAGCCGAACCGCGATGGATGACAGCGAAGTGCAGGCGTCAAAGCTCCGGCAGCAAGCCGCGAAGCAGGTCGACGGCACCGTCGTCTCCGTCCACTGCCTCGACGTTGTCGCCGAAATCGGCACCCAGGCGTCCACCCCCGCGTAAGCCATTTCCAGCCCAGGCGAAGGGCCTGGTCCTGGACACGTGCCGTTTCGCCGTGGCCAGGGCCTGGCCCTGGACAGGCCGTTTGCGGACCTGGCTAGGGCCTGGCCCTGGACAGGTCGGAAAAGGCGCGGGTCAGGCGTTCGTGTAATCGAAGGTCGAGAAGACGGCGTGCCGGCTCGAGAGGTCCCAGCTCATCTCCGGGAGGTCGACCTTGAACCGCTCGCCCTGGGCGATCTCACCGTCGCGCCAGATGAAGCCGCTCTTCTTGACGATCCGCACCTCGTTCTCGTCCCCGGTGACCGGGTTCGTGAGGGGCGTCATCCGACTATCGGTCACGCCCTCGATCGAGACCCGTGAGCGCCTTCCGTCCACGGTGATGTCGATCGTCGCCCGGTCGACTGCAGTCTTCTCTTCGAGCATCGAGTTGAAGATCTCGTAGAGCCCCCAGCCCTCCTCCCCGCGCCAGATTCGCGCGAGCGCTTCGTACTGGTCATTACCGGCACAGTCGATGTAGGCGTGCCCTCGGCCGCCTCCTTCGTGGATGGGGCCCGGCCACCAGAGCGCCCACGACGCCTTGGCGCCGGCGAGCTGGACGTCGTCGGAGCTCCCACTTTCGATCACATGGCTGATCAGGGCCTGGCAGTTACCCTCCGCCGAGGTCGGGAAACCACGGAAGTTGCAGCCGCAGCCGGGGTCGCAGTTGCAGAACTCGAGGTACGTACCGGCGATTCGCCAGGCGGCCATCGCGGCACAGTATTTCTCGCGGGCGTAGAGTCGGGCGAGAGAAGCGACCAAGGAGGCAACGATGGCAATCGGTGTCCTGCTCGACATTCCAGGTGGAACCCGCGAGCAATACGAAGAGGTCAACCAGAGGGCCTTCGGCGACCCGAAGGGACCCGCCGAGCCCCCCACAGGCCTGATCCTCCATACCTCAGGCGCCACTTCGACCGGCTGGCGGATCTTCGACGTCTGGGAGACGAACGAAGACTTCGAGCGCTTCAACGACGAGCTCATCATGCCCGCGGTCGAGGGCATGGATCTGCCGCAAATCCCGCCGGAGATCTACGAGCTCACGAACATCATCAGCGGGCGCATCACGGCGCAGACGACGTAACGAGAACCGTCAGGCGACTGCGGCCTCGCCGAGGAGCGACTTGACCTCGGCGAAGAAGTCCGGCTCCGGCTTGACCCGGTAGTCCGGCCCGAGCGCGAGCGTCGTCTCGCCCTGCGACGTGGAGATGGCGACGATCACCGGCGTCTCGCCGGGGAACTCCTTCACGACCCCGGCGAGGCTCCGGACGATCCCGGCCGGCGCCTTCCGCCCATCGACGCGCAACCGCACCTCGCGCCGCTCCGGTGTGGCCTCGAACGCGGCCACCTCGATCGCGATCAGCTTCGTCTCGCCCTCCTGCTTGTGGTCGACCCGGCCCTTCACCACGAGCACGGTGTCGAGCTCGATCAGGTCGCGCGCCGCCCCGTAGACCGAGTTGAAGACGACGACCTCGACCGAGCCCGCGAGATCGTCGAGGCGCATGAACACCATCGGCTCGCCCTTCTTCGTGGTCAGCTGCTTGATCGCGCCGACGATGCCGCCGACGGTGACGATCTCGCCATCGCGGCGCTTCTCGGCCTCCGCGAGCCCGCAGTCGGTCTTGCGCCGCAGCTGCTCGCGGATCGCCTGGAGTGGATGCTCCGAGACGTAGACGCCGAGCGTCTCCTTCTCCATCCGCAGGAGCTCGTTCTTGTCGAGCTCGAGCACCGGAACCGGCGGATGCTGCTCCGGCCGCGACGCGTCCTCGTCTCCGAGGTCGAAGATCGAGCCCTGCCCGGCAAGCCGGTCGGCCTGCATGCGGCCGCCCCACGCGGTGGCGGAGTCGAGCACGGCGATCATCCCGCCGCGCGAGTCGCCGGTGGAGTCGAACGCGCCGCAGCGGACGAGGGCCTCGAGCGCGCGCTTGTTCGCGACCTGCGGATCGACGCGCTCGGCGAAGTCCCAGATCGAGGTGAATGCGCCACCGTCCGCGCGCGCGGCGACGATCGCCCGCGCCGCCGAGTCACCGACGTTCTTGACCGCGTTCAGCCCGAAGCGGATCCTGCCCTCGACGACCGCGAAGTCGCATTCGGACTCGTTGACGTCGGGCGGCTCGACCTCGATCCCGAGCTCGTGACAGGCGCTCACGTAGAACGGCACGCGGTCCTTCGTGTTCATGACCGACGAGATGAGCGCCGCCATGTACTCGCGCGGATGGTTCGCGCGCAGCCAGGCCGTTCGGTAGGCGATCAGGGCGTAGCAGGCAGCGTGCGCCTTGCCGAACGAGTAGTCCTGCGAGGACTCCATGTCCTTCCAGAGCTGGTTCGCAACGGCCGGCGGCGTGTCGGTCTGCGCACAGCCCTCGAGGAACTTCTCCTTGAGCGACGCCATCAGCTCGTGGATCTTCTTGCCGATCGCCTTGCGCAGGTCGTCGGCCTCGGCCGGCGAGAAGCCCGCGATCTGCTTCGCGATCTCCAGGTACTGCTCCTGGTAGATGCAAATGGCGTGAGTGGTGCCCGTGATCGCCTCGAGCCGCGGGTCGATGAACGTCACCTGCTCCTGTCCGTTCTTGCGCTTCGCGTAGAGCGGGATGTAGCCCATCGGCCCCGGCCGGTAGAGAGCGACGAGCGCGATCAGATCCTCGAAGACAGTCGGCCGCACCTGCTTCAGGGCCTCGCGCATGCCTGAGGACTCGAACTGGAAGACGCCGATCGAATCGCCGCGCGCGAGCATCTCGTACGTCTTCCGATCGTCCATCGGCAGCTTCGCGATGTCGAGCCCGCCGCCGATCAGGTCGACCGCCTTGTCGATCACGTCGAGGTTGCGCAGCCCGAGGAAGTCCATCTTCAGCAGGCCGAGCGCCTCGACGTCCCACATCCCGAACTGCGTCACCGTCTCCTGGCCTTCGCCCTTGCGCTGGAGCGGGACGACGTCGGTCAGCGGCCGGTCGGAGATGACGACCCCGGCGGCGTGGATCGAGTCCTGCCGGACGAGGCCTTCAAGCGGCTTGGCCAGGTCGACGATCTCGCGCACCTGCGGGTCGTTGTCGTAGGCCGCCTTCAGCTCGGCGCCGGGCTTCAGGCACTCGTCGAGGTAGACCTTCGGCCCCTCTGGGATCAGCTTCGCGATCTTGTCGACCTCGCCGTACGGGACCTCGAGCACTCGCCCCGCGTCGCGCACAGCCGCGCGAGCCATCATCGTCCCGAAGGTGATGATCTGGGCGACGCGGTCGCGCCCGTACTTCTCGGCGACGTAGTTGATGACGCGGTCGCGGCCGGCGACCGAGAAATCGATGTCCATGTCGGGCATCGACTTCCGCCCCGGGTTGAGGAAGCGCTCGAAGAGGAGCTCGTAGCGGATCGGGTCCACGTCGGTGATCTCGAGGCAGTACGCGGCGAGCGAGCCGGCCGTCGAGCCGCGGCCCGGGCCGACCGAGACGCCGTTGCGCTTGGCGAAGTTGACGAAGTCCCAGACGATCAGGAAGTAGTCGGAGAAGCCCATCTCCCGGATCGTCTTCAGCTCGTATTGGAGTCGCTCCTGGAGCTCGGGCGTGGCGCGGTCGTACCGCTTGGCCAGGCCCTTCTCGCACAGCTCGACGAGGTAGTCGAAGGCATCGCGGCCTTCCGGCACCGGGTATTTCGGCAAGCGGATCGTGCCGAGCTCGATCTCGACGTTGCACCGCTCGGCGACCTCGAGCGTCCGCGCCACGGCGGCCGGGTACTCGGCGAAGTCCAGGGCCATCTCCTCCGGGGTCTTGAAGTAGAACTGGTCGGTGTCGAAGCGCCAGTGGTTCGGGTTCTTCAGCGAGTCGCCGGACTGGATGCAGAGGAGCGCCTCGTGCGCGCGCGCGTCCTCGTGCAGGAGGTAGTGGACGTCGCCGGTCGCGACGAGCGGCAGGCCCGTGCCCTCGGCGAGACGGGCAAGCAGCGGGTTGATGCGGGCCTGCTGGTCGAGCCCCGCGTTCTGGATCTCGACGTAGGTCGAGTCGCGCCCGAAGACCTGGACAAGCCGGTCGAGGTCGGCCGCCGCGTCGGCTTCGCGCGATTCCTCGAGCGCCTTCGAGACGCGCCCGGAGAGACAGCCGGAGAGCGCGATCAACCCCGGCGAGTGCGTCTCGAGCAGGCTCCAGTCGACGCGCGGCTTGTAGTAATACCCCTGCAAATACCCCGCTGAGGCGAGCTTGATGAGGTTGCCGTAGCCCTCGTTCGACTCGGCGAGCAGCGTCAGGTGCGCGTACCCCTTCTCCTGCTTCGACGCGTCGTCGCAAACGTAGACCTCGCAGCCGATGATCGGCTTGACGCCCTGCTCGCCGGCGTGCTTGAAGAGCTGGATCGCCCCGGCGAGCGACCCGTGGTCGGTGAGCCCGACGGCGGGCATCTCGAGCTCGGCCGCTCGCGCGGCCAGACCCGGGATACGGCAAGCCCCATCGAGGATCGAGTACTCGGAGTGGACGTGCAGGTGGACGAAGTCGGCGGCCAACGGACGGCCCATTCTAGGTCGGCGTCAGGACGCTCCCGGATCCGCGCCCGGATCGTCCTGCGCGGGCTCTATAGTCGCCCGGCAACTTTCCCTGCGGAGGCGACCCTTTGTACAAGACACTGCTCTTCCTACACATACTCGGCGTGTTCCTGATCGTCGGCGGCGCCGCGATCGCGACGGCGCTCGGCATCAAGGCGTCGAAGTCCAAGCGCACACACACGATCGCGGACCTCTCCGCCCTCTCGATCGTCGCCGAGCGCTACGTGATCACGCCGGGCGCCGTGCTCACACTCGTCGCCGGAACCTTTCTCGTGCACCGCACCGGCCACACCTTCGACGAGTTCTGGCTCGTCGCCGCCTACGTCCTCTGGGTGGTCGCGATCGGCATCGGCTGGCTCATTCTCGGCCGGCACACCTCCGCGCTCCACAAGCACGCGCGCGAGCTTGCAGCCGGCGGTGTCGAGGAGAGCGACGAGCTCCAGGCCGAAGCGGCGGCGCCGGTCGGGATGATCTTCGGCCTCGCGCAGAACGTGATCCTGCTTGCGTTCATCTATCTGATGGTCGTTCGGCCCGGCTCCAAGTTTTAGGAGGGTTTGGCTGAACGTGGCTCGTCGCCGGCCCGGCGGCTCAGCCATGTTTCGCCAAACCTTCCTCAGTCGATCAGCTTCCGCTCCATCGCGTGGATCGCGAGCCGCCACATGGCGAGGCCGAAGAGGACGAGCGCCCCGTAGCGCGCGAGATCGACCCAGCCGGCGAAGCCGAAGACGGCGTCGCGCACGAGCTGGACGCAGTGGTGCAACGGGTTCAACTCGCCCAGCACCTGGCCCCACCTAGGCAGCCGGCTGAGGGGGAAGAACGTCCCCGCGACGAGGAAGAGCGGCGTCAGCACCGCGCTGACGATGTAGTTGAAGTTCTCGAACGACTTCGCGAAGCCGGCGACCGTGATCCCGAAACACGCCCAGCCGAAGCCGGCCGTCCAGGCGATCAGCGGCACGACGAGCATCCCCCACGACGGATTGAGCCCGAACGCCATCGCGACGAGGAGCGGGACGCAGCCGTAGAGCCCGGCGCGGGTCGCGATCCAGAGCGCCTCGGCCGTGACGAGCTCCTCCGTGTCGACCGGCGCCGCGAGGATTGCGTCGTAGGTGCGCTGGAACTGGTACTTGACGAACGTCCCGAACATCGCCGGAAACGCGGCCGAGAAGAGGACGGCGGTCGCAACCGTGCCCGTGGCGATGAAGTCGATCGTCCGGTGGCCTTCGATCCTCCCGACGAGGGCGCCGAACCCGAAGCCGAACGCGAGCAGGTAGATCGTCGGCTCGACGGTCGAGGAGAAGGTCGTCGAGCGCCAGAAGGACGAGAAGTTGACGACCTCGCGCACGAGAACGCCCGTCAGCGCGGGCCGCTCGAGCCGCCCGAGCCGCGGCGAGGTCGCCGCCGCCATCAGTCGATCTCCTCGCCGGTCAGCAGCACGAAGACGTCCTCGAGGTTCGCGGGCCGGCGCTCGCCCTCGAACGAATGGTCGCCGTTCGCGTCGACGCCGAGGACCGAGATGCTCGTGCCCGTGCGCCTCGTGCGCAACCCGGCGGCGCCGGCCTCGGACTCGACCTCGGCCAGTCGCGTCGGCGGGCCGTAGACCTCGAGTACCTGGCTCCCCGCGTGCTTGGTCACGAGCTCCGCAGGCGGCCCGGCGGCGACCGCGCTGCCGTGCGACATGATCAGCACCGTGTCGGCGAGGCGCTGCGCCTCCTCGATGTAGTGGGTCGACATGAGGATTGTCGTGCCCTCCGAGCGCAGCGCGTCGATCAGCGCCCACAGCTCCTGGCGAACCTGCGGGTCGAGCCCGACCGTGGGCTCGTCCATCAGCACGAGCCGGGGACGGTGCACAAGCGCACGCGCGATCAGCAGGCGGCGGCGCATCCCGCCGGAGAGCTTGTCGACGCGCGTGTCGCGGCGGTCGACAAGATTCGCCATCTTCAGCGCCCGCTCGATCGCCTCGGCCCGGTCGGCCCGGCCGATCCGGTACAGGTGCGTGAAGACGAGCAAGTTCTGCTGCACGGTGAGCGTCGTGTCGAGGTTGTCGAGCTGCGGTACGACGCCACACTCGGCGCGAGCGGCCTTCGACTCGCGCGGCAGCCGGAAGCCCAGCACCTCGATCTCGCCCTCGTCGGCGATCGACTGCGCCGTGAGGATGCGCATCGTCGTCGACTTCCCCGCGCCGTTCGGGCCGAGCAGGCCGACGCAGGTGCCGACCGGGACGTCGAGGTCCAGGTGGTCGACCGCGGTGATCGCGCCGTAGCGCTTCACGACCCCGCGCAGGCGGATGGCGAGCCCGTCGCTCACGTCTTCAGCATGCCAGCCGCGGGCTTTCGTAGAAACTGCCCCCGTGTTCTCGGGCCTGGGCATTGCCCCGCTCGTCCTCATCTTCGGCGCGGCGGCCGGGGCGGTCTGGGTCGCCGGCATCCACCTGTCGAGCTCGACCGATGCGCTCGACATGCGGCTCGGGCTCGGCGAGGCCCTCGGCGGCGCGGTCCTGCTCGCGATCGCGACGAACCTGCCGGAGATCGCGATCACGGCCTCGGCGGCACTCGCGCACGATCTCGGGATCGCGATCGGCAACATCCTCGGCGGGATCGCGATCCAGACCGTCGTGCTTGTCGTGCTCGACGTCGCGATGGGCAAGGAGTCGGCGCTGACGACCCGCGCGGCCTCGCTCATCCTCGGGCTCGAGGGCCTGCTCGTGATCCTCGTGCTCTCGATCTCGGTCATGGGGGCGCAGCTGCCGGCCGGACATCCGTTCGGGCGGATCGAGCCGGCCGCGCTGCTGATCGCTGTCTGCTGGCTTGCCGGCGTCTGGCTCGTCAACCGGGCCCGGCGCGGCCTGCCATGGCACGACACGACTGGCACGGCGCCGGGGGGCCAGGAGAAGCCGCTCGGCCACTCCAAGGCCATCGTCGCCGAGAAGATGAGCCTCGCGCGCGCCGGCGTCGTCTTCGTCGCGGGCGCGACGGTGACCCTCGTCGCGGGCATCGTCCTCGAGCGAAGCGGCGAGCGGATCGCGAACCACGTCGGCCTCTCAGGCGTCCTCTTCGGCGCGACGATCCTCGCCGCCGCGACCGCGCTCCCGGAGGTCTCGACCGGCATCGCGTCGATCAGGCTCGGCGACTTTCAGCTCGCCGTCTCCGACATCTTCGGCGGCAACGCGTTCCTGCCGGTGCTGTTCCTGCTCGCGAGCGTGCTCTCGGGCTCGGCCGTCCTGCCGCAGGCGCAGCCGACGGACATCTACCTGACCGCGCTCGGGGTCGTGCTCACAGTTGTCTACGGCTGGGGCCTGATCACACGTCCGAACCGGCAGGTCTTCCGGATGGGCCTGGACTCGCTGACGGTGCTCGTGCTCTACGCGGCCGGCATCGCCGGGCTGATCGCCGTATCGAATCACTGATCCCGCTTCCTCGATAAGGTAAGCGCCTCAGGGAGAGCTAGGGGTCACGAAGGAGGGATGCCAATGAGGCGTCGCCTTTCCTTGGTCGCTGCGTTCGCGCTGCTCGCCGGCACGCTAGTCCTCACTCCCAGCGTGCTCGGCAGCCACTCGACCGTGGGACCAAACGTCAAGGTCACCGACGACAACAACAACGTCGACGGCGGGATCAACAGCGTCACGCCGAGCAAGGACGCACAGAACAGGCAGGCGAACGAGACGACGGTTGCGATCAGCACAATCGCCTCGCCGGTCACCGGCCAGGTCGGTGACCTGATCGCCGAGTCCGCCAACGACTACCGCATGGCGCCGCACTTCGGCGACACGTGGATGCCGATTTACCTCTCGTTCGACGGCGGAACGACCTGGTTCGGTTCAGGGGACCATCCGAACGGCTACAACACGATGGTTCCGGGCTTCCCGACCGACACGTCGCCCCAGGGCCTCGCGTCGCCGCTGCTCGGCCTCGACGGGGCCGGCGACCCGGTGGTCCGCTTCGACCGAGACGGCAACCTGCTCGTCGGCGGAATCGCGTTCAACCGGAACCGCGACCCGGGTGAGCGCCCGCTCGACACGGTCGGGTTCGTCGCGCGCTACGCGTACACGCCCGGAAGCCCGGCGACTCCAAGCACGACGACGTCCGCCGGCGCACCCCCGAACTTCACCTACCAGGGGACGACGATCGTCGACCGCGGCGCCGTCGGCTTCGCAATCTCCCCGTCCGTGGGCTTCGCGGGCAACTTCACCGACAAGCCGTGGATGGAGATCGATCTCAACACGCCGTCCGCAAGCCCGTGCTCGGGCAACGTCTACTACGCGGACACGAACTTCCACGGTGCGCTCGGCGGATCGCCGGTCATGTTCAGCCGCTCGACCGACGGCGGTGTGACGTGGACGTCTCCGCACCAGATCTCCAACGGCGGACAGTCCGGTGCCTCGCACAACCAGGGCGCCGACATCGCCGTGGCCGCAAACGGGACGATCTACGTCGCGTTCGAGGCCTTCAGCCAGCAGGGGCTGGACACGATCAACTTCGTCAAGTCGACGGATTGCGGCCGCCACTGGACGCAGCCGCTGGCCCTGAACACGATCAACGCACCGCAGGCGCCAGGTGTGGCCATGCGGACGCCGACGTTCGCGTTCCTCGCCACCGACACGACGAACTCGAACATCGTCTATGCCGCCTACCAGAGCTTGGTCGGGGATGACTACGACATCTACGCCCAGCGCTCGACCAACGGGGGCGCGTCGTGGAGCTCCGCCGTCCAGGTGAACGACGATCCGGGGGCCCGGCACCAGATCTTCCCGACGATCGAGGTGTCACACGGCACGCTGAGCGTCGCCTGGTACGACTTCCGGAACTCGGTGACGCCGGACAACGAGGCGCTCGACGTCTACTACTCGTGCACGAACTGCAACGGCGCCGTCTGGCCGTCGTTCGACACGCCGCAGCGCGTGACGAACATCTCGCACAACCCCGAATGCCTGCTCTTCGGAGGAGGGACCGCAGCGTTCCACGGGGACTACATCGAGCTCGACGCGTTCTGGAACGGGGTGAACAACATCGTCCACGTCGCGTGGGCCGACAACCGTGACGTGACGCCTTGCGATCTCGACCCGGCGCCCGGTCCGCCGTCGGGAAATACCGGCAACCGCAACCAGAACATCTACGAAGCCAAGCTCACCGTCGGCCCGTAAAGCGGCGGTGACCGCGCTGGTGGAGGGAGCCCGCACAGGGCTCCCTCCACTACGATGCCCCGGCTGCGGCGAGGACACTGATGGCTGCTCGCTCCAACCCAGGCCCCGGCTTCGGCTTTCCGCCGCCCGACACGGGCAACTTCCTGCTCAACGCGATTAGCCGCGCGCTGATCCTCCTGATCCGCGTCGAGCGCCGTTTCGACCCGTTCTTCCGGCCCGCCGCAGACAAGGTTCTCCGCGGCCCGTTGTCCAGAGGGGTGACAGCCCTGATCAACTGGCGGCGCAAGGACGAGGGCCTGAAGATCGCCGAGGAACGGGCCCAGCCGGACGAGGAGGCCCATCTCGACGACATCATCGCGAGCTTCAACGCCCAGATCCGCCGGCTCTGGCACCCCGGCCACGCCGAGCGTGGCGGGAACACGAAGACGCACGGCATCGTCCGTGCCGAGCTCACCGTCCGCGACGACCTGCCGGAGGCGATGCGACACGGCATCTTCGCCGAGCCCCGCCGCACGTACCCGGCATGGGTTCGCTACGCAGGCCCCGGCCCGTACGTGCCGCCGGACATCGACGACGTCGGCTTCCTGAGCATGAGCATCAAGCTGATGGGCGTGCCGGGACCGAAGCTGCTCGACGACGAGCAGCACACGCAGGACTTCCTCGGCATCTCGACGCCGACCTTCGTCACACCGAACACGAGAGCGAACGCACAGCTCCAGCGCTGGAGCTACAAGAACGCGCAGATCTTCTACTTCCTCAACTTCCGCGAGCCGCACATCCTCGACTCGATCATGCAGCTGCTCTGGACGAAGACCCAGACGAGCCCGCTCGAGGGCGACTACTTCAGCTGCGTCCCCTACCTGCTCGGGGAAGGCCAGGCGATGCAGTACTCGTTCCGCCCGCGGCTGAAGACGAGGACGCGTGTGCCGCGCCTGCCCCTGCGCCCGCCCGACAACTATCTGCGCGACGCGATGGTCGCGACGCTCGCGAAGCAGGACGTCGAGTTCGACATCTTGCTCCAGCTCCAGACCGATCCGTTCCGGATGCCGATCGAGCACAACGGCGTGCTCTGGCCGACGAAGCTCTCACCGCGCGTTCCGGCCGCGGTGCTCAGGATCCCGAAACAGAAGTTCGACTCGCCCGAGCAGCTTGGCTTCGCCAGGATCCTGTCGTTCAACCCATGGCACTGCGTTCCCGAGCACCGCCCGCTCGGCAACCAGAGCCGCGCTCGGAAGCGGATGTACTTCGAGCTCGCGAAGCTGCGGCAGCAGATGAACGACGTCGAGCACTACGAACCGACCGGCGACGAGGTCTTTCCTTAGGCTGCGGACATGACAACACAATTGGAGAAAGACCTCAGCCCCGAGGGGCGCAAAAAGCGCAGCGTGGAGCTCGGGCCGCTCTTCACTTCGGGAGCGATCGTGCTCGTCTACGGGCTCCTCCGGCGGAGGAAGCTCGCAGTCGCCGCCGGGATGGGCGCGATCTGGCTCGACCAGCGCTCGGAGCTCGGACGCTCCCTGAAGCAGCGAGCTCGAGCTCTGTCAGTGCAGGTGGTCGAGGACTAGCGGGCGCGGCGGTTCGCGAGCAGCGCCAGCACGAGGTTGACCGCCGAGATCGTCGTCGCCGTCTTCGCGGCCTTCGGGGGCAGGGCGCCCAGCTTGCCCGCTGTCCACGCCGAGATCGTGTCCGAGGCGTGGACCAGAGGAGCCTGGCGCACCGCGTGGCGGCGCACCTCGGGGTCGCGCGAGAGCAGGTCGACGCCGATCAGGATCGTCCGGATCCCGAACATGCGGAACGGGTAGGACATCGGCCCGGCCGCCTCCTCGGCGTCGAGCTTGCGCGACAACATCGACGGCGCCAGGAGCCCCGCCGTGCCGTTGAAGATCCGGATGCCCGCGAGCGTGACGCGGGCGAAGCTGCTCACCATCAGCCCGTGCGCACCCAGGGCGCGAACGGATTCTTGACCCCGCGCAGAGCCGGCTTGAGGTCGGGAAAGTGGCGCAGCAGCACGGAGCGCATCGAGTTCGCCTCCACCCAGTCGATGCCCGCCTGCGTGTACACCTCGGGCCGGTAGTCGCGCGTGAAGAACCGGTCGCTCTTCAGCCGGCGCGACGCCATCAGGATGAAGACGCGGAAGGCCGTGTCGCTGAACCCGAACCCCTTCGGCTTCGGCTCCACGTAGAACCCGATCATCGCGTCGACGCGCTCGACGTCCCCGTAGATCCGCTCGAGCTCGGCAGCCCAGGCGGGGTTGTCGGTCATCTCCTCGAACGTCTTGACGGGCTCGAGGTGGAAGAGCCGCCGGAACTGGTTGTAGCGCGGCACACCGCGCTCGCGGCTGCGGAGGACGTCGATCGAGGCGAGGTCGATCAGCGACCCGTCCGGCCGGTCGAAGTGCTGGAGGAACTTCGGGAAGTTGTGGAGCGTGATCGCCCCGGGGTGCAGCGTCCCGAACGAGTACAGGAGATCGGTCATCGACAGCTCGGACAGCACCTCGCGGACGTGCAGCGCCCCGATCTCGGGCAGGGTCGCGTTCCGCAGCTCGCTGTCGTCCCCGAGCGAGCGGAGGCTGAACTCATCCGGGATCAGCGGGTGCATCCGGTAGACCGCGACGAACTCCTCGGTCAAGGCGTAGGGAACCCCGTGGTGGTCGGTCGGCGAGCCCGGAATGCCGCGGATGACCTCGTTCGAGGTCCGCCTGCCGATCAGCTTGTCCAGCCGCTCGCCCAGAAGGCCCCACCAGTTGGTGCGCAGTGCGATCACCGTCGTCGGATGCGCGATGATCGCCGGCGTCCAGTCGACGGTGTGGATCTTCGCCATCAGCGCCGAGGTCACCAGCCGAGCCTTGTCGAAGAGGCTCTGGTCGTCGAGCTCCGGGTGCTTGGCGGCCAGGTGGTCGGCAACCGCGTTGTGCTCGCGCATGAACAGCGAGTGCAGCAGCGCCAGGCCGACCCAGAAGTTCCCGGCGACGCCCGTGAGGTCGACGTGCTTCTCGAGATCGGCCGGCGGGAGGCCCGTCTCGTCGATCCGCAGCTTGCCGCCCTCGTGCGTCCGGAGCGCGTCGGCGAACGCGACGTCGCGTCCGTAGATCTGCGAGCCGTCCCACCAGTGAGTGTCGTCGGTGACGAACGTCGCGGGCCCGTTCGGGTCGGCGCTCGGGTCGCGCCGCGTCCGCGGGATCGTCATCGGGTGATCCGGCCAGGGGTCGTCGTCTTCGAGCGTGATCTGCCAGGGATCCTTGGGCTCGTTCTTGCCGTGGCTGAACCAGTCGTGCACCTCGAACTGGATCCACGCGCCCGCGAGCAGGTTGAGCGTCGTCGCCGGCTGAAACTCGTCGCGCGTCAAGAGCTCGCGGCTGACCAGGCGCGGATTCGGGTCGAGCAGCGCGTCCGGCGGCTCGGTGTAGGTGTAGCGAAGCGGGACGTTCCGGCCGAACCGGCTGCCGAGGCTCCCCATCAGCGGGTCGTTCAGGTCGTTGAACGAGCCGTCGAGCGTGCGCGCGGTCCGGTAGCGCTCGTGCGCCGAGACGTCGGGGCGGTCGAGCTCGCCCCGGCCCGTGTCGTAGAGGTTCTCCTCGCGCAGGCGGTCGCGAAGGCCGATCAGAGTCAGCATCGCAATCGGCAGCGGGAGCCGGTCCCAGCCGATCCGCTTGTCGAGCATCTCGGAAAAGCCGTCGAACAGGGATGAGAGCGGCGAGCCGGGCAAGTCGAAGGCTCCTTTCACCGGAGGGAAGCGACGGCCGCTCGCCGCGGGACGTGCCCGATGTAAGCATTCCCCGCGAAACACGTCAACGGGGTGCCGCTTGGCTGATGGCGTCCGCAGTGTTAGGTTCGAGGGGCGGCCCAGCTCCCCGACCCGAAGGGAGCCAGTCCATGGTTGTCGATGTGCCGCAGCTACTCGAGATGTCCCCGGACGAGCTCGACACGCTCTTCCGAGAGAGCGCCGCGGGCGCGATCCCCGTCGGCCGGACGAAAGGGACGGTCCTCGTCGCTCCCGGGACGGAGGTCGCCTGGCCCGCGAAGAAGCTGATCCACTGGCTCGCCTGGCGCGGAAAGATCTTCAATCCGCAGAGGGGCGACCTGCTGAACATCGTCTCGATGTTCGGCGTCAAAGCCGTCCGGGCCAACGTCTACAAGGACCCGAGCTGGCTCGACCAGGCCGAGACGATCGTGCTCGACTACTCGAAGACATCGCGGATCGCGCACAAGGTCAGAGACGAGATCCGCGAGGTCTCGCCGGGGGTCTATCTCGGGCTCGTCTACTGGGGGCGGAACCGGATCCTGTACTTCACCCTGACCTCGACGAGCTGAGCTTTCGGTGCCGCATCAGGTCGCATTGACGCTCGTCGCCCAGGTCCGGCCGGGCCAGGTCGAGAGCCTCCAGGAGCTCCTGAAGACGATGGGCGACGGAGTCGCGAACGGCTCGGTGGTCGACCTCGGCGCGCTCGACGGCGTGCACTTCGCGCGCTTCATCGTGCTCGAGGAGGCGACCGACCTTCGCGGCGAGCCGCTGCCGGCGTCGCTCCTCTACCTGAGCGACCTCGATGTCTCGCGGGAGCATCATCTCGGCCAGCTCGTCGACCAGTCCGGCGAGGGGCTCGACCGGCTCTTCGAGCACTGCGAGGGCTATCCCGAAGAGAGGAAGCGGACGCGCGAAACGCGCCTCGACTACTTGCGGCGCCACCGCGTCAAGGAGCAGGCCTTCTACGTCAACACCGTCGGGCGCACGCGCCACCAGATCCGCGAGGAGGCCGAGCTGCGTGACCGGCTCGAGGACTTTCTCGACGGTGCCGACCACCTGCGGCGCCAGGACCCGGCCGAGATCCGGCGCTCGGTGCTCGAGCACGTCGAGGCCGACCGCACGCTCAGCCGGGCGCTGAGCCCGCCCGCGGGGCTCGACCTCGGCTTCCGGCTGCGCGAGCTCGGGCACCTGCTCGTCGTGGCGCTGCTCGTGCTCGTGCTCTTGCCGCTCCTGCTCCTCGCCGCCCCGTTCTTCCTCGTCCTGCTGCGCCGGCACGAGCGCAGAGACAAGGCGCCGCACGTGAAAGCGCCCGTCGAGGTCGTCCAGGAGCTCGCGGCGCTCGAGGACCACGTCGTCCAGAACCCGTTCACGGCGCTCGGCTTCGTCAAGCCGGGCCTCTTCCGGCGCCTGACGCTGACCGGGGTGCTGTACGCGATCAACTACGTGACGAGGCACGTCTTCAACCGCGGCAACCTGGCCGGTGTGAAGACGATTCACTTCGCGCGCTGGGTCTTCCTCGACGACAAGCGCCGCGTGATCTTCGCCAGCAACTACGACGGCAGCCTCGAGAGCTACATGGACGACTTCATCGACAAGATCGCGTGGGGGCTCAACATCGTCTTCAGCAACGGCCACGGCTATCCGAACGCCCGCTTCCTGATCGCCGACGGCTGCCGCGACGAGCTCGCGTTCAAGGACTACCTGCGCCTGCACCAGGTGCCGACGCGGGTGTGGTACTCCGCCTACGACCAGCTCAGCTGCGCCAACATCGCGAACAACGCGCGGATTCGCGCCGGGCTGCGCGGCGAGCCCGGCCGCGAGACGACCGAGCAGTGGGTGCAGGCGCTGTGAGCGCGCCCGAGCTGAACGACGTGCAGGGCCTCGTCGCCCGCGGCTACGGCAACCTGCCCTCGGCCCAGTTCCTGCTCGTCGGAATCGACGACGGCGCCGCCGGCCGGGCCTGGCTCGGCGCCGTCGCGGGCAGCCTGACGACCGCCGAGCGCAGCCCGGAAGGACAGGCGGTGAACCTCGCGCTCACGAGCTCCGGGCTCGCGAAGCTCGGTCTCGACGCGGCGACCGTCGGCCTCTTCTCCACCGAGTTCGCCGACGGGATGGCCTCAGCGCACCAGAGCCGCGCGCTCGGCGACATCGACGAGAACGCCCCGGAGCACTGGGCCTGGGGCGGCCCCGGGACGCCCGAGGTCGACGCGGTGCTGCTCCTCTACGCCTCCGACGACCCGGCTCTGGCCCGCCTCGAGCGCGAGCAGGCCGGCGAGCTCGGCGCGGGGCTGCGGGTCCTCGCCAGACTCGAGACCTCGAACCTCGATGGCCACGAGCCGTTCGGCTTCCGCGACGGCATCTCACAACCGTTCGTCGAGGGCCTCTCGAAGAAGGGCCCGCCCGAGACGACGCTGCGCTTCGGCGAGTTCGTGCTGGGCTACCCGAACGAGTACGGCCGCTACACCGATCAGCCGCTCCTCGACGCCCATCCCGAGCTCGCGCGCAACGGCTCCTACCTCGTCTTCCGCCAGTTGCGCCAGGACGTCCACGGCTTCTGGAGGTTCGTCGACGAGGCGTCGAGGAACCCGGACGGGAGCTCCGACCCGGTCCGCCGGCTCCGGCTCGCGGCGAAGATGGTCGGACGCTGGCCCGGCGGCGCACCGCTCGTGATCGCACCCGACGGCGACGACCCCGCGCTCGCGGAGGCGAACGACTTCGCCTACTTCCAGGACGATCGCCACGGCACTCGCTGCCCGATTGGCTCGCACATCCGGCGCGCGAATCCGCGAGACTCCCTCGATCCGAAACCGGGAACGGCACAATCGTGGGCGATCAACCGGCGCCACCGGATCCTGCGCCGCGGCCGCGAGTACGGTGAGGAGGAGCTCCTGAGACCCGACAAGGCGTTACTCGTAGACGCCGCGATTTCCGGCGAGCGCGGGCTCCATTTCATCTGCCTGAACGGGAACATCTCGCGCCAGTTCGAGTTCGTGAACGACACCTGGCTGAACAGCCCGAAGTTCGCGGGGCTCTACGACGACGCCGACCCGCTCGTCGCGCCGTCGAGCCCGCACGGCGGGACCTTCACCGTTCAGTCGAGCTCCGTCCGCGAGCGGGTGAGCGAGGTGCCTCGATTCGTCTCGGTCCGGGGCGGAGCGTACTTCTTCATGCCCGGGCTCGCCGCGACGCGCTCCCTGGCGAGGCTCGGAGGCTGATGGACCCCGACGACCGTCTCCGGCTCGACTACGAGCAGACGACGCAGCTGCTCCGCACGCTGACGGACATCCGCTTCAAGCTGATCGCGTTCGTGCCGACGTTCGCGGGCGCGTCGGTCGGCTTCTTCGCTCACCCCCGGGCGGCGGTGGAGCTGATCGCCATCGGCGTGCTCGGCCTGGTCGCGACGCTCGGGATCCATCTCTACGAGCTGCGGAACTCACAGCTCTACGCGGCAGCAGCCGGACGCGCGAAGGAGCTCGAGCGGCAGCTCCAGCTTTCGGGCGGAGGGCTGAACGCGCACGATTCCGGCCTCGCCCTGGTCTACGGAGCCGCGCTGGCGGGCTGGAGCTACATCGTCGCCTGGGGCGTCCTGCGCGAGATCGGCCTCGACAGCGCGAGAGGAGTTGGCCTCGCAATCGGCGGCGCAGTCGGCGCGTTCGTCATCGCACAGGGCCAGCGCCCGGGTTAGAGACGCATCGGGCTACGGCAGTCAAGTCGAACGCGTGAGCTGCCGATTCGATCCCATGGTCAGTCGCCGCCTCTTCGTCGTCAGTCTCCTGGCGCTTGCTTCACTCACATTCGGCGCCGGCGCTCTCGCTCATGACGCCGCAGCGCCTGTCGTAACGCTGATTGCCCCCGCGAGCGGTGCGACGTTCAAGCTGACAAGCCTGCCCAAGGACACTCCGCTCTTCAGCTGGCGCGTCGACTACCCGACACCGCCGGGCCAAGCGGTCCATGTGGCCCTGGAGGTCTCGACCGACCCGACCTTCGCCGCCGGCGCCTACAACACCAGCCGCGGTTGTGAGCCGGCCGACCTTGCGTGCTTCACGAGCCTGAAAGCGCAGGCGGATTGGTTCCGGTATGCCGATGCGTGTCTGGCCACCTCTCGGCCGCCTGACTGTGCGACCCGACAGCAGGGCGCGCCGATCACCTTCTACTGGCGCGTGAGCGTCACGTGGGCGAGCGGCCAACCCCCGGCCTCCGCAACCGGCTCGTTCAGAGGCCAGCCATTCCCCGATAGCGACCATGACGGCATCCTCGATCCGCGCGACAACTGTCCCAGGGTTGCCAACCGCGACCAGCGCAACTCCGACGGGAGCAAGCTCGGCGATGCCTGCGAGCGTGATCGGACACCGCCGAGGGTGCGTGTGTCGCCCGCAACCCTGACCCGCGGTCGGTGGGGCCGAGTCAACATCCACATGGGCGACACGCGATCGGGCATCGTCAAGATCGACGCCGGCCTCTACCGCGGATCTCGCCGGTTGACACATCTGGCCCTCACCGTGATGACGGCCCGCTTCGAGACCACCTACTACTACAGGCTCTTCATCCCGCGATCCGCGCCGGCGGGTGCCTACCGCGTCTGCCTCCGTGTCACCGACCTGAGCCGAAACTCCACCCGTCGTTGTGCGCCCGTTCGGGTGCGCTAGCGAGAGCCCTCGTCCGAGCGATCCGGCGCCGGCCAGCAAGGCCGATGCAACGGAGCAAGAGCTGTTCCAGCGCTCGTCGTCTAAACAGGGAGCTCACAACGCCGCCCCTCAGTTCGCTCCGTCCTGCCCGCCTGGCCGCCCTCGCTGTCGTCCTCGCCGCTGTCACTCTCGGTACGGCTGGGCCGGCGGCGGCCTCACCGACGGTCACGCTGCTCACGCCGTCGAATGGCTCGACCGTCACAATCCAGCCCGGCGCGTACATCACCTATCACTGGCAGGTCAACTGGCCCGACGTGCCGCCCCAGGGCATCATCACGACCATCTGGGAGCTCTCCACCGACCCCTACTTCGGGCCGGGACAGGTCGTCGGCGCCGAGGGTCAGACCTGCTCGGCCCAGAACTATGCGTGCTGGACGAGCTGGGCTCCGCCGAGGGCGTACGGGCCGCCGTACGGGCAGACCTTCTACTGGCGCGTGACCTTCAACGGCGTCGTCAGCGCCGTCTCATCGTTGCGAGTGATGCTCGCCCCGGATCTCGTCAAGCCGAGGGCTCGCGCGTTCAGCGGCAGCGCCAGGCGGGGCACGACCGCGCAGTTCACGGCGCAGCTCGAAGACAACCGCGGAGCGGTCCGGTATCGCGCAACGCTCGAGTATCGTGGCCGCCCGATCCTGGCGCGGTCCTTTCCTTTCCTGGAAAGCGTCTGGACGGCGCCGCTCGACTTCTACAGCTCGCGGCCGCTTCCGAGGCGGATGCGCCCGGGCCGCTACCAGTTCTGCATCAAAGCTTGGGACCGGGCCGGTAACCGGGCACGAAGCTGCGCTCCCTACCGCATCCGCTGACCCGTCAGAACACGATAGGGCCCACCGCTACGCTCATCGCGTATGGCGGTCTCTCGCCTCATTCTCGGCTGTGGCAATTTCGGGGGAATCGGCTCTGCGCCCGAGTTCTTCGGCCGGGGCGAGAGTGAGGAAGAGGCGTACCGGCTCATGGACGTGGCCTGGGAGCGCGGAATTACGAGCTTCGACACGGCCGACGCCTACGGTGGCGGGCGCAGCGAGACGTGGATCGGCCGCTGGCTCGAGCGCACCGGCAACGAGCCCGCGCTGACAACGAAGGTCTTCCACTCCGTCGAAGGAGATCCAGAGGACCACGGCCTCTCGCGCGAGCGCATCCTCCGGCAGATCGACGGCAGCCTCATGCGGCTCGGCGTCGATCACGTCGACCTGTACCTGATTCACGAGCCCGATCCGGAGACGCCGCTCGAGGAGACGCTGGACGCGCTCGACGAGGTCGCCCGGGCCGGGAAGGTGCGCGGGATCGGCGCCAGCAACGTCGACGTCGCCTGGCTCGAGCAGGCACGCGGCCGCGTCCAGTGGGTGCAGAACTCGTACTCGCTGCTCGCTCGCGAGTCGGAGGATGTGCTTCAGCTCTGCGCGGAACAGGGCCTCGGCTTCACTCCGTTCAGCCCACTCGCGGGCGGGTGGCTGGCCGGCAAGTACCGCCGCGACGAGCCCACCCCTCCCGGCTCGCGCATGACGATGCGACCCGAGCCGTACCTGCACCTCGACAGCGAGGCCGTTTACCGCGGTCTCGACAGCCTCGCCGAGGCCGCCGCCGAGCGTGGCGTCGACATGCCGACGCTCGCTTTCGCCTGGCTGCTCGCCGATCCGCGCGTCACGGCGGTCGTCGTCGGCCCCAGGCGCCCGGAGCACCTCGAGCCGGCGTGCGCGGCCCTCGACGTCGAGCTCACCCCTGCCGAGCGCGACGAGCTAGCGGCGCTCTTTCCCTTATGAGCCCGCAGGTGGGATGTTCTGGTTCTGGCGGAAGACGTTGTCCGGGTCGAACTTCTGCTTGATCTCACGTAGGCGGGCGAACTTCTCCGCTCCGAACGCGGCCTGCACGCGCTCGAGCGGCTCGTCGCTGCCCATGTAGTTGAGGTAGCCGCCGCCGCGACTCGAGTAGGGAGCAACGCCATCGCCGAACGCTCGCGCCCACGCGATCTGCTCGTCGTCGTCGTCAGGCGATTCCCAGATCGAGAGGCCGCTCACGTTGAAAGCGGCGTGCCGGTTGGCGAACGCCGTGGCGTCCTCCGGCACTCGCTTCGCTTGACCCTCTAGCGGCTCGATCAGCACGCTTCCGAGCGGCGAGCGCCGCCGCGCGAAGTGCTCGACGACAAACTCAATCGCCTCGTCGGGCATCGCCGTGACGAAATGGCCTTTCCAGTAGTGCCGAAGCCCGAAGGGAATCTCGCCGAAGATCGCCTGGAGCTGCAGGTAGCTCGTCGGCCGAACAGCGTCGAGCAGCAAGCCCGGCATCGAGCGCAGGGCGTCGAGCCGTCCGCGCGCGTCCTCCGAGTCGCCGCTCCAGCAGACCGCCACGACGACCACAGCGGCGCCACTTGCGCCGTCGTGACCGAGGACGAGAACGAAGGTGAGCTCGTCGGGCGCGTCTTCGACCACAGTGCGAAAGCTGCGGATGACGGCGTTCGCGTTCGCGAAGTCGTAGACGAGGAGCCCCGCGGTCAGCGGGGGCAACTCGTGCAAGCGGTAGAAGAAGCGGGTGACGACGCCAAAGTTGCCGCCAGCCCCGCGAAGCGCCCAGAAGAGGTCGGAGTGCTCGTCTTCGCTCGCCAGGAGAACCCGGCCGTCCGCTGTCACCACCTCCGCCTGGAGCAGGTTGTCGAGCGTGAGCCCGTAGCGTCCCATCAGGTGGCCGATCCCGCCGCCGAGCGTCAGTCCCCCGATCCCCGTCGTCCCGAACGTCCCGCCCGTCGTCGCCAGGCCGTGGCGCTGGCAGGGGGGATCGAAGTCGTTCCACGTTGCGCCTCCCCCGGCCTCGGCGACGCGAGTCGTCTCGTCGACTTCAACCCCGCGCAGCAAGCGGAGGTCGAGCATCAGGCCGCCCTCACAGACGGCATGACCCGCGACGTTGTGGCCGCCGCCGCGAACGGAGAGCGGTAGCTCGGCAGCGCGCGCGAACTCGATCGCAGTGACGACGTCGGCTGCGTCGATCGGCCGGACGATCAGCGCGGGGCGACGGGTGATGGCGCCGTTGAAGATGCCCCGGGCGAGGTCGAAGTCGGGATGCTGCGGGTCGATGACCTGGCCGCGAAGCGACGCCTGAAGGTCGAGCTGGTCGTCGATCAACGTGGCGATGGCCGGATCATCTCCTGCCGCCGCCAAAAATGAAAGTCAGAGCCCGCCCGCGAAGCCGATCCGGCGCGCCCAGTCCGGATGGTCGATCAATGGGTTCCGGTTCCCCTGCTTCTCGAAGATCGCCGCGTTGCGATGGCGCTCGTACTCGCTCACCGGCGCGCTCTCGTGCCAGTCCAGGAGCAGCGCCAGGCTCTCCTCCGTGTAGACGCCGAGCCCTGGGTACCGGAGCAGGAAGTAGAGCGTCGCGCGCGCGACCGGCGCCTTCTGCCGCCAGGGCTCGAAGCCGGCGGCCTCGCGCTTGCCGCAGCTCTCGCGGACGACCTCGAGGTAGTCGGGGAAGTCGACGTACGGCGAATTGCCGCGAAAGCTGTTGCACTTTCGCTCGCACGTGAAGAGGTGGTGCAGGTCGCCGCGCATCGGCTCGTGGTGCTTGAACCACGACTGGCAGACGACGTGCTCGCAGTTGTACGGGTGGAGCTTTTCCAGCAGAGCCTCGGTCGACTCGTCGGCCGCGCCCCGCTCGCCGGTTTCCTCAACCCGGAACGAGGCGCGCTGGGACTCGATCTTGGCCGCTTCCTCGATCAACTTCTTCGGATCGAACTCCTCCTCGGTGTAGACGCTGCGCAGCATCCCGTCGGGCTGGAGGTCGATCCAGGGATAGAGCTCGACGGCGGGGCAGTAGGCGGGGCGCACTCGATGCGTGTCCTCGAGCAGGCTCGAGAGCGCTGAAAAGAGCTCGGGCGCCTCCGCGTCCGCGTCCAGCTCGGAGTAGTAGCCGGCGGCGGCCTTGCGATCCGCCTTCTCGTCGAGATACTTCCTCTCCTTCGCGGCCGCGAGCTCGGTCAGCGCCTGGCGGAGCAGCTCCATGCTGGGCGCAAGTCTTACAGCAGCCGATACGTTCGTCTCGTGAGCGTCGACATGCAGCGGCGGGCGCGCCTTTTCCGGCTGGGGCGGGTCGCCGTGCTCGCGAGCGTGATCGTCTACTTCTTCCTGCCCTACTGGATCCAGGCGGCGATCCCGGTGTGGCTGCTCTTCCTGGCCGCGCTCGGGCTCGAGGTCGAGTTCTTCCTGGGCGGCTACATGCAGACGCGGCGGAGGCAGCCGGCCGCGTCGTCGCCCGATCGCGGCCCGCAGCAGCGCGACCTCTCCGAGCTGGGGAGCTGGGCCTGGTGGGACTCCGACCAGGCCACCGTCCTCCCGGTCGTCGAGGCACCCCGTTTTCGCTGGATCCACGTCGCGGAGGCGGCCGCCGGGATCGCGCTCGTCGCGGCGATCCTCTTCTACGCCTCGCGGCCGAAGGGCTGGGACGCGGTCAGCGCCGAGAACCGAGCACACACGGAGGCCGTCCTCTCACGCGAGGCCTCATTCGTCGCCGGACACCCGGCCCGGATCGGCTGCGACACGAGCGGGCTGTACGTCGGCGTCGTCCAGGACGCGGACGGGCTCGCCTACGTCGGCGGCAACCGCGCCTACCTGACGCCGTCGATCTGCAACACGCTCTACCAGCTCGCGATCAAGCACCGCGCGCAGTCGTTCTCGCAGACGGCCCGCGCGCTCGCCGTCCTCGGGCACGAGTCGTGGCACCTCCAGGGCGTGCGCAACGAAGGCCTGGCCAACTGCTACGGCTACCAGAGCGGCGTCGAGATCGGCGTCCACCTCGGTCTCTCGGAGAAAACGGCACGCGCGATGATGCGGGAGCAGCTCGCGACGAATGCCTCCGACTCGGGAAGCAACCTGCAGTACCGGGTGCCCAGCGAGTGTCACGACGGCGGCGCTGCCGACCTGCATCCAGACGCCGCGGGCTTTCCCTAGCTCAGGAGATCGCGGTCTCGGGCTCGCGGCTGGGAAGGACTTGCGCCACTCGTTCGAGCCAGCGCGTTGCCTTCATCCGCTCGAAGATCGTCCGCGCCTCTTCGAGCAGTGGCGCCGCTTCCTCCGTGCGATCCGTATCCACTAGCCAGCGACCGTAGTCGACGAGCACCGGTCCGAGGAGAGCGGCCTTGCCGAGGTTGCGCGCCGTTGCCAGCGCCAGTGCGTACTCCTCGGCGGCGGTGTCGTGTTCTCCCCTCCCGGCAGCCGCGTTGGCGCGGATTCGCGCGCGGCAGAGGTCGACGGCGCGTGTTCGTCGTGCGGGTGGAATCGCGTCGAGCAACGCCGCGAATGGAAGCGCCAGGCTGGGGTCCTGCAGATCACTTGCTACCGTCGCGGCGTCCACGAAGATGGGCCCGGCGAGGCCAACAAGGTCCTGAGTAATCAGATCCTGAGTGAGATCCTCGAGGAGGGGGAGCGCATCGGCCAGCCGGCGCTCCCCGATCGCAACGACTGCCCGTCGCCACAAGGTGACGTTCTGGAGCTGCAAGTCACTTGACGTCTCGACCTCCGGCGAGATTCGGGCCAGCCAGCTCTCGGCCAGCTCCGGCTCGGAGCGTTCATATGCCGTGCGGGCGAGCAAGAGGGAGCCATAGACGTGGCTGGACACTGCCGTCTGAGGCTCGAGCGGCAGCTCTTCGGCGAGGGCGAACGCGCTGTCCCAGTCGCCATCCATTAGCAGGTCTCCGATCAGGCCAATGCCCAGCGAGGGGGCGAACCAGCGGTCGCCTCGGCTACGGGCAAGCTCGAAGCCCGCCTCGGTGGCAGCGCGCGCTTCCTCGTCGCGGTCCTCGTTCATCGCGATCACGGCGAGGTTGTTGTAGGCCCGCAGTGCCTGGGGAACGAGGTCATGCTGAAGCGCGATCGCGAGCGCCTCTCGGAGGAGCGCGCGCGACTCGTTCGGTCGTCCCGGCAGGAGCAACGCCTTCGTGTTCAGCGCCTCGGAGAGCACAGCCGGGAAGCCGTGTTCCTCGGCGATCTCGAGCGCCAACTCAATGCGCTGCTTGGCCGTCTCGTCGTCACCCTGGAAGTGGAGGATTCGCCCGGCCTGAGCGGCTAGCCGCGCGACGTTCTCGTCCGGCTCGTCCTGGGCAAGCACGGCCAGGACGGGCTCGAGAAGCTCGAGTGCCTCCTCACCGCGTCCGAGTGCCCAGAGGGCCAGGCCGAGGTGCGCGGTGGCGCGGGCAGCGTCGTGCGGTAGGCCGGCTGCCTCGAACCGCGCTCGCGCGTCACGCAGTGCCTCCTCCGCCGCTACCGCATCGTTCGCGGACAGCGCCATCTCGCCGGCGCGCTCGAGCAGGCTCGCGCGTTCCTCCTCGGCGTCCGCGAGCCCGGCGGCGCGATCGAATGCCCGGCGCGCGTCCTCGGGCGCCGCAAGCGCGGCGGCTCGTTCTCCTGCCCGCGAGAGCCAGTCGCGCGCCTGTGCCTTGACGACGTCGGCATCGTCGGCTGCAGGGTCGGCGGCGTGCGCGTCGACGTAGTGCGCAGCGATCACCTCCGCGATCTCATCCGGGTCGAGCCCCGCCTCGCGCTCCAGGTAGCCGGCGGCCGCAAGATGCCGAGCCTTGCGATCACGGCGCGCAAGCGTCTCGTAGGCGACACGCTGGACGAGCGCCTGCAGGAAGCCGTACTGGCCCCGTTCGGGCGAGCGCGGATCGGTCTGGAGCGTGAGCAGCTCCTTCCGCACCAGTGCGGCGAGGATCGGATCGAGGTCGGCCTCGGCGCTCCCCGATACCGCTGCGAGCCCGCGCTGGGTGAACGTCTTGCCGAGCACGGCTGCGTCCTCGAGCACACGTCGCTCCGGTGGCTCGAGCCCATCGAGCCTCGAGGCGATCAGCGCATGCAGGGTCTCCGGCACCTCGAGCGCCTCGACCGGGCCGCTGACGCGGAAGACGTCGCCGTCGCGCTCCAGCAGCCCCCGGTCGAGCAGCATCCGCACCGTCTCGACGGCGTACAGCGGGATGCCGTCGGCCCGGTCGCGGATCGTCATCCGCAGCTCCTCCGGCAGGCCGGGGACGAGCCCTTGCAGGAGCGAATCCATCGCCTCGGCGTCGAGGGGCTCGAGCGTCAGCGCAGTCGAGTTGCGGATCCGCGTGCCGAACGTGGGGTGCCGCTCGCCTAGCTCCGGCCGGGAGAGGGTGAGCACGTAGAGCGGATGGCTGCGCGACCAGTCGAGCAGGTACTCGATGAAGTCGAGCAGCGCGGCGTCGGCCCAGTGGAGATCCTCGAAGAGCAGCACGACCGGGCCGGTTTCCGCCATCCGCTCGAAGAAGAGACGCCAGGCCGAGTGGAGATCCTCCTGGTCCGGCGCGACTCGGTCGGTCAGCCCGAGGACGTGCTGAAGGCGCGGCTCGACCCACTCGCGCTCGTCCGCGTCGGGTACGTGCTCCTCGATCGTCGCGTGCAGCTTTGCGAGAGCTTCCTCCGGCGGATCGTCCTCCGCGATGCGGGCGCGCATCCGCACCATCTCGGCAAGCGCCCAGTACGCGACGCCGTCGCCGTAGGAGAGGCAGCGGCCGCGATGCCACCAGATGTCGTCGACGAGGCCGTCGACGTACTTCTCGAACTCCCACGCCAGCCGCGACTTGCCGATGCCGGCGACGCCGACCACCGCGACGAAGCTCGCGCGCCGGTCGTCCGCGGTCGCGTGGAAGAGGTCCTTGACGAGCCGGAACTCCCGGTCGCGTCCGACGAACGGCGCCTCGAGCCCGGCCGAGCGTCCCTCGCCGCGCCTCGACCCGACGACTCGCGACGCACGCCAGAGCTGGACCGGCTCCGCTTTGCCTTTCAGCTCGTGCGAGCCCGCGTCCTCGTAGACGATCGCCGCCTCCGATGCGCGCTTCGTCGTCTCGCCGACGAGGACGGTGTCGGGCTCCGCCGCGCTCTGCACCCGCGACGCCGTGTTCACGAGATCGCCGGCGACCATTCCCTGGCCCTCCGCGCCGATCGTGACCGCCGCCTCCCCGGTGAGCACGCCGGCTCGCGCGCGCAGGTCGGGCGCGCCGACCTCCTGGCCGAGCACGGCCATCCCGGAGACGAGGTCGAGCGCGGCGCGCACCGCCCGTTCGGCATCGTCCTCCTGCGCGACCGGAGCACCCCAGACGGCCATCACTGCGTCGCCGATGAACTTCTCGACGGTGCCCCCGTAGCGCTCGACGATCTGTCGGGAGCTGTCGAAGTAGCGGGTCAGGACCTCGCGGGTGTCCTCCGCGTCGCGCCCCTCCGATGCGGTCGTGAAGCCGACCAGATCCGCGAACAGCACCGAAACCAGGCGACGCTCGGCCACCGGTGTGGCGACTGCTGAGGCGGCGACCGCCTCCGGGACCGCACCTACTTCGAGCGGCGCCCCGCAGTCGCCGCAGAACTTCTTGTCGGGCGCGTTCGAGCCACCGCAGGCAGAGCACACGGATACGAGCGCGCTCCCGCAGTCGCCGCAGAACTTCTTCTCGAGCGGATTCTCGGCGCCGCAGTTCGAGCACGTGATCACGTCAAGAGCCTAACCCGCAACTCCGCGCGCTAATAGCGATCAACGGTTCGAGTCGCGAGGCCCCGTCGAGAGGCGGGGCCTCGCCGGTTCTAGTAGGTGCTGCCGCCCGAGCTCTTCTTCGCCTTCTTCTCGGCGCGCTTTTCCTTCAGCGACTTCTGCGCGACCTTCTTGCCGAGCTTCTTCGGCTTCTCAGCGCCCTTCATCCGTGCCTCCTGAGTCGTGGTCTTCGCACATGGTAGGGCGCGGGGCCGACGATCAGTCGGGGAGGACGTAGAAGGCGACCGCCGAGTACTGCAACGCGACGGCCGCGATCACGAGCACGTGGAAGATCTCGTGGTAGCCGAAGACCGCCGGGTACGGGTTCGGGCGCCGGAACGCATAGACGAGCGCGCCGGCGGTGTAGGCCAGGCCTCCCGCGAAAACGAGGAGGGAGCCGGTGAGGCCGATCCGGTCGATGAGCTGCGGAAAGACGACGGCACCGACCCAGCCGAGCGCGACCCCGATCGCCGCGGCGAGCCACTTGGGGGCGTCGAGCCAGACGAACTTGAGGAGGACTGCGACGAGCGCTCCGCCCCAGACGATTCCGAGCACCACGGGTTTCCAGTCACCGCGCAACACGAGCAGGCCGATGGGCGTGTACGTCCCGGCGATCAGCCCGTAGACGCCGACGTGGTCGATCCGCCGCAGCCAGCGTCGCTTCGCTTCGGGCCAGTTGAGGCAGTGGTAGAGGGCGCTCGCGCCGAACATCGTCGCCACGCTCGTCGCGAAGACGATCGCTGCGGCGACCCCGAGCCCGGTGTCCGCGTCGAGGACGAGTGCGAGCCCGAGCGGGACCGAGACCACGAAGGCGCCCGCGTGCGAGAGACCCCGCAAGCTGGGCCTGAGCTCGGGAACGGCTAGGCCGGCTCGGACCTGGCGATCCATGCGTCTCCGGACACGGATTGATGATAGGCGGGACGCCGGAGCAGGCGACTAGGCAACGCTCGGCAACGGTGTTATCGTTGCCAGGGTAAGAAAGGGAGAGGTTTGCGGAGAAATCTTTGTCTATTCGGTCTAATTCTTGGGCTTCTTGCCCTCGTCGGCGTGCTCGCTGCGAGCGGCGCCGCGTCGGACCCGCCCGGCACCGTTGTCATGACCGGCCTCGACAACCCGCGCGGGCTCGCATTCGGCCCCGAGGGCGGCCTCTACGTCGCCGAGGCAGGGCGCGGGGGGCCAGGCCCGCCATGCGCGATGATTCGCGGCCAGCTCCAGTGCGTCGGCGAGAGCGGCGCGGTCTCACGACTGTGGCACGGAGATCAGGAGCGGATCGCGACCGGGCTCCCGTCGTATGCGCCGGAGGACGGCTCTGGCGCGACCGGGCCGCACGACATCTCGCTGCACGGCCGCGGCGGCGCCTACGTGACGATCGGGCTCGGCGCGAACCCGGACTTCCGGGCGGTCTTCGGGGACGGCTTCGGCCGGCTGGTTCGCGTGAAGCCGAACGGAACCTGGGTCGGGTCCGACGACATCTCGACCTACGAGGCCGAGCACAATCCCGACCAGAGCCCGGTGCCCGACAGCAACCCGTACGGCATCCTCGCGGAGCCGGGCGGGCGGGTCGTCACCGACGCCGGGGGCAACGACCTCCTGCGGGTGGCCTCGAACGGGAACATCTCGACGCTCGGGGTCCTCCCCTCGCGGCCGCAGGGGCGGGCGACCGACTCTGTGCCGACCTCGGTCGCGGTTGGGCCCGACGGCGCGTACTACGTCGGCGAGCTGACGGGCGCTCCGTTCTTCACGGACATCGCGCGGGTCTATCGCGTCGTCCCGGGGCAGGATCCCGAGCCCTTCGGGCCGACCTTCAGCTTCATCATCGATCTCGCGTGGGGCCCCGACGGCAACCTGTACGTCCTGCAGCTCGCGAGCGAGCCCGGCCTGGCCGGCCCCGGTGAGCTCTTCAGGGTGGAGTCGGACGGGACGAAGACGCCGGTCATCACCGGGCTCGAGTCGCCCGGCTCGCTCGTCTTCAGCTCGGACGCGCTCTACATCTCGGATCACAGCGACAGCGCGGGGACCGGCGAGGTTTTGCGCTTCGACCTTCCGCTTCCGCCGCCGCCTCCTCCACCGCCGCCACCTCCCCCACCTCCGCCTCCACCGCCTCCACCGCCTCCACCTCCGCCTCCGCCTCCCCCACCTCCGCCGCCACCACCGCCACCGCCACCGCCACCAGCGCCACCGCGTCCGACCTGCGCCGTCCCGAGGCTCATCGGGATGACGCTGGAGACGGCTCGAACCCGGATCGAAGGCGCACGCTGCTCCGTCGGCCGTGTGCGCAGAGGGCGTTCCATCAAGCGGCGCATCGGCAAGGTGATCGGCCAGGCCCCGAGGGCGGGAGCCCTGCGCCGGATCGGCGCCCCGGTCAGCATCGCCGTCGGCCGGCGGTAGCCGGTTCAGTCAGCCGGCTCTGATTCGACGATCCAGAGCGTCCCGTCGCCGCACTCGACGGCTTGCGCGCCGTCGCCCGGGTCGACAAGACTCGTGCGCAGCAGCTTGATCCGTTCCCCGTCGATCTCCGCGATCGGCCCGGCGACTTGCGACATGCCGAACGTGAGGAGCCAGGCGCGAACCTGGTCGTGGATCTTCCGCGCAGGCTGGGACCAGTCCACGGTCGCGTAGTCCTCTTCGAAGTGCCCGGCCCAGGAGACGCCCTCGGTCGACTGAGGGTCGCCGGGGTCGCCCGCCGCAAGCCGCTCGAGGACCTGCGGCAGGAGGTCGAGCGCTCCCTGCGTCAGCACCGGGCCTATCTGCTCGATCGTCGTCCAGTCGTCCTCGATCGGCACGCTCGACTGGGCGAGGATCGCGCCGGTGTCGAGCTCGGCGTCCATGCGGTGCCAGGTCAAGCCGAAGGTCCCATCGTTCTCACGGAGCGCCCAGGCAAGAGGAATCGGCCCACGGTGGCGAGGGAGCAGCGCCGGGTGCTGGTTGACCGACCCGAGGCGAGGCACTTCGAGCGCCTCCTGCGGCAGCTTCCAGCCGAACCCCCAGCAGAGCGCGAGGTCAGGCTCGAGCCCGCGCAGCAGAGGCGCAACCGCGTGCTTGTCGCGCGGGAAGAGCAGGCTGACGCCCTTTGGCGCCATCGAGTCGGTGATCTCGCCCCAGGGCGGCAGCGGCCGCTCGTCGTCCTCCTTGCGGCGCGAGATCAACCAGGCAACGGGCTCGTGCCCGAGCTCGCGCAAGCGCGCAATGAGCGGCTCGGCAACCGGCGGCACCATCGAGATGATCACGATCCGCCAGCCCTTTGGTGTCTCTACGTCGGGCACGACGCGATCCTACTCACGCGGATCTCGGAGTTATGGTGGCGCGAAGCCACTGCCGTTGACGCGGTATCCTCGAAGCCATGGAGCAGACGAAGTACGTGCTCCCCGAATCAGAGCTCCCGAGGCGCTGGTACAACATCCGCGCCGACATGCCGAGCCCGCCGCAGCCGGTGCTGCACCCGGGCACCGGCGACCCGGTCGGGCCTGACGACCTCGCGCCGCTCTTCCCGATGGAGCTCATCCTCCAGGAGGTGAGCGAGGAGCCGGAGGTCGCGATCCCGGACGAGGTGCTCGACATCTACAGGCTCTGGCGCCCGACGCCGCTCTACAGGGCGCACCGCCTCGAGCGCGAGGTCGGGACACGCTCGCGCATCTTCTACAAGTACGAGGGCGTCAGTCCCGCCGGCAGCCACAAGCCGAACACAGCGGTCGCGCAGGCGTACTACAACCAGAAAGAGGGCCGGACGCGCCTCTCGACCGAGACCGGCGCCGGCCAGTGGGGCAGCGCGCTCGCGCTCGCTTGCAAGCTCTTCGGCCTCGAGTGCAAGGTCTACATGGTCAAGATCTCGTACGAGCAGAAGCCGTTCCGGCGCTCACTGATCCAGGCCTGGGGCGCGACGATCGTCGCCAGCCCATCGGAGGAGACGGAGTCGGGCCGCGCCGTGCTCGCGGAGCACCCCGATTCGCCGGGCAGCCTCGGGATTGCGATCTCGGAAGCGGTCGAGGACGCCGCCGGCCGCGACGACACTGCGTACTCGCTCGGCTCGGTCTTGAATCACGTGCTCCTGCACCAGACGGTGATCGGCCAGGAGGCGCTCGCGCAGATGGAGCTCGCGGGCGCGTTTCCAGATGTGGTGATCGGCTGCGTCGGCGGCGGCTCGAACTTCGCCGGGCTCGCCTTCCCGTTCCTGCGCGAGAAAATCGCTGGCCGCGAGATCGATGTGCTCGCCTGCGAGCCGACCGCGTGCCCGACGCTGACACGCGGGGTGTTCGCGTACGACTTCGGCGACACGGGGAAGCTGACGCCGCTCGTCCCCATGCACACGCTCGGGCACGACTTCATCCCGGAGCCGATCCACGCCGGCGGGCTGCGCTATCACGGCGTCGCGCCGCTGATCTCTCAGCTCGTGTTGGACGGTTTGATCCGCGCGGAGGCCTATCTCCAGAACGACGTCTTCGCCTCCGCGGTCAAGTTCGCGGGCAGCGAGGGGATCATTCCGGCCCCGGAGGCAGCGCATGCGATCCACGGCGCGCTGGAGGCGGCGCGAGCAGCGGACGAAGCCGGCGAGGAGCGCACGATCCTCTTCAACCTCTCGGGCCATGGCCATTTCGACATGGCCGCGTACGACAACTACTTCGCCGGCAAGCTCGAGGACGTCGCGTTGGACGAGGAAGGGATGCAGCGCGCGCTGCGGGCGATCGAGGGGCTGCCGACCCCGGCCTAGAGCCTAGAGCCAGTGCACTCTGTCGGCCAGCGCATCGAGGGCGCTGTGCTCACGAAGGAAGCTGTCGAGCCGTTTGACGTAGGCGCCGGTCGTTCCGAGCGAGCGCGGCAACGATCGCGGCGACGTGAAGACGACTCCGCAGTGGCGCTCTCCCGCGGCCGCGGTTTCTCGAACGAGCGGCATGAAGTCGGCCACGTTCTCGGTCACGAGCGCTCGACGCTCGGCCGAGGCGAGATTCCAGAGCTCCCGGTCGCCTAGCCCGCGCAGATCGTCCCGCTCCGCGGCGGAAACAACGTCGTGTCCGCGCTTGCGAAGCTCGGCGGCGATCTTCGGCGAGTAGTGCTCGTCGAGCAGAAGCTTCACGCAAGGATTGCTTGCTCGCGCCGCCAGGCCTCTTCCTCACGCTCGGCGACCGCGCGCGTGTGCTCTCGCCACTCGTCGACCTCCTCGCGGAAGCCGGCGTAATACCGCACCGCGGCGCGAACGTGCTGCTCGGGGATGGCTAGGTACTTAGCGGTCGCTTCGACCGAGTTGTCTGACTCGCGCAGTGTGTCGATCACCTGCGCAACGTCGAGCCGTGTGCCGACCAAAGCGGCCCGGCGCCCCGCGGCTCCGTCGCGGAACACGATCAGCGGATGGTCGTCGCGGCGGAGTCCCTCCTCGAGGTAGCGCTCGGCGAGAGCGTTCGCACTCTCACCGCGCTCGCGCGCGCGCTCTTGAAGAGACGCGAGGAGCGTGTCGGGAAGCCGAAAGGAGCGAGGACGAGACATAGATACGATGTGTTACAGAGTATTACAAGTGGGTCCTCCCGTCAACCTGCCCGGAAGCGCTAGAGCCGGTCGGCGAACGCTGCGAGCCGATCGAGCTCGAGCGCCCGATTCCGCTGAACCTGGATCCATGCGACGACGCGCGTTCGGCAGACGATCCACACACCCTCGCGGCGGTAGGGATCGCGGTCGCGATGCTGGTCGAGGCAGATCACGGGCGTCACCCAGACTCCGAGCTCGTCGCGGAGCATCGCCGCCTGCCTCTTCGCCTTTCGGAGATCGCCTCCCTGGTAGCGCCGGTGTTTCGTCTCAATCATGTAGACGCCGCTCGGACCACTGACGAGGTGGTCGATGTTCCCTGCGAATTCTTGCGGGATGTCGTGCAGGACCGCATATCCCTCTCCCGTGAGTGCAGCCAGGGTCGCTCCGACAGCTTCCTCCGATCGAGCTCCGCGCAACCAATTCGCAGCGACCTTGATCTGACGAGCACCCAGGCGCTGCACCCCCAGGAGCAGGAGAAGGGCAAGGACGGTGAAGCCGGTGTTGCGGAGCCCAATTGCGAACCAGAGAACGTCTGCGATCAGGACAAGTGCGGCGCCCAAGAGCAGCCGGACGAGGCGTGCTTGGAGTCTGGCCTGTGCGGCCACCCACTCACCCGGCGGCTTGGCGGTGTCGTAGGCCACCGTGATGAGATCGGCACGGGAGCTGCCCTTCTTGAGGGACTGCTATTCGGCGCGACCAGCCGATCGCCATGCGTCAGGGACCTCTGCCTGAGCCCGAGACCTAGTGTGCTAAGTTGTGGCCATGCGTCTACACATTACGCTGCAAGATGAGCTTGTGCGCGAACTTGACCGTCGAGTCGGGGCGCGGCGCCGCAGCGGTTTCATCGCGCGCGCGGTCGAAGCGGCACTCGACGACGAGCGCCGCTGGGAGCTGATCGAGTCCTCGCTCGGCTCGATCGAAGCGAATGGCCACGCCTGGGACGACGATCCGGCTTCGTGGGTGCGCGAGCAGCGTCGCGTGGACGAGCGCCGCGTCGGCTGATGGCCGCGATCCTGCTCGACACGACGGTCGTGATCGATCTCCTCCGCGGACGAGCTGAGGCGGTGCAGCGCCTGCGGGCGCTCCGTGAGGCAGGCGACAACCCGTGCATCTGCGCCATCAACGTCGAGGAGACCGTGCGCGGGCTCCGCCCCGCCGAGAGCAAGCCCGCAAATCGGCTCTTTCGTGGCTTGCGCGTCGTCCCACTCGGCGAGCGTGAAGGCTGGCAGGCGGGCGAGTGGCGCCGCGACCACGCGGCGCGCGGGCACACGCTGGCCCAAGCCGACTGCCTCGTGGCTGCGGCGGCACTCTCCGTCGGCGGACGCCTCGCAACCGGGAACGTGAAGGACTTCCCGATGAGCGAGCTCGCCGTTGAGCACTGGCCGGCGGGCGCGTAGCCCTTCTACAACCGCGCTGAGAAGGTCATGGAACTACGGTGTATGATGTATAGGCGATGAAGAGAACGAACATCTATCTTGACGACGACCAGCTTGCGCTCCTTCGCGGCCTTGGCGAGTCGCGCGGCGAGCCCGTCGCAGCGCTCGTCCGCGAGGCCGTCGACGCCTGGCTGAGCGCGCAGGGCGCCCGCCAAATCCCGCGTGACGAGTGGGAGAGCCGCTTCGACGCGCTGCTGAGGCGCAGGGATCGCATCGCCAAGGAACACGGCTTCACCGAGGAGGAAGTGGAGCGGGACGTGATGGAGGCGATCCAAGAGGTCCGGAAAGCTCGCGCTGCGCGTCGTCGTTGACACCAACGTCTGGATCTCAGGCCTCATCGTTCCTGCGAGCCCACCCGGCCTAATTGTCAGCGCCGTTCGGCAGCGGAGAATCGAGGTCGTCGGCTCCTGGGACCTCGCTAGCGAGCTCGCCGCCGTCCTTCCGAGGCCCAAGCTCCGGCGTTACGAGATCTCCGCGGACGACATCCGCGAGCTGCTCGTCCTCATCGGTCGCGACCTGCCCGACGTGGACGTCAAGGTCGTGCTGCGCGATCCACGCGATGCCCCGGTCGTCGCGGCGGCGATCGCAGGGCACGCGGAGGTGATCGTGACTGGCGATCGCGACCTGCTCGAGGACGAGGAGCTCAGGGCCTGGCTAACAGTGCGGGACGTCGAGGTTCTTTCGCCCGCAGAGCTCTTGGAGCGGCTGTCCGACTAGCGGGCGGCCCGGCTCATGACTGACCAGCACCCTCGACGAAGAGGCACAGCGCGTTCGCCATTCGCATCTGCTCGATTGAGCGGCAGCCGACCTCCAGGAGCTTCGGGCTCGCGACGACGTACGCCAGGCACTTCGCTCGCGACACCGCGACGTTGAGGCGGTTCCGCGAGAGCAGGAACTCGAGATTGCGTGGCACATACGCGGCGCTCGAGGTTGCCATCGAGAAGAACGTGACCGGCGCCTCCTGGCCCTGGAACTTGTCCACGGTGCCGACCCGGGCTCCGCGCGGTAGCGCCTCGGCCAGGCACTTCACCTGCTCGTTGTACGGCGCGACGACCAGGATGTCGTTGAGGCCCAGTGGCCTCGTGACGCCCTCTTTGTCCGTCCACTGCTCGCCCAGCAACCGCTCGAGCTCCTCCCCCACGCGCGCGGCCTCCTCGGCCGACGAGCGGCGGTTGCCCTCGTGCTCAACGGCCAGGAACCGCAACCCGGTGCCCACGCTCGTCGACTGCCGCTCGCAGCCGTCGGCCGGCTCGAGCCTGCTCTCGTAGAACGCGTCCGAGATGTAGCGGCACACGTCCGGATGCATGCGGAACGAGCGGTCGAGGAAGAGGCCGCGATCCACCGGGATCGTCTGCGCATCGCCCAGCAAGTGCTCGAGCACCGACGCGCCAGACCCGCCCGGATGGGTGCCCTGGGAGACCTGTGCGAGCTGCACCGGGTCGCCGAGCAGGACGAGCGTCCTCGCCGAGGTGCCCATCGCAAGCGCATCCGCGTGCGAGACCTGGCCCGCCTCGTCGATGAACAAATAGTCGAGCTGCTGGTCGAGCTCGGGCCGCGCGAAGAGCCATGCCGTCCCGGCCAGCAGGCGGACCTCGGGGTCGAGGAACGGCTTGACGTCGCTCTCGCTCTCGATCGATCCCTTCTCGTAGACCGCCTCCGGGTTGCTGCTACTGGACTTCTTCAGACCGCGAGCGGTCACGCCGACCTCGACGATCTCATCGAGCAGGTTGTGGATCGCCTTGTGCGTCGTCGATGCGACGCCGACGCGCTTGCCCCGGCCGAGCAGGTGCGCGATCAAGCGCGCTCCTGTGTACGTCTTCCCCGAGCCGGGCGGGCCCTGAATGAAGAGGTGACGGCCCTCGACGCGGTCGACGAGCTCTTTCATTTCGTCCTCGGTCTCGACCTGCACGCGCGCGCCCTCGAGCGGAAGCTCCCGGCGAATCACGCCCTCGAGCGCCGCGTACCGGCCGTCGTCGGCGCGCACGGATCGCCCAAGCCGCATCAACGCCTGGCGCTGGCAGCTCGTGTCCCACGCGCCGCCGGGGATGAGCGCCTGCGGCAACGCCACGTCGAAGAGTTTCGGGCCGCGCCGCAGCCGAAGACGGCCGGCGGCGTCGTCGAGCTCGTAGATCGTCCCGGCGCTCTTGCCCGTCGCGGGATCAACGACCTCATCGCCGAGCTTGTACGGCTGGGTTGGGAACGTCCCCGTGTAGATGCGCGACTGCTTGTGTTCCTCCGGCTCCTCGCCGTCCCACTCGAGCCCGCCGATCGACTCCGAGTCCTCCACGAGCTCCGAGCTCGTCAGCTCCAGCCGGCGGAAGAACGCCCACCAGACCGGCTTTGCCTCGCGCTTGTGGTACTCGAGCAGCAGGCCCGCGAGCCGCGCGCTCTCGTCCCCGCGCACGAGCAGGACCTCGCGAAGCGTCTCTCGCTCGGCGAGCTCCTCCTCGTCCTCGGGCTTGATCTCGCGCACCGCCGGCGGCTCGCGCCAGGGGATCTGCGTCCCCCACGCCGCCTGCGCGTCGGCCTTCCGCGCGATGAGCCACTCGCGCAGCAGGTAGGTCGAGAGGCAGTCCTCGCGGTTGTACTCCTCGATCCCGTCGAGGATCGACTGGTCGTGCCCGTCGACCCAGCGCTCGTAGAGGACGATCGAGTCCTCGCCGGAGCTGAGCTCGGCCTCGCGCTCCATGTAGAACTGCTCGACGTCCTTGAGCCCGTAGCGCGGATGCGAGATCCGCACCCCCTGGCGCACGACATCGAGGAGGTCGACGAGCACTTCTCTGCGGAGGAGGTTGTCGACGGCGTCCTCGCACGTCGCGTACTCGCCCATCAGGCGCTTGAGCGCGGTCTGCTCGTAGGAGGCGTAGTGGTAGACGTGCAGGTCGGGCTGGCGCTCGAGCCGCTCGCGGACGAAGTCCATGAAGTCCTCGAACGCGCGCCGCTCCTCCTCGCGGTCGTGTGCCCAGAAGCCGCGGAACTGCTCCTCGCCGTCCTCGTGCCAGAGGACGCCGAAGAGGTACTCGAGCCCGCCGGTCGGCTCCCAGTACGGGTCGCCCTCCATGTCGAAGAAGAGGTCGCCCGGCGAGGGCTTCGGGAGCAGCGCGAGGCCGCGCTCGTCCTCCGGGCGGAGGGTGTCGAACGCGTGCTCGCCCGTGCGCCGGTGGCGGAGCTGGAGCTCGGCCTGGTGGCGGATGTTCTCGAGGGTGCTGGCTGCGATGTGCGGGACGACGGTCTCGGGCGGCGTGTCCCCGAGCGCGGCGAGCGTCGTGATCCCGGCCTCGCCGAGCCGAACGATCTGGTCGCGGCGGATGTTGGCGACGCGGGTCAGGTGGTCCTGCTCGTCCCACCGGGCCTCGCAGAGCTTGCGGAAGTCGCACATTGAGCAGTGGTCGACCGGCCAGGGCTCGGTCAGCCTAGGGTTGTGAACGGCGTCGAGAAAGCGCCCGCGAACGCGCCGGTAGTAGGCGAGGAAGTCGAGCACGCGGTAGCTCTCGGTCTCGCCGGAGCCGAGCGCAATGTGCATCCGCTCGGGCGTCCGCCCCTGGACGCGCCCGATCTGCTCGGAGTAGAAGCAAAGCTGGAGCACGTGCGCCGGCTTCCCATGCCGTGCAAGCTTGGTGTCGTAGGCCTCGTAGGAGCCGTCGGCCCCGCGGATCACGAAGTCGGCGAGCCCACGCCACTCGCCGTCGAGGAAAGCGGCCTGGTAGACGACCTCGCGCCCGGCGTGCATCGCGTCCGCGGTCTCGCGCGCGGCGCCCTCCCAGTCCCACTCGCCGTTCGGGCCGACGAGCTCGATCGTGACGACGTCGCGCCCATCCGCGAGCAGCTGGTCAAGGTAAGCGCGCTCGTGTTCCTCACCCTTGCGCCGGATCAGCTCCGCCTGAGCGTCCTCGACTTGCGGCTTAACGATCTCGCCGCGGACGACCTTGAGCTCGAGCTGGGTCAGGTGCTCGCACTCCAAATAAGCCGTTACGTCGGACGGCGAGTAGGCGAGATTTCCATTTGTGACCCTCATTGCTTGATAATCACGTAAAACCGTTAGACGCGGTTACTAACGTCACCCCGCGAGGTGCGCGCAAGGAGATAGGCCCATGGCAACACTTGGAACGCGGACGTTGGGGGTCGGAAACCTTGTCCGTTGGATCTCGGGCGCCGGGGACGGAATCGGCGTGGTCACAGCCTCCGATTCTTCCGGGCGGAAGTTGAACGTTCGGTTCGACAACGGTGACGAGCAAATCTTCGCTTGGCCGAACGACGCGCTCGAGCGAGTGACATTCGATGCCGGTGACGACGTCCACCTCCTAGCCGACGACGAGGTCGGTGTCGTGTCGTCCATGAATGACGCCGATGGGAAGGTCTTTTACACGGTCAACCTTCCCGGCGGCAGACGAAAGACCGTTCTCGAAGACGGTGTCCGACGAGCCCTACTCACCGACCCCGTCGAGCTCATGAGGCGGGGCCAGCTCGACTCTGCTCGGTCGGTGAACCTTCGGCTCGCCGCGACGAGGCTTCTTTTCGCGCATCAATTCGACGAGCTGTCGTCGCTCTCGAACTCCCGCGTCGAGATCAAGCAGCACCAAGTCGGTGTCCTCCATCGAGTCGCGACCTCATACCCCCATCGCTTCCTTTTGGCAGACGAAGTCGGTCTGGGCAAGACAATCGAAGCCGGATTGATTCTGAAGGAGCTCAAGGCGCGCGGAATGGCTCGCCGGACGCTTGTTCTCGCACCGTCGGGGATCGTGTCGCAGTGGCAATTCGAGCTCAAGACCAAATTCAATGAGACATTCGCGCAACTCGACAGGCGGACGATTCCGGGCATCGAGACGACACACCCGGGAGAGAACGTCTGGACGGTCCACGACAACGTCATCACGTCGACCTCTTACGCGTGCTCGACGGATCAGCGCGCCAAGGAGATTGCGCTCGCCGACTGGGACATGGTGATAGTCGACGAAGCGCACCACGCTCGACGCACGCTGGGCAATCTGGCTGGCACACGCTTCTATCGCCTCGTCCAACAACTTGCGAGTCCCGAACACGCCAATTCTAGGGCGATGCTGTTCTTGACGGCTACGCCAATGCAGCTCCATCCGTTCGAGCTTTACTCGCTGCTCGAGCTACTTGATTCGACACTCTTCGCGAGCTACGAAGACTTCGACGAGCACCGTCGGCAGCTCGCCGGGCTAAACCAAACCGTCGAGGCAATCAGTCGATGGCCGTCTCTCAAGGCGCCCGCTCAAACGCAGGTGGCGGCAGAGGTAGCGGGTTGGCTGTCTGAGGACCCGAAAGCTTGTGCGAAGCGGCTTAAGGATCCCGACGAGCGAGCCCTTCTGACCGAGGAGCTTCTGTCTAGGCATCGGCTAAGCGAGGCGCTCGTCCGGAATCGGAAGGCAGTGGTCGGTGGGTTCATGCCTCGGGTGGCTGCCGTTTGGGAGGTCGATCTGACCGATCCCGAGTGGATGGCTTACCACGCGGTTACGCAGTACGCACGAGAAGGATTCGAACGAGCACGCGTCGAGAAGAACAACGCCCTCGGGTTCCTCATGGTGAGCTTCCAGAAGCTTGTTTGCAGCAGCTCCGCTGCCCTCCGCAAATCGCTTCTTTCGCGGATCGAAAAGTTGGAGAAGAAGCTGGAAGCGAGCTCCGCGCCTCCTCCCGAGGAAGACGAGCTCGAAGAGGTCCTGATCACAGAAGCCCTCGACGACATCATGGCGACAAGATTCCGAGAGGACACGGAGACCGAGATCGCCGAGCTGCGAGCGATCGTCGAACTTCTCGACGCGATTTCGCTCGACTCAAAGACGCGCGTCTTGATCGAGCGTTTGGGCGAGATTCTTCAGAGCGAGCCGGATGCGAAGGTCATCATCTTCACGCAGTTCCTGGAAACCCAGGCATACATCGCAGAGCACGTCCCACCGCCGTGGACTTCGCACATTTTCAACGGTGGCCTCAAGCCCGCCGAAAAGGATAGGGCGGTTTCGAACTTCCGGGAAGCGAGCGGACCTCAGCTCCTTATCTCGTCAGAGGCCGGTGGGGAAGGTCGAAACCTGCAGTTCAGCCACATGCTCGTGAACTACGACCTTCCTTGGAACCCAATGAAAGTCGAGCAGCGCATTGGCCGCATCGACCGGATCGGGCAGAAGAAGCCGGTCTCGATCTTCAACCTCTCGACGACCGGGACAGTTGAAGAGCGCGTGCTCCACGTACTGGGCGAACGGATCGGGTTGTTCGAGGACACGGTAGGTGGCCTTGATCCCATCCTTGGCGATGTCGAGGCCGACCTGCGAAAGATCCTTGCTCTTGCTGACGAGAAAGCCGACCAGGCCTTGACGGACTACGAGGAACGCCTTGAGTCACGGGTCAGCGAGGCGAGGGCAGCCGAACGACGACTCGCGGATCTCATCATGGACACTCGCTCATTCAGACAGGACGAGGTTCAGCGACTGCTCGACCAACGCGGATTGCTCTCAAACGATGAGCTGAAGAGCTTTGTCCTCGGAAGCTTGAATGAGCTCGGGGTCGGGGTCGAGCGACACCCCACAATCGATCAAGTCTTCGAGCTTCGACTCAGAGGCCGCTTCGGAGACGAGTTCCCGGGCATCGTCAGAGATGGTGAGCACAGAGTCGCCACGCTAGACCCCTCGACCGCACTTGACCACGAAGACGTCGAGTTCCTCGCGTTCGGAAACGAGATCGTCGACGCGCTCGTGGACTACGTGCGTCGGCGGGAGTACCCAGGCAGAGCGAGTCACCGACGCATTCGCACGAACGACGTGAGCCCACAGTCTGGCTGGCTCTTCGTCTACGCACTCGAATTCGAAGGTGTCGCCCGTTCGAAGGAAACCCTCCCAATCTTCGTTGGCCCCGATCGGAAGCCCGACGACGAACTGGCATCGTGGCTGCTTGACCGAACAATGAGAATCAAGCGCGAGGAATGGGCGGACGCCGCTCCTCTCGCACCGCGCGACGCAGCCTTCGAGAGCGCTCTCGGCTTTGCTGAGACTGCGGCCGTCCAGAGGCTGCTCGGCCGCCAGGCGGAGCTCGCAGAGGTGAATCGTGAACGGCTCGAACACGAGCGTAGGAAGCTCGACAGGTTCTATGTCTACAAAGAACGCGCAGCCGCAGAGAAACTCGCCGCGATCAAGGCAGTCTACGATCGACTGCTGATCTCGGATGACGCCGACGACCAGAGGATTCTGCCGGTGTGGGCAACGAACCTCGACAATGCCGAGCGGCTCGTGGCGAGTCTCACCGAAGAACGTGACCGACGTATCTCAGATCTCGCTGGTCGTGAACAGGTTGGCGTTCAGCATGAGCTACTCGCCGTCAACTACATCGAGATCACGGCGGACCCGAGAGAGGAGATCCGCGCAACCGGACTTGCCCTACCAGCCGAGCTGCTTCACCACGTCGTGGGGCTGTATCGCGAGACGTCGGCCGAGGATCTCGCCTCACTGAGGTCCGAGGTGGAGGAACGTGAGGCGCAGCTCGAGGCACTAGCCCAAGGGCATGCCATCGACGAACGGGGCATCTCTCTCGGACACCGCCTGATCGAGACATTGAGCGACCCCGGTTCATACCCGCCGGTAGCCCGAGGTCTCCTCGGGGCAGCGACCCGGTACTACCTCCTCATCGACGACGGTGAACACGACCTCACGTCGCCGAAGGGCTTTGAAGATGACCAGCGTGTCATCGATGCAGTCTTGCTAGCGATCGCCCGAGACACTGCCCATAGTTAGCTGCGGCGAGGATCACTTCGAGGTTAGATCGTCGAGGAACTCCGAGGCTGGCTCGACGCCTGAGATCCAGAGGTGATCGCGGGCACGCGTACAGGCGACGTACAAGAGGTGCCGCTCCGTCGTATAGACGTCCTCGAGATCAGCGTTGTCGGCGATCGCCTCGATCCGTGCCTGAGACGGAATCACTTCGTCGTCGCAACCCATCACCACCACTGCCCGGAACTCCAGCCCCTTCGCCAAATCCATTGTGCTCACGGATACCGTGCCTCGGGTGGTCCGCACTTTCTCGTCCAGTACCGCGGCCGTCAGGCCAGCGGCTTCGACGGCTCGGCGTGCGCGCTCGAGCTCGGCTTCGGATCGAACGAAGATGCTGAGCTCCTCCGGCGCGAGTCCGTCATCGACGAGGTCTCGCATCCAAGTCGCAACCGCTTTGACCTCGGCTTCCTCGTCATCGAAAACACGGATCGTCGGCGGCACGCCATTGAAAACCGAAACCGTGCCGGCCCGGCTTTCGATGTTGCCGTCTGCATCGGTCTGCTCCGGATCGAGCAACCGGTCCGCGTTCTGCCGGATCTGATGCGAGGTTCGGTAGTTGACGTGCAGATTCCTCGACCGCCCGCGGATATCCACGCCCAACGCACGCCACGAGAAAGGCTGCTGGAAGATGCGTTGACCGAGATCACCAGCGAAAAACAGGGCGTTCCGGCGATCTTCTGCCAACGTGGCAAAGAACCGCAGATGGGCCACGCCCATGTCCTGCGCTTCGTCGACAACGATGTGGTCATACGGGCGCCCGCCACGTTGCATGAGGAGATCAGAGAGCCGCGTGAACATCCCAAACTCCGTGAGCATGTCCTCCTCCGCAAGTCGCTTCTCGACCCGCTCGAAGATCGACCACAGGATCGCCCTCTGCTGCTCCGGGAGACCAGTCTTCCGTCCGAGCCTGCGGACATCGCGGTAGTCGTCCCAGGTTCGGAGCTGCCAGGAATCCACGACCTGCTCCCATTCGGTGACAAGAAAGTGCAGTTGGAACTTGTGCGGATCGACTGCCTCAGACGCGACGCGGATGAACCCCTCGATGTCTTCCCGCGTTGCGATGCGTGGCTCTCCCGCATGAGCCTGATAAAGGCGCTGGCCAACCCCCGAGATCGACTGCACATCAATTCGCTCGGCGATGCGGGGCTCGTTTTGGATGAGCAACATGAGTCGGCTTCGGAGGGCACTTGCGAGGGTGTCCGTGTAGGTCGTCAGCAGGATGCGAGCCTCGGGATTTGCCCGGGCCAGAAAGACGGCGCGGTGCAGGGCCACGATGGTCTTGCCAGTTCCAGCGGAACCAGAAACGCGCGCTGGCCCACCGTAATCACGCTCGACGACGTTGCGCTGAGCGGGATGCAGGAACACGATCCAGCGGTCCCACGGGTGCTCGAGCGCTCGCTCTAGCTCCTCGACGTTCTCGACGACACGGAACCGGCGTTGAGCGTCGGGGTGCTCGAACGGATCAGCGTAGGCGGGACCAGCGTCGGCGGGAAGGTCAAGCACCTGCAGCGCACCGAGCAGCTGCGGCGTGCCACCGGTGGCGCGCTCGAGCAGCGCCTCGGCCGCCTCGCCCGGAAGATGTTCGGCTAGCGCAAGAAGCTGCTGGTCGTCCGCAGCCCGGACATCGTCGAGCCAGTCGACCGGAACTCCATATCGGAGAAGCTCGTCGTCGCCGAAATCGGCGAAGAGAGGACGTTGCACGATCGCCGGCGCCTCGGCCTGGACGTAGACCGGCACCACGATCTCCTGGACCGTCTCGCGTATCTCGACGAGCTGAGCAGCACCTGTTGTTGGGTGCGTAGTGAGCTTGCGGCGCTCCGCCCAAGCGTAGGCCTTGTCGTGGTGGTCCGCGTAACAGAGGGCGAGCGTCGCCTCGCTCTTGTGGACGATCAAGCGGATATCCCTGCCCGCCCGTACAGACCAGAAGTTGCGGTCCTTCGCCCTGTCCAGACGATGAAACTGCAGGCTCGGGTGCGCGGGATTGGTCTGGAGGTCGAAAGCCGTCGTCTTGACGGCCTTCTGCTCCTCAGCAGTAAGGCGAGTGAGACTGTCGGTGAACGTGTCGGCGATGAGGAACTGCATCACGTGACACGGAACACCTTCATGACCTCGTCGCCGAGGTGGTTGATCACCTTGACGGCAATGCGACCTGTTTCGGGCCTGTCGAACGGCCTCGAGACGTCGCTCCGCAGCGTCGCCCACGCGTTCTCGTCGATCTCCGCCTTGAGCGTCGTCTTAAGCGCCTTGTACGGATCGTCGGCGCCGAGGAAGTACGCGTGCCGAACGAAGAAGCTCTCCTCGTTGTACTCGGTGTCGATGAACCAGCAGGCGATCCCTTCGGCGTTGTCGCTCTGTACCTCACCCGTACTCGGATGGAAGACGTCGACCCCGTGGAGCTTCACGCGCACCTGGCCGTCCTCCGCGTCGAGCAGCTCAATGTCGGGCTCGCCGAAGACGACGAAGAGGTTGCCCTTGCCCGTGTTCTTGAGGTCGTCGGCCATGTGAAGGTCGGCGTTCATACGGGCCTTCAGCACCGGAATGCTGCCGAGCTTCTTGAAGTCGGTCGTATGAGCTTCGTAATTGAACGCGCAGGCGATCAGCACATCGAACTGCGCATCGCCGGCCTCCCGGGCCGCGGCGACGAGGTCGGTTCTCTGGACGGTGCCGAACTCAGGGCCAATGAAGACCGCCGCGCGCTTCTCCGTCTCGCCTTCGAGGTAACGACCCTCGCCGCATACGAGTTCGCCCGGCCACGGCGTGAGGGCGGTGAACGTGATCCGGTCGTCCTTGTGCGCCTGCTGAACCCCTGCGCTCCTGAGGTTCTCGAGGATCGTCTGGGTGAACGTCTGCTCAGAGTCCGCCTCGAGGGCATCGGCCTGGAGCGGATCAACTAGCTCATCATTCTCGTCGACACCGAGCACACGGTGAGGACTGAGGCTTTCGACGGTGAAGGGGCCTGCGACACGAACCGTCCGCTTGTCCTCGTACGGCTTGTGGTAGAGGTACTCGAACTCGGCCTGCGCGGCGATCGAGGCGTCGATCTCATTCTGACGTGCAATCCGCGCCTCCCACCAGTCAGCGTGCACCTCTTTTGTGCGCTCCGTCCACGCATCGTCCACTTCGCGTGGAATCTCCCACTCTTCCCAGTGCTCGGACAGCTCAGCATTCAGCTGCTCGCGCAGCGGATCCAGCGTCCCTTGCCACTTCTCCCAGACGACGTCGATCTCCGCGTTGTTTGCGACCGACTTTAGTGTGATGTGTGGCACGCGCTCGCAGACAAACCCGTGCCGGACGCTTCCATGCACGGGTTGAGAGCTGGGCGCTGTCTGGGTGACCTCGGCTTCTTTCAGCTGGCCTTCGCGAGAATCGGAGAGCAGGTAGTACGGGTACCGCGCGCCCATGATGCGGGCTCGGGCCAACGCAAGTGCTACCCGCGACGTATCGACGGTGATCCAGCGACGGCCCCGCTGCTCGGCGACGGTGGCGGTCGTTCCAGAGCCACAAGTAGGGTCGAGGACGAGGTCACCAGGATCGGTCGTCATCAAGACACACCGTTCGATGACTTTGACGTTTGTTTGAACGACGTAGATCTTCTCGTCGGTGAAGGCACCTGTCTGGGTGTCGATCCAGACGTTGCTGAACTTTGAAACGCCGAAGTCGTTCAAGAACCTGACGTATTGAATCGAGTTAGGAGTGGGGCTTGCGAGTCGCTCCGCCCTAAGCAAGCGTTGCATCCCGCTCTCATTTGTCTTCCAGTAGCCGCGCCCGGGTCGAAAGTCCTCGCCGCGATATGCCACCGCGAACGCAGACTTCTCTCCCCCACTTTGTGATGTTAGGTTGTCATTTCGAAAGATCTCTGCCCCTGTCGGAAGAAGCGATGGGTCACCGCGTTCGTCAGCAGTCATTGAACGACGGTCAAAGGCTGCAAGTTGAACACGCCGGTAACGTCCTCCCACGTCCTCTGTCAGACCTTTCTTCTTAAAGAGTTCGCGATACTTCAACTTCGTCCTATCTCGGCAATACCAAACCAAGTAACTGCACGCCGAATCTAGGTACTGGTCGCCAAGACCGGTGGTTGTACGGAAGGAGATGAGAGAAACGGCATTGTCTTCCCCAAACACCTCATCCATCAGCACTCGAACGCGATGCACATTCTCGTCGCCAATCTGTACGAAAACGGAGCCGGAATCGGTGAGTAGGTCACGAGCCACGGTAAGGCGGTCTCGAAGGTACGTGAGGTAGCTGTGCGTCCCATCGCGCCACGTGTCGCGAAACGCCTTCACCTGCTCCGGCTCACGGGTGATGTGAGCAGCGTTGCCATCCTTCACCTCACGGCTAGTCGTTGACCACTGAAAGTTGCTGTTGAACTTGATGCCGTAGGGCGGATCGATGTAGATGCACTGCACTTTGCCGCGGAGCCCTTCCCGCTCGGCGAGACTCGCCATCACCTGCAGCGAGTCTCCGAGGATCATGCGATTCGTCCACCCCTGCTCGTGCTCGTAGAAGACGGTCTTGTCCGTGCCCTCGGCCATCCGGTTGAAGTCGGCAAATAGATCAATCTGCTCGTGCTCGTCCGGCGTGGACTTCTCCGAGATGCGCGCGAGGTCGTCGATCAGCACTTTCGGGTGCACCTTCTCTTGGATGTAGATCGGCGGCGCGTGGACGACGAGGTCGCTCCAATCCTGCTCGTCTTTACCGCGCCAGACGAGCTGCGGATCGAGGTCGCGGTTCCGTCGCTCGTAGGCCACTCGCACCGCCGCCTTCTCTGATTCCTCGACAACGGATTCGTACTCGGCCGTGGGGATGTTCGTCCGCGTGTCCTCGACATGCCTGATCGTCTCGACGGACTTCGGAGTTTTGGTGCGCGGCCGAGCCATGCCTATGCCGGCTGCGCCGCGATCTCGTCGATCAGCTTGTTGAACGCGTCTTCGATCGCGAACGCATCCGTAAACTCGGCAAAGTGCCAGCGTCCATGCTGTTCGACATGGTTGACAGCCGGCACCCAGTACGTCTCCATCGTTGACTTCTTCTCCTTAGCGTCTTCGCCCCGGTAACCCTTGATCTCGATGACGAGGTGAAGAAGGTTGTCCTCACCGCGCCCATCGTCGACGAGCACGATGAAGTCAGGGCGGTAATTGCGGCTCTCCGATCCGTAGCGGTACGGCACGTCGAATCCCAGGTTGTGGTTCTTGACGTACGCGCGAACGCGCGGATGACTCTCTGCCACCCGGCAGAACTCTCCCTCCCAATCGCTATCGAGGACAACCCAGTTGACATGGCAGCGGCGAGGATCAGTCTCCCAGCGACTCGTCTTCGACGTGTTGAAGTTGACGTGCGCCGTCGAGCCGATCGGGTTGTACGGATCGACGACCGGCGTGACCGGCCGCTCACCGACATAAGCGCGTGTAATCGCCGCCGTGATCCGCTCGCAGGCCATGTCGGCGAGCATCTTGTATTTCAGCTGCGCGGGGTAGGTGCCGCCCTTGCACACGAGGTACTCATCGAGCCACTCCCTCGCGATCCGCTTGAGCTGACCGAAGAGGTGGAGCCGGGGATCACCATCTGCGTCCTGCCATTTCGTTAGCACGAGGTGCGAGGTGAGCTCGTAGACGACCTGGGACGGACGGACATCCGCCGTGTGATTCAGCGTGAGATCGACTTTCTCTCCGATGATTCCCGAGTTCTGAGTGGTCGTTGCCCCGACGAGATCTGGTGTGAGCTCCAGCGTGGAGTCATCGTTGAAGTCTGCTGTGAGCCGCTCCTCCGGCAACTCCACGCGATATCCGACTACCCGAGGGAAGCGGATTTCGAGATGATCGCGCTCAGGGCTAACCGCCTTGACATGAATCGTCTCGCGAGGCGGCGTAATAGGCCCAATAACTGGCTTCGCAGTGAAATCGAAGGGAACGCCGAGGATGTCGGCGTATTCGACATTGAAGAGTCCCTCGTTATTCAGGTCGTACGACTGGCGGCGTAACGCACGTCCGACAACCTGCTCGCACAGCAGCTGGGTGCCGAATGCCCTGATCCCAAGAATGTGCGTCACGGTGTTCGCGTCCCAACCCTCGGTCAGCATCGAGACGGAAACGACGCAGCGGATCGACTCGCCGAGCTGGCCGTACTTGCCGACCGTATTCATCACCTCGCGGAGCAGGTCTTGGTCGCTGAGATTCTCCGCCTGGGTCTGATCGCCCGTCCGCTCGATGATCTCGCGCCGGAAGCGCTCGATTTCGTCCGCGGCCATCTTGCGGAAGTTGTCGTCGAGCGTCTCGCCGGACTCGAGCTGCTCGCTGTCAATCAGGAGTGTGTTCGGTCGGGCTATCGGATTGCCGTGCTCGTCGAAGTTCCGGAAAAGTGCATGTCGACCCTGCGCGAACGTTGTCGAGTCGTCTTCATTCGTCTTGTTGAAGCCGGAGATGTAGTCGTAGACGAGCTTCGAGATCGCGGTGTTCTGGCAGACAACGATGAAGCAGGGAGGCACACGAACACCACCCTCCTGCCAAAGATTGAACGTCTTCTCGTAGTGGCCGTACAGCGCCTCGAGAGCCGTCTGAAGCTGGGGCGGAAGACTTAACGGGTCCAAGTTCTCAGCCTTGCCTCGCCCCTTCTTCGGCATTTTCTTGCCGATGTGATCCCAGAGGTTGCGGAACATCGGCATCTCCTCGCCGGAGATGTTGTCCGCGACTGGAACGCGAGGGAGCTTGACGATTCCGCACTCGATCGCATCCATCAGTGAGAAGTCGCTCAGCGTCCATGGGAAAAGCGTGCCCTCGACGTAGCCTGACCCACTCAGGAAGAACGGCGTTGCTGAAAGGTCGATAACGCGCGAGAGCCCGAGCTTGCGGTTGACCGCTTCGAGCCCGGATATCCAGAGGCGCGCAGCCTCCTTGTTTCGCTCAGCCTCCTTCTTCTCGTCGCCTTTGAGGTCGTCCTCATCCGATACCGGCTTCTCGCGGTAGCAGTGGTGCGCTTCGTCGTTGAGAACGAGGACGTTCTTCATGCCCATGAGATCGGGCATGACCCGCTGAATCATCTGACCCTCGGTCTCGAGAGTGTCCAGCGCTTCGCCGCGGCCCTGCAGCAGTTTGCGGCCGCCGGCGGAGAGCTCGATTCGCTGGCGGAGCTTGAAGGCGTGGTAGTTCGTGATGACGATCTTTGTCTTGTTGAGCTCCTCGAGCATGTCGGCGGGCACGAGCTCGCTGTTGACGTAGTAGTTGTCGGGATCATTGGGCTGGAGCACCCGCAGGCGGTCCTTGATCGTGATGCCCGGGGTGACGACCAGGAAGCCCCGCGTGAAGAGCTTGCTCTGAGGGCGCCTGAGCGCGTTGACGGTCTGCCAGGCGATAAGCATCGCCATCACCGTCGTCTTACCAGCGCCGGTGGCGAGCTTAAGCGCCGCGCGCATGAGCTCGGGATTCGCGTCGTTATTCGCGTTGACGAGGTGCTCGAGAATGCCCTTGGCACGCTTGCCCGCGTTGGGAGCGACCTCGGTCAGCCAGATGATCGTCTCGACCGCCTCGATTTGGCAGAAGAATGGACGTAGGTTGCTGAACTCGTGGTGCCGCCAGTGCGTCAAGAGGCGGGCGGTTTCCGGCGTTACCTGCCAGTCATTCGGATTCGGCAGGCTGCGCCATGCCTCAACCATGGAACGAACCTCGTTGATGATCTCCGTGGGGTCGTACTGCTGTGCCTGGGTTGAGATTCCCTCGCCGTCTTCGGCCAGCAAGACCTGCTGTTCCTCCGCGCGCTTGCGCTTCTTGGGCTTCGGAATCGGGGTGACGAAGTCGGCCCGGCGGCGACTATCGAGGATCTTGTGGGTTGGCTGACCGGACTCGTCGAGCTCCCAGTGCTGGGTGGGCTCCTCATATGGCGAGTTGAGGATCGGACGCTCGAAGAACGCGTCGGTTCCAGCTTGAGCTTCGGCGGTGGTCATGAAAGAGGCATGTCCTTTTCGGGCATGTGGCCGACGCTATCAGCAGCATTCGGCGTCAAACGGGTCAGAAGACGGATGCGATCAACTCCTTGATCTTTTGGGAGCTGATCCCGCCTTTCATGTCGTCCGTGGTGACGATTAGCGCCCCTCGCTCACCGCCCCCTTCCTCGGCCGGGAGGATCTTCTGCTCCTGGAACCACACAAGCTTCTTTGCCCAGCGCTTGGAGTAGTCCGGATCCATGAGCATCCCGCAGTGCTCCCAGTAGTACGTTCGGCCGCTGTCGTCGTCGACGATCGTGAAGTCAGGAATGCGCGTCTTACCGTCCTGTCCGACTAGCTTGGCTTCGTATTCGTAATCGATGCCCGCTGCGGCGAGCTGGTCAGCGATGATCACCTCAGATTTCGAGCGCATGGGCTCGCCCCGGCTTGATCGGTGGATCAAGCGGTCCTCGAGATATCGGTCGTCCAGCTGTGCCAGCTGAGGAGCTACGAAGAGATTCGTGAGGCGTCGTTTAGTCTCTGAGTAGTAGTCCGAGGCGTACTTCCAGAGGTCGGCACGCTCGCCTTGGTGGAGGATCACTATGCGGTCTTTCTGGCGTGTTAGAGCGGTGTACAGAAGCTCGCGAGACAGCAATCTCCCTGAATCAGGAAGCACGAGGAATGTCAGCCCGAACTCGCTTCCCTGAGACTTGTGGACAGTGATGGCGTAGGCCAGCTCGAGCAGAGGCCTTGTCTCGTCAGCTAGATCGCCCCCCGTGAAGTCGTAGCTGTACCCCTGCTGCGACGTGAATTCGACCTCGAGCTTCCACGGATAGCCTTTCCACGTCGCATTAGACGATTTGAACTGGCCAACGACGACGCCGATCTCACCGTTCGCGACGTAGTAGAGCGACTTATCGTCTTTTGGGTACATGTGTTTGCGGCGTTTGTTCTTCAGGTTGATGACCTTGTCGCCGTACACGATTCCCTCAGCGCCCATTGGCTTTGGGATGCGGCGATGGCGGGACCGTGCGTATTCGATCGTGCCGTGCCGGAACGTGGCTTGGACGAGCCGGTTGAGATCCCGGACTCCGTGAGTCAGCCCTCGGACAGGAGACATGATCTGCCAAGACTCAGCTGCTTCCGCTGCGCCACGCCGGAAGTAGCAGCGCCCTTCGAATTCGTCACCACCCACCCGCTTCTCAAATCCGATCACGTCCTGACCGTCATCGAGTTCAAGCTCCTCGACGACAGTGGCGAGGAGGATTTCGCGAAGGTCCTCCGAGCTGTCCCACTGGACGAACCGGAGCGGGCCCATCTTCTCGCTCGAGAGGACGCGGCTGAGTATTTCGTCCTCGCCGGGCCCTAGCTGCTGACCGCTGAACCACTCGGCGAGCTGAATGTCCTCGCGGTCCTCGCCAATGTGCCGGCGGCGGACCGTGAGTTCTGCATAGCCGGGAGACACCTTCGGGAACGTCGCGTCGACGTTCTCCGGAGCAAGCCTGTCAACGATGTCGTAGAAAGGTCTCCCTGCACCGATTGGAGGCAGCTGGCGAGGGTCACCCACCAGGACCAACCGGTCGAGTCCTTTGAGCGAATCGATCAGCGCGGCGAGCTGTTCTTCTGTGAGCATCGACGCCTCGTCGACGATCACGGTTCGCCCCGCCTCGACGGCGTTCTCACCGGTGACGAGATAGGCCCCGGTTTCCTCGTCGTAACGGTTGAGCGGAAGGAGGAACTGGGCCAGCGTCTTCGCATCGCGTCCTGTGGCGGTTTGCATTCGAACGCGCGCTTTGCCTGTAGGAGCGAGAAGCAGTACCCCGCCGGCTTCGATGGACGGCTCGTTAACAAGCACGGTCAAGAGCGTCGTCTTCCCGGTGCCGGCGGGACCGATCAAGACGGAGACTCTTGCCTCGGCGATCTCCTTGAGCGCTGCTGCCTTTTCCTCACGAGCGCGTTCTTCGAGCTCGTCGCCCTCCCCCGCCGACTTCAGCTCATCATCGAGCAGTTTCCGCCAGTTCGCCGAAATTTCATGCCGGTTCCCTTTCACCCGCTTCTCTACAAATCGGCGAATGACGCCACCCACCTGATCGAGCACCGCGAGCTGGTACGCGGGCGTCGAATCGGCCATCGAACCGACCGTGATCGGCGGAGCGAAGGCTCCTTCGACGACATCCATTAGGTCGCCATCCACCATGCAGCGCGGCTCGATGGCAAACGCGCGGATCGCGGATACAACCGCGTCGCGCGGCTGAAGTGTGTGTCCTTCATCGGCCGCAGTCTCCAGAGCGGAAACCGCAAGCCCCCTGACGCGCCGTTCATCGGTCGAGTCCGTTACCCGGGTTGGCTCGGACAGCGGATGCTCCTCTCGTATCACCGGCGGCGGGAACACACCTCGGTCGACTGTCCAGATGCTCAGCGGATCAAGGCTTCGCCGATCCTCTTCGTAGAGCAAATACGGATTACCCAGGAGATCGGCGTCAGTGCAGTTGAATCCAGCATTCGCCCGCTCTTCGATGACGTACATCCTCGTCGCTTGCGCGTCAGTGAGTTCGAAGCGGGCGACCAACTCCAAGAGCGACCGGCGCTCCGGCTTGTTCTCCTTGATCGCCAGCCATTTGTCGCGCACCGTTCGGGTTAGAAGCGGGGCCACGCGTTCGGAAAGCTGGTTTGGGTCGACCATCACCGCATCGACGAGGGGCCAGGGACTCTCGTTTTCGCCGAGCTTTGCTGCCAGTTCGTAGGCAACAAAGTGGCCGTGTTCAACCCCAAAGGCCGTGAGCGCCGCGCCCAAACCTGGTGTCGGTCCGCGGAGGCTCCAAAGTTCGCCGAGTCGCCCGTCGATCCACTTCAGCATGCTGTCGATCGGCGCCGAGGCGTATGCACGAGAGTGCTCGAGCGCTTCGCGGCAGCTGAGGAGGGCGGCAATTGCGCCATCGTGGGTTACATGCTCACCTGCATACGAGAACTCCATGCGGCGATCGTCCGGCGCCACAGCGATGCAACTGCGGAGGTCGACGGACTCATCCTCCACCGCTCGCGCAAGGAGCTCGTGGTAAGGCAGCAAGAACCCATCCGTAAACCCAGCTCGAATCGAATGCTGAATTGCGCGGTCCCAAACGTAGGAACGAATCGGTTTGGCAGCGGAGTAGCCGTACTCGACGAGTGGCCCCATGGACATGACGCGACCGACGCCCACCAGAACGCGATCCGCATCGTCGACCATCGGTGACTGCTTGACGTAGAAGAAGCAGAGCGACGATTCCGGTACAACTGCGCCAAAGAAGGTCTCGAGCAGCGCCTTCTGGTTGCCGTGGTCTTGAACCCAGTTGTTCCGCTCGAGCCACCCATCCGTGGGCTCTCGATTCGGGTCGACATCGAGGTCGAGCTCCTCGGCGAGCTTCCAAGCCTCTTCGCGCATCATCCACCGAAACGGGATCGTCGCCGCGGAATAAGCGGGATGACGAAACGCGGCAGGCGTGATGTGGTCGTGGTGCTCGCTGAAGCTGGCGTAGGGGTGCTTGACCATCCTCGTGAAGTCGAAAGGCGCCATAAAGGTCGCCCGCTCGCCGATGCATGCTGGCCACCGGGTCGCCTGATCAAGGGTTGCGATGGACTGGCCGGCGAGCATCTGCTCCTGCTCGTCGTCGCGGCTGTCCCGGATTTCTTTGAGGATGAGGCACGCCGCGTTCCCCTTCGGATTGCGGCAAACGGTTCCATCCCAAGCCGCGTCGTGCCACGGGACGCGGATGGAAAGGTGCCGGAGGGGCAGGATTGGCACTATCGAGCGACCACACCCGCGGGGTCCAGGCTGAAGGGGCACCAATGGCCGATCGACTCCACGGAAGGTGGCGCCTCCGGCTCGCCGAGCAGATCGCGGCAGAGGTGGGCGAATGCACATGCTCGAAGATCGGTCACTGAGTTGCCATTCTCCCCTACCGTTGTCAACACTTGGCCAAGAATGACATGCCAGGGTGGGTAGGGGGAACCGAGGCTAGTCGAGCCCGGAAACGATTGCCTTAACCCCAACACAGGCCCGACCGTTAAGGAAAGAAGGTGCGATCCTTAGGGCATGTTCGATGAGATCGTTTCAATAGCGACCGCGCTTGGCGTGGTGGGGACAGGACTCGCCATCCTCATTGGCGTGCGCGAGCTGAAACAGGCGGAGGAGCACGCGCGGACTACGTTCGAGGATGACCTGTGCCGCGAATACCGCTCAATCCTCGCCGAGCTACCAGCTGAGTCCTTCTTCACAGACGGAGCCCTGCCTCCCGACAGAGAAACGCTGCGCGTCTTTTATCGTTATGTGGATCTCAGTAATGAACAGCTTTTCCTGGGTCGCTCCAAGCGAGTACGTGAATCAACGCTTGACGAGTGGTGTGCCGGAATCCGGGGCAACCTCGAGAGTCTTCCTGCCTTTCAGAGCGCTTGGGCCGAAATAGCCACACGAGTCCCTCCCGACTTCTTCAAGGAGCTGAAGGCCCTCGCTCCACCGGCTAAAGGGCCTCCCTCCGGCACAGACGTCACCTAGCCGGGACGTCCTCCGCCGCTGTAGAGGCCGTCTAGGACGCTCGCCGCAGACGCAGGCTGCTAGTCAGGGCAGACGCCTTCTTTGCCGATTACAGAGATATGGCGATCTGTCGGCATTGTGGACGCTCGGTACCGGGATCCGGTAGTCCAATCTTGGTCTGCCCGGCCTGCCAGAACTCGCCTTTGTGCGACCGTTGCGGCCATCCGCGCGGAGACCATCGGCAGGTCTTCATCGGCGGGATGGTTCCCGAGTGCGCGCGTCGAATCGGCGACTTTCAGACCCTGAGCAGCGCTCGTTGCAACTGTCCTGGCTTTCGCCCGCTCGAAGGGCCGTTGCGCGATGCTTCGTTTGCGGCGCCCGATGAAGAGCTGCCACGGCTTCGAGTCGCGCCGCCGCCGGAAACTTCCTGACCCGGGTCGCGCCCGGCTGCGAGGCTATAGCCGCCAGCCGCGCCGGAAAAGCTGCCACCACCACGGGCGGCGCGGGCACAGCCCATCGACGAGGAGCTCGAGGCTCTCGCCGGTGGCGGTCTCGAGGAACGCACTCTCGTAGGTCTCCTCGAGCCGCTCGTAGAGCTCAGCGAGCTCGCGAGCGAATGTCTCGGCAAGCGTGCGTGTGACGCTTCCCGGGGCGAGGTCCCGAAGCTCGGTGCGCTCGGCGAAGCCGGCTTCGATCAACGCCGCGGCGCCACGCGCACCGGGCTGTTCGCTTGCGGCAAGGTCGTTCAAGGTCCTTTCCATCTCGAGGGAACCTAACGCGGAGAACTACGTTCGCTCAAGCCGATCGACAAGCTCTCGCGCCGTTAGCACTAGCACTGGCGGCGCGACGAGCTCGGTCAGATGTCGATCGCCGGAGATGAGCACGTCAGCGGCGCCGCTCTCTGCCAAGGCGAGCAAGTAGTCGTCCGCCGGGTCGGGGCTCCGTTCCTTTACCTCCTCGGGATCGTTGAGTTCGACGCCTCGTTCCCGTAGCAACGCGACGAACGCAGCGGCCTCGCGGTGCGTGAAGTGACGCTCGAACTTCGGGCGCGCCAGGACCCTCTCGAGCTCTGAGAGAAGCGCGGGCGAGACGAGAAGATCGAGCGCACCGTCGAGCCAGTGCCGCAGAAGACGGGCGGGCGCCCCTGTGCGCGAGATGAGCGCGCTGACGAGGACGCCCGGATCGATGACGACGCGCGGCACCTATTGCGCCGGCGTGCCTCGCTCGGCGCGCATCGCGTGCAGCTCGTCGTAGGCAAGCTCAAGCGCTTCTTCTTCTGTGAGGTCGGCCTTCTCCCAGATCCGCTGGAGAAGCGCGAGCCCGAGGTACTCGCGGAGCGCCTCCTCGACGACGTCCGAGTCGCGCTTCCCCGTCCGAGCTGCCTGCACGCGAGTTGCGCGGAGTACGTCAGGATCGAGGTAGACCGTTGCTTTTGACCGAGCCATCTAGCTCAATTTAGCGTTATAGCGTTAAAACGTCAAGAGGCGTACTCGACAAACCGCGCGAATCGGGCGTCCAGGCGGTCTCGATCCGGTCGATCCGCCGCCCGCTTCGGAACGTGCAGCGCCACCTGGTGCGATCCTTTGAGCAGGTCGAGCATCGGGCCGTCCTCGTCCTCGAGGAGGCGCCGCGAGACGTGAACCTTGTAATCAGGGGAAACACCGACGAGGTTCTGGTCGAACGCCCGGTGATGAATCGCGCAGAGGCTGAGGCCGTTCTGCACCGTCGGCTCGCCGGCCCCTTCGAGGTCGGCCAGGATGTGCGCCGCGTCGAGAAGACGTAGCTCCTTCAACGTGCAGATCGCGCACTGGCTGCTGTACGCCGGGACGACGCGACCGCGGAAGCGCGCCTGGTGCAGTCGAACGCGGGTCTCGCGGACCGCATAACGCCGTTCGAGCGGATCCTCGAGCGGGACGGGGTCCGGCTCGTCGACTGGGCCTCGCAGCGCGCCCGGTGTCACGAGGACCATGCGCGCCCCAGGATCGTCCTTGCGCACGAAGCACGGGAAGACCGGCTTGTACCAACCGGGTCTCGTCCCGATGAAGTAGATGAGCGGAACCTGGAGTTCGTGCGCCGCTCGAAGCGCACGGTTGTCGGGCTGATCGATGTCGCCGGCGCGATACGCGTACAGGAATCCATCGGCGATCACCTCGTCGTCGTACGGCGACTTCGATGAGGTCTGGATCGAGAGCGCGGCGGGCCCTTTCTGGACCGCAGCCCGGTAGATGCCCTTCTGGTAGTTGAGGAACGGTACGCGGGCTCCGCGAAACGGGAAGCCGTTCGCAAGTGCACCGGCATAGGGAATGTCCTCGCCGAATTCGGCGACGAGGAGTGAGAGGCGCGCCATGCAGGCGGTACGGACGTCCTCGTCTCGCAAGAGCGTCGATTCTAGGACCCGGCGCGCGCCGCCGCCGTCTCGACGCGCCCAACGGCGCGTGCGAGCGTGGTCGCCGCGTACTGGTTCAGGCTCACGCCCTCTCGCTCGGCCTCGCGCGCAAGCTCGGCATGGAGGGTCTGCGGGATCCGCAGCAGGAAGCGGCCGCTGTAGTTCTTACCGGCCCGCGGCTCGGGGATCGCCTTTCCGTCCTCGAGCGCGACGGAGAGCCAGCCCTCCATCGCATCGAAGATGTTCCGGATCGCTCCTTCTGGCGTCGCGCCTTGGCTCAGGCAGCCCGGCAGTTCCTCGACCTCGGCGACATAGCCGGCGTTTCCCTCGTCGTCCTCATCGCGGACGAGCTCGATCGTGTACGGGAGAGCCAGGTAGTCGTCAAGCGTTCTCGTGTCCTTCGTCTGACTCATCTGTGAGCACCTCCTCGATGGCGCGAATGGCCTTGGATACGTAGGCGGGTAACAGCGGGTTCCTCGGGTCGATGGTCAATGGGAACTGACGGCGTGGATGGGTGTAGACCCAGTGGTCGCCCTTGCCGTACCGCCGGTCGAAGCCCGCCTCGGTTAGCAGCGCGTGCATCTCGCCAGGCCGGACACTCCGACGGCGCTGCTTGAGGGAGGCGAGCGTCTCGGTGAAGTCCACGGGCGAACATGATACTACTGACGGTATCGTACCAAAGGGACTAGTGCAAGAGAGCCACGTAAGAAATGAAGCGGCCGACCGGGACGGACTCGGCGCGCGCCGCCGCGCTCCACGGAGTCAAGCGCGCCGGGCCCTGGCCGTGTGTTGTTGCACTTCTGATGCGATTGGTGCATCATTTGTGCATCACAATGGCAAAGCGACTGACGATCACGATCGACGACGCACTGGAGGCGGCGATCCGGGAGGCGCCGAAGCGATTGGCCATACCACGAGACAGCTCTGAGTCGGAGCGCCTGCGTGCCTACGCCCGCTTGGGCTACCAGACCGCGCTGGAGCGAGAGATCGACGTGAGGCGGCTCGAGACCTACCGCCGCTGGGCGAACGACCCCGAGATGGGCGTCTTTCCCGAGGCCGCCCTGCGAGCATCCGTCAAGGCCGGCCTCTTCCGGGACGAGTAGCCGATGCCCGGGAGGGCTCGCTGGGGCCAGATCTGGTGGGCCGACATCGGGCTCGACGAGCACAAGCGCGTCGCCGTCGTCTCCGAGAACGGCTGGAACGAGATTTTCCCAAGCGTACTAACGGTCCGACTCTCGGCGAGCCCGCGGCGCGACCCTGGTCCGGGCTTCCCGCTCATCTCAGATCAGCCGCGGGTAATCGCCATCTGCGGCGAGCTGACGAGTCTGCACGAGAGCCTGCTCGTCGAGCAAACCGGAGCGCTCACGCCGAGGCAGATGCGCGGGATTGCCATCGGGCTCCTGGAGGTGACGCAGGTCCACGGCCTGCTCGGCATCGTGCATCCCGAAGTCGCCGAGCGGATCGGCGGCAGACGGCGCCGCTAGATGATTGATTCGGCGTACGGCCACGGATCCAGAAGCTGACCGGAGCGTCGTAGCGGACGCCGGCAATCGTCAACGCAGCGCGGTCATGGCCGTTATGCACGACGTCCAGTGGTCGTCTCGGAACTTTCAGGTCGAACTCGAGGAATCGGCTGCGGCGCCCTCAGCCTCTGCGAGCGAGACGGGAACCCGGAACATGCCGTAGCGTGCGCGGCGCTCGTGCCGGGCGAGCCAGGCGAGCACCTCCTGTGGGGTGTCGGCAGCGACGAGTACGTCTGTTGGCCCGGCAAGCGCGATCCACTTGCCCATATGCGGTCGCAGGGCTTCGGCCTGCCTGCCAATGCGAGGGTCTCCGGCAATCCTGAACTTGGCCATGCCTGAATCGTATTCTGTCCCTCTTGGATACACGCTTGCGGAGTGGGCTCGGAGGACTACGATCGGTCGATGCGGCGTGCCCCCGACCGGCTCGAGCGGCTTCCCCAGCAGTACTTCACGGCGCTGCTTGCCCGCGTCTCTGCGGCCGCTGCCCTCGAAGGGGAGCCGCTCGTTGATCTTGGGCGTGGGAATCCTGAGGTCGGGCCGCCTCAGCATGTGATCGACGCGCTCGCTGCGGCGGCGAACGAGCCCTCCGCGCACGGGTACCCGCCCTTTCGCGGGTTGCCCGCGCTGCGCGAGGCGATTGCGGATCGCTACTCCGCGCTCTACGGCGTCGAGCTCGACCCGCACTCCGAGGTCACGATCATGCCGGGGACGAAGACTGCGATCTGCGAGCTCGCGCTTGTGCTCGCCGAGCGTGGATCGACGATTGTTCTGCCCGACCCTTATTACCCCGACTATCCCTCCGGGCCCGCGCTCGCCGGTGCCCGCACCGGGTATGTGCCGCTCGACCGCGACGCCGGCTGGGCGCCCGACTTCGCCGCTGCGCCTCGCGACGACGTCGCCGCGATCTTCCTGAACTTCCCCTCGAACCCCTGCGCGGTCTGCGTGCACGAGGGCACCTTCGCGGCCGCGGTCGCCTACGCGCAGGAGACCGGAGCCGCGGTCGTCCACGACTTCGCCTACGGGGACATCGTCTTCGACGGGCGCACGCCTCAGTCGTTCCTCGCCGAGCCGGGCGCGCGCGAGGTCGGCGTCGAGATGTTCTCGATGTCGAAGACCTACGGGATGGCCGGCTGGCGGCTCGGCTTCGTCGTCGGCAACGCCGAGATCGTCGCCCGTCTCGACCTGCTCGCCGACCACATGCGCGTCGGGATCTTCGCGCCGGTCCAGCATGCGGGCATCGCGGCGCTGACCGGGCCGCAGGACTCGGTCGCCGAGCGCGTCGACACCTACCGCCGGCGGCGCGAGCGCGTGCGCGAGCTTCTGCCCGACCTCGAGTGCGAGGGCTCGTTCTACCTCTGGTGGGAGCTGCCGGAGGGCCTCACCCCGGAGCTCCTCCTGGCCGAGCACCGGGTCGCGATCGCGCCCGGCGAAGGCTTCGGCTCGCGCGGCACGGGCTGGGCGCGGCTCTCGCTCGCGATCACGGACGAGGTGCTCGAGACCGGGCTCGAGCGGCTGGCAGCTGCACTGACGTCGGTCTGATGCCGGACTCAAGCAGTCGATCGGACAAGCTGCGCAACGCGCTGATGGGAGACCTCGAGCAGCTCGCCTGCATCGCGGAGTCCTAGGCCGACCTCGTCAACGAGCGTCCGGGCAGCCGTCCTCATCGCCTCCTGCGCCCGCTCCCCCTCTTGCCTGGCCAGTCGGCGAGATGCGCGGGTGCGGTCGAGCTCCCCACGGACACGCGCGGGAAGACGAATGTCCTCGACCAGTTCAGCTGTGTCCGCATCCTCGACCCAGAGACCGAGGGCTTCCCGGATACGTCGGCGAGTCTGCTGAAGCGTCCGCCCATGGGTGTGGCAACGACGGACGCTTGGAACGCGCGCGATCCACGCCCCACTCTCGTCTCGCTCCAAGATCACTCGATACTTGCCGGCACTCAGCGCAGTACCTGCTTTCCTAGACATGGCTCGAGATCGCGCTCGATCGCTCGTAGCGTTCCCGGCGGCAGATCCTTGCCTGCATGAACAGGGACCGTTGTCTCACAGCGCCCACAGCGCACGCGGATGTGTGAGCCGCGCTGCCTGACCTCTTCGCACCCGAGCTTCTTGAGGCGCCTCAGGAGCTGCCGTCCGGTCACTGATTACTCGCACAAACTAAGTGTAACTACGACTAGACACTCGTGCCGGTCAGGCCCAGGCTCATCGCGAGAGCTCGGCGGCAAGCTCATCGGCAAGGCGCAGGACGACGACTCGGACGAGCGGGCTTCGCCAGCTGTGGGTCTCGAGATCGTTGAGCGCGTCCTCGGCATGCGGCACCTCCCGCATCCGGGCCTGGACGACGGCGCCGGTCAGCGTCTCCGCGATCTCCAGCCAGACCCAGTCGGCTGTCGTCGCAACGAGCTGGCGGCTCGGCGTCCTGCCTGCGCGGAGCTCGCACGCAAGCTCGAGCAGGCAGAGCGGGCACGGCCGAGAGCATGGAGGTCGATCTCGTCCGCGACCAGGCCGGCATTCGTCTCGTCGAGCACGCCGTCATTGAGACACCCAAGCGCGCACGCGGGTGTGCCAACTTCGTGTTGAGTTTGCGACTTCCCGCGAGCAAAGGAGACGTGATGACCGATCGCCACGACCGATCAGCGGCGCTGACGGGGATCACGGCTGTCGCCCTCTGGGTGATCGGCTTCGTCGTCCTCAAGCAGATCGCCGACCAGCCCGCTACGGACGCGACGCCCGCGCTCGCCCTCGCGTACTTCAAGGGCGAGCGGAACGCGATCCTCGCCGGCACCTTCTTCTTCATGCTGGGCACGGTCTTCTTCCTCTTCTTCCTGGGAGCGCTCCGCGCGAGGCTCTTCCTGGCCGAAGGCGGCGCGCGGAGGGTGACTGGGACCGGCTTCGCCGGCGGCGTCGTCGCGGGTGCGGCGCTGCTCTTCTGGGGCAGCACGCAGGCGGCCGGGACGCTCAACAGGGACAACCTCTCTCCGGAGGCGGCGCAGGTCTACCGCGGGCTCGCCGAGGCGTTCATGTACGCCACCGAGCCCGCCGCGGGGATCCTGGTCCTCACCACGGGGCTGGTCATCGTCCGGACGCGCGCCCTGCCCGTCTGGCTCGGCCGGATCAGCGTTGTCGTCGGGCTGTGGCTGCTGATCCCGCCGATCGGGTGGGCGGCGCTCATCTCCGCGTTCCCGCTCTGGGTGATCGTGGTCAGCCTCGTCCTCTACCGGGAAGGAGGAGCAGCGGGCCCGACGGCTACATGAGGATCGCTAGGCGGTCGGACGGAGCTCCGTAAAGCCGGCCGCGGCAAAATCGCCGTCGAAGCTGAGCGCGTCGCGGATCTTCAGAGAACGCATGAGCGCGAAGCTCGTCGCGTCGACGAACGAGTACTCGCGCTCGTCGTGGCGCCGAAGCCAGCGTAGAGCCTCTGCCTCGTGATCCGCGCTGACCCTCACGACATCGACCCATGATGTCCGGGCAAGCATGTCGAGGAAGGCGACTGCGGTTGCGTGCCCGTCGCAGCGGCCAAGAAACGTCCACGTCTCGCCTTGCACGTGGTTTGAGGTGACGAGGCGCTGCTCCGAGATGCCCTCGAAGAGCGCGAGCGCATTCTTGTGGTGGTCGTCGCGGCTCAAGCGCGCGGCAACCCAGAAGGACGTGTCGACGAAGATCAACGCGGATAGACGACGTCGTCGACGCTCATCGAGTCACCCGGCGAGCCTTCAGACATTCCGACGAACTCCCACAGCGCGTCTTCCTCGATCGGCGGCAAAGGCTTGATCCGCTCACGGACGTAACGACGAATGAGACCAGCCTTCGACGTACCCTCCTGGCGGGCTTGGTGCGCGAGCGCTTCGTCGAGGTCCTCGTCGATCATGATCTGTAGTCGTCTCATGCTTTGCAATCATACATCAGTTCTTCTGATGTATGTGTAATAGAAGTGAGTCAGATCGCCCCTGCTCGACGGCTTACAGTAGGCCCGTGGAAGGCTCGAGCGAGTTCGTCGCCCTCGGGAAACCCGGTTCCGAGCACTACGCGGGCCTCGAGACGTTCCTGAATCCCGGGGTGGTGGTCTTCGGAATCCCGCTCGTGCTCGCGCAGCGGCGGTTCGTCCGTCCGACTGACTAAGCGGGCCGGCCGGCTTCCCAGTAGAACTCCTCCCGCGCAAGTGCGGGCGTCCCTTCAAGGAGCGGCCCCCAGACGCTGAAGGCGGCTGAGCGAGTGGGATCGTCGACGAGGGCGCGGACAAGGTCCTGGATGCCCGAGCCTTCGAAGACGAAGATCACTGCTTCCTCGGCGAGAAAGACGCTATGCCGCCGAAAACCGGCATCTCCGAGATCGTAAGGAGCGCCCTCGGCGATGATCTGCACCGCCTCGTCGCGCGAGCCCGGCCGCAGCCTGGCAACTACCGCCACGCGCTCAGTCGTCTCCCCGCTGAGCGGCGGTACTTGCTCTCCGTCGATCTCGTCGCTGCGATCGGTCATTTTGGATGGCTCCTTTCGACTCGGTGTCGCCAAGCGTATGAGAGACGAGCTAGCGCGGTTCTGCGACTCGATCTCCGTTAGGTCGCGGGGCCGCTCGACATCGAGTTGAGCGGGTCGAAGCGCGCGAGCGGGCACGCGGCCCACAGGCCTTTGCGCTGGGTGCGCGCCTGATTCACCGCTTGGAGGAACTCGCTCGCGTGGCGGCCGCGCGTGCCGCCGTAGAACCAGACGCCGGCCGCGCCGTCGCGGACGAGCGTCACGTTCACGTCCTGATCGCCCTTCCAGACGTAGGCGAGCTTGCGCTGGTAGCGGTCGATCTGGTCGAGGCCAGGGTCCTGCTCGATCCGCACGCGCGTTCCGGGCGGGAGCAGCCGGCGTGTGACCGCGGAGGCCGCGTCGCCGTAGCACTCGGTGTGTTTCTCCGGCGTGTCGATCTGGACGAGGCGCACGCGCTGGCCGCCGAGCAGCTCGATCGTGTCGCCGTCGATGACGCGCGCGACGACAGCGTTGCTCGAGGCGCTGCCGCGGGTGAGCAGGACGAACGCGCCGAGCACGACGGCCGCGACCGCGAAGGCTGCGGCGATCCTCACCGGCGGCGCGAGCCGAGGAGCACGGCCAGGATCGTGCCGGCAGCGGCGAGCTGGGCCCAGGCGGGGATGCCGCCGTCGCGGTGCCAGCCCTCGACGCGATGGCTCGGGAAGAGCTTGCGCCCGCCGGGGCGCGGCAGCGGCAGGACGTGCTCGATGTCCGGTACCGAGGCCGCGGCAGCGCCGATCGTCACCGGATGGAAGGGCCCGTAGCGAGCCGCGAGCGCGAGGAGCGCGGTGGCGCCGCTCCCGATCTCGAAGCCCTGCGAGTCGATGTCATGGTGCGGGACGGCATCCCCGAGCCCGTGCAGGGCGAGGCCGAGGAGGAGCGCGCCGGAGCGCGACCGGACGAGCGCGCCGCCGGCTGCGCCCGTCGCCACGTGCAGCGAGACGATCACGCGACCAGCTCCGATCGCGTTGCGAGCGCGGCCAGCCGGCGGTCGGCCGTGACGAGCACGGCTCCGGCCCGCTCGGCGAGCACGAGATAGCACGCGTCGTACGTCGAGATCCTCTGAGCCAGCGCAGTTTGGAAAGCGCCGCCGACGAGCTCGTGCAGAGGCCGCAAGCGAAGTGGAAGCGCGAGCAGGTCGGTGAACGCGACGTCGGCACGCTCACGAGCAAGCAGGCCCGAGCGGACGTACTTCGTCAGCGCATGCGCAACTTCGACGAGCGCGAGCTCGGGTGCGACCGCTTGCAGGAAGTACTTCCGAACAGGATGACCCGAGTCGAGCAGGCCGCGAACGAGCGCGCTTGCGTCGAGGACCGGGCTAGCGGGAATCTCGCGCCTCGCGGATGACGTCCTCGGGCGCAGGCCAGTCCGGCCCGAAGCCGATCTTCTTCGCGTTCTCTTCGATGCTCGCCATCACCTCGTCCCAGCTGCGCCGTTTCCAGCGCACACCCTCCTCGAGGATCCCGATCGCCTCGGCGTTCATCGAAGTGCCCCGCTCTTTCGCCTGCTCGCGAAGCCCCTCGTAGACCTCCTCGGGGACGTTGCGGATATGGAGGGTCGGCACGTCGGTCATGCTAGCACTCTGCTAGCGCCGCTCACGGACGTCCTCGAGGCTCGGCGCGGGATGCCCGTTCTCGATCCGCAGGCGCTCGATGAGCTCGGACGCGTCGCCGCGCGACTCCGGGAACTCCTCACCCATCCGCTCGCAGAGTGCCGCCGCGAGGGCGTACACCTGCCGTACCGTTGGCTTGCCGCGCTTTTCCACCGTGCCTATCGAAGCAGCAGACGACGCGCGTGACTGTGCCGAAACCGTGACACTTCTGCCGTGGGGAGGCTCCGGAGGGGATACGAGGCGGTCGCGCGCCGCCGGTGGGCGATCGTCACGATCCAACTGGTCGCGCTCGCGGTCGTCCTCTTCTTTGCGGGGTGGGCCTTCCGCGGCGCCTGGCACGAGGCCGAGCCGCGCCTGGCCGACGCCGATGTCTCCGACCTCGCGTTCTCGTCCGCGATCCTCGCGGCGTACTACCTGCTCTTCACGGTCGGTTGGCAGCGGCTCCTCGCGGCCTGGGGCGTGCGCATCCCCTACCTCGTCGCCCTGCAGGCGGAGATGACGTCGATTCTCGCCAAGTACGTGCCGGGCACGGTTTGGATCCCGGCGGCGCGGATCGCCGCGCTCCAGCGCTTCGGAGGAGTCCGCAACACGCCGCTCGTGCTCGGCTCGATGCTGATGGAGGCGGGTCTCTCGGCGCTCGCCGGCATCCTCGTCTTCTTCGTCAGCCTGACGACGGTCGGCTTCAGCTCGGCGCCCGTGCTCCCGCTGTTCGCGCTCGCGCTCGTCACCATGGTCGGGCTGCACCCGCGGGTCTTCACGCCCGGAATCCGTCGGGTGCTCCGACGCTTCGGGCAGGCGAGCGAGCTCCCGCCTCTCCCCTACCCGACGCTGCTCGGGCTGATCGCCTACTACTGCTTCACCTGGCTTGTCGGGGGCACGGCGCTCTGGTTCCTGCTGCGCGCGCTCGGCGGCGATCCCTCGGTCGTGGACATCCCGTACCTCGGCGGGATCGCGGCGGTGGGGGCGATCGTTGCGTTCCTCTCGCTGATCACTCCGTCCGGGCTCGGCGTGCGCGAGGCCTCGATGTACGGCCTGCTGCTCGCGGTGACGACGAAGGGCGTCGCGCTCGGGGTGACCGTGCTGAACCGGCTGACGATCACGGCCATCGAAGCGGCTCTGCTCTTGGTCGGCGCGGTCGTCTGGCGGTACCTACCGCACCCGAAGCCCAAAACGGGACCATAAAAATTCGCCGAGCCGGTTGCGCTTTCGTCCACTCAACCGACTGACCTTCGGCTTGCACCTACGGTCTACCGGTTCAGTTTCGACCTAATTGCGCTCCGTGCTCGGCGCAAGAGGCAACCTACGGTGCCCGCGAAGAGGTTGCAAGTGGGTTCGGCAAGAAAGTTCCCGCTCTTTGCGAGATCGCGAAATTAGGCGCGAAAAAAAGTTTGCGCAAAGAGCGTAGATCAGCTCTCGTCAGAGCTGGCGCGCCGACGTCGCCAGAACCAGAGAACGCCGCCGAGGGTGGCGATTCCCGCGGCGACCGCGCTCTTGTTCGGCTTCGTCGAGTCGTCGACACGACCGGGCACCGCGGCCTTCACCTTCCGCTTGGCCGCGCGCTTTCCGATCTGCCACACCGTCCAGCCGAGGAGAGCGTTTCGCTTGTTCATGAGTGCCATGCCCCGAGCCTACCCGTCGGCGCTTGCCGTTACACGCAGCAGGACGCCGCCCCCCCGAGCGGCGTCCTGTGGAGAGAGGGGATGAACGGGCCAAGAGGAGGACAGGCCCGTGTCTCCCACGTACCGGAGAGATGGCACCGGGGCGCGAAACCTACGCTCTGCTCAGCGAGCCGGGCGGCGCGTCGGTCTCGCCGAAGAACGACGAGAGCGAAGGGGGGAGCGCGACGTTGGCAAGCGCGCGGAGGGCGCCACGCTGGGAGCGCTGGCCCCGAGCAAAGGCGGCGCAGTCCTCGCATTCCCGCACGTGGGCGCGCAGGGCCCGGCGCTCGGAGCGCGGGAGAACGCCGTCCAGCTGACGGGAGATCGCTCGCTCGGCCTCGTGGCAGGTGAGCGCGCCCTCGAGCTCTTCGCGCAGGGCACGGCGGGCGCGAAAGATCAGCGTCTCGACGACGGCGCCCGACACGTTCAGGATCTGGGCGATCTCGGCGTAGGAGCGGTCCTCGACCTCGCGCATGATGAGCGCGGCGCGCTCGATGAAGCGGAGATGGCCGAGCGCGCGCTGGATGTCGTTTCCGGTCGGGCCCTCCTCGTCGGGAACCGCCTGGTCGATCTGCTCCTCGAGGTCGACCTCGTCGAGCCGCGCCTCCTGCCGCGCCCGCTGCTGGCACAGCTCGTGCGCGATCGTGATCAGCCGGTTGCTCGGCGAGTCGAGCCGCTCGCCGCGCAGGAAGGCGCGGTAGGCGTTCAGGAAGGTGGTCTGGGTGACGTCCTCGGCGTCTTCCGGGCTGCGAAGGACGACGAGGGCGTAGCGATAGACCTCGCGGACGTTCTGACGGTACAGTCGCTCGAACGCCCGGTCCGCGCGCGGCCGCTGCGCAAGCATCGGCGTCATTGCGTAGAAGATGCCGCCGCGGCGGGTTTCTTGCGCTCCGCTACGGGAGGGGTGGCGGCGGTGGGACGGGAGGAACCGGCGGCAGGGGCGGCAGCGGAGGCGGCGGCGGGAGCTGCACCGGGAGCGCCGGGAGCTGCGGGGGTTGCGGGAGCTGGACCGGAGGGAGCGGGACCTGCGGGAGCGCGGCGACGACGTTCTTCACGGCCCCCTGGACCTCGTGCGTGGGAGGCGCGGTGGTGGCGCCGGCGGTCGTGCCCTGCGCCGTGCCCGCTTGCGCTCGGCGAGACGCCTTCGAGCGGTGCGACGTGCGGCGCGCCTCGGGGCTTTCGAACGGGCTTCGGCCCGCGCTGCCGCGTGTGAGCAACGAGACGGCGGAGAAGGCGCTGACGTCGACGGGAGCAGTCGCGCTCGCGGGTGGGCTCTTTTCGTTCCCGCCCACAGCCTTGACCGCCTCCCGGCCGATGCCGGCTGCGACGAGGCCCGCGACGAGGACAGTCGCGACCTTCGCGCCGATTCCCATGCCGGCGATCGCCGCACCGCCGCCTGTGGCGCCGCTGCCGAAGAAGGAGCCGAGCGAGGCCGGAAGCGGAACCGCGCCGAGGTTCTTGAGCGCGGCGCGTTGGGCGCGCTGACGGCGCTCGAGGACGGCGCAGTCGCTGCACTCGCGCAGGTGGGCGCGCAGGGCGCCCCGCTCCGAGCTCGGGAGGCGCCGCTCGGCGAGGCGCGAGAGTGTGAGCTTGGCCTCCTGGCACGTGAGGCCGCCTTCGAGTTGCTCGCGGAGAGCCCGGCGGGCGCGGAAGATCAGCGTCTCCACGGCGCCGACGGAGACGTCGAGGATCTGGGCGATCTCGGCGTACGAGCGGCCCTCGAGCTCGCGCATGACGAGCGCGGCGCGCTGGTTGAAGCCGAGGAACCCGAGGGCGCGGCGGATCTCGCCCGCGCTCGGAACGTCGCTGTCATCGGGCGCGGCCGGGGCGCGGCTCTCGTCGAACTCGACCTCTTGCGGCCGGCGCGATGAGTCGCGGAAGCGCTGCCGGCAGACGTTGTGCGCGATCTTGATCAGCCAGTTGTGCGCGCGCTCGGGGCGCTCGCCACGCTGGAACGCGCGGTAGGCGCTCATGAAAGTGGTCTGGGTGACGTCCTCGGCGTCGGCCTCGTTGTGGAGGACGGCTAGCGCGTAGCGGTAGACGGCGTGCACGTGCTTCTGGTAGAGCCGCTCGAAGGTGCGATCAACCTCACGCGGTCGTTGCGCGAGCAGGGGGGTCACGGCTGGATAGACACCCTTTCCTGCGCTTTCTTGCGGTTTGGGCTGGCCACGGTTCTAGAACGGGCGAGACCGGGTAGCGGATACCCGTCCTGTCTTACATTTTGACGATTTTGGCACTGGTGTGACGCCTCGCGGCGCGATTTTCGGCGGTACGCTTGCGGCGGGTGGCGGGTGGAAACGTCCTCCCCACCCGGGTGGGGATGTGGGTTTTTGCAGGATGAAAGGCTCCCACCCTGGATGGAAACGGGGCGGCCACACAGGATCGGGATCGGAGAGAGGGCGCTAGCGATGGCGAACCCCGACGTCCAGCGTGACGATCGTCGTGGTCAGGCCGCCGAAGACGCCCGCGCCGCTCGTCACGAAGACGACGCCGATGCCTGCGTCGCGGAAGCGCCTCGAGAGAACGTTGGTGCGATGCTCCGGGCTCGCCAGCCAGTCCTGCAGTACCTCGAGCGCGCCCAGTCCGGGCTGCCCGTACTCGAGATTCTCGCCGACCGACCAGAGCCGGTATCCGCCTTCCAGGTAATACACGGAGATCCGGCGCCAGAAAGCACCACCGTTGGGCGATGCATGGTCGAAGTAGCCGTACCGCGCCATCTCGCCTGAGTGACGAACGGCGGCGGCGTGGAGCCGCGCGGACGACCGAAACGGCCGCAGCCCACGAGCGCGACGGAAGCTGTTCAGCCCGCCCATGAGATCGGCGTCGAGAGACGCGCCTCTCACGATCGCCGCCTGAGCAGTCGGAGCCTCTGCCAAAACGGCAGAGGCAAATGTCGCAACGACAAGAGTGGCGAGCACGACGCACAGCGGGGGTCGCAGCGTGCGCATGCTGGGGGGAGTGCCCGCAGACGCGCCCGGCTACTCACCTCGCCCGTAAAGAAATTGTAATTTCGGGCCGTCAGCGAGTCTGGACGCTGGATCGACGTGTGCCAGCGCTCAGGCCTGAGCGGCGGCGCGGCGCTTCGGCGGCAGATGGATCGCGCGGCCGAGCGCGACGAGCCCGGCCTCCTTGATCGCTTCCGAGAGCGTCGGGTGCGCCGCCATTCCGTCGGCGACCGTCTCGACCGTCGCCTCCGCATCGAGCGCGACGACTCCGGCCTCGATCAGGTCGGTCACGTGGGGCCCGACCATGACGAGCCCGAGCAACTCGCCGTAACGCGTCTCGTGGATCGATTTGACCCACCCGAGAGTCTCGTTCTGCATCACGGCGCGCGCGTTTGCGACCCACGGGAACATGCCGGTCGCAACATCGTCGCCGTACTGCTCGCGCGCCTCGCGCTCCGTCAGCCCGACACCGGCGATTTCCGGGTCGGTGTAGATCGGGCGCGGCACGCCGCGGTTGTCGACGATGGCATCGTGACCCGTCGCGTTCTCGGCCGCGACCTCGCCCTCGCGGAAGGCGGTGTGCGCGAGCTGCCAGTAGCCGGCGCAGTCGCCGACGGCGTAGATGTGCGGCACCGTCGTTCGCCGATGCTCGTCCGCCGCGATTCCCGTGCGCCTGTCGAGCTCGACGCCGATCTCCTCGAGCCCGAGGCCCTCGACGAGCGGCCCGCGCCCGACCGCGACGAGCATCAGATCGCAGTCGACGGTCTCGCCCTCGCCGAAATAGACCCGCAGGCCGTCGCCCGTCTCCTCGACCTTCGTGCACTGCTTCTCGAGGTGCAGCGTGATGCTGCGCTTCCCGAAATGCTTCGCGAGCTCGGCGGCCGCGTCGTCGTCCTCGGCCGGGATCAGCTTCGGCAGCATCTCGATGATCGTCACGTCGGTGCCGAAGCGGCGGAAGATCGAGGCGAACTCGCAGCCGATGATTCCGCCCCCGAGCACGACGAGCCGGCGCGGCACCTGCGTCTGCGCCAGCAGGCCGGTCGAGTCGACGCAGCGCGCCGAGTCGAGTCCTTCGATCGGCGGGCGCAGCGGGAAGGAGCCCGTGGCGACGACGGCGCTCTTGAAGCTGACGTCCTCCCCACCCTCGACCGAGATCGTGTTCGCGTCCTTGAAACGGCCCGTGCCCTTCACCCACTCGACGCCGTTGGCCTTGAAGAGCCCGGCGACGCCCGAGGTCATCTGCTTGACGACCCCGGCCTTCCACTGGTTCGCGGCCGCGAAGTCGAGCTGCGGCGGTCCGACCTGGACGCCGAGCTTGCCGAACGTCTCCTGGGCTTCCTTGATCGCGAACGCGGTCTGCACCCAGGCCTTCGTCGGGATGCAGCCGACGCGGAGGCACGTTCCTCCGAGCTCGGGCTCCTTCTCGATGCAAACGGCCTTGGCGCCGAGTTGCGCGGCGCGGATCGCAGCCGTGTAGCCGCCGGGCCCGCCGCCGAGGACGGCAACGTCACAGTCCATGCCGTCGATCCTATCGACGGAAGTGGTTTGTTCGATTGTTATCGGTCGGCCAGCGCAGACGGACGCACGGGCGAAGCCCGAGCGTCCTGAGGTCGGCACCGCAAGCGGCGCCGTGGCTAGGCGAGCTCGGCCCGCATCGTGATCGCGCCGTCCCGCTCGTCCAGCTTCTCGAAGCCGTAGCGCTCGTAGAGCTGCACGGCGGGGCTTTCCTTCGCGACGCTCAGACTGATCGAAGCGTAGCCGTCGGCCCGCGCCCGGGCGAGGAGCGCGTCCATCAACTCGCCACCGAAGCCGTGGCCGCGCCTGCTGGGAACGACCGCGATCGAGAGCTCCGGCGTCTGCTCGTCCACGAACCCGTAACCCTGCGCGTTCGCCTTGAAGAGTCGGTACCAGGCCGCGCCGACGGGGAAGCCCTCGTCGAGTGCGACCACCGCAGCATCCCCTGGCCGGCCCCAGTTCTCGACGTAGCGCATCGGATGCAGTCCGCTCTCGTCCTCGGCGCCACTTGCGCGCCAGTAGTAGGCATGGCGGAGCATGTCGCGGAGAAAGCGTGCGTCCTGCGGGGTCCCGGGCCGGATCACGGCCCCAGTTGCTGGAGGAGCTGAAGCCGGTTGCCGTCCGGATCGAAGACGTCGACGGCGCGCGCCTCGTCGTGGAGCTCGAGCACGGTGCCGGTCTCGACCTGCTCGCCGCGGAGCCGCTCTGCCTCGGACTTGACGTCGTCGACATCGATCACCGCGACGGGGGCGTCTTCCTCGGGTGCGCCTTCAGCCAGCGCGATTCGCATGACGCCGCGCTCGAGCTTCACCCAGCCGTCTTGCGCATGCGTCTCCGTGAAGCCGAGCTTGCCGGTGTAGAAGGAGCGGGCCTCGCCGAGGTCGCGCACTCGGTACCAGACCCGCGTCACAGCGCGAGCCCCGGCTCTTCGAGCAGCGTCTTCAGCTCTCTCAGGAACTCGGACGCGGTGGAGCCGTCGACGGCGCGATGGTCGCAGGTGAGGGTCATCGACATCATCGGGCGGGCAACCAGCTCGCCGTTCTCGGCGACCGGGCGCTCCTCGATCGCACCGACGGCAAGGATCGCGGCCTGCGGCGGGTTGAGCACGGCGATGAACTGCTCGACGCCGTACATGCCGAGGTTCGAGATCGTGAACGTCCCGCCCTCGAGGTCGTCCTGGGTGAGCTTTGCCGCCCGGGCGCGCTCGACGAGCAGGCCGCGCTCGACGGCGATCTGGACGAGCGACTTGCGCTCGCACTCGCGGATGACCGGGACGATGAGGCCGCGGTCGGTCGCGACAGCAAGCCCGACGTTGGCGGTCGGGAAGATCCGGAGCTCTTCGTCCGCGAAGTGGGCGTTCACCTCGCGGTGACGCAGGAGCGCGATCGCGGCGAGCTTCGTCAGCACGTCGGTGACGGTCACCTTCTCGTCGCGCAGCCGCTCCCTGAGCGCGACCGCCCGAGTCATGTCGGCGGACATCGAGATCTGGAAGGCCGGTGCCTCCCAGGCCTCGGTCAGGCGGCGCGCGATCGTGCGCCGGATCGACGTGAGGGGCACGACCTCGGCCTCGAGCGGGGCGGCGCCGGCCGTCGCGTGCGCGGGCGTGGCGGCCGCGCGCTCCACGTCCTCGGCGACGATGCGCCCTTCAGGGCCGGTTCCGGTCAGGCCGGCGAGCTCGATGCCCCGCTCGCGGGCGACCCGACGCGCGAGCGGTGAAGCCTTCACGCGCCCTTCGGACGCGTGATGGTCGGGGCCTTCGGCCACGATTTCGGCCGCCACAGGCTCGCTCGCAGCCTCGGGCGCCGCAGGCTTCGGCTCCTCTTTAGCGGAATCGCCGTCAGGCGATTGTGCGGCGACCTCCTCCCCTTGCTCGCCGATGACCGCGATCCGCTTGCCGACCGCGATCTCCTCGCCCTCCTGGGCAAGAATCTTCAGGAGCGTCCCGCTCGCCTCGGCCTCGACCTCCTGGGTCACCTTGTCGGTGTCGAGCTCGTAGAGCGCCTCGCCCTTCTCGACCGGGTCGCCCTCGGACTTCAGCCAGCGGACGATCGTGCCGGCCTCCATGCCCTGGCCGAGCCGCGGAAGGCTGACCTCAACTGCCATTTCGTCCCACCGTGCGCATGATCGCCTCGTACACGTCGGCCTGGTGCGGGACGACGAAATCCTCCATCACGGGCGCGAACGGAACCGGCACGAACTTCGCCCCCACGCGCTCGATCGGCGCGTCGAGCCAGTCGAAGGCCTGGTGCTGGAGGACCGCGGCCACCTCGGCGCCGTAGCCCATCTTCGTGACCGCCTCGTGCGCGACGACGGCGCGGTTCGTCTTCTTCACGGAGTCGACGAGCGTCTGCTCGTCGAGCGGCTGCAGCGTGCGCGGGTCGACGACCTCGACGGAGACGCCCTCCTGTTCGGCCTCCTCCGCTGCGCCGAGCGCCTCGTGCACGAGCCGGCCGGTCGCAACGACCGTCACGTCCTCGCCCTCGCGGTGCACGCGCGCCTTGCCAATCGGGATCGGCTCGAGCTCGTCGGGCACCTCCTCCTTGATCCCGTAGAGCGTCCTGTGCTCGAAGAAGACGACCGGATTGTCGTCGTAGATCGCAGACCAGAGGAGCCCGCGCACATCGGTCGGCGTGGACGGGAAGAGCACCTTGAGGCCGGGGATGTGGACGAACCAGGCTTCGAGCTGCTGCGCGTGCTGTGCGCCCGGAGACCAGCCGGCGCCGCCCTGCGTGCGAATCGTCAGCGGCACCTTCACCTGGCCGCCCGACATGTAGCGGTGCTTCGCGGCCTGGTTGACGATCTGCTCGGCCGCGAGGGTCAGGAAGTCCTCGTACATGACCTCGACGACGGGCCGCATGCCCTGCATCGCCGCGCCGATCCCGGCGCCGACGAGCGCCATCTCCGAGATCGGCGCGTTGCGCACGCGCTCGGGGCCGAACTCGTCGAGCATCCCCTGCGTGACGCCCATCGAGCCGCCCATCTCGGCGATGTCCTCGCCCATGATGAAGACGTCCTCGTCCTTGCGCATCGCCTGCGAGAGCGCGTCGCGAACGGCTTCCCGGTAGCTCAGCTCAGGCATGGACACCCCCGCCACAGCCATGGCTTGGGACCTGGTCCCTGGACGTGTCGGGGTTGGGCATGGCTTGGGACCAGGTCCCTGGACATGTCGGATCTAGGCATAGAGGTTCTTCAGGGCGTCTTCGGGCTTCGGGTCGGTGCCTGCCTTTGCGAACTCGACCGAGGCCTCGACGAGCTCGTGCGCCTCGCGGTCGGCGTCCTCGAACTCCTCGTCGGTGAGCTCGAGCCGCTCGCGTAGCTTCGTGATCGGATCCTGCGTCGCCCGCAGCTCCTCGAGCTCGCCCTTCGGCCGGTAGACCTGGGGATCGCCGATGTAGTGGCCGGTCAGCCGGTAGGTCTCGAGGAGCAGGAACACCGGGCCACGGCCCTCGCGCGCATGCTCGAGAGCGGCGAGCGCCGCGCGGTAGACCTCCTCGACCTCCTGGCCGTCCGCACGCATCGCCTCCATCCCGAACGCGACGGCGCGCTTGGTCAGATCCTCAATCGGAAGGTGCTGGCTCGCGGGCGTCGACTCGGCCCAGTGGTTGTCCTCGCAGACGAAAACCGCCGGCACCTGCCAGAGCTGCGCCAGGTTCAGCGCCTCGTGGAAGGTGCCGATGTTCGTCGCTCCGTCGCCGAAGAAGGCAACCGCGACGTGCGGCTCGTCGCGGAGCTTGAAAGCGAGCGCGGACCCGACCGTCGCGGGCAGGCCGCCGCCGACGACCGCGTTCGCGCCGAGGTTGCCACGCTCGACGTCGTAGAGGTGCATCGAGCCGCCGTAGCCGTGGGAGGTGCCCTCGAGCTTCCCGTAGAGCTCGGCCATCACCTCGTTCGGATGTGTGCCCTTCGCAAGCGTATGGCCGTGGGCGCGGTGGGTCGAGGCGATCACGTCGCCTTCCTCCAGCGCGCGGCAGACGCCGACGGCGCAGCCCTCCTGCCCGATCGCGACATGGAGGAAGCCCGGCAGCTCTCCCGCTCGGAACCGCTCCTCGACCTTCTCCTCGAAGCGCCGTATGAGCAGCATCTCGCGGAAGAACTCGCGCAGGAGATCCTCCGACACGGCACCCTTCTTCTCCACCTTGGCCATCTCGAGTTTGAGTTTATGCTCAGGCTCGTGAGCCTCGTCAAGCAGTGGCAGGAGATAGTTCGGGAGCTGCCCGAGGCCTGGGCGGACGCCCGTCTGCGCCTGACTGTCGCGGGCGAACGCGCCGCTTCCCGGGCCGCTGCCGTGCTCGCGCCCTTGAACCCGGGGCAGCGCGGAAACACGCTGCGTTTCTTTGCTGCGCAGGGTGGAGCGAGCCATGCTCCCGCCCTCGTCGAGCGGCTGCTCGCGCGACTTGATGAAGAGGAGATCTCAGGCGCGCTCGAGCTCGTCGGCGCCGGCGACGCAGCGGCGAAGACGGTCGCGCACGTGTCGACCCTTGCCGCGACGTGGGACGAATCGATCGCCGGGCTACCGCCCGACTGGAGCGACCTCTATGCCGAGGTCGAGCTCGTCTCCACCGACTGGCTCGACCGCGCCACACTGCTGATGGCGCCGCTCAACCCCGCTCGCTACGGCGATGTCGCGGGCTTCCGCTTCCGTGTCGCGCGCCGTTTCGGGTACGGCGCCGCCCCGGGCATGACGCGCCGCTGTCTCGAGCGCGTCGACGAGGAGCACATCCGCGGCGAGCTCCGCATCCTCCGTGTTCTCTCGGATACCGACCCGGTCGCGACGCAGGGGCCCGTCTGGTACCTGGACGGGCGATCGGTGTGAGCGATGCCGTCTCCTCGCTCCTGATCGGGCCGGGCTAGTTGACGTTGAACTCCGAGAAGATGCGTCGCAACGCTTCTTCGCGGCCGAGGAACACGTCGACGACCTCCGGGTCGAACTGTGTGCCTGCCCCCGCGACGATTTCGCCCGCCGCCTCATCCCACGTGCTTGCGGGCCGATAGGGACGATCGCTCGTGATCGCGTCGAGCGCGTCTGCGACCGAGAAGATCCGAGCGCCCAGAGGAATCTCTTCTCCGGCAAGGCGATCCGGATACCCCAAGCCGTCCCACCGCTCGTGGTGCGAGCGCACGACGCGAGCCCCCTGTCCACGGAGGAGAGTCGCCTCGCCGACCATCTGCTCGCCGAGGACCGGATGCGTCTCGATCAGCCGCCGCTCCGAGTCCGTGAGCGGCGCGGGCTTGCGGAGCACGGCCTCGGGGATCCCGATCTTTCCGATGTCGTGCAGGATGAAGCCGTATTCCAGGCCAGGCTCCTCGAAGAGCGACGGAGCGATCGACTCTGTCAGCGCGTTGGCGTATAGCCGGACGCGCTCCGAATGGGCTCCAGTGACGCCGTCCTTCGACTCGAGGGCGCGAGCAAGGGCGACGACGGTGTCACGGTAGGCGTCCTGAAGGAGGATTCGTTGCCCCCGCTCGAGCTCGAGCAGGCGGCGGAAGTCCCGTGCGTACAGCGCGAGCTGCTTGTCCGGAGGAGCAACGGTGTGCGACGAGAGGACCTGCTCGCCCTGGGCTGCTCCGAGACGCTCGGCGAGGGTCAGCAGCTCGAGCGGGCTGAAGGGTTTGCGGAGGAAAGCGTCGGCCCCGGCGGCCCGACCCTCAGCCTCGGAGATCGTGTCTCCGGTTAGGAGGATGACGGGGATGGAACGCGTGAGCTGGTCGGCCTTCAGCCCGCGGCAGAAGGTGATTCCGTCCGTCTCCGGCATGGCGACGTCGAGCACGATGACATCGGGATGACCGGCAGCTATCTGCCGGGCGGCCGACCTCACGCCGTCCGCCTCGTGCACCTCGATGTCGGCGAGCTCGAAGCTCGTCCGCAGGAGAGCACGTAGATGCGGATCGTCGTCGACGACCAGCATGCGGAAGGTGTGACCGTTGAGTCGATACGCGCTGCGTTGATTGAATCTGGCATCGTTGTCACGTCAGACGCCCCACTCGGGCGGAACTTGCGTGCGATCCCTCCTTCGAGGGGCGTCTGCGCGATACCTCCTGGGTTGGGGTGTCTTCATTCCGTTCTTCCTAAGCTCTGGCGAGCTCGTAGTGAACGCGGCGGAGCCGCGCCTGACGTTCGCGGAACGCCTCGACGACGGTCGGGTCGAACTGCCGCCCCGCCTCACCGATGATCTCGGCGGCCGCCGCCTCCCAGCTTCGGGCGCGCCGGTACGGCCGGTCGCTCGTCATCGCGTCGAGCGCGTCGGCCACGGCGAAGACGCGCGCTCCAAGCGGGATCTCCGTTCGGCCGAGACCGTCGGGATACCCCTGGCCGTCCCAGCGCTCGTGGTGGTGGCGCACGATCTGCAATCCCTTCCCCTGGAGGAGGGCGACCCCGCTCAGCAGTTGTTCGCCGAGGACTGTATGCGTCTCGAGTAGCCGCTTCTCCGAGCTCGACAGCGACCCCCGCTTGAGCAGCACCTTGTCCGGAATCCCGATCTTGCCCACATCGTGGAGCAGGAACCCGTACTCGACGGTTTCGTCCTCGAGCAGGGCCGGGTCGAGCTCGCGGGCCAACTCGATCGCGTACCGCTGGACCCGCTGGGAGTGGGCGCCTGTGCCCGTGTCCTTCGATTCGAGAGCGCCGGCCAGCGCCACGACGGTCTCGCGGTACGCGCGCTGGATGAGCGCCGCCTGCCCGCGCTCCACTTCGAGGAGTCGTCTCAGATCCTGGGCGTAGAGGATCAGCTGCTCCTCGGGCGGATTGTCCGCCACGCGGAACGGCCCTTCGTAGAGGCCGCCCGCGATCCGTTCGACGACGTTCAGCAGCTCGAGTGGGCTGAACGGCTTGCGCAGGAACGCATCCGCGCCGCAATCTCCGGCACCGTTCTCGTCGCCCGCATCGATGCCGGTCAACAGGACGACCCCGATGCCTGCAGTGGCCGGATCGGCTTTCAGCCGGCGGCAGAAGGTGAGACCGTCCATGCCGGGCATCCCCACGTCGAGAACGACGACGTCGGGCGCGCAGCTCGCAATCAGCCCCGACGCAGCCTCCGCGGAATCCGCCTCTTCGACCTCGATGTCGACGACCTCGAAGGTCGTCCGCAAGAGGATGCGGAGCGCGGCATCGTCGTCGACGACGAGCAGCCGCAGCCCGTGCCGGTCTAGCGACGGCGGGCCGGAGACGGCTTCCACCTCGATCGGCACGTCCGGAACCTGAGCATCGACCTGCTCGCCGCTGAATAGCTGGACGCGATTCTTCCCGGCGAACTTCGCGGCATAGAGCGCGGTGTCGGCCTTCCGCAGCAGGTCTTCGGCCGACGACGCGTGCTTCGGGAAGGTCGCGACACCCACCGTCACGGTCGGGAGCGCGTGGCCGCGACGATGCTCGGCCAGGGCAGCTCGCATCCGTTCGGCGACGCCCATGGCAACCGCCGAGGTGCCGTTCACGAGGATGGCGAACTCTTCCCCGCCGATCCGAAAGACCTCGTCGTCGGCCCTGACGACACGCATGAGCACGCGCCCGACCTCACGCAGCACGTCGTCTCCGACGAGGTGCCCTTCCCGGTCGTTCACGTCCTTGAAGTCGTCGAGGTCGAAGGCGACGAGCGAGACGCTCTTCCTGTCGGCGGCGTCGCTGAGCGCCGATTCGAGGCGTTCGTCGAACGCACGCTTGTTGGCCAGGCCCGTCAGCGCGTCGCGTCGCGCTTCGGCGTAGGTCATGGCGAGCCTGCGCTCGTTCGCAAGCGCTGCCGAGGCGAGGTCGGCCACCGCCGCAACGAGCTCTGCATCCGCCCTGTCATGGAGGTTGGGCGGAAGCACGACGAGCACGGCGCCGAGCGCCACGCCGTCTGTGCAAAGGGGGGCGGAGACCGCATCGGCGCACGCGGCGCCGAGTCGATAGAGCTCACCGAGCTCGTGCGTGTCTGCGCGCGCGAGCCGGAGCTCTGTGAAGGCGCGCGCGACGACGCCGGGCGCCGAGTGGAAGGAGTCGGGAGCAGCCGGCCCGGCGAGGGCGACGAGCGAGAGCGAGCCCTCGGAGGCGAGATACGTGGCAGCGAACGAAGCACCGGTCAGCTCGGCGAGCTCGCGCGCGACGAGCTCGGCGATTCCGCCGCCCTTGACCGACCGTGAGATTGCGTGCGCGAGCCGCATCAGCGGGTCACTCGCCCCGGCGAGGGCGCGCTCGAGCTCCCACCGCGGCGCGCCCTTGACGCAGTACGCATCCGCTCCGGCTTCCATCATCGCCGTCACGTCGTCGGCGTCGTCCGAGCCGGCGTACGCGACGATCCGGGCCCTCGGCAGCAGCTCGCGAATGCGCCTCGTTGCGTCGATCCCGTCGAGGACGGGCATCCGGACATCCATCAGGACCACATCCGGGCGAGTGGCGGCGGCGAGAGCGATCGCCTCCTCGCCGTCCTCGGCCTCGGCCACGATCTCGACCTCCGGGTGGCCGGCGAGGCTCGCTCTGATGAGCTCGCGCGCCTCGGGCGAGTCGTCGCAGATCAGCAAACTCAACATGGTTGGCCCCTCCAGACGGTGACGGCGGTTTGAAAAGCTCGCGTCCTTATCGGCGCCTTGCGCCAGAGTTTGACACGAGAGATACGAGCAGACTTAGACGGTTTTGGAGACTTTTTTCTATGCAAATCTGTCGATCTGAGCTCGAAAGCGGCGCGAAGATCCCCCTTCTGGGGGGGCCATTCAGCCGACGAGATCCGCGAGCTCGCGGGCCAAAGCGGCCGCATCTCGGGTGTTGCGCGCGATCAGGATGCAGGTGTCGTCGCCGGCGATCGTGCCCACGATCCGTGGATGCTCTAGCCGGTCGAGAGCACGTGCGACCGCAGGCGCCGAGCCGAGCTCGGACTGGACGACGACGATGTTCTGGGCGGCGACGACCCGCCGGCCGAACTGGGCGAGCAAACCGCCGAGCGCGTGACGGGGATCGCTGCTCCGAGCGGTCTGGGGCGCTACGTAGCGAGGACGACCGAGAACGTCGTGCGTCTTGTCGAGCCCGAGCTCGCGGATGTCGCGTGAGATCGTCGCCTGGGTGACGAGACAGCCTGCCCGCGCGAGCGCGTCCATCAGCTCGTGCTGAGTGCCCACGCGCCGTCGCGAGACGATGCTTGTGATCAACTTTTGCCGCTCGTCCTTCCCCAGCGGCCGTCGCTCGCTGCGCATAGGGCAAGAATAAGTATGCAGGAGCCTCCGTCCAACGTTTCGCATCCCCTCCTTCGCGGTAGGCTTGCATCGGTGCTACGAAGACTCATGTGGAACGGCCTCTACGGCGCGCTGGCAGCCGCCGCGACATTGGTCGCGCGACGGACGGCTTCGAAAATCTGGCGCGTCACAACCGGGGAAGAGCCGCCGGTGAAGCGGAAATGACGAAGGCCGACCAACTCGTCGACAGGGCCGCAACCCGCCTCCGGGAAATCGCCAACAAAGCGGCCAGAGAAGGAGGCGTCGCCGCCAAGCTCGCACAGCCGCTGGCCGACGATGCCGCCTTCCTGCGCAAGCTGAAGCCGAGCCTCATCCTGGCGAGAGCGAAGGGAGAAGCTCGGACCGACGGAAAGCCCGTGGACGGCGCGGTCTCCCCGTCGGAACCGCAGCCCGGCAAGCGCCGCAAGCCCAAGAGCGGGCCGAACCCCTTCCTCGTCGTCGGCATCGCCCTCGTCGCCGGAGTCGCGCTCGCCAAAATCATCGACTGGAAAACCCGTGGCCACGCGGACGACTGACTCCCACCCCAGGGGCCTCGGCGGGCTCGCCAAGCGGGTCGCCGAGCACGCGAGCTCGCTCGTCAGGCTCGAGCTCGAGCTGGCCGCCCTCGAGGTGAAGCGGAAGGTGACGGCCCTCGCGGTCGGCATCGGGCTCGCCATCGGAGCGGCAATCGTCGCGGTCTTTGCGCTCGGCTTCCTGTTCGCGACGGTGGCCGCGGCGCTCGCGACCTTCCTGTCCACGTGGCTCGCCCTGCTCATCGTCACTGTCGGCCTCTTCGTCCTGACGGCCGCCCTCGGGCTCGTGGGAGTGGCCAAGATCAAGAAGGGAACGCCGCCCCTGCCCGAGCAGGCGATCCATGAAGCGAAGCTGACCACCAGCGCGTTGAAGAACAATGGCCGGTAACAGCCGCAGCCTCGAACAGGTCCGCCGGGAGATCGAGGCCGAGCGCAACCAGCTCACGGGGGCCGTCGACTCTCTCCGCTCGGGGATCGGCGAGGCGACCAACATCGGCGCCAAGCTGCGCGCGAAGCTGCCGCTCGTCGCGGCAGGCGCCCTCGGCGTCGGGTTCGTCGTCGCAGGCGGCATCGGCGCAGCGATCCGCCTCGCCAGCGGCCGGAAGCGGAGTCGCCGCAGGAAGATTCGGTTCGGCCGCATCTCCCTTGGCGACGGCGACTGACCCAACGGCCGGTACCGGACGCGCGCCTTCCGGCCCCGAGCGGCTGCGACCCGCCGAGTGGCTCGCGGTCTGCAAGCGAACGTTCCGGCAGTTTCTCGCCGACGACTGCATGGGGCTCGCCCAGCAGATCGCCTACAGCTCGCTGCTCGCGTTCTTCCCGGCGGTGGTCTTCCTCGTCGCCGTCCTCGGCCTGATCGGCGCCTACGACACGCTGCAGAGCTTCCTGACCCCCGTGGCCCCGAAGTCGGTCACGGACATCGTCGAGCAACTCCAGCAGGACTCGTCGAGCGGCGGCTCGGCGGCGGCCGCGGTCCTCGGAGCCTTGGGAGCCGTGTGGGCCGGAAGCGGCGCCATGGGCTCGATTGTGAAAGCAGTCAACCGCGCCTACGACAAGCGGGAGACGCGACCGTTCTGGAAGGTGCGCCTGATCTCGCTCGTCCTGCTCCTTGCCTCCGGGCTCGTGCTGGCGGGAATGCTCCTGCTGGTCGTCTTCGGCGGCAAGCTCGGCGACGCGATCGCGCGCAGGGCCGGCCTCTCCGGAGCCTTCACGTGGTTTTGGGAGGTCTTCCGCTGGCCGGTCGCGTTCCTCGCCGTCCTGCTCCTCTTCGCGCTCATCTACTACCTCGCGCCGAACGTCGAGGAGCGCAGCTGGCGCTGGCTCACGCCTGGCTCGCTCGTCGGCGGCCTGATGTGGTTCGCGCTCTCGGGGCTCTTCGCCCTCTATACCGCGTTCTCGAGCTCGTACTCGAGGACGTACGGGTCGCTCGCCGGCGGCATCGTGCTCCTGCTCTGGCTGAACTACAGCGCGTGGGCAGTGCTCTTCGGAGCCGAGCTGAACGCGGAGCTCGACCGACGGGGCACGCGTTAACCCGGCGGTTCCGCCGTGACGATGAAGCTGCCGCGCAGGCGGCGTTTCTTGTCAGAACGGTACGTGTACTTCCCGGGAGAGAGCGCAACCGTCCACGTCACCTTCGTCCTCGCCTTGACGCCGGTCTTGCGGTTCACTCCGGGGCCGGTGAGGTGGAAGTTCTGGGTCTTCGCCGTGTCGCTGACGGCAACCTTGTACGTGCCCGCAACGACCGAGAGCACCTTCGTGCCGGCGTTCTTCAGCGAGATCGTCCGCGCGGTCACCTTGCCGTTCAGCTTCACCGGCGGCGGGGGCGGCGGCTGGACGGTGCCGACGGTGAAGCTGCCCTTCATCTGCGCCGGATGCGCGTCGCAGATGTAGCCGTAGGTGCCGTCGACGAGCTGGACGTTCCAGGTCGCCATGCCGATGGTCTCGACCGCCGTTTGCTGCTCTACCCCGGAGCCGGAGAGGTGAAAGTTGTGCTCCTCGGAGCGGTCGTCGACGCTGATCGTGTACGCGCCCACATCGAGATGCGTCACGGCGACGCCGTCGGGGGTTTTGAGCGAGATGCTGAAGCCTGGCCCGACGACGCCGAGCAGCGATGTGGCGGCAGGCCGCCCCGTGGCTGCCGTCGGCAACGAGATAGCGACCGCAGCGAGCGCGGTTACGAGCAGCGCTCGTCGGACATGAGTCACCTTCACGCCTTTGTCTACGCGTTTCGGCCCGATCCGGTTTTTCCTACGCAGGCGGGCCTCCGCTGACCTTGAAGGTGCCGCGCAGCTTCGCGCTGCGATCCGACTTGTAGACGTAGGTGCCGGGCCGGAGATACACGGTCCAGGAGCGAGTGCCTGTCGCGGAGATCCTGGTGCGCAGGTTCACGCCGGTCCCGACGAGGTGGAAGTTCCGGGTCTTCGACGAGTCCGTGACGACGATGCGATACGTGTTCTCGAGCAGCACCTGCACCCGCTGGCCCTGCGCATCTCGCAACGCAATCGACCGCGCAGTCACCTTGGCGTCCAGTTGGGGGACGATCGGGCTACCGCTGGCCGCCAGCGGAAGCGAAACGGCGGCGAGCACGCCGCCTGCTAGTAGCGCACGCAACATTGGTTGCCTCCTTTCTTACCACCAACCCCTACCCACTTGCGCGCTTTAGACTCCTCGCTAATGAAGCTGCGGAAGAATGCCAAGGTCGCGCTGATCCGCAAGATCCCGCTGTTCAGGCACTGCACGGCGCGCGAGCTCGCGGAAATCGCCGCGATCGCGGACGAGCTCGACCTCAAAGAAGGGACCGAGCTCACACGCGAGGGCAAGGCCGGCCGAGAGTTCTTCGCGATCGTCGAAGGCACGGCCGACGTCCTGATGGGCGGAAAATGGATCAACTCGGTGCGCCAGGGCGACTTCCTGGGCGAGATCGCGCTCGTCACGGGCCGGCCGCGAACCGCGACTGTCAAGGCGACCTCACCCGTGCGGGTGCTCGTGATCACGGCGCGCAACTTCCGCACGTTGCTCGAGAAGCATCCCGAGATCCAGCGCAAGGTCCTGCTCTCGCTCGCGGAACGACTCGCGACCGCGACGCTTTAGGCGCGGAGCTCGGCGCCGAAGCCTTCGGCCAGGGCGTCGACGATCTTCTGGCGCAGAGCCGCGGCGTCTTCGTCCGTGAGCGTGCGCTCGGCTGACTGGAAGACGACCGCGAACGCGATCGACTTCCGCCCCTCGCCGACCTGCCCGCCTCGGTAGACGTCGAAGGCGCGCATCTCGCGCAACTCAGGGCCGACGGCCTCGCGCGCAGCGGTGACGAGATCGCCGGCGGCGACGTCCTCGGCAACGGCGAAGGCGAGATCCTGGCGCACCGCCGGGTAGGTGATGACGTCGGTGTACTTGACCTCGTCGTCGGCGGCGGCGAAGAGGTCGGCGAGATCGAGCTCGAACGCGCCCCAGACGCCGTCGATCACGGCGGGGTGGATCTCGCCCACGACGCCCGCGCCGACCGTAGCGGCCTTGCCCGGGTGGAGTAGATCGTCCGCGGTGCGCTCGAAGACCGGGTCCGCCTTGAGTGCGGCGTAGAGGGTCTCGACGACTCCCTTGGCCCGGGGCCAGCCTCCCTCGACGATGCCAGCGACATGCGTGTGCTCGTCGGGCAACTCGCCGTCGGCCAGGTACACCCGCGCGACCTCGAAGAGAGCGATGCGCTCGGAGCCGAGCTCGATATTGCGCTGAACGGCGTCCACGAGGCTGGGGAGAATGCGCGTCCTCAGCACTGCGAGGTCGGCCGAGATCGGCTCCGGCAATCGCCACTTCGCAGCGGGATCGTCTGCGCGGAGCGAGGGCGTGTAGGTCTCGGTCAGCCCGAGTCCCACGAGCACGTCCTCGATCCGCCTGCGCAACCGCTGGAGAGGAGTGAGCGCGCCGAACATCTCGCGGCGCGCCGGGAGCGTGAACGGGACGTCCTCGAGCCGGTGGCGCGCGACTTCCTCGATCACGTCCACCTCGCGGGTCACGTCGCGCGCGCGCCAGGTCGGCGCCACCACGTCGCCGTCTCGATGCTCGAAGCCGAGCCGCTCCAGCCAGCTCACCTGCTGCGCCACCGGCGTCGGTAGGCCGATCAGCTCGTCGGCACGCTCGGGCCGGTACGCGATGACCGGCGACTCGGGAAGGTTGCCCTGCACGTCGACGTGGCCGACCCACTGCGCGGCGGCGGTCTCGACAATCAGCTGTGTAGCCAGCCTCGCGGCGTGGTCGGCCAGGTGGGGGTCGACGCCCTTCTCCCAGCGGTTCGATCCCTCGGTTCGGAGTCGTAGGCGTTCGGAGCTCCGGAAGATGCCGGTGGGCTCGAAATTCGCCGCTTCCAGCAGGACGTTCGTCGTCGACTCTCCGATCTCCGTGTCCTCGCTGCCCATGATCCCGGCGAGCGCGATTGCGCGCTCGGCGTCGGCGATGACGAGGTCAGCCTCATCGAGGTGCCGCTCGACCCCGTCGAGCGTGCGGATCGTCTCGCCCGGCCGCGCGCGGCGGACGACGATCTTCTCGCCGCGCAGGGTCGCGAGGTCGAACGCGTGGAGCGGGTTGCCGAGCGCGAGCATGACGTAGTTCGTGACGTCGACGACGTTGGAGATCGGGCGCATCCCGGCAGCGACGAGCCGTGACCTGAGCCAGATCGGCGACGGGCCGACTTCGACGTTCCGGAACAGACGCCCGATGTACCGGGGGCAGCCCTCAAGATCGTCGACCGCGACGTCGACCGACTCGTCTCCCGCCGGCGCCGGGTCGATCCCGGGAGGCGGCCCGAGCTCGAGCTCGTACAGCGCGGCGACTTCGCGAGCGAGCCCGTAGATGGAGAGCAGGTCGGGCCGGTTGCCGGTCGACTCGACGAGCAGCACCTCCTGGACGAGCGGAATGACGTCGGTGAGCGGAGTGCCGGGCTCGGTGTCGGGCAGTACCATGATCCCGGAGTGGTCGGTGCCGAGCTCGATCTCGTCCTCGGCCAGGATCATCCCGTCCGAGAGCTCCCCTCGGACCTTGCGCCGCTCGAGCTCGAGGCCCCCGGGCAGGACCGCACCGGGAAGCGCGACGGCGACCGTCGCCCCTGCTCCGAAGTTCCAGGCGCCGCAGACGATCTGGCGCGGCTCGGCCTCCCCCACGTCCACACGGCAGAGCTGGAGGCGATCCGCGTTTGGATGCTTCTCGGCCTCGAGCACCTTCCCGACGCGGAAGAGCCCGAGATTGCCGTCGGTGTCGGGAACGCCGCGCCGCTCGATCCCGTCGACCTCCGCAGTCGAGATCGAGAGGCGATGCGCAAGCTCCTCGAGCGGCATGTCGACCGCGACGTAGTCGCGAAGCCATGAGACTGGGACTCTCAAAACTGCCTCAGCACCCGGAGATCGCCCTCCCAGAGCGCGCGGATGTCGGGGAAGTCGAACTTCAGCTGGGCAACCCGCTCGATGCCGCAGCCAAAGGCGAAGCCCGACCACTCTTCCGGATCGACGCCGACGTTCTCGAAGACCCTCGGGTCGACCATGCCGGCGCCGCCCATCTCCAGCCAGCCCGAATAGCGGCACGTGCGGCAGCCCTCCCCGCCGCAGATCCCGCACGACACGTCAGGCTCCATCGACGGCTCGGTGAACGGGAAGTAGTGGGTGCGGAAGCGGACGCGCCGCTCGGGCCCGAAGACGGCCCGCATGACGTGCAGCAGCGTGCCCTTGAGGTCGGCGAGCGTGAGGCCGCGATCGACCGCGAGGCCCTCGAACTGATGGAAGATCGGGTAGTGCGTCGCGTCGATCGCGTCGCGCCGGTAGCAACGGCCGATCGAGACCATGTAGATCGGCGGCGCTCCCTCTTCCAGCGCATGGATCTGCGAGGGTGAGGTCTCGGTCCGCAGCACGTGCCGCTCGTCGAAGAAGAAGGATGCCCGCGGCGACCGCGCCGGGTGCCACGGGTCGAAGGCGAGCTTGTCGAAGTTGTACTCGGTCGTCTCGACCTCGCGGTCGTTGCGGATCTCGTAGCCGAGACCGATGAAGGCGTCTTCGATCTGACGTCGCGCCTGCGTGATCGGGTGCAGGTGCCCGAGCGGAAGCTCGTCTCCCGGCAGCGTGATGTCGACGACGTCCTCCGTCAGCGAGCGGTTGAGCTCCGTGCGCTCGAGCTGGGCCTGCCGCGCCTCGACTGCGGCTTCGATCGCCTCACGGGCCGCGTTCAGCGCCATGCCGGATTCGCGGTCGCGAACCTGGCGAAGCGCAAGCTTGAGGTCGCTCGAGCGGCCGAGATAGCGCACCCGCAGCTCGTCGAGCTCAGCGGCCGTCGATGCGGCCTCGAGTGCGCTCAGGGCTTCGCGCTGGAGCGCCTCCGCGTCCACGTGCGCGACTGTATCGCCTGGCTCAGTCATCGCCTGGTCCGGCCTCGGCTCTTTCGTCGGGATCGGCTGCGCGTCAGCGCCGGTCCCCGGCGAGAAGCCGAGGCCCGGTAAAGAAAGAACGTGAACGCGTTGCCGCCATGTTCAAACGATACAGCGAGAATAGGGCGATGAGCCAGTACGAGGCTTTCGCGGAGATCTACGACGAGTGGTCGCAGCACATGACCGACGACGTCGCGTACTACGTCGACCTTGCCCGCGAGGCGGACGGCCCGATCGTCGAGCTCGCGGTCGGCAACGGCCGCGTCGCGATTCCGGTGGCGCGTGAGACCGGGCGAAAGATCATCGGCATCGATCTCTCGCCCGCCATGCTCGCTCAGGCACGTGAGCGGACCCATGCCGAGGGCGTCGACCTCGAGCTCCGGGAGGGTGACATGCGCGACCTGGCGCTGGCCGAGCCGGCCGGGCTCATCTACTCGCCGGCCCGGTCGCTGCTGCACTTACCGAACTGGCAAGACCGCCGGCGCGTCTTTGAGCGCGTCGCAGCTGCGCTGAAGCCGGGCGGACGATTCGCGTGGAACGCGTTCGTCTTCGATCCCTTGATCGCGGGCCGGCTCTCGGGCGAGGTCCAGCAGCACGCGGAGAACAGCCGGATCTGGCAGCGCGTCGACTACGACCCGACCGAGAGCCGCATCGACATCACCGTGTGGCTTGACCGTCCGGGCGAGGGCGAGCGGAAGCTCTCGCTGTGGTGGGTCAGCCTCGCCGAGTGGGAAGGCCTGACCGATGTCGCGGGACTCGATGTCGAGGCGCTGTACGGCGACTTTGACCGCCGACCGTTCGACAAGGAGAGCCGGGAGTTTGTCTGGGTCACCCGGAAACCCACGTGAGGCCGTTTCGCCTCGTGACCCCAATCCACCCACCCGGGTGGGGGTCCGCGTTCCGCCGCCCCCAGCGTAACGAGAAGAATTGGACTCGTCTGTGACGGATGTGCGCCAGGTTTCCGGTGGGGCGAGTCCCTACGACACGATTGCCGACCTCTACGACCCCTGGAGTCGCAGCGTCACCGAGGACGTCGACTTCTACGTGGCGGAGGCGCACAGGTCGGGCGGTCCGGTCGTCGAGCTCGGTGTCGGCACCGGGCGGATCGCGATTCCGATCGCCCAGAAGGGGATCCGCGTGATCGGCGTCGACTCCTCGCGCGAGATGCTCGCCGCCTGCCGCCGCCGCGGTGAGGCCGAAGGCGTCGCCGACCTGCTCGACCTACGTCTCGGCGACCTGCGCGAGCCGCCGCTCGACGAGCAGGTGCCGCTCGTCATCTGCCCCTTTCGTTCCTATCTCCACCTCGCCGACGACGGCGAGCGCGTCGAGGCGCTGACGGCGGCACGCGCGGCGATTCGCCCCGGCGGGCACCTCGTCTTCGACGTCTTCGCCCCCAAGCCGGACGACATCGCCGAGACCCACGGCCGCTGGCTCGAGCGCGAGCCCGGCATCTTCGAGCTCGCCGAATGGGACGAGGGTGCACGCACGCTCACCCTCTCCGTCCGCGGCCCCTCGAGCGAGGCGACGATGGCACTCTCCTGGATCTCCCTCGACGAGTGGCAGCAGCTCCTCGAGGAGACCGGCTTCACCGTCGAAGCTTGCTACGGCTGGTTCGACCGGACGCCATTCCTCGGCGGCGAGGACATGGTCTTCGTCGCCAGGGCTGTCTGATCCGGACATCTTGCGACGGATTCGCGGCTCGGCAACCATCTCCCGGTGCTTCGACGGCGTCGTCCTCCCGCCCAGCTGCCGATCGAGCGTGAGGAGACGCTGCTTATCATGTCGACGCTGATGGAGATCCGCGCGGAGGTTCGAGAGATCCGGTTGTTGCTCGAGGAGGACGATGGACGAGAAGAAGAGGAAGAGACTGGAGCGGGCTGAGCGGGCGCGCGAGGAGACGCGGAACGACGAGCTCGGCCGACGTCTCCAGGAACGGATCGCCTATCACGAGGCGATACTCGAGGAAGAACGTCAAGCCCGCGAGCGTGCGGCTCAGCGTAGGTGGCGCTTCTGGCGCTTCCGACGCGCGAGCTAGAGCAGCTCGATCTCGTCGCCGACGGCGACCTCGCCGCTCTCGACGATTCGCGCCAGCATCCCGCGCCTGCCCTCGAGCTCGGCCCGCAGGCCGTCGCGCAGCTCGTCCATCCGGTGGCACGGATCGCAGACCATCGTGATCTCGAAGACGGCCCCGCCGGCGCGAACGCGCTGACCGATCGGCCAGCGCTCGACGTCGTCCCCTTCGACGGTCAGGTTCTCGCGGATCGCGCCCGGCTCGACGCCGACCGCGTCGAGATGCTCCTTCGAGGCGAAGAGCACCTCCCGCTTCGGCGGATTTGCGTGGGCACAGCCTTCGAGACCTTCGCCCGCAATCGCCCGGCGCCGTTCGTGCCCGTCCATGCGCCCGCTCTTGCGCGCCGGTGACGTCCACACTCCCGCGATCTTCGCCACGTTGCGACTCTACCCGCCGCGCCGGTGCTCGTAGAGGGCGATTGCGCCGGCGATCGCGACGTTCAACGACTCAGCGCCCGGCGCGAGCGGAATCGTCGCCGACTCGTCGCAGCCGGCGACGACGTCGTCCGGCAGGCCCTCCCGCTCGGCGCCGAGCACGTAGGTGACCGGCACCCCGGGCTGGATCTCCGCCAGAGCCCGCCCTCCCTCCGAGACGAGCGCGATCCGCTTTCCCTCGGGCTCATCGAAGCCTGCAAGCGGCACGCGGAAGACCGCGCCCGCCGAGGCCCGCACCGCTTTGGGCCCGGTCGGATCGGCGCAGCCCGGCGAGAGCGCGACCGAGGCGCCGAACGCGTCTGCGCTGCGCAGGATCGTGCCGAGATTGCCCGGGTCGGCCACGTGCCAGAGCGCGAGCGAGAGAGGCTCGACTCCCCTCGGCAACGCATCGCGGCCATAGATCCCCAGCACCCGCGGCGGATGCGCCATCGTCGAGACCTTCGCCAGCAGGTCGGGCTCGACGTCCTCTCCGGCGCGGAGCAGCTCGACCGGCTCGATGCCTGCATCGTCCGCGGCCTGGACGAGATCCTCGCCCTCGACGACGAACAGCCCCTCCTTCTCGCGCTGGCGCCGCGAGTCGAGCAGGCGATGGATCAGCCGCAGCTTCGGGTTCGTCGCCGAGGTGATCACAGCCACCAGTCGAGCCACGCCCCGTGGTAGTCGGCCTCGCCGGCGAACTCGCGGTCGCCGCCCGGGTAGTACGTGATGCGCAGCCCCCAGTCCTGCCTGTTCGTGCGAGCGCTTCCGCTGCTCACGAAGACAAGCCCCCCGGACCGCCCCGCCTGCTCGAGCGCGGCGCGAACCCGTGCGACATCTTCGTCCGGGAGATAGCCGAGCGAGGCGGTCTCGAAGACAACCGTGAGCGCGTCATCGGCACGGCCGGCAAGCACCTCGGGCAGCTCCTCGGCCATGTCGCCTCTCGTCAGCTCGGGCGGATCGGCGCGCAATTCTCGGATCGCCCGGTCGAGGCGGTCGAGACGTGCGGTCTGCCCCGCCCAGACGAAGCACTTGAGCAGTCGCGCACCTTCGCCCGTCGTGACGTCGATCGGGTTCGTGTCGATGCCCATCCGCTTCCGCACCCTCGGAGCCAGCTCGAGAAGCCCGCCGGGGACCGGCCTTTTCTCCTCAGCCGAAAGCGTCAGCGCCGCCCCCGCAGGCCCCCAGATCCCGGCCTCGTACTCGTACCGATACCGGTCCCAAACGAGGTTCAGGCCCGCGCTGGGCCCGAGCTCGACGAGATCGAACATCTCAGCGCCGGTCCGCTGCGCGACGCGCAAGAAGAGCGGCGCCAGCAACCATGAACGCTGGACCTCATTCGTCTGCACGCCCTGGGTGAGGCAGAAGTTGGACAGAAACTCGCGATGGGCCTCGAGCGGATCGTCCCAGGAAGCCTCACCACCGAGGACGAGGTAGTGCAGACCTCCGAGCAGGCGCAGCGGCTGGTCCCACGTCACCCCACTGCCGACGATCTCCCCCACCACCGGATCGTCCGCATAGCGCCGGCAGAGCTCGGCGTAGAGCGGAGAGCGTGATTCACAGTGCTCGGCCTGAGCCTCGAAGACCTCGCGCTGCGAGGCGAGCTCAGTCTTGCTTGGCAGGTTCGAGCGCCGCCTTGGCCTGCTCGGCGATCTTCCCGAAGGCCCGGGGGTCGTCGACGGCGATGTCGGCCAGCACCTTGCGGTCGAGCTCGACGCCCGCCTTGCGGCAGCCAGCGACGAACTGGTTGTACGAGAGCCCCTCGGCACGCGCGGCCGCGTTGATGCGGATGATCCAGAGCCGGCGCATGTCCCGCTTGCGCCGCTTCCGGTCGCGATAGGCGTGAACGAGTGCGTGCTCGACAGCCTCGTTCGCCACCTTGTAGCGCGAGTGCCTCGTGCCGACGAAGCCCTTCGCTGCGTCGAGCACCTTCTTGCGGCGCTTGCGGGACGCGACCGATCGCTTTACGCGGGGCATGGGCTCACTTCTTCTTCACTCCTCCGAGCAGGCGCCTCACTGCGCGGTCGTTCGACTTGTGGAGCGGCTGGTCGGTGCGGAACTTACGCTTGCGCTTCGGTGACTTCTTGCTCAGGTAGTGGCTCTTCATCGCTCGGCGCCGCAGGAGCTTCCCCGCTCCCGTCACCTTGAACCGCTTCTTCGCTCCGCTGTGGTTCTTCTGTTTGGGCATCTTTTGCGACTCCTGCGTTCTTGGTGGGGCCGAGCAACATGACCATATTTCGTCCATCGAGGAGCGGCGGCGACTCGACCTGGCCGAGCTCCTTCACGTCCTCGGCCAGCTTCATCAGCAAGTCACGTCCGCGCTCTGGGTGAGTCGTCTCCCGCCCGCGAAACATGATCGTGACCTTGACCTTCGCCCGCTGCTTCAGGAACCGGACGACGTGGCCCTTCTTGGTCTCGTAGTCGTGAATACCGATCTTTGGCCTGAGCTTGATCTCCTTGACGTTGATCGAAACCTGGTGCTTGCGCGCGACCTTTGCCTTCTGCTCCTGCTCGTAGCGGTACTTGCCGTAGTCCATGACCCGCGCGACCGGCGGGTCGGCGACAGCGGCGACCTCGACGAGGTCGAGATCCTTGCCGTGGGCGTAGTCGAGCGCCTCCTTGATCGGCTTCACCCCCAACTGCGCACCGTCTTCGCCGACGAGCCGCACCTGCTGCACCCGGATGTCTTCGTTGATCCGGCTGTGCGGGATGACCGGCCGCGTGGGCTCAACCCGACGTCGTGGCCTCAAAGGCGCTTCACCAAGCTGCTAGCTCCTCCCTCTCGAAACGACAAAAACCGCTGCATTGCAGCGGCTCGATCCTTTCCAACCTCCTGGGTTGAACCTCCGACAGGCTCGTGGCCCCGGAGGTGAGGAACGTGTCGCCCCTGCTTAGCAGGGTTCAAACACTAGCAGCGTTCGAAAGCTCCGCCAGCAACTCGTCGAGGGATTTCGTGGACTGCTCTCCCCCATGCTCACGGACCGCGATCGAATCATCGGACTCCTTGTCGCCCCAGACGACGACGTACGGGATCTTGTCTACCTCGGCGTTCCGGATCCGCTTCCCCACGGTCTCGTCGGAGTCGTCGACCTCGACGCGGAACTCGCCGAGCTTCTCGGCCAGCGCCTTCGCCGCGTCCCGGTGATCCAGGCCGACCGGGATCACCCGCACCTGCACCGGCGCGAGCCAGACCGGGAACGCGCCTGCGTAATGCTCGGTCAGGATCCCGATGAAGCGCTCGAACGAGCCGAAGAAGGCGCGATGGATGACGAACACCGGATGCTCGCTGTTGTCGGCGCCCACGTACGTGAGGCCAAAGCGTGCCGGCATCTGCGCGTCCAGCTGGATCGTGCCGAGCTGCCAGGAACGGCCGAGCACGTCGGTCATGTGCAGGTCGATCTTCGGGCCGTAGAACGACCCTTCGCCTTCGCCGACGAAGTATTCGATGTTGTTGCGCGCGAGCGCGCGCACGAGCTCTCCCTCGGTGAAATCCCACTCCTCGTCGGTGCCGAGCTTGTTGTCGGGACGCGTCGAGAGCTCGGCCCGGGGCTCGAGCCCGAACAGGCCGTAGAGGTACCGGAGGTACTCGAGGGTGCCGTCCAGCTCGGATTCGATCTGCTCGCGGGTGCAGAAGATGTGCGCGTCGTCCTGCGTCACGTAGCGGACACGCGTGAGCCCCTGCAGCGCCCCCGCAAGCTCGTTGCGATGGAGCGGCGCCGCCTCCGCGTACCGGAGGGGCAGTTCGCGGTAGCTCCGCAGCGCGCTGCCGAACAGCAGCATGTGCCCTGGGCAGTTCATGGGCTTGATCGCGTACACGTGCTCGTCGAGCGGGATCAGGAACATGTTCTCGCGGAACTTCTCCCAGTGCCCCGAGGTCACCCAGAGCGCCTTCTCGTAGATGAGCGGCGTTTTCACCTCCGAGTAGCCACGGCTTGCGTTCTCGCGGCGGCGCAGGGCCTCGAGCTCGTTGTAGATCACCATTCCCTTCGGGTGCCAGAAAGGCGAGCCCGGCGAGTGCTCGTCGAAGTGGAAGAGGTCGAGCTCGATGCCGAGGCGCCGGTGGTCGCGCTTCTTCGCCTCCTCGAGACGCTCGAGATAGGCGTCCAGGTCGGCCTGCGAATAGAACGCCGTGCCGTAGATCCGTGTCAGCTGGGTGTTCTTCTCGTCGCCGCGCCAGTAGGCGCCCGCGAGGCCGGTCAGCTTGATCGCCTTGATCGGGGCCGAGTTCTGGAGATGCGGCCCGCGGCAGAGATCCGTGAAGTCGCCCTGCGTGTAGAGGGAGATCTCGCCCTCGGCCGTGTCGACGAGCTCGACCTTGTAGTCCTCGCCCTGTTCGGCGAAGAGACGCTTCGCCTCCTCGGCGGAGACCTCCCGCCGCTCCCACGCCCGGCCCTCCTTCAACTCGCGCCGGATCTCCTCCTCGATGCGCTCGAGCGCGTCCTCGCCGATCGGCTCCGGAAACTCGAAGTCGTAGTAGAAGCCGTTCTCGATCGGCGGGCCGATTGCGATCTTCGTCCCCGGATAGAGGCGCCGGACAGCCTCGGCGAGGAGATGGGCGGCCGAATGGCGCAGGACGTACAACGCGTCGGGATCGTCCGTGTCGCGCGTCGTCAGGATCTGGACCGGTTCGCCGTCCGCCAGTGGTGCGCGCAGATCCTGGACCTGGCCGTTCGAGCGCACGAGGACGGCTTCCTTCGCCAGCTTCGGCCCGATGGCGGCAGCTGCATCCAGCCCGGTGGCGCCGTCGGGGAGTTCGAGTTCCGAGGAGTCGGGAAGGACGACCTTCATGGAAGATCAGAATATGCCCCGCGAGGACGACCGCAACGAGGAGATCCCCGAGTCTCCGGCTCCCGATCCCGAAGAGGGCGAGCTGCCCGACGCCGAGGAGGTCCCCCAGGCCGACTGAGCGCCGCTAACTGCGGTCAAGAGAGTCGGCCCGGTCGGAGGTGTTCCAGGCCCTGCACGAGGTGCGAGGAAGGGGCGGAGCGAGCCGGCTCGCCCCGCCCCCGGATTCCTACGTGGGGCCTACGGCCAGATCGGGCCTGAGGCCGCAGCCACCGCCAACACGCTCAGCAGAGCCAAAAAGAGGAGCACGCGAATGTACACCGGGAACCATCCTTTCTAGTCGTAAAACAGCGGACAGCCCCCGGGCCCGAGGAGACGATTAGTATAGGAAGAGGGGAGGACCTCATGCCACGACGCAAGTCAACCCACGTCGACGACCCCCACGCTGTCGGACGTCGACTCAAAGAAGCGCGAGCGCGCGCCGGGCTCAGCCAGCGGCAGCTCTCCTTCCCAGGCTGCTCGCCTGCCTACATCTCTCGCATCGAGGCCGGCGATCGCATCCCGTCGCTCCAGCTTCTTCGTGAGATGGGCCGGAAGCTCGGCGTCAGCGAGGACTATCTCGCGACCGGAAAGGAACGCGACGACGAGGCGTCCGTCCTGATCGAGGCGGAGCTCGCCCTGCGGCTGGATGAGCCGGAAGTTGCCCAGAAGCTCTACGAGGAAGCGCTGGAGCGCGCGGCGACGAAGGACGAGCGAGCCCAGGCTCTGGCCGGTCTCGGGCAGATCGCGTTCCGGGCCGGCAAGCCGCGGGAGGCGATCGCCCGGTTCGAAGAGGCACGAGTCCTCTGGCAAGACGGTTTGACCAACAACCCGGCAACGGCCGACAGCCTCGGTCGCGCGTACGCGATGGTCGACCAGCTGGAGTCTGCGACCGCGGTCTTCCGAGAGTCGCTGGCCGCAGCCGAAGAGCAAGGCGACCCCGCCGAGACGATCCGCTTCGCGGTGCTGCTCGCGAACGCGTTGATCGATATGGGCGACTTCCCACCCGCCCGGGAGCTGCTCGAGCGGACGGTCACCATCTCGCCCGATTCGAAGGATCCGATCTTCCGCGCCCGCCTCTACTGGTCGCACTCGCGGTTGCACACGGCCCAGGGCGACCCCGTACTCGCCGCGCGGTATGGACGGAAGGCCCTGAACCTGCTCGAGCTGACGGAGCACACGTACTACACCGCCGTCGCACACCAGCTCCTTGCTCACATCGAAGTCGACCGGAACCGTCCTGAGGACGCTCTCGAGCTCGTCGACAAGGGCCTGGCGCTGCTCGGCGAGTCCGGGAGCCCGATCGACCAGGCGCTGTTCAGGCTCGAGGGGGCCCGTGCGTTGATCCAGCTTGGCCGGCGCGAGGAAGCGGCCTCAACTGCCATGGAGGCATCCGCGCAGCTCGCCGACGGCAGTCCTCACGATGCAGGCCGGGGGTACATGCTGATCGGCGATGTCTTCCTGGAGCTGGGCGACTCGGCGAAGGCCCAGGAGCTCTACGAGCTGGCGGCCGAGGTGCTCCAGGCCGCGCAAACCCGGTACCTCACCGAGGTCTACCAGAAGCTCGCCGCGCTGCTGGAGGCGGATGGCCAGAAGGACGAAGCGCTCGGCGTCCTCAAGAAGGCCGTGGCCATCCAGTCTCAGCCCCTGCGCTAGTAGGAGGCGCTGTAAGGGTTCGTCGAGCCGTTTCGGTACCCATACCGAAAGGAGTACTGCGATCAGCCCCTGCGCCCAGAAGGACGAGCTACGGCTGCGACCGTTCGTTGCGGCAACGCTCGTCGCGCTCGTCGCCGCCGGCCTAAGCGTGCAAGCGCTTCCCGGTGCGGGGCTCGGCCGTGGACCGCGAATCCGCGCGATGCGTCCCAAAGCCGACGCGTTCGTCAGTGGTGCCAACCGCACCCAGAACTTCGGCCATGCCCGCGAGTTGAAGGTCGGCTCCTCCCCCACCGTGCGGTCGTACGTGCTGTTCGATGTCGACCTCCGCTCGATCGACGTGCAGCAGGTCAGCCTCCTGCTCTACAGCCGCACGCGTTCGCAGGCCGGGTATCAGATTCGACTGGTCTCCAAGCGCTGGCGTGAGCGCTGGATCACGTTCGCCAACGCACCGGGCGCCTCGCCGAGCTTCGTGCCCTCGGGGCCGTTGCGGGCGGGGGCCTGGAAGGCGGTCGACGTCACTTCCCTCATCTCCGGCGACGAACGGCGCATCAGCTTTGCGCTGGCCTCCGCCTCCCCGAAAGGCGCCGACTTCGCAAGCCGCGAGACCGGACTGCACGGCCCTCGGCTCGTCGTCGAGCGCAAGGAAGAGCAGACGACGAGCTCGTCGACGACGACGACCGGCTCCGGGACGGTGGAAACCCCCTAGGAGGCTTCGGGCTTGGAGCCGACCATGCTCCACTCGGCCAGGTCGCGGATGCTGACGATGCCGACGGCGCGCTCGTTCTCGACCACGGGCAAGTGGCGGAAGCCGCCCTCGAGCATGATCTGAACAGCCTCGACGGGGTCCGTCGACTCGGAGACGACCTTCGGTTCGGCCGTCATCCACTCCCGCACCCGTGCCTCGCTCGAATGGACCCTGCCGGCGACCGCCCGCGTGAGGTCTCGTTCGGTGACGATCCCGATCAGGCGGCCGCCGTCCGAGACGACGATCGCGCTGACGCCCTCCGCGACCATCTTCTCCGCGGCATGGCCGATCGTGTCGAAGGGCTCGATCGTGATCACGTCGCGTGACATGACTTCGCCGAGAGTGGCCATGAGCCGAGCATATCGAGGTCCCAGGCCACGGGCCTGGGACTCGCCGAAAGTGCTCCGCACTTTCGGCGACCAAGAGCACATGATCCGGGGAACGACACGTCGATCAGCCCGCCGATGCCACGGTCGATCGTCCCGCGTTACGCGTCCTCGGGGGTTACTGCTGGAAGGGAACGGTGCGGATGCCCTGTGCGCGGGCTAGATCGTTCTTGCGATGGTCCAACTGCTGCTCCAGCTCGGCCAGTCGGGCGGATCGCTGCTCCAGGAGCTCGGCCTCCGCGACGAGCTGCGTCTCGCGCTTGGCGACGGCGTCTGCCCGGAGGGCGACTCGGCTCTCGAGCTCGGCGGCCTCGACAGAGCGGCGCTCGAGTGCTTGCAGTTCGCGTGCCCGGTTCTCGTCGCCGGCCTCGCGTAGCGACAGGCTGCGCTCGCGCTCCGCGAGCTCACTGTCTACGTGGCGTACCTCTTGCTGGCGGACGTCGAAGGCTTCCAGTCGCCGAGCGATCTCGGCTTCCCGGCCCTCGAGCTCGCTGCGGAAGTCCTGCTCGCGCTCTGCGCTGCGGATGCGCTCGGCTTCGACCTGCGCGGCAATGCGCTCTTCGCGGTCGCCGATCTCGGCCTTTGCCTCGGCGAGATCGCGCTCGAGCTCCTCGATTCGGGCCCGCGACTTCGCGAGGACGATGTTGCGGTGCTCGAGCCTTTCGACCAGCTCTTCGGTGCGCCGCTCGGCCTCCACGGCTCGGGGGCTATGACCTTCGAGGTCGTGGAGGACCTCGGCCAGCTCCTCGCGCCGCTCGTCGGAGAGCTCGTCGACGAGGTCCGCTGTGTTGCGGACGACGTAGGACTCGAGGCGGGGGCGGATCTTGGGCATGCGCGGCGGTTCCGTCCTCCACATCGGCCGCCGCGGCCGATGCTTCATCCCTCGTTTTAGGAGGGTTTGGGAGGGTTTGGCGAAACATGGCTGAGCCGCCGGGCCGCGCTGCTCGCCCCGACGCCGGGTCTTCAGTCGCCCCGATAGTTCAACTATCGGGGCTCCCTGCGTCCGCGGCCTCGGAACGAGCATCGCACCCCGGCGACGAGCAACGTTCCGCCAAACCCTCCTAGCGGCGGCCGACGACGAGCTTGACCGGGAAGCCACTGCTCTTGACCGCGCCCGGCCGCGGGCTCTGCCCGATCACACGGCCGACACGTCTCGAGCGGGCGCGCCGGATGCGTCCCACCGAGCAGTGCGCCCGGCGGATCTTCGGCCGTGCACGCGCGAGGGTCAGTCCGATCACCCTCGGTACATGGCAACGCACAATCGGAGGTGGCGGAGATGGCGGAGGCGGAGGAGGCGGTGGTGGAGGTGGCGGTGGAGGAGGTGGTGGC